>Ga0209160_1000012_pt1 | contig 138685 bp, 124 predicted proteins | sample GraSoiAngelo_153_FD_186167 | JGI IMG/M metagenome (GOLD analysis project Ga0209160, IMG submission 186167) | Grasslands soil microbial communities from the Angelo Coastal Reserve, California, USA - 14_1009_12_40cm (SPAdes) (version 2) | ecosystem: Environmental > Terrestrial > Soil >...
ACGTACGCCCCCACACGGACGGCCCGCGAGTATCCTACGATCGGCTCCCAACGCGCCCCGGACGCGACGTTCTTCCGCTCCATGGAACCGCGGAATCGGCGGCAGCCGAAAAGGCTTCCCCTCGTCACGACGCTTTCCCCGACTTCACCTCGGGCGGCGGGACTTTCGGGAGGCGTGGCGGGACCGTGCGCTCCGGGTGCTCCAGGAAGTTCGAGAGCTCCTCCGCGGCCGATTCCACAACCGTCGTCGCGTCTTCCCAGGTGCCGAGCTGCCGCCAGCTCCGTTCCTCAAAGACCTTCAGGGCCTGGGTGAGCTCGCCCCGGAGCGCGTCGTACGCGGGCCCGTCGTAGACCGCCGCGACGATGACGAATTCCCCGCGGACCGCGACGATTCCGAGTCCCTCGTACCGCATCGCCGTGACCGCGTACCCCCGCGACAGCGGGACGCTCGTTTCCACGAAGTTCCCGACGACGGCGAGGAGGCCTTCGAGCTGCTCCGCTCCGATCGGAAGGTTCCGGCTCGACGCCAGCGCGACGAGGGGCTCGCCGGTCCGGTAGAACATGTAGATCGCGGTGACGCGTTCTTGGATTGCCGATGCCCCGGGGAACGCCTTGTTCCAGTCGTCGCCGGAGAGGGGCAGGATCACGGCGAGGCCGAGGCCCGCCGCGATGATGAGCGAGGCCGAGGCCCAGCCTTCGTCGAAGGCGGACGTCAAGGTCGCGTACAGGTTCGCGGACAGTGAAACGGCGACCGCCACGACCAAGATCGCGACCGTCCAGAGCGAGCGCCGACGGAAGCCCGCCGACGGGTCCGTTCGTCCTCGAACCAGCGAAGCCGACAGGACGATTGACGCGCCGACGTAAACGAGCTGCTGAGCCGCCCACAATCCGTAGCCCCACGATGGACTTCCCGCCCTCGATGGGAGCTCGGTCCACACGAGTCCAAGGGAGCCGATGAGCGGGAGGACGAGCAGCGCGTCGTAGCGGGATGGGCCTCGGGCCATCCATTTCGTCGTCAGGAGGAGAGCCAAGGTTGCGAACGAGATCAGCGTGACCCGCAGACCGATGAACACGACGTCCGGCGTCGGAGAGACCCCCGCGAATGCCGGATACACGGCGTCGAGGAACGCCCATCCTCCGAGGAAGAAGGCCGTGGCCGCAAGGGCGCGTTCCAACCGCGAGGCGAGGTGCGTCCGGATCGCGGGGACGATCCCGACGGCCCACCAGGCGAACCCGGAACCGAGGGAGACGATGCGGAGAGCGTCGAACGTGGGCGGCATGGGGAGTCGCGGACCCGCTGTGAAGCGTCCTCCCGAGGGCAAAATGATTTCGGTGATTTGTGCCGGAATCGCGGTGCCCCAAACTTTCAAAGTCCACCGACGCGTTCGAAGCGCCGATGATCACGGTTCGGGATCCGGCGTCGATCCATCAGGTCGACATTCCGATCGACGGGGGCACCTGTCACGGTCGCTGGCATTTCTCCTTCGATCGCTACTTCGACCCGCGGTGGATGCGCTTCGGCACGTTGCGGGTCTTCAACGATGACACGCTGACTCCCGGAGCCGTGTGGCCATTGCATCCGCACCGGGAAATCGAGGTCGTCACGTACTGCGCGGGCGGCGAGTTCCGCCACGCGGACGAGAACGGCGAAGGCGGCGTCCTGAAGGAGGGCTGGGTCCAGCACACGACGGTCGGCCACGGCATGTGGCACTCCGAGATCAACAACCGCAAGGACGCGCCCATGCGGTTCGTCCAGATGTGGTTCCTCCCGTCGGCGCCGGGCCTCGAACCATCCGTCGAGCAAAGGGCGGTAGAAAAAGCGGACCGGACGAACCAGTTCCTCCCCCTCGTTTCGAACGACGAGCGAGACGGCCTGACGATCCTCTCGGATGCTGCGGTGTTCTCCTCGTTCCTGGAGGGTGGCAGGAAGATCTCGCACCCTCTCGAGGAGCATCGGGGCGCCTACCTGTACGTCCTCGGCGGCGGGCCTGTACGGGTGAACGGTGCGACGGTGTCGCCTCTCGGTGCCGCGACGCTCTTGGACGCACCGGAACTGAGTGTCCAATCCGACGCCGATACGGAACTCCTCCTCGCGGACGTCCTCCTTGTTGAGGAATCTTCTTCATGAAGATCGAGCACTGCGAGTTCCCGGACGACCTGCTCTACGACGCGGAGGGACTCGTCTGGGCCCGCCCGCTCGAGTCAGGGGACGTAATCGTCGGGATTACCAGCATCCTCGCCGCGCTCGCCGGGCCCGTCATGAAGGTCGCCGCGAAACCGCTCGGAGTCGAGTACGCCCGCGGCGCCGCCGTCGGGCTCCTGGAGAGCGGGAGATATTTCGGTCCGATCCGAGCGCCCATCAGCGGAGTCCTCCGGGAGGTGAACGCCGACGTCCTTGCGAGGCCTCGGAGGTTGACCGACGCCTCTTATGACGGTGGATGGTTTGCTCGATTGCAACCGACGAATTTCGAGGAAGAGCGTCGGGGCTTGCGGTCGGCGTTGGACGCGCGCCCGCTCCTCATGAAACAAATCGCGGCCTTGCGGGTTCGCTGCTTCGCGGCCTTTCCCGATCACGAGATGTTCGAGATCGGCATCGAGTGTTCAGCCGTCCTCGCGAAGCTCAACGAGCTGCTCACGCGGATCGAGGTCGGGGCCGTCGTCCATCTCGTGACGGACGATCCGACGTCGCCGATCGAGATGGTCCGCTGGTCGGACCAGACGGGACAGCCGGTCATCGATGAACGGAAGGAAGGGAACCTGTTCCACTTCCTGGTCCGAAAGGTGACGTGACCACCGCGTCGACGAGACCCGGGCGCGGCGGGTGAACGTTCTTCGAGACGCTTCGGTCTGGACTCAAAGTTGCATGGGCCCTGGGAAGAGGACCGCACGTCCGATGATCTTGCCGTCCCGGAGATCGTTGAGCACCTCCGCGGCATTCGCGAGCGGAGCTTTCCGCGTGACCACAGGGCGGAGACGGCCCGCCTCGGCGAGCGAGATCGCCCGCGCAAAGTCGGCCATCGTCGAGGAGTACGCGCCGAGATACGCTTTGCCTCCGTCCACGAGATCGTTTGCGGAGACTTCGATGGCTTCCGAGCCGGGGGCGACGGCGACAAACCGACCTCCCGGCCCGAGTAGGGACCGGCCAAGGTTGAACGTGGCCTTCGTCCCGACGAAATCGATCGCTACGTCGGCGCCCGCGTCGGCGGCGAAATCTCGAAACGCGGCACGCGCTTCGTCCGGACCCACTGCCCGGTCCGCGCCAGAGTCGAGGGCCGCCTTCCGCGCCTCCTCCCTCGGTTCGATCGCGAAGACGCGGGCATTGTACGCCTTCGAGACTTGGATGGCGGAAAGGCCGACGCCGCCGGCTCCGACGATGACGACGATATCCTCTTCCTCCGCCTGCCCGAGTGCGACAACCGCCCGGTAGGCGGTGGCGCCGCTGCATCCGAGCGGGGCGGCCAGTGCCAAGTCGAGTTTCGGCGGCAGCGGCAGAATGGTGGTCTGTTTCGCGACGACGAACTCCGCGTAGCCACCCGGCGCGTCGAAGCCCAGCGTAGTCCCGTCTTCGCAGAGGTTCGTCCTCTGGCGGCGGCATTGCCGGCACCGTCCGCACGGTTGCTCGAAATGCACTCCGACCAGGTCGCCGACCTTCGCGGTGTATACATCCTCGCCAACTTTCGTGATTCGGCCCACGATCTCGTGACCGGGAATGAGTGGCGAGTGCTCCCCGGCCTTGACCTCATCGAGGAGGTGGAGGTCGGTTCGGCAGACGCCGGCAGCGAGGACCTGCACCAGGACGTCCTCGGCCCGTGGTTGCGGGTTCGGAACCTGGATGAGTTTGATCGCGCCTCCAGATTCGAACCGAATCGCACGCACGGAGAGCCCCGTAGTTCCGTCCCTCACAAAACGGTTTGCCTTGTCGCTAGGGTGTTTGTGCGGATTGGCCCTAGACGGCCTGGGGCGACCGCAATCGCGAAGTACCCGAAATACGTGCGGGCCCGGACGAGGGGATTTCCCTGGCGGGAACCGAAAGCATGTGGGCTCGGATGCGTAGGACGCCGTTCTCGCTCTGGGTGATTGCGGGCGCGCTGACGTATAGTGCGCTCGCACTCGTCGTTCTGGCACTGCCGGTCGTCCTAGCGGGCGGAATCACGGCCGGGGGCGGCCTGCTCTTGTTCCTCTTCCTATTCGTCGCGCTGTTTCTCATCGCCGCTGCGTTCACCTTGCGACAGAAGCGATGGGCGTACGTTCTCGGGGCTGCGGTCGCGATCGTGCTGGTCATCTTGTTCTCTTCATTCATCCTGGCCAGCCTGTCCAATCCTGCCGATTCGGGATTCTGGCTAGCGGTGAGTGTCCTCCCCCTACTGCTGCTCGCCGTCGTCTTTTCGGTTTTGTCTTTCATCAACGCGAAGGTGGGACTCAACCAGAAGCGGTACCTCGCGACCCCGATGTCCTCGGGAGGGTTGCTCGCCGTTGCGGTCATTGGCTTCGTCGTCGGGGGCCTTGTCGTCGGCGCGATCGGCGGCGCGGTCATCCGTGGAGGCCTCGAGGCGGGATCGGCGGATGTCGCGATCGTATCAGATCCCGCCACGGTGGGAGCGTACCTGCCAACGACCTTCACCGTCCACCTGTCGGCCGGGGGAAAGGTCACTTGGCTCAACAAAGATTCGACGGGCCACACGGTGACAAACAAGTCGGGCCTCTTCGATTCAGGCACGTTCACCACTTTGCACACGTGGAGTTACACGTTCACGCAGGCAGGCAGCTATCCGTACTACTGCACCATCCATCCCAATATGGTCGGGACGATTGTCGTCGCACAGTGAACCGCTTCGCTGCCCCTACGTGACGTCGAGGAAATCGAAACGCTCACTGGATCTTCGAGATGACCTTCGTCGCTTCGGAGGTCGTCCACGCCTTCAGCGTCTGCGTCTTGACGTTCCCGAGCTTCCCGATTTCGAGAAGGAGCTGCATCGCGACATCGTCGTTTGGCGCTTCCGTCAGGGCCACGATGTCGTATCGCCCCATCGTGTAGAAAATCTGCATCTTGGCACCGAGCTTGTTGGCCAAGGCAGCCACGGCGTCCGCACGCTTGGGCGACTCCTTCACGTTCTTGATTCCTTGCTCCGTCCAATTTCCGAGGGTAATGTAGTTCGGCATCTCCAATCCCCGCGGAAAACACATCATGGCGCGAGTATATAATCGCGTGGGACGCGCGCTCATGCCGACATCGTTCGCCTGGAGGACGGACGCGCGCTTCGCGGGAACCAAGCATCGAATGAACGAATTCATTATCGAATTTGAGAGCGCCGATGACCGTTTTCCGAGCGGTTCCCGCGTCACGTTTTCGGTTTGCAACAGGGTTAAAGTACTGTTCGGAGTTGCAGGCGGCGGACGTGGGGGGATTTCTATGAAGTCGATCGTTCCGCTGGTTCTCGTCATGCTGGGCTTCGCGGTGATTGCCGCCGGAGTCCAGGTGTCCGCCGCATCGTCGAACGCATCCTTGTCGCCAACGTATGACATCACGACCTTGGCGGGAAAGGTCGCCTCGATTCGAGGAACGCAAGGATTGTACCTTCGAACGTCCGCCCTCATCGAGCAAGAAGCCGATAAGCTGGACGTCGGGGCTTCCCCTCCCTATTCACCGGATGCGATCACGCCCAGATACGTGTTGTCGAGTCCGCTCGACGGCACATCGGTTTCGTTACCAGACGTGGTCGTCAACCAGGACTCGAATGCCGCGTCCCAGAACGAGCCGGCGATCGCGGTCGATCCCAGCAACCCGAACCGAATCGTCGTGGCGATGAACGATTACGTCAGCCGGACGTGGTCCTGCGCAATCGCGGGGACGCCATGCAGCGCCCTGGGGGACGGCTACTCCGGCACGTACTTCTCGAACGACGGAGGGCTGACATGGTGCTGCACCCCCACGGACCCCGCGCATCTGGGCACCATGATTCCTGGGGTCGAGCGATTGACCGGCGGGATCTACGATGCGGGCGGTGACCCGAGCCTCGCGTTCGACAGCGCTGGCCACGTCTTCTACGCGGGACTCGGCTTCGATCGGACCACACCTCCGAACACGGTCGCGGTGAACAAGGGCACGTTTGACTCCGAGGGAGCGCTCTCGTGGGGCGCGCCCACGTTCATCAACCCGACCACCGCGCCGTCCACCCTGAATGACAAGGAATGGATCGGCGTGGACTCGCACGTCGGGAGTCCGTTCCAGGACCGGGTGTACGTGAGCTGGACGCGGTTCATCTTCAGCCCGGGCCGGGGGTACGTGCAGTCGCCGATTGCCTTCGTGTTCTCGAAGGACGGCGGCGCGACGTTCAGCAGTCCTCAGTCGATCGTGAGCAACGTGCTGTACGACCAGGGCTCGCGGATCGTCGTGGGCCCGGACGGGACGGTCTACGTCTTCTGGGATGGGACCACCCGCTTCGGCGCGTTCGACAGCATTTGGATGGTCGCCTCCACGGACGGCGGAGTTTCGTTCAGCTCGCCCGTCGCTGTGGCTCCTCTCATCGATATCGCCCCTCCTGCGAACACGGTGTTCCGCGTGAACAGCTTCCCGGCGGCGGACGTCGCACCGGACGGGACCTTGTACGTCGCGTGGTCCTCCGAGGTGACGAACGCGACAAGCTACGCCGCTGACCCGGTGTGTGCCAGCGCCTCCCGCTACAGCAAATGCCATTCGTCGGCCGTGTGGAGCAAGTCCACCGACGGAGGCTCCACGTGGAGCACGCCCGTGCCGATCCTCCCGACGTTCGATGCCTCAAACCGCGTCGCGATCGGCTATCCCGTCACACAACGGGATGGCAAAACGATGCTCACCGCACCCGGCGCGCGCCGGGTTGACACGTTCTGGCCGGGAGTCGCCGTTTCACCGTCTGGAAGAGTGTACATGTCTGCATACGCCGCAGATGTGGTCTCGCCTTGGCAAACCTGCGACAAGCCGGCAAGCCCAACCGCGGTCGGTCGAATTAACTGTGTTACACCCACCGTTTCCGGGCTGACGAACGCGCCTGGCAATTACACCCACAATGCTCGGCTGGACTATGTCGTGGCCGATCTCACTACGGGGATGACGAAGACGGTGACCACCCATCCGGTCAATTCGCGGTACCACTTCGGCGGCGGGTTCATCGGCGACTACACGGGCCTAGCGGTCGGTTCCGACAACGTGTTCCACGCGGTCTGGACGGACACAAACCACGTAGAATCGGTCACTTGGTGGTATGGGTTCGAATTTGTATCCACGCCGGTCCACCAGCAGGACATCGTGACTGCCGCCGGAAGCTTCTAAGCGCGCCGGCGGGATGGGGTTCGCCTTCGCGTCCGGGAGCGGATGCTCTGACCGCTCCCCCTCCTTGTAGAGCTCGAGCCAGATCCCGTCCGGGTCCTTCACAAAGCCGACGAGATACTTCTTGGCCCAAGACAGCGGACAGTATGACGAAAAAGAAAGGTCTGGCGCCTCGAAACAGCCGGCGCCGGCTTCACACCCCGTTCCTGGCTTACGTGAAGCGGACCCACTGCTCGGCATACCGCACGAGCAGGAATAGGATCGCGATGATGTGGACCATGGCGTGTCACCCCCGTCCCTTGGGTACTTCGAGCGCGCCCCTCCTCGGTCGCGGGCCCTCTCAGGGGGCCATCAGAGCGGGCGCAGGTTTGAGCCGGTCGAAGTCCCGCAAGACGGCCTTGACGAAGCGGACGAAGGCCGCCCGGACGCCGCGGTTGGGTTGGACGGTACTCACCAGGAGTGCCTCGACGGTCATCCCGCCGGGGTACTCGTCGCGCAGATAGCGCTCCAAGTCTGGGTCGTTGACGCGCGACCCTCGCGTGTTCGCGTACCGGGCCATCACCAAATCCGTTGGCATCATGTTCTGTTCCGTTCCCGTGTCCGTCTGTGCGACGTTCACGGAGGGTCCAGGCCGGTTCGGGGTCTTGAGCGACACATAGGAGCTCCTGTGAACCTCCTATCCGAGAGACCAAAATCCCCTCGGGGAGAGCGGTTCGCGAAATGCCAGAAGAGCCCGCTTGAGGTGGCCCGGCCGGGAGGAGGAATCGACTCCTCTCTCCAGGGGCCGGATGTGCCGAACCGCCGAAAGGGCCTGAGAATCCTAGGCGAGTCTCGCGCTCATCGTGATCTCCGCCTTCAGGAGGCGGGAAATCGGGCACCCTTTCTCTGCCGCCATCGCGGCGGCCTGGAACTTCCCGGGATCGGCGCCGGGGACCTTCGCGGTGACATCGAGGTGGATCGACTTGATCGTCCAGCCGGCTTCCGTCTTGTCGAAGTTCAGGGTCGCCTTCGTCTCAATGCGTTCCGGCCGATAGCCGACCTTCTCCAGTTCGCCCGATAAGGCCATCGAGAAACACCCCGCATGCGCGGCGGCCACGAGTTCTTCCGGATTCGTCCCCGGCGTGTCGCCGAATCGCATTGCGAAACTGTACGGAACGCCTTTCAGCGCGCCGCTCGCCGTCGATACCGCGCCCTTCCCGTCTTTCAGACCCCCGTTCCATTGAGCGCTCGCCTTCCGTTCCATCGGATCCCCGGATGCGGAAATTGAGCGGGACGTTTAACTCTATCCTCTCCGGGAACCTTCCCTTTTCAAATACGATTCCCCCGATACCGCTCCGGGGCAGGGAGCTGACAAAGGGACACTCTGCGGTCTGGACGAGGACCCGAACGGTTCGAATCGCCGGGGTAGGGGTCCTCATCGCCCTCTCCACGTTTGTGCTCACGATCGTCCCACCACCCGCCGCAGCGGCGAGCTGCGGTCCGACGCATCACGGGCCGATTCTCATCAAACAAGATTCGGACTTCACCGCAGCGAACGGGGTGGTGTCCGGATCCGGCAGGCCGGACGATCCGTATCTGATCGCGAAACTCCAACTGAAGGACCTGACGCCAGGATACGGGCTCAAAGTCGACAACTCTAAAGGAAAGGTCACGAAGTTCTTCAACATCGACTGCGTGCAGTCGAACTGGACCACGGCCCCGCCAAAGGGCGCGGTCCTGGTTTGGATTGTGAACGTCCACACGCAGACAACAGTCTCGCAGGTCGACGCGAATTCGGGTGAAGCCGGTGGCTCCGTGGGCATACGGATCGACGGCTCGAGCTTCATCGTCCTCGACAACGAGAGCATCAACAAGTTCGGCTCCGACGGGGTCCGGGTGAGCGGCTCGGACCATATCACGGTCATTGAGAGCAAGCTCAAGGCGATGGGGAACGGCCTCTCCGTCACGGACAGTCACGACCTAACGATCGGTCAGCCGTGCACCCTCCCCACCGGGAACGGCTGCAATGAATTCACATACGACGACGGCCGCGGCATCTTCGTCCACGACTCGTACAACGTCCTCGTCGTGTATACGATCACAACCGCAGACGACACGGGGGGCGTCTTGCTCGACGGATCCGGCACATACGGCGTAACCCTGCTGAACGGCAAGGCGACCGCGGATGGGCCAATTTGCGCGGGCGGGGTTCCGACCGGAGAAGCGATTGACACCATCTCCGGGATCACGGTCACGAACGGAGCCCACGACATCGCCGTCCACGGCTATACGATCAATGCAAACGGAGACGGCTTCGGCGGCTTCTTCGACATCATGAATGGCGGGAACGGCGGCTGGCTGAACCCTTGCACGGGGAAGAGCATGACGTTCCGTTCGACCCCGCCCGGGGGCGTGAACCTGGACTTCAGCGGCAATTGCTATCATTTCGAGTTCGGCTTCAATCCCGTGCCGCCGTCCTCGTGCTGATCCCTGGCTCCTCAACGGGAAGGTGAACTCGAACTTCCATCAGAGCGAGGCTCTTTGGAGCGGTAAGACGATTTCGATTGAACCACTTCAGGCCAAGCGCGGATACGATGAGCCGGGCTGCCGCTCGCGAAACCCTTTTCCTGCGGGCATCGATTCTTCCGCGATGGCGAACGTTGCGCTGGGATTCCGCGTCAAGTCCGGGTGGGCTGCCGCCGCGGTCGTTTCGGGTCCTGTGTCGTCGCCGACCGTCCTCCATACTCGCCACGTCGACCTGTGCGATTCGACGGTTCCGGAGTCTCGGCAGCCGTACCACGCGGTGGACGAGACCCAAGGCGAGTTGGAGCTGGACCAGGATCGAATCAAGAAGCGGCTGGATGTCGTCCGTCACGTCACGGCCCAGTCACTTGGAAAATTCTTATCGGATTGCCGCACGAACGAGTGGGCCCCAACTCGGGCCGGGATCGTTGCGGGCAGCCTGGTCGACCCGTCGACCATCCGCAGTCCTCACATTCGCGCCCACGCGATGGAAGGACATCTGTTTCGGACCGTTGTTGAAGACGAGCTGCGAGCGCACGCCCTGTCCTGCGTTGTCCTCGCGGAGAAGACCGCACTCAAGGCCGCGAGCGAAGCGATCCGTTCTCGAGAGGACGCCCTGAAACGGACCTTGGCCAATCTCGGACGCCAGGTTGAAGGTCCATGGCGAACGGAGGAAAAGTTGGCGGCCCTTGCCGGGTGGGTGGCGGTTTCGGGGCGATAGCTCGTCGTCGGAGCACATGGTCCTGACCGGCCCGCTCTTCACGCCTCCAGGAGGAGACTATTAATACCATCAAATTGATGATATTGATGGTCCATGCCCACGACAACAGTCCCCGTGAAGCCAGAAACCCTCGCGCGATTGCGGTCCTACAAGGTTGGCGGAGCCACCTACGACGACGTCCTCAACGAGCTGATGGACGATCGCCCCCCGGTGGGCTTTATCCGGGAGCATCTCCGGCGGCTCAAGGAGGAGGAATTCTCAGATTGGAAGGATGTGCGCAAGCGACTGAGGCTGTGAGCCTTGGTCCGCGTCCTGATTAGTCGATCTTCAGAGCGCGAGCTCGCCCGCCTCCCTCGGGATGTGCAGGAACGATTCGCGAGGGCGTTCGACGAAATGGTGAAGGGTCTGAAGCCTCGACCGGGCCTGGATGTCAAGCCCCTGCGCGGCATGAAAGGGACCTGGCGGCTACGCGTCGGATCGTACCGGGGGGTTTTCGAGATGGAGGCGGGGCAGGTCCGATTCACCCGGTTCGGTCACCGAAAGGACATCTACCGGTTCTGAGGACCGGCCGATTGCTCACGGCTTCTCGATTGGCGTCCGCACGAGGTTCCCCCACTCCGTCCAGGAGCCGTCGTAATTCCGGACGTGCGGGTAGCCGAGGAGGTATTTCAGGACGAACCACGTGTGGGACGACCGCTCGCCGATCCGGCAGTAGGCGATGACCTCCTTGTCCGGCGTCACGCCCTTGGGCTCGTAGAGGGCCTTCAGCTCCTCCGGCGCCTTGAACGTCCCGTCCTCGTTCACGGCCTGCGCCCAGGGGATGTTCTTCGCCCCGGGGATGTGTCCGCCGCGTTGCGCATGCTCCGTAGGATATTCCGGCGGCGCGAGGATCTCGCCGCTGAACTCTTTCGGCCCGCGCACGTCGACGAGGACCTTCCCCGCCTGCTTGTACGCCTCCCGGACGTACGCGAGGTACACCCGGAGCGTCTCGTCAGGCTCGTTCGCCGTGAACGTCGTCGCCGGGAAGGACGGCACGTCCTTCGTCACGGGCAGATCCTGCTCGATCCACTTCTTCCGACCGCCGTTCAGGAGGACGACGTTGGCGACGCCGTAGTACTTGAACACCCAGAAGGCGAACGCCGCGAACCAGTTGTTGAAGTCGCCGTACAGCACGATCTGATGGTCGTTCGAGATGCCGAGACGGCCGAAGAGGGCCTCGAGGCCCTCCTTCGAGACGATGTCCCGCTTGACAGGATCGTTGATGTCCTTCTTCCAATCGATTAGGACCGACCCCGGGATATGGCCCAGGTTGTAGTTCGGCGTCGGGTCATAGTCGACCTCGACGATCCGCACCGTCTCGTTGCCAATGTTCCCCTTCACCCAGCTCGTGTCGACCAAGACTTCGGGATGCGCGTAAGCGGCCATCGTCCTTCGCTCCGGGCCGTCCGAAGTATTACACCGTTATATTCCTTGCGCATATCGCTATTCCTATCCGACTTGGGCTGGTGCTAAGGAAAACCGGAATTCGGATTGGACCACCAATTATTCAGACCGGACTGTTACATCTGCAGAGTACTTTCAAATAGCTGGGTCTCGAATCACGAACTCGGAGGGAGTGCCGGGGCCGCGGCCCCTGTGCTTCGGGGGAGGAATCATGCGCGGCTCATGGAGACTAGTCGTAGCGATTGGCTTCGTTGGGATGTTGCTCGCGGGATCCGGATCCGTCGAGGCGTTCATCGACGATATGGAGGATGACTTCTGGCTTCCGTTCACGCATTTCCATCTCGGCGATCGCGCCTCGGCTGGATACGCCTCGGGATTCGGACGGTCCGGGACACGTGCCTTTCACGTGGACATTCGGGGCTGGGCGGTGCGGGACTTCGGGTCCGCCTACGGCTACGCGTTGTATCCGACACGGAAGGCCCCGATGACGGAGTTGCGCGTGTCCCTCCTGTACGACCGACTGCAGGACGTCGTCACTTCCCCGTGGGACGCGTACGCGGCCGGCATCAGCCTCGATCTCCTCGATGCGAGCTACCACGCCCTCGGACGGTACCGATACATCACCTCGTATCATGCGAGCCGCAATGCGGGACGGTGCGCACCGACGATGTCCGACGTCGTACTTCCTGCGCCGAGCGCCCTCAGTGTCTGGACCGACCACGGCCGGAATCCTACGGCCGACTTTCCCTCGGCCCCTTGGCAATCCGCGGAGTACGTGAAAGTGTCGATTGGGTTCCTTTGCGCGGCCGGGTTGACCGGGGCTTGGTATTCTCTCTACTTCGATGACTTCCTCGTCGATACGGGAGCGAGGGACACCGATGGGGACGGCCTCCAGGACCTCGAGGAAGAGGCGAGGATCTACGTGGCACGCGCTTGGTCCGTTCCAATCGCGAGGGAAATCCTCCCCGGGCAGCTCACGACCATCGAGATTGAAGCACCCCCCGTAGCGGGAGCCGTTGCTTCTGCGGCGGTTGACTTGGCGATCGACCATCCGCACTCCGACGACCTGTCCGTCGCGCTCACCGTTGCCGGCCCCGCGGGCCCTCGAACGCAACTCCTGTGGGATCCCGGCTTGCAGGTGCGTGGAGCCGCGATTCTCACTCCATCGCACGGAACTTCGGGTCGCGGAGTGGTCGACGTTCGCGGGAGTGTGGCGCGAGGAGCTTCGGTCGTCCAACTCCGAGTGGATGGGAAACTGGTCGCCCCTGGGGAGGTGGATCCGACCGGCGCTTTCGCGATCCCATGGCCCTCCGATGCTTGGGCGGAAGGGAGCCACCAGCTTGTTGTCATCGCGGATTCGCTGGACGGAGATGGGAGCGCACCGCGATCTTCGCGCGACATTTTAGTATTCATTGATCGCAGCGCCCCCGAGCTCTCGCTCCTTCACCCGAGCAGCACGGATACGCTCGCGGGCCTTGCGCTGATCGACGCGGATGTCTTCGATTCTCAAGGGGTCGCCGTGGTGGAGCTATGGATTGATGGAGCCCTCGTCGACGTCCGCCACGATGAGCCGTACGCTTTCCCATACGAGACGCTCGACCTCTCGAACGAATTGCACACGTTCGAGGTCCGCGCGAGAGACCTCGCGGGCAACGAGGCGGTGCGGTCCGTGACGGCCTTGGTGAACAACAAAGACAACGCACCGCCGCCTCCCTGTTCGCCCGCGTGCAACTTGGGAGCCGGGACGAGCACGGGGGACCTCCCGGCCCTCGCGGTCAACCCTGTCGCCCGGGCGGTGCCGCTCCCCTCCGGTGGATTCGTCGAGGTGCTCGAAAGTTTCCGCGTCCCGTGGCGTCCCCAGATCATCAGGTCCGGGCAAGGGGTCCACCTCCTCCTCGATGTCGCTCGATCTCGAAGCTTGCCGGAGTCGGACGGACTCGTTGGGTCCGAATTGGCTCTCGAGGATTTGACCGGCGTCCGCACTTGGCAGGTTACCATTCGGAACTGGGGCGTTGACCCCGGAGTCATTCGGAGTGCTGCCGTCTTCCTCGCATCCCTGACCGTCCCTGAAGTTCCGGACACGGACGGCGACGGAATCGCAGACGGCGCCGAGCGAATGACAATCGGCACCGTGCCGGTCTTCCCGGATCTCGACGGGGACCTCCTCTCGGACGGCCAAGAGATCGCTTCGCGCACGTTCCGGTTTAACATCGATGGCGTGTCGCTCGATCGGAGCATCCGTACGGACCCGTTCGACTTCGATACGGACAATGACGGACTCCCCGACGGCGCCGAGCTCCTCCCGGGGGAGGGAGTGTCTCTCACGGACCCCACGGACCCGGATACGGATCGGGACGGTCTCGTGGACGGTCGCGAGCGTTTTACCTATGGGTCCGATCCGACCCTAACGGATACGGACGCAGACTCCCTTTCCGACTTTCTCGAGGTGACGCCACGCGTTTTCCGAGCGGTGATTGACGGGCTTGTCGTGGAGCGCCCGCTCGTAACGTCACCCGTGGTGGCGGACACGGATGGGGACGGCCTGGCCGACAACGAAGAGTGGGACGGAGTTTCGCGGTACGGATTCATCACGGACCCAACGGATCCCGACACGGACCGGGATGGGCTCTCGGATCTGGATGAGGTCACGGGCCTGAATCGAAGACCGACGAATCCGCTCCTGTCCGATACGGACGACGATGGAGTGATCGACGGGCTAGACCTCTCCCCCACGGAGCTCTGGGACTTCGATTGGAAAACGACGTTTGAGCCCGGCTTGATTCGGTTCACGCAGAAGTTCCATGCGCTCGGGGTCAAAGGCGTCTCCGCGAGCATCTGGACGTATCGCATCGACGACGGCTCCTGCGTGTTCCTGTCCGACCACACGAGCGACGCAACACGGAGCAGTGACGAGTCGATCGAGAATGTCGTCGCGACGATCAACCAGGTCCTCGTCGACGGCGGAGAGGCGAACTTCACCGCGACCGGGGCGGAGGATCTCGGTCAGCAGGGTTTCGGTACGGTAACAATCAACTACGGAGCCTGTGATTTCTGGGAGCCGCGTCAATATCGCTTCGAGTACATCCACGACGATCGGGCGTCCAACGTAGACTTCGTCAACGTCCGGGACGTGCCGATTCGTGACGAATCGGGCGGACTGTTCTACCATACCTCCTTCGAAGTCCCGATTCGGCTTGGCAGACCTCAGGGGTTCATCCTTCAGTTCTCTATTCGCCCGGATGCGGATTTCGGAAGCGAGACCGTTGTACCGGCGTTGGTGTACTCGCTCTTGTCCGGGGCCGACTTCTCTGCGACGCCGCCTTCTTACCAGAACCTGGCGGTGGGCGCGGCCATCGATGGCCACGCATACGAGTTCCAGCTACGCATTCCCGAGACGATCGCGCGGGAGGAGAACGTCGTCTGGCGAAACGGCGTCCCGATGGCGACGCTGGTCCTCATGCCGATGTGGCTGGACACGAATGCAACCGGGATCGCGAGATTCGCCTTGAACGCCACGTTGCTCAGCACGGCCGCAGCCATCGCCCGTGTCCATGAAGGGGCTGAGACAATCGTGGCCCGCCTCTCCACGGACATGGAGGGGCTCGAATCGGCGTTGCCCGATTCCGGCTCGGGGCTCATGACCGGCTTCCACTCGTTCGGCGGCTTCTCCGTCTACGTGTACCGGACAGGGGATCCCTTTGATTCCGGAGCCCCCGCGGCTGCGGACGCCGTCTACCTCCTCGGCGACTCTCCCGAAGAGGTTGCCTCCTTCCAAGACTCAATCACGTGGGCACCCGAGGGCGAGTGGGTCAGGAAATCGGAGGATGGCTTTGGCGTCGCTCTCAGGGTTTTCAAGATAATCCGGCAAGGCATCTCCATCACGAGCCAACTCACCGCGAGCATCCTCGTGCCGGTGCTGAACGTCCCATCGGGCGCGCTGGAGGAGATGACCTTTGGGAGATCGACCTTCACGATAACGAAGCTCACGAATCTCGAAACCGATCAGCCGTATTACGTCATCGGCGAGACGGCCACGCAGACCGTGAAAGTACGGGTCGCGCACCCGGAGATTCCTGGCGTTACGCTTACGGAAGTCCGTCTGATTGAGCGGGAGATTCGAGGCGAGATTGTCGATAATCTGGACGATTCGCGCTTACTGACGGGCGTGAAATATGTCCAGCTGAGGTCGGCCCTGCGGGGTGCGGCAATCGGGGCAACTCTCGCAATATTCGGTAGCCAGGCCGTCTTGGCCTTCCGTGATGGGGACGTTGTTAAAGGAACAGTTTACGCTCTCGCCGGGGCAACCGCAGTGTTCGGAGTACTCAGGTCCGACGTGGTGCTTGTTGAACGAATCTTCGAAGCACGGACAGTCACAGCAGGTGTCAAGATTAGGTTGGGCGTTGTTGCGGCGATAGCTGTCGGGGGGATCTTGGCATCATATGAAGTGTTTCAAGCAGGTCAAACAGACAACCCGATTAGGAGACTGTCCCACTACGAGAGTGCGGGCGCCATTCTCGTCGACACAATCATCGCGGTCGTCCCGCTGTATGGAGCTGCGGCGATGCTCGGGTGGCAGCTCGGTCTGACGATTACTGTTGGGGCCGAGGCGCTCCTTGGGATCATGCCGAACCCTCTCGCTCTCAAGATAGTCAGCACCCCGGGCAGTACGGTCACGTTCCTCTTCGAATATGTGTTCGGCAGCGAAATTCCTTCAGAGGTCGCCGAAGACGCCTTGATTAGACTCTTGAATGTCCTCGCCGACACGGCAAGGTTCGAAAACTCGCTTGATCCTCCTGCTCCAACGTTGCTGCTGGTGCCTTGAGATGGAAACCGGTGGAAATGAGCATCCGGTCGTCAAGGTGGGTGACCTAGACGGGTTAGCAAGAATTTACTCCGAAGCGGGCGGATTGATCCCGGAGTCGGGGGAAGAGATCTTGAAAGTTACGACAGGGTGGGATGCGAACGTTTCGTCTCCATGGCGCAGGTTCCTCCCGAAAATAATGTTCCCGGGGTTCGGGGGGCGGGCGTCAAGCAAACTTTTCGTGACAAACAAGAGAATCGTCTTGGTGCGCGACATCGATCCCTGGAGAGAACTCAAAGGAGAGCTGACGCCGTTGGGCGTTCCTACTGCGGCCGCAAAAGAGGCCAGGCTCAAGAAAGTAAAGTCTCTCGGGGCGCGGCAGTATTGTGAGATCCGCCCTCGTAATCTCCGTGTCGTAAAACGAAGGAGTCTCGACCGACCGCGTTCTTGGGTAAGTCTCCGTCTCATCGGGACGGACGGCAAGCAGTACGCAGTTACCCTCTGGAAGACTGACGGTCCCGATCAGGCCACACGTACGCTCATCGAGTCGCAATTTCGCGGCTAGTCTTTTCTTCGCAGGTCCATTTCAGGCAACTATCGATTCACACGTTTGTGGTCGGTGTTTGAACTTTGCCCCTTGAGGACGCCAGAGTGGCCGCTAGGTTCGGCCGACCCTCCGAACGGTTTTTATTGTTCGAACTCTGTCACGCGCATTCTTGAGACCGAAAGATCAGACAATCGCAGTTAGCTCAGGGCTGCCTCAATTGCTTCATCGTGCCGGCATCTCGAAAATGAACGAGATGCAGACCCAGGCGATCCTCAAGATCCAGTCAGGTTCGCAACTTCTCGTCGTCGCACCGACCGGGTCTGGCAAGACCGAAGCCGCTCTGTTTCCGGTCCTTGAGGCACTCGGAGCGGACGATCGAGAGGGGATCCGCGCCCTCTACGTCACGCCTCTTCGTGCGCTCAACCGAAATCTCATCGACCGAGTTCTCCGCCTCGTCGCGTCCACCAAGCTCACGGCGGCCGTGCGGCACGGGGACACTCCACCCTCGGAGCGTCGGAAACAGGCCGCAAACCCTCCCGATATTCTGATCACCACACCCGAGACCCTGCAGGCGATCCTCCCCGGAAAGGTGATGCAACGTCACCTCCGGAGCGTGCGGTATGTCATTATCGACGAGGTCCATCAATTCGCGGGGGACCGCCGGGGGATCCAGCTCGCGGTCGGCCTCCAACGTCTCCGTCGCATCACGAAACGGGATTTCCAACGAATCGGCCTGTCGGCAACCGTCGGTCATCCGGACGCAATCGCCTCCCTGTTTGGCGGGGAGACGCCGCTCCGGGTTCTTGTCGCGCCGCTCGAGAAGCGATACGAATATCGGGTCGAGTGGCCGCGTCCGATCGACAAAGACTTCGAGACCGCCCGGGACTTCTACATCACTCCCGAGGCGGCCGCCGGCCTCTCCGCAATCGAGGATACCCTCGACGAAAGTCGGTCGACCCTCGTCTTCGTGAACGCCCGCCCGCTCGCGGAGCTGCTTGGTTCCCGTCTCTCCATGGTCCGTAAGGATGTCGCCGTCCACCACGGTTCTCTCCCACGGGAGGAACGAGAGCGCGTCGAGGCGGGTTTCAAGGGTGGCGACATCAAAGGTCTCGTCTCGACTTCAACCCTTGAGCTCGGCATCGACATCGGCTCGGTGGACAAGGTCGTTCAGTACAACTCCCCGAGGCAAGTCACGTCCTTGATCCAGCGAGTCGGACGCTCGGGCCACACGCTCGATCGCACGTCCCGCGGGCTCGTCCTCGCGGTTTCATCGGATGACGCGATTGAGTCTCTCGCGGCGGTTGGGGCCGCGAAGGACCAGGACCTCGAGCCGCTGCACATCCATCGACTCGCCCTTGATGTCCTCGCTCATCAGATTGCGGGCTGCGCCTTGGACCAAGGCGGCACCGCACCATGGTCTGAGATCCTCTCGACAATCCGCACGGCGGATTCGTACCGCGAGCTCGACGAACCCCAAGCGGGCCGCGTCGCCGAGTTCCTCTCCCACCTCGGCATCATTCGCCAGGAGGCGGAAAGGATCCGCGTCACGCCGAAGGGCCGTCGCTATTACTTCGAGAACCTCTCGACGATCCGCGACGAGCGCCGCTATCCGGTCATGGACCTCACGACGCAGCGACAGGTCGGGATCCTCGGCGAGGAGTTCATGATCATCCAGGCCCGCGAGGGATTGCACTTCATCGTCCGCGGACGTCCCTGGAAGATCGAGAAGATCGGGAGGGACGGCATGGTCTATGTGACCCCGGTGTCCGATCCGAACGCGATGATTCCCGGCTGGGACGGCGAGATGCTGCCCGTGCCGTTCGGCCTGGCGCAGCGCGTCGGTCGGATCCGCAAGGAGATTGATGCGCGGCTCGACCGAGAGAGCGTCCCCAAGACCATCGAGCACTTCGAGAAAGCGTGGCCGATCAACAGGACTGGAGCCAAGCGACTCGTCGAGGAGCACGCGAATCACCGCAAGTCCGGCGCTCCCGTCCCGACAGACGACCGGATCGTCATCGAGGCGTTTGACCGGTTCCTAATCGTCCATGCGTCGTTCGGCGAGGTCGTGAACGTCACTCTGGGCGACCTGATCGAGGAGCTCCTCGCCCGCAAGCATCTCGTCCGGTTCTGGTGGACGGACCCGTACCGCATCCTGTACGAACTTGTCGCCGACACCCGCGAGCTCGACGTCGAGGCTTTGGTGGACGGCCTGCTGAGGATCGACGACGAGACGCTCGAGGGCGGTCTCCAGGCCCTCCTGACCGACCACCTCCCCCTGGGCTATTACATGAAGGGGATCGCGGAGCGGTTCGGGGCGATCCGCCGCGGCCTCACGGTTGGCGAAGGCGATCTTCGGTCGTTCGAGATTCGATTCGCGAACACGCCGATCTACGACGAGGCGGTGCGGGAGGCGCTCCTCCTTCACGCCGACTTCGCCCGGGTCCGAGAGATCGTCCGAAAGATCCGATCGGGCGAGATCGAGGTCGTGATTCACCGCTCCGAAGAGACGCCGACGCCGCTGGCGTATCCGATCCTCCGCCGTTATGTGGAGGCGCCGGAACTCTTCTCCCCGGAGGCGGAACGGGAGGAGATCCTGGATCGGATGCGACTCCACTTGTCTTCCGAGCCCGTGCACCTGTTGTGTTTCGAGTGCGGCCATTTCCACGAAGAGGTCCGAATCGGCCGGATGCCGGACCATCCGGAGTGTGTTAACTGCAAGTCGCGTCTTCTGACGGTTCTCGGGTGGGCTGCGTGGACCGTGCGAGATGCCTATGCGAAGCGGATGAGGAAACTGGACCTCACCGACGAAGAACGGAAACTGCTCACTCGCTCGAAGCAGGTCGCCGATCTTGTGGCCATCTACGGGAAGCGGGCGGTCTACGCAAACTCGGTCTACGGCGTCGGCCCGACGACCGCGAGCAAGATCCTCGCGAAGATGCAGGACACGGAGAAGGAGTTCCTGAACGATCTCTTCGAGGCGAAACTGAAGTACGTCACCACGCGGCCGTACTGGAACGAGCCGCAGGCGAAGCCGAAGCTGTACTCCTAGAGACGGTCAATCGATTGAACCGCCGCACATGCGACCGCGCAGCCGAGGTCGCGATGTTGAAATACATGGAGATCCTGCGTTTCCACTACCATGAACCGCATCGACACGAAGGACAAACCGACGCAGCCCGTGGCGGGCTCCCGAGCGTACTGAGAGCGAAGGCTCTCGTGTTTTGCGCCTTGGAAGATCAGCGGGGCATGGTGTAAGGGCAGCATCCGAGGACGTAGACCTCGAGTTGGGTCTTCGATTCGCTCGGCCCCGAGCGCTCTCGACGCGAGGGCCAAGACACGAACAGGAGGTGATTTGATTCCGGAAGAAACGGACCCTTGGGATCCGGCGCCGCGTGCGCTGGCTTCTGAAGAACTTGAGAGCCGCATTGCGCGGCGAACAGTGGTGAGGCGGCCGCCAAGGCGGCGGTGTCCTCGGCGGAGGAGCGGAGCGTATCGACCGCCGCACGCCACCCATTACGGGTCGGATCCCACTCCGGTCGAACGAGCCTCCTCCGCCTCTCCCACGTAGGCCTCCTCGCCGAATCCCGAAATGTCGAGGCCCGCGTCTTCCTCGGCCGGGCTGACCCGCACCGGGGTGAAGAGGTTGATGATGCGCAGGATGACGTAGGACCCGGCGAACGCGAAGACCGCCACGATGACGCAGGCCAAAGCCTGAATCCCGAGTTGTCCGGGGTTCCCGAAGAACAGGCCGTTCGGGCCGCCGGGGTTGATGAGCGAAGAGGCGAACAGGCCCGTGGCGAGCGTCCCCCAGATCCCGCCGGCCCCGTGGCATGCGAAGACATCCAGCGAGTCATCGAGCGTCGTCCGCGCCCGCCAGCTCCCGACGTAGTTGCAGAGGATCCCGGCGACCAGCCCGATGATGATGGACGGCATCGGGCCGACGTATCCGGAGGCGGGTGTGATCGCCACCAGACCGCAGACCGCGCCCACCGCGATTCCAACAGCGGAGGGCTTCCCCTTCCTCACCCAATCCGTGAGCATCCAGCTGACCGCCGCTCCCGCGGCAGCTAGGTTCGTGACGACCAGCGCATTCACCGCGAGGGCGTTGGCCGCCAGCGCGCTTCCAGCGTTGAAGCCGAACCAGCCGAACCAGAGGACGGAGGCGCCCAGGATGACGTACGGGATGTTGTTCGGCCGGCTATCCAGGCGTTCGACGCCTTTTCGTCGTCCGATGACAAGCGCGGCCGCCACCGCCGACACGCCAGCGGCGGTGTGGACGACCAGGCCGCCCGCGAAGTCGATGACCCCGAGCGACTTGAGCCATCCGCCGACGCCCCAGTTCCAGTGCGCGATCGGCACGTAGACGAAGGTCGTCCAGAGGACGATGTAGATCAGGAGGGCCTTGAACCGGATCCGCTCCGCGAAGGCGCCGATGATCAGCGCCGGCGTGATGGCGGCGAATTTCAGTTGGAACGCGAAGTACAGGAGCTCCGGGATCGTCGAGGAATACCCGAGGTTCGGAGCCGACCCGACGTTGTTCAGCCCGAAATCGGTCAGGCTCCCGATGAACTCGTTGAAGGGCGGCCCCAACGCGAGCGTGTATCCCCAAAGGGCCCAGACCAGGCTGACGACCGCGAAGATGGCGAAGCACTGCGCGATCGTCGAGACGAGGTTCTTCCTCCGGACGAGCCCGCCGTAGAAGAAGCCGAGCGCGGGCGTCATGATCATGACGAGGGCGGTCGCCGCGATGACCCACGCCACGTCTCCGGAGTCCAGCGCCACGTCCCGCGCTCCACCGAACTCGACGGGGGCCAGGGAACCGAACCCGGCGTATAATGACTTCGTCTCGCGATGCTCCGTCGGCGTTACACCCGCTGGATAATATTAGCCCGGAGGATCCGTCCGTTCGACCGGCGCCTCGAACTGGGTGACCGATCTCCGCCGTCTTTCAGCGTCGACCTTCTCATCGTCGTGTTCGGACCTGCTTCCGCGACGTGACAGTCGCGCGAACCCCACGACAGCGAGGAAGATGCCGGCGAATCCGATGCCGTTCGCGACGAGCTGCGAGGAGTCGGGGAGGCCCCGATGGACGCCGACGAGCTCCCCGTCGACGTCGAGGATCCGGAGATACGTGCCCTCGTACCGGGAGGTCGCCGTCGACAGGTCGAGCTTCGCGTATCCGGGAGACCCGAAGGCCACGTAGCGGTCGACTTCGTCCTGTGCGACGAGCGAGGTCCTAACGTCTCGCCTCAGGGCGTCCGCTTTCCGCGATTCGGCAATGAGCGGCGGGACGAAGATCGAGGACAAGCCGGAGGTCGTGGAGCTCGAGGGGGAGGAGAGCGCCGGGGCGCCGAAGAGGGGAGCACCGGGGAGGGAGGTTTCCGGCGCCGTGGACCGGTCACCGCCCGGATTCGGCTGCGGAAGGAGGACGAGGAGCGATGTGTAAGGCGTCGCGACGCGGTTCTCCGTCCCGAGGGTCGTCAGTTCCGCGATGATGGCGGGATCCGCTCGGGCGCGGGCGGCCTCCAGGAGCGCATGGATTCGCGTCAAGACCCACTGCCGCTTGAGCAGAGGCTGGACCGGGATGTCCGGACCCGCGGATCGGATGTTCAGAGCGCGCGTCGCACCGGACGTGTCCGGCCACGTCATGCGCAGATCGAGGGAATCATTTGCTGTCCCTCGCATTCGCGCGATTACGAACGCTTCGCCGCCTTGCCAGACGTCCTGGGGATTCGCGCTGGCGAGCGTCAGGTTCGTCGCGTTGGAGATCTGCGCCTGCAACCCCGCCAGGACCGGCACGCGGATCGAGGCGAGGAGATCGGCCACGGGGCCCGGCACGTCGCCGCGGACCGTCACGAGCTCTCCCCGATGATACGCGGAGAGGTTGTGGAGGACCGTCTCGTCATCGTGGTCCGCCGGTCGCACGGCCAATGCGTAGATGGGCATTGCCTGCTCGTACGAGATCCGGGCGTAGGTGGGCTCCAAGTCCGGGTCCAAGGGGGCCCGCGTCGGCCGTCCGTCGGAAACGAGAATCAGGATGGGCTGCTGACCCGCGCGACCAGCATCGATGGCCCAAGAGGCGGCCTGAGCGAGCGGCGCCGCGAGACTCGTGCTACCATGGGGTCGGAACGAATCGAGGAAGCGAACGAGGTCCGCCTCGCCCGCAGGGGTCCACGCTTGGAGATTGGGGGAGGAGGGCGCGACGGTGGTTCCTTGGAAAACCGCAACGCCGTACGACTCACCCGCGCCGAGGTCGCTGGCGATCCGTCGAACGGCGTCTTTCGCGAGCGACCATCGGTCGAGGAACCCCATGCTCCCGGACGCGTCGATCAGGATGACGAGGGCCCGCGGCGTGGGCCGGAGAGAAGAGGCGAACGTCGGGTCGGCGGCGTCCAGGGAGAAGCGGACGTATCGATCCCCACTCGGGTCCGCGAACTGGCTCAAAGAAGTCCCTGCCGCGCGGAACCGGATATGGAGGTCGCCGGTGGCGGCGGGTCGGGTCTCGTTGATGTACGCGTCAGCGAAGTGCAACCCACCCCGGATCACGGGGAGATCGGGGTGGCTCGGGATCTGGACCTCACCGAGAGGCGCCGCGGTCTCCACGCGGGCATGCACGCGGAGATACGAGACGCTGTCTCGCGCGTCGATGGACAAGCGGTATGTGTATTCGTAGAAGCCGTCCTTCTTCGTGAGCGGCATCTCCAGTGTCGTGATCGTCGTTCGGGCCTCCTTCGGCGGAATCGTCACCGCGATCCAGTAGACGTCCCGCGGCGGATCGTACTGGACGAGGGCCGCGTCCTGGCCCTTCGCGATCGCCTCGAGAAACGCATTCAGGGCATCGGTGCGGTTCTGCGTGGAGGAGCCGTACGTGACGTTCCCGATCTTCATGCGAAGATCCGTGATCAGTTCGTGGCCCTTCTCTAGCGGGAACGCGATTTGCCCTTGCTTCGGTTCGTCGCTCGGGTTGTAGAACTCCTTGATGATGACGACCCGCGCGAAGCCTTCGGTCAGCTGGATCTCGACCTGCGTCCCGTTCACCTGGGTGGGGAGCGGGGTCGGAGGCTCGACGATCACACAGAACGCGGCCGCCGGGCCGGGCACGGACAGCAAGGCGACCAAGACGAGGCCGATGGCGAACACGAACCGCGCGGCCTTCATGCGCGCACCTCCGAGCCGACGTCCGACTCGACCCAAGCCCGATGGAAGGCCCAGGTCAGCAAGAGGGCGATGAACCAAAGAGGCCAGAAGACGGTGATGAACAAGAGGAAACCGGTGTAGTATGCCGACAGCATCAATGCCACGACCGAAAGGACGGCGCCCGATTTCGCGTAGAACCCGTTCGTCAATACGCGGTTCCGATGCACTTCATGGGCAGAGCGATCCGCCCACCAGATGCCCGCGACCGCCGCCGCCATGGAAGCGACCATCAACCCGTATCCCAGGAGGAGATTGAACCAGGGACCGAAGGTCGCGAGCGCGAACGACACGATGCCGAGGGCCAAGAGCCCGGCCTTCGTCGATCGCAATGCGGTGGTATTGAATGTCGGACCCTCGGAGCGGAGGGTCCGGAGGCCGTTCGTTTCCGGATCGGGCATGACACCGCATCACAGGCCACCCAGATGACCCCGAGGAAATGGTTAGGAATGGGCCGAACCGGAGTCGGAACTAGAGCCACCGGTGGCGGTCCGGGTAGAAGACCGGTCGCCCCTCCGGATGTCGCTGCTTGTATCGGACGTACCGCTCGTGCCATCGCCGATACCGTTGATCCGACGTCCGCAAGGGGCAGTGCGGCATCCGGATTAACGCCTCCTGGACAGACCACACGTTCCGGGTGGAGAGTCGCCAGTCCACCTGGAGGATGCGCAAGTCGAGGACTCCATATCCTTCGACGCGGCCCGTGAGATCCACGAACGGATCGACGTACGAGAAGACGAGATCCCGGACCGAGCGGAAGACCGGTTTCCGTCCGTGCAGTCCCGGATCTCGGGATCGTGCGACCGTGCCATACTTCGACCCGCGGCGGAACAGCAAGACGACATGGTCGAGGTCATCCTGGGATTCCATGTCCGCGAGGATCGGAGGGGATCCGTGTTGCTCGAGGATCGTCGCGGCGCACAGCGCGCCCTCGAGACAGTGGACCTTGTTCGCCCGGACGACGCCTCGAAATGTGTGGAGGGTTTCTCCATGCTCCTCACGATTGTAGGGCAACGACTCGAGCCATCGCTGCACCTTTTCCGGCGTATCGGCGGCTTCGATGATCGCGCGTTCTCGCTGGGTGAATGAGGATCGCGGCGGGGCGGGACTCGTAGGACGTTCGAGGCCTTCGCCGCTTTTCTAGATTTCGTGCTCGTTCCGGTTCCGTCCGCAGGTCCGCGGCTCACGTCCGCTCGCTCGCCACGAACCGTTCGTCGAATCGCTTGTACTTCCAGTAGGCCACCGACAACGCCCAAGCGACGACGAACAGGGCGATGATCGAGACCCCGATCGTCTCGAAGTTCAAGTCCGCGAGCGTATCCCAAAAGGGACCGCTCAATCCAAGCTGACCGCCGACCAGGGTGAGGATCTCGATGCCTCCGACTCCGAACGCGACCAGCACCGAGACGATTGTGACCGTGAGGTTGTAGTACACCTTGCGGATCGGATTGATGAGCGCCCAGCCGTACGCCGACCGCATGATGACGCCGTCCGTCGTGTCGACGAAGACCATCCCGCACGTGAACATCAGCGGCAAGATCAGGATCGTCCAGATCGGGACGGTGGACGACACGCCGACCCCTACGCTGATCGCGATCAGGGCGACCTCGGTCGCAGTATCGAATCCGAGCCCGAAAAGGACGCCGACCGGGAAGATGTGCCACGGTTTCCGGATGACTCCGAAGAGCGGGCGGAACAGGCGGTTCAGGACGCCCCGCTTGTTCAGGAGCTCCTCCAGTTCGGCCGCGTCGAGCTTCTGATCCCCTTCCTTCAGTTCGACAAACACGCGGTAGATGCCCACGACGATCAGGACGTTGACCAAGCCAATGACGATCAGGAACGTGCCGGAGACCGCGAGCCCGATGATCGTGCCCGCGCTCTGGACCGCCGGGAGCTCGGCGACGACCACCCGCGTCGCGACGACCAGCGCGACGGTCAGGATGAAGACGATCGCCGAGTGGCCGAGGGAAAACCACGTGCCCACCGTGAACGGACGCTGCCCGTCCTGGAGCAGTTTCCGCGTCGTGTTGTCGATGGCCACGATATGATCCGCATCCACCCCGTGACGCAGGCCGAACGCGTAGGCGACGAGCCCGAGACCTGCGAGGATGGGGGAGATCTGGCCGATGATGAAGGCCAGAATGAAACCGATCGCCGTGGTGCCGAGGATCAGCGCATACAATATCCCGATTCGGATCCGCTCGCTCCGAGAAACGCCGAACCCGGAAGCGGCGGTGTTGTCCGGGGTGGCGGGAGCGGTATGACGCACGTTTCAGAAGTAACACTCGTACCGCATTAAGAGTTTGCGGGCCACGCCCCGAATGGACCGTGTCCTTCTTGTGGCCCGGGCGTCTTGCGGGTCCCGAGGTCGACCATGCCCGTTGCCCGGATCGGCGTGTCTCTCGAAGGCCCACTCCTGAAAGCGTTCGACCGACTCGTGCGGGACGGAGGGTACCGGAGCCGGTCGGAGGCCTTGCGGAACCTGATCCGAACGTCGCTCGCCCGTCGGAAGGTCGAGGCGGGAGGACGCGCGGTGGGGACGGTCACGTTCCTCTATCGACATGACGTCGGCATGGTCACACATCGCATCTTGCATGGCCAGCATGCGTTCCTCCGTTCGATCCGGGCGAGCGCGCATGCCCACCTGGGGGAGGAGACATGTTTGGAGGTCGTGATCATGGAGGGGAGCCCAAACGAGATTCAGAAGCTCACCGACCGCCTCAAGGCGGTTCGCGGCGTGTTGTTTGCAGAGGCCGTCACGACATCGCCCGACCTCCCGTGAGGTCATCCCAGGATCTTCTTCGCCTCGCGGACGGTCATCGGCCGGCCGTAGATGGGGGATCCCGGTTGCTGGCGCCGCCCGCCGTCTCGCAGCGACCCCGTGTCGATCGATGCAAATCCGATTTCGTCGATGAGCTTCGCCACCGTCGCCTTCGCGCTGGCATCGTCGCCCGCGATGAAGACGACGAGTCGCTCCTCCCGTGCAGGCCGGGAGCCGCTCGCCAAGGTGTTCCAACCCATCGTGTTGAACGCCTTCACGAGACGCGCCGCAGGCATCTGCTTCGCCACTTCCTCGCTCGACGTGCTGTCGCCGAGGTCCATGACGCGGCCGACGCCGCTGTAGGCATTCATCGCATCGATCACGATCTTCCCAGCAAAAGATTCCGCCGGGGGAAGCTCGTCCATCTTCCGGTACGGAAGGGAAAGGAGGACCGCCTCACCGAACTTGACGGCCTCGATGACCGACGTGGCCTTCGCGTTCGGACCGATCGAGGACGATAGGGAGGCCAACGTGGCGGGTCCGCGCGAATTACTCACCGCGACCTGGTGCCCCGCCTTTGCGAAGAGCTTCGCGGCCGTGCCTCCGATGTGTCCCGTTCCCACGATTCCGATTCGCATTCCAGCATCACCCGAGCGGGCTGGCGAGGACGTTCGAGAGCTAAGGATTTTCGGGTTGCGAATTAGATTTGCTTTGTCTACCGAAAACTAGAAGGCGCGGCCACGAATGCCCCGGAACCCTCCTAGGACAGACCAACGATGGCGACGCCCGAGCCTCCCCCGTCCACGCCACGCAGCCGCTTCGGCTTCTCCACGATCCCGCGAAAGGTCCGATGGATTGTCTTCTCGAACGCGTTCGGCGCGATCGGCTTCGGCTATCTTATCGTCTTCATCACGGCGTACTTCCCGGAGATCGGCGTTTCGTCGCAAGTCGTCGGCCTACTCCTCGGCGCTGTCGGGGTTTCGATGGTCGTGAGCGCGGCGCCGCTGGGAATCTACTCGGATCGCCGCGGACGGAAAGGTCTCTTGCTGATCGGGAGCGCGGTTCTGCCGCCGTCGATTCTCGTGTTCGCCTTCACGACGGATGTGAAATGGATGGTCCTCGCGGCCCTCGCCGCCGGCGTCGGCGAAGGCGCCTTCCTGTCGTCGTGGAACGCGATCATCGCGGACCAGACGACGGTCGAGCAACGGAACGTGGCGTTCGCCTTGTCGTTCGTCCTCAACAACGTATTCTCAGGCGTCGGACTCGCGTTGCCCTTCTCCTTCCCGTTCATTCAGGGGCAGACCGGGCTTAGCAGCCAAACGGTTCACGTCGCGGCGCTCGTCATCACCGACGGACTCGGATTCGTCATGCCCGTCGCCTTCTACTTCCTCCTGCGGGATTACCGAGAAACGATTCGGACCCGCGAGGCCCGCCCGAAGGGGATGGATTGGAAGCCGCTCCTCAAGTTTTCGGGGATCAACGGCCTCATCGGCCTCGGCGCCGGCTTCTTCATCCCGCTGGTGCCGACGTGGCTCTTCCTGAAGTTCGCGGTGCCGGACACCTGGAGCGGCCCGCTCCTCGCCCTGTCCAACGTCACGATCGGCCTGGCCGCGACCGTGAGCGCGTCCCTCGCGAAGCGGTACGGCCCGGTGCGGGCCATCGTCATGGCCCAGGGCCTCTCGACCGTCTTCATGTTCAGCCTCGCGTTCGTGACAAATGCCCTCGCCGCGGCGGGTCTGTATATGGTCCGGGCGGCCTTGATGAACATGTCCGCACCGATCGGGGATTCGTTCCTCATGGGGATCGTCGCGCCGGAGCAGCGCGGCCTCGCCAGTGCGGTGAACTCGATCGTCTGGCGCTTGCCGAACAGCGTGACGACCATCTTCGGCGGGATCTTGATGGCCGGGGGCTACTATGACATCCCGATCTTCCTCGCGACCGCGTTCTACGTCGCCTCGATCGCGTCCTTCTACGTTGTGTTCCGGCACGTTCGGCCGACCGGATGATGCGAAATCGGCCGGCACGGATTTCCTGGGCGTCTCACAAAACGGCAATCGAACCGGGGTTACGAGCACTTGGGAAGCTCTAAGCAGACGTCTGGCACTGTGCTACCGTCTTTCTCGGATTCGCTGACGGGCCGTGGCGACTGCTATTTCGGCGGTGATTTCAGGATTTTCCTCAAAGATGGGTCTCGCGACCTTCCATAGCTTCCGACCCCGTTTGATTACGTATACGAGGCCGCCTAACAAAACGCCTGTGGCAATGAAGACTGAGGAGGCCGAGCCGTTCGTCAATGCCAGCGTGACGAGAAGGGAGGCCATCGAAAGGATCGACACGACCGCGGCGGGCTTGAAGACACCCGGGCCTCCAACTGCATCCTCGAGCTTTAGCAGGTCCTCCTTTGTGCGACTCATGATTCGAGGCGTCCACCAGTCTCTCAATGCATCAACCTTGCCTCGGGCGGCCAAAGCACAGAGTCGTCATGGTTGCGGAACTCATTGGGCCACCAGACCGGAATCGCATCCGCCGTGGTGAACCATCGACTCGTGGGTCCCAAAGTCTTTTGACCGCTGACTTCGTTCTCGCCGCGACATGAGACTCGTCCTCCTCGGCCCACCCGGCGCGGGCAAAGGAACCCAGGCCGCGAAGCTCGCGGCGTACCTCGGTGTACCGCACATCTCGACCGGCAACTTCTTGCGGCACAACGTCGCGCAGGGGACGGACCTCGGGAAGAAGGCGAAGGCGTACATGGACGCGGGGCAGCTCGTGCCCGACGACATCGTGATCGCGATGACGGAGCGCCGGCTCAAAGAGCCGGACGCGAAGAAAGGCTTCATCCTCGACGGATTTCCGCGGACGATCGCGCAGGCGGAGGCGCTGTCCAAGTTCACGAAGCTGGACGCGGCGGTGAACTTCTTCCTGGAGCCGGAGGAGCTGATCAAGCGGAACACGGGCCGACGCGTCTGTCCGAAAGACGACACGGTGTATCACATCTTCATGAACCCGCCGAAGAAGGCCGGCGTCTGCGACGAGTGCGGCACCCCGCTCGTCATTCGCGCGGACGACCGCGAGGACGTCGTCCGGAAGCGGATCGAGACGTACGAGAGGCAGACGGCTCCGCTGATCAAATACTACCGGGACCGCGGGCTGCTGCGCGAGGTGTACGCGAGCGGCCTGATCGAGGAGATTTTCCATCGAGCGATCGAAGTGCTGAAAGAGTCCGTGCCGCCTCGGGAGCGATAACTGTTATATCGGCGTCGCGATGCGACCGCTGCGCCCGAGTGGGGTAGCTTGGACATCCTAGAAGCCTGCGGAGCTTCAGACCTGGGTTCGAATCCCAGCTCGGGCGTCGGGTTCCGCGGAGATTGAGAGGTCACATCCGAAGACGAGGTCGCGCTTGGGATCCGCGCTGACCGCGGTTTGCGAAACACGCCGGACGTTGACTACGCGGCGGTGCCTCAATCCGTTCCGCCTCGGGGAAAAACGTGACAAAACGAGTGAACACGTCTGTCCTATTATATTAGTCCGGGACAGATGGCGCTCCCGGAGGGATTTTTGCGAGTCGAGCGCTTAGAGTAGCTGCTATTGCGTGCGCCGCGGTCATGGTTCTTCTGATTTTTCAGGGTCACCCGGTCGCGGCAACGTCCCCTACGGGCTCGGAGTACAATCATGCTCTCGCGTCGAACGGAGGCCAGGCGACCGCGTCCGGCTCATCCGGTTCCAATGCGCCGGGAAACGCGATTGATGGATCTTCCACGACGTACTGGCAGAGTTCCTCGACGACCGGATGGCTGGCGGTCCAATTCCGATCGATGGCATCCGTCAACGAGATTCACGCTCACTTCACTTCAACGATCTATTCCTCGTTGTCGCTATACCTCGACTCGAGCGGCAATGGAGCGTACGAGACCGGCGAGAAGGTGTGGTCGGCGACAACGAATCCCGGGCTCGATGTCATCGTCCCTCTGCAGAATGTCTACTCCGCCCTTGGCACGAAAATCACGATCGACGCGAAAGTGGGAAGCAAGCTGCCCCAAATCAACGAGTTCGAGGCCTACCTCCGCGGCGACTCCGATGGAGACGGCCTCACGGACGTCCAAGAGTCGTCGACCGTATACTATCAAGACATGCGGCCCGCCGGGATGCCTCAGGCCATCCCGGATGACGCCGTCAACGTTTCATCGTCCTCCGTCTCCCTGGCGCAGTTTTACGGAATCCCGACGCGCGCCCTGGCGAATTTCGCGGTCGATCACGCGAAGCGCTCGGACCTCACAGCAAGCATTGGATATTGGAACGGGTCCGCTTGGATCGACCGCTATGTCTGGGATCCGGGGAAGCGTCTACTCTCCGTCGGCATCGCGAGCCCCGCGGCGGGAGCCACTTATGCGGGGACCATCAATGCCGTTGCGACGGTCTTACACCCGGACATCACGGCGAAAGTCGAGTTCCGCGTCAACGGGACGCTGATGGCGACGGTCACAACCCCGGTCGGGAATGCCTATCCGTGGAGCTGGACGACGTCCGGAGATGGCGTCCGGATCCTCAACGTAACGCAGTACGACACGGCCGGCGGAAAGGCCTGGGACCAAATCTCCGTGAACGTCAACAACCTCGGCCCGGCCGTGACGTGGAAGAATCCTGCGAGCGATGCGACGGTGACCGCGACGATCACGGTGAAAGTCACCGCGACGGACTACCACGGCGTCCAAAAGGTCGGCTACTACGTGGACAACGTGCTCCAGCAGTACGTCACGACCCCGATCGCAGGCACACATGACTACGCGCTGTCGTGGGGCACGGATGGCTGGATGAACGGTGTCTACACGATCAAGGCGGTCGCGTACGATCTCGGGGCGTTACAACAGACGACGACGTCGACCCGCGACGTCACATCGAGCAACGACCCTGCGGTGCACCTCACGTCGCCCACAGCATGGTCGACGGTGAAACTCATCCGGACCGTCGCGGCGAACGCGAGCTCCACCGCTTCGTCGATTTCCAAGGTGGAGTTCTACCTCGATGGCGCGTTGGTGTCCACGGACACGTCTTCCCCCTACTCGTGGTCGTGGGACACGACGGGCTCCACGGATGATCAACACGGCCTCATGTCCAAGGCCTACCGGGTCTCCGACGGAAAGTCGGCATCGTCCTCGATCACGGTGACGGTGTACAATGGAGGCGGCGGTGGCGGTGGTGGCTGCCCTCCCCGATGCCCGACGTCGCCCGCCCTTGCGCCGGACGCCCCGACGGCCTCCGCCACCGCGACTTTGGGCACCCTCGGGACGGACTGGACTCCGGGGGAGACCGATGTTGGCACGAAAGCGACCGTCATCGTAGACCTCACCGGTGCGTCGGCCGGGGGCAGCGCGGGCGAGAACGCGTCTCGCATCTTGCGACCCGCCTTGCCCGCCGCGTACTTCATGACGTATCTCCAGTGGCGGCTCGTTGTGAAGGATTGGACGAAGGGCAGTACGGGAAGCGTCACGGCCTTCATCCTGCGGTTTGAGGCCAAGACCGATTCCCAGTTGCCGAACGGGAGGGACACGGACGGAGACGGAATCAACGACGGATTGGAGGCGAATTACTGGCACACAATCCCGGTGACCCGCGATTCCGATCTGGACGGTCTCACGGACGACTACGAGATTGTGCCTCACGCCCTCACCGTGTCGATCGGCGGGACAACGTCCATCCTGACGGGCATTGCGACCGACCCGACGAACCCGGACACGGACGGCGACGGATTGAGCGACGGTCAAGAGACGGGCCTCGTGACGACCGGCCAGTCGAAGGTCGTGGGTGAAGTCGGAGTGGTGAAGAACATCGCATCCGCCGCGCAGACGGTGTATCTTCGAAACCACTACTCGGCACCGGTCGTCATTGCAGAGCCGACGACACTCCGAGATCGGGCGTTCGGTCATATTCGAATCTTCAGCGTGACGGACCACACGTTCCAGTTGAAGGTCGAGAAATGGGTGTCCGGGGGTTCGGGGGCAGGCGAGGACGTGACCTACCTGGTCCTCGAGGCGGGCGACCACACGCTCTTGGACGGCAGCCGAGTAGAGGCCGGAACGTCCTCCGTCTCCACGACCACGACGACCGTGGCCTTCCGCGAATCATTTAACGCGGTTCCGATCATGCTTGTCCAGACCCAGACCGCGACCGATGCGAGTCCCGTCGTTGCGAAGCGGACCGACGCGATTTCCGGCTCGAGCTTCGGCGTCTATCTGAATGCGAACTCTTCTGCGACCCACGGAAGCGAAACGGTCGGCTATGTGGCGATATCTCCCCAGGCGACGCCCAATGCGCTCGCAACGTGGACCCGCGCGGAAGTCTACGTGCCGGGTGCCACAGGCATATGGACGTATCCCGCGAAGTTCACGCTTACGCCGTTGCTCCTTGCTTGGTTCCGGGGGGAAGCGGCGAGTGGAAACAAGAACATCGGACTCCGGCTCAGCGCGGCGACGAATCTAAGCGCGACCGTGTATCGGGAGCAGTCCGGTGTGGCTCCGGCGGACACGATCGACTTCTTCGCTTTTGCGAGTCCGATGAACCTCACGGCGCGCCTCACGACGAATCCGAAGGTCAGCGACACGGACGGCGACACCCTCTCGGACGGGGCGGAAGTCAACACCTACGGTTCGAACCCGACGCTCAAAGACACGGATGCGGACGGCATCCCGGACAACGTCGAAGTGACGAACCGCACGATCACGATTCCCGTGAACGGCGCCGCGAAGACGATTACGTTCAAGACCTCGCCGACGTCCGATGATACGGACGCGGACGGAATCAAAGATTCGGACGAGATCTCGGGCATCCTGGACCATCGCTTGCTTTGGTACGACATGGCCACGACGACCGACGCCACCCACCTCCGGGATTTGAGTGGAAATGGTCGCACCGGAACCATTGCCGGCACGACATCCACGACCGGCAAGGTTGGGAGCGCGCGTCTCTTCTCAGGTTCCGGCTCCGATTACGTCAACGCGGGGGATCTGGGGCTGACGGTGCCCTTCACGGTGTCCGCGTGGGTGAATCGGGACAGCACACAGGGCGACGTCTTGGGAGATATCCTAGACAAGAACTGGAACTATCAGCTGAAAGTGTCGAAGACCGGGACGGTGTATGCCCAGTACAATGATGGGACGGCATGGAGAGTCCTCACATCCAACGCATCCATACCCGCGGGAACTTGGACCTCGATTGCAGCAAGCTTCGAGCTGACCGGCTCGGATACTCTCGTGAAGATCTACATCAACGGCGCCTTGGACGTCCCGCGGATCCTCACCGGGCGACCTTTGTCGTCCAGCGGATACTGGCTCGCGATCGGACGATATGCCGCCGCCAACCTCGAACGGTTCAAAGGCGGAATCGACGAGGTCCGCATCTGGGACCGAGCCCTGGCCCCGACGGAAATTGGGGCGTACTTCAATGTCACGAACGCGGGGTCACCGCTCACGTGGCTTGACCTGGAGACCCGAGGGACCTCGGGCAACCTGTTTGACTTCGACGGTTCGTCGCCCGCGCACGAGGGCGTCGCGGTTGGGACCACGGTGGTCGAGGGCCGGGCCGGGTTCGCACGCAAGTTCTCCGGAGGCTCCGACGGCATCGACATCGCGAACACGGCGGTCTCGGGTCTCCTCACGACGGCCGTGACCGTGGATGCATATGTCCTCGTGAGTTCGATGCCGGCCTCGGATGCCGCGATCATCGCTCGAAAAGGCCAGTTCTTCCTCAACGTCACCTCGGATGGCCGGGCTCAGTGGACCCTCTACAAGGCCGGTTCCACGACATCGCCGTTGCCGATTCCGCTCAACCGATGGGTCCATCTCGCGGGGTCCGCGTTCAAAACCGGGTCCACGACCTCCCGGTTCTCCGTGTATGTGAGCGGCGTCGCGGTGGCATCGGGCACGGGCGGGACATTCCCGAGCTCGTCCTCGAAGGTGACCCTCGGGTACTCGGAGGGTCTGTCGCACCTCGTTGGTGCAATCGACGAAGTCCTCATCCTCGGGACGGAGGCGACGTCATGGACTGTCCGCGACCTCGAAGTACGCGGGATTCTCCTGAACCCGAACGCCACAGACACGGATGGAGATGGCCTGGCGGACGGGCAAGAGCTGTTCGTGAAGAGCGTGAAGACGCCGAAGCGCTATCCGATCCCCGACTATTCGGGCATTCCGGGGATCGCGTCGACGGCGTCGATGGCGGCCTCGCTGTCCGCCCCTGCCTCGTTCCTCGCCTCCGCGACCGCAATGGTGGGCATCACCCACACGTTCATGGGCGACCTGATCGTCGAGCTCCACCACGTCGTCGGCGCGTCAGACCTGAATTACGTCTTGCGAAGCCGGGTTGGAGGGAGCGTGGACAACAACTTCACCTCGTACGACATGCTGAACGGTCCTCTCAACTTCGGCCGCCAAGATTTCGTCTCGACGGATCCGTGGTACTTGCGGGTCTCCGACAACGCCGGCGCCGATACCGGTGTGATCGAGTACCTCCAGATCCAGCTCACGGTCCACACGCTCCCGAACCGCGCTGACACGGACGGGGACGGCCTGAACGACAGCGAGGAGATCAATCTCGGCTCCGACGGCTTCGCGACCGACCCATGGAAGGTGGACACGGACGCGGACGGCTGGTCGGACGGTTACGAGACGCTCACCAAGGGGACGAACCCACTCGCCTGGGATACGGACGGGGATGGGGTCCGCGACTCCTCGGACCTGGACCCGTTACGCAACCTCCTCGTGGCGGTCCGGGTCAACTACGTCCACCACGGCGCGAGCCCATGGTGTTCGCCGGAGCTCGTCGGCATCATCCGGGTGAATGACGACTACACCTGGGTGACCCAGCACAAGCTCGCCACCCTCGACAAGCTCGACCAGGCGTGCGGCTGGCCGAATCCCCAGTACACGACCTCGTATTTCGGCTACACGTACTATGCGGACGTCCCGGACGACGTCTCGGCCGTGTCAATTCGCGCGACGGCGTGGTCGATCAACTGCTGCCGCGGGGACGACATCCTCGTCGACGCGTTCGTCCAGGGCGGGTACGCGTTGAACTCCGGCACATCTTACAACACGCTGTGGAACGGAAACTCGTACTACTCCTTCGACATCTGGACGATCGCCCTTCCGAAGGCCAAGACGCTCTTCGTCACGGACGGCAACACGACGATCACGCTCGCGAACGGCCAGAACCGACTCGTCGGGCAGGACCGGTACTACGTCTTCACGTTCGACGTGACCGTGGCCTATGGCCCGTTCGTCGTCGGCGTGAACGCGGTCGTCGTGCCGCGCTCGATCTTCCTCGATTCGAAACTCCGAAAAGACTTCGACGCCGGCACGTTCGCGCCCCTGACGGACGCGACCCTGTACGGCGAGGACCTCGGCCAGACGAAGGTCTCGGAAACCGTCGCGGGGACGATCGCGAGGTCCCTCTCCGGCGTCGACGCGAACGACGTCCTCCAGCGGCTCCTCCGGAACACGACGAACGTCCTCTTGTACTCGTACGTCGACGTCACGTCCTACGTCGTCCTGATGAACCTGCCTGCGGACGTCGTGACGATCCTGCCGTGGTCGTCGCCCGCCACGGTGACCGGTATCGCCGAGGGGCCGACCGGCGCGATGCCTGCGGACTTCTGGACGAAGATTGGCGCGTCCGCGTCGACCCTCGTGAACGCCCTCGTGTGCGCCAGCCAACCCTCTTGCTTGGGGCAGATGATCTACAAGGGACTCGTGGCGCTCGGCACATTCCTCGTGGACCTGGCCCGGGCGATCGTGGACTGGGGAATGAAGCAACTTGGGCCGCTGTGGAACACAATCGTGGCCGTCGCGCAGAAGGCGGGGGAAGTCCTCGGACAGGTCGTGAACGCGATTGTGAATGCGGGCTTGGCTGTCATTCACGCCGCCCTCGATCCCCTCATCAGGGCCGTAATGGACGCGTACGCAGCGTGGGCGAATGAAGTCGCGCAACTCATTCTCAACCTAAGGAACCTGCCCATAAACGACCTCGTCCGAGGGCTCATTCAAGCCACATTCTTCTCCGTCTTCGCTCTCGCGATTTTCGCAATCATCGTTGCGTTCAGTGTCGCAGAAAAGATTACCAACGCCATGACCCTGGGGCTAGCGAACGTCGCGGGGATCATCATCGGTGCGGTCGCGGGCCTTATTGTGGGTATGTTGGTAGTTGCGGCGATAGGCAAGTGGCTTGGCTCGACCGTGATCGACCAGCTATTGCCCCCCGGATTCGACGAGATTACGGGTGCCACGTTCACCGTTGCACAGTTTCTTTTCGCTTACGAGCTCGCGCAGCGTCCACTCAAGCCTATCCAGGGAATCGAAACTGGCTTGCGGGATGCAATCTTGGGCCTCATGCTGCTCGGCGTGGCGACGCTAGTCAAGCTTGCTCTTGGTGAGACAGTGATCGGCCTTACAATTCTGGTGTTCCTCGATGCGTTCGCTCTTTACAAAGAATTGTCGGGAATCGCCGATGTCATCAAGATAACCGGCAGAGGGGCGAACTTCGTGAAGATGTGGTATCCGTTCCTCTACCCCGTCACGGTCGTAATGAACGTTGTAGGGGTAGCTACCGCGGCAACGGATTTAGCGGGCGACGCTGGTAAGCTCGCCAGCAAGCTGTAGGAGGTCTTCTTTCGCTCGAACAGAAGTCAATCTTCATCGTTGATCAGCGTAAGGTCGCGCGGCGGAAGTTGGTCCGTCGAGGCCATCTAGCGATAGACGTTGGGATATTAGGTATTGGCATCTTCGTAGCTCTTGGAACAGTGTTCTTTCCCTCCGTTCTGGACATTCGCAGTCCGGCTCTTTTAGCCTTGGCAACGATTGGACTGTTCGCCATCGGTGCGTATGCGTTTTGGAACGACTACCGGACGCTTCTTCGGATTAATTCAGTTTCTGTGGCGACAGGCGGATTGCACCCTCCGTTCAAGCCCAAACAACGACTTCAAAAGGGCGATTGGTTCCTGCCCTACAAGGATATCCTCTCCATGCTCCCCGTCGCCGAGAAAGGGGACCTCGTGCCGGTGTATGATCTCAAACTCAGGGACAATCTCACCTTCCAGCTTAACGCGTTGGATTTGCTCGTCTATGTGGGCGAAACAGAAGTCCGGCGATACGCGAGGATCTTGGCCGTGATTAGGGAAGAAATCCAGCGCCCCGTCAATCGGGAGAGGGCAGCCAGAGGCAACGATGTGATGATTCCGGCGGAGCGGTTCCACGATACTTAAGGTCTCAAGTCCCTTCGCGTCATGGCGTCCTTGGCTATCTCTCGTCACCGACATTTTGGCCTGTTCAGCTCGCGTGACGGCTGGCGCAGAAATCGGCGCGGGTCTGATTGAGCACACCTTTATTGACGGCGCGGCGAGGGGTGCATAACCGTGGGAGTGACTCCTCCCGATGCACGGGAAGCGGTGGTGTACAGCCAAGGAAGAGGGGGCCTGGTGGCGAGGAATCTCCCATTGACGGTCGGATATGGGCTGATCGGTGGCGAAACCGTCGCTTTTACCGTGGTCATGCTCCTCGACTTCCAGCGTGACCCATTTACACCTCTTGCCTACTTTCTGTTGCCGGCGATCGTCTGGGGTGCGCTCTTGGAAGCATTGCTGGTGTCGGGCGCGGAATTGTCCCGATCGAGGTTCGTTGTATGGGCGAACGCCTTCGCCCCACCGTTTCGCCGGTCACGACTCTTCGCGCCAAGGCTCCCTGCCGTGATGCCATTCGAGACGGCGCAGAGTGTGGTTCCCGGGATCCGCGTGGTCGACAGAAAGGAGCGCATTTACAGTGTTTCCGTTGAACTGCGGGGCGGGGAGAGACTCATCGTCCGCGAAAGTGATGTCGGGAGCACGGGCGTTCGAGCGCTCCTCAGTGCGTGGTCGGAGTGGACCAAGCGCCTGCAGGCCCCGTCCGCCGTGGCGAGCGCGCCGCAGACGCCGCCGCTCTGGATCGGGCGAGAGTGGAGGGAAGAGCTGGCGATCGGGCTCGGGTTGCTCGCGATTCTCGTTGTTGCCGCCCTCTTGATTGCCTTGGCGGGCAACAACATCGCAGGACGGGTGGCGTTCGCAGCCCTGTTCGTTTCTGGGTTCGCGTTCGCGGTTGGCTGGATTCTGAGCGCACGGTCTAGGATGCGGCGGATCATCAAAATGCGCGAAGACGGCCCTAAGCTTGACTCATAGACGACGATGGATTCGATCCGGCGGTGGGGGTCATGGGCCAGCCGCTCCGCATGACCGGGTATCGGAACAGTACCGCTGTGATAACTCCGACTGATTCGACCTCATAAAGGGTCCCTCGACTCTTCGGAGAGCGTCCCGGGGACGATCGCGAAGTCCCTGTCCGGCGTCGACGCGAAGAACGTCCTCGACCGCCTCCTACGGAACTCGACGAACGTCCTCGTATACTCGTACGTCGACGTGACGTCGTACGTCGTCCTGATGAACCTCCCGGCGGACGTCGTGAAGATCCTGCCTTGGATCTGTCGGGGCAGTCATGTTAGGTGTCGAGTCGTATTTCCTAGGCTAGGGATTTCCGATGAAATCCAACATAGCGCGGAACCAGGCTGCCGTTCTCGCGCGAAATCTCAGTCTGTGGATTTTCAGCGGACTGGTTGCGATCGCGTTGTTGATCGTTGTCCTTGTCGGGGTCGATCGCCTTCTGAAACAGCCTGCGGAGAGCCTCCTTGTCTTTGGCCTACCGACCGTGCTGGTCCCTATCCTCGCCTATCTGCGACTCCGAGTGGCGATTCCCGATTCCGTGACGATTGTCGCCGACACCATCCGGTTGGACTTCGGATTGCTTCGTCGAACCAAGATCATCGGCGTCTCGGACGTCTTGCGACTCGACCTCAGAGAACCGATGGTATGGCATCGCGGTTCCATGGGGTTCCGATGGGTTCATCTTCATTGGCGAGACACCTTTTCGCGCCGAAGGAAGCTCGTTTTCCCGGTCGGGGGCGAGGCCGCAAACAGCCTGACAGGACTAAGAGCACGACTCGGAACTCGTTAGGGCAGACGAATCCATGAAAAGGGGGATGTATCGATCCTGTAACCGCGCGAGTCGGGATGATCTAGCTCGATGGAGCCGTGATCTATCTCGCTTTCTTCGCAGCAGCACCGAGCCTCGGGAAGGCCAAGGTCCTCTGACTCGGGCGTATCCATTGATGTTTCCGGTCAGTGAGGCGCTTAACATAGTCGCGATGGTTTCATCGGTTGCATCGCTCATCGGCGATGTCACGACTCTAGGAGATTTGTCAGGGTATTGGTAGCCGTGAAATCAGGGGCCGAGTCTAATCGCGTATTGGGCCGTGATGCGCGTAGGTCGCGTCTCACATTCATGTTCATTATGGGGTTGGTAGTAATTTTCACCAGCCTCTTTGTTCGGGACCCCTCGAGAGGGTGGCAGGGAGCCTCGGTGCTAGTAGTCCTGTATGCCGTGCTGGGTTACGTCGCTTACTTTGCTGCCGTCGGAGGGTACGCGCTCGATGTCGAAGATCCCCGCCCCCATCTCAGCGTGGGGAAGGGAGTCCCTGCTTGGGGTTTTTTCTTGGTTGGTGGGGTTCTGCTCATCCTCGTCGCAGTTGCATGGGCGCTCTGGGTGAGTCCTCGTAACGCGTTGCTGTTTGGAGGCATCGCGATCGCATACCTCGGCGTCAGCTACCCGCAGAAGCTTTCGATCCGCAGAGCCGCCCTGTCCGGATTCGGGCTTGTCATCGCATCTGTGGGGGTGGTTTTCTTCTGATGTGCCGATCTTTGTGCGGGCGACCTCGGTCATCGCGCTCGGACGAGGTAAGGTGGCATTGAACGAGGTTCTTGAGCACCCACCCGATCTTTTTGTCCACGGGAGAACGTCCGGATGCGCGACGGGCCATGAAGGAAGAGGATGTGAGCGGTGACTTCGCCAACCTTCGGTTTCCCCCTCCGACGCAGAGGGTCTATCCCAGCAACTTGGTGAGGGGGGCCGCATTTGTGCTATTGGCCGTCACGGCAGTGGCCACTGGAGGGCTGGCCATCGGTCAAATCCTGAGCAATGCCCCGATCGAGGGGCCCGGGGGGTTGTGGGGCTCTGTCTTCTTCTTGGGGGTCATCTGCTTCCTCGCTAGCTTCTACGGGTTCATGGTGACCAGGGTCCGTGGCTTTCGCGTTCTGGACGGAGTCGTGACACTTGTCGCCCCCGTACGGAGAGCATCCGGGAGTCGCATCCGGCGGGTGGCGCTCGGGGAGATTCTCTCGGCGGAGCGCATCAGACAGTCGGGCGCCGACCCTGGCATTCTGGTGACCTTGAAGGACGGCACGAAATTCCCCATTTTCGACGGAGACCTCCCCGGGGGCGGCGGCCGGTCCTTCCTCGATCACCTTGCCGCGCAGGTGAGCCAGGGTTCCTCGCAAAAGTGATGGAATCCGGCTTACGCGATGTTTTGAAGACATCACCGAGTCCTTTCGCGATTGAGGCATAGAGACGCGGACTGCGGTGTCGAAGAGCGTCGAGATCGCGTGGAAGGCGACTCCAGATCTCGGCTCATTCCGAGCTCGACTGTCTCTCCGGGGCGTTTCGCGAAATGACCTTCGGTCTTGGCTGGCGTGATTGGATACGGGCGTGCTCGAACTCGAGAATGGATTTAAGTCGATTCACGTCATCTTTCTACGCGCGTGGCATCCCACCACCCGTGCATTCGAGTAGTTGCACTTTTCGTTGCCGGCTTTGCGGTCGTCTCGTCTGCGTGGACTTTCCCGATTGCATCCCGGCCGCTCGCAGATAATCCTGGCCTCACGGCCTTGCCACAAGAACCCGTAGTCTCGTCAGCATCGAGCGTCGACTCCATCGTCACACCCGGAGACCATGGGATTCGCCCCACCCAGACCGGGTCCGCTGGACCCACTCCCGGTGCCTCCGTTCCTGTGGAGTCCTTCGAGGGCCTCCATTTCGGCACGAACGGGCCGTACACGAACCGCCTCACCCCCCCTGATGTCCAAGTCGCGGTTGGACCGAACCACGTCGTCGAGATGGTGAACGTCCTCGGCCGAATCTCCACGAAGCAGGGAGTCGAGGTGCAGACCTTCCCGCTCGACACGTTCTTCGGCGTACCGTCCACGGATTTCATCAGCGATCCGAAGGTCCACTTCGACACCGCGAGCGGCCGTTGGTTCACCTCGATTACCGACGTCACGACCGGCAGGGTCCTGCTCGAAGTCTCCAAATCAGACGACCCCGCGGGCCTGTGGAATGCGTATAGTGTCTCCACGATTACGGGCTGCGCCGATCAGCCACTGGTGGGCTTCAGCGATCTTGTCGTCATCATTTCAGCAAACGACTTCTCCTCGTGCACGAGCGGGAATCCGTCGTATCTTGGAGTCCAATATTGGGTGCTGAACAAGACGGATCTCGTGAGCGGGGCTGCCGCGCGGACGATGAGCTTCGGTCCGGACCCGACGCTGTTCTCCGTGCACCCCGGTCAATCGCTCCGCCCAACGGATGCACAGTTCATGGTGTCGACCGGGAGCGGCCCCACGAGCACCCTGACCCTCTACTCCGTCACCGGCGTTCCACCAGGCCTCGTGCTCGTGACCCCACAGAATCTCGGAATCCGGGCGACTGCGATCCCGCCGAGCGCGCCGCAACTCGGGTCGAGGTCCACCCTCGATACGGCCGACAACCGCGTGCAAGACGCGATGTGGGCGGACAGCCGCCTTTGGCTCTCGCTTGCCGATGGGTGTATCCCTGCGGGGGACAATCGGGTCCGGTCGTGCGTCCGACTGATCGAGGTCGACACGGCGAACGGAACGATTGCGCAGGACTTCGATGTCGGCATCTCGGGGAAGTACCTCTTTTACCCCGCCCTCCGAACCGATGCAGCTGGTAACTTAGTCGTGGTGTTCGGCTACTCGTCCACGACTGAGTATCCGGAGATGAGAGTAGCCACGCGGTCGGTCCACGACCCGCCGAACACGATCGGCGCGCCGCAGGTCCTCCGTGCCGGCGAAGGGCCCGAGGCGAGCGGATGTCCCAACAACTCCGTATGCCGGTACGGCGATTACTTCGGCGCATCCCAGAATCCCTCGGACCTGGGCATCGTATGGGTCGCCGGGGAGTACGGCACGGCGAGCGGGTGGGCGACGTTCATCGCAGCGATGGCCGAGACCGTGCAACTCACCGTCGCCTATGCCGTCCAAGGGGGCGGCTCGGCGTACCTCCCGCCCACGCTCACGTACGTGCGGGGCGGGCAGAGTGTAACCGTCCCGTTGACGACGGCTCCGGCCGTCTTCACGGTCGATGTCGGGACGGCGTGGTCTGTCTCCGCCCTCCTTGACGGCTCCGGCGTGGACGAACGGTGGGCGACGAACGAAACCGTTTCCGGGATCGCGATGAAGACCGAATCCCTCACGTTCCATTACTCCCACCAGTTCTCCGCGTCGTTCGCCTACCACGTCACCGGCGGCGGCTTCGGGTATTCCCCGCCTTCCGTAAGCTACGAGCAATTCGCACTCGCTCGGTCGAACCGCGCGAATCTAACGGTTTGGGCCGATGCGGGCAGCGCCTACTCGTTCCCATCATCCCTCGTCGGCTCGAACGCGAGTGAGCGTTGGCTGGCGGACGCGCTGAATCGGAACGGGACCGTCGGCGGGTCGGGGGTCATCGAGATCGCGTACCGTCATCAAGCCCACCTGACGTTCGGCTTCCAGGGTCCCGCCGAGTCGTCGATTTCTCCCGCTTCCGGCTGGTACGACGTAGGTGCCTCCATCACACCATCCGTCCGCCCGGCCGCCGGATGGGCCCTGGGTGCCTGGATGGGGACTGGATCCGGGGCGTACTCCGGGCCTCAAGTGAGTCCGACGATTCTCGTCGGCGGGCCGATATCCGAAGTCGCGATCCTGTATCCGGGTCTCACGATTACCGCGGGTGCCGGCGGTTCCGTCTCGTATTCCTATGGAGGCATCTCCGGGACTGTGGCTGGCGGTTCGACTCGCACGCTCTATGTTCCCGCCGGAACGACCGTGATGATCGTGGCGAGTCCATCCTCTTCGTACACGTTCATCGAATGGAGTGGCGCGACATCGAGCAATCGGTCGAACGTCAACGTGACCGTAACGGGCCCCGCCCAGGCAACCGCGCACTTCTCGCTCTCGGCAAGCGTGGCGCTGGCGTTCTATTCCTCGATCGCCGCGGTTGGGATCATCCTCGCATTAGTCCTAGTCGCGGTGGCCGTCCGCAGGCGACGCCGGCGGTCCGAGCCTCCGCCTCCGCCGCTCGAGCCGCCACTACCACCGCCCCCGCCGCCGTAGGCATCCCGACGGAACGCCCGACAAAGGTATGCCGCTCCCTGGTAACCCATCTTGCCCACCGGAGGCGGAATCATGCCGCTCCAGATCGAAATCGATGCACAGAACGGAGGTAGCCGTGGTCCTCGCGGACGACGCGCTCCTCCGAGACGTCGTGATCCTCGGCGCGACTGGCGCCGGGAAGACGGTCCTCGGTTCCGTCTTCGACAAATCGCCATGAAATCGTCGATCACATGAAGCCGAGGGGCCCGAGCTTCTCCGGCAAGTACGTGTCCGTCACGTAGTCGAGTCCGTACTTCGCGAGCGCCTGCTGCTCCGCTTTCTTGTTAATCTGAAGCATCGTCTGGATCTCGTTCCTCCAGAACTCGTCGTTGAAGCGTGGGTCCGTCATCTCTGCGTTCAAGGCTCCGATGTCTCGTGGCGTAAGGGCGTCGGTAGGCAATTCGTAATTCAAGATGTCGCTTGGAGTGATTCCAACGAACTCCGCCGTGGGAGTCGCCAAGTACTCCGAGATGTGAGCCGTTTTGATGGCCCCGTACGCGACGGCGGCGTGAATCCGGAACGACCACGGGTCAGAGTCAGTGAAGGTCGCCACTGGGAGTTTCATCTCCTCGTTCAAGCGCTTCAGGAGCCTCCGCGTGCTCCTGGAAGGTTGCCCTTTCAGATGTACCAGGACGCATTTCGCGTCATCGTCAAAGCCATTTTCCACGAGGCGGTCGAACATGCCGCCGGTCTCAATCGCGAGGATGAACTTCGCGTCCGCCTCGATGAATTTGATCTTCTCCTTCTCCACGTTGTACGGAATCGTGTAGCCTGCATCGCCGACGTCATCGCGGCAGTTGATTCGCTTGCGATCGCCGCCTCGGGTAATCTCTTCGAGTGTGATATTCCCGATGACGCTCGCTCCGCTTTCCTCCGGGCGGAGTTTGAAATCCTCCCGGAGAAGTTGCGTGATGACCTCGAGGTCCTCCGCGAGGAGGTTCGATTCCTCCTGGGCGTGGAACTTCGCGATGTCCCAGCCTTCGGAGATGTAGTACATCTCCCTCAGCGTCGAGGACTTGCTGTCCCGGATCATGTCCCGGATGAACTCGAGGACGTACATCGTCCGCAGGAGCATGAGGGCGCCCTTGAGTTTCTTCGCGCTCCGGACGCCCATCAGGTTGCCGTACTTCCAGACCGCGTGCTTCGAGTCGAAGCGGATGTTCGCCTTCGTGCGCAGAGGGATCTTCATCTTTGGGATTTGGCCGCCGTCGAGTTCCTCGTAAATCTCTTCCGCGATTGCATAGAGCGCGTCCACAGCCTTGCTTGGTGCCGGCGCACCGCCTTTCTTCTTACTCGTCATCGAGCGCCTCTTCCGTCTCGTCGTAGTCGATCTCGCCCTCTTCCTCCGGCTCCGCGGCGGGCGCCTCTTCCCCTTCGAACTCCGCGTAGTTCAGCTCCCAATCGCCGGGCAACGGCTCCGCGCCGATCACGAGGCCGGGGTTGATTCCGCTCACATAGATGTCGGATTCGTCGTACTCGGTCTCGTCGAGTCCTTCGAGGACGAAGGAGATGGAGGACTTTGCGACGCTGTCGATCCGCTTCAGCTCCCACGTGATCTTGCCGTCGTCGCGCATCTCGGAGGGCTTCGGGTCGATCGATTTCGGATCGATGCCGCGCGGCAGGAGCAGGTGAAGGTTCAGCTTCTTGCCCGCCGTGGTGAAGTTGTGGACGTTCAGCGTGACCGTGTGCCGCTTCGCCCTCTTGTCGTAGGCGATTTGCTCGTCGACCCAGACGACTCCCATGATCTTCGTGATCGTCGCGTCGAGGACCGGGACCTTCTTGTTCACGATTTTCGCAGACTTATCGGCGATTCGCGGCAGGATGAGTTGGACGATTTCGAACTTCTCTTTCGTCTTCGCGCGGTGCGCCTTCTTCGTGAGATGCGTCTTGAGGCGGCGCCCGGCCTCTTTCAGCGCGAGGTCCAGCTCCGTCATGATCTCGTCGGCGGTGGCCACGGCCTCTTTCGACTCGGAGGTGTACGGCACCTTCGTCGAGCAGAGATGAACGAGGACGATCGCAGGGCCGAACGGGAGGCCTTGCCCGCCGCGTTGCTCCAGGCCGTACCGCCTCCAGTCGACGTTCGCGACGGCCTGTGTGAGAGCGCACCCGCCCGCCTGATACAGAAGAGGCACCCGGTTCGCGAACCGCAGGACCTCGATCGGTTGGTCGGGCGGGAGGTCTCCGCCATAGACGATCCCGACCTCGACCTGGAATGGATTTCCCGAGTAGACCGCGGGATCCCGCGTGAGAGGCGGGGCATAGAACTCCGGTCGAAGGTTTCCGAGGACGTTCTTGAGGCCTCGCTTGATGAGCCGCTCCCCGATCGGGCTGAGGCAGTCCGTCGGAGGGGACATCAACTTCACGGACTGCATCGCGTCATGGAGCGCCTTCGCCTGTTCGAGGACGAGGGACCTCGGCTTCATGTCCGGGTCGAGGCCGGCGGCCTCGCAGATTTCCTTCGCGACGCGGGAAGACACCCGCACGAACTCCTCCTCGAGGAACGCGGCCAGCTTGTAGGATTTCGTCTCTTTCATCATGGCCATGAGCGTGCCAAGCTCGATTCCGTGGGGATGCGGAGGAATTTCCTTCGTCTTCGGAGGGAGATCCTCCGTCGCTCGCTCGAAGACGATCTCTTCGCCTTCGGGCGGCCGATACGTAATGCGTGCATGGGGATTCACGATCGCGGTGGCCTTCAGGTACTCCGGGATTGACTGCTTTCCTGCGTTGTAGCGGCCCTTCAGCGGGATTTCGACCCGCGTGCCATGGGCACGCTCCCAGACCACGAAGTCTTCTTCGACCACGTTCGGCCGGTTCTTCTTCGTATCCAGGATGAGTTCGATTTCGTAGGCGACGTCTTGCTCTGCGACCTTCGATCGAATCTTCGTTGGCTTGCCGGTCGTAATCTGACCGTACATGACCGCACCGGAAATCCCAAGACCTTGCTGTCCGCGTCGCTGAGCGCGGCTAAAAAATCGTGAACCGTAGAGCAAGCGTCCGAAGACGTTTGCCACTTCTTTCTTGACGATGCCCGGTCCATTGTCCTCCACGACCACGACGAATTCTTCTTTGTCGATTTTCTTGACCTCGACGAGGATGTCCGGGAGGATGTCCGCATCGGCCCCCGCATCGAGGGAATTGTCCACACCCTCTTTGACCGCCGTGAGGAGGGCTTTCGTCGCGGAGTCGTAGCCGAGGATCTGCTTGTTCCGCTCGAAGAACTCGGAGATGCTGATCTCGCGTTGTTTCTTCGCGAGTTCCTCCGCAATCGAGATCGATGGCATACCATCACAAGGGACGGTTCAACAGAACGGTGGGCGTTCCCATCCCTGGGCCCCGCGTATTTGAGCCTGCCCATTTAAGGTTTCGCTGCCCGTTTCGCAATACCGTTTCTATGGAGGGAAGGGTACATCAGGCGCGCGCGTGGAGGTGGGTGAAAGTGTCCGCCTTGGGCGGGCTTCACTCCTCGAAAACGGCCCCGCACTTCGGGCACTTCTCGGCGCTCTCGTCGACGTCCGCGCCACAGTTCGTGCACGTGAAGGCGGTGGCCTTGGAGGCTTTCTCGCTCTTCGTCGGTCCGGCAGCCTCCGCCTTGGGCTTCGGCGTTTCCTTCGGAATCTGCGGCTCGGCGCCGAGCATCTTGGTGCGCGTCGCCCGCGCCCGGACCGTGTACCACCACATGAACAGGATCACGTAGTAGAACGTGAACGGCAGGATCATCGAGAACGCGGTGAAGTAGACGAACAGGCCGTAGAAGTTCGCGCCGGGCGCGGTCAGCGGGCCGAAGTCGAGGTTCGTGAGCGTCCAGTTCTTGTCATTGTCCCAGACCGAGAAGCCGTATCCATAGATCTGGCGGGTGAGATTGACGCGGGTTTCGTACCACGTGCCCAGGGTGGTGTTGGTGAAGCTTCCTGGGCCCGCGCTGAAGTTCATGGCATAGTCTGATGTCTCGTAGGCCGCCAAGCCCGAGATCGTCGTCAGGTTTATGAATACTGAAAAGTTGACCGGCATTCTGTCGACCGTCGTTTTGAGCTTCACGCGAAAGGTGAACTCCCGTGCCGCATCGGCGTGGTACGGCGCCACGGTCCCGTTCGTCAAGGCCATCGTCGGACTCGTGAAGGCACCACCCGGTGTGCTTGCGAGGGGAATCGCGTCGCCTTGGGAGAGGTACACATTGGTCGACAACGCTCCGCCTACGAGGATCGCTATTACGAGGACGGGGAGCGCATTCAGCGCGAAACGTCTCACCGAGCGTTCCCCCAGGTAGTAAGGCACGAGGAACACGAGTAGGGGCACGAGGATGATAACCAGACAACCGAGTCCGCCGGCGGCGAACGGGAGGAGGTTCGGGACGATGAGGCCCAGGAGGACCAGGTATGTGACTCGGAACCAAGGGGTCTTTCGGAACCGCAAGAACAGGTTCCATACCTGGACCGAGATTTTCTCGGGACTCACAGAACGATGCGATGCGACCTTCTTGATAAATAGTTGTCCCCCTTTCTTCACCGGCGCGGGGAGGAAACGCGGTCCTGCCAGCGCAGGTTCGTTCGTACACTCGCAATCTCGTTTGCGCGACAAACACCAGCGCGGGTCCGGCGAGGGATTACGTTAGCCCAATCTGCCTCATCAGCCCGACGAGGTCGTAGAAGAGTCTCTCCTCGGTGATCTCGCCCTTCTCGTTCCAGGTGGCCACGGTGCAGAACTCGACGTGGAAGCTCTTGTTCGTCGGCGGGATCGTCTTGCCGTCCGCGGTCTTCATGGGCCCCTTCATCGTCCCGTAGAAGTCGGCCACGGAACAGGTATGGTTGCCGTCCGCGAACAGGATCTTGTAAGGCCGGTTGATCAGATGGTTGTCGGGGAACGTCTTGAAGAATTCTTTGGCCTCGGACTCATGGTTGGGTCGCCCTCGGGTCGGTTCCGGCTGTCCCGGCCAGTACACGGCCGTGTCCGCGGCGTGGCGCTTCCGGAATACGGGCCAGTCTTGCTTGTTCCACGCGTCGTCGAGCGTCTGCATCAGTTCGAGAAGCTCTTCTCGCTTCATACCCCACCTCGGGTTCCCCGCACCGCGGGCACGCGCAAGTACCTTTGTCCTTCATCCGATCCTTCGGCCTCGTCTCGCCTTCACCGTTCGCACGGCAGATGCCTGTTCATGAAGGCCGGGTGTTCGAGATTCGAATTCCTGCGGCCGAACCTTCATATAGATTCCTCAAATAGCACGAGACTTCCATCGAGGGTTGAGGGATGACCAAGCTCGTCGTCGCGATCGGCGGGAACGCGCTCCAGCCCGCAGGGGAGACCGCGGATGCGGCGGCCCAGCGCCGCCGGGTCGAGGCGACGGCATCGCGCCTCACCGATCTCGTTGCGGCGGGCCATGATCTCGTCTTGACGCATGGGAACGGCCCGCAGGTGGGGAATATCCTCCTGCAGAACGAGGAGACGCGACACCTCGTCCCCCCGATGCCGCTCGACGTGTGCGGCGCCGAAAGCCAGGCGCTGATCGGTTACCTCCTCGAGCAAGCCCTCCGAAATGAGTTCGCTTTGCGCAAGATCGATCGGGACATCGCCTGCGTCGTGACTCAGGTTCTCGTCCACGCGGACGACCCCGCCTTCGCGAATCCCACGAAACCGATCGGACCGTACTATCTACGTGACGACGAAATCCTCGTGAAGAAAGCGAAAGGTTGGAAGATGGTGTACGACCAGCGGGGCGGCTGGCGGCGAATCGTGCCATCTCCGCGGCCGGTGGACGTCATCGAGAAGGACATCATCCGCACGCTCGTCGGCAACGGCGAGGGACGCGTCGTGATCGCGGCGGGTGGCGGTGGGATCCCGGTCATCCGCAAGGATGGCAAGCTGGTCGGCGTCGAGGCGGTGATCGACAAGGACCTCGCGGCCGCCGTCCTGGCGAAAGCGATCGGATGGAAGCACCTCGTGATCGCGACGGACGTCCCCCAGATCGCCTTGGATTTCGGCAAGTCGAACCAACGGTTCCTCGATCGAATGACGATCGCGGAGGCGAAAAAGCACCTCGCCGAGGGCCAGTTCCCTCCGGGGAGCATGGGCCCGAAGGTCGAGGCGGTCGTCGAGTTCCTCGAGCACGGCGGGCAGCATGCGGTCATCACCGACCTCGAGCATCTCGCCCCTGCCGTGGCCGGCAAGGCCGGGACCCAAGTCGGTCGAGCGTAAGCGCGGAAGGATTTTCCCCGCTCACGGCGTTCGCGGCGCGCCGATGGCGAAGATCCCGAAGCGGTGGTACGAGGACTTCTTCGGATCCGACTATCTGATCCGGTACGTCCACCCGGAGACCCCGGCCCAGGTCGAGGCAATCGACAAGATCCTCCACCTCCGGAAGGGCGGTCGCATCCTCGATGTGGCGTGCGGCGCCGGCCGACACACGATCGAGCTCGCGAAGCGCGGGTATCGCGTGACGGGCTTCGACCTCTCCGCGCCGCTCCTCGCAGAGGCCCGCAAGGCCGCGCGCACAGCCGCCGTCAAGCCGACGTTCGTCCAGGGGGACATGCGCCGCCTCGCGTATCGCAACGCCTTCGACGCGGCGATCTCGATGTTCACGTCGTTCGGATACTTCGATCGGCCGGAAGAAGACCGCCAGGTCTTGCGAGGAATCGCTCGCGCGCTTCGGCCGCGGGGAAAGTTCCTCATGGAGCTGTTCAACCGCGACAGCCTCGTGGCAAGGTTGCCGTCGCAGAGCTGGCAGGCGCGGGACGACGGGACCGTCGTCCTCGAGGATGCGTCGTTTGACTTGCTCCGGGGGCGGTTCGAGACCCGCCAGGTGATCATCGACCGGAAAGGGACGCGGGAATTCACCGCGTCCGTCCGCGCGTACACCCTCGCGGAACTGAAGGAGATGCTCGACGACGCCGGCCTGTTCGTCCATCGCGTGCTCGGCGGCCTCGACTTGTCGCCGTACACGGCCCGCTCCTGGCGATTGGTCTTGTACGCGGTCAAGGGCCTGGAGCCCGAAGGCATTCGCACCGTCTGGTAGCGGAGAGCCCGCGAAGCGCGGGCGTTGAAAGGTTTTTAGTGGTCCGACCCGCTCGGTTTCGCATCGCATGCCGATCGAGGAACAGATCAAGGCGGTCGAGGACGAGATCCAGAAGACGCCGTACAACAAGGCGACCCAGCACCACATCGGGCGGCTGAAGGCGAAGCTGGCGCGGCTCAAGGACGAGCAGGAGACGCGACGCCTCAAGGGGGGCGGCGGCGGTCCGAGCTACGCGGTCAAGAAGAGCGGGAACGCGACTGTCGGGCTCGTCGGCTTCCCGAGCGTCGGCAAGTCGACCCTGCTGAATCAGATCACGGACGCGACGAGCGAAGTCGCCGCGTACGACTTCACCACACTGGATGTGATCCCCGGCCTGATGGAGCACCGCGGGGCGAAGATCCAGGTGCTCGACATGCCCGGACTCATCCGAGGCGCCTCGAAGGGCCGCGGGCGCGGGAAAGAGGTCCTGTCCGTCGCCCGCGCGTGCGATTTGCTCCTGCTGATGATCGACGTGTTCGAGACCCATGTCGATGTCCTCGCGGACGAACTGCATCTCGCGGGGATCCGCCTGAACGAGCGGCCCGCGGACGTCACGTTGACGAAGGCGAACCGCGGCGGGCTCACCGTGAATCCGACGGTCAAGCTCACGAAGCTCGATGCCGAGATGGTCGCGGACATCTGCCGGGAGTGGGGCTACCTGAATGGCACGGTCGTCGTGAGGCAGGACATCACCGAAGACCAGCTCATCGACGTCCTCGCGGGCAACCGCGTGTTCCTGCGGGCGTTCGTCGTCGTGAACAAGATCGACCTCGTCTCCTCCGACTACGTGAAGCAGCTCCAGGCGAAGCTTCCGGGATGGAAGCTCGTCCCGATCTCCGCGGAGAAGGGCGTCGGCCTCACGCGCCTGAAGGACGAGATCTACTCGACCCTTCGGTTCATGCGGGTCTTCCTGAAGCCGCAAGGGAAGGATGCGGACATGGCCGATCCGATGATCGTGAAGCAGGATTCGGACGTCGGCATGGTGTGCGACGCGATCCACCGCGATTGGCGCAAGCGATTCCGATACGCCAACGTGTGGGGTCCGTCCGCTCAGTTCCCGGGTCAGAAGGTCGGCCTCGATCACCCGCTCAAAGACGCCGACGTCCTCACGATCGTGTTGCGAAAAGGCTGACGGACGCAGGCCCGCATCAGGCTCGCCGGGGGAGGAGGAGCTTGACCACCGCGCCCGCGTTGGCGAGCGCCGTCCCAAGGATCGGAATCGCGGCCAACCAGTAGTAGCCCGCTGGGAGGAGGCCGTAGTAGCGAGAGAAGAAGGGAGGGAAACCCCCGAGGGCGCCCAGGGCGGCGAACCAAACCACGGCGGCCGCGAGTAGCCGACCCTCTTTCCGCTTCCGAAATGCGTACACGCCAAGTAGGAGGACGATCGCGAACGAGGGGACACCGAGGAAAACGGACATCGTCGCGATCGAGCCGACCAGACCGACCACCGCCCCCGTGCCGATCAGCGCTCCCGCGAGTCGATCGGCGTCAACGGTCATGATGCTCGACCTTACGCGAGGTGGTGCATCCTCTTCAGGTCCCCTTCGAACGGCTTCAGATTCGGAGGGATGTCGACTCCCGGGAGTTCGACGTTGAGCGAGAGGCCCTGGTCCCGTTTCCGCTTCCAGACGTCCGCGTTGAAGGCGAGGAGTCCGTCCGTGAAGTCCGCCCGGGAGGCGGGGATGCCGTCGTGCGGCATGGGGAACCGCTCCGCGTGCACGCTCCCGTCGTACACGGACCGCCAGATCTTGTCCGTCGAGAACGGGGTGACGGGCGCGAGGAGGCGCAGGAGATCCCGCAGGCACGCGTGCAGCGTCCATCGAGCGCCCGTGTCGCCCTCGTACGCACGGGCCTTCACCATCTCCACGTAGTGCGGGGCAAACAGGTTCCAGAGGAAGTCCCGACCCCGGTTCGCCGGGAGGAACAGGTTCAGGTCCTCGTAGGCCCCGCGGCACGATTCGACGAGCCGGTTCAGCTCCGCGAGGATCCATTCGTCGGAGGGCTGGAGCTTCCCGGCTTCGGGCTCCTCGAACGACGAGATGAACCGCGCGACGTTCCAGAGCTTCGTGACGAACTTCGCGGCGCCGCCGATCTTCGCCTCGCTGATCCGGAAGTCGTCTCCCGGGTTCGTCTCGCCCGCGACGAACAGCCGGATCGCGTCGGCGCCGTGCTGCCTGAGCAAGGGCCACGGATCGATCACGTTCCCTTGGGTGCGATGCATCGCGCGACCGCGGGCGTCGAGGCCCAGTCCGTGAATGAAGACGCGGTGGAACGGCTTCGACCTCCGCACGAGCCACGACTTGAGCATCGTATAGTAGAGCCATGTCCGGACGATCTCGCGGCCTTGGGGGCGAAGAGAGACGGGGAAGTTCGCGGCGAAGAAGTCCGGGTCCGTGCGGTACCGGGTGAGGTAGAGGTTCGACACGCTCGAGTCCATCCAGGTGTCGAAGACGCGCTGCTCGCCGACGAACTCCTTGGAGCTGCACTTCGGGCATTTGGCGAACGGCGCGGGGTCCTTCCACGGTCGGTAGTATTTCCCGGGAGGCGGCGCGAGCGTCTCGCCGCATTTCTTGCAGTACCAGAGCGGGATCTCCGTGTGGTAGTACCGCAGCCGGGAGATCGGCCAGTCGATCGTCAGGCTGTCGATCCAGTCGAGGACGAGCTGCCGGTGCCGCGTCGGACGGAACTCCATCTCCTGGGCCAGGCGTCGGAGGTCGTCGCGGAACTCGAGCTGTTTCAGGTACCACGCATCGGAGGAGAGGAACTCGATCGGGTTCAGGGTGCGGGAGCAGATCGGCGTCTGGTGCTGGATCGACTCGACCTTCTCGAGGAAGCCGCCTTCCCGGAGGAGTTCGATCGCCTTCGCGCGGGCGGCCTCGACCTTCAGTCCCTTCAGCGGTCCCGACGCGTCCGTCATCTTGCCGTGCTCGTCGATGGCTTTCACGGGTTCGAGCCTCAGTTCGCGGAACAGCTGGAGGTCCACCATGTCGCCGTACGAGCAGATCATCGCGGCCCCGCTCCCAAACTCCGGCTTGGCGGTCGGGTGGGCGAGGATTGGGACCTCGTGATTGTACAGAGGGACCCTCGCCTTCTTGCCGTGGAGGCCTGAGAACCGCGCATCGTCGGGATGGACGATTACCGCCCGGCACGCCGCGAGCAGCTCCGGTCGCGTCGTCGCGATCCGGATCTCTCCTGGCGACGTCACCGGGAACTTCATCCACACGAGGTTCGAGGGTCGCTCCTCGTAATCGATGTCGGCCTCCGCGAGCGGGGTCTCGCAGACGGGACACCAGAACGTCGGGCGTTCGCCGCGGTAGAAGAGCCCTTTCGGCCACAGCTCGAGGAAGATTGCCTGGCTGAACGCGCGGTACTCGTCGGAGTCGGTGTAGTACGTGTGGTCGAAGTCCGCCGACATGCCGACCCGGACCGCGAGCTCGAGCAGGCCGTTGCCGATCGCCTCGATCTCCTTGCGGCACTCCTGGATGAACGCCTCGCGGTCCCAGCGGTGGAGCGCCTTGCCCGTCTTCCGCTCGACCGTCCGCTCGATATTGATCCCATTCCGGTCGAGGCCGAACGGGAACAGGACGGCGCGTCCGAGCATGCGCTGCGCGCGGGCGATCATGTCGATCATCGCGTATGCCATGACGGCACCGACGTGCCATGAGCCGCTCGGATACGGCGGCGGCGTGTCAATCACGTACGTCGCCTGCCCGGGCTCCGGAGAAAACCGATAGAGATCGGGCTCGACCCGCCATGCTTTCAGGACGTCTTCCTCGTAGGCCGGCTCCCACGTCTTCTCCCGGAGTTTCGGTTCACCCATCGACGGGCGGTCGAGAGTCGCGGAGCCCATAAAAGGATTGTTCCGCGCGACTCGCGCGGGCGATTTGCACACCCCACCGTAGGCTTCAAGTCGGGTTGCGATATACCTCTACTTAGAGGTATAAACGATGGAGATCGGCTGCGGTGCGAGGGTCCGGGATTTCAATGGCCGGCGGTACTTCTACTTCTGGCACTACGAGCGCTCGAACGGTAACTCGATGCGCCGCGAGGAGTACGTCGGCCGCGTGGACTCGGAGAAGGCGAAGGCGGATCTCCTGCGGCGCATGGCCGCCTACCACCGCAAGGCGGAGCAAGAGTTCGCCCGGAGGCGGACCCGGATCGAGCAGCTCATCGCCTCGGAGCATACCTCCACTTAGAGGTATGATTTCGCTGGAACTCGGTGGCCTCCCGAAGGCTCACTCGATGTACCGCAACGCTTCCGCGGGCGGGATGCGCGATGCGCGGATTGCGGGTTGGGCCGCGCTCGCGATGGCCGCGACGGACGCAACCCCGACGATCAACGCGAGGTTCGGCCAAGGCACACTGAAGACGACGATGTCCGCGAAGTACACGATGTAGATCTTGTACGACAGGACGATTCCGAGGGCGACCCCGATTCCGATCCCTAGGACGGCAATCAAGGCGATCTCGACGAGGAATGTCGACAGGACCATCCCGCGCGTGAAGCCGATCGCCCGAAGCGCCCCGATCTGCGTCCGGCGCTCGACGACCGCGCGAAGCGTGATGACCGCCAGGCCCGCGATCCCGACGAGGAGCCCGATCCCCAGGTACGCCTGCATGAGGGTGAGGACCTCCTGTGACGCGTCGAACGCCTGCCCGATCTGCTCGCGGATGTCGATCGTCTGCAGGCCGTACACGAAGAACACGCGCTCGAGGTTCGCCCGGAACGCAGGGACGTCCACGCCGGGCATCATCTGGAAGAAGTACGCCGTGTATCGTTCCTCCGCGGGAAACACGCCGCGCACGACGCTCTGGTCGACGAACACGCCGGACGTGAACTGGAGCGCCTGCTCGAGCACCCCGACGATCGTCAGGTTCACCGTGCGACCGGCGGCGTCGAACGCGCGGATGCGGTCTCCCGGCACCACACGCAGGCGGCTCTCGTCCGGCACGAATTGGTTCGGGCCTGCGGCCGTGCGGTCCACGATGGCCAGGGTGTGATTGTAGCGCAGGGAGAGCCACACCTGTTCGCGGGTCGCGAGGGTCTCCCGCGTGCCGCTCGATTCGTTCACGTACGACGGCAGGAAGCTCGTGAAGCCGTACTGATTCGACTGGATCAGGAAGTTGTCGACGCCCCAGAGCGTGTAGTCGTACATCCGATTGCCTCCGACGGTCTCGACCTTCGCCGGCATGACGCTCGCGCTCGACGTCCCGTTCCAGCCGCCGGCGAAGAGCGACTCGCTGAAGTTCTCCTGGAGTCGTTGCCGGAAGTTCGGGATCTCGCCGTACGACGTCGTGTATGCGATCACATCGTACCCGCCGGACTGCTGTTGCACGAACGAGTCGAGGCTCGCGGCCTGGAGGCCTTGGAGCATCGAGATCAACGTGACCATGAACAGGATGAGCGCGAACATCGCGACGGTCATGCCCGTCCGGAAGCGCTTGTCCATCGGATACGAGACCGCCGTCTTCAGCACGGGCCGGCCGGCGCCGCGGTTCGCCCGCCGGAGGAGAGCCCGCAACGCCTCGCTCACGTTGAACACGGCGATCAGGATGCCGGAGCCGACCAGGATCACCCCGACCATGACGAAGGCGATCGACACGTTGTCCGTGGCCTGGTTCAGCAGGGTGAAGGGCAGCAGGATCCACGCGAGGTTGAAGGCCGCCGCGAGGGTGATTGCGGCCCGGGCCCAACCGCGCGACGCCGCGGTGATGCCGAAGCCCAGTGCCAGGACCGGCGGCCCCGGGATCTTCCCCATGCCCGTATTCGCGGCGAAGCCCCACGCTGTGAGCGCGATCCCGCCGACGGCCACGAGGATTCCCGCAAGGAGCACGTCGCGCGACCGTTCTTGCGTCCCGGGTTCCGGCAAGTCCCGGATCGCCCGCACGATGTTCAGGCGGCTCACCCGCCAGGAGGCGAGGAGAATCGTGATCCAGGTGAGCGCGGTCCCCGCCACGAACGCTGTGAGGACGGACGCCGGATCAAAGTGGAACGTCACGACGACGTCGCCGTGGGGGACGAGCCGGTCGAAGAAGTACACCATGACGTACCCGAGGCCAAGGCCTGCGAGGGCGCCGAGCGCCGCCGCGACGACGGCGTAGAAGGTCCCCTCGAGGGCGAACGTCGTCAGGAGATCCGACCGCAGGAAGCCGACCGCGCGGGCGACGCCGAGCTCCGGCTTGCGTTCCTCGGCGAGCATGACGAAGATGTTCACGATCAGCAGGATGCCCGCGAGGATGCCGAACGCCCCCATGACGAGGAAGAGGTCCGTCGCATCGCGACCGACTTGCACAGCCTGCGCGGTGTCGTCCGCCTTGACCGCCTCGACGCGCAACAGGAGGTGACGCGTCGCGATGCTGAGCCGCAGATCCCGCGTCACGCGATCGGAATACGCGACGCCGTCGGCGACGCCTCCCTGGTTCGAGACCCGGATCAGGTTGATCGCGCCGCTCTCATTGAACGCAGCTTGCGCCCGGCGAAGGTCCACGAACAGGATCGCGCGGCTTTCGTACGCCGCCTTGCCCGCGTCCCGTACGATTCCCGCGACCGTGCCATGGACGATCGTCTGGTTCGTGGTGCCGTAGAACAGGGTGAGATCCTGCCTCGCGGTCGCGTTCAGGTCCCCCGCCGCGCGTTCGTTCGCGTAGAGTTCCGCCGGCAAGAGCTGGTCCGTATCGACCGTCCGGCCATCGAGCAGCGTCAGCGGCCCGAAGCCGCTTTCGTGCGAGGCGTTGAGGCCCATCACCGTGATCTGCTGGTTTCCCTTGTTCCCCGCGACGTTGCGGACCGGCATGACCTTCAGGAGGGCCGGCGCGAGTCCGTCAATCGGGGTGGCGTTGGCCGCGAGGTCCGCGGCGATTTCGGTGAAATTGGTCTCCGCGAAGGAGAAGAGCTGGCCATTGAACGAGTTCGAAACGACCTCGTCGATCGCATCGAGGCGCGCGTAGACGTCCTCGAGGAAGATGTAGCTCAGGGTGTCGCCGACGACGAGGCTCGAGGAGATGATCGCCGTGCCGACGAGCAGGCCGGCGACGACGATCAGGACGCGCGACTTCCGCCGTCCGATGTTCCTCGCCGCCAGGCGGGCCAGGAGCGGCCGGAACCCGACGACCGCGGCGACGAGGACGATTCCGATGACGATCGCCCACGCGGACGCCTCGGGGAGGGCCATGCTACCCGCCCCGTGTCTCCTCGACGATCTCGCCGTTCCGCATGCGCAGGACCCGGTGCGCCCTCGAGCTCACGGCGGCGTCATGGGTCACGAGGACCAGGGTCTGCCCCTGCTCTCGATTCAGGCGGACGAGGAGGTCCATGATCTGCGCCGACGTCTCCGAATCCAGGTTCCCGGTCGGCTCGTCCGCCCACACGATCGCGGGGTCGTTCACGAGCGCTCGAGCGATCGCGACGCGCTGCTGCTGTCCCGCGCTCAGCTGGGCCGGCTTGTGGTCCGCCCATCCGTCGAGTTCCACGGCCGTCATGAGGGCGAGCGCTTTCCGGCGGGCCTCCTTCGCGGCCACCCTCGCGACGAGGAGCGGAAGCTCGACGTTCTCCACGGCGGTGAGGACCGGTAGCAAGTTGTACGTCTGGAAGACGAAACCCATGCGGCGCGACCGGTAGCGGCTCTTCGCGTTGTCGTCCATCGAGGCCAAGGAGACGCCCTCGATGAGGACATCGCCCGACGTGAGATCGTCGAGTCCGGAGAAGCAATTCAGCAGGGTCGTCTTCCCGCAGCCGGACGGTCCCATGATCGCGACCATCTCGCCGCGAGGGATCGCGAGGCTCACCCCGCGGAGCGCGTGGACCTTGACGACCCCGGAGTTGTACACTTTGTGGGCGTCCACTCCCCGGATGATCGGCTCGGCCGCCATGCGCCGTTTTCGATGAGCCGCGGCTTATTTAGGGTTTCGTTACGACTCGTCTACTCGGAGCGCGCGATGAACAGGTTCAGCGTCCAGATGTCCTCGACGCCCGCCGACGTCGACAGCGCCTCGAGGCGAGCGGCGAGGTCCGCGTCGAATGCCTTGCGGCTTTCGGTCGACATCTCATGGAGCTCCCGTTCATACCATCCGTACGATGCGGCAAACGCGATCAGTTCGGTCACGTCCGCGAAGCGAACTCGAAAGGTCTTCGTCGTCGCATCTCGTCGCTCGAAGCCCGCGACCCCGAGGGCCTTGAGGACCGCGCGCGGATCTCCCAGGGCCATCGCCTCCGGATCCGTGCGGACGAGCCGGACCGCATCGCGTACTTGGGTGAGATCCTTCGACGGGGTCCGCGTCCCGTGCTTCTCGAGCAGGGCCCGTAACGCGGCGAACGACGGGCTCGGGTCGGTCGGCCATTCGCTGAAGACGAACCGCCCGGAGGGCTTCAGGACGCGATGGACCTCCTGGAACACGCGGTCGTAGCCGAGGGCCGGGATCCCGAGGTTGCTCGCTGCGGCGTCGAACAGCTTCCCGTGGTACACGATGTTCCGCGAGTCGAGCATCTCGAACCGGATGTTCCGGATGCCCGCGTTCCCCGCCCGGTACGATGCGACGGAGATTGCGCCGTCGGCCAGGTCAATCGCGACGACGCCTTGCGGCAGGACGCGGGGCGCGATGAGGCAGGCGAGCAGCCCGGTCCCCGTGCCGAGGTCGAGGAAGAGTTCGTTCGGTTTCGGGTCCGCGAGGCGGATGACCTCCTGGGCGATCGGTTCGAACCGCGGCGCCACGTTCTTGTCGTACGCCTCCGCCATGCGGCTGTACTCGTCGACCCACACGAGGGTCGCCTCGTTCGCGTTCACGGACGCGCCGCCAAGAGACCTCGCGCGATAAAGGCTTCGCGCCGCAAGGTTTTATGACGGAGCCGAAGGTTGGGCTCCTGTGGCCGAGCTGGTCCCCCGGTTCAAGGAGGAACAGGTCTTCATCATCGAAGCGTTCCTCGTCCACTCGTTCCGCGAGAGCGGTCGGAAGGGCGTCGTCCTCGGGCTCAGTGGCGGGGTCGACTCGGCCCTCGTCGCGAAGTTGTGCGCGGACGCACTCGGGCCGCACCATGTGCTCGGCGTCGCGATGCCCGACGGGAGAGGCGGGAAGGACCTCAAGGACTCGAAGAAGTTCGCCAAGGCGCTCGGGATCGATCTTCGGATCATCGGGATTGCGCCGATCGTGACGTCTATGGAAACACGGCTTCTGGGATTTCAAGCGGACCAAGTCGCCCGCGGGAACCTTCGGGCTCGCGCGCGAATGATCGTCCTGTACTTCATTGCAAACACGGAGGGACGCGTCGTCATGGGCACGGGGAACAAGAGTGAGCTTCTCTGCGGCTACTTTACCCTCCATGGGGATGGCGCGGCGGACTTCCTCCCGATTGGCGACCTCTACAAGACGCAGGTGAGAGAGATGGCCCGTTATCTCGCCCTCCCGGCGGAGATTGTCGACAAGGTGCCGACCGCGGGGCTCTGGCCCGGTCAGACCGACGAAGGGGAGCTCGGGATCTCGTACGACGAGCTGGATCGCATCCTTCTCGGGATCGAGCTGCAGCTGGAACCGGAGACGATCGCGCAGAAAGCGGGCGTGCCCCTCGACCATGTGGCGTACGTGCAAAAGCTCGTGACCTCGAGCGTCCACAAGCGGAAGATGCCGCTAATCCCCAAGGTCGGCGCGCGCACGATTGGATTGGACTGGCGGGAGTAGACGCCGTCGTTCCTCGAACGCCGCAAGGAAGCCGTCCCGGTCCGTCACGTCGAACACGATCTCGGAGGCGGACAGACCGAACGCCTGCCAGAATCGCCGCGGGCTCCGAAGCCGTACTCGCATCAGGTTCGTGCGGCCTCCGGTCACGAACAAGACGGGCTGGCCGAACGGACGGCTGATTCCGAGCGGCGTGCGGAACGCGCCCGCGTCGTCCGCCGCCACCAGTATATCGATGCTGGAGAACGGAATCATGGCCCGGAAGTACCAGCCCTGACGCAGGATGACGCGGGAACGAGTGATCCAGTGCTGCGTGAGGAGCGGGGAGATCGCGAACAACACGAGGTACGCGGCGAGGAGGCCCGTCAGGCCGAGGATCGCGGAAATCGGGCTGGACGTGAAGACGATCAAGATGGCGGCGAGAATGGCGAGGCTCACGAACACGATGATGCGGCTGGTGACCAGGGTTCGCCCGTATGCGAACGTGAGTCGTTTCTCCACGGTCCCGGACTCGTGTGACCTCGGATAAGGGTAATGCTCATGGCCGCGTGGTATCCTTCAGGGTTCGCGATGCGCTCATGTCTCGTTCGATTGCCTCCGGATGCGGTGTTGCTCGGAGCGTGAAGTTTCAACCCGGTCTCGAAGGGTCCTATCATAAACGGATGAGAATAAAAATCGGGCCATCGGCATGTATCGATTGTCGCGTCGAAAACTCGCAAACCTTTTTGTGGGGTCCCCCTGATACGGGCCCTCTCGCGCGCGATTTTCTCTGGAACGGAGACGCGCGAGGCGAACCTTCTCGCTTTCAGGGGGAGCGGGGGATCACATGGAAGAAAGCATCTTCCAACCGTACCTGGGCACTCGGACGATCTTCAAGATGGACCGGGAAATCCTGCGTCCCTCGTACCTGCCGGACCGCCTGCCGCATCGAGAGAGCCACATCGGACAGCTCGCGCAGATCCTGGTGACCGCGCTCAAGGGCGAGCGGCCGAGCAACGTGCTCATCTTCGGGAAGACGGGGACCGGCAAGACGGCCGTCGTCAAGTACATCGAGAACGAGTTCCGCAAGGCGGACGGCGCGCGGATGGTCCAATACCTCTACTTGAACTGCGAGATCGTCGACACCCCGTACGGCGTGCTCCAGTCGATCGGCAACAAGTTCATCGAGAACTTCCATCAGCGGATCCCGTTCACCGGCCTGTCGACGGACCGCGTGTACAGCCTGCTCCTGGAGAAGCTCGACGAGGAGAAGCGCGTCGTGATCGTCGCCCTCGACGAGATCGACAAGCTCGTGCAGAAGAACGGCGACGACATCCTGTACCAGCTCCTGAAGATCAACGACGACCTGTCCAAGGCCCGCGTCTCCCTGATCGGCATCTCGAACGAGCTGACCTTCACGGAATACCTCGACCCTCGCGTCCGCTCGCGCCTGGCGGACGAGAAGATGGTCTTTCCGCCGTACAATGCGGACGAACTGTACGACATCCTCGCGGAGCGGGCGCGTCTCGCGTTCGAGAACGGCACCGCCGCGGACGGCGTGCTGCAGCTGATTGCCGCGCTCGCGGCCCAAGAACATGGCGACGCGCGCCGCGCCCTCGACCTGCTCCGGGTGAGCGCGGAGCTCGCGGAACGCCAAGGGGATGAGCACATCACGGAAGAGCACGTGCAGCGGGCGAAGAACAAGATCGAGCTCGACACGGTCATCGAGGCGGTGAAGAGCCTTCCGACCCAGTCGAAGCTCATCCTCCTGGGGATCCTCCTGAACGAGGAGATCGGGAACACGAAGCTCACGACCGGCGAGGTCTACACGACGTACCGCGACCTCTCGCGGAAGACCGGGGTCACGCCGCTGACGCAGCGCCGGGTCACGGACCTCATCTCGGAATTGGACATGCTGGGCCTCGTCCACGCGCGCGTCCGATCGTTCGGCCGCGGCGGGCGGACAAAGGAGATCCAGGCCTCCGTGCCGTTGCTCGACGTGAAGAAGGTCCTCGAGAAAGACGAGATCCTCGCGGAGGCTCGCGGCTACCGCCTCAAAGTGCAGACGACGCTGCTTTAGGCGGCCGCGCCCGTCATTCGTCCGGTTCCCGGTCCGACGAGTCCACTTCTTCGTCCGGGGGATCCCCGTTCGGCGCCGTGGGTTTGCTCCGCCGCCTCCAGGGCCACCGAATCTCCGGGAGCCGAGGGGAGACGTACTTCGTCCACCCGCGCATCGCGTACTCCAGGATGAAGGGCAGCGCGAGGAGGAAAATCAAACTCACGAGGAGGCTGTCCCAACTGTTCTTCGGGGCCCCTTGCGAACCGGTGCTCCCCCAGCCCCCCGGGCAGCACGAGTCCGTCGGCTGGAGAGTGAGCTTCAGGAGGCCGAACCACGGGATCTCGCCGCGGGCTCGGCCGATGACGTCCTGTTGCTTCGGCAGCCAAGCGAAGTCGTACGGGGTGGAGGGGCACGGATCCGGGCTGCTCGCGCACGATTCCTGAGCATTGTGGTCCCCCATCGTGACATACCCGGAGCGGGGCGCGAACGATTGCGCGAGCGAGGCGAGGTTGAACGCGATCCCAAAGTTGTGGGTGAACCCCATCCGGTGGATCGTCACGGTCCGGAGGGCGTAGGGATACGTCGTCGCTCCCGTGAGGTTCGTCGCCTCCCACTCCGAGGTCGGCAGCAGGGCGAGGTCCGGGATGTCGGCGGTGTTGTTCGTGTGGACCGTCACGTACATGATGGCGCGGTGGATCACCGGGGTCGCGGACGACGGGCGACGAAAGATGATCACATCCCCGTAATCGCCGTACGTCGAATATCCGCTCGCCCGGCCCTCGAGATACGTGACGACATCGGCACGGGTCGGCGCGGCCTGCTGGAACACCATGTCCCCCGTGTCGATGACGCCGAGGAACGACTCTTGACTCGAGTGCTGCATCGACGCGCTCTCGACGACGACGAGCGGCGGCCACACGCGGGCATACGCGTAAATCGCGGCGAGGAACACGACCACGATGATTGCCGCGACGAGGAGATCCCGCCCGAGTCCCTTCCAGAAGTTCTCGTCTTCCTCGTCGTCTTCATCGTGTCGCGACCGGTCGCGGGGCATCGGCCTGGTAGCCAAGGATGGGAGTCCGTATAAACCCCACGCGGGCGGCCCGCTAGAGATCGAACGTCGAGACGGTATGACGCACGGGATAGGCGACGTTGTGCACCGGGATCGGCGCGGCGTCTCCCTCGAAATCATCGAGCCGGTCGAACCTCGGACGGAGCTCGCCCGCCGGAATCCCTTTGTGGATGTGCCCGTGAATCACCAGTGTCGGTCGTCGCCTCAGGAGGACCGATTCGAGCGCCTTCGACCCCAGCTCCGGCCGCCATTCTTCCTTCTCGCCGCCCATCGTCACGTACGTCGGAGGATAGTGGGTCAGGAGGATCTGCGTGCCGTCTCCCGCGAGGAGCCCGTCGAGGACTTTGACTCGACGCTCGTACTCTTCCGCGGCTCGCGGCAGGTTCCTCCGCTGCCACCACGTCGGCCGGTCGAGACTCCCGACGCTCCCGACGATTCGAACGCGTCCCGTCGGCGACTGGAAGACCGCGGCCTCGTCCTGGAGGAACCGTATGCCAAGCGCGTCGGCGAATCGGGCGACGTACGCGGGGTGGTCGCCGGCGTACTCGTTGTTGCCGAACACGGCCCACACCGGGGCCGACACGCGCGCCCGGATCGTCCGCACGACGCTGCCGAACGCGTCGATGTCGTTCCGGTCCGTCGTGTCGCCCGCGAGCAGGAACAGGTCGACCGGTCCGAGACGATCGAGGTCGGCGGTCAACGCCGGGAGGTTCTCGTGACCGTGGACGTCCCCGACCGCGGCGATCCGCACGGAGCGCCGAACGTCGGCTGCGTCGATGAACCTTTCCCGCGCCTAGAACTCGCGGACGATCGCTTGGCCCGACGCGAGGTCGACGATCGGGAGGCGCGCAGGCATCGGCTCGATGTTCCGCATCTTCTGGTACGGGGTCTGGGCTTGCCACGTCGACGAATTCACGAGGACGACCCCGCGATACTGGTCCACGCCCGCGGCATGGACGTGGCCGGTCGCAAAGATGTCCGGGATCTCGTCGATGATCAGGTGGTCTTCCGCCTCGGGCGCGATCGGCGTCTTGCCGCCGTAGATCGGGGCGAGGTGTCGCATGCGGAGCATCGCCTTCATCGCCTCGAGCGGACGGGCGTAGCTCATGCCGGGGATCGCCGACACGAGGTCGTCCATGCTCCGGCCGTGGTATGCGAGGATTCGGACCCCCTCGACGCTCAAGAGGGACGGGTTCCCTGCGAAGATCACGTTCGAATCGAAGAGGTTCTGGATCGAGGTCGGGAACGCGGGCTGCGGCTCGGCCGGCCGCACGGCGTCGTGGTTTCCCGGGAGCATGATGACGGAGACTCGGTCCGGGAGGTCCGCGACCATCCGAGCGAGCGCCTCGTATTGACCGTAGATGTCATCGATCACGAGTTCCTCGTCCTGACGCGGATAGACGCCGATTCCGTCCACGACGTCTCCGCTCACGATGAGGTAGCGGATTGACCCGGCGATCTCGTCGGCGCTCCCGAGCCATGCGGACACTTTCGACCACTTGTCCTCGAGGAACGTGCGGCTCCCGACGTGGATGTCGGACATGAACGCGGCACGGACATGGTGCCGGGTGCCATGGAACGTCTTGACGGTCGGCAGGTCCGGTCGGATGATCGACTGGGCGATCACGAGCCCTCGGTCGTTGACGGTCCCGACGATGCCGACGACTTCGTCCAGGACGGCGATCTCCGAGGCGACGGCCGACTCCGACGGGAGGAGGACCGCGATCCGGTCCGCCTCGTCCTCGATTTCCAGGATGCGGTGGCCGTTCTTCGTCGTCCGCACGTCCGCGACGATGCCGATGATCCGCACCTCGCGCGTCGACCGGCGGGCTTTCGCGATCTCCTGGGCCCCCGCGAGGTCGTGGCGGGACCGCAGCATGTTCCGCAGGACCTGGAAGCGATGCCGGAAGTACCGCGTGAAGTCCGCGAGCGTCCCCTCGCACGTCGAATGGCCCGTGATGTCCCGGAGGATCCGCACGTCCGGCTCCCGGTCTTCCGCCTTCTCCCCGAGGCGCCGGAACGACGCGGGGATGAACGCCTCCGCCAGGATCGTCGGGGGCGCCGCCCGGGTCGATATCTGGGCCGCGGCGTTCCGGGCGATCTCACCCGTGCGCATCACGTCATCGAGGGTGACGACGAACGGCGTCTCCGGGCAGGATCCGAGGAAGGCCTCGAGGCGCTCGACGGGATCGCGTTGCGTCAGTAGGAACTCGATCGCGTCGGGCTGGAGCAACGTTCCGCGATTGCTCACGAACGCCAAAAGTTCCTCGCGCATCCCGGGGGCCATTGCGGTGAGCCCGTCAAAAAACCTTCGTCGCGTGGCCGAGACATCCCGAGAAAATTAAAGGCGAAGGGGCGAATCGGGTGAGGTGCATCGCGTTCGCGTCGAGACGCCGGTTCATCCGACGGAAAATCCGGACAGGGTGATGACCGCGCTGCGAAATATTTTTCCGGACGTGCGCATCGAATCGACGGAGGGCCGAATCGTCGGGACGACGGAGAACCTCGACCGGCTTCGTGAGTTGATCCGCACCCAACGGATTCGAGACACCGCGAGGCGTCAACTGCTCGCCGGTCGTCGAGGGGATCGCACCATGGTGAGCCTGAGCAAGCAGGCGGCGTTCGTCGGCGTCGTGAACTTCGCGGCTTCGTCGCCCCTCGGCGACATCACGGTCGAGATCGAGTCCGACGACCTGGAGGCGGCGATCGACTACGTCGCGGAGAGTACCGTCGCCTCGAAGGCCTAGGCGGTACGGCCGCACCGCGTACACGTGAAACGGCCCGCGTCGTACTTGGCTTCGACCCACGCGCAGTACGGGCATTGGAATCGGACCGGGGGATACCCGTACGGCGGCGGGACGTACGAAGGCGTATACTCCCGGGGGATGCGACTTGCATTGCCGGCCGCGACGGCGGGCGGCCCGACGGACGGCGTCACGGGCCACATTTGCGCGGAAGGCGGCGGCTGTCCGGGATCCGGCGGGGTTGCGACCGGCGGCGTCAACGTGGAAAAGTACGGCGCCGACGGCCCCGGGATGGCCACACCGCGGGTCGGCGGCCGGAATCGGTCGATCAGCCCGCGGAAGTTTCTCCAGGCAACAATCGCGTACCAGGCGAAGAATCCCGCTCCGGCGATCGCGAGCCCGAGGAACACCAGGTTGAGGAAGAGGAGGAACACCTCGCCCCCGAAGCCTTCGTAGCTCAACGCGGCCGCATAGTCGTTCACGAAATGCGCCAAGATGGCGGCCGCGATTCCGTGACGCAGGAACAAATAGCCGAACCCGAGGCCGGCGACCATCGCTGGGATGACCTTCCATAATCCCCAGCCGGGTGCGTGCGCGAGTCCGAAGATCACCGAGCTCGCGACGAGGAAGGCCCACGCGGCTACGAGCGTTTCCTTCTGCGAATCGCGGCGGACGGCCCCGCCGATCAAGTACCGCCACGCCCCCCCGATGTGCCGCCCCGCGGCCCCCGGTCCGCTCCCGGTCCCACCGCGGTTCACCTCGATGATTCGCAACACGACGGATCCGATGGCCATCGGCAGGCCGATCAACAAGATGCGGAACGCGAACTCCTCGTAGACACCCGCGTTCAAGAGTTCGTAGAGCCAGAACCAGGCGCTCTGCGGCGTCGGGTTGACCGGGGATGACGGATTGATGCCCGCGGCGATCACGAGATAATAGAAGACGACTTGGAAGAACGTGACGGCCATCCAGACCTGGCCCAGCGCGATCCAGGCGCTCCGGCTCTTGAGGCGAGTCCCGATCGCCTCGAGCGGCGCCCGGAAGGCGTTCCATGCCTCCCGGCGCTCGCGAATGAGGTGGTAGCCCGCGGCGAGGAAGATCACCGCGGCGAGGAAGGCGAAATACGATATGAAGAGAGTCTTGTCCTGAGTGAAGAACAGGACGAACGGAGCGGGGGAAGGGAGGTACACGACGACGGCCGCGTCCGTCGTCCACGCGAGCCGGACGTTGTCGAAACCCACGCTGACGGTGTTTGTCGCCGAGTCGGCAAAGAAAGCGATCTTGAGATAGTAGACCCCGGGATCCGTAAGACGGTCATCCGCGAGGAGCCGTGGCATCGCCGTCCACGACGTCGTTCCCGTGAAATCGACGAGCCTGATCGCGATTCTTGGATCCGGAGGCGAGTTCGCGCTGTCCACCGCGACGACGAGTCGGCCGGAGGTCAGGCCCCCGGCGATTTCGATATCCAGGTGGACGGCTCCCGTGAAGGGGACCGAGCCGTCGACGCGGAACGCTTGCCACCAATATCCGCGGGCACCCGAGCTGGGTAAGGCCATCTCCAGGAAGCCACCCGGATTGCCGCCGGCGCCCCGATACGTCCCGACCGATCCGGTCCCCAATGGGTCGAAAGTCCAGTTGCCGGCGCCGAAGTCGAAGCCGTTGTTCACCGTCTGCCCGGAGCCGATCGTTTGGATGCCCGGGACGACGTATGCGGGAGCGGCCACCAGGGCCGCGAAATCCGTGATCACGAAGATGATGAAGCCGACCAAGGCGATCGTCCACAAGATCGAGAGGACGGTTCGTCCTCCGGACGGAGCCGCGGGCGGCCGGTAGGCCCACGCCGCCGTCGGGAGGCCGCAGCGTGGACAGAAGTTTCCTCGGAACAGGGTGCCGCAGCGCGGGCACGGCCATCCCATTGGCGCGGCCTGCGGGGCAGGGGCGCCGGTCGCGGCGGCCATTGCGGGTGCGCCGCATCGAGGACAGAAACGACCCTCGAAAATCGCGCCGCAACGGACGCACTGCATCGGTTCGCACACGAGGGCCCCGCGCTATTTAATGCTGCGGTGCGAGGCCACAAGAGGCCGACGTGCTCGCAATCCACCCGCGAAGATTCATGTCGATTCGGTCGGTTGCGCGGCTCTCCGTCCCGCGCGGCGGGGGATTCCGACGAACGGGAGGAATGACCGCATGGAGTACGAGGAGAGAGGCCGGCGGAACGCCGACGTGCGGTTCGAGACGATTCGGGCGGAGAAGGTCAATTTCGGGCGCAACAATTTCCTCGAAGTCGCGCGGAAACGGGCGACCACCTCCGAGGGAACGAAGGAGTTCATCTCCGCGTCCCGAGGCTACTATCTTCCGGACAAGACGGAACGCTTCAACCGTTCTCTCACGATCCCGGACGATGCTGAAGTCCGCGCGTTTGTCGCGGACAGAATTCGCTCGCTCTAGTCCACGCGGGCGGATTGCTCCGCGCCGCGAAATCAGACCGCGGCCTTTAAGGTGAATCGGGCCCATCCGAGTCAGCCCTTCTGCACGCGCATTAGGGGGGAGTTTCATGGGCCCGTCGCTGAAGCGGGGCCTTGGCTATCTCGCCTTGGACCCGGAGGACACTGCGGTATCCTTCGTGAGGGTCCTCGCGGAAGCTCAGACCCCGTTCCTCTGGATCACGTCCCGGTCCATCTCGGCTCCCCCGGACGGTGGAGATCTGCTGCGCGTGACGACCGTCGCGGGTGGGATCGGCACCGCGGACCCGAGGCGGCTCCAAGACCTCCGCGCCGCGGCGACGACGTTCTTCGATGAGCGCGGGCCCGGGGCCTTGGTGGTCGATTGCCTCGATCCCCTCGTCGTCCACTCCGGAGTCGAGCGGGTGCTGCGGTTTGTGGACGATCTCCATGAGGAGACCGCAACCCGGAACGCGCTCCTCGTCGTCTTCGCGGACGCGCGCGGGACGAACCCGCGGATGATCGCGTGGCTCGAACGGGAACTGGACCCGTTCCCGCGGACCGCGAACATGCCGCACGCGGAGCAGCGCGTGGTCGCGTAGGCATTCACGGACCGAAAATCAAGCCCATCCCGGACGCGGCCTCTTCGTCTTGTGCGCGAAATTGACGGTAGACGCGTTCCGCCTCCTTGCCCGCGAGGGCGTGCGCGAGGTCCTTGAGCAGCTCCGTCGCGCGCGCGACCCCCGCGTCGCTGCCTTCGACGAGTACATACCGGTCGTCCCCTTGCAACCCGAGGCTCTTCGCGTCCCTCGAGGTGATGCTTTGGCGGCTCACGAGGTCGTCCTTCCAGACGGCGTCGGCCCGAGACGCTTGGGCCGCCGGCACGCGGAAGACGCGGTACACGCCGGCCGCACCGCGGCGTCCCTATTAAAAGTTCATTCGTCTCCGAGGGATCGCATGAACGGAAGGAACAGGAGGAATGCGCCGATCACCAAGACCGCGAGCCCGGTGAACTTGTCCACGCTCCACGCGACCACGACGCCCGCGACCGCGAACGCCAAGCCCAGGACGGCGAGGAACGCGCGGGCGGGTTCCACGGCGGACGAAACGGGGGTCGCTCGTTAAAGGAGTTTCGAGGCCGACTCCAACCTGATAACGAGCGGCAAACTTTCTTATCGCGTTCGCCCGCATGGGCGCTCGTTGCCGATTCGAGACGAGGTCGACCAAGAGCAGATCCTCGCGGCGCTCCTGGGCGTCGCCGAGATGGCCGGGGACCTGACGGACCCCGAGGAACTCCTGGCGGCCATCGTGCGGATTACCCCGGGTCTGGTCGGGGTCGACCGTTGCGCCGTCCTCGGGTACGACAAGCAGGCCCGCGAGTTCCGGACGCTCGCCGCGTTCGGTCCCGGCGGCACCCCGACGCCCTTCGAGGGCCTTCGGATCCAGGTCGCCGAGATTCCTCGGCTCGCCCACCGGATCGTGTCGTTGCGGCTTCCGGCCCTGCTCAAAGAGCCGTCCCCGGAGGCCGTGCTCCCGGCGTTCATCCAGAAGCGGCTCGGGGTCAGCACCGCCCTCGTCGTGCCGCTCGCCTGCCGCGGTCGATTCCTTGGCGGCCTCTGGCTCGACGACACCCGGTCGCCGCACATGTTCACCTCGACGGAGATTAACGTCGTCCAAGGCATCGCCACGGAGCTGGCGATCGCCTTGAACACGTCGGAACTCGTGGGGAAGCTCGATCTGGAGCGTCGTCGGTTCGATGCGCTCGTCACCGCGCTGATGGACGGCCTGCTGATCGTCGACCGGGACCGTCGGATGGTCCACCTCGACTCCGGAGCGGAGGCACTCCTCGGCTGGCAGAACTCCGAGATCCGGGGTCGGCGGGTGTACGAGGTCTTCGAGATTTCCGAGGCGGAAGCCGACGTCGCGTGGAAGAAGGAGCGAGGCGGAGCCGTTCCGGCGGCGAAAGTGCTGAGCCTTCGGGCCCGCGACGGCGTGCGCGTCTCGTGCTCCGTCCTGCCGATCCTGGTCCGGGATCCGGAGCGGGACCTCCTGCAGGTCCTCTACGCGCTCCGGAAGGCGCCCGGCACGAAGAGTTATGCAGACCGGCTCATGGAGTCGCTCTCCGAAGTGTCGCAGATTCAGCGCGCCACGCCGCCCGAGTAGATCAGCAGGCGGATTTCCGCCTTCGTGAATCGGCTGTGCACGCGCAGCGTCTCCTCGTCCCCTTCCCGGATCGCCCGCAGGTAGAGCGGGCATCCCTTCGTGAGGAGGTAGACCCGCCGCAAGGCTTCTGCATCGATCGCTGGACGGCCCAGCATCGACCGGCATCCTTCCAGGTCGAGGCCGCGCAGGTGCCGTTCCGCCACGAGTCCGGCGTCGACGTCCGCCTTCGAGTAAAACCGGCAATAGGACGGCGTCGATTCCTGCGCGAGGACGAGGAGCTTGCCGCGACCGCGAGAACCCCGAAGGAAACCGGCGAGCGCATCGACGACCGCTTCGTCAACGTCCGCGTAGCCGTCCAGGACGAGGAGCTTTCGCTCGCCGGCGAAGACCTGCCCGATCGCGGCCGCGACGGACTCCGGCCGGTCCGGGTCCGATGCCCGTTGGCCGGTCGAATGAGCCAGGGAGTCCCCGAAGGATTCGAGATCGTCGCCGGGCTTGATCTCCATCCACACCGCGCGCGAGACGCCCTCGGCGAATGCCCAGCCGAGCGCGGTCTTTCCCATGCCGCGCGATCCGTACACGACCGCGATGGGGGCCGCGCCCGCCAGCCATCGCCTCAAGAAGGCGAGGTCCTCCTCGCGTTGCAAGAGCGTCGGCCGTTCGAGGTCCTCCACGCGCGGTTGCATCCGTCCATGCGCGTCGAGGGCGGCCAAGGCGGGCAGCACCTGGAGGCCGAGATCCCTCCGCGCCTCTCCCAGCGTCGTCGTCCGGCCTTCGATTTCCACGCGCGTCGCGTCGATTTCGCCGAGGATTTGCCGGGCGCGGCGCACCCCGGATTCCGTCAAGGCGTAGACGCGGACCTTCCGATTCCGCCCGAGGAGCCGCGCGTCGCGCGCCTCGAGGAACCCCTCGCCCTGGAGGCCTTTCAGGGTCCGCGGGACATGGCTCCTCAGGAGCCGGGCGCCTTCCGCGATCCCCGCCTGGGTTCCCTCGCGGCCCGGTTCTCGGGCATTCCAGAAACCGTGGAGGTGGAGGAGGACTCGCTCCGCCGCGGTGAGCTCCACGAACGTTCCGATGCGGTCCCGTTTACTTAAGTCTGCAACCTGTGATTCTCACGCTTCCGCGCCGTGGTAACGACCGCGAACATTTTATATATCGTCGGCTCGGCTGCAAACGTAATTCTCTCCTGCCCACCGGGAGGCCACTCGATGAAAGTCGTCTTGCGCGAAGATGAATCAGGAGTCTCCGAAGTCATCGGCACGATCCTGATCCTCGCGATGACGGTCGTCTTGTTCTCCACGATCATCATCTGGGTCGCCAACATCCCCACGCCGGTCGCGCAGGGCCGGCTCGATCTCCAGTCGGAAATGGATCCGCTGTACAACGGAGCCGGCGTCGAGATCGGTGTCAACGTCACCTTGACCCACCAGGGCGGCGAGGCCCTCCAGACCGCCCCGACGATCATCTACGTCACGTCGCAGCGCGGAACGAACCCCGCGAAGACCGACGTGCAGCGGCTGCATCGCTACAACAAGCTCCTCGCAACCCCAAGCGGGATCATCGACGGCACGGACACGATCTGGAACGTCGGCGAGCGATGGGGATACAAGAACTTCACCCTCCGGTCCACCGACGCGATCACGATCACGATCGTGGACACGTTGAAGAGCATCGTCCTGTGGTCGGCCCCGTTGACTCCCCCGGCCGGATCGCGTCCCCCCGTGTTTGTGGACAAGTGGGCGGACGGGCTCTACTCGTCGACGGCGATCGATCCGGTCCAGTCGGGGCTGGGCTTCTTCGTCTTCGCGCAGGTCACCGACCCGGATGGCGACCTGAACGTGAATTCCGTGTATGCGACAATCACCGCCTGGTATGGGACGGGAGATCCGTGCGCCCAGCCGCAGAAGATGACGGACAGCGGCGTGTACCCGGACCGCGCGGCGGGTGACGGGATCTTCTCGCTCGGCGGGCTCTCGTGCATGAAGTCGCCCTACCCGAACCTGAACTGGGACACCTCGATCATCCTCTTCAACGCGACCGACAAGAAGGGTCACGCGACCCAGTCGCGGCTCATCCTCAGCGTGATCCCCGGCCCCACCGGAGGCGGCGGCGGAGGCGGCGGCAATGGAACGGGCCGCCCCGCGAACCTGCGGTGGAACGGCCGCCAGGGCTACAACATCTTCAATGCGTCCCAGTGGGACCAGTTCAAGTATACTGCGCAGGAGACCCGGACGTTCAACGGCAACGAGGAGGTCGTGGTCGTCGTCGGGAGCTTGGATCTCGAGAACACGTTCGACACGGACCGCTTCACGCTGTACGACCCGTTCGGCGGGTCCCTGTCGCAACCCGTCGTCTATGGCAACAACAAGGCCGTGACGCGAGTGAGCACGCCCTCGACGAGTCAGGGCTTTACGTTCATTGAATTCATCAACGGGTACTACATCTATTCATATCGGTTCAAGCTCAACGCCCCCTCGGATCCACAGGTGGGGACGAACTTCTACAAGGTGCCGGCGCACCCGCCGCAATACTACTTCGCGAAGTACACGTTGGACATTCTCCTCTTCTCATCGAGCGCGGTCCGATTCAACACGACTGACTCGGTTGTCATTACCGACACGGACGGGTACGTCCGGGACTTCCCGCAAGTCCAGACCTTCAAGGACTCGGGCTTTACGCAGGCGACGACGACATTCAAATCCACCGACGTCGCGTACGTCCAGGTCCGGATGTTCACGACCGACGCGGCGGTGACCGCGACGAGCCCGATCTTCGGGAACATCATCATCAAGGATTATGCGGGCGGGACCCAGCTCATGCGGGCCCCGGTGAACGGGCACGACACGAACGTCCCGATCTGCCCCGTCACCGGCGTGTGCTCGGGCACCGCGATTTCGATTAACTCGGGCCTGCGGGTATACCGGTTCTCGATCAATTTCACGCGGGCGAACCAAGACTCATGGGTCGACGGCACGCAGAACTATGCTCTCACCCTCACGAGCATCAAGGACGCGGATGAGACCTATTCGAACCTCGCAACCCAGCTCGTCATCGTGGCACCCCTGTACAAGCTCGACGTCGTCGCGGGCACGGATGCGGCGACGAACAACGCCTGGGGCACCAAAGACTACTCGTATTACTACGAGAACCTGAACGGGATCGATCGGTGGAGGAAGAGCCGGATTGAATTCTGCGGCCTGTCGGGCAGCTGCAAGAGCGGGTACCACACCCTCTCGATTGTCAACATCGACTTTGACCGAGACGGGGACCTCGATACGGTCAGCAGCATCTTCGTCGACAATAGCAACGGCCAGATCGTGCTGCAACGTCGGGACCTCGATTCCACCGGCAACGTAATCTTCACTCGATTCGTCATGGAGAACCTTGCGGGCGTCTATTGTAACGCGCTCGCGGTTGGCGACCTGACCGGAGATGGCGCACCGGAGGTGGTTTGCGGCGCGTCGAACGGAAACGTGTGGTACTACAAGAACGACGGCAGCTGGCAGACCCAGAGCGGCAGCGCAACGAAGGTCATCGTCGACCAGTCCCGAACGGATTCAATTTCGACCGTCGCCGTCGGCGACTTCAACGGGGACGGAGCGAACGACATTGCCGTCGGCGGGGCAAACACCCGCCTGACCTGGTACCCAAACCTCGACAAGCTCGGGAAATTCCAGAACGCAGGGATCACGGACGACTGGTTCGCCGAAGGCGAGACGACGGTGAAGGGCAACATCACGGCCGGGAGTTACTTGAACACGTTCGTCTCGGACACCTCATACGAGCAGATTCGCGAGTACGCGTTCACGGAGCCGGTTCAGTCCGGCGCGACAACGAACACCGGATTCGCAAGCGACGCAAGCGGCTGGACGTACGCAGATTGGCAGGATCCGACCACGCCGAATCCGCCCGGCAGTGCGACGGGGACCTGGGCCTCGGCCGGTGGGAACCCGGGCGGGTACGCGTCCATCTCGACCAACTGCGTGGCGAATCAGGTCGTGTCCGGATACTTCTATCAACCGTTTGTTGTGAGTGGCTCCCCGCCATTCACCGCTCAACTGAGCCTGGACTGGAAGGTGGTTGCCTTTGGCGCCGCAGGAGGCGGGAACGTTGTCATGTACGCGTTCGTCGACGCGGCGTCCGGGGCTCCGACCTTGGGGCAACAAGTCTGGTCCTCGACCGCCCAAACGGGCACGACGAACTGGGCCTCCATCGGTCCGATTGACGTGAGCACCAAGATCACTTCGGCCGGCACCTATTACCTGAAAATCGCGTTCCGCGCCCAGAACGCACCGTGTGGCACGACGTCGACGGGGGGATTCGACAACGTCGCTCTGAGCTGGTCGTCCACCGGAGGGCTCGCGAGCGAGCTCGAACACTACTGGCGGATCACGACGCTTCCGGGCCGTCCGGGAACGACGTTCACCTTGAACATGGTTGCTCGGCACTCGGCGAACACGGAGGGCGACAACTTTGTGTTCGCGTACGCTACGAACGTCGCAGGTAACGATCCGACGACGGGTACGTACACGACGATGGTCTGGGTGAACGCCACGTCGGACCAGACCTACTCGTTCATCCTGCCCTCGTCCGTGGCGGGCAAGCAGGTGTGGATCCGGACGAGCGACATGGATCACACGGTCGGGAATGTGAACCTCGACACCGTCTTTGTCGACCAGATGTATGTTCGCGCGGCGACGCCGTCTGGCACGACCGGCGTGAACCTCGCGGGTCCGGCCACCGCCATCAATGCGATCGATGCGGACGACCAAGACAGCGATCATTTCGCCGACCTCGTCGTCGGGACGGCCGGTGGAAAAGTGTGGAAGTACATGGGCAGCCTGGGAGGCCTGACGACGCCGGCGGGAGCCTACTACATCGCGCCGTCCGCCATTGTCGGGATCAAGTTCGGCAACATCTCAAGCACCCAAGCGGGGCTCGAAATCGTCATCGCGTTCGGTACGACCGTGCGGATTCTGACGGGCTACGGAAACTCGGGGACCGTCATCGACACCGCGCTGCCTGCGTACAGCCCGGCGAACGCGATCACGACGTTGGGCGTGGGCGACGTCAACGGCGACGGGCCCGACGACGTCGTCGTGGGGACGACCTCGGACATCTGGTATTGGTCAAACCAGAACAACGGGGCGGCGTGGACGAATCCAATCAATGTCGACAGCGTGGGAGCCAACACCTATTCGATAGACCTGGGAGACGCGAGCAAGTCGCAGTATGTCGGACGCTAGCCGTGCAGCGCCGCGAGGACGCCCTTTGTCCGTTCCACCTCGATTACCGCGAGCACGGACGCTCCCTCGGCGGCGATCTGACGCAGGCGCGCGGCCATGAACGCCTCTCGCTTCGCCTGGAGGCGCGCGAAGCCCGGCGGGCCGTTCACCTCGGCGTCCCATGCGATCACGAATTCTTGCGGGGTCCTCGCGTCGAATCGCTTCTTCGCGAGCCTTCGCTCCAGGCGCCCTTGGAAGATGACCTCCAGGGTGGAGACGCTGTCCACGTAGTTCTCGGTGTACGTGACCTCGTCCATGTCGATCGCTTCGAGACGGGTCCCTTGCTTCTCGGCGACCCGGACGGCCTCCGTGAAGCACGGCGGGGGTTTCATCGGCGGTTCCCACGCCGAGAGACCGGCCACATAGATCTCCTCCTCGAAGTTCTCCGGCTCCAGCGGGCCGCCATGGTAGACGCGGAGCGTCTGGAGCTCCTCGGGCCCGATGCTCAAGGCCACGACATCCGGTTTCGTCGTTCGGATCGCGTCAGCGACGGTCGACCTCTCCGAGGGCAGCCCGCGGACGACCGAAAGGATGGTGACGGACGCGAGGCCGAGGCGGACCTCGTCCATCAACCCTTCCTCTCGGAGATCATCTCCTCGACATCGTCGCGATCTTTCGCGCGGCGCAGCTCCTCGCGCGCGATGACGGGAACGCCGCGGATGCTCATGCGGACCCGGGCGCGCTCCACGAACATGACCGAGTCCTTCTCGACGACGCGGCTCAGGTTCGACACGACCTCCGCCTTCCGCTCGAGGGCCCGGTCCGCCTCCCCGACTCCCGTCAGGAACGTCGTCTCCTCGTGCTTGGAGAGCGCGTCGAACGGGCTGCGTACCGTGCGGAGGACTCGATAGCCGAGTCGTTCGAGGCGCTCGAACATCTCGCGCTCAAAGCCTTCGATCTGCGGCAGTCGCTCCTCTCGCGCGGCCGGGTCGGCGAGGAGTGCGAACGGATCGACGGGCATGACGAGGGACTCGTTCAGGAACTCTTCGAGCCGCATCGCGACCTCCATCGTCGCGGACATCCCTTCGAGGTACATCTGGATCGTGCGGCGCGTGACGCCCGCGATATCCGCGAGGGTCCCGAGGGACACCTGTCGTTCCTCGCGCAGCCGTCGGAGGGCGTCGGCATCCAAGCGCACGTACAACCCGCCCGGTGCGGAGTACAGGAACGGCGGGACGCCCTCTTCCAAGAATTCGCCGAGGGTCCGGCGGGAGAGGATCGAGACGCCGAACCGCGTGTAGATCACGCCGTCCTCCAGGGATCCGGTCCCGCTGCGCTCGCCGACCACGAGCGGCGATGCCTCGAGGATTCGCGCGACCTCGAGGAGCTCGTGCGCCGTCTCCCTGTTCAGCGCGTCCACGTTCTGCAGGACCTTGACGATCAGGAGGGTGTCGTCGCGCCGCGCGACGAAGTCGAAGCACAATCCTCGTTCGCCGTGCGGGCGAGACAGGAAGAACCCGGTCTTCGCGAGGCCCCGCCTCGTCTCCTCCAGGACCCGGTCGCGCTTCATCGGTCATTCATCGTGTGGACTTCTATATAAATTCCACCCACGCGGTCTCCCGAGGCGGTTTCTTATCGACAAGCGGCGAACCCTTTATCGCGGTCCCGGCCTTCGCCCTCGCCGATGGCGGGGGAACTGCTCGACGACCGCGTGATCGTCGACGACCCAGCGGAGGGGAGCGGGGTCTACAACCGAGGGTTCTTCGGCACCCCCCGATCCGGAGGCGGCCTCGAGTTGAATCTCCTGGAGGCGGTGTACCTCGTCGAGGGAGGCCGGCTCGAGGTGCGACGCCGGGGGAGGGCGGTGTCCGCCCGGGAGCTGTTCCGGGCCGCGAGCGCTTCGATCACCGCGTTCGAGATTCGGTACCTCGTGTACCGCGATCTGAGGGCCCGCGGCTACGTCGTCGAGGCCCGCGGCGGACCCCTCGATTTTCAGGTGTATCCGCGGGGCGGCGCGCCGAAGAAGACGCCGAGCAAATATTGGGTGCGAGCGTTGAGCGAACGCGCGGTGTTTGACCTGGCGGAACTCCTCGGACGGGCGGAGGAAGCGGCGGCGGTGCGGAAGACGCTCCTCCTCGGGCTCGTGGACGAAGAGAGCGATCTGACCTACTACAGCGTCCGGGAGGCGCACCCGCGCGGTCATCCACCGGCCCCCCTCCGGAAGACCGAGGTCGTCGTTCACTTTCTCGGGGACCGCGCGGTCGTGATCGATGAGGCCCAAGCGAAGGCGCTCCACGACGCGGGTTTCTTCGGGAAGATCGTCGGACGTCGGTTGCAACTCAGCCTCCTCGAGACGGCGTACCTGTTGAAGGCCGGGCTCGTCGAAGTACGGAACGCGGAGACCGACCGTCCGATCCGACTTCCGCGGCTCGTCAAGGAGGCGAAGACGATTCAACCCGACTTCGAACTCCGCCTGCAAGCGTACGAGGATCTCACGAGCCGCGGCGTCATCTCGAAGACCGGCTTCAAGTACGGCTCCCACTTCCGCGCCTACGAAGGCGACCCGGAGACGCACCATGCGAAGTATCTCGTGCACGTGGTCCCGAAAGGCCACCGCGGCGCGTGGCCGGAAATCAGCCGGGCGGTCCGCCTCGCTCATGGGGTGAAGAAGCAGATCCTCTTCGGCGAAGTCGGGGATGGCGTGCGCTACGTGAAGCTGGAGCGCGTGAGGCCGTGAGGCGCTTCGTGGGGATTGACGCCGAATATACCTCTAAGTAGACGTACACTCGCTGGCGCCTCGAGCCAGCCCATTGGCCGGTCCCGATTCAATCGTGTCTGGTCGCGGTCCAGAGTTCAACCCAGTGCGGCAGTCCCGCGAGGTTGCGGAGGGTCGCTTCCACGTACGGTGGCATCGACTCCGGTCGGTGCGCAGCCTTCCGGTCCAGCAAGAGCGCCACGATTCCGACCGAGGCCGCGGCCTCGAGATAATCGAGCCGATCGTCCACGAGGACACAGTCCATGGGCTTGACTCCGAGTCGATGCGGGATCTGTTGCCAGTACCGGGATTGTCCTTTCTGCGCGTTCTGCGAATGGCCCGTGAAGATCCCGTCGATTAGGTCGAACAGGCCGGCGCCGCGGAGCGCCGCGTCGTTTGTCGCACCGCCCCCGGTGGCCACGTACACCCGGTGCCCGGTCGCGCGGAGGCGTTCGATCGCGGTGCGGGCATCCGGGTATCGCGCGTTGACCCGAGCCATCGCCTCCCGCTCGAGTTCACGCGAAACGACGAGGGCATCGGCAGGCCGATTCGTGACGCCGGCGCGCTCGAACATGTCCAGGAGCTGTCGGGCGTCGAGGTCGTCGACCACGTCCGCGTAGCCCCTCGCGTCCCAGTCGGCCGCGTTGATTCGCTGGACGTAGGTGACCCAGGCGTCGGCGTGGGCCCGCATCCACCTGTCCGGGCTGCTTCCGAAACGGGCCGTCAGGAGCTCCGCAAGACGTTCCCGGTATTCGCGGAACATCTTCTCGTGGTCGAGCAAGACTCCGTACAGATCGAGGAGGACGTGCATGGCCAAGCTCGTCGAACCGAGAGGCGACCTTAAGGGTAACGGGAATGGGGAAACGACGAAATAGCGTTCGCCCGTTCCCGGCGGCGATGACCCGGGCGCGACCTTCCACGTTCAGTATAGTCGCGTTCGATCCGAAGACCAAGGATTTCGGCGTCGCCGTCGAATCGAAATTCGTCGCGGTCGGGGCCGTCGTGCCGTTCGCTGCGGCTCGTGTCGGAGCGGTCGCGACCCAGGCGTACGCCAACACGGCGTACGGACCCGATGCGCTCGCGATGCTGAAGCGAGGGATCGCACCGAAGGACGTCGTGAAGAAGCTCGTGATGTCGGACGAAGACGCGGCCCAGCGCCAGGTCGGCGTCGTCGACGCGCGAGGCCGCGCCGCGTCGTATACCGGGAAAGAATGCTTCCCGTGGGCGGGGCATGTCGTCGGCCGAAATTTCGCGGCCCAGGGGAACATCCTCGCGGGGGAGGAAGTCCTGAAGGCGTTGGCCCGGGCCTTCGAGGTGACGAAGGGCGACCTGCCCGTCCGTTTGCTCGCGGCGTTGAGCGCCGGGCAGCGGGCCGGCGGCGACAAGCGGGGCCAGCAGAGCGCGGCGATCCTCGTCGTCCGGCACGGCGGTGGATACGCGGGCTTCAACGACCGTTGGATCGACATCCGGGTCGATGACCATCCGGCCCCGATCGAGGAGCTCATCCGCATCTTCAACGTATACGATCTCACCCTCCTGACCCGCGAAGATCCGAAGGATGTGGTCCTCCTCAAACCGGACGTCGTGCGGGAGATTCAGGCCGGCCTGGCGGCTCTCGGCCTCTACCACGGCCCGACCTCCGGCAAGTTCGACGCGAAGACGAAATCCGCGTTCGAGACTTGGGCCGAGATGAACAACTACGAGAACAAGCTGCGCAAGGACGGCAAGGTGTGGGGGAGCTTGCACCGCGCGCTGAAGGCCCAGGTCTCTGGCGCAAGCGGCTGAACAAAATTCAAGACTTCGACGGGATGGCGTACACCCGGTCCCCGCCAATCCACGTGGATCCGATCCGCATCTGGGCGATTCGGTCCGGCGTCTCGAACGGGTCGCCTCGCAGGACGACGAAGTCGGCGAGCTTACCCGATTCGAGAGTCCCCTTCTCGGGCTCGTCGAACGCGGCATACGCCCCGCCCGCGGTTGCCGCTCGAATCGCCTCTTCGGGTGAGAGGCGCTGGTCTTCAAAGAATCCGTTCACCGCCCAGTGGACGCCGAAGAGGGGGCCGTACGGCATGCCGTCGGAACCGAAGCACAGCGGAATGTGAGCTCGGACGATCTTGCGAAAGGGATTGTTCGCGGCGAATCGTCCGCTTCCGAGGCGGGTCTCGTAGACGTCCCCGGGCCCGCTCCATTGCCCGACGAAGTTCGGTTGGCACGATGCCACGATTCCCGCGGCCTTCGTCCGTCGCAAGACATCGTCGTCCGGAAGTTCGTAATGTTCAATCCGATGCCGCGCACTTTTCCGGGGCGCCGAATCCTGAAGCTCTTCGAGCGTCTCGATCACGAGTCGGATCGCCGCGTCCCCAATCGCGTGGGTCGCGGTCTGGAAGCCGGCGCGATGGGCCATCGTGAGGATCGAACGAAGCTCGGTTGGCGAGTGAACGAGCATCCCTCGGTCGTCGGGCCGTCCGACGTAGGGAGCGCCGAGGGCCGCGGTGTAGGCGCCGAGGGAGCCGTCCGCGAAGACCTTGATCGCGCCGAGCCGGAACCACGGATCGCCGAACCCCGGGCTGAGACCGGCATCCACGAGCGCGCCCAGCATGGAGTCCCTCGGCATCGCATACACTCGGACGCGGAATCGTCCCGCATGGTGGAGGCGCTGGTATGCCGTCCAGCCCGCCCGGCCCACGACATCGTGGATCGAGGTGATCCCGAGCCGGTGCGCCATCCGCGCGACCGCGGGAAGGCCTTGCTCGATCCCTGCCTCGCCGGTCTCGAATCGAAGATGGAAATCCCCGAACGCGTCCTCCGTCAGGAGTCCGGTGGGACGGCCGGATGCGTCGACCTCAAAGCCCCGCACGACCGCGAGATCCGCGGCCCGCTCGAGGGCCCTCGAATTCAGCGAACCGACATGGCAGTCGATCCGGCGGGCGACCACGGCGTGGTCGGTCGATACGCGATCGAGGTCCTCTCGCGTGAGGAACCGTCGCTCGGGCCATTTCGCCTCGTCCCAATCGATTCCGACGACCCAGCCGCCGCGGGGGGTCGCAGCCGCCGCCTTTCGGAGCCGGACGACCGCGTCTTCGAGGTCGCGGGTCCCATCGAGCCGAGTCCATCCGCGTTCGCCGGCGGAATCGGCCATGTGGGTATGCGCGTCGATGAAACCCGGAAGGACGACGGCGCCCCGAAGGTCGACGAGGGTCGTGCGGCGACCGCGCCATCGCTCCGCCTGCGCCGACGTCCCGACGGCCAGGAGACGGTCGCCCCGGATCGCGAGGGCCTTCGCCCACGGCCGATCCCGAGCGCCTGTGAAGACCTTGCCGTCGACGAGGACGATGTCCGCGTCGCCGGACATCTCAGGGCACGTCCCGTAAATCCCGGAGGCGCTCGATCGCTTCGCGGAGCGTCTCGTCTCGCTTGGAGAACATGAACCGCACGTATCGTCGTCCATCGACCGGGTCGCCGTAGAACGAGGAGCCGGGGACGACCGCGACCCGCAGTCGCTCCACGAGGTACATCGCGAACGCCCAGTCGTCCTCAAACGGGAAACGGTCGAACTCCGCGATCACGTAGTACGCGCCTCCGGGTGGCCGGCAGTCGAGACCGGCGTCGCGGAGCCCGCGCACAAAGAAGTCCCGCTTCGCTTGATACGAGCGCGCCAGGTCCGCGTAGTAGGATTCCGGCAAGTTCAGCGCGGCGACGGCAGCGATCTGGAGCGGATGGGGCGCACCGACCGTCAGGAAGTCGTGCGTCCGGCGCATCGCGCTCGCGAGCGTCTTCGGTGCGATCGCCCAGCCGATCCGCCATCCGGTCGCGCTGTAGGTCTTCGAGAGGCCGTTGATCGTGATCGTCCGCTCGGCCATTTCGCCGATCGTGGCGAGCGATACATGACGGGCGCGATCGAAGACGATGTGCTCGTAGATCTCGTCCGTCACCGCGACGACGTCGTGGTCTGTGCACAGGTCGGCGATCGTCCGGAGTTCGTCCCGCGTGAAGACCTTGCCCGTCGGGTTGTTCGGCGTGTTCAGGATGAGGACCTTCGTCCGGTCCGTGAACGCGGCTTTCAGCGCTTCCTCGTCCACGGTCCAGTCGGGCCACGCCATCCGCACGTACCGCGGGCGGGCGCCGCTCACGATCGCGTCCGGGCCGTAGTTCTCGTAGAACGGCTCGAAGATCACCGCCTCGTCGCCCTCGTTGATTAGGGAGAGCATCGCGGCCATCATCGCCTCGGTCGAGCCGCAGGTGACGACCAGGTTCGACTCCGGATCCGCGTCGATCCCATTGAAGGCCTTCGCCCGTCGCGCGATCGCGTCGCGAAGTTCGCGGGCGCCCCAGGTGATCGAATACTGGTTGTATCCGCCGTCGAGGGCCCGCTTCGCCGCGGCCGTGAGTTCCGGCGGCGGCTCGAAGTCCGGATAGCCCTGGGCCAAGTTCACGGCGCCGTGCAACGCGGCGATCCGCGTCATCTCCCGGATGACCGACTCCGGGAATTTCTGGACTCGGTCCGCGACGCGTCGGTCGCGAATCGCGATGTCTTGTCGGACGGCGGAGCTCGGCGTCGGGATGGATGTCCCCCGCCGCGGAAGCTCGGCGCGTGCAAAAACCTGTCGGGCGAGGATTAAGAGCGCGCATCCCCATCCGCGCGGGCCGAGGTCGCGCGCATGGCGGAGCGTTTCTTCGATTTCTGGCGGGTCGACGTCTTCACCGATACGCCGCTCACCGGCAATCCGCTCGCGGTGTTCCCGAGGGCGACGGGCCTCTCGGCCGTCGAGATGGGAGGAATCGCGCGGGAAATGAATCTCTCCGAGACCACGTTCGTCTTTCCTTCGACGAACCCTACGGCCTCCTACCGCAACCGGATCTTCACCCCGGGGGGCGAGATCCCATTCGCCGGCCATCCGTCGATCGGCACGGCGTTCGTCGCGGCCATGGAAGGCCTGGTCCCTCATCCCGACGGATCCTCCGTCGTGTACCAAGAACTCGAGATCGGAGTGCTCCCGCTCGAGCTGATCTGCGAAGGCGGGCAGGTGAAGAAAGTCATCATGACGCAAGGCGAGCCCTCCCTCGGGACGGAGGTCAAGAACGTGGAGCCGCTCGCATCGGCCCTCGGGGTCCGAGCGAAGGACCTCGGCCCGAAGGGGTTAGTTCCCCAGATCGCCGCGACCGGGATTCCGTCGCTCCAGGTTCCGTTTCGTTCGCTCGACGTCGTCAAGGGCCTGGATCCGGACCTGCGGGACCTGGGAAAGGCCCTCTCCAGATTCGGGGATAAGGTCGTCTGCTACGCGTTCGCCCTCGGAGGCGAGACGCCCGGCGTGGCCGTCCACGCCCGGAGCTTCGTGCCGGATCTCGGGATCGAGGACCCGGCGACCGGAAGCGCGGCGGGGGCGTGCGGCGCCTACCTGGCCTTCCGCGGCAAGCTCCCCGCGCCGACGTTCGTGATCGAACAGGGGATTGAGATCCACCATGCAAGCCGCATCGAGGTGAGCGTCGAAACGGAGGGCGGGAAGCCGAGGGTCGTGCGGGTCGGGGGCCAATCGGTCCCCCTCATCCGTGGGAATCTTCGCCTCCCGTGACCCCGCTCGCTCCGACGGAGGGATCCAAGATCGCGACCGGGGCGGAAGTCCAACTCGTTTATGTGTTCGCTGCACTCCTCGTCCTGGGCTCGGTGCTTCTGGCGTTCCTTCCGCTCTTGCACCACACCTGGACGTTCGCGGCGTCGCGACGGCTGTTCGCCGTATTGCTCGTCGTCATCCTGGCCCTCGGGATCGGAGCGATCGTCCTGGTGAATTCGGCGATATCGGATCCGGTCTACTTCGTCCCGATCGCGGGCATCACGGTGGGACTGCGCGTGTCCGCTCCTTTCCTTTTGTACCGGCGCATTCAGGACCGGTTGGAGGCACGCCGATGGTGGAGTGTCTTCCGTTGGTTCGTGGCGGGCGGTTTCGTCGTCTTGATCGCGATTCTCGCGTATCATCTGTTGTTGCTCGCGTCGGGCTCGGAACCCGCGAATGTGGCGGTCTTCAGCGAGCAGCTCGTGATGGCCCTCGGGGCGTCTCTTCTCATCGTCCGGGCGGGTCTCCGGATCCGGCCTCGCGAGGCCGCCGAGATGTGGCCAATCTGGTCCGCGGCCGTGCTCTTTGCGATCGCCTTCGTCGTCGTCCTTCCGTACGCGATTCCCGCCTTCGAACTCGTGTACGTCGTCTCGGGAATTGTGGGCTGGTCGATCGGCGTCGTCGCCGTCATCTCCGATTTCTGAGGCGGATGGAGACGGCATCGCAGCAGGCTGTCGCCGCGGCTCGGACTACAGTTCGACTTTGATGCCGAGCTTTTCCGTCAATTCCTTGTAGCGGTTCCGGATCGTCACTTCGGTCACGCCCGCGACGTCGGCGACCTCCCGCTGCGTGCGGCGCTCGTTGCACAGGATCGAGGCGATGTAGATCGCCGCCGCGGCGACGCCCGTGGGTCCGCGGCCCGAGGTCAGTTCCTTGTCCTGGGCTTCTTTCAGGATCTCGACCGCTCGCGACTGGACCTCGCCGGTGAGCTTGAGTTCGGAACAGAACCGGGACACGTAGTCCTGCGGTTTCGTCGGCATCAACTTGAGCTTGAGCTCGCGGGTCATGAACCGATACGTGCGGCCGATCTCCTTGCGGCCGACGCGAGACGAGTTCGCGATCTCGTCGAGGGTCCTCGGCACGTTGCACTGCCGGCACGCCGCGTACAGGGACGCGGCCACGACGCCTTCGATCGACCGCCCACGGATCAGGTTCTTGTTCACGGCCTTCCGGTACACCATCGCGGCCGTCTCGCGGACGTTTCGCGGCAGCCCCATGCCGCTCGCCATCCGATCCAGCTCGCTCAGCGCGAACGCGAGGTTGCGTTCCGTCGCGTTGCTCACTCGGATCCGTCGTTGCCATTTCCGGAGGCGATACAGCTGGGCGCGGTTCCGCGTCGGGATCGATTTCCCATACGAGTCCTTGTTCTTCCAGCCGATCGTCGTCGAGAGGCCTTTGTCATGGATCGTGTACGTCATCGGCGCCCCGGTGCGTGCGCGCTTCTCGCCCTGCTCGACGTCGAACGCCCGCCACTCGGGCCCCTGGTCGATCATCTGGTCGGTCAGGACGAGGCCGCATTCTTCGCAGATGAGCTCGCCTCGCTCGTAGTCGAACGACAGGTGGCCCGAATTGCACTCGGGGCATCTAGTGACTTCTTCGGCTTCTTCGATCTTCTTGGTTGGCATGGTCTCCCTCAGCAACGAACACGTCGACTCCGATCATGGACAGCGAGGCAGCTCCGGTGGGCCGTACGGCCGCAAAGGGCTCGCGGACCGGTCCAAATACCTTGACCACCCGACCCAGCGGTCGGTTTCGTTTGTCCCGCACGTCGGCGCCTCGCGAGGGGGCGAACTCGGATCGGACGAGGACCGTCCCGTCGTGGGCGATGTTCTCGACCACGCCGAGCCGCCTCATGCCCCCTCTGCTACGGCCGCTGGCAATGCGTGCCTACTATTTAACGAGAGCGGAATTTATTTGTACCGGCACCGGCGCCGGAGCCCGTCGAACCGGTCCGATTTCAGGCCGTTCCGACGCGGTCTCCTCGATTCGCGTCGTTAACCTTGTTTAAGGTTAATTTCGCCCCCAGATCCAGGACCTTTGCATGGCCTCCCGGTCGGCGGTCCGGGTCCGCGGCGATCGCTCCCCGAACCTATTAACCGCGCGCCTTCGATGCTCCGCGACGAGGAGAGCGTGAAAATCGTCCCGTTCGAAATGGAGCGATGGCAATCGACCTGGGAGAACTCGGTCGATTTCAACCTGTCCGAAAGCGGGGTCCAACCCATCCCGTTGCGGGAGCTGCTCGGGGACGAAGCGGCGACCGAGCGGTTCCTCGACTATCCGCTGGCGTACTCGCAAGGGAACGGCACACCGGAGCTCCGAGCGAAGATCGCGGCGATGTACCACGAAGCCAGCCCGAACCATGTCCTCGTGACGAACGGTTCGTCGGAGGCGAACCTCCTCGCGATGTGGCACCTGGTCGAACGGGGGGACGAAGTCGTCGTCATGCTGCCGAACTACATGGAGAATTGGGGCCTCGTGCAGATGTTCGGCGGGAGCGTCAAGCCGCTCCGCCTTCAGGAAGGCCGGAACTGGCAGTTCGATCCGGACGAACTGAGCTCGCTCGTGACGTCCAAGACGAGGGCCATCGCGATCTGCAATCCGAACAATCCGACCGGCGCGGTCATGGGCCAGGCGCAGCGCAAGGCGGTCTTGGATGCGGCACGGGACCGCGGCGCCTGGCTGCTGTCCGATGAAGTGTACATCGGCGCGGAGCGCGAGGGGCCGCGGACGGAGAGCGTCTGGGGTGAATATGAGCGAACGTTGATTGTGAACGGCTTGAGCAAGGCGTACGCCCTCCCCGGTCTGCGGATCGGATGGATCGTCGGGCCGCCGGAGACGGTGGCGACGCTCTGGGCCCACCACGACTACACGACCCTCGCGCCGACCTACTTGTCGGACCGTCTCGCGCAGATCGCCCTCGTGCCGAAGCGCCGGGAGGAAATCCTCGCCCGCACGCGCTCGATCCTCCAGCGGAACTACGGGATTCTGGCGGACTGGATCCGGGACCATGGCTCCCTGTTCTCGCACATCCCTCCGACCGCGGGCGCAATCTGCTTCCTGCGATACGCCCTGCGAATCAACTCTACGGAACTCGCGTGGCGCCTGCTGAAGGAGAAATCCACGCTCATCGTGCCGGGTGATCACTTCGGGATGGACGGGTTCATGCGGATCGGCATGGGGGACGCACAAGCCTACTTGACGAAGGGCCTCGAGCGGATCGACGCCCTGATCCGCGAGATCCGGACCGAGAAAGGGAAGGCGTGATGGAAGTCCTGCTCCTGTCTGAACTTGAAATCCGAGAACTGATCGGGCCGGTCGAAGCGCTCCCCGCGGTGCGGGACGCGTTCGTCCGCTTGGCGAGGGGCGAGGCGATCCTCCCGGGCGTCATCCACCTCGACGTCCCGAACTCGGGTGCTGAGGTCCACGTGAAAGGCGCGCACCTTCAGGGCTCGCGGTTCTTCACGATCAAGGTCGCCTCCGGGTCGTACGCCAATCCGGAGCGCGGCCTCCCGGTCGGCAGCGGCATCGTCCTCGTGTTCGATGCGACGACCGGTTTCCCCAAGGCGGTGCTCTTCGACAACGGCTACCTCACGGATCTGCGGACGGGCGCCGCGGGCGCGTTGGCGGCGGACCTCCTCGCGCGCCCCGAGGTCGACCGAGTCGGGATCATTGGGGTCGGGACCCAGGCCCGTCATCAGCTGGGCGCCCTCCTCGGCGTGCGCAAGCCGGAACGGGTGATCGCATTCGGGCGATCCGAAGCAAAGGCGACTCGCTTCGCGCAAGACATGGAGAAGCTCCACGGCATCCAGGTGCTCCCGGCGAAGACGGTTGAGCAGGCGGTTCGCGACTCGGATGTCGTGATCACGGTGACCCCGTCCCGGGAGCCGCTCGTGCGAGCCGAATGGGTTTCGCCCGGGACCCACATCACGGCCGTCGGCGCCGACGGCCCGGACAAACAGGAGCTCGATGTCGGCGTGCTGAAAAACGCGGACAAGGTTGTCGCGGACCGACTCGACCAATGCGTCTTGTTCGGAGAGATTCATCATGCGATCGAGGCCGGGGTCTTGCGACCCGGAGATGTCTACGCCGAGCTCGGCGAGATCGCCGCGGGGCTGAAGCGAGGCCGGACTTCCGGACAGGAAATCACGATCGCGGATCTCACGGGCGTAGGCGTCCAGGACGCCGCCGTCGCGGAACTCGTGGTGGACGCCGCCCTTCGGCGGGGCGCGGGGAAACAGTTCGACGTTTGAAGGCGGAACGGATGCGGCGTCGGATCGTCCTCGCGGGCTTCGGGAATGTGGGACGAGAGTTCGCGCGACTTCTCCTTGAAAATCGATCCGAGTTGACCAGGGAATTCGGGCTCGATGCCTCCATCGTCGCGATTCTGACCGCGCGTCACGGGTCGGTTGAGAACCGGGCCGGCATCGACGTGCGGAAGGCGCTCCGTCTGGCCGATGCGGGCGTCTCCCTGGAATCGTGCGGCCGCGGGATTCGGGAGCGCTCTCCCGAGTTCATCCGTCGGGCTCGAGCGGACGTGGTCATCGAGGTCACCCCATTACGGATTGCGCCGAGACAGGTCGCTTATGATCACGTTCTCGCGGCGTTGCGGACCGGCAAGCACGTGATCACCGCGAACAAAGGCCCGGTCGTCTACCACTATCGGCAGCTGCGGGAGCTGGCACGCAAGAATCACGTTGGCTTCCGGTACGAGGGGACCGTGATGGACGGGGCGCCGGTCTTCAACCTGTTCCAGGAGGCGCTCCGCGGCGCGCGGGTCGAATCCTTCGAGGGCATCCTGAACAGCACGACGAACCTCGTCCTGTCGGAGATCGAAGCCGGCCACACGTATGCGGACGGCGTCGAGGCGGCGCGGCGGATCGGCTTCCTCGAGACGGACCCGTCGATGGACCTCGACGGGTGGGATGCGACCGTCAAAGCCTGTCTCCTGGCGACCGTCCTGATGGCCGGACGTCTCCGGCCCGAACGTGTCCCGCGACAGGGAGTCTCCTCCCTCGCCCCCGAGGCGGCTCGGGACGCGCTGGCGGCGGGGAAGCGCCTGAAGCAAGTCGCGCGCGGATGGCGCGATGGACGCGCCGTCAAAGCGTCCGTGTCGATTGAGGCGATCGGTCCGGACCATCCGCTGTTCTCCGTGAACGGGACCTCGAGTTCCCTCCTCGTGCGGACGAATATGCTGAAAGAATTCCAGATCATCGAGCGCGATCCGGGCTTGCGCCAGACCGCGTTCGCCGTGTACGCGGACCTGATCGCGATTCACGAAGGCCGCCTGTCTCCGTGAGCACGCTTATATCGCGCGGACCGGATGGGCCGCCGATGCGGGTCGTCCTCGGAGGGACGTTCGACATCCTGCACAAGGGCCACGAGGCGCTATTGCGCGCCGCGTTCGAGGGCCGGCCCGAGCAGGTGTTGATCGGCCTGACGACGGACCGGTTCGCCCGCGAGTCGCGGACGCGCGTGAATCCGTACGCCGTCCGGGAAAGGAACCTGAAGCGCTTCCTCGCGGCTCGGAAATGGCGGCCCGGCCGAATCGAACCGATCGACGATGCGTACGGCCCCGCGGACGACCTCCCCGATCTCGACGTGATCGTTGTATCTGCGGAGCGGTACCCGGTCGCGGTCGCGCTGAACGAGGCGAGGGCCGCGAAAGGCCTGCGTCCCCTCGAGATCCGCGCGGTGCCGATGGTCCTCGCTCAGGACGGTCTGCCGATCGCGTCCCGGCGGATTCGGTCCGGGGTGATCGACCGCGACGGCCGGCGCCTGACCCCGCTGCGCGTCGGCGTGGGGACGGCCAACCCGGTCAAGGTCCGCGCGGTTCGACGCGTCATGGCGTCGCTCTCCCTCCGGGCCCGGGTGCGGGGCGTGCGCGTTCGGACGGAGGTGCCGGAGCAGCCGGTCGGCGACGAAGCCCTCCAAGGCGCCACGAACCGGGCGAAAGCCGCGATCGGCACGGGCGATTTCGGGGTCGGGATCGAGGCCGGCCTCGTGTGGTCCTCTCTCATCTCGGATTATTTCGACGTGCAATACGCGGCGATCGTCGACCGCGCGGGCCAGGTGACGGTCGGCCACGGACCCGGATTCACGTATCCGCCGCGCGTGCTCGAGAACGTGAAGGCGGGGAGGCCGGTCGGTGAGGCGATGGCCCGTCTGACCGGCATCCGGGACATCGGCTCGAAAGAAGGCGCGATCGGCTACCTGACCGAGCGTCGGCTCGATCGGGACGCCCTCACGGAATCCGCCGTGCTGATGGCGATGGTCCCGCGGATCCGGCGGGAGCTGTACAGCCGCGGCGCCCCACACCGCTAGGCCATGTACATCGGCTGGACGGCGCACCGGCCGCACCAGATTGCGTTGAAGACGACGATATTGTCGGCGCGGCCCTCCGCGGCCCACCCGCTGACGAATCGGTTGGCCCTGGTGTGGTCCGGGCACACCCCGGCACCGCAGAACCGGCAAATCGCACGTGCGTTCTTCTCGCAATAATAGCAGATCATGACCTCGGTATGCGGGCCCGGGCGGAATAGGCTTGCGACCGCGCAAACTTTTTAGTCGCGCCACCGTTCGGTGCATCGAGGCTTCTTCTCCATGCCGGCCAAGATCGCGATCAACGGATATGGGACGATCGGCAAGCGCGTCGCCGACGCGGTCGCGGTACAGGACGACATGCGCCTCGCCGGCGTCGCGAAGACGAAGCCCGATTTCGAGGCGAAGCTGGCCGTGCGGAAAGGATATGCAGTGTACGCCGCGAACAAAGACGCGTTGGCGAAGTTCGAGAAGGCCGGCGTCAAAGCCGCGGGAATTCTCGACGAACTCGTCCAAGAAGCGGATCTCGTCGTCGATTGCACGCCGGAGGAGAGCGGGTACAAGCCCCTCTACGAAAGGGCGGGCGTGAAGGCGATCTGGCAAGGCGGCGAGGAGCACGCGCTGACGAACCTGTCCTTCAACGCGGCCGCGAATTACGCGGACTGCCTCGGCGCACCGTTCGTCCGGGTGCCCTCGTGCAACACGACGGGGCTCATCCGGACGCTCTACCCGCTCGACGCCCACGTGGGTGTGGAGAAGGTGCTCGCGGTCATGGTGCGCCGCGCGACGGACCCGGGCGATTCGAAGAAAGGTCCCATCAACGCGATTGAGCCGGAGCTCGAAATGCCGAGCCACCATGGCCCGGACGTGCAGAGTGTCATGCCGGACCTGGACATTCACACGATTGCGGTCAAGGTGCCGACGACGATCATGCACCTGCACGCGCTGGCCGTGGACCTGAAGAAGTCCGCGGACGCGACGCAGATTCTCGACGTATGGAAGCGGTTCCCGAGGATCACGCTTGTCTCGGGCGGAGACGGCGTCAAGTCCACGGCCCAGATCATGGAGATGGCCCGCGACCTGTCGCGGAGCCGCTCGGACCTGTACGAGATCGCCGTGTGGCGGGACGGCGTCCACGCCGTCGACGGCAAGCGCCTGTACTACTTCCAGGCGGTCCACCAGGAGTCGGACGTCGTGCCCGAGAACGTCGACGCGATCCGGGCGATGCTCGAGCTCGAGAGGGACGCCCGCAAGAGCATGGAAAAGACGGACCGGTCACTCGGCATCGGGATCGCGAAATGAGTCCGGCCCGACCTTCTTCCTCGCGCATGTGATGTGGCGTGATCGAGAGATCCGCTAGTCCTTGCGTTCCAGGCGCTGGATTCGCTTCGTGGCCCGCTGGATCACGCCCATGAGCGCATGGAACTCCCACTTGCTCGGGACTGCGCGGCCGATGAGTCGACGAAACATGACCTGCGTGCGCGCTCGTTTGTGCGCCGGGTAATCCGTTTCGGCGAGCAACGACTCGAATGCCTCGTGGAGCTTCTCCTTCTCCAGGCCGGACGCTTCTCGCTTCCCGCGCTTGATGGCTCTCGCCGCGAGAAGTTCGTAGAGCAGGATGGTCACCGCATGCGACAGGTTGAGAATCGGGTAGTCCGCGGATGCCGGAATCGTCGTCAATAGGTCGCATCGCCGCAATTCGTCATCGAGGAGACCGAAGTCTTCCCGGCCGAAGAGGAGCGCGACCCGGCCATTCATTTTGGCGACCCGCGCCGCGAAGTCACGCGGTGTGACGGAGATTCGAGCGAACCGCTTTTCGCTCTCCGTGTCGATACCGGAGGTTCCGACGATGAGATCCGTATCCTTCAACGAGGTTTCAAGGTCGCCGACCGTGCGCGCGGCCTGCATGATCTCGAGGCCCCGCATCGCCCGTTGCCGCGCCTCTGCTCCCAGCCGGCACGGCTTCACTAGCACGAGCTCCGCGACCCCGAAGTTCTTCATGGCCCGCGCGACGGCGCCAACATTCCCCTCGTTCTTCGGCTCCACGAGGACGACGCGGATTGTCGGCACACCGCGCTCGATATATTGTGAAGAAGATATTCCTTGGCATGCGGGTCGCCCTCAAGATCGCTTATGACGGTCGCGCGTTCTATGGGCACCAGCGACAGCCCGACCGGCGGACCGTCGAGGGGGAGTGTCTGGCCGCGCTGCGAGCCGCGCAGATCGTCCGAGACCCAGGCGAATCGTTCTTTCGCAGCGCGAGCCGAACCGACCGCGGGGTGAGCGCAGTGGGAAATGTAATCGCGTTCAACACAAACCTGGCGCCCGAAGCCGTGGTGGGAGCCTTCAACGATCGATCCCGGGATGTGTGGGCGTGGGCCGCCGCGACCGTACCCACCACGTTTCATCCGCGGCACGCCTTGCAGCGCTGGTATCGCTACCATGTTCTTGACGACCTTCCGGTCCCCGCCTTGCGGAGGGCGGGCTCGTTGTTCGTCGGGGAGCACGACTTTCGATCCTTCACCTCGGATCCGCTGGAAGCCCCGCTGACGATCGACGAGATTTCGGTGACGCGCTCGCCGCCCGCCATCCTCTTCGACATCCGCGCGAGGACCTTTCGACGTAACATGGTGCGACGAATCGTTGCTGCGTCAATCCGTCATGCAAATGGGGAGTCCTCAGAAGCGGAACTCCAAGCCGCGTTGGGCGGTTCGCGAAAGGACTTCGGGATTGTCCGTCCCGAGCCGCTCTTTCTGATGGACGTTCGCTATCCATTTTCCATGGATGTCATCCTAAAGCACAGAGTCCGGGATGCCTGGCTGTCCATCGGACGTGACGCGGAACTCCGCGTCAGGCTCATCCAAGCGTGGCATCGTGCCGCCCTTGGCGAGTCGTAGTCGATTCATCGCCCCATCCCGAGAGGGCCCCACAGCAGGTCCGTCCTTGCGCACTTCTACGTGCAGGTGTTGGCTGGAATGCCGAGGTAGGACGCTGGTCGAACCTCTTGGACAGCGCTCGGAAGAACGTTTTTATAGAGAGGGCCCCCATCGCGGCGACTAGAACTTTCTTGGGGAGAGGTGGATCACAATGGGACTAAGGATACTGCACTCGCCTGTTCTGCGCTCGATTGCGATCGTCTTTGTTTTGCTGGCTTCCGGGCTAATCTTCGCAGCGCAGACGGCCGCCGCACAGGGCGAGCGAACGGAACTCGTCATCGGATTGCAGAACGACATGACGACCCTCAACTACTTCAATCCTGACACAAACACGGTGTGGAATGCCTATCAGGTCGAATGGGGTTTCGAAGGATTGTTTTCCAGTACTCCTGATAACATCGTCTTCCCCCTCCTGGCGAATCCCGATAAGGGAACGAGCGGGCCGGGTTACAAGTTCATCGTGGCGCCGCCTGCCGCCCAACCGGTGGTCGATGTATACATCCGACCCGGAGTCACATTCAGCGACGGTCAGCCGATGACCGTCGACGACGTAGTGTTTACTTATCAAGTCCTCGAGTGGTCGACCTATCAGACGTTCATCGGGAGTGCGCTCTGGTGGGACGCCCCGAGGTTTGCTCATTGGACCGGAGGCGCAGCCAAGTCCCATGTGGGCGTAGAGGTGTCGCCCGCGGCGGCCGACGCGGTCCGCTTCACGTTGTCAAAATCGTACGCGCTGTTCTTCCTCGCGACGCTACAGATTCCGATTATTCCAAAGCACATTTGGACGACCCACATCAACCCGTCCCCCCAACTGAACCTGACCTCTCTGACCCCGATTGCCGACAGCGCGGACAAGTCGGCGGATTTCTCCTTCGGCAGCCGGCCGAACGAGATTAATTCGGTCATGGGAACCGGCATGTTCAAGTTCGACTCTTGGAGCCCGAACCTGGGGTCGCACATTTCGGCCTATACCGGCTACTGGGGCCAGGGCAAGAGCGTCCAATGGGCCGGCACGGCCTACTCGCTGTTCCCCGAGCACCTTCGTTCGATCAAGTTCGTGATCTTCACGAGCCTGGACGTGATCAGCCTTGCCTTGCAGAAGGGCGACATTGACACGCTGATTTGGTCCCTCACGCCGGGTTTCCTCACGCAGGTCCGACTGAACCCTGCGATCGGTGTGGAGACCGTCACGGATGCCGGTTACTTCTACATGGCCTTCAACCTTCGACGGAAGCCCTGGAACGATCTGAACCTCCGCAAGGCCATCTCGATGGCGATTGACAAGGACTACATCGTGAACACGCTGATGGGTGGGTTCGGGGTGAAGGGCAACTGGCCGATTTCGATCCACGCTTCCACATACGTCAACGCGAGCACGTCTCTGCCCGGGTTCGACATCAACGGAGCGAAGGCGTTGCTCGACTCGGTTGGCATCGTCGACCGGAACGGAGACGGGTTCCGCGAGTACTCGGACGGCAGTCCGATCAAGACGACGATCCTGACGCCTCCGAAAGACTACGACCCGGTCCGGGCCGACGCGGGCATCATGATCTCGAACAACCTGAAGCTGATCGGCCTGAACATCGACGCGGCGCCAACGAGCTTCGACACGATTGTGGCTAAGGCCTTCACGCAAGTCGACTTCGACATCTACATCCTCGGGTTCCTGCTCACGGGGACCCCGGAGACGTACCTGACGGACTTCTTCCACAGCAAGAACGACGTCGCGATCAACCCGGGTGGCTCGAACTCGGCGGGACTGCACGACTCCGTCACGGACGCACTCCTGGACAAGATGGAAATCACGCTCGACGATACGGCGCGAACGAAGATCGTGAAGGACATCGAGTCCCGCGTGAACTCGCTCATCCCCTGGAACATTCTGTACTACCGCAAGAACCTGAACGCGTACCGCAACGACCGCTGGGTCGGATGGGTCAACACGCCCCCGCAGCTGTACAACTTCTGGTCCTTGGTCAAGATCCACAACCCGGGATCCACGACGCCCCCGCCGAACACCGGCGTCTTTTCCATCGCGCTCACGGCCCCCGAGCGGGCCTTGTTCGGACGGACCGTCAAGTTTGAGGCCTTCGTCTCGCAGAACTTCGCGCCTGTGTCCGGAGCGACCGTGTGGTTGAACTCTTCCTTCGGTGGACTCGCCGCGACCGGCACGACGGATGTGACCGGTCACGTCGCGTTCACCTGGACCGTCCCCTTGATTCAAGGGGTCGTGACCTTGACTGCGGAAGCCGGGAAGGGCGGCGCGAAAGCGAGTACGCTCAAGCAAATGTCGCTGGCGGTCGGTCCGCCCGCGCCCATTGCGAAGCTGAACCTGTCGACGACCAAGCCGATCATCGGCATCGGTCAGAGCACGACGATCACGGCGACCTTGGTCGACGGGACAGGCTCGCCGATTCCTGGCGTGACGGTCAGCCTTGACACGAAGGTGACCCTGGGCGTCATCGGCCCCAGCTCAGCGGGTTCGGATGTGACGAGTTCCGCCGGGAAGGCGACCTTCACATACACGTCTCCCGCCACCGCGGGCGCGTTCGCGAATCAACACTTCGCGGACCTAATCAAGGCGTACGTCAACGTGTCGAACAAGGTGGCTTCGGATACGCAGTATGCCTCGATGATCGTCTTCGTGTCGAACAGCAATGCGCCCGACTGGCGTATTGTCAGGCTACAAAGCAGCACGAAGATGGCCCTCAACACGAGCCTGTCGACACAGGACACGCTGACGATTAGCGTCAACGTCACGGACTATGCGGGCACCGCGCTTTCCGGGAAAGACGTCGACGTGGTCCTTCCGTCGGATGGCGCGTGGAATGTGATCGTCACCCCCGCGAGCCCTGGGTCGAACAAGACCGTTTCATCTGGCATCGCTTCGTTCACGATCGTTCCGACCGCGTCCGCGCGTGCCGGACAGAACGTGACCACCGTACCGGTCCGCTTCGTCGTTCGAAATGACGCGAGCCAGGTGAACGATGAGGTAGGCATTCTGCTGTACAGCTCCGCCAGCAGCGGGCATTACGCGGCCACGCTTGGCCTTTCGACCCGGGCGATGCCCGCCTTGAACCCGACCACGAACGCGACGAACACCGCGGACGTGACGATTCAGGTCACGGACAAACTGGGCTTGCCTGCGGCCGGAGTACCGGTGATCTTCCAGATCAACTACGGACCGCTCGGTCTGCCGGCAGAGTTCCCCTGGAACTACGACTACGGCTCGGACTACGGCACCCCGGTGTACCTTGGCGGAGGCTTGGATCTGAATTCGTTCGGCATCGGTTCGATCGGCGGGAACTTCACGAGCAATCCCGGCCAGGCGTTCAATTCGATGGCTTGGGGAGTCGAGAACTTCGTCGAAGACTACGAATCCGTCGGAGACTTCCCGCTCATCGACGCGTGCGACCCAACCGGGAATGCGACGATCCAGAACGGAGTCCTCGAAGCGTTCGGCGCGTTGCCGCTCCAACCCTGGCCGACCGGGTTCAAGCAGCCTTGGCTCGACTACACGAAGGTCGGAGGGACGTACATCCTGAACGTGACGAGCACGACGAATCTGTTGGGTCAGTACACGGTCCCGCTGAGCGCCTTGCCCCACCGGATGGACAACTCGCTCCAGATCCGGGCGTACGTGGGCGAGAAGCCGGGCACGAAGTTCAACGTGACGGTCGACGACTGCAACTTCGTCGCGAAGATCAACAACAACGCCTTCGTGACGGAGGCCGGCATGGTAATCGCCCGGAGCCCGGTGTTCGCCCTCGGAAGCGCCTGGTTCGACCAGCCCGCGTTCACCTCGCAGGACGAGATTGCGACGGTCCACGCAAGGTTCTACACGAAGGACGGTCCACTCGCCGATCCTGAGGTGTTCCTGGTTCGAGGAGCCGGCAGCGCGGCACGCAATGTCGGGCTGTACAACACGACGTCGCGGGCTTCCGCCGCCACGTTCGGTACGATTCATCCGGGAATCTACCCCTTTGTCGGGACATACTCGAACGACGTGCTTACCTGGCAGGTGCGGGACCAGTTCTCCCGGCGCCGGGTCTTTGATCACTCGACCTGGCCGTGGACGTTCCACGACGTGTTCAACGGTCCGCTCGGTGCCTCGCAGACGATCTACTACGCCTTCGTTCCGGCGGACATGCGGTTCGCCTACGGAGGACGGGACCAGATGTTCGCCGGAAGCCTCGGGGACTACTGGATCGCTCCAACGTTCGCGACGTTGATTGCGAAGGTTCCCTTCGAGTTCCGGATCGGGTACTACTTCGTGCCCGGAGGGATCTACGCGTCCGTCTCGGTGGACAAGACGCTCGTCCCCGAGCAAGGCACGGCGACGGCCACGGTTACCGCGACGGATCAAACCGGGAGCCCCGTCGTAGGCGCAACGGTCTTCAGCGGACCATTCCAGAACGTGACGGACGCGACAGGCAAAGCGTCCTTCGTCTTCGGGGCCTCGTCCGGCGCGGTCGAGAACCTCGTCGTGGTGGCAGCGCCGAACGGAGAGATCGCCCGGGCCTGGTATGGCATCATGGCGTCTCCGCCGGTGCTTTCGTACGCCACGCCCACCGTGACGGCGAAAGAGGCGGGCCAGGCTTCGACGGTCTCCGTGGTCGTGACGAACCAGGTACCCGTCGGTGGCACGGCGACCGTGTTGCTGACGGTCGATGGCAACGTTGTCGCGGCGAAGACCATCACGATCGGTGCATCGGCCACGCAGAGCGTGACCTTCGATTACGTGTTCCAACAATCAGGCACGTACACGGTGGGGGTCGGGGGACAAACGGCGAGCGCTGCGATTCCCGCGCACATAACGCCAACGGACTACACGTGGCTCATCACGCTGATTGCCGGCTTGGCGGTCGGCGCGGTGGTCGGCGTCCTGGCGCTTCGCATGCGCGGGAAGCGCCCGCCTGGCATGGAGGCCGAGACGGGTGCTGGGCCGAAGCCCTCGGAGGAAGAGCTCCCGCCGGAGGAGAACCTGTAGCGTGAACGGACCGGGGACTCACGATCCCCGGTCCTCTTTCCCTTTCCATCGATGAGCGTCGGAAGGCTGGAAAACGTTCTTATATCCCGCACCGAATGAAAGCCATTCGAGCGAGGGGGGAACCGTGTGGCCACCCTGGGTCGGTACCTGGTGAAACGGGGAATTCAAGGCGTCATCACCCTGCTGGTCGTCACCGTAATCATCTTCGTCCTTTTCGATCTGATGCCCGGCACACCGATCGATCGGTTTCGGTCGGATCCGACTTTTGATCGCGCGAGGTTGGCGCATCTCAACGAGACGTTCGGGATTAACGATCCGTATTTCGTCCGGATGGGCAAGTTCGTCTGGAACATGTTCAGCTTGGACTTTGGCGATTCCTTTGTCGAAGGGAAACCGGTTGGCGATGTGATTTCGGCGGCTCTTCCGCGTACCCTCTTCTTGTTCGGCGGAGCGGTCGTCATCGAGTATCTGATCGGCGTGGTCATTGGTACGTTCATCGCGTGGCGTCGAGGTCGGTTCAGCGAGGGCGGCGTCATCGTGAGCAGTCTCTTCTTCTACAACATGCCCTCGTTCTGGATCGGTCTCATCCTCCTCTGGTTGTTCGCGTTCACCTTAGACTGGTTCCCGCTGCGTGGGTTCAGCGATCCGGCTTGGACGGCGGCCCACGTAGGGTTTGTCGCGGGCCGCGGACCGAACGATGTCCTATTCCAGATCGTGGACCTGGTCATGCATGGCGCCATGCCGATGCTGGCACTCGTTCTCATCAGCGCGGCGGGGACAATCTTGCTCATGCAGACAGCGATGCTCGAGGTGATGGGAGAGGACTTCATCCTCACCGCGCGGGCGAAGGGACTGTCGGAGCGGGTGGTCCGCCGCCGCCACGCTGCGCGGAACGCTTACCTGCCGGTCATCACGTCCTTCACGATCAGTTTGGCCTTCATCGTCGGCGGCGCGATCATCCTCGAAGGGATCTTCTCGTACTTCGGACTCGGATATTATTTCCTCCGATCGATCGTGAACCAAGACCAGTTCCTTGCCGGGGCGTTGCTTTGGATCATCGCCGTCCTCGTCATTTTTGGAAACATCGTCGCCGACGTCCTGTACGGAGTTCTAGATCCGCGTGTCCGCATCTGAAAAGTCGACGACGTCCGTCAAGCTTGACGCGATTCGTTTCCTCAATGCGTTCAACCGTACCCTCCAACGCTCTTTCGCCCTGTTCAAGGGTAGCCGCCTCGGGCTGTTCGGGCTCACGATCGTACTCGTTTTCGCGGTTATCGGAATCTTGGCCCCACTCATCTCGCCATATCCCCGGAATTTCGAGGCGCCGGACTCCGATCGGTTCACCGTTTTCACGTACCCGCGGGACTTGACTCTCCGAGGACTCAACTATTCGGCTCCGGTCATGAGTCCGACGACTCCCCTGCAGGCCGATCGGCAGGGGGGAATTTGGCTGATCAACTACGCCCGTGAAGGGTACGTGTTTTTGGACTTCACCAAACTCACGTTGCGGACGAATCAATCCCCGTTCCAGGCGGGAAACGACTCCATCCAATTCCATGTCAGCGATCTTCCGCTCTCCCCCCAACCGATGGCGCCCCTCGAGGCCTTGTACGCCATCGTGCCCGCTCAGGATTCGAGCCAGTCGACCGGTCCTCGAAAAGAGAACGGCGCCATTGCCTTCTTCGCACAACGCGACTTCTATGTCTACGATCCCTTCCTTCGGACGCCCATTTTTTGGTCGAGGCTGACCTTCGACCCCGTATGGACCGGCGAGGACCCGGCGTCCTCCGGAGATCTCGTCACGCTCTCCGTCCAGTTCACAATCCGCGCCTTCCCGGGCGCGCCGGGGCGAGACGTTGGACCCTACAGGTACTTCTTCGCATCGGATGGAACCCACACCGTCGTCTTTGAGACGGTATTCGTTCACACGAACAGCACCGTCCAGCCGGGAGCGGTATACCCCGGCGCGCCGGGCGGTCAGGCGGTTCTCTATTCAAACGAGACCCTCTCGGCGCCACCGTTCGTCTATTACAATCAGGATACCGGTGGGTTGAACGCTAGCACCAACTTTCGGACGGGGCTCGGGCAGGCGATTCTCCTTCCCCTCGCCAATGGGACCATGGAGGTCCACAACGTCGACGGCTCCGTGCTTCGCTGGGTCCCCCTGCGCTTGGGAGGGCAGCCGGCGACGGTCGTCGGGACCATCGGGTTCACGCGAACCACGTCCGTCGACACGATGAAGCTCTACGTTCCGCTGAAGTCGTCGACCGCGGCGGGCATCGGCGTGTTCGATCTGTCCTCGATGACCTTCGTGCATGAATTCTCCGAACCGAACCCCGCGTGGGAGTCCGTCGGCCTTCCGACGAGCTACCGGGGAACGGAAGCGTACTTCGGGATGTATGACCCAAGCGACGGTCCCGAGGGTACGACGCACATCATTCGCATCAACGAGACGGCCGTGGAGACCCCTCTATTCCGCGCGGACTTTGCAGGCCGCGTGCGGTGGTTCTTCGAGGTGTCCGAGCGCTCCAAGGTATTTGTGTTCCCCGCCCATGGGGGCATCTTCACGGTCCTCACCACGTTCCGGTCGGATGTTCGCGTCGCTCCAGAACCCTTCGCGATTTCGCCTCCATCCGGCGTCTCCCTCTTCCGATACGCCGGCGATTTGGGAGGGACGCTCTACGGCACCGGCCTGCCTCCAGCCGAATTGTACGGCGTGTGGACGGATGCGTCGTCGGGTAAGACGACGCTGTTTCAGCTCCTCGGGATCGTTGTCACGCCGTTGCCGCCGGGGACATATCCGTCGGGAAACCGTTACGTCCTAGGCACGGATTTCCGCGGAGGAGACATCCTCACCCAGCTCTTCTATGGGACCCAGGTCGCGTTTATTGTCGGTGGGCTTGCGGCCGTGTTCGCCGTGGGCCTCGGGACCATGGTCGGGCTGTTGGCCGGCTTCTTCGGCAAGCTCGTCGACACCCTCCTCATGCGAATGACAGACATCTTCCTCGTGCTTCCTTTCCTGCCGATCGTCCTCATCCTCGCGTCGATCCTCCGACCGAGCATCTGGGTCATCATCCTCGTACTCGGCATCATCGGATGGCCTGGGATCGCGCGGGTGATCCGCGCGCAGGTACTCAGCCTCAAGGAGCGACCGTTCGTCGATGCGGCTCGGGTCTCCGGGGCCTCCGACCTTCGGTTGATTTTCTTCCAGGTCGCTCCGAACGTCCTCCCCTTCAGCTTCTTGTACATGAGTCTCACGGTCGCGGGCGCGATCATCACGGAGGCGGCCCTGAGTTTCCTCGGCCTCGGTGACGCGAGCGTGATCTCGTGGGGAGGGATGCTCGCTCAGGTGCTGACCTTCGGAGGCGCACTGACCGCCTGGTGGTGGCTCGTGCCGCCAGGCCTCGCGATCACCCTTCTCTCCCTGGGTTTCTATCTCCTGGGCCGCGGCTTCGATGAGATCATCAACCCGCGTCTTCGGAGGCGCTGAGGTGCCCCTCCTCGCTGTTCGGAACCTTCGAACGTACTTCAAGGTCCAGCAGGGATGGGTTAAGGCGGTCGACGGCGTCAACTTGAACGTCGACGCCGGGGAGACGGTCGGCCTTGTGGGCGAATCCGGTTGCGGGAAGACGACCCTGGCATACTCGATCACCCAGCTCTTGCCCTCAAACGCGTACGTCTTCGGAGGCCAGATTCTCTTCGGCTCGGAGGCGAGGATCGAGCGGTATCGTCGGGAGTATTGGAAGGTCGCGGATGGACGAATCGCAAACGCGCTCGACGAAACCCAGCAGGCGCTACGACGGCTGCGGGGCTCCGGCGCGAGTTCCGAGAGCGAGCCGGAGACTAAGAAGCTCGAGGAACGGATCGCGCTCCTCCAACATCCGCTTTCCGTGACCTATCGGGAATATCTCGTCGCGGAAATCCAGGCCCTCAAGCAGGAAGTCGATAACCTGTCCCAGCGCCTGGAATCCGGCGGGGGCGAGGAGGCGAAGCGGCGACTCCGGGAGGCCCGAGACCGCCTTGCCGCCGCGACCCAGCAGGGCGACCTCATCGAAGTCGTCCGCCGCCGCGACGGTCGCCTACGGGAATACCATCCGAAATTAAACGCCATCCGTTGGAAACAGATTTCGATCGTCTTCCAGGGAGCGATGAATGCGCTCAACCCCGTCTACACGGTGGGCGATCAGGTCATTGAAGCAATTCGGGCCCATGAGGACATCGGCCCCGAGGCCGCGAGGACACGCGTGGAGAAGCTATACCGACTCGTTGGCATCCCGACGGATCGGATCGACAATTACCCTCACGAATATAGCGGCGGTATGAAGCAGCGCGCGATGATTGCGATGGCCCTCGCCCTCGATCCAAAGCTCGTGATCATGGACGAGCCCACGACCGCGCTCGACGTCATCACGGCCGCGAAAATCATGGATGAAGTCCTGCAGATCCAGAAGGCGATGCAAATGACGATCATCATCATCTCCCACGACGTGTCCGTCGTTGCGAAGGTCGCAAATCGAATCGCGGTGATGTACGCCGGGCAAATCGTCGAAGAAAGCTCCGGGCAGAACATCTTCAGCCACACGCTCCATCCGTACACGGAAGGCTTGCTCGGTGCCTTCCCGAGCATCATCGGCCCCCGCCATCGGCTCGAAGCGATTCCGGGAAACCCGCCGAGCCTGTTGACGCCCCCCTCCGGGTGTCGATTCCATCCGCGGTGTAAGTATGCGAAAGAAATTTGTGCAACGGACGCGCCCCCTTACGTTCGCCCGGAGCCGGGTCACCGCGCCCTCTGCCACTTCTCCCAGGATTTCTTCGCCCAAGGAGGTCTCCGTTCGTGATCGAACAGCTGCCTGCTCCCTCCGAGGATGACCGCGTTGTCGTCCGAGTCCGCGACTTGAAGAAGTACTTCGAACTCAAGGCGGGGTTCCTCCAGTCCCTTCGCGGCCATGTCATCCAGGTCCACGCGGTCGACGGGATCGGTTTCGACCTCCACCAAGGAGAAATCCTCGGGCTGGTGGGCGAATCCGGTTGTGGAAAGACGACCACGGGGCGTCTCATCGCCCGGCTCGAAGATCCGACGGAGGGCCACATTGACTTCCAGGGAAAGGACATCGCGAACCTCGGGGGAGGCGATCTCTTCCGCTTCCGCCGGAACCTTCAGATGATTTTCCAGGATCCGTATCAGTCCTTGAATCCAAGATACACGGTGTTCCGGACCGTCGCCGAACCACTTGTGATCCATCGAATTGGGTCGACCAAAGAACAGCGGGCTGAACTCGTGATTCAGGCCCTCGAGGACGCGGGGCTCCGGCCCGGTTCGGACTTCCTCCTGCGGTTTCCGCACGAGCTCTCGGGCGGGCAGCGTCAGCGGGTGGCCATCGCACGGGCCATCGTCTTGCACCCGAAGCTCATCGTCGCGGATGAGCCGGTGAGCATGCTTGACGTGTCCATCCGCGCCGGCGTGATGAACCTCATGCTCGATCTCCGGGAAAAGTATCAGAACCCGTATATCTTCATCACGCACGACATCGCGGTGGCTCGGTACATGTCCGACCGGATCGCCGTGATGTATCTCGGCCGAATCGTCGAAACGGGATCCACGGAGGACCTCATCGCTCACCCGACCCATCCGTACACGCGGGCTCTTCTCGCGGCGGTACCGGTCCCAGATCCGGCTCATACCTACAGGGAGGTGCCAATCAAGGGCGAGCTTCCGAGCCCGATTGATCTGCCGAGCGGCTGCCGATTCCGGACACGATGCGTCTTCGCGCAGGAGATCTGCACGACCACGGCCCCGCCTTTGGTCGAGGTTCAGCGGGACCACTTTGCCGAGTGTCACTTCGCGCATGACATCTTCGACGGTCGCATGACGGAGCCCGCATCTGCCGGACCCGCGCCGCCCGCGGAGGTTGTCCCCACAGTCCCAGGCGAGCCATGAGCCGGTCCCTCGACATAGGCCCGTACGAGGGGCGCTCGGATCGTCCCCTCTGGCTCGTCGCGGCGGTGATCACCGCCATTCTTGCCGGCCTTGCCATCGGATCCGCGAACAGCTACGTTTCCATCGTCGTCGCGCAGGCGACCGTCTCGTTTGACGCGACCCCGACGTTGATGTTTCAGGGAACCGAATCGAACGGATCCCTCGCCCCAGACGGATCGCTCACGATTTCCCTCGGAATCCGGGTCGACAATCCAAGCGCGCGGACGCTACACCTCCAGTTGCTCGCCTTTAGCGAATGGGTTGAGGACGGTCCCGCGGAGGCCGGGCTGAACGAGTCACGCCGCCTTGCGGATGCTCGCGTCGTAGAGGCGAACGGGACCCGTTATTTCTTCCGGGTTTTCGGAGAATCTCGGGAAGTCGCGGAAAACCCGGTCCCTTCCCGAACCGCCTCCACGTACACGTTCACGTTCCTGATCTCGCGCGCGGCGGATGCAGCTCGATTTGCGGCGCTCCGCAACATCACGGATTTTGGGACCTCTACAGCGGGCAACATCAGTGCGCTCACCTGGAACTTCTGGGTTCGATTGACCCTCCTGATTGACGGTGTTCCGCCGGCATCGTCCCCCACCGCCGCTTCGTACTTGAGGACCATTGGACGCATCGATCAAGAGGTGGGGTTGAATCTTGCGAGCTGATTTTCTCTCACGCCTCCGCCGCCCGATGAGGGCGCTGGCCATCGCCACCTTCCTCGGGTTGGCCCTCGGATATTCGGCATTCTACCTCGTCTTCCCAAACGTGAGCGTGCCGGCCTCGGACGAGGCATCATTGCCCATCATCCTGGGGCTTCTCCTGCTAGCCGCGGTCCTCGGAGGCCTCCTGACGGAAGACCTGCGATCGAGCGTGATCCAAGCCTTCCTGGCGCTCCCGATTGGAGTGGTCATCGCGTTCTCCCTTGCGATGTCCCCGGTTGCCACCGGGTTTCTCGAAGTCCGAGCCGACGACATCTTCTCGTTCGTTGTCCGCCTGCCCATCCCGCTGTACTTGCTCGTCGTCCCTCTTTACAGCATCTTCGGGGTCATTGGCCTCTTAATTCGGGAACGATTCGGATTCCGATCCGCCGATTTCCTCCGGCCAAGTGGAGACCGGCATCGCAAGTGATTTATCGCGTGATTCGTTCGTGCGTGCCGTGCTCGTCGCAATCACGGGAACCCCTGGGACCGGGAAGAGTTCCGCGTGTGATGTGTTGGCGAGACGCGGGTACGTCATCGTGGACTTGGACAATATCGCGCGTCAGGAAGGTCTCGTTGTCGGGCGCGACGAGAAACGAGGCACGGACGAGGTCGACGTGGACGCCTTGCGGGAGGGATTGCACATCCCCGCGAAAGTCGCCTTTCTGAAGAGCCACTATAGCCACCGGATGGATGTGAACCTCGCGGTAGTCTTGCGGTGCCGACCGTCCGTCCTCAGGGCCCGACTCGAGGCGCGCGGTTGGCCCCCGGAGAAAGTCCGCGAGAACGTCGAGGCGGAGGCGATTGACGTGATCTTGCAAGAAGCAGTCGCTCGCCTTCCGTTCGTGTTCGAGGTCGACACGACGAACAGGCAGCCAACCGAGACCGCCGAAGCGATCCTCGCGATCCTCCAGGGGAAGACGAAAGGACACGAACCCGGGTCCGTCGACTGGGCCTCCGAGGTGCTCTCGTGGTACTAGACCGGTACCGCAAGGCCGCGGACTGGTTCCTCGTCCCCGTGGCTTCTCGGATGCTGCACGTCAACCCGAACGTGGTCTCGTGGATTGCCTTCCTCGCGGCGGTCGGTGCGGGCATCTCGTTCTTCCTCGGCGGCGCTGGATTCCTCGGCCTCGCGCTCGTGTTGATCCTGGTCAACTCGTACCTGGACGCTCTCGACGGCAAGATTGCGAAGATGGCCGGAAAAGCGTCCGTCCGGGGCGACTTCTTGGACCATGTGCTCGATCGGTACGCAGACGTGTTCATGCTCGGAGGAATCGCGTTCAACGCGATGTACTGTCGTCTCGAGATCGGTACCCTCGCCCTCCTCGGCGTCCTCCTCACGTCGTACATGGGGACCCAGGCGCAAGCGGTCGGACAGGGGCGCGCCTACGGCGGCGTCCTTGGCCGCGCGGACCGCCTCGTGCTCCTGTTCCTCGGGGGCCTGATCCAACTGATCGTGGCGCCATCGGGCGGTGTGACGTTCGGCGTCGGCGCCCTCAGCTTCGGGCCGCTCGAATGGTTCATGGTCCTGTTCGCTGTCCTCGGCAACGCGACGGCCGTGCAGCGCGCCGTGAAGACCTGGCGAGGCTTTTCCGCCTAGGTCGCGGTCGAGGCGCTCTCTCCCCGGGGCCGTTGCTCGCGCCCCTTCACGCGATAGTACTGCAGGGGATGCTTGATCGTCAGGCAGATTCGGTCCGGTCCGGGACAAATCCCGTACGACTTCATCGTCGCGCACTCCGGCGGCGTGTACTCCGTCGGACTCGATGTCCCCGTGATGTGCTCGATCTGGTACTTTGTGACGTCCGCCGCGAAATCCGGCACGTCCCCGAAGACGCGGAAGATTTCCTCGTTGCCCAGGCCGATATGGTGGAGGAACGCGACGATCGCGAAGCGGCCCATGTGCGGGACGTTCTCGTGGTTCTGAATCTGCGCGAGGAGGTTGTACATGCACGGCGGGAACCGGGTGATGCTCACCTTCCCGATGTCTTCCGCCTTGAACGTCGCCTTCTTCGCCTCCAGGATCCCGCGGATCTCGCGGAGGTCCGCCCGGAATGCGGTGACAATGTCGTCGTTCACGGGGAGGGGTAGGCCTTCCTCGATGTGCCGCTGGATCGCGTTTCGCATGACTCGAAGCGCCTTCGCCCGTTGCAAGGTGACGTACCCGCGGTCCACTCGCTGGTTGATCAATTTCCATGGCGCGTCGCGCATCGTGTTCGTGAAACGCAGGAAATCCGTGAAGTGAAGGCGGAAGCCGCCGTCCTCCCGCCGCAGGTCCATCGCCAGCTGAGCGGCCATGTGGATCGCGAAATCGTCCGACTCCGACTCGAGACGCCCTTCGGCGGCGATCGCCTCCCGGAGGGCGAACCTCCGGATCAGATATGTGTCCTCCAGGGCGGAGACGAGGATCCGGGACACTGGGTACGCGAGCAGTTGGGCGAGCTGGTCGGCCGGCGCGATCGCGATTCGATCGGACGCGGCCCCGCGCTCGAGCGCCTCGAGGACCCGCGCCTTCCCGAGGTTCCGGGCCCGCGCGTACGCGGGTTCCAGAAGGATCTCTTCGAGGCTGACCTTCTCCGCTCGGATGAACGCGGACGCTTCGCGGAGGAACGGATACTTCGCGAGGGTGGCTAGCTCCACGTCCGAAGGAACGCCCCGGGGCCATAAAAGGCCAACGCGGGGACCCGCGAAACGGCAGCTACGAATTCGGGTGGGACCTTCACTCGGTCTCGGTCTCCGGTGCCCCGGGCGGAGGCGGCGCGACGCCCAGCTGCACCATCAGGCCCGCGACGTCCCATTGTCCCCAGTGCTCGGTGCTCTGCCCGTTCTCGAACCGCGTGATGTCGATTCCCGAGATCTCGACGGCTTTCCCGGTCGCGGGGATGCCCATGAACTCGCCGGTGTGGGTGCCTGTCATCGTCCCGCGGACAACGACCTTGTCGCCTTCCGCGATGATGTCATCGATCGTCGTGCGGCCATCAGGGAAGGCTGCGCGCAGCATGAGGAACCACTCCTTCTCGCCTTCGCGGCCGGGCGGCATTCCTGGCGCGGCGGTGTGGTCGACATAGTTCTCGGCCGTGACCTTGTCAATCACGCCGATGTTGCCTCGGTTCACGACTTCTTCGTAAAACATTCTCGCGGTCGCTTTGTTCTCCTCTTCTCCCATGTTGTTCTCCTCCTGAAAACCCTAGCGTCCGCCCCTAGGAACCGCCGGCTATATAACGACGCCCGTACGCCGCTCGTGCCGGTCCACGAAATCGGGCGGTGCCCGGGAGCGCGGATGTCGCATCCGAAGGTCTTTGGGGAAGGGGACAATGAGTCGCCCGATGGAGGAACTCCGCGGGTACTTCGCGGTCCATTCCCAGGGCCTCGGCCACGCGACCCGAGCGGTGGCCCTCGCCCGCGGCCTGCTGGAACGCCGGCGGGATTTGTATCTGCTCTTCCTCGCCGGTTCGCCGGCGTTGGATCTCGTCGTGGCGAGCGGTTTCGATGCGCTCACGATGCCGCCGGCGCCCGATTGGCAAACGACGGATGGAGTCCTCGACCCGGTGTGGCGGTGGTACCGAGACTACGGTCGATACCTGCGGATCGCCCGTCGATTCTTAGAGAGCGAGGCCGACTGGGATTACTATCGCTTCCTCCTCTCGGACAGCGAGCTGGCTTCCGCGCGCGAGGCGATTCGTCATCGGATTCCAACCGCCTTGATTCTCGATGCGACGCGCCACGACTTTGCTCGGGATCCTCTGTCGCGTTTGGTCGAAGGCCCCGCGAACTTCTGGGCCTCCCGGATCGCCCGGAGGGCCAACCTCGTCCTCGCTGCGGAGTCGGCGCCGGACTGGCCGAACATCCGGCGCATCGGACCCATCGTCCGCGCATTCAGTGCATCGCGAGAGAAGCTCCGAGACGACTTTGTGTTCCGGAAGCGGACCATCCTCGTGACCGTCGGCGGCACGGCCGTCGGTGAATTCCTCATTCGCGAGGCCGTTCGCGCGTTCCACGAATTGAAGCTGGACGACGTCTCGATGGTCGTCGTGAGCGGCCCGAAACTAAAGGCGGACCCGGGATCCGGCGTCTACACCTACGGATTCTTGCCGAACCTTCAGGACTACGTCCTCGCGGCGGATCTCGTCATCACGACCGCGGGGAAGGGCACGGTGAACGAGGCCCTCGCGGCCGGGACGCCGGTGATCGCGATCCCGCCGAAGGGCCACGCCGAGGCCGAACGGAACGCTGCGGCTCTCGGGTATCGACCCGACGACATCCGGCGCTTGAAGGAGCTCATTCCCCAAAGGCTCGCCCTCGGACGTCTTCCCCCGAAGCCGATGGGCAACGGGGAGGCGGTCGGATTCTTGATTGAGTTTCTGGATCGCGCGGCGAATCGCTAGGCCGCCCGCACGACCAAGCTCGCATCGATTCCTTTCACATTCGCACGGCCCGCGAGCGCCATGGCCGTGTCGAGTTCCGTGTGCAACTGATCCAAGACCGCTCGCACTCCATCCGCGCCTCCCAAGGCGAGACCCCACAGGATCGGCCGGCCCACGAGGACCGCTTTCGCCCCGAGGGCGAGGGCTTTGAGCACGTCCGTGCCCCGCCGGATTCCGCCATCGAGGTAGACCTCGATCCGTCCGCGCACTGCGGCGACGACGTCGGGCAACGCGTCGAGGCTCCCGAGGGTCGAGTCGAGTTGCCGGCCCCCGTGGTTCGATACGACGATTCCCGCGGCCCCGTGCTCGACCGCGAGCACCGCGTCTTCCGCGGTCATGATTCCTTTGATGACCAGCGGGAGCGGACTGATGGACTTCAGCCAGTCGACATCGTCCCAGGTGAGCGATGAATCCAGCAGATCGGTGACGTACTTCGCGAAGGCGGAGCCGTGCTCCACCTCCGGCATGCCGTCCAGGCCCGCCCCTTTCAGATTCGCGATCCCGAATCCCGGCGGGAGCGTGAAGGCGTTCCGCTCGTCTCGCTCGCGCCGGCCGAGGACCGGTGTGTCGGCCGTGAGGCAGAGCGCCTTGTAGCCCGCCTTGACGGCGCGGGCGACGAGTTCCTCCGTCACGGCGCGGTCCCGGTAGACGTACAGTTGGAACCACCGAGGCGCGTCGGCCGCGGCGGCAACTTCTTCCAGGGGCTTCGTCGAGATCGTGCTCGCAATGAGGATCGTTTCCGCGGCGGCGGCGCCCCGGGCGGTCGCGACCTCACCCTCGGGATGGACGAGGGCGTGAAACGACGTGGGAGCCACGCAAACCGGCATCGACACGCGCTCTCCGAGGAGGACGGTCTTCGTGTCGCGCTTCGAGACGTCCATCAGGACGCGGGGCCGCAGCGCCCATCGCCCGAACGCTTCGCGGTTCCTTCGAAGGGTGACTTCGTCCTCGGCTCCTCCCGCAATGTAATCGAAGATCGCACGAGGGACCTTCGCCCGCGCCATGTCCTCCAGCTCGAGGAGATTCGTGAACTCGAGGGCCACGCCGACGCGAACGGGTCTGCGCCCTTAGCCCTTTGTCCCGGCCTGTCGATTGTACGTCGGGTGCTCCGGCTTTCTTCGTTGTTTGCGCTGGGCCCAGACCGCCATCTGGTAGAGGAGGGACGAGAGACGGTTCATGTATTGCAGGAGCTCCGGGTTGAGCTCCTCCCGCTTCGAGAGGCTGACCACTCGGCGCTCGGCGCGTCGCGCCACGGTACGCGCCCAGTGGAGTCGCGCGAGCGGTTCGGAGCCCCGCGGGAGGATGAACTCCGTGATCTTGCCGACATCGAACCGTTCGATCGCGTCCTCGAGCCGCGCCACGTGGACCCGCGTAATCCGAGGGACCTTCGTCCGCTCCGACGCATGGCTGATCGCAAGCTCCGCGCCGACTGTGAAGAGGTCGTCCTGAATCTTCGACAGCAGGTCTCGGATTCGCCGTTCGCGCTGCACGGCCATCGCCAGGCCGATCACCGCATTGAGCTCGTCCACCGTCCCCATCGCCTCGATCCGCGGGTCATCTTTCGAAACGCGTTCCGGCCCGAGGAGGCCGGTCTCGCCCGCGTCGCCTCGACGCGTGTACAGCTTCGCCATCAGCTCACCCGCGCCGCAACCGCATCCGACGGTTTCGGAAAGAGATCTGGATGCAGGATGTGCGCGAGGATCTCCAGTCCGTCGACGAGTCGGGGCCCAGGTCGGTTGAAGTAGCTCGAGCCGTCCACGATCCACGCCCGGTCGGCTCGCGCCGCAGGCAGGTCCGTCCACCAACGTGTCCCGGTCACGACAGACGCCTCTTTCCGCGTCCGATCGAGATCGAAGCCGCACGGCATCAACACCGCCACATCGGGCGAGGCCGTGACGACCTCGTGACGCTCTACCCGGCGGGATTTGTCTCCCGCTCGAGAAAGCACGTTGACCCCTCCCGCGAGTCCGACCATCTCCGGCACCCAGTGGCCACCCAGGAAGAGCGGATCGAGCCACTCCAGACACACGGTCTTCGGACGGACGGGCGCCGTCGACGCACGTTCGGCCACGCGGTCGATCCGCTCTCGGAGCGCCGCGACGACTTCGACCGCTCTCGCCTCGATCGCACACGCCCGGCCCACGCGAAGGATGTCCTGGAGCATGTCCTCCAACCGGTGTGGATCCAGCGATTCGATGACGGGCCTCCATGGAAGTCGCCTCGCGACATCCTCGACGTCTCCGAGGGTGGGTGCGCAGACGTCACAGAGGCCTTGCGTGAGGATTAGGTCCGGGCCAGAAGAAAGGAGCGCCGACTCATCGACTTGATACAGAGCCTCGCCCGACTCGATTCGGCCTCCGACCATGCGACTCGTTTCGCCGCTCGTCTTCCCTTCGTATTCCAAAAGCGCGTAGCTCACGATCGGCTTCTCGCGCGCCGCGCCGGGGAAGTCACATTCCCGCGAGACACCGACCACGTCATCGCCAAGGCCCAGGGCGAAGCAGATTTCGGTCGCCGCGGGGAGAAGGGAGACGATCCGCATCGGATTTCCCCGCCACAATAGCGGACGGACTGCTAAAAGGGTTGTCCAAGGTGGGTCCTCCAGAGGCACAAGACGACTTGTCTAAATAGCTCTCATCTTCTCCCTGCGCTGCGTGGAAGAGAAGATCCTGACGTTGCACCCTCAAGGAAAGAGGGGGGTCAACATCAGCCAGGCGAAGTACGAGACGATGAAGAAGACGATTCTCGAGGTCCTTCGCAAAGGGGGGTTGACGCATCATGAGCTCACTGACGCCGTGGAGCGGAAGCTCAAGGGCAAATTCGACGGGTCGATCCCGTGGTACACAGAAGGCACGAAGCTAGACCTGGAAGCTCGTGGGGTGATCGAGCGCGTGCCCGGCCAGAAGCACGACGTGTATCGCGTGAAGCGCTAGGCGCAGGAAGAAAAGAGGGAAGGGCCGGGTGGACTACCCGGCGTTGTTCGGGCCGTGCTGGTGCTCGAAGCGTTTTGCGGACGCGGTCACGACCCCGTGTTCGATCTGCGTCTTGCCACCGTTGACGGCCTCTATCGCCTGTGTGGACAGGGCAATGGCCTGCTCGACCTCGAGGTCCGGGCGGTAGCCTTTCACGATCGTATCCAGGGCTTCGTCGGCCGATTGTCCGATCGCGAACGCGGAACCTTTGAACGTGGTCCCGCTCGGATCCACTTGGATCAGCTGCACCCCGAGGGCGTCGACGCCCGCGATCACGACCGATGCGCCGAACGGACGCACCGCGTACATCGTGAACTCATGCAAGTACTCCGAGAGGTTGCGCGAGAGGGTTCCGACATCGACCGGTTCATCGTACACGAGCCGGTGACGCTGCGCCGCGACCCGAAGTTGGTCCAGGAGCGTCGTCACGTCGCCGATGTATCCGCTGCCCGTCGCCCCGATGTGCTCGTCCACGACGAAGACCTTCTCCGCGGGCTCCATGAGGGGCCGCGTCGGCTTCACCTGACTCGACAGCAGGGCGAAGTCTTTCGTCTTCAGGCCGAGCGTCGTCGATCCACGACTGACCGCCTGGAGGGCGTAGTCCACTTGGACCAGCCGACCTTCCTGGTTGTAGAAGAACGGCATCCGTCCCATTTCCGTTGCCATCTCAGTTCACCTCCAATGAGTGACCGTTCGGGATCGCGAGCACGTCGACTCCGTTCCCGCTGCCCGGATCGCGTTCCATCGCCGCGCGCACGGCCGCCTCCGCGAGCTTCGTCGCCTCATCGAGCGAGAATTCCTTGCGGAACCCCTGCTCGAGGACGCCGTACGCGATCGGAGAGCCGCTCCCCGAGGACATGAAGTCCTCCGAAGTGATCGCGCCGCTCATGTCGCTCGTGTACACGTGCGGACCCTCGTGGTCCACGCCCGCGACGACGAGCTCGACGTAGAACGGGTTGTAGCTCTTCATCGACGAGTAGACGATGTTCGAGATCAGTTTCGCACTCTCCTTGACGGACACCGGGTAGCCGCGACGCAAGGCGAGGAGCCGCCGTTCGGCCTTCGCCAGGTTCACGAGGTACTCCGCATCCGACATCGCACCGGCGATCGCCACCGCGGTCCCGCCATCGAGGGAGAAAATCTTCTGGACCACCTTGGATCCGACGAAGAACCCCTTCGAGGCGCGCTTGTCCGCCGCGAGGACGACGCCGTCCTTGCTTCGTATGCCCACCGTTGTGGTCATGTTGAACCTCGGACCTCCTATGTGGGCGGTCGGGTAAGTTGATTCAAGTTCAGGAGACCAGGTCACACGACGGACAGCACGGTTGCTCGAGCCGACAGGCTTTCGAACTCGTCTGGGGGCGGCAGGTCCCGGCTCAATGCTTCCTCGACCGAAGCGTCCAGGCGACCAGCAAGAGCGCGCCGAAGATCCCCGCGGGGACCGCCACGAGGAATCCCAACGTGTTGGCGTCCATCCCCGCCGGTCCCGCGCCGGTCGGTTCCGAAATCGAGTGAACTTGGACTTGGTATTCGCCGCTCGACGGATCCCGGACTTCGTTCCCCCACCGGTCGTTCGCGAGGACGTGATACAGGACGGTCCCGGGACGGTTCTGCGGGGGGATGTCGGCTCGATACAAGTTGCCCCCTTGGGGTCGCATCGGCACTGCATCGAAGTGGTCCAGGCCGATGCCCTGCAACCACAGCGCGACATACGTGACCCCGCTCGGATCCTTGATCTCGGCCGAAACCGTGATTGACTCGCCGACGTAGCCGTCGGTCGCGAGAACTTGCACGACGGTCGGAGGGGAGGCGTCAAACACCGGGTGCATCAAGGGATATCGGTCCTGGGCGGAGCCGTTGATCAGATAGGGCGTATCCCCGAAACCGTCCGGACCCTGGCACAGATTTTGGGCGGGCCCGCTGCACTGATCCACTCCGGTATAGTCGGACCAATGGTTTCCCCCGCGGGGATACGCCGCGTGCCACGCATTCATGCCGGGCGGCGTGTCATTCGCCTGAAATTCGTTCGAGAGGAAGTCGTTATGGTCCACCTGGAAACGAAGGGAAGAGGCCAGGGACAAACCGCTTCCCTGACCCGGAATCGCGTGACCGTTTCCGGAGAACCGGTTCCGCACGATCGAACCGTCGGTCGCTCCTTCGAAGGACGCCCCAACCCAACCGTTCGACGAAATGTCGTTATCGGCGAGGGAGAGATTGGAAGAGGAAGCGACGACGAGCAGCCCGTACGTTCCGCTCCACGCGATGGTGTTGTTATCGATGATCGTGTGGTTCGCTCCGTCGAGCAAGATTCCTCGGCCCGTATACGAAATATCGTTCCCCTCGATCCGGACGGCGTCTCCGGCGTAGGCGTTGATGCCCTCTTCCTTTCCGATGCGATTCCCCTTGATCGTGATGAGAGATGACGAATAGAGCGCCACTCCCATCTGGCCATCAACGGCGCTGTCTTGGACCGTGATGTTCGACGACGACCAAATGTACACGCCGGCCTTGCCGCGGGTCGAAACGTTCTGGACGGTGGCGTTCGATGCAAAGTCAAAATAGATGCCCCAATAGTAGAGGGAATTCGCCTCGATCGTGAGGTTTCGAATCACGAGATGGGCGCGGGTCTGTCGGATGGTGATGCCGTTGGATGACGTCGCATCGATGAGCCAACCCTCGATGACATACGGGTCGGTGGCGCCTCCTCTGCCACCTGTCACGCCATTCGTCGAGGTGAAGTTATCGTCTCCATCGATGACGATCGGCGCATGAGGACTCAGAATCGCGGGCATGACCGGCGTGGACGCGATGCTGGGAGAGCTGAGGACGATCAGGACGGCCAGGACCCAAAGCGGAGCCCAGGATACCATCGCGACCTCGCGGCGTAGCGTCCCCTTCCTCGCCGTCATCCCCCAATTCGTCATGGGTCCAGGCGGTATTTCACGATTCCCTCCGATCGGCCTGCCAATTGCGATCACATGATCGCTGTGTGCCTGCGGGTTTCATCCTCCTCGTGCCGGCAGTCTTCGCAGGCGTATCAAGAGTCGTTCCCTCGCGTCGGGGACGAACAGGAAATAGAGGAGGGCCATCCGAAAGAGGCTCGTCGTTTTCATGCCCCCCATCTGCAGAACCGAGCCTAGTTCGGGAAAGCAATCGAAGAACAGATCGTGAGCGAGTGCTTCATGGCCCATGGTTTTCATGGTCGTCAAGAGCGATCTCATTTCCGGCTCCGACATCGTCCAACGTCGATCTTTCCGAGGCATGGCAATCTCCGGATTTCACAACGAGGTGCGCGCCTTAAAGCTACGAGCCGCTCGAAGACCCAAAAACGGTTACGTGTCAAGAAGCAAGTCGTATTTTGCGTAAATGGCCACGGGGCCGGCCGACTCACGCGCTGATTCCGCGATCCGCCTTCGAGGAAATCTCTCGCGACACGTGGTGGAACAGCTCGTAACCGAGTCGCGTCGCCTCGTCGAATCGGCTTGGGGAGTCCACCTTCGCGGTCATCGTGAGCTGACCGGGCCGGACGAGGATCTCGATTCCGATCGTGTCGTCCTCTAGGGCCCAGCCAAGACGAAGGCCCTCGTCTGACTCCGAGAACCCGTACCATCGCAACGGGCCGATCCACGTGCCGCGGAGCGCGCCGACGAGCCCCCGCAGGTCGACATGAGCCGGGAGCGAGGTCTGGAGGATCGTCGTGTTCGGCCCGGCGGGCTTCAGAGAGCTCGGACTCAAGAAGCCAAGGGCGCGCCGCGAGACGCGATACCCAAGGTCCGTCCGCTCCACGAGCTCGCTGTCGGCGAGGCGATGGAGCGCGCGGGAGAGTTGCTCCGGATGGATGCCCAGGCGTCGCCGCAATCCTTGAAAGGCGACCTGAGAATCCGGATCATGGGACAGGAACTCGAGGACCTCGCGGTCGTGGTCGCGCAAGTCGTCGAGCGCCTCACGCGCCGACGGGTCCACGGAGGTCGGTACCATGGTGAGCGCACACACACCGGCGGTTTGCCTTAAGGCTGAGGGTCACGCATCGCGCCGTTGAGAATGATCGGCTCACCGCCTCCCCGCAATGATTCTCGATGATGGCTGGTTGCGTGTGTCCGGTCAGGCCACGAGGCGTCCCTTGTCCACGACAACTCTCTTGCCGACGCGCACGGTGGCGTTCGTGAGACGGCCCTGGAATCCGAAGTTGGAGTGGTTCTTCCCGCCATACTCCGAGTTGTCGCCGATTCCGATCTCCAGGGCGCCGGCGACGAGGTCGTCTTGTAGGAATCCGTAGCTCGCCGCCGGGTTCAAGCCAATCTGGAGCCAACCCAATCGGTCCTTCGCTCCGGTCGCTCGGTCGTACTGGCTCCGAATCGACTCCTCGTTCGTCCCGGCGCTCCAAGTGGCCTTGCCGTCCTTGAACTGGAAGGCGACGTCGGTGACCTGAAGTCCCAGATAGGGTACGGGCCGGTCAAATCGAACGGTGCCCTCCGCGGACGTCTCGCCCGGGCACACGATCACATATCCCGGCGGGACGTTCGTCATGAACTCGCCGTCCTTCACGTCCTGCGCATCAACGATGCCATCGTCCGACTGCGCGGCGCGGCCTTTCAGCTCGCAGACGAACCGCGTGCCGTTCGGCGCGCTCACCTCGACCTCGGCGTCCTTCGAGAGGAGCGCCGCGAGTTTCTTTCCCTTGCGGGCAATCGGGTTGAAGTCGACCGAACTCGCGCGGAGGATCATGTCCCGCCACGCATCGAATTCGAAGCCGTACGACCGCGCCCGCTCGCGGCTCACGTACCCCAGGAGGACTCGCGCGCCCCGGAGGCCCGCCCGTTCCGCGCGGCGGTACCAGTCCGAGTTGTACGAGGTGGCGGCTTGAGATTTCTCCATGTTCTTGCGGTACCGCGCGATGTCTGCGGGGCCCGGGAAGAAGACGTAGGCATCGGCCTTCGCGAGAGCGGCCCATTCCGAGGCGGAGACTTGTCCCAGCTTCGCGGGCGGGAGGTCCTCCACGGATCGCCAGTGCGTTTCCTCGTCCTCGAGGAGGAGCATCGGCCGAGCGCCGACCGCGCGCAACTGATACACGATCTCCTTCGCGGCGTCGAGGCCGTGGTTCCAGCACTCGACGATCACGTTCTCCTTCGGTTGGATGTGCAGACTTCGACGGACGACGTTCTTCGCAAGCGCCTCGTAATCAGACACGGCCATCGCCGGCGCCGCCGAAGCCGGGCCGCGGATAAATAGGTACGCTCGAGGAGGGGCGAAGGGCCTTACCACGGCCCACCGTTCCGGTCGCCCCGGAGGGGATTCGTTGGGACGTCGGGAGACGCTTTCACCCGAGGAGCGATTGACGCTTCGACACCTGGCCGATGCCCTTGTGCCGTCCGTGACGGTCGAATCCGATCCGGACGGTTTCTACGGGCGGAGGGCGAGCGATCTCGCGATCGACGACAATGTCGCCCGCATCATCGAATCGTACGTCTCGCCGGACCAGAGGGCGGACTTCCGTCGGCTCCTTCGGACGATTGAAAGCCCTTGGGCGAACCTGCTCCTCTCGGGACGTCCGCATCGATTCTCTGCGGGGACCCAGGCGGACCGGGAACGATTTCTCCTTGGTTGGGCTCACAGCCGGCTCGGGATCAAGCGACAAGGGTTCCAGGCCGTGAAGCGGCTCGTCTTGTTCCTGACGTACGCGAAGGCCCTCAAGAGCGGCGTCAACCCGAACTGGCCATCCATCGGCTACGCCGCGCCTCAGCCGCGTGCCTCGCAGGCTGCGCGCGGGCCCTCGGAATTTTCGATCGAATCCCTGCGGCCCGCGAATGAAACGAGCCTCGAAGCCGACGTGTGCGTCGTCGGCACCGGCGCGGGCGGTTCAGTGATCGCCGCGAAACTCGCAGAATCGGGCCACCGGGTCATCGTCCTCGAGGCGGGACCGTACCGCACCGCGGACGCATTCACGCAACGCGAAGCGGAGGCGTACGACACCATGTTCCAAGGCCATGGCCTCCTCACAACACGCGACTTGGCGTTCAGCGTCCTCGCGGGACAGACCGCGGGCGGCAGCTCGACGATCAACTGGATGACGTGTCTCAAGCCGCCGCGGTGGGCCCGAGACGAATGGGAGCGGGAGTGCGGCCTGACCGGGGTGGCCTCGCCCGCCTTTGACTCGATCATCGACCAGGTTTGGAGTCGACTCCACGTGAACGTCGACGAGAGCGTCGTCAATCCGTCGAACGATGTCTTACGTCGCGGGAGTGAAGCGCTTGGCTATCGACTCGGCGTCGACTACGACGTGATCCCTCGGAATGCGAACGGCTGTGGAGGCCGCTGCGACTTCTGCTTCTTCGGCTGCGTCTACGATGCGAAGCAGTCCACGCTCGTCACCTATCTTCCGGACGCGTACCGCGCGGGAGCTCGGTTCTTGTTCGACACGAAGGCGGATTCGGTCGACATCGAAGGCGACGAGGTGCGGGGCGTCGAGGCCACCTACCAGGAGGATGGCCGCACCATCCCCGTGCATGTGCGGGCCCGGACCGTGGTCGCGGCGGGGAGCGCGATTCAGACGCCGGCGCTCTTGTTGAGGTCCGGAATCCGTTCTCCGGGACTCGGCCGCGGACTCCGACTCGATCCCACCACAGCTCTCTTCGGAGAATTCCCGAGTCCGATTCGGATGTGGAGCGGGCCGATGCAGACGATCGTCGTGAACCGATTCCAAGCGGCAGACGAAGGCCACCATGGTCCTTGGTTGGAGAGCGCACCCGGCCATCCCGGACTATCGGCGCTCGCGATTCCCTGGTCGGGAGGACGCGCGCACAAGGACGCGATGCGTCGTCTTGACCGGGCTGCGCCGACCATCGTCCTCGTGCGCGATGTCGCCGAAGGCAGTGTGACGATCGATGCCCGTGGCGAACCGGTCCTCGAATATCGCCTCTCGACCCGGGACCGTCAGAACCTCACGCGAGGATTGCAGGAGGCCGCGCGGATCCAGCGGGCGGCCGGCGCGCTCCGCATGGGTTCTCTGCACCTTCGAGAGTGTTCCGTCGGGGACGGAACCTCGCCGATTCGCGCCACGGAGTTCGACGGATTCCTCGATCGGTTGGGCCGTCTCGGCATTCGCGAGAACGGAGTGGCCCTGTTCTCGGCCCATCCGATGGGCTCCGCGAGGGCGGGCACCGACCCGAAGACCTCGGCCGCGAAGCCGACGGGCGAGTCGCACGACGTGCGGAATCTCTGGATCGGCGATGGAAGCCTCTTGCCGACCGCGCCAGGGGTGAACCCGATGATCTCGATCATGGCCCTTGCGGCGCGCACCGCGGGGTTCATCCGAGAACGGCTCTCCCACGTCAACTAAGCGCGGCTACTCCTCGATCAAGTAGAACTCGTTGCCGTCCGGGTCCTTGAACATCGCATATGTGGCCCAGTCCTCCTTCGTCGTCGGGGTGGAGAACTCGACGCCAAGCTTCCGGAGGGCGGCTTCTTCTTTCTTCGCATCTTTGGTCGTGAACGAGATCCCGCTGTTGCCGGGCTCCAGAGGATAGAAGCCCTCGCACAAGTGGAACGCGATGTTCTCCGTCTTCGGTGCCACGGTGATCCAGTGACCTTGGTGCTCTCGGATCTCGAAGCCGAGCTTCTCCGTGTACCATTTCGCCGACTTCTTCGCGTCGGATACGACCAGGGCGATTGTGGTGAGGCGCATCATGAGACGAGGATTTGGTACGACCCGATAAAGACGATGGCGATTCGGAAAGGCTGATGGATGAGACTTCGTATCCACCGCCATGCCCACCACGCGCAGGATCGAACTCGCGAAGGCGATGGCCGCAGACCTCCGGAAGCGTGAGGGCCGCAACCTGGTCGCCGTCGGCGTCTACGGTTCCGTCGCTCGCGGCGAGGAACGCAGGCATTCGGATGTCGACCTGCTGGTTGTCGTTCATCGCAAGCGCCGCGGGATTCGCCATGCGGTCCACGCGGGGATCCTCGTGACGATTCTCCAGCAAACTCCCGTGGAATCGCGGGAGGAAGTCATCGGCCCGAATCCGGGCATGAACGATGCGCTCGGCGGATGGAGGTCTATGCGGCCTCTCTACGATCCATTCGGCCTCCTGAGGCGGCTCCGCACTCGGGCCCGCCGGCCTGCCGCCCGTTCATTCCGCGAGGCGGCTCGGCGCCATTTCGTCGAGACCTTCGAGGACCTCGGCAAGCTATGGGACGCGATCGAATCCGGAGACGCGGACGAGGCCCGCGAAATGCTGATTTGGTTCTCCGGGGCAGCGATGGGAACCTTGTTCGACCTGGAGGCCCACGTCCTGAAGACGGGACGCCGGGCCTTCGTTGAGATCCGTCGGTATGGCAAGCTCGGCGAATCGATTCGCCGGCTCCGGTACGAGCCGCTCCGACTCCCTGAGACCCTGCGTCTATCGGAATACGTGTGGGAGGAGCTTCTCGACCGCGCGGCGGCTCGAGGCGTTCGCTTGCCTCGCTTCCCGCGGGATGCTCAGGGAACCCTTTAGTCGCCAGGAGCCATCTCGCCGAGAGGCAGGGTCTTCTATCGTCCTCGGGTTTTCGGCGCTTCAACTAGGATTGGAATCCGTGGGGGCGCCATGGTACCTCCTCGGCCTCTTCCTCTACGCGATCGCCGCGGCCGTCGTCCTGCCGATTCCGGTCGAGCTCCTCCTCCTGTTCTATCCGGAAATCAATCCGGCGTTCAAAGCGATCGCCCTCGGGCTCGGGAAAGCGGTCGGCGCGATCGTGGTCTTCTTCGTCGGGAACAAGGTCAACCCGTACATCGAGCGCTGGATGAACCGGCATCCGATCGGCAAGCGGCTCCTGAAGGTCCTCGAAGCGTTCGTGCGCCGGACCGGTTGGCTCGGCCTGACGATCTTACTCGCGATTCCGTTCATGAGCGACACCGCGGTGAATTACTTCTTCTCCCTCCTGAACGAGGAAGGACACGCGATCGGTCGATGGCACTTCGTCCTCGCCAACCTGATCGGGGGAATCGCCCGGGCCTACCTGTTCCTCTGGCTGCTCCCTCGGTGAGCGCTCGGGTCACTCATTTGGGCGCGATGCCGCGTTTCGACGCCCGCGCAAATGTCTCCAGGAAACCCCACGTCAGGTCGCTCGCCGTGATGATGCCCTCCACGTTGTCGAGGTGCGTGACGACGATCCATCGGGTCTTCTTGTCCAGCATCACGCGGGCGGCGGCCCGCAACGTCGTCAGCGGGCTCACCGTGGCGACCGGGGACGTCATGACTTCGCGCACCAGCACCTTCGAGGGGTTGTTCCCTTTCGAGGTGACCTGCCACAGGATGTCCCGATCCGTGATCAGGCCGATCGGCCGTCCGTGCTGGACGACGACAAGCCCACCGATCTTCTTCACCGCCATCCGCTTCGCGGCGTCGAGCACGGTGCGATCCGGGTCGATGACGATCACGTCGCGCGTCATCACGTCCCGGACGAAGACCAACCCTTGCCCCCATCCGGATATCGCGGCGGCGCATCAAGACTTCCGCGCGCACCGCGGTCATTAGCGTCGTGGCGAGCGTTCATATAGCCCCTGAATCATCCGAGGGCATCCTGCCTGGGTGAGGCGGGGGGTTGCTTCGATGCCTTCGAACATGATGGATATGAAAATGGTCCAGTGCGACTGTGGCTTCATGATACAGAGCCACAACGAGAACGAGATCGTCACGATGACGCAGATGCACGTGAAGGAGACGCATCATCAGGACACGTCTGCGCGCGAAGTCAAGGGCATGATGAAGCCCGGCATGATGATGAAGTAGGCCATCGGAGCCGCGGATGTCCCCGCGGGTCACGCGGCCGGCGTTGGGGATGGAAGCCGCATCGTCTCAGGCAAGCTTTCGGGTTCCGTCCACGGCAGCCGTTGACCTTGGGCGCTGAGGCGCAATCGCCTTCGGCATGCGGGGAACCGGCTGCAGCCGAGGAACGACCAGCCGTTGCGGGCGCGTCGACGCACCATGCGACCGTCCGGGCACGCGTCGCACGGGCCGTAGTCTTTCTCCAGGAACGTCGCGTCGCGGAGCCAGCGGACGAGGGAGGGCTGGTGGGCTCTCAGTTCTGCGAGAACCTCGTGCAAGTCACGCCGCGACTCGTCGACGACCTCCGCGAGGGTCGCACGGCCTTCGGCGATCGCGGTCATCCGGTCCTCCAGATGGCGGGTCATCTCCGGATCCGTGACGTCGGGGCCATAGATTGTGAGGGCGTCTACGAGGGCGCGTCCCGCGGCTGTCGTCCGAATCGATCGTCCGCTGATGTATTGCCGGCGGAACAAGAGGTCCAGGATTTCGTGCCGCGTCGATTTTGTGCCGAGCGCGAGCCGCTGCATCGTCAGGAGAAGCGTCCCCTGGGTATGGAGGGGTGGCGGCGTCGTCCGATCTTCGACGACCCGTACCTCGCGAACCGTTAGTTCTTCCCCCTCCCGGAGAGCCGGGAGCTCCGTCATCGGACGGTCGTCCGGCAAAATCTCCCGCCAGCCGGGTTCGACCAGCACGCCGCCAACCGCAAGGAACTCCGTATCTCCGAGACGGAGGTGGACCTCGGTGATCGTGGAGAGGCTTGGGGAGGACAAGGTCGCGAGGAAGCGCCGAGCGATCATGTCGTAGACCGTGGCCCGCATTCCCTCACGCCGCTTCGCCGGGGCGGCGGTCGGATGGATCGGCGGATGATCCGTCGTGTGGATGGGCCCACGGCTCGGGTCGAGTTCCGGGCGCGCCAACAGACGTTCGACGTAATCGTGGTACGAGGACTTCCGCAGTCGGTCGAGGATCTCTCGGACGGGCAGCGAAGGTGGGTACACGGTGTTGTCCGTCCTCGGATAGCTGATCTCGCCGCGGACGTACAGCTCCTGGGCCGCGGCCATCGCTCGAGATGGGCCGTGCCCCATGCGGGAGGCCTGGGCCAGAAACGAAGTGGTGTTGAACGGCGCCGGCGGCGGTTCGCGGTGATCACGCCGCTCGATTCGCTCGACGGTCGCCGTGTCCCCGAGTCCCGCCAGGGCCACGAGCGACCGCGCGCCGCCTTCGTCCCAGAAGGGTCCGCCGACCGCCGACGCTTCGAACGCCGGCTCGCCCGCGACGAGCACAACGTTCCAAAAGGGCCGCGGCACGAAGTCTTCCCGGTCCCGTTCTCGATCTGCCGCGAGACGCAAGGTCGGCGTCTGGACGCGACCCGCGGAGAGCACCTGCCGGTCGGAGCCGCACTCGACCGTCAGGAATCGCGTGAGGACGGCGCCCCATGCGAGGTCGATCCGCTGCCGGGCCGCCGCCGCCTCCGCCAAGGCCCAGTCCGGCTCGACGAGATTCTCGAAGGCGCGACGGACCTCGGACGTCGTCATCGCGCTGAACCGGGCCCTCCTCGCGGGGAGATCCGGATGCTGATGGCGAAGGGTCTCGAGCGCCTCCACGCCAATCAGCTCGCCCTCTCGGTCGTAGTCCGTCGCGAGGACGACCTCGTCGACCAAGTCCGCGAAACCTCGGAGCGCGTCATGCAACGCGGGGGGCGACTCTTGCCGGACGGGCTCCAGGTCGACCAGGGCATCGAGATCGGTTCCGACCCAGTCCCGGGCCGACTCTGGATAGTCGATCTCGACGATGTGACCTCGGAGCGGGAACACGATAACGTCGTCGCCGCCGGACGAGAACGTGAAGTAGCTGGAGACGTCTGCCCGGACCTTCTCAGCCATCCCTTCTGACAGGATTTGGGCTAGGCGGCGGGCAGCGCTGAATTTCTCGGCCAGGATGAGCCGCCGCAAGTTCTCGGCTCATTTGTCTATGCTGTACTTAATAATGTTGATGTCGGACATTGACTTTTCGCGCATTAGCGCGAGGCTGTCAGACAAATGGCCGCCATGCGATCGAGGCCCGGCAAAGAGGGGTCGTCGGCAGACACAATGGAGGGCCGCGATCCGTCCACCCAAAGGGCCCAAATGATTGCCACTTCCCGGCGTCTGACGAGGGCCCTGGCGACGCCGTTAGAATTCGAACAAGCTAACGGGATCCGCGGGCCGAAGGCGCCGGAGTGGATGCCGGCTCTCCGCAAGCCGCAGACGTTCATCGACGAGGGCGGACACCCGCTCATCCTCGAGCGGGACGAACGGACGAACTCCGAGCTCCCTCGCGATGGCCTCAGCCTCGCGCGGATACCGACTCAGCAGGTTGGACAAGGCGAAGGACTCGGCCATGCCGACCGAGCGGCTAGACAGGAAACGCTCCAGGGCCAGGAGGTCCTGCGCGTACGATGCGTCGGGCTCGTAGCGGCGCTCGAGGATGGCGCGACGGACGAAGTCCGTCCGGGTAGCGATGGCCTCTCCCTCTGCCATGGGCGAGCCCTGCGGACGCAAGGACAGGGTAATAGCTTTTGTCGTAAGATTATCCGTCAAATGACGAAGTTCCCGACAGGCGTCGAAGACCCGAATCGTTCCATGGCGATTCACGGATCGCTGCAGTCACGTGTGTACCCGCATCGATGGCAGATGACCTTGCAGTTCCGCTCGTACGTCGGTCCGCCGCAGACGTCGCACGGATCTGGGGCGGCCGGCGTTGCGGCCTTGAGCGACTTCGTGGCACTCGATGCGGCCGTCATGCCGAAAGGCCATGGCGATCGCGGACGAAAAGCCTCGCTTTCGATTCGGCCTTTTGATCGTAAGCTGAGGTTGGGGTCAAGTCTGGTCACGAGCGAAGCCCGGCGAAGTCGTCGAGTACGACCATCGCCGCGTTGTGGCCCGGTGCGCCCGTGACGCCCCCTCCCGGATGAGCGCTGCTCCCGCAGAGGTACAACCCTCGTACGGGCGTCCGGTAGCCGGACCATCCGGGGAGAGGCCGGAAGGAGAACAGCTGGTCCGGCGTCATATCGGTCTGATAGATGCAGCCGCCCGGGAGGCCCCACTCCCGCTCCATGTCGAGCGGCGAGATGACTTCCCGCGCTTCGACCGCATGGGGCACGTTCGGAGCAAAGCGCGCGAGCGTCTCAAGGATCGTATCCCCGACCTCTTCCTTGCGATCGTCCCAATCTCCGTCCCGGAGGCGGTATGGGGAGTACTGCGAGTAGATGGACAGCGTGAATTTTCCCGGAGGCGCGAGACTTGGATCCATCACGGAGTGCAAGACGCAGTCGAGGAACGGCTCCTTCGACGGCTCGCCCCGTTTCGCATCGTCCCATGCGCGCTCGAGGTAGTCGACAGATGGGCAGATGTCCAAGTACCCTTTGTGGTGCGGCTGGACGGTCTTGCCGGGTCGGGCCGTGAAGTCGGGCAGCTCGCTGAGGAGGCAGTTCACTTTCGTCACGACGCCGGTCGCTTTGATCCGGCGGACCTGCGCGATGAACTCCGGATCCAGCGCGTCCGCAGCGACGAGCTTTGCGAAGGTCGTCTTCACGTCCACGTTTGCGAGGATCGCGCGGGCCATAAACCGCTTCTCACCCGCGAGTTCCACTCCGATCGCTCGCCCGTCTTTCGTCAGGATTCGCTGGACCGCCGCACCCGTGTGGATGGTAGCCCCGTGGTGCTCGGCCGCTTTCGCGAGCGCTTGGGAGATGCCGCCCATGCCGCCCTTCGAGTACCCGAACGTCTGCTTGACGCCGTTGATCTCGTGGAGCAACATGTGCCCGAGCATGAGGGCGGTGCCCGGCGTCTTCGGCCCCGCGGGGAGGCCGATCGTCGTCGCGGTGGCGAGCATCGCCTTGACCTCCTCGGACTCGAAGAACTCGTCGAGGAGGTCCGCCGCACTTTGCAAGAGGAGCCGCTTCGCCAACGCTTCCGCCTCGGCGCCCTTGAACATCCCGAGCAAATCCGGCAACGGAGGCGGGGATTCGAGGACCATCGCCTCGATGAGTTCCATGACCTCGGTCCAGAACGCCACGTACTTGGGATAGGCCTCGGCGTCTTTCTTCGAGAAGCGCGCGAGTTCCTGGTGGTTCCGTGCGGGGTCGTTCCACAGGAGGATCGAATCACCGTTCGGAAACGGGAGGAAGAATTGTGGATCGAAGGCATGGACCTCGTAGCCGAAGCGCGCGAGGTCGAGGTCCCGGATGATCTCCGGCCGCAACAAGCCGGCGGAATACGCGAGCCGCGAGAACTTGACTCCGGGGAAGACCTCCTCCGTAATGCAGGCCCCTCCCACGATCGGTCGCCGTTCGAGAACGAGGACTTTCAGGCCGGCCTTCGCCAGGTACGCCGCGGAGACGAGGCCGTTGTGGCCCCCGCCGACGATGACGGCGTCCCATGCCGCAGCCACGGTCCACGGAGCGCGGCACACCTACGTATCGTTACTGGCCGTTGCGAAGAAGTCGCGTCCGAGCGCTCGGCGTTTGACCATCCACTCCCGGAGGCCCTAAAAGCTTAGTAGGGTCGTGGACTAGAGGGCAACGGTTGACACGGTCCGACTCAACGTCGATATCCTGATTCACCGGTCGATTCAGGATGTCTTCTCCTTCTTGGTCCGTTGGGAGAACGCGTCTCTGTGGAATTCGGCCGTTCGCAGGGTCACGAAAACGTCGGACGGGCCCGCGGGCGTCGGGACCGAATATTGGATGTCGCGTGAGCTTCCGCAGGGTGAGGTGGAGAACACTTTCAAGGTGGTCGAATACGAGCCAAACCGGCGCTATTCGATCCAGACGACCTCCGGTCCGACTCCATTCTTGTATCGATACGAGTTCGATCAGGAAGGGAGCGACACCCGGATTTCGTTGTTCGGCGAAGGAAAGTTAGGTGGCATTGCGGATGTGCTCTCCCCGATTGCATCCATTGCGGTGAAGAGAGGAGTGGAGGCGAACCTCCACACGCTCAAGGATCTTCTCGAATCGCGGATTTGACGGCTTCGCTCGCGGGCCGACGGTTCGTGCTCCGCCTTCCATCAGTCCCCTCCATCAAACTATAAGCCGCGGTCTTCCTTCCCTGCGATCGTGGCCCAGAGGCTGGGAGGCCGGCGCAAGACTTCCGGGAACACGGGCATCCTCGAGCAACTGGAAAAGGGCGTCGTCCTCGGCGATGGCGGCTACCTGCTCGAACTCGAGAAACGCGGTTACGTTCAAGCAGGGCCCTTTACGCCGGAAGTCGTCCTCGAGCATCCGGGAGCGGTGAAGGAGCTCCACCAGGAGTTCCTCGACGCGGGCGCGGAAGTCCTGCAGTCCCTCGCCTTCTACGCGAGCAAGGAGAAGCTCGCGACGGTCGGATACGCGAACAAGGCGCGCGACATCAACCGCGCCGCGGTCCGCCTCGCTCGCGAGGTCGCCGGCGATCGGGTGCTCGTCGCGGCGAACCTCAGCTTGACCTGGATGTACGATCCGAAGGACAAAGGCTCCGCGGACAAAGTGCGTCGCCTGTTCGACGAGCAGCTCGAGGCCCAGCTCCAGGAGGCGCCGGACTTCGTGATCGCGGAGACGTTTTCCTGGCTGGGAGAGGCCCTGCTGGCCATGGAGCGGATCGAGAAGACGGGCATGCCGTCCATGGTCACGATGTCGTTCGACAAGGATCCGAAGTCGTACGACGGCCATTCGCCGGCGGAGTGCGCGCGCGCGTTGCGCGACGCCGGAGCCGACATCATCGGGGTGAATTGCCTCCGGAACCCGCTCCTGCTCCTCCCGCTCGCCCGTGAGATGCGCCAGGCCGTGTCCGGGTTCGTCGCATGCCAGCCGACAGCGTACAGCACACCGCCGGACGTGCCGGACTTCACCGCGACGAAGGAGTTCCCGTTCGAGACGGAGACCCTCGTGCTGTCGCGCAAGGTGATGGGGGCCTTCGCTGCGGAGGCCCGGGCGGCGGGGATCAACTACATCGGCTCCTGCTGCGGCTCGATGCCCGTCCATGTGAGGGAGATGGCGCGCGCGCTCGGGAAGGCGCCGGTCGACCGGACGTGGCGCGTCGATTATGCGAAGCCGATGTCCGCATACGAGTTCTACAAACACAGGACGTAGGGCGCTCGCGGCATACCTCTACTTAGGGGTACACAATCCGTCCGTGTCAAGACCGGTCCGATGGTATTCCGACTCAGCGGAAGCGGTTCCCGCAGAAGAAGCAGAACATGTTCTCCGCGCTGACCATCGTCCCGCAACTCGGGCAGCGCTTCTTGGAGGCCATTGGCTGCGCGACAGTCACCGGCGCAACCGGCTGCACAACGGTGGGCGTCTGAGTCGGAGTCGGCGGACCTGAGATCTGCGGTTCGATTCGCGGGGTGACGGTCTGAGCCGAATACGCCACGGGCGGGGGCTGAGACGGTTGGGCTGCTTGGACGTAATAGCTAGGCGGATACAACATCTGCGGGCGGGCGACCGAGCGACGGGCCCTTGAGGCACGACGCTGCGGGATGAACGCGACGACCCCCGCGAGGACGAGGATGAATAGCGCCAAGTAGAGCAGGTTCGACGCGAGGAGCTGGTACAGGACGTAGAGGAAGTCCGGGACACTCGAGGCCGTGACCGTATATTCGCGTGACGACACCGCGGTTCCATTCGCGGTCGCGACGACTTTGAAGTACAACGCGCCGGCGCCCGATGGGAGAGAGAGTCCACCTGCCGTGTAGGACTGCCGTGTCTGCCCCGTCTGCGTCGGCGTCGAATTTCGAAGAGATCCGGACGAGGTCCCCCAGTCAAGGTGGGTGTCCGACACGGTCATTCCCGCCGGCCCGAGGATCGACCAGGTAACGCCAAACGTCGAACTGCTCGACACCGACGTTGGGTAGGAGTCGACCGAGATCAGCGGCTGGTTGAGTGCGGCAATTGCGTTCCGCGCATTCACGACGCCCCAGCCGTAGTTCGGGTTGTAACCGCTTCCGACCGGTTGAACCGCCGTCATATTGAGGATGTTCCAGAGCTGGACGTTCGTCAGCCCGGGCTCGGCGGAGAGGAGGAGGCCTGCGATGCCGCTCACGAACGGTGTCGAGAATGAGGTGCCCTGGAGGTAGTGGACGCCGTTCGGTTGGTTGGGTTGGTTCACGCCTCCGTTTAACGTGACGATCCGGGACCCCGGCGCGGAGAGATCGAGCCCCGGGCCGTAGTTTGAGAACGAGGCCCGACGCCCCGATTCATCGATCGCCGCGACGGATACGACCTCAGGAAGGCGAGCAGGGTAATCGAGCGTCCCAACCCCGGCGTTCCCGGCCGCCGCGACGATGAGTGCGCCCTTCGACCATGCATGGTCGATTGCGAGATGGATCTCCGACGGTTCGACCGGGGGCGTCTCGTTCGTTCCGAGCGAGAGATTGATCACCTTCGCTCCGTGGTCTGCCGCCCAGATGATCGCTTTGGCGGTGTCCGTGGAGGTGCCTTGGCCGTTCGATCCGAGTGCCCGGACTGCCATGATGCTGACTTGCGCGGTTCCCGCGACATAATCAGCGTTGTCGGTGATCGCGCCGATGACGCCCGCGACGCCGGTCCCGTGGTAGATCTGTCCCGATGGGTCGATGTCCATCGGGTTCGTGTCGCTATCGACGAAATCGTACCCGTGTGTGCCGTCCACCGGATTCGTCCACATGTTCGCTTGAATGTCTGGCTGGGTCCACCACACGCCGGTGTCGACGACGGCCACGATCACGCTGTGATTTCCGAGGGTGACATCCCAGGCGCTCGGCACACCGATCGATTTCAGCCCCCACTGATCAACGAACAGAGGGTCGGTTGGGGTGAGCTCGGCGTGAACGGGGAAACTCGTCACGACCGGAGTCGCCTTCGAAGGCGAGATCGCGGCAGCACCCGAAACGAACGCACCGGCCATGACCAGGACCGCCACGAGGGCGGCAAGCCGCCGGGCGAGGGCGCTCAATCGGGCCGACAACAGGGGGAAGCCTCCGCGATTTCGAGGGCTGGACGCGCATATGAACCGGGCCCCCTCATAAACCTCTGCCCGTGATTGTCAGCGGTTGACATCGGATGTGTTTCGTCAGAGGCGTTTCGCCAGTTCCGCGATTTTTGCACTTGCGCCGCCCTTGATGGGAGCCCCGTGCCCCATGACGATGTTCTCGAAGTGGAACGTCGCGAGCTTCTTAATCGATTGGCGATGTTGCTTCGGATCCACGTTGTACTTGTCCGGCATCGGCGCCAGGCCGCCCTCGTTGTTCAACGCGTCGCCGGCGATGCACAGCGAACGGGTCTCGTCGAGCAGCGACATGCTCCCGCGGGTGTGGCCTGGCGTGAGGATGACGCGTAGGCCGTCGTGCGTTTGCCCGTCGTCCAACGGGACGTCCACCGGCGTTCCCGGGTGCGATTGCGGGCCGGATGGACCATCGTACACCCGTTTGCGGGAGATGAAGTCTGCTTCGACCCGCGAGGAGGCCACCTTGGCCGGCGAGCCGTGCTTGATCGCCGCGAGCCCGTTCACATGGTCTGGGTGCGTGTGGGTGATGAAAATCGTCGAGAGGTCTCTCGGCTTCACCTTGATCTTCGCGAGGTAGTCGAGGATTTTCCCCCCGTCGGCGTCCGAGGACGTGTCGATGAGGACGAGGCGGTCGTCGACGAGCAAGGTGGTGGTCGCATACGTTTCGATGACATGCACACCTTTCAGGAGTTCCATAGGCTCGCCGGCATGCGCAGCCCGTTCGCGGACTTATTCCTTTCGGGCGATTCGATGGGATCCGCGGGCCCGCGGTTGCATCGCAGCATCGCTGCACGCGTCGGGTTCTTATGGCCCGCCGACCTTCCCACGGCGGGTGCGCGGATTGGTCCTCACAGATGTGCTGGCGCGGGTCGAAGCGGACGCGGGGAAGGCCTTGGAGCTCCTCAAGGAGTACGTCCGGTTCCCCACGATCTCGGCCCACAAGCAGGCCCAACCGGAGACCGCAGCGTTCGTCCGGCGGCTTCTGGCCGAAAACGGTTTCGAGGCGCGCGAGTATCCGACGGATGGCGGACCGAACGTCGTCTTCGGCCAGATGATCGTCGACGAGCGCAAGCCGACATTGCTCATGTACCAGCACTATGACGTCCAACCGGTCGACCCGCTGAACGAATGGAAGCGCGACCCGTTCGACCCGGCGATCGAAGAGGGCAAGTTCTGGGGCCGCGGCTGCGCGGATACGAAGGGCAACCTGATCATGCAACTCCTCGCGGTCCAGGCGTGGCAAGGCGTCGAAGGCCGGCCGCCGATCAACCTGAAGTTCGTGGTCGAGGGCGAGGAGGAGGTCGGCAGTCCCCACTTCGGCTCGTTCGTCCATGCGAACCAGGAGATCCTGCACGCGGACGGCGCGACGATCGAGGGCGGCGACCATCTCCACGAGGGAACTCCGAAGATCGAGCTCGGGTGCAAAGGCATCCTGTACGTCGAGATGACCAGTCGCACGGCGAAGGTGGACCAGCACTCCTCGTACGCGGCGATCGCCCCGAATCCGGCTTGGCGCCTCATCCACGCGCTCATGACCCTTCGAGACGCGAAGGGCCGGATCAAGGTGCCCGGGTGGTACAAGGACGCGCGCCGTCCGACCGCCCGCGAGCTGCGCTACCTGCAAGCGAGCGCGTTCAAGGCCGATGCGCTCAAGGAATTCTGGGGCGTCTCCGAGTTCGTCGGGGGCGGGAACGACTTCGAGGTGCTCCGCCGCCTCATCTATTCGCCGACGTGCACGATCTGCGGCTTCGTGAGCGGCTACATCGAGCAGGGCACGAAGACCGTGAATCCCGCCGTGGCCAAGGCGAAGATCGACTTCCGCCTCGTGCCGAACATGAAGCAGGCGACCCAGTTCGAGAAGCTCCGAGACCATCTGATTGCGAAAGGCTTTGGAGACATCGAACTCTCTCCCGCAAAAGAGGCCTTGGAGGCGGCGGCGATTTCGTTGAGCGCTCGGGTCGTCAAAGCCGCGATCAAGGGATCGGTCGACGCCTACGGACGCGAGCCGGAAGTGTGGCCGTGGTCGGCCGGCGCCTCGGCCCACGGATTCTTCAACGAGGTCGTCGGCGTGCCCTCGATCTCGGGGCCCGGCGTCTCCTACGACGGGTCGAACTATCACGCGCCGAACGAACACTTCCGCATGGAGGATTTCGTTGGCGGCGCGAAGCATATGGCCGCGATGATGGCTCGTCTCTGAAGCAGATTTCATCGGACCGTGAAGCGCAATTCGGGTCGAACTCGGGTCGAATCTTGAGAAACAGGGAACGGACAGCGGCGCCCTTTCCCAGGCTGGAGGAAGCCATGTTGATCAAACGACTGAGTCTCGTGGTGCTCGCGTTCGTGACCTTCGTCGCCGTCTTACCCCCGGCGCAAGCCGCACGCCCAGGGTTTGTCTTCCCGGATATCTGCTGTTACTATAACGGCGCCGTGATGCGGACCGTCGTGCCTCCCGCCGCTTTCCCCAACGAAGGTCAGGACAACTTCTATGTGGTCATGGGCCAGGCGATTTTCGGCGTCGTCGGCGTCGCCCCCGGGGCTCCGGGCTACCACGGGGGCCATTGGAAGTTCCACTCCGTGACTTGGAACGTCGCCGCCTATCCGCTCACCTCAGAGTCTGCGATATTGTCCGCCACGGCCGCAGGGGACGTCACCGTCACGAGGAATGCCGCAAACGACTTCCTTTGCCCCATCCAACCCTAGACGACTGGACTCGGCTCCGAGGGGTAGCACTACCCCTCATCCCCCATTTTGTCCTCTTTCTCGAGATGCAACCGAGACGCTCTTTATCCCATGTTGTGTCCTTTAACGCTCGACATCTGTGAGCGCGGCACTTCGACAGCTTCTGTGGTATCTGATCGCAGGAACCCGAGGGGGCGTCAACCGAGCGAGAATCATCGAGGCGCTGCGCGAACGGCCTTACAACGCAAACCAGCTCAGCGCGGCGCTCGGACTCGATTATCGGACGGTCCGTCATCATTTGGATCTCCTACAGAAGAATGGCCTGATTACGCGCCCCACCGGGGACGCCTACGCCTCTCCCTATTTCCTGTCGCCCTATCTCGAAGGGAGCTACACGATCTTCGAGGAGATCCGGAAGAGGCTCAAGCCGCCGGGCGGGCGATTCGGGTGAGATTGTGGAATATGTCCATGTGCCGCGATGCGTGAGAAGGGAATGCTCATGACAAGCGCTCTAATGATCGGAAGCATCGCCGTGGGTTGCGCGAACATTTCCCTCGCGGCAGCGCTGCTCACGGTTTATCGTGTGGTCTACGCAAAGACGAAAGCCCCTTTCAGCTTCGCCCTCGTGTTGTTCGCGTTGGCGTTCCTCGCGCAGAACGTCCTCATGGTCTACTCCCTCCTCACGATGATGGCCCTTGTGCCCGGCGGGCTGGACCCGTATCTCCTCGGGGTCGGAACGCTCGAAGCGATCGGGCTCGGCGCGATGCTCTGGACCGCGACGCGCTAGGGTCATCTGCGCCCCCGGCGTCGAGGAGCAGGCTTGCCCAGCCTCACGGAGATCGCGCGGGAGAAGAACATGATCGTCGTCACGAATACCACCGCGGCCGGGGACATCACGGGCGAGGTCGCGTCCCTGACGGCCGCGCTTGCGAGGAAAGGAGAGAAGAAGGAGTGAGCTCGAGTCCGGCGAGATGGGCCCGCGTCGGCCTGATCCTCGCCCTCGCGACCATCGTCCTCGCCGCCGCGATGCCGGCGGCCCGAGCCCAGGGGCCGCGGATCCTCCTGGCCGTCGTCGATGGCGCGATCGACCGTTCCACGGTGGACTATCTCCAAGAGGCGATCGACGAGGCCCGCGGCGGAGGCTATGCGGCCCTCATGATCCGCTTCGACACGCCCGGTGGCGGGCTCGCCGAGACCGTCGCGATCGCGGAGATGTTCAACAACGCCCGCGACGTGCCGATTCTCGGATGGGTCGGACCGGTCGGCGCGCATGCTTGGAGTGCGGGGACGATCTTGCTTGTGTCGACGGACCTCGCGGCGATGGCCCCCGGCACGACGATCGGGTCGGTGCAGCCCGTGGAGGTCGGTCCGGGCGGCATCGTGCCGGTCACGGACCCGAAGATCATCAACGCGGTCGTGACGGCGATCTATGAGGAGCTCGCTCTCCACAACCGCAGCACGGACCTCGCGGCGCGGTTCGTGATCGACAACCTGAACCTCAACGCGACGCAGGCGCAGAGCCTCCGTGCGACGGAGCTGGTCGCCGCGAGTCCGCAGGAATTTGCGACCCTGGCGGACGGACGCCGGGTGGTCGTGCAGAGCAACGCGACCGTGTACAAGGACTTCACCCTCCACACCGCAGGCGCCGAGATCGTGACGTTCAGTTCGTCCGCACGGGTGCGACTCCTCGAGATCCTGTCGGACCCACTCGTCGCGTCGCTCCTGCTGATCCTCGGGATTTATCTCGTGATCTTCGGCATCTCCGCGCCGGGCCACGGGGCCGAGATCGCCGGGATCATCATCCTCCTGCTGGCCCTCATCGGCCTCGGATTCAGCGTCGACCCGATCGCCCTCCTGCTGTTCATCGTCGGCGTCATCCTGATCATCATCGAGATCAAGACGCCCGGATTCGGCGTGTTCGGAATCGGCGGGATCATCGCGATCGTCTTGGCAGCGGCGTTCCTCGCACCGTTGCGACCGCCGCGGTTCGTCGTCTCGCCGGATTACCAGATTTTCTTCCTCGCGTCGTTCCTCATCCCGACGGGTCTCTTCGGCGGATTCCTGTTGTTCGCGATGTACAAGGTGCAGCAGGTCCGGCACCGTGCTCCGATCGTCGGGGAGATGGTTGGGCAGCCCGCGACCGTAGTCGAGGGCCTGCGCCCCGGGGAGAAGGGCTACGTGCGGCACCGCGGGGAACTCTGGCAGGCGACGGCGGACGAGACGCTCTCGGCCGAGTCCAGAGTCTACATCCAAGGGGTGGACGGCATCGTCCTGCGAGTGTCGTCCACGCCGCCGCCCGCTCCCGCGTCCAACCTGCTGCGTCGCCGCTTCGCATTCCTCCTCCGTCGGAAGGCCGCGTGAGGTTCCAAACTCTTAAGGCCCGGGGGAGGTTCGCCCCGCCCAATGGACACGGACGTCAATCTGTGCAAGACCGACGACGTCCCGGACGGCGGGAAGAAGCACTTCGAGATCATGGGGTACGACATCCTCGTCGTGCGATTGGGTGACCGCTTCTTTTGCGTCGATGCCGCGTGCACGTACAAGTGGGCGATGCTCACCGACGGCCTTGTGGACCGCGAGAAGCTCTTGATTACGTGCAAGGATTGCAACGGTTCGTGGGATCTCCAGACGGGCCAGCCGAAGGAACTGCCCGCGAAGTTCCCCCTCACCGCCTATCGGATCGAATCGGTCGCTGACGATCTGATCGTCACGTTCACGTATTGAGACCGGCCGATCCTCGCGACGTCGGAAGAAAAGCCTTATGAGCGCGCGGTTCCTCGCGACGGACGTCCTCCAATTCCCGTGACGAACCGAGTCGGCCCGTTCGGCTTTGGCCCGCGTTCTCATCGAGCGTTGAGGCGGTGGCGACGATGGCCGACGACAAGGATCAGCAGTTCACGCGGATGTGGAACGAAGAGAACAAATCGAAGCGAGCGAAGTTTCGGAACCTCATGAAGGCGAAGCTCGATGTGCTTCACGTCGAGGTGACGGAAGAAAACGCGCGAGCGTTCTGGAACGGCCGGCTCGCGGTTCGCCAGCCCGAGCGGATTTACCAGATGCCGGAGCGGCCCGAAAGCCGACGACCTCCACGACGCCGCTGATCCGATTCGCGTGGATTCCTGCGGGTCGCTGACCTAGAGATGAGCAGCGATTCCGCTGTTTAGCCAGAAAAATGAAAAGTCCTGGCCCGAGGGCCAGGGAAATGGTGAAGGTCAATCAGTATCGGCGTCGCCCGCGGTCCCGTCGGTCCCGGTCGCGGCCGCCGCTGCCGCTGCCGCCACCGCTGCGGTTGCCGCTGAAGGTCCCGAACTCGAACTGCCGGTCTCCGCCAGTGCTTCGCTCACGTCGCTCGCCGCTGTAGCCACCACTCCGGTAGCGCGGCTCGCGCTCGTATTCGACTGCGCTGACATCGAGCGCCGTGTTGACGTTCTCGATCATCTGCTCCGACTTCGCCATCGTGCCGTACTTCCCGACGTTCAGTCGGATGTGCCCGCGCACGAGGGTAACGTAGCCGTTGTCGATGAGGAGCGTCTCGTCCTTGTGGACACTCCCGATCTGGTCGTTCCAGAGGGTCAGGAGGACGGTCCCGGTCTCGTCGCCAACCGTCGCTTCGACGAGCTTTCTCGCTTCGCCGAATTTCGACGTGATCTCTCTCTCTTCACTCAGACTGACCACCTTGACCAAGACATTCACTTGCTTGGAGGCGGGGGTCAAGTCTTTGACTTTCGTCATTGCCTTGTCTTCCATGTTCTCACTTCTGCCGACACAAGACGCCAGAGTCGCAAAGGCCGGAAAAACCGTGTCCAGTCGAATTCAGACGTTGTGGGCTGATTACGCTTACGAGACCCTCCTATAAAAACATTCGGAAGCGGAGGAGCGCAACATTGTGACGGGACGCATCGGAGCTGGCCCCGAGCGAACTCCTTCGATGTCGGCACCATCTTTTTACCGCGACTCCACCTTCCTATGAGGGCTCATGCTCGTCGACGCATTCGGACGCGAAGTCACGGACATCCGTGTCAGCGTCACGAAGCGATGTAATTTCGGATGCATCTATTGTCACGACGAAGGCCTCGGTCCGATCCTGAAGCCGCGGATGCCCCACGAGGACGAGATGTCCGTGGCCGAGATCGAGCGCCTCCTGCGCGTCGCCCGCGAGTTTGGGATCCGCTCGGTGAAATTCACGGGCGGCGAACCGCTCATCCGGCTGGATATGGAACAGATCATCGATCGTTCGGTCCGCCAACTTCCAGACGTCTCGATGACGACGAACGGCTCGATGCTCGCGAAACGCGCGGAGGCTCTTCGGGACGCGGGTCTGAAACGCGTCAATGTTTCGATCGATTCGCTCGATCCCGCGGCCTTCCGAGACATCCGCAAAGGCGAGCTCGCGCCGGTCCTGCGTGGCATTCAGGAAGCGCTCCGAGTGGGCCTGAAGCCCGTCAAGCTCAACATGGTCGTGTTCAAACAGACGCTCCCGCACATCCCGCGGATGATCGAGTACATCTCCGACGGCGACGGGCTCAAGCTCCAGCTCAT
>Ga0209160_1000013_pt1 | contig 131920 bp, 130 predicted proteins | sample GraSoiAngelo_153_FD_186167 | JGI IMG/M metagenome (GOLD analysis project Ga0209160, IMG submission 186167) | Grasslands soil microbial communities from the Angelo Coastal Reserve, California, USA - 14_1009_12_40cm (SPAdes) (version 2) | ecosystem: Environmental > Terrestrial > Soil >...
CTGGTCCCCGGGCAAAAACGTCCCCACGGGGTTCGTCACCAGGTTGAGCGCGAGGCCGGCCGCCCGGCCGTAGCCCAGGGCGTTGAGGCGCCGCAGTCCCACGAGCGACTCCGCGAACACCCCCTCCCCCCGTTGCGCGTCGGTCTCGCGCGCCTGGTAGTACGGCAGGGACGCGATGATCTCGACGCGCTGGGCCGCCAGCAGCTCCGGGATGTCGGCGTAGTTGGGGAGCAGAATCGCGGTGAGGTTGCAGCGGTGCATCACGTGCGTGCCGAGCGCCGTACCGCGCGTGACGATCTCGCGGAAGTCGGGATGCAGCTCGGGCGCCCCGCCTGTGATGTCGAGCGCAGGGATGCGGGCTCGCTCGAGGAAGCCGAGGCACGCCTCGATCACGGCGCGCGGCATCACCTCGGCGCGATCGGGGCCGGCGTCGACGTGACAGTGGCGGCAGGTCTGGTTGCAGCGCTTTCCGACATTGATCTGAAGGATCTCGATCGCGGTCGGACGGAGCGGGTAGAGATTCGCCGAGCGCAGCGCTTCCGCGAAGCTCCGGGGCAGGGGGACGGCGTCGAGGCGGGCGCGCTGCGCCGCTCCGTCAGCGAGCGGAGCGCCTTGCTTTCGCAACGTCGGCAGCACGCGGGCCATGGGAAACGCTACATACCCAGGTCGTCGACGTGATTCAGCATCTGCACTCCGTGGACCAGCGACGCGCCGCCGCGGATCGCCGCGGCGACGTGCACCGCCTCGGTCATCTGGTCCAGATTCGAGCCCTTCTCGAGCGCGTCCTTGGAATAGGCGTCGATGCAATAGGGGCACTGCACGGCGTGCGCGACGGCGAGCGCGATGAGCGCCTTCTCGCGCGCGCTGAGCGTGCCCTCGGCGAAGACGGCGTTGTACCAGGCGAAGAACTTGCGGGCCAGGTCGGGTGCCCCGCGCTCGATCTCGCCGAAGCGGGGCAAGTCATGACGGTGATAGTAGTGCGGGCGGTCGGGCATCTCGCGGCTCCGCGTCAGGTTCACGCCGGAAAATACTCAGGCGGCCGCTCAGGTTCGACCTCAGGGTAGATCGATCAGCAGAACCTCGCTAGGCACGGCACCCCGGATCTCGAGCGTTGGTTCACCTTCGATCGCCGCGGCGTCGCTCTGACCGAGTGGCTGGCCGTTCACCATGCCGCCGCCCCGGGACACGAACAGGTACGCGCGCCGGCCGGGAGCAAGGGTGTGGGTGACGGTCTTCCCCGCGTCGAGCGAAGCAGCGTACAGCGTGGCATCCTGGTGGATCCGGAGGGCGCCGTTGGCGTCGCTACCCGAAACGACGGGTAGGAGTGCGTTGCGGCGCGCCGCGCCGGGGAACGTCTTCTGGTCGTACCGGGGCGTGCGGCCGCGCGCATCGGGGAGGATCCAAATCTGCAGCAGGTGCAGGCGCTCGCCGGCGGAGGGGTTGTATTCCGAGTGGACGACGCCCGTCCCGGCGGTCATCACCTGGACGTCGCCCGCCCGGGTCACTCCCTCACCGCCGGTCGAGTCGCGGTGCGCCACGGCGCCCTCCAGCACGATCGTGATGATCTCCATGTCGCGGTGTGGGTGGGGCGGGAAGCCCGCGCCCGGGGCGACGAAGTCCTCGTTCAGCACACGGAGCGGGCCGAACTGGACGTGGTCCGGATCGTAGTAGCTGTCGAACGAGAAGCTGTGCCAGGTATCGAGCCACCCGTGGTTCGCGTGGCCACGCTTCCCGGCTCGTCTAATGGTGATCATGGTGTGCCTCCTTGGCGGCGAGCCGCTCGGCCGCCCCCGTGCCCAACGAGCGCAGCAACCGGACGGCGGCGGCCTGCTGACGGGCAGGCAGCGCGCTCACGGCGTGCCGGATTGCCGCGGCATGCGCCGGGAAGATGCGGGCGATCAAGCGCCGTCCGGCCGGCGTGAGTGCCAGCAGCGTCACCCGGCGGTCGCTGCCGCTGGGGCGCCGGCGCACCAGGCCGCGCTGCACGAGCTTGTCGACGACGTAGGTGGTGCTGCTCGACTCCACCAGGATGCGCCGCTGTACTTCACACACCGGCAGCTCGCCCTTGTGATACAGCACCTCCAGCACGCCGAACTCGGTCGTCCCCAGGGGGAAGCGCGCGATGCTGGCGCGCGAGTGGTGCTCCACGGCATCGAACGCGCGCGCCAGCACCACCCAAAGCTTGAGCGGTACATCTGCGGCTGATCGTTTCATTTCTCACCCAATGGAACCTTCCCGGGCCGCGCATTGTTCCCAGGTCGTTAGGAATCTAATATCTCGATTTCGAGACAATATCGGAGGGTAGGCTAACATGTTCGCAAACGTTGCGCTGCTGGCGTTGCGGCTGACGCTGGGGGCGGTATTCCTGGGCCACGGGGCCCAGAAGGCGTTCGGGGCGTTCGGTGGGCCGGGCTTCGCCGCGGCCAGCGGATTCATCGGGAGCCTGGGGTTGCGGCCGGCGCGGTTCTGGACGGCCCTGGCGGTGGGTGGCGAGCTCCTCGCGGGGCTGTTGTTCCTGCTCGGGCTGCTCACGCCGGTGGCTGGACTGTTGGTGCTCGGGACGATGGCGGTCGCGATCGCCAAGGTACACGGCCCGAAGGGGTTCTTCGTGCAGAACGGCGGATACGAGTACAACCTGGTGCTGATCATCGCGGCGCTTGCTGTGGCGCTGGTCGGGCCGGGGGCGTTCTCGCTGGACCACCTGTTGGGCCTGGGTCGGTAGCTGGCAGGGGCAAGGCACGCCTTGCCCCTTAGTCGTCGTAGATTACCCTGCTCCGTTGCGCGAGGCAGGGAAGCTTGGAATCGCTCGTCCCCAAACTCGTCACTACGCTCACGGGCTACACTCGCGAGCAGTTCTTCTCGGACGTCGTCGCGGGCGTGATCGTCGGCATCGTGGCGCTGCCGCTCGCCATCGCGTTCGCGATCGCGAGCGGCGTCAGCCCCGAGCGTGGCCTCTTCACCGCGATCGTCGCCGGGTTCCTGATCTCCGCGCTCGGTGGCTCGCGGGTGCAGATCGGCGGCCCCACGGGCGCCTTCGTGGTGATCGTGTACGCGGTCGTGCAGCGGCACGGGGTGGACGGGCTCGCCGCGGCGACGCTGCTCGCGGGCGTCATGCTGGTGGGCTTCGGCCTCGCCCGGCTGGGCGGTGCCATCAAGTTCATCCCCTACCCGGTCACGATCGGGTTCACGAGCGGAATCGCGCTCATCATCTTCTCGAGCCAGGTCAAGGACTTTCTCGGGCTCCGCATGGGCACGGTGCCGGCGGGGTTCGTCGAGAAGTGGCAGGCGTTCGGGGCACACTTCGACTCGATCAACCCCTGGGCCACGGTGATCTCGGTCATCGCGCTCGCCATCATCGTCGCCTGGCCGCGTCTCGAGCTGCGCATTCCGAGCCCCTTCGTGGCGCTGATCGTCACCACGGCGCTCGTCCAGCTGCTGCACTTGCCGGTGGAGACGATCGGCAGCCGCTTCGGGGCGATCAATGCGGCGCTCCCGGCGCCCCGCCTGCCGCCCCTGACGCTCCACCAGCTCCCGGCTCTCATCGGCCCCGCGTTCACCATCGCGCTGCTCGGAGCGATCGAGTCGCTGCTTTCCGCCGTCGTGGCGGACGGCATGATCGGCGGCCGGCACCGCTCCAATATGGAGCTCGTGGCGCAGGGAGTCGCGAACATCGCGTCTCCACTATTCGGCGGCATCCCCGCGACCGGGGCGATCGCCCGCACGGCGACGAACGTCCGGAACGGCGGCCGCACGCCGGTCGCCGGCATGGTTCACGCGGTGACGCTGCTCCTCATCACGCTGTTCTTCGGGCGCTGGGCGGGCCTCATTCCGATGGCCACGCTGGCGGCGATCCTCGTCGTCGTGGCCTACGGCATGAGCGAGTGGCGCACCTTCAGGGCGGAATTCCGGGCGCCGAAAAGCGACATTGCGGTGCTGCTCGCGACGTTTCTCCTCACGGTGCTCGTGGACCTCACCACCGCGATCGAGGTGGGGATGGTGCTCGCGGCGTTCCTGTTCATGCGCCGCATGGCTGAGGTCACGAACATCAGCGCCATCACCCACGAGTTGCGGGACCCGGTGGACGATTTCGAGCGCGATCCCAACGCGGTGCGGCGGCGTGCCGTCCCGCCGGGCGTCGAGGTGTACGAAATCACGGGTCCGTTCTTCTTCGGCGCGGCCGAGACGCTGCGCGACCGTCTGGGCCGGATCGCGACCCGTCCCAAGGTGCTGATCCTGCGGATGCGGCACGTCCTCGCCATCGACTCCACCGGTCTGCACGCCCTGCGGAAGCTCGTGGAAGGGAGCCGCCGCGCCGGCTCGCTCGTGATCCTGTCCGATGTGCATGCGCAGCCCGTGGTCGCGCTCGAGCGCTCGGGGATGTACGAGGCGCTGGGCGAGGAGAACATCCACGGCAACATCGACGACGCCCTGAATCGCGCGCGGGAGCACCTCGGGCTCCCGGCGGTGCCACGCCCCACCTTCGCGACGCCGACGGTCGCCCGGGAGCAGTCGCCGTAGGCCGTGGTCGACGCGTCCTGTTTGACTGCTGCGTCAGCCGTGGGGCGCGGAGGCGCGCTCGAGGATCAGGCGCTCCCCGGCTCCCGGGGCCCGCGGGTCGGATAGCCGCGCATACGATCCATCCGACTGGAGGGTCCACACCGTGGGATCCGTGAGCTCCCGCTCGAGGATGCGGTCGAGGCGCGCGCGCGCGGCTGGGTCGTGCACCGGGGTGATCACCTCGACGCGCCGCCGCAGGTTGCGCGGGCGCCAGTCGGCCGAGCCGATGTAGTACTCGGGCGCGCCCGCGTTCGCGAAGTGATAGATCCGCCCGTGCTCGAGAAATCGGCCCAGCAGGCTCACCACGCGAATCCGCTCGGAGAGCCCTGGCACCCCCGGCCGCAGCATGCAGGTGCCGCGTACCACGAGGTCGACGGCCACCCCGGCTTGTGAGGCGCGGTACAGGGCCCGGATGACGGTCGCGTCGGCGAGCCCGTTGAGCTTCGCGCGGATGCGCCCGCCGCGGCCGGCCCGCGCGTGGTCGGCCTCCCGGGCGATCAAGGCTACGAACCGGTCCAGCATGTTGGTCGGGGCCACGAGGAGGCGCCGGAACTCGGCCTGGGGCGGCCGCCCGGAGCCCGTGAGCTCGTTGAACAGTCGGTGCAGGTCTTCCGCGATGGCGGCGTCCGCGGTGAACAACCCCAGGTCGGTGTAGCTCCGGGCCGTGTCGGGATTGTAATTGCCGCTGCCGATGTGCGCGTAGCAGCGGGTGCGGCGCCCTCCGTCGGTCCGCCGCACCACCAAGGCGATCTTCGCGTGCGTCTTCAGGGTCGCGAGTCCCGTGACGACATGGATGCCGGCCGCCTCGAGGCTTTGGGCCCAGCCGATGTTGAGCTGCTCGTCGAAGCGTGCCTTCAGTTCGACGAACACCGACACATCTTTTCCGGCGCCGGCCGCCCGGCGCAGGGCCTCACCGATCGCCGACGGTCCTCCTGGGCGGTACAGCGTGAGCTTGATCGCCGCCACCGCGGGGTCGTCCGCTGCCTCAGCGATGAAGCGCTCGAAGCTGGCGGCGAACGAGTCGTAAGGATGGTGGACCAGGACGTCGCCGTGGTCGAGTGCGTCGAGCAGGGACCGCTCTCCCGCGAACGGGTCGGACGCGGCGAAGTCGGGATAGCAGGACCCGCTGCCCCCCTCGCCCGTGGCGAGCTCGCCGAGCGCGCCGAGATCGAGCGGGCCGTGGGCTTCGTACACGTCGGACGGTCCGAGCGCGCTTTGCAGACCGCTCTCCTCGAATCGCAGCTCCCGCTGCAACAGGTCGCGCAGTGCCGGCGGCATCGTGTGCTCCACCTCGAGGCGCACTACCGGACCCCACGGTCGCCGCCGCACCTCCTCCGCCACCGCTTGCAGGAAGCTCGTCGTCGCGAGCTCGTCGAGCTGGATGTCCCCGGCGCGGGTGACCCGGAAAGCGTGCGCCTCCACGACCTCCCGGCCGGGGAACAGCGTCGCGAGCCGGGCGCGCACCACGGTCTCGAGCAGGATGGCGCCTCCGCCCCCCAGCGTGAGGAAGCGGGGCGGGGCCGGCGGAAGCTCGACGGCCGCGAAGTGTACGGGCCCGCCCGGCTCGTCCCGCAGCGTCACCGCGAGGCTCAGTCGCCGGTCGCCACCGCGCGGGAACGGGTGGCCCGGGGCGCGGGTGAGCGCCTTGGGCGTGAGCAGGGGGGCGATCTCGTCGGCGAAGTGGCGGTCCAGCAGCGTCCGCTCGTCGGCCTCGAGCTCGCTCCAGTCGCGGAGCCGAATCCCGTGCGTCACAAGGTCGGCCTGGGCGAGATTGCGGAACGCCCGGTATTGCCGCGCGACGAGCGGGTGGAGTCGGATGGCGATCGCATCGAGCTCCTCGACGGGTGTGAGCCCGTCCGGAGACCGGTCGCAGATGCCCGCCGCGACCGCGTGTTTCAGGGCGCCCACCTCGACCATGAAGAAATGGTCGAGGTTGGTGCTGACGATCGCGAGAAAGCGGAGTCGCTCGAACAGCGGGGTGCTCGGGTCCTCCGCGAGCGCGAGCACCCGCGCGGTGAATTCGAGCGAGCTCAGGTGCGCGTTGATGAACTGCTCGGGCGCCGGAGCGGTGGCCTCCAGGGCGCGCGCCCGCAGCAGGGGCACGCGGAGCTCACTCAGCGTCATCCGGCTACCGTCGTCGCTCGGGAGCTCGGCGGACTGTGGTGGCGCCGCGGACCACTCCGGTACCAGCTCAGAGCGCGCCGCCACCGCGAGGGCGGCGAGGGTCACGGGCTCCCGCAGCACCGGAGACCCGACGCGCCCCACGATCTCGGCGGGCGGGAACCACTGGATGGCGCCCGGGGGCGTCGCCGCCAGATCACGGCGCAGGCGTCGTGCCAGCCAGACCTCGATTGCCGGCCGGGCCTCCGCCGCGGGCACGACACCCAGCAGCCGGACTTCTCCCTCGGCGTGCCCGAACGAGCGGCGCAACACCCGGCGGCAGCCATCCTCGCCACCTCCTTCATCCGTCGGGAGCCGCAGCTCGGTGCCGACCCGGCACAGCGCCATGCGTCCGTGCGCGAGCGCCAGCACCGCCACCTGTCGCCGGGGGCCGGCGGCGCCTTCACCTGCTGGCTCCGGCGCATTCCGCAGCTGCGCCGCCCGCTCGGCGCGCTCGAGCGCCGCCGCCGCGAGGCCGTACCGCCGTGCCACAGCCCCTGCGACCGGCGCGAGCGGCAGCAGCGCCCAGGGGCGCCGCCACAGCGCCAGCTCGTGGAACACCGGCGTCGCGGCGACGCCGCGCACCGCGACGCGGTCGTACGCGAACACGAACTGAGGCAAGGGCAGCGCCGGAAAGCGGGCGATACGCAGGCGCCGCTCCACGTCGAGCTCGAGCTGCGGCTCGAGTCGCGACGGATCCACCACAGCCCGGAGCCGGCGTGCCGGCTCCGATGCACCCAGCACGATGTCCCGCGGCTCGAGCTCCCCGACGCGCGCCTCGCAGCGCACGACACGGTCGCGCGCGTCGAGCGTGAGCCAGCGGTGGTCCTCCACGTCGAACCGGACGCGGCAGCGAATGTCGCGCCGACGCAGGTCGCCCTGCGGGGTGTCGAAATAGAGCTCGCGATGGAAGGTCAGCCGGGCGGGTCCGCTGCGGAGCCCGAGCGGCAGCGATGCCTGCAGCAACTCCTCCAGTCGTCCGGCGCTCGGAACCTGCCAGCGGAGCTCGCTCAAGACGGGATCGATTGGAATTCGGCGGTCGCCCCGTGCGGTGCGACGCGCTCGGTGACCGTGGCGACGAACGCGGCAGGCGACGTTTTCTTTCTCAGACGGACGAGGTACGTGAGGAGCGCACGACCACCGTCCTCCGGAACGCGCTTGGTGAGCTTCCACGTTCGGGTCAGCTCGTGCAGGGTCGCCTCCACGATCTCCTGCACCGGACTGCCCGCGTTCGCGTGGACGAGCAGCATACCGTCGAGCCGCTCGGGGTCCCGCACGCGGAACTCGCGGGTGAACGAGGGCCGCGGCTCGCCCGCGTAGATGTCGCCGACGTTGAGCGACCACAACCCGAGCACGGCGATGTTGAAGATCACGGACACGACGAAGCCCAGCGCTAGCGCCTGCACGCCGGCGGCGAGTCCCACCGCCATGGCGAGGAAGATGTATACCGCGTCCTTCGTGTCCTTGAGCGTGTTGCGGAAGCGAACCGCCGCCGCGAGCCCCGCGAGGCTGAACGCCAGGGCGAGGCTGTTCCGGACGACCGCCACGATGCCGGCGATCGCGAGCGGCAACAGGATCACTGTCTGCACGACGGACGGATCCCACCGCTGCCGTTGCTTGCTCAGCATGTAGATCCAGGCGACGGGAATCACGAGCGCCAGCGCGCCCGCCATGGCGAGGGCGGTCCGCAGCGCGGCGGGCGGGCGTTCCCCTGCCGGCGCGCCGCCTTCTTCCGTCGGCTCGCCGCCGCCCTCCAGGGCCCGGCGCAGTTGGCGCGCCGAGACGCCCGACGGTACCTCGAAGGAGACGGCATCGCGCACCACGGGCGACCGGCGCTCCAGCAACAGCGTGCCGCCCACGAGGACTGCATAGTAGAGCAGCAGCCGGAGCAGCGATCGGGTGAGGGGATCGAGCGTCACGGCCGGGCCGCGGGGCAGCCGTCGCTCAGCTGGTGCTTCGCCCGACGGGGCTCGTTGATGGTGCGGTAGAAGTCGTCGTAATAGCCGAGCGCCTGCTCGACCCGCTTCGGCTCCAGGTCCGGCTGACCGCGGTACAGCGCGTAGATCGAGTCCTTCACCGCGTTGAACTGGGCGAACAGCGGCGCGAAGTCGTCGGGGGTGCGACAGGTACCGCGGTAAATCCGTTCCCGCACGGTGCGAATGCCGAGGCGCGGGTCGGGCTGGGCGTACGGCGTGAAGATCACACCGGACCAGTCGAAGTCGTACGGGACGGGAAACACGGTGCCTGCGCTGTCGCGGATCAACACGATGTTGTGCTCCGCGGCGACCGACCAGTCGGTGTTGCCGATCAGGTACTGGAACAGTGTGACCAGGCCCATCTGCTGGAAGTTCGTCTCCTCCTGGTGGATCCCCTGCTGTGCGAACACCTGCATGTGGTTGCGCCGCGCCATTCGGTCGTCGTCCTCGAGGAAGAAGGCGTACCGCGTCGCAGGCGCGCCCTTGGCCCTCGTGTCGATGTACGTGGCGCGCGCGAGACGAACCCGGAAGCTTTGCGGCGTCAGCAGCGTATAGGTGCGGTAGATGAGGTATTCCTCGAGCAGATAATTGGCATAGGCGTGGCTGCCACGGCATTGCACCACCAGCTTGAGGCTTCCCTGGTGCGCGAACACCGTTTGGGTGGCGTCGGTCCGGTCGAAATCGAGCTTGAGCGGCGGGAATTCGCAGATGCGCAGCCGGTAGTGACCACGCGTGTGCAGTTGGATGTTCACCGACACGGTGTCGCCCGTCGCCGACCGGTAGGACAGCACGCCGGGGTGGAGGCGCTTCCCTGTCCCGCGGTCCTTGGCGACCGCGCGCCAATCAGCGGTCAGCGTGAATTCGATCGGGTCGTCGGAGTCGAACAGCCGGTGGCGCGCAGGCTCTGCCGTGTCCGCCGGGAGCTGCAAGCGGAACGGCTGTAACGGCCGCGCACTCGGCCGGGGCGCGATGCCCCCCCCCAGCGCTGCGAGCGCCGCGACCGTGAGCGGGAGCAGACGCTCCGTCAGGTCGAGGCTCACGCAGCAACTTAGGGAGCGTCAGCCGGGTCGGCTAGGGTCGCGCGCGGCGGTCCCGCTCGTCCAGGGGGCGGAACAGCGCCCGCACCACGGCCGTCGCATCCACGGCGATGAGCAGCCCGTCGCGCGGCAGCGTGACGACACCGATCAAGGTTCCCGCGGGCGGGTTCCGCTCCGGAAAGAAGTCCGGTGCGGCGGCGCGAATCAGGTCGAGGTCGCCGGGCTTGGCGCTCACGACATAGATCGTGAGCTTCGCGACGTCGCTGGGCCCGACGCCCGCGATCCGCAGCACCGTGGCCAGGTTCGCGAACGCCTGGGCGGCCTGGGCCTTCAAGTCACCCGGCCCGACGAGCCGGCCCGTGCTGTCGAGCGCGACTTCACCCGACACATACACGGTCGATCCCACGCGCACCGCGTGGGTGAAGCCCGGGATCGCTGCGAGCGTCCCCGGGTTGATGTAGCGGGTGGCGGCGGGGTCGAAGCCGCCGGGCGGCTGCCGGAATCCGCCGCTCGGCGGCGCGGCGCATGCGGTCAGCAGGGCGGCGGCGATGCTGCCCGCAAAGGCGAGACGCATCCGGTGCTCCTTGTCGGTCAGGGTGCCCTTCGTATACTCCCGCCGCTGCTGGGAGTTCACCCTCCCGTCAGCACCGCGACCCGCGCGTCCGTACTTCCCAACATGAGAGCCGTGCCCGCCCCCGACTGGGATGGCGCCCCGGGGGAACCCGGCGGCACGGCGGGACCGGGTGGGGCGCGGCCGGCGGAGGACGAGGCGGCCCTCGTGGCGCGCGTTCTGGCTGGTGATCACGAGGCGCTGGGACCGCTCGTGGCTCCGTACGTGGGATCGCTGCGCCGCGTGACGCGTGCCATCCTCGGCGACGTGGACGAGGCGGACGACGCGGCGCAGGATGCGCTGCTGTTGGCCCTGGTGAAGCTGGACCAGTTCGACCGCGCCCGCCGGTTCGGGCCATGGCTGATGCGCATCGTGACGAACGCGGCGATCGACCGCCGGCGCCGGCGCCGGGTGCGGGTGGCGGGCGGCCTGGACGATGACGTCGCGGGGGACGATCCCCTCCCCGACGCCGAGGCGGAGCGGGTGGTCCTGGGCGAGCGGCTGGAGGCGGCGCTGGCACAGTTGCCGGAGCGGTATCGGACGGCGGTGGTGCTGTTCGACGTCGAAGGCTATTCGCACGCCGAGATCGCCGAGCTACTGGGCGTGGCGCCGGGGACGGTGCGGTCGGCCGTGTTCCATGCCCGTCGCCGGTTGCGGGGGCTGCTCGCAGACTGGAGGGAGGGAGAAGGGCGTGAGACCTGAGACTTCGGAGTTCTCGTCAGAGCGTGATCGGGCGCTCGGGGCCGCGTTGCAGGCGGCGCTCGACCGGCCCGGCAACGCGGAGTTCCTCGCCACGGTACTGGAGCGCGCGCGGTCGGCCGGTGTGGGGTCGTCGCGCGCGGTGCTGGGGCGGCCCGCCTGGACTCGCATGGCCGTCGTGGCGGCGGTGCTCGCGGCACTCGTGGGCGGGGTCCTCGCTGGCACGGCGGTGCGGGCTTCGCAACCGTTCGACGACGCGTGGGTCACGGCGACCACCGGCAACGCCGGCGCGGGCGCGCTGTTCACGGCGGAGCAAGCTCCCGACGCGAGCATCCTGTTCACGTCGGTCGCCGTCAATTAGGAGGAAGGAGCCGGCATGTTGAAGCAGTCTCCGGGCTGGGCGATCGCGTCGCTGGTCGCGGCCTTTGTAGCAGGCGGACTCGTCGGGTGGGGCGTCAGTACGCGCGTCGGTCACGGCTGGCGCCGCGGCGGCCCGGGCGAGTTCGGGGGCGGACCGCCCTTCGGGCCGCGGGGCGTGCATTCGTTCCTCAAGCGCGAGCTCGACCTGACGCCGGCGCAGGAGGACTCGGTGCGCGCGATCTTCGAGCGGCACCGGCCGCAGATGGAAGCCCTGTGGCGCGCTACGCGCCCGCGCTTCGATTCACTGCGGGCGACGGTCGACAGCGAGATCGCGGCGCAATTGACGCCGGCGCAGCGGACTCGATGGCAGGAAATGATGCGGCGCATGAACGACCGGCTCCAGCGAGGACCCCCCCCACACGACCCTTAAACGGAGGAGGTGGTGCGCGACGGGCGAACGGCAAGCGGGCTCCGAAGTCGGCGGGGCCCGCTTTCATTTTCCCTGACCGGCGGCCGCGCTGTCCGCCTGCGCGAGGAGGCTGGCGAACTCGCTGAGCTCGGGAATGCCGAGGTCGGAGACCACCCAGTACGCGTAGTCGGGCGTCGTGCGACGGAGCAGATGGTATCCCTGGCGCGTTTCGGCCGCGGGGCTGGCTGTCGCACCGCGCGCGGCCGGCCAGAGGAACACGTTGATCACGTGCTGGCGCCGGCCGTACACGAGGGCCGCGACCGTCCGCCCGTTCAGGTAATCGAGCCGGCCTCCGAGCAGCGGGTACCCCCGTCCCGCGAAGTCGTACACGGGGGGCGAGAAGTCGAGCCTGCCGTTGAACCACGGCTTCACGGTATGCTGGTCCGACGAGAGCACGTCGGCGAGATGGCCGGGCATGAGCGAGCGGACGTGGCTCGCGAGCACCTCGTCGCTGAGGGTGTCGCCGGCCGCGCGCCGCACGGCGAGCTGCCACGTCCCCAGCGCGACCACGGCGAATGACGCGGCGAGGGCGAGCGCGCGCCACGCGAGCGGGCGCGGGCGGGACGCCCTCGGCTCCGACTGGCGCAGCGCCGCCCGCACGCGCTCGCGCAGCGCGCCCGGAGCCTGCAACGCCGGAAGGCGCGTCTCGATCGCCGCGCGCAGCGCGACACGGCCGTCCCGGAAGCGCGCGCAGTCGGCGCACTGGGCGAGGTGCGCTTCGAGCTCGCGGGCGTCGACCGCCGCGAGCTCGCCGTCGAGGTAGGCGTCCAGCTCCCCTTCCAAGATGGGATGGGTCACGTCAACGCTCCTGATGCTCGGCGCACAGCGCGTCCTGGAGCCGCTTGCGCGCGCGCGACAGCCGCGACATCACGGTGCCGACGGGCACGCCCGCCACGTCGCTGATCTCCTTGTAGGACAAGCCCTCGAGCTCCCGCAGCACGATGACCTCGCGGAATTCGGGCGGAAGCCGGTCGAGCGCCTCGTGCAGCGATTCGCCCGCCGCCGTCCGCAGCAACGCCGCTTCCGGGTGGGCGTCCGCCGCCGCTCCGCTGTGCAGCTCCTCGTTGAATTCGGTCGCGAGCGTGTCGGCGCGATGGCGTCGGCGCCACGTGTAGGCGGTGTTGCGCACGATCGCGAGCAGCCACGCGCGCCCGTCGTCCCCCGCGGCGCCCCCGCCCCGGAACCCGTCGAAGTACTTGAGCGCGCGCAGGTAAGCATCCTGCACGACGTCCTGCGCGTCGTGATCGTCGCGCATGAGGTACCGCGCCAGCGTGTACGCGGCGTCGAGATGCGGCAACACGACGGCTTCGAATCGCTCGAGCTCGCTCGGCTCCAATGGTCCTCAGGGTCGCGCGGTCCACCTACCGGTCACAGACTCTGCCCGCCGCGGGATTATTCCCGAGGGAATAAGCGCGGGCAGCGAAGGGTCTCCAGCACTGAACGATTCTGATGTCAAACCCTTGCCGGAGGAAGACCACGTATGAGTCCGCTGCCCACCGTTCCGGGCCGCAACGCTTCCGGGCTGCTGCTCGCGGCCCTGGCGTTCGCCGGGACGCCGCCCCAGAGGAACGCGACCGACACGGTCCAGATCACGGTGAAGTTGTCTGAGTGGAAGGTCGAGCTGTCCCAGGCGACGGTCGCGGCCGGGACTGTCACGTTCGGCATCACGAACGCCGGCAGCATTCCCCACGGCTTCGAGGTCGAAGGAAAGGGGATCGAGCAGGAGATCGAGAGGATTGAGCCGGGCGCGAGTGACACCTTGACGCTGACGCTGAAGCCGGGGACCTACGAGGTGTACTGCCCCGTGGGTGAAGACTCGCACAAGAAACTCGGTATGGAGACTCATCTCAAGGTCGCGGGCGCACAGAGCTCGGGCGCTCCGGGGTACGGCGGCTCTGAGATGAGTGAGGCGCACGAGACGACAGTGAAGGCGCAGGCGATTCGGGTGACGAGCGGCGGGCCCGCGATCCAGATCCTCCCCGGCCCGTTTCCGTTCCCGGATAGCGCAGCCCCCATCCTCAAGCAGTTCGGGGACGAGCGCGAGGGGCTCGAATCGCAGGTCAAGGACGGGCCCTACTCGAACAACGTCGTGCCGAGCGCCGGCACGTTCAGTTTCACGGCGTGGGACAAAGGCGCGGTGCGCGATTCCGTGGACGGGCTCGCCGAGTTCACGACTCAGGACGGTGCCCGCTGGAAGCTCGTGCTGGACCGCGTCCAGACGAAGGACGTGCCGCACCACCCCCGCTTCGGCGGCGTGATCCTCGGCCTCTACTACCACGGCAACACGGCGGTGCACACCCCGCTCGTCCCTACGATCAACAGCGCCGTGGCGCTGTGGGCGTTCGGGCACCTGTACAAGAACGATCAATTGGTCACCGACAACGCGATGGTGCACGTGATGCTGTTGTCGCGTACCCGCCGCGCCGGCGACTTCGCGCTCGCTTGCTGGGACTGCTCGAAGAACAAGATCGAAGAGCTGCAGCTACAAATCCTGCCTGGACCGGGTGAGCCGAAGTTCGACGCGCCCGGCGGGTTCCTGTTTGTCAACTGGGAAAAGTCCAGCTCCCGCAAGGCGAGCTGAGGAGGATCGAATGCGTTTACGCACACTGGGCAGCGGGATGTTCGCGCTCGCGGCGCTCGCGGGCTGCGGCAGCAACGGCTACGGGACTGGCGGTGGCGGGGGTGGCGGGGGTGGCGGGGGTGGCGGCGCGGGCGGTGGACCTGTCGGATCGGTCACCGTCGGCGCCGGTATCCAATTCGTGAGTGGTCACAATGGGAGCCGGAATCCGGCCGTGGATACCATCGCGGTGGGCGCGGCTGCGACGTGGACCTGGGACGCGAATTCGGCCGCTTACGGCGGGCACAGCGTGCAGTCCCTGGGATCGGTCGCCTTCGCGAGCAGCGCCGTGCAGTCGAGCGGTAGCTATGCCGTCACATTCACCACGCCCGGAACCTATCAGTACGATTGCGCAGTGCATGGCACGGCGATGAGCGGCACCATCGTGGTGCGGTAACGATCGCTCGGTCAGAACATGAACCCGGCGCGCACGTAGAGGGCCGTGCGCTCTGGGCTCTTTGCCAGGGCGAGCGAGATGGTGTCGGCCCGGCGGTGGCGCCAGGCGAACCACAGCCCGCCGCCCGCCGCGGCGTGCCAGCGGTCCGAGGACTCGCCCGGGAGCCAGACCCTGCCGCCATCCGTGAGTCCGAAGATCCCCACGTCGCCCAGCGAGAGCCGGCCCGCGACAAACCGCAGCTCGGCGTTGGCGTACGTGCCCGAGCGCCCCGCGAACCGCTGCTCGGCGTAGCCGCGCAGCGTCGTCGCGCCCCCGAGGTAGACCATCTCGTGGAACGGAACGGTTCCGCTCACGCGCGCGCCGCCGGCGCGCAGCGCGAGCGTCGCGGACGGGGGATCGCCCGCCGACACATAGGCCGACGCTTCCGCCGACACCTTCCCGAACGGGCTCACCACGTCCCACGCGCCAGGGAACCACTCGCCCGTCAGGCGGACGTGCGCGCCCGCGGCTGGGGCGGCGGGCATGTCGCGGGTGTCGAGCTCGACGAGTGCGCGCGTCCCGATCTGACCGAAATTGCCGGCGCCGTAGTACGGCCCCGTGCGCGCGAGGAGCGTGGTCGTGTCCGGATGGGTGTGGGCGTACTTCAGGAGCGGGCCCAGCGTGAGCCGGAGCCGCGGGGCGAGCGGCACCGTGGCCGCGGGCGCGAAGAGGGCCTGTTGCTCGTTCACCCGGTACACGCTGTCCGGTTGCGAGGCGTCGCTCTCGTTGCCGAAGCCGTAGAACCTGACCAGCTCGAGCCCGGATGAGTGCAGCTCGACGGTGAGCACGGTCGGCGCGAGCGGCCGGCGGAACTCGCCCGCGAGCGCCGCGCGATAGCTGCCGGGGGCGCTGCCGTACTCGGCCTCCGCCACGAGACGCGTGCTCGGCGGCAGCGCGTGAAACGCATAGCGAGTGTGGACGACGCCGACGCCGACCAGCAGACCGACGTCCGGGGCATAGCTCGCGCCGACGAGGGGGACGGTGCGGGGGCGCCAGGCGTCCTCCTGACCCACCGCCGGCACGGGCCACGCGAGGGCCGCGGCGCCGAGGCCCGCCATGAGTAGGGGCCTCAAAGCGCAGGACTCCATGTAGTATTAGTACAGTCTCCGAAGGAGCCGCGCTCCATGACCTGGAAGCCCCTCGTGGTGCTGCTCGCCTGCGCCGCGCCTCTCGCCGCTCAGCAGCCCGGCAATGTGTCGCCGATGATGCAGGGTCCCATGATGCGGGAGATGGGGCCGGGGATGATGAAGCTGATGTTGTTCACACCGCGGCATCTGCTGGCTCGCAAGGACGCGCTCGGACTCAGTCCCGACCAGGTCAGCCGGCTCACCGCGTTGCGTGACGCGACGCAGACCGCCGGGGAGGCCGCCGAGGCGGACGCGAAGTCTCACATGCAGGCTCTGGAGCAGGTGGCCGACTCCCCGAAGCCGGACACGAGCGCGATCAAGCTGCATTTCCAGGCGGCGCTCGGTGCGATGGGGAAGGCGCACTGGGCCATGCTCGTGTCCGCAGTGCAGGCGCGGGCCGTGCTGAGCGACGCGCAACGCGCTGGCATGCAAGCATGGGCCGACTCGATGCAGGCGTGGACCGAGCAGCATCGCCAGATGATGAAGCCAAGCCAGCCGCATTAGGTCTCCAGTGCGGCGATATTCGCCGCGGCGTCGTGGATCCAGGTTGCCTCCCCAACATGCCGCTTCGCCCTGAACAGGAGGGAGGTCGGGTCATGATCGAGTCCATCGAGCAGGGTCTCGTGGTGGTGCGCGGGGGCGCTGAAGGATTCGCCCAGGAGATTACTGCGGGGCGCCACCAGCTGATCGCCGACGAGCCGGTGGCCGCGGGTGGGACCGACCGCGGGCCCGGACCCTACGATTTGTTGCTAGCGGCGCTCGGCGCCTGAACGTCCATGACGATCGCGCTGTATGCGCGACGGAAGGGGTGGCCGCTTACGGACGTGACGGTGCGCCTGCGCCACTCGCGGATCCACGCCGACGATTGCGCCGAATGTGAGACGAAGCAGGGCATGCTCGATCGCATCGAGCGCGAGATCGCGGTCGCCGGCGAGCTGACCGAGGAGCAGCGGAGCAAAGTGCTCGAGATCGCCGACAAATGCCCGGTCCATCGGACGCTCACGGCGGAGATCAACATTCGGACGACCCTGCTTTGAAAATGCCGCACGCCGGCATGGTGGACGACTTCCGCCGCCGCTTTTGGGTATCGCTGGCGCTGACGCTGCCGGTGCTCGCGACCTCCGAGATGGTCCAGCACCTGCTCGGTCTCCGGGGCGCGCTCGCGTTCCCGGGCGATCGCTTCATCGAGTTCGGCTTCGCGTCGGCGGTCTACTTCTACGGCGGCCGGCCGTTCCTCACCGGTCTCCTCGACGAGGTCCGCCGGAGACTGCCAGGGATGATGACCCTCGTCGCCCTCGCGATTACGGTCGCCTACGGCTACAGCGCGTTGGTCGTGCTCGGCCTACCCGGCACCGTCTTCTTCTGGGAGACGGCGACCCTCATCGACATCATGCTGCTCGGCCACTGGATCGAGATGCGGTCGGTGCTCGGCGCCTCGCGGGCGCTCGAGCAGCTGGTGCGGTTGCTCCCGGCCGAGGCCCACCGCCTGCGCGGCGATGGCTCGGTCGAGCAGGTTCCACTCGATGCCCTCAAACCGGGCGACCGAGTGCTGGTCAAGCCGGGGGAGAAGGTCCCCACCGACGGGCTGGTCGTCGCCGGTCGCACGAGCGTTAACCAGGCCCTGCTGACAGGCGAGTCCCAGCCGGTGGAGAGGGGCGAGGGGGATCAGGTCATCGGCGGCGCGGTGAACGGCGAGGGGGCGATCACGCTCGAGGTCCGGCGGACCGGCGCCGAGACCTATCTGTCGCAGGTGATCGAGCTGGTGCGCAAGGCTCAAGAGACGCGCTCGCGCACGCAGGACCTCGCGAACCGGGCCGCCATGTGGCTCACCCTCATCGCCGTTGGCTGTGGCACAGTCACGCTCGTTGCGTGGCTCGGCGCCGGGCGCGCGTTCAGCTTCGCGCTCGAGCGCATGGTGACGGTCATGGTGATCACCTGCCCGCACGCCCTCGGCCTGGCCGTGCCGTTGGTCGTGGCCGTGTCCACCGCGTTGTCGGCGCGCAACGGGCTCTTGATCCGCGATCGCGCGGCGTTCGAACGGGCGCGCCAGCTCGACGCGATCGTGTTCGATAAGACCGGCACGCTCACCGAAGGCCACTTCGGCGTCACGGATGTCGTCGCGCTCGACGGGCGGAGCGAGCGGGAGGTGTTGCGGGTCGCCGCCGCGCTCGAGAGCCGCTCCGAGCACCCCATCGCCGCCGGCATCGTACGAGCGGCGACGGAGCGCGCCGTGTCGTATCCCGTCCCCGGGGCCTTCACCGCCATCCCGGGGAGGGGCGCTCAGGGCACGGTGGACGGCATGGACGTGAAGGTCGTGAGCCCAGGATACGTGAGGGATCAGGGGCTCGGGGCTCGGGTCTCGGGGGAGCGCATACAAGGCTTGGTCGATCAGGGCAAGACGGTCGTGTACGTCCTGGCAGACGGGAAGCCAATCGGGGCGATCGCGCTCGCGGACATCATCCGGCCGGAGTCGCGCGAGGCGCTGCGGCGCCTCAAGGCGATGGACATCAAGCCGATCATGCTCACGGGCGACTCCGCGGCCGTGGCGCGCTGGGTCGCGGGCGAGCTGGGCTTGGACGAGTACTTCGCCGAGGTGCTGCCGGACCAGAAGGCGGCGCGGATCGCAGAGGTGAAGCGGCGCGGCCTCACCGTCGCGATGGTCGGCGACGGGGTGAACGATGCTCCCGCACTCGTGGTCGCGGACGTGGGGATCGCGATCGGCGCGGGCACCGACGTGGCGATCGAGTCCGCGGACATCGTGCTGGTGCGCTCCGACCCGCGCGACGTGGCGGCGATCGTCGGGCTCGCCCGGGCGACCTACCGCAAGATGGTGCAGAACTTGTGGTGGGCCACGGGCTACAACGCGGTCGCGATCCCGCTCGCGGCCGGCGTGCTCGCAGGAGCCGGCATCGTCCTGTCGCCTGCCGTAGGCGCGGTGCTGATGTCGGTGTCGACGGTGGTGGTGGCGCTGAACGCCCAGCTGTTGGGGGTGGGGGGGCGTGAATTACTCTCCTAGTCATGCGGAGATGCCTTTCGCGCGCTGTGGCGCTCGTAGGCGTGTCCCTGTCCGTCAGTCCGACCGTCCGACGGTCCGGCGCTTTGTCGGCACAGACGCACACGCAGCACCCGATGTCCATGACAGAGGGTCCGCTCGGCATCCCCGAGACGCGCCTGGGATCGGGGACGTCGTGGCTGCCCGATGCCTCGCCGATGCACGCTTCCCACTTCGTGCTCGGAGCATGGTCGTTGATGCTCCATGGGAGCGCGTTCCTGCAGTACGACCGTCAAGGAGGGCTGCGCGGCGACGACCAGGTCGCGCTGCTCGATTGGGCGATGCTCGCCGCCAGCCGCCCGCTCGCCGGTGGGCAGCTCCACCTCCGGGGCATGCTCAGCAGCGACCCGTGGGGGGTCGGCTCCGCCGGCTACCCGCTGCTGCTCCAGACGGGCGAGTCGAACGAGGGCGTGCCGCTGCACGATCACCAGCATCCTCACGACTTGTTCATGGAGCTCGCGGCACTCTACCGGCGTCAGGTCGCGGGGAATCTGGGGCTATCGCTCTACCTCGCGCCCGTGGGAGAGCCTGCGATGGGTCCGGTCGCGTTCCCGCATCGCCCCTCCGCCGCGAACGATCCTCTGGCGCCGATCTCGCACCACTGGCAGGACGGGACGCACATCACATTCGGCGTACTCACCGCCGGTGTATTCACTCGGACCGCCCAGCTCGAGGCTTCCTGGTTCAACGGACGCGAGCCGGACGAAGATCGCACCGATTTCGACTACGCTGGGCGTCGGCTCGACTCGTACAGCGCGCGGGTCACCGTGAACCCGGGACCGCGCTGGAGCTTCTCGGGGTGGTATGCGTACTTGAGGAGCCCGGAGGAGCTGCGCCCGGACGAATCATTGCACCGGTTCGGCGTGTCCGTGCTCACGACGCAGCCGTTCGGCCAGGGCGGGCAGCGGGCGAGCGCGCTGATTTGGGGCGCGAACAACCCGATCGGCTCGGGACAGGTGGCGAACAGCATCGTGCTGGAATCGAACCTCGATCTTGACGGAACGAATAGCATCTTCGGTCGCGCGGAGTATGTTCGGAAGAGCGCGGAAGATCTCGTACTCCCCACCGCGCCAGCGGGCGCCGTGTACGACATCGGCGAGCTGGCTCTGGGCTACCACCGGGTGCTTCTCACGGCCGGACGTGCCGCGGCGGGGGCGGGGATCCGCGGCGCCGTGAACTTCGTGCCGGCAAGCCTCGAGGGTGCGTATGGCGCGCGAATGCCGCTGGGCATCGCGCTGTATCTGACGCTGCGCCCCGTTGCCGCCTCCGCAGGCGGCGCGATGGACATGCCGGGGATGTCGCCCTAATGTTGTTTAAGACTCCGGATGACGAGGAGCTTCCGATGAGCGGTCAAGAGATCAAGGACACGGTGCGGGAGAAATACGGCGAAGCCGCGTTGCGCGTGCGGGCGGGAGAGAAGAGCAGTTGCTGCGGCGGCGCCGCTCGGACGGACGGCTGCGACCCGATCACCGCGAATCTGTATGACGCCGCGGAAACCGCCGGCCTCCCTGAGCAGGCGCTGCTCGCGTCGCTCGGCTGCGGCAATCCCACGGCCCTCGCGGAGCTCCGGGAAGGGGAAACCGTCCTCGATCTTGGCTCGGGTGGCGGCATCGATGTCCTGCTCTCCGGCAAGCGCGTCGGCCCAACGGGGAAGGCCTACGGCCTCGACATGACGGACGAGATGCTCGCGCTCGCGCGCGAGAACCAGCGCAAGGCCGGCGTGACGAACGTCGAGTTCCTGAAAGGGGAGATCGAGAACATTCCCCTGCCCGACGCGTCGGTGGATGTGCTCATCTCGAACTGCGTCATCAACCTCTCGGCCGACAAGCGTCGCGTGATCGCGGAGGCGTTCCGGGTGCTCAAGCCGGGCGGCCGGTTCGCCGTGTCGGACGTGGTGGTGCGGGGTGAAGTCCCGGCCGCTGTGCGGCGCAGCATGGAATTGTGGGTCGGGTGCGTCGCCGGTGCGCTCGAGGAAGCGGAGTACCGCCGGCTGCTCGCCGAGGCGGGATTCGAAGGGGTCGGCGTCGAGCCGACCCGGATCTACGAGTTCGCGGACGCGCGGGCCGTGCTCGCCGGTGCCGGGCTCGATGCCGAGGTCCTGGCGCGCGAGGTGGGCGGGCGGATCATGGGGGCGTTTGTGCGCGCCCGTAAACCCGCGTGTTAGGCTCCGGAATCGCGCAGCTGGCGCAGCACGTACTCGAGAATGCCGCCATGCCGGTAGTACACGAGCTCCTGCGGCGTGTCGATCCGCACGGTCGCCGGGAACTCGAGCGTCGAGCCGTCGGGCCGCGTGGCCCGCACAGTCACTTCCCTCCCGCGCGGGAACCCTTCCGCGAGCAGGTCGCCCAACCCCGTTAGGTCGAACAGTTCCTTCCCGCTGAGGCCGATCGTGTCGGGCGTCTCGCCCGGCAGGAACTGGAGCGGCAGGATCCCCATCCCGACCAGGTTGGAGCGGTGGATGCGCTCGTAGCTCTGGGCGATCACCGCGTGCACGCCGAGCAGCCGGGGGCCCTTCGCCGCCCAGTCGCGTGACGAGCCGGCGCCGTACTCCTTCCCCGCGAGCACGAGCAGCGGCACGCCCTCCGCCTGGTACTTCACGGAGGCGTCGTAGATCGTCAGCTGCGCGCCGTCGGGGAGATGCACCGTGACCGGACCCTCGGTGCCGGGAGCCAGCAGGTTCTTGAGGCGTACGTTCGCGAAGGTGCCGCGCACCATGACTTCGTGATTGCCACGGCGCGAGCCGTACGAGTTGAAGTCCGCCGGCTGCACGCCGTGCGCGATGAGATACTGCCCGGCGGGGCTGGTCTTGCGGATCGAGCCGGCGGGGGAAATGTGGTCGGTGGTGATGCTGTCGCCCAGCAGGCACAAGACGCGCGCGCCGCGGATGTCCTGGACCGGCCCGGGGGTTCGGGGTAGCCCGTCGAAGTACGGCGCGCGGCGGATGTAGGTCGAGTCGGGCTCCCACGCGAAGCGCTCGCCCGCGGGGACGGGAAGGCCGCGCCAGCGCTCGTCCCCGTGGAACACCTCGCCATACTGCTTGTGGAACATCGCGGACTTGATGGAGGAGCGGACGAGCTGGTCCACTTCCTTGGCGGACGGCCAGACGTCACGCAGGTAGACGGGCTTACCGTCTTTCCCTGTGCCGAGCGGCTCCTGCTGGAGGTCGAGATCGATCCGGCCGGCGAGCGCGTACGCGACCACGAGCGGGGGTGACGCGAGATAATTGGCGCGCACCTCCTGCTGGATGCGCCCTTCGAAGTTGCGGTTCCCCGAGAGCACGGAGCACACCACCAGCTCCCCTTCGGCGATCGCCGCCGAGACGGCCTCGGGGAGCGGGCCCGAGTTGCCGATGCAGGTCGTGCAGCCGTAGCCCACAAGGTGGAAGCGCAGCTGCTCGAGGTACGACATCAGGCCGGCCTGCTTCAGGTAATCGGTCACGACCTTCGAGCCCGGGGCGAGGCTCGTCTTGACCCAGGGCTGCGACCGGAGGCCCTGCTCGACCGCCTTCTTCGCCACGAGACCCGCGGCGATCATCACCGAGGGATTCGACGTGTTGGTGCAGCTCGTGATCGCCGCGATCACCACCGAGCCGTGGTGCAGCTTACAGTCCGCGCCGTCGATCGTCAGGGCGACGTGGCCCCGGCGCGACGGCGCGGCCACCGCCGTCCCGCCGAATGGCTGTCCACCTTCGGCCTCCCAGTGATTGCGCACGTCGGTGGGCGGGCCGATGGGCGACGTGGGCCTCACGAGGGTCGGCAGCACGAGCTGGAAGTTCCGGGGCACGTCGCGCAGCGACACCCGGTCCTGCGGCCGCCGGGGGCCTGCGAGGCTCGGCTCCACCGACGCGAGGTCGAGCGCCAGGGTGTCCGAGTACTCGGGCTCGGCCGCGCCGGCCGAATGGAACAGGCCCTGCTCCTTCATGTAGGCTTCGACGAGCTGCACCTGCTCTTTGGGGCGTCCGGTGAACTCGAGGTAGCGGAGCGTCTCCTGGTCCACCGGGAAGATGCCCACCGTGGCCCCGTACTCGGGCGCCATGTTGCCAATCGTGGCCCGGTCCGCCAGCGGCAGCGTGGAGACCCCCGGCCCGTAGAACTCGACGAACTTCCCGACGACGCCCTTCTTGCGGAGCAGCTCCGTCACGGTGAGGACCAAGTCCGTCGCTGTCGCGCCCTCGGCGAGCTTGCCGGTGAGGCGGAAGCCGACCACCTGCGGGACGAGCATCGAGACCGGCTGGCCCAGCATCGCCGCCTCGGCCTCGATGCCGCCCACCCCCCAGCCGAGCACACCCAGCCCGTTGATCATCGTGGTGTGGGAGTCGGTTCCGACCAGCGTGTCGGGATACGCTTGCGGCTTGCGGCCTGCACCTGTGAATACCGCTCGCGCCAGGTATTCGAGGTTCACCTGGTGCACGATCCCGGTGTCGGGCGGCACGACGCGGAACCCCTGGAAGGTCTGCTGCGCCCAGCGCAGCAGGGCGTAGCGCTCGCGGTTGCGCTGCAGCTCGAGGTCGGCGTTCACCTGAAACGCGGTGGGCGTGCCGAACTCGTCCACGATCACCGAGTGGTCGATCACGAGCTCGGCGGGGAGCAGCGGGTTGACGCGCCGCACGTCGCCGCCCATGGCCTGCATCGCGTCGCGCATCGCCGCGAGATCCACGACGGCGGGGACGCCGGTGAAGTCCTGCATCAGCACGCGCGCCGGCATGAAGGCGATCTCGTCGTCCGGAGTCTTCTTGGGATCCCAGCGTGCCAGCTTCTCGATCTCGTCGCGCTTCACGGTGCGCCCGTCCTCGCGGCGCAACAGGTTCTCGAGCAGGATGCGGAGCGAGTACGGGAGGCGGCTCGCCGGCAGGCCGCGCTGCTCGAGGGCGGCCAGGCGGAAGATCTCGTAGCTCCGCCTGCCGACCTTGAGGGTGCCGCGGCTGCCGAAGCTGTCCTGGGTCGTCATTCCACGCCCTTCACGTCCACGACAAAGTACTCCGTCTCGCCGAAGCAGCTCGTCGGGATGCCCTTGTGCTGTTTATAGGTGAGGGCGACGCGCTTGCCCATCGTCTGGTTGACGCGCGCCGCCACGGAGTCGTCCCGGACGGTGAAGAAGAACTTCTCCGACATGGTCCCCGGGATCGAGACGATGGCGAGCTCCCCTTCCCATGTCTTACAGATCCAGCCCTTCTTGGAGAATTTCTGGACGTATCCCGCGCGCTCCCCCTTCGAGTAGCTCCACGTCAGGGCGCTCCACGTGTACAACACGAAGAGCAGGATCGGCGTGAGCACGGCGGCGGCGATGAAGACCTTCTGCGTGCGCGACAGGGGGAGGTTCACGCCGGAAAGCTAAATGCGGAGTGCGGAGTGCGGAATGCGGAGTGTAAGTGCAAGGTCGAGCCGCTGAACTGAGCCCGTCTTGAAACTCCGCACTCCCCACACCGCATTCCGCACTCACGTCACCTCGTAGGTTTCCGTGCGGTACGCGATGAATCCCCGCTTCTCGTAGTTCGGCAGCGCGTGCGGGTGGTCGAGCGTGCACGTGTGAAGCCAGACGCGCGCGGGGCGGAGCGTCCACGCGTCGCGCACCGCGCAGGAGAGCAGGTGTTTGCCGAGCCCCTGTCCGAGCGCGCCCGGCGCCAGGCCGAAGTAGGCGATCTCGACCGAGCGGTCCTCGGGCACCCGCCGCAGCTCGTACCACCCGGCGAGCGCGCCCTGCAGGGTTGCGACATGCAGCGTGATGTCGGGCTGCGCGAGGTGGGCGCGGATCTCGGCGTCGCTCCAGTCCCAACGGTCGCGCCAGTGGTACGCGTCGCCGACCGTGCGATAGCACCGCCGGTACAGCGGCGGCGTGGGACGCTCCACACGCTCGACCACGAGGCCCGGAAAGTCCCCGAACGCCGGCTGGAACTGCTCGGGGCGTGTCAGTTCGAGATAAGTGCGAGTTGCGTGCACGGGGAGAAACTTAAGGCGGTGTTGGGTGCTAGGTGTTGGGGTCCCCACCCAGCACCTAGCACCTGGCACCTGACACCTGACACCCTATCTTTTTCCCCATGACCTTCAATCGCATGGGCACCGTCCCCCTGGCGCTCGCGCTGCACCTCGCGAGCTACACCGTGCTCGGCCTGTTTTGCTTTTTCGCGGGCGCGCTCAATCTGATCGACCCCGTCAAGATCCCGCACGGCATCATGTTTCTCGCCGTGTGCGGCTTCAGCTGGGGCTACGTCTTCGGGATCCTGATGGCGCGCAAGGAAGTGGTCATGCTGGGCTTCCTTGCCAGCGTGGCCTGGCTCCTGGCGGCGCTGGTCGGCGCCGCGCGCTTCGGGCTCGACTGGCGGCTTACGGCGCTGCTCGTCGGGCTCGGCGCGTACGGTTTGATCACCCTCGCGCTGTACCGGCAGCGCATCCTGGAGCACTGAGCCGCCCAATCATCCGATCACGCTCGTCTCGACGCCCTCGGGGGCGGCCGGCAGCTCCACGATGAACTTCGCTCCTCCCAGCTGGGACTCCTCGAGCCAGATCTTACCGCCGACCTCCGTGACGACGCGCTGACAGATCGCGAGGCCGAGGCCGGTGCCTTCGTCGGGTCCCTTGGTCGTGAAGAAGGGGTCGAAGATGCGGGCTCGGATCTCGCGCGGGATGCCCGGGCCCGAGTCCTGCACGACGATCCGCACCCAGCCTTCCCGCGCCTGCGTCGTGAGCTGCACGATCGCGGGCTTGCGTCCCCGCACCGCATACTCCGCGTTGGTCACCAGGTTGATCACCACCTGCTGCAGCTCCTGGCCCAGCCCGAGGACGGGGGGCGCGGCCTGGTCGAGCTCGGTGCGGAACTCCACGCTCTCGGCGCGCAGCACCCGTTGGCGGATTTCGGCGACGTCACGCACCAAGTCGTTCATCTGCACGCGCGTCGGCGCGGTGTCGGCGCGTCGCGCCAGCCGCAGCAGGCTCCGCACGATGCGCGCGGCGCGGTCCACCTCCCGCGTGATCGTCGCCGCCGTCGTGCTGGTCTCCGGATCCCGACTCGCGCGCCCCAGCAGCTCCGCCTCCATGCGGATCGCCGCGAGCGGGTTGTTGACCTCGTGGGCCACGCCGCTCGCGATCTCGCCGACGGTGGCGAGCTTTTCCCGCGCGATCAGCTCGCGCTGGGCGCGCAGCTCGTCGGTGCGGTCGTACAGCGCCACGAGCAGGTTGTCCGTCCCTACCCCTGACAACCCCGTCACGGTGCAGTCGCAGATGCGCCGGTCACCGGAGGGCTGGGTCACGAGCACCCGCCCATGCCACGGCTCTCCCTGCCGGGGGTGCGCCAGCACGAGGTGGAGCGAGATCTCGCTGGGCGACAGCCCGAGCGCCTCGAGGTGCAGCCCCAGGGCCTGCCCCTCGGACGCGATCCCGAAGAGGCGGCGCCCCGCCTGATTGAGCTGCTGCACCCGGCCCTCGCGATCGACCAGGGCCATCGGGAGCGGGCTCCCGTCCACCATCGCGTGCGCCCGTTCCGCCGCGGCGCGCGCGCCGCTCACCGCCTCGGAGAGCTCGAGTCCGCCCGCGATGTGGGCCGCGACCGCCGTGAGGTACTGCAGCTCGACCAGCCCGAAGGGCGGCGGCTCGTCGGCCGCGGGACGGAGATAGCGCACCACCGCCACCGCCCCGACGACGCCGCTCGACGTCTTGAGCGGCGCGAGCATGGCCGCCCGCGCGGTGCCGGACGGCGAGAGGGATTGCTGCGCGTCCGGCTCGGCGAGGATGTTGTCCGTGAGGAGCGCTTCGCCTGAGCGCACGACGCGCCCGGTCGCGCTCGCGTTGAGGGCGATATCGCACCCCTCGAGCTCCACGCACTGCCCGACCGTCGCGACAACCCGGAGCGCGGTCCCCTCGGGAATGCGCAACGCCACGTAGGCACCCTGGGCTTCCAGCAGGCTCGTGACGCTCTGCAGCGTGTAGTGCAACAGCAGCTGGCGCTCGGGCGCCGCGAGCAACCAGCGCGACAGTTCGACCAGGAAGGTGCCGAGGCGCCGCTCCCGCTCGAGGCCGCAGCGCCGCGTCACCATCACCGCGAGGTGCGACGCGATCTCGATCGTCGAGCGCAGCACGTCGGCCGGAAATCCCTCGGCCAGCCCGCGGAACCGCACGCTCACGTGTCGCCCCTCGGCGTCGTGGAAGTCCGCGATGAAGGACTCGCCGCTCTCCCGCGGCGTGCCGGCGTGCAGGGTGCCGGACTCGTTCAGTCCCTTGTACGTCAGCTCGACGTGGGCGCCCGTGCGTTCGCTCAGGACCTCCGCGGCGGACTGCCAGAACGCCCTGGTCTGCTTGGCTTGACCGGCTTCCGTCAGCAGGCGACGGATCGGATCTATCATGACAGCGGACTACGTCGAGGGGTGACGTCGAGGGAAGGCGTCGAGGGAAAACGTCGCCGGACTCGGTTGCTCCGCAACGTCTCTCCTCGACGCCCTTCGTCCACGTTCTTCCTCGACGGTTTTATGGGTTGGTCGGCCGAATGTCCAGCTCACTGATCATCGCCCGGTCCGATACCGTCAGCGCAGCGACCACGGCGTGCGCGACGTCCTCCGGCCGGAGCACCCGCTCGCGGTTGGCGCGCTCCCGGCTCCCGAACGATGTGTCGACCGACCCGGGGCACACGGCCACGACCCGCACGCCGTGCTTCCGGACCTCGAGCATCAGGGCCTTCGAGAAGCCCAGGACCGCGTGCTTCGAGGCGCAATAGGCGGTGCCGCCCTCGACGCCGTTCTTGCCGGCAAGCGAGGCCACGTTGACGACGGTCCCGCCTCCCGCTTGCTTCATCCCGCGGAGGAACGCGCGTGTCACGAGATAGAGCGACCGCACGTTCACCCCCATGACCTCGTCCCACTCCCCGAGCGAGAGCTCCTCGAGCGGCTTGAAGCGGCCGATCCCGGCGTTGTTGACGAGGATCTTCGGGGCGCCGCGCTGCTGGGACACGAAGCCGGCGAACAGCTCCACGCACCCGGGATCGGACACGTCGCACGGCATGCCGATCGCGTCGATGCCGGCCGCCCGGAAGTCCTCAAGCGTGGCGCGGACGGCGGATTCCGTGCGGGCGCAGATCGCGAGCCTGGCGCCCGCCCGGCCCAGCGCGGCGCCGATGGCGCGCCCGATCCCCTGGGTCGCCCCGGTGACCACGGCGAGCGAACCGGCGAGCTCCATGAGCGAGAATATACGAAAGACGTCGCGGCGGAGCGTCGCGGGAAGGCGTCAAGGGGAGGCGTCAAGGGGGGCCGCAGGGAACCAGCGAGCGTTGTGAGAATGTGGGACATGATATGGACGTGCTAGACGCGTATTCGGAGGCCGTCACCGGCGCGGCCGAGAAGGTCGGCCCCGCCGTGGTGAGTGTCGCCGTGCGGCACCGCGTCGAGCGGCGGGGACGGCAGTCGCGCGAGGTGCCCGGGCACGGCTCGGGCTTCGTGTTCACGCCCGACGGCTTCATCCTCACGAACAGCCACGTGGTGCACGAGGCCACGCGGATCGAGGCCGGGTTCGCCGATGGGCGGCACCTGCGTGCCGAGCTCGTCGGCGACGACCCCGACACCGACCTCGCGGTGCTCCGGGTCGAGCCCGGCGCTCACGTCGCCGAGCTCGGCGACTCGGGGGCGCTGCGGGTGGGACAGCTCGTGGTCGCCATCGGCAACCCGCTCGGCTTCGAGAGCACGGTGACGGCGGGCGTCGTGAGCGCGCTGGGCCGCTCGTTCCGCTCGACGACGGGCCGGCTGATCGACGACGTGATTCAAACCGACGCGGCGCTCAACCCCGGCAACTCCGGCGGGCCGCTCGTGGACTCGCGCGGACGCGTGGTCGGCGTCAACACCGCCGTCATCCTTCCCGCGCAAGGGATCTGCTTCGCGGTGGGGATCAACACGGCGAAGGTCGTAACCGGCCAGCTCATGCGCCACGGCAAGATCCGCCGCGGCCGCATCGGCGTAGTGGGCCAGAACGTGCCGCTGCTGCGTCTCGCTCAACGGGCGCACGGCCTCGACGCGAAGAGCGGCGTGCTCGTCACTGGCGTCGAGCCGAACGGCGCCGCGCAGCGCGCCGGGCTGACCTCGGGGGACATCATAGTAGCTTTCGACGGCAAGCCCGTCGCGGGAATCGACGACCTGCACCGCCTGCTCGTCACCGAGCGCATCGGCGCCCCCACGACGGTCGTGGTGCTGCGCAACGCCGACAAGCTCGAGCTGGCGATCGTCCCCGACGAGTCGGCGACTCGCTCTTCTTGAAAGGAACACCCATGGCTGCCCTTGACGCTGGGACGCCGGCGCCCGACTTCACGCTCCCGAGCGCTCCCGACCACGCCGTGTCGCTGCGCGATTTCCGCGGCCGGCCGGTGATCCTCGCGTTCTATCCGGCCGACTGGAGCCCGGTGTGCGGGGATCAGATGGCGCTGTACAACGAGGTGCTGGCGGAATTCCAGCGCTACGGCGCGGAGCTGCTCGGCATCTCCGTGGACGGCGCGTGGTGCCACGCGGCGTTCGCACGCGACCGCAACCTCCACTTCCCGCTGCTCGCCGACTTCGAGCCCAAGGGCGCCGTGGCGCGCCGCTACGGCGTGTACCGTCAGAGCGACGGCTGGACGGAGCGGGCGCTGTTCGTCATCGACGGGGACGGCGTGATCCGCTGGAGCTACGTGTCGCCCATCAGCGTCAATCCCGGGGCGGACGGCATCCTGCGCGCGCTCCGCGCGCTCGCTGGCGAGCGAACCCCGGCGTGAGCCGGCGGGACACGCAGGCCGAACTCACGCTCCCGGTCGGCGAGCGGGACCACGCCCGGGGCCCGGCCGACGCCCCCGTCACGCTCGTCGAGTACGGCGACTACGAGTGCCCGCACTGCGGCCACGCCTATCCGATCGTGAAGCAGATTGAGCAACGGCTGGGACGCCGCCTGCGCTTCGTGTTCCGGAATTTCCCGCTGCGCGAGAGCCACCCGCACGCCCAGCACGCCGCCGAGGCCGCGGAAGCGGCCGGGGCGCAGGGGAAGTTCTGGGAGATGCACGACCGTCTGTTCGAGCGACAGTTCGCGCTGGACGATGACAACCTCGTCGAATACGCCGGCGATCTGGGTCTCGACGCCGCGCGCCTTCGGAGCGAGCTGGCCGCGCGGGTCTACGAGCCACGCGTGCGCGAGGACTTCCGGAGCGGAGTCGCGAGCGGCGTGAACGGCACGCCGACCTTCTTCGTGAACGGCGCGCGCCACGACGAGGGGTGGGAACTGGAGCCCCTGCTCGCCGCCCTCGAGCGCGCTGCGAAGGCGACGTAGCTGTCGCGGGGCTTACCCGCGGATCGCGCCCGGAAACCGCGTCGGATCAGGGATGAATCCGGGGAACACCGCTGAGAGCTCCTTCGCGCCCAGATGCCGGGCGAGAATCTCGGCGAACAGGTCGCGAAAATCGGTCGTGACCGCGACGTCCCGTCCCTCGTAGCGCTGTGCCGGATCGAGGCCCGGCCACTTCCCCAGCACCTTGCCGCCGTCGACCGGACCCCCGAGGACGAGCATCGCGGTGGCGTGTCCATGGTCGGTGCCGGAGTTGCCGTTCTCCCGCACGGTGCGGCCGAACTCGGACATCGTGAGCACGACGACGTCGCGCAGCTTCTCGCCCAGGTCCTGGGCGAACGCCGCGAGCGCCTGCGCAAACTCGCCGAGCCGCGTCGCGAGCTGTCCCTCACTCGCCCCCTGGTTCACGTGCGTGTCCCATCCGGTCACGTCGGCGAACGCCACCTGCACGCCGAGGTCGGCCCTGATGAGCTGGGCGATCTCGAGCATGGCCTTCCCGAACCGGCCACGCGGGTAGGCGGCACCGTTCGCGGGCTGGTACTGTGCGGGATCGACCTGCTGCAACATCCGCACGGCCTGGAACGCCTCCTGCGACGAGCTCGAGAGCAGCCCGGTCGCCGAGCCCGCGTACAGCTCTTCGAACGCGCGGGTGAGCCGGTCGCGCGCGGCGGCTTGCGGTGCCCGCAGGCCGAACGCCTGGAGATCGTCGATCGCGAGACTGGGCGCAGAGCCGGCGAGGATGCGCGGCAGCTGCGGCCCGAAGGCGACGGCGCGGAACGGCGTGTCGGCGTGTTGGCGGTCGTGCTGGCAGTAGCGGTTGAGCCAGCCGTCGGGCGTGGCCTTCACGCCGGGCGTGCCCGACTCCATGTAGTCCTGCGCGTCGAAGTGGCTGCGTGAGGCGTCGGGTGAGCCGATGGCATGGATCACGGCGAGGCTCTTCGAGTCCCACAGGGGCTTCAGCGCCGCGAGCCGGGGATGAAGCCCGAAGTACCCGTCGAGATCGATGACGTCGGTTGCCGGGACCGCGATCCGCGGCCGCTCCCGGTAATACAGGGGATCGCCGTGCGGCACGATCATGTTGAGCCCGTCCACGGCGCCGCGTTGGAAGAGACAGACGAGAAGCGGGCGGTTAGGCGGATAGGCGGTTAGCCGGTTAGTGGCTGCGTAAGCGGCCCGGGCCAAGAACAGCGGGTCGAGCCCTAGGCTGAACAGCGCGAGCCCGCCGGATTTCACGAAGACGCGTCTCGAGATCGTCATTGTCGTCGCTCCCTAACCGTCTAACCGCCTAACCGCCTAACTATTGCCTCTGAAACTCCGGCCCGCCGAGCGCCAGCCCCACGGCGAGCGCGCGGGCCTGCCCCGGATCCGACATATCCGCCAGCTGTTTGCAGATCACCTGCGCCGTGTTGCCGGACATCGTGCCGCCGAGCACGCGCTCGTTGACTGCGGCGATCAGCAGCTCGGCGTCCGCGGTGGGCGGTGCGATCGCATCGAGGCTCACCGAGACACCGGGGAGCTTGCCGGCGGCGAGGGCCACCGCGGCGTTCATGCGGTCGAGCAGGGCGCCGCTGTTCACCCAGGCGTCTTGCTTTTCGGGGTACCCGTCCGGCGCCACGTGGAGATACAGCGGCTCGCCCAGCCGCGCCACGAGTTGAGCGAGACGAGGGTTGCTGTCGGGATCGGCCCCGACGGCACGCGCCGCGCTCACCACGAACTCGAGCGGTGTCTTGACCTTGCCGCCCACGGCCGGCGGCGCCCAGAAGTCGGGCGACGTGAAGATGGCCCGCAGCACCTCGCGCAGGTCGCCGTTGGAGCGCTTCCAGGCGCCGACCGCGTCGTCCACGCAGCCGTCCGGCGGGTCGTCGCTCACGAACCGCTCGCACAGCTCCCGGCTCACGTGGTGCATGGTTGCTGGCTGATTGGCGAGCAGCTTGAGCAGGCGAATGCCCTCGTCCAGGCCTTGGCCAGCCTGAAACCCGACACCCAACACCTGCTTTTCGCCTTCATCATGCGCCCACTCGTGGAACTCGAAGCCGCCGCCCTGCTGGGGCCGCTCGATGCTCCAGCCGGTGAAGATGCGCGCCACGTTGATCACGTCCTGCTGTGTGTAGCCGCCGTCCACGCCGAGGGTATGGAGCTCGAGCAGCTCGCGAGCGTAGTTCTCGTTGAGCCCCAACGCGGAACGCGGAAGGCGGAACGCGGGGGAGGACCCGGGAGCCACGCTCTCCCAGTTGTCGAGATAGACTAGCATCGCCGGACTCTCGGCCGTGGCGATCAAGAGGTCTTCGAACCTGTCCAGCGCGTGGGGACGGATCACGTGCTCGACGTAATCGGGCGTCAGGAACCGATCGGCGCCTTTGCCGAGGAACACGTTGAAGTGGTTGGTCCAGAAGTCGACCATCACTTCGTACAGCTGGCGCTCGGAGATGATCGCGCGCGCGACCGCGAGCTCCGCGAACTGGCCGGCGAGCCGGCGGGCCCGCCGTTGGGTGGGGGTCGGATCTCGTTGTAGGGGCGCAGCATGCTGCGCCCCTACTGTGTCGGATGACGTGTCGCCCGCCTCTCGCCGCTCGCGCCGCTCCCGCTGCGCCTCGAGGTACAGCTTCGCGAGGTCACCGCGCTCGTAGTCGAGGATCGGGAACTCGCGCTCCCGCGCGGCGCGGGCGCCATCGGCGATGTGCTCAGGGGTGAGCTGCTGGTCGATCCACGACATCACGCCCTCCCGCGCCACGCGCTCCACCTCGCCGGGGCGCGGCCCGTAGGCGAGGCGATTGAGCGCGTGAAACGCGGAGTCGCGCGGCGTGAGAGCGGGTCGTTGCCCCGCTGCCACGCTCGCCGCGACCAGGAGCACAGGCACGAGCGGCGGACCGACGCGGTTTTTCATGCGGTTATATTGACGCACGGCCCCTTGAACAAGTTAAGGTTGTGACGAATCCCCCGCCCCGTTTTATCCCGCACGGTATCATGCCGCGGCCCAGGAGCTTGCTCTCCGGCCCCGACGGGACGCCCCCCACGTGGGGGGAGCGGCTCCAGGCCCTGAAGTACGTCCCCCCCCTGCTCAAGCTCGTGTACGAGACCCATCGCGGGTACACCGTGGCGATTCTCGCGCTGCGGGCCATCCGCTCGTTCGTGCCGCTCGCGGTGCTGTGGATCGGGAAGCTGATCGTCGACGGCGTGGTCGCCGGGATGCGGGTGCGCTCCGAGGGGGGAGGCACGGCCGTGGACTGGTGGTACCTGGGCGGGCTCGTGGGGCTCGAGCTGGGAATCGCGGTGGCGGGAGAAGGGCTCGCCCGGCTGTCGTCGCTGCTCGAGAGCCTGCTGGGCGACCTGTTCTCGAACCGCATCAGCGTCCGGCTGATGCAGCATGCCGCCACCCTCGACCTGGCGCAGTACGAGGATGCCGAGACCTACGACCACCTGGAGCGTGCCCGCCGCCAGACGGTGGGCCGGATCGGCCTGATCGCCCTGCTGCTGTCCACGGGGCAGGACCTGGTGACGCTCGCCTCGCTCGCGGGCGTGCTGCTCGTTCAACTGCCGTGGCTGCTCGTGCTGCTCGTCGTCGCGGTGCTGCCCTCGTTCCTCGGCGAGACGCATTACGCCGCGCTGGGCTATTCGCTGCTCTTCAGCTGGACCCCCGAGCGGCGGCTACTCGACTATTTGCGCTACGCGGGCGCGTCGGACGAGATGGCGAAAGAGGTGAAGCTCTTCAACCTGTCGGACTTCCTCGTGGGCCGTTACGCCAAGCTGTCGGACGACTTCTACGAGGCGAACAAGCGACTCGCGATCAAGCGCAACATCGTCTCGACGCTGTTCGTGACCATCGGCACGCTCGGGTACTACGGCGCCTACGCGGTGACCATCTATCTGACGGTATTGGGCCGCTTCACGATCGGGGCGCTCACGTTCCTCGCGGGCTCGTTCCGTCAGAGCCGCGACCTCATCCAGCGGATCCTCCTGTCGCTGTCGCAGGTGTTCGAGCAAAGCCTGTATCTGTCGGACCTGTTCACGTTCTTCGACGTGCAGCCGCGGGTCACGTCCCGGCCGGGAGCGCGCGCCGTGCCGGTGCCGATCGCGCGGGGGTTCGAGTTCCAGGACGTCGGTTTCCGCTACCCCGGCTCGAACCGCTGGGCGGTGCGGCACCTGACGTTCACGTTCGAGCCAGGCGAGCGGATCGCCCTCGTGGGCGAGAACGGCGCGGGCAAGACGACGCTCGTGAAGCTGCTGGCCCGCCTGTACGACCCGGACGAAGGCCGCATCCTGCTGGATGGGGTGGACCTGAGAGAGTACGACCTCGACAGCCTGCGGCGGAACATCGGCGTCATCTTCCAGGACTTCGTGCGCTACGACTTCATCCTCAAGGAAAACATCGGGGTGAGCCAGGTGGAGGAGCTGGGCGACGAGGCGCGGATCCGCGACGCCGCGCGCCGCAGCCTGGCCGACTCGGTCGCCTCGCGGCTCCAGAAGGGCTACGACCAGATGCTGGGCCGCCGTTTCGACGGCGGCGTGGAGCTGTCGGGAGGCGAGTGGCAGAAGGTGGCGCTGGGCCGGGCCTACATGCGCGAGGCCCAGGTGCTGATCCTCGACGAGCCGACGGCGTCGCTGGATGCGCGCGCCGAGTACGAGGTGTTCCTACGGTTCGCGGAGCTGACGCGGGGCCGGATGGCGGTGCTCATCTCGCACCGCTTCTCGACGGTTCGCATGGCGGACCGTATCCTCGTGCTGCAGGGCGGCGAGCTGGTCGACCAGGGCACCCACGAGGAGCTGGTGGCGCGCGGCGGCCTGTACGCCGAACTTTTCTCGCTTCAGGCCGCCGGGTACCGGTAGGCGCGCGAGCCGGCGGTCGCCGGCGCGCGACCATCGCGAGGAGGGCATATGCGTACGGTAGCAGTCGGAGTGTTCGTGCTGTCGGTGGCGGCGTTCACGCCTGGCGCCCCGCTGCACGCGCAACGCGGCCAGAGGAACCTGATCACCGCCGAAGAGATCGAGCGGGCGAAACCGAACCCCTCCACGGCATACGAAGCGGTCGAGATGCTCCGCCCGCGCTGGCTTCAGAAACAAGAGCTCGCGCGGATCCCCGCGACGCGGACCGAGCCGCTCCAGAGCACTTCGGTTCGCGTGTATCTGAACGAGCGCAGTATGGGCGGGGCCGACTACCTAAAGACGATTCCGGTGGAGACCGTACTCGAGCTGCGCTGGCTCAGCCAGAACGAGGCGGCGAGCCGCTTCGGGCCCACCGAAGGATATGCGGCGATCGTGGTCACGCTGAAGCGCTGACGGCTTCCGGTTCTAAGTATCAGCCCTCGGGCGCGAGCGCGACCGACAATCCCATCTCATCCAAGAACGCGCTGCCTCCGGAGTCCTGCCCGAAGCGGCGATCGACCCGAGTGAGGACGAGCCGGTCTCGCGCCCGCGTCATCCCGACGTACAACAGCCGGCGTGCCTCTTGGATCTCGTCTTCCCGGCCCTCCATCGCCGCGTAGTAGCCGGGTAACTGGAAGTCCTCCACACCCACCACGTAGACGCGCGAGAACTCGAGCCCCTTGGTGGAGTGCAGTGTCAGCAGGTTCACCCGAGCGGGGTCCACTTCGACGCCCGCGGAGGTGGAGAGGGCGACGCGCTCCAGCAGCCGCCCGATAGCGTCCTCGAGGGCGAGGCCAGGGTCGCCGTCCATCAGGGCCCGGAGGCGGGCGAGGGCCGCCGGGTAGCGGTGCGCCGGCTCGGGCCGGGCTCGCAACTGCGCCATGAGCGCTTTCCCGCCCAGCCGCTCAATGACGGCGTCCACGGGTGGCGCATCGGCGCCGGTGCGTTCCCGCTCGGTGGCGTAGAACTCCAGGCAGTCGCTGTAGCGCCCAAGGGCGTAGTAGCGGGCCAGACCGAATAGCAAGCGGCGCTCGTCGCTCGACGGGGGGTCGGTCTCGAGGGCGAGCGCGAGCCCGAGGTAATCGAGCAGGTTCACCAGGACGGCCTTCCGCGCACGGGTGATGCGCTGCTGCTCGAGCTGGCGGAACACACGCGCCAGCGTCAGCGCATCGTCGAGCGCGTGGTGGGAGCGCCCGGGGTCGATGCCAAAGCGGGCGGCCAGGTCGGCGAGCTTGGCGCTGCCCCGCGCCAGCGAGCGGGCGAGCGGCAGCGTGTCGAAGACGACGAGGCTGTCCACCCCATCTTGGTCCCCGGCGAGGCGTCGCAGCACGGGGACGTCGAACCGCTGGCCATTGTGGGCGACGAGGACGGCGGCGCCGACGAACTGTCGAAATGCGGGCCAAACCTCGGCGAACGGACGCGCGCCCTGGACGTCGGCATCCGTGTAGCCGTGGACCCGCGTCGCGCCGGCCGAGATCGGTCGGGTGGGCCGCACCAGGGCGTGGAAGCGGTCCACGATCTCCCCGTCCACGACTTTAGCGGCGCCGATCTCGACGACGTCGCACGTGGCGGCGTCGTTATCGGTCGTCTCGAGATCGAACGTGACGTAGTGCGGCAGCGCGGACTCGAGCTCGCGCGCGTGCAGCAGCTGGAGCGCCTTGAAGAGCGCGAGCGCGAGCCCCATGCCACCGCCGTCCGTGGCGCTGAGCACCACGTCCCCCTCTCCCTCCCCCTTCATCGCGCGGCGTGGCGACGGGACGTGCCGCACGCCGGCGGCGGCGAGCATGCCGCGCAGGGCGATCTCGAGCCCACGCTGCGGCTCGATCAGGATCGCCTGTTCGGCCGCGATCGCTCGATCCAGGCGCTCCGCTAGCCGCACGGCCTCGGGCACGTCGGCCGGGTCGGTGACCTCATCGTGCCGCTCCTCGAGGGCGTTCCGGTAGGGGCCGATCGTCTGGGACAGGAGCTCCTCCACGAGCGCCGGGAGCGAGCGCTGGGAGCGCGCCAGCGCTCCGAGGTTTTCCACCTGGTAGACGAACCGCCAGAGCTTCTTCGTTTCGGGATCGCTCGCGGGGCGGGACCGCGCGAGGCGGCGCACGACGCCGAGGAAGTCGCCGGCCTCAGGGGCCGCTGCCGCCTGCACCTCCTGGAGCAGGTGCTCGGAAAAGACGCGCCGGGCGAACCCCTCCAGCGCCGCCGGGTCCCCCGCATCGCGCATGACCCGCAGCGCGGCGATCACGTAGCCCACGACTTCGTCCTCCGTGATGGAGCGGCCGCGGGCGAGCCGGCAAGGAGTCCCGGCGCGCAACAGGCAACTCTCCAGATGCTCGCCCACCCGGTGTTGTCGGTACAGGATGGCGTAATCCCCCCACTTGAGCCCGGATGCCGCCCGGTCGGCGGCGAGGTCGTCCAGCAGCCAGGCGGCTTCGGCGTCCTCGTCGGGGAAGGCGTAGGCGCGCACGTCGTGCTCGGACTCCCGCTCGGCCACGAGTCGCTTGTCGAACAAGTGCGGGTTCTCGGCGAGGACGCGGCGTGCGGTCTCGAAGATCTGATGCGAGCAGCGGCAGTTGTGGTCGAGCACCACGGGCCGCACGATCCCGAAGTCCTCGCGGAACCGGGTGAGCACTCGCGGATCGGCGCCGGTCCAGGAGAAGATCGACTGCTCGTCGTCACCGACGGCGAAGAAGTTGCGATGCGGCGCGGCGAGCCGTCGTAGGATGTCGTACTGCGCCGGGTTGAGATCTTGGAACTCGTCCACGAGCAGGTAGTCCCATCGCGCGGCGACGACATCCGCGATGTCCGCCCGCTCGCGAAACAATGCCGCGGTCCTCGCGATCAGGTCGTCGAAGTCGAGCATGTTGCGCCGCGCGAGGTGGGCTGCATAATCGCGGTACAACGACTCGTCCCCTGCCGCCAGGCCGTAACCCTGCAGCCGCCGCCGGCTGAACAGGGTGAGGAGTCCGCTGCGGCGCTTGGCGTGGACACCGAGACGGCCGAGCACGATCCGCTGGTATTCTTCGTCGGCCACCCCAAAGCCGCGGTGCAGCAGGGCGGCCTCGGCATGCTGCCGGAGGATCGCTAGACACAGCGCGTGCAGGGTTCCCCTGGTCACTTCCTCCGCACGATCCCCCAGCGTCCGCTTGAGCCGCAGCGCGATCTCCTCCGCCGCCTTGTTGGTGAAGGTCACGGCGCAGATACGTGCGGGGTGGAAGCCGAGGGAGGCGACCAGGCGATTCACGCGGCGGATCAGGCAGAAGGTCTTGCCCGCTCCCGGCCCGGCCACGACGAGCGTGGGGCCGAGCGGGGCTTCGATCGCGAGGCGTTGTTGCGGCAGGGGGTCGAAGTCCATCACCGTTACAGTCTAGCGGCTCCTCAGCACCCGCGCAGGGCGGCTCGTATTCCGCTCATCACCCTCGAGGAGACTCCCCTGTGACCCCGACGACGGCGGCCACCCTTGTCGCGATACTGCTGCTCGGCGGCGGTGTGACGACGCCCGTCCGCGCGCAACGGCCGGATCTCTCCGGGCGATGGACGTTCAACCCGGCGCGGAGTGACAACCCGCGGGACATGGCGCAGAGTCGCGACAGCACGGATGGGGCGGCGCCGCGGCGCGGGTCGGGTCGCGGGTTCCCGGGCAGGCGGGGCGGCTTTGGGGGCGGAGGCGGAGGCGGGGGCGGGGGCGGGGGCGGGCGCGGCGGCTACGGAGGCGGGATGAGCGACGAGCAGCGCGCACGGCTGCGCCAGACGCTGGCGCTGGCGTTCACCGCACCGCCCGCCCTCGCGGTCACCCAGACCGACTCCACCGTCACGTTCACCATAGACAGCGGCACTGCCCTGATCCTGTACCACGACGGTCGCAAGCTCAAGCAGACCGTGGACGGAGGCGGCGACGTGGAGATCACGGCCCGGTGGCAGGGCAACGCGCTCGTCGTCCGGCGCGACGTTTCGGGCGGCGGAACGGTTACCGAGGACTACCTGCGCTCCCAGGACGGCAAGCAGCTCTCCGTGATCGTGAGCGTCACCGGCATCCGCGGGCGCGATCTCAGCTTCCGGCGCGTGTACGAGCTGCAGCTATGATGGCGCCATCGTGTAGCACCACGCTTCTCCCTCGAGCACCGTCTCTCCCGTCTGTCGCGTCACGGTGATCCCGAGCCGGCACACCGGTTTCGACGCGTGCACGCTCAGGACCTTCGCCTCTGCCGTGATCGTGTCCCCGATGTACACCGGCGCGATGAACTTCCAATTCTGGCTCAGGAACACCGTCCCCGGCCCGGGGAGGTCCATCGCCACGAGCGCGTGCAGCAGCCCGGTGGTGAGCCCGCCCTGGACGACGAGCTTGCCGAACTTCGTCCGCGCGGCGAACCCGGCGTCGAAGTGGAGGGGATTGTAGTCGCCCGTGAGCTTGGCGTAGGTCGCCACGTGATCCGGCGTCAGGGTGAGGCTGCGGCGCGCCGTCTGGCCGACCGCTACCACGCGGTGCGTCGGGGAATTCGTTACACCGCTCAAGCGGCCTGTCCCCGACGCTTGGGCCGCTCCGGCTTGGCGGTGGGTGTGCTCGGCCCCCGCACCCGCGCCAGCCGCGCCTGGGCATCCGGCATCCGCAGGATCAGCTTCTCCAGGTGGTCGAGGTATCCGGGGTTGTTGAGCGCCGCGCGCAGTTCCCCCAGGAACGGCCGGAGCCGGCCGTACACCAGGATGTGCTCGCCGTTCGTGTCGGCGAACATCTGCTCCTCGATGGCGCCGTGCAGCACGAGCGCCGCGGCCATGTTCCAGTAGGTCGTCACCATGCGGTAGGGGGCGCTGTTCTTGCCGCGATACATGTCGAGCACCTCTTGCACGCTCTGGGGGCGAAACTGCTCGCGGAACCAGGCGCGTGCCTTCCGCATCACCGTCTCGCGGCGCAGGTCGTACAGCTTGAGCAGGAGGTCGGCGCTTTCGTACTTGGTGGTCACTGGTCGCTCCGTTGGACCGGGTGTCCCCGCGAAACTACAGGGCCGGGCGCCGCCCCGCCACGCGATGCTTAGCTTCCCGTGGAGAACCTCACGGCCCCGAGGTCCACGAGTCCTTTGAGGGTCTCCTCGAGGTCCCTGGCATGCAGCCCGGCGCCCGCCGCCAGCTCCGCGAGCGTCCGCTTTCCGTCGGCCAGTTGGACCACGGCCGCGACGGCGGCGTCGCTCCGGGCCACGGCGACGCGGCCGTGCGGCGACCGCGCGACGAGGAGCGTGGTCGGCCGCTGCGGTGCTTGCGGCGGCTCGGTCCACGGCTGGAGCAGCTTGGGGAGCACTGTAGGCAGATCGAACGCGAAGTCGAGCAGCAGCGTACCCTCGACCTTCTCCGGAGGGTACCGCTCCCCGCTCCCTGCTCCTCCGGCACCGTCAGAATCCCGCCACTGCCGCGGCCCCGCCTCGACCACCATCATCGCCTCCTCGTAGCGGAGCAGGTCGGCGAGATAGGGAACGGTTGGGTCGGTCGCGGCGACGTACTCGACCGCCAGCCGCGCGACCGCCCGCGCCGTCTCCCGGCTGCCGAGCACCGCGGTGGGGAGCAGCGCGTCGAAGCCCGGCCGCTTGAAGATCGCTTCGGGACGCCGGCCCGTGACGCGCGCCAGCGCGCGCGAGTACTTGAAGAACTGGACGATGCGCTCGTAATAAAAGTGGCGCGCGAGGAACCGCCCGAAGCGCTCCACCCGCTCGGGATCGGCGAGCGCGCGGCGCCGCCACTCGGGCGACGCGCGGTAGGGCGCATCCGCGAGCGCCCGGATCACGTCGTCCTGCAGCGCCCGATCGCTCGGCGCGGGCGTCACGGCGCAGTCCCGTCCCCGGCCGCAGGGCCGCACGGTCGCAGCCGTACGACGGCCGTCCGGCCGTCAGAGACGACCTTCTGACCGGAGCCGTTCCGTGCCTCGGTGACCGCGCCGGGGAGGGTCAGGTAGTCCACCAAGTCGGCGCAGCCGCTCGCCTCCAGATCGTGGACGACGCGGTCGCGCTCCCGGTCGATGTGCGCGTCGATACGGTGCGTGGCCTGCGGCTCCCACGGCTTGAAGATCACGCCCACGTCCTTGTTGGCGGCGCCGACCCACACGAGCGACAGCGTGTCGAGCAGCCAGATCCGGATGTGATGCCGGACGCGGACGTTCGGCCCGGGCAGCTGGTACGCGAGGTCCTGCGGTCGGCTCTCGAAGTACTGCGTGCTCACGGGAGCGCTGATGGCCGGCCGGCTCGCGATGGCGGCGGTCACCTCTTTCGTGACCGCGAGGACGGACGGTTTCTGGGCGCGCACCCAGCCGGCGTTCGCAAAGGCGCTGTCGATCTCGCTCGCGGTGCCGAGCAGCAGGACGTTGAACGGGTCGCCGAACACGGTACCCGCGCGATTCTCGGTGCGGGGCACGAACTGCGGTAGCGACGGCAGCTCCGCAAGCTCGTGGTGCGCGTTCACCGACTCGCAGCCGGTCGCGTCGGCGAGCTCGAGGGGCTCCGTCAACCGGATCCCGCCGATCTCTCCCGCGATGATGCGCACCGGTGGTCCGCGGTGCACGAGCGAATAGCCGCCGAGCAGCGCGACCGGGACGGCCGCGAGGTCGGCCGCCGCGGCGACGCCCGCCGGCACGAGTCGCTTCCCGACGCCGACCAGCGACGTCTTCCCGCTCGAGACGAGCCCGGAGTCCGTCAGGGTTCCCGGCTTGGCGTACTCGAGCGTATCGAGCACGCCCGAGATCGTGGCCCAGCGGCCGGGGCGCACCTCGAGCGAGTCGAACCGCAAGCCCAGCCGCCCGTGCCGGCCGAACCGGCCGCCGCCCTTGGAGACGACGATGCGGCCCTTCGCTCGGGTATACGGCGGCACCACGACGCACGACTCCTGGACCACCAGCGCGCCCATCGTCTGCACGAGCACGGGCGTTCCGACCGTGTCCTTGCCGCTGGTGATGTGCTGGACGAAACGGATCGGGATGCGTGTGCCTGCGGGGATCACGCTGCCGCCAACGAGCAGCGCGAGCAGCGTCGGCGCGAGAGCCCTCATAGGGCGTGCCGCATTCGGTCCACGCTGCGGAACAGCACGTCCGCGGTGAGCGAAGGCGAGAATGCGTCGAACGTAACCGCCTTCGCCTGCGGGCAGCGGCTCACCGCGTGGGCCATGAAGTCGAGCATCTCGTCGGTCGGCTCGGCGGGCGCGATCCAGGGCCCCTGGAGATCGTCGTCCTGCTCCACGCCCGCGACATGGAGCTCCACGACGCGCTCCAGGGGGAACTCGGCGAGCCACCGCTCCGGCGCGAGATCCCGATAGTGCGCTTCCAGCCACACGTGCGGCAGGTCGAGCAGGAACCCGACGCCCGTTGCTTCGAAGAAGCACCGCAGCCACGCGGGCTCGGGCATCCGGCTGGCCTTGACGTCGAAGAAGCCCGGGATGTTCTCCATCACGAGCGGCTGGTCGAGCCGGGCCTGCAGCGCCTTCGCGTTCGTCACGAAGCGCGCGAGGAACTCCTCGGTGTAGAGCGGCGGGAAAACGTAGTTGAGGTTGTACGTGCCGTCCTCGGTGTGCAGGCACTGGAAGTGCTCCGCCACCCAGGGGGTACGGTACAGCTCGGCGAGCGACCGGGCGCGCGCGATGGAACGCTCATCCAGGGGCTCCGAGAGCTGGCCCAAATAGTCGTGCAGCAGCAGGGTGTGGCGCTCGCGGATCGCGGGCCACCAGGGGTCGCTCGCGGCCGGCGGGTCGGCCATCGCGAGGTGGTCGATGCCGTCGGCGCTGGCGAGCTCGGCGCCGAGGTGGGGATTGTAGAACGCGCCCACCATCAGGTGCGTCATCGGTCGTCCGTCATTCATTATCCGATACTACTAACCCCTGTGCCGCCAGTTGGTCACAAAACACCTTGACCTGGGCCGCCACCATAGGCTTCGCGCCCCGGTCGGTCCAGGCCGCCGCGATCGCTTCGGCGCTCGCGGTCCCGTCGAGTCGCTCGATGATGAAGCGCTCGCGCTCCCCCCAAGCGGCCGCCTGGGCTTTCAGGGCGTCCGTCGCGCGCGGCAGCCGGAACCGCTCGCTCACGATGGCGTCGATCTCGGACACGGTGTCGGGTGTCAGGTGCCGGGTGCCCGTCAGGTTCTCGGCGACTTGCGCGGCGTTGCGGGCGCCCGCCAGCACCACGCCGACCCCGGGCCGTGCCAGCACCCACGCCAGCGCCAGCGCCGGGAGTGACAGCTCGAGGCGCCGGGCGATGGGACGCAACAGCTCGATCACGGCGTGGCGCCGGGCGAACTCGGGGCCGCGGAACCAGTAGAGCCCGCGGCGGTGGTCCCCGTTCAGGAACTCCGGCGGAGCGGCGTACTTCCCGCTCAGCAGCCCAGCGGCGAGGGGCCGAAAGGCGAGAAACGCGAGCCCGCGCTCGCGAGCGAGCGGTAGCTGACGCTGCTCCACGTCGCGGTCGAACAGGTTGTAGGGTCCCTGGTAGGACACTACGGGCGCGAGCTCGAGCGCGCGGCGGACCTGCAAGTGGGTCGCGTTGCAGAGGCCGATCGCCAGCGCCTTTCCCTCGACTTGGAGCGCGTGCAGCTTCTCCAGCTGCCACTCCCAGCGGTCCAGTGCTTCATGCAGCTGCACGAGGTCGACGTAATCCTGCTGCAAGCGACGCAGCGAGCCTTCGAGCGACCGGCGCGGATCGTCATGCGGCCCGACCTTGGTGGCGATCGCGACCCGCTCCCGGTGCGGCTTCAGGACCCGGCCGAGCAGCAGCTCCGAGGCTCCGTCGCCGTAACTGGGCGCGGTATCGAAGAAGGTGATGCCGCACTCGACCGCGCGCTCCACCGCGGCCGCCCGGTCGTGCTCGGTGTTCGCTGCCCCCCACGCCGCGCCCCCCACCGCCCACGCGCCGAGCCCGAGGCGGGGCTCGCGCCCCAGGAAACGCAGCGAGGGCCCGACGTCAATCCGGGCCCCCGGGTGCATCAAGCCGCTCCCTGGTTTAGGAGTGGCAGGTGGGGACCAGCTCGCTCGTCTCGACGATCTCGGGACGATGACAGCTGGGGACGAGCTCCTGCATTTCGACGATCTGCATCACTTCCTCCTTGAAGGGGCATGCAAAGACGGCTGTCTGGTGAATCCTACGGGTTGCCGTCACACCCGTCAACCGGTAATTCTCAGGCACTCTGAGCAATGATCTCGCGCGTTTGTTCCCAGGCTGAAGCCTGGGCTCGGCACTTCACTGTGCTCAAGCACACTCGTTGTCCTTCAGGACAGCGTCGTGCCGAGCACACCCTTCCGGGTGTGAACACCCGAGGAGGCCGCACCGATTCGTGATCCCAATCCACGTGCTGCTGACAGAGAACGATCTCGCGGACGAATTCGTTTCCGCCTTCCACGCGCGGCGGCTACCGGAGAAGTTCTTCTACTGGTTCCCGCTCTCCGTGCGGGCCTGGCTCGCGCTGTGCTCGGATGGCGCGTACCGCAACTTCGTGCGCTCGCGCTCGCTGATCGAGCGCTCCGCCGCCGACCTCGCCGGGCTGTTTCCGCCCGGCCCGCTCGAGGTCCTCAGTCTGGGCGCGGGGCAGGGAGACAAGGACCTCATCCTGCTCGAGGCGCTGCGCGAGCACGGGGTCCGCGTGTCGTACGTGCCGGTGGACACGAGCCAGGCGCTGCTGGAGATGGCGTGCGGCGGCGCGCTGCGCGCCCGTTTCCCGGCGCAAGGCATCAAGGCCGACGTCACGCGCCCGGATCACCTCGCCGCGCTCGCGCCCGAGCCTGAGACGCCCCGCCGCCTCGTCTTGCTGATCGGGAACACGCTCGGCGCCTTCGACCCGCTCGCCGCCGCGCGCGAGCTGGCCGGGCTGCTCCGCCGCGGGGACCGCCTCCTGGTGGACGGTGAGATCTACGCGGGCGACGCGACCGTCGCCGGGTACGACAACCCGCTCAACCGCCGCTTCGCGTGGGCCCCGCTCCACGCCGTCGGGATCCGCGACGCCGACGGCGACCTCGTGTTCGAAGCGAAGGACGACCCGCGGCTCCCCGGATTGCACTTCATCCCGAAGCACTTCAGCGCCCGCCGAGACCTCGAGGCCCAGACGGGCGGCGAGGCGCTGCCCTTGGCGCGCGGCGAGCGGCTCGACATGAGCCACTCGTATAAGTACGCCGCCGAGACCTTCCTCCGGATTCTCGCCGACGCCGGGCTCGTGGCGCGGTGGCAGGGGCGGAGCGAGGATGAGCGTTTTCTCATGGTCCTTGCCGCGCTCGCATGACCGCGGCGCTCGAGGTGCGGGGGCTCGGGTATGAACTGCCGCGGACGAGGGAAGGGGGCAGGGGCGGTCACCTCGTCCAGGACGTCTCCTTCACCGTGGCAACGGGTGAGACGCTCGTGCTCTTGGGCCGGAGCGGCTCGGGGAAGACCACGACCCTGAAGCTCATCAACCGGCTGCTCGAGCCCACCGCCGGCGAAGTCTTGGTGGCGGGGGAGCGCGCCGCCGGCGTTGCCGCGACGCGGCTGCGGCGGCGGATCGGCTACGTGATCCAGGAGATCGGGCTGTTCCCCCACTTCTCGGTGGAGCGGAACGTCGGGCTGGTGCCGAGTCTCGAGGGCTGGCCGCCGGAACGGATCGCCGCCCGCGTGCGCGAGCTGCTGGCGCTCGTGGGCCTCGACCCCGCCGGCTTCGCGCGGCGCTACCCGCACGAGCTGTCGGGCGGGCAGCGCCAGCGCGTGGGCGTGGCGCGCGCCCTCGCCGCCGATCCCCCGCTGCTGCTGCTCGACGAGCCGTTCGGCGCGGTCGATCCCATCACGCGCGTCGAGCTGCAGCGCGAGTTTCAGACGCTCAAGGGACGGCTCGCCAAGGGAATGGTCTTCGTCACCCACGACGTGCGCGAGGGCTTGCGGCTCGGCACGCGGATCGGGCTGATGCACGAGGGGCGGCTGGCGTTTCTGGGGACCCCGGAGGAGTTCCGGGCGAGCGGACATCCGGAGGTGCGGAAATTCCTGGAGGCGGCGTGACCAATCTGGTGCAGTTCTACGCCCGCAACGCTCAGGAAGTCCTGGGACTGGTGGGGCAGCATCTCTCCCTCGTCGCGCTCTCGACGGGGATCGCGATCGTGATCGGTGTCCCGCTCGGCGTCGCCCTGACCCGCCGCCCGGCGTGGCGTGGGCCTGTGCTCGGCCTCGCCAACGTGTTCCAAACGATCCCGAGCCTCGCGCTGTTCGGCTTCCTCATCCCGCTGCCGCTCATCGGGGGGATCGGGGCCACCACGGCAGTCGTCGCGCTCGTGGTGTATGCGTTGCTGCCGATCGTGCGGAACACCTACACCGGCATTGCCGGCGTCGATCCGGCGGTGCGCGAGGCGGGCCGGGGCATGGGGATGACCGACTGGCAGCTCCTGACGCTCGTCGAGCTGCCGCTCGGCTTCGGGGTGATGCTCGCGGGGGTGCGCGTGGCGACGGTGGTGAGCGTGGGGACGGCGACCATCGCGGCGGCGATCGGCGCGGGCGGCCTGGGCGTGTACATCTTCCGCGGCGTGGCGATGGTGAACGACACGTTGATTCTCGCGGGCGCGCTTCCGGCGGCGGTGATGGCGCTCGCGGCGGACGGGCTGCTGGGGCTGGCGGAGCGGCGATTCGCGTGGCGAGCGCGGTGAATGATGCGCGTGGGGCCTCGGATACCCGGGCTGAGAGCCCGGGCTCGGCGCCGTGTGCGCCCTGTAAGGGCGCACCCCCGGCCGAGCGCGCCCTCTCAGGGCGCGGACCACGCACGACTAGCACGATCGCACTGTCGCTGTCGCTCCTGCCGCTCATACTCGCCGGCTGCGCCCGTCACGACCGGGTCGTGGTCGGGTCCAAGAACTTCACGGAGTCCGACCTGCTGGGCGAGATCGTGTCCCAGCAGATCGCGCGACGCACCAATCTGCCGGTGGAGCGGCGCTTTCACCTGGGCGGCACCTTCGTGTGCCACGCGGCGATCACGGCGGGGCAGATCGACCTGTACGTCGAGTACAGCGGCACGGCGTACACGGCCGTCCTGAAGCACCCGGCGACGGCCGATTCCGCCGCGGTGCTCGCCACCGTGAGCCGCGAGTATCGCGATCGCTTCGGCCTCGCGTGGCTCGGCGCGTTCGGCTTCAACAACACGTTCGCGATCCTGGTGCGACGGGCGGACGCCGAGCGCTACGGCCTGACGCGCATCTCGGACCTGGGGAAGGTGGCGCCGCGGTGGCGCGCCGGGTTCGGCTACGAGTTCCTCGAGCGGACTGACGGCTTTCCCGGGCTCGCGCGGCTGTACGGATTGCGCTTCGCCGCCGCGCCCACGGCGCTGGACCTGGGGCTGACGTACCGCGCGCTCGCGGACGGGCGGGTGGACGTGATCGCGGGCAACTCGACCGACGGCCAGATCGAAGCGCTCCACCTGGTGGCGCTCGCGGACGACCGCCACTACTTCCCGCCGTACGAGGCGGCGCCGGTGGTCCGCGCGGCGCTGCTCGCACGCCACCCGGAGGTCGCGGCCGCGCTCGCGCCGCTCGCGGGCAAGATCTCCGACGCCGAGATGCGCCGGCTCAACGCGCTCGCCGACGTCGCGCATGAGGACATCGCGACCGTCGCGCGCGACTGGCTCGCCCGGAACGTCCCGTGAGCGCGCGCATCATCCGCAGCTACCTCACGATCACGTTTCTCTTCAATCTGGCGATGTCGCTCATCTGGGGCATCGACACGCTGTTCAAGATGGGCGCCGGGCTCGACATCATGCAGGTGCTGCTCACGAATGCGGCGTTCACCCTGGGCTCGACGGTATTCGAGATCCCCACGGGCGTCGTGGCCGACACCGTGGGGCGGCGGGTGTCGCTGCTGCTCTGCCTCGTCACGCTGTTCGTCACGACGCTCTTGTACGTCGCGATCGCGTGGCGCGGCTGGGGCTTCTGGGCGTTCATGTGGGTCTCGGTGTTCCTCGGGCTGGGCTACACGTTCTATACCGGCGCGGTCGACGCGTGGCTGGTGGACGCGCTCCAGGCGACCGGGTACGCGGAGCCGCTCGAGCCGGTGTTCGCGCGCGGCCAGATGGCATTCGGGGTCGCGATGCTGCTGGGCACGATCGGGGGCGGGCTGCTCGGCCAGATCCAGCTGTACCTCCCGTACCTGCTGCGGGCGGCGATCGTGGTGCCGCTGTTCGCGCTCGCGTGGTACCGGATGCCGGAGCTCGGCTACACGCCGCGGGCCTTGGAGCTGCGGCGGGTGCCGGCCGAGATGCGACGCGTGTTCGTGAAAGGCATGGAGTACGGCCTGCGGCACCCGGTGGTGCGTCCCGTGATGCTCGCTTCGCTGGTCTCGATGAGCTTCATGATCTTCGGGTACTACACCTGGCAGCGCTATTTCCTCGACCTGCTGGGGAAGAACCTCGTGTGGGTAGACGGCGTGATCAGCTCGCTGGTGGGCTTGAGCCTCATCGCGGGGAACGCGCTCGTCGCCCCGCTCTCCCGGGTGATCACGACGCGGTCCGGGCTGCTGGCGCTCTCCGTGGGCCTGCAGGCCGTGACCGCGGTCGCCTGTGGTCTGCTCCGCGACTTCTCTGCCGTCGTGTCACTGTATCTGGTGTACGGTATGGCGGTCGGGGTGGCGTTGCCGGTGAAGCAGGCGTACCTGAACGCCCACATCCCGTCCGCCCAGCGCGCCACGATCATCTCCCTCGATTCGATGTTCGCGAACCTGGGTGGCGTGATCGGACAGTCGGGGTGGGGCTGGCTCGCCCGGATGCGGTCGATCGGAGAGGCATGGGCCTATTCCGGCGCGACGTTGCTGCTGGGGCTGCCGCTGTACTGGCTGGCGCGGCGCGGCGAGTCCGACGCGGACGCTCGGGTGCCGGCTTGATCCGGTGAAGGCCCGTCTGCAGCTGGTGCTGGCCGCCGCGTGCTTCTCGACGGCGGGCGCGGCGATCAAGTGGTGCGCTTTCGGCGGCTGGCAGATCGCGGCGTTCCGCGCCCTCGTCGCCATGGGCGCCATCCTGCTGCTGATCCCCGAGGCCCGGCGCAGCTGGAACTGGCGGGTCGGGCTCGTCGCCATCGGTTACGCCGCGGCGGGCCTGCTGTTCGTGCTCGCGAACAAGCTCACCACCGCCGCGAACACCGTGTTCCTCCAGGCGACCAATCCGCTGTTCGTCGTCGCGCTCGCCCCCTGGCTGCTGCACGAGCGCGTGACGCGTCGCGACCTCGTCTTCATGGGCGTGCTCGCGGCGGGCCTCGCCTTGTTGTTCGTCGGCGGCGGGCGGCGCTTCGCCACCGCACCAGATCCCCTCTTGGGCAATGCGCTCGCCGCCGGCAGCGCCGTGGCCTGGGCGTTCACCGTGACGGGCTACCGCTGGCTGGCGCGCGGTCGCGCCGCGGACCACGGCCCCGTCGCGAGCGCGGCGGCCTGCGGCAACCTGATCGTCTTCCTCGTGAGCCTGCCGTGGGCGCTGCCGCTCGCCCGAGGCCGCGCCACCGACTGGCTCGTCGTGGCCTACCTCGGCGTGTTCCAGCTGGGCTTGGCCTACGTGTTCCTGGCGCGCGCGATTGCGCGCGTCCCCGCGCTCGAGGCGTCGCTGTTCCTGCTGGTCGAGCCGGTGCTGTCGCCCGTGTGGGCGTGGCTCGCGCACGGGGAGACGCCGGGACCGCTGGCCGTAGCGGGCGGGGTCGTGATACTTACGGCTACAGCGGTGAAGTCCCGGAGTGATACAGGCACTGCACTACTAGACGCACCGACGCACAGGGGTGAACAGTGGGAGTGAACAGGTAGTCCCGTCCACTCTCCACTGTTCTCCACTGTTCTCCACTGTGCGGCTGGCGTCTAGTAGTTGCCCGTTCTGTCTAGTGTGTACTGTCTTTCTTCTGGTTCTCGTGTAGATCCCGCCGATCTCGGCGCGCATCGCGCACGTCGCGCCGGCGGTCGCGGCGATCCTGGCGCAGGTCGCGGCGGTCGGCACGCGCATCCTTGAGATCGCCGTTCTGCACGTCCTGGCGGATGTCGCCGCGGTCTGCGCGAATGTCCTTGGTGTCGTGGCGGATGTCCTTGCGATCGCGGCGCAGGTCGCGGCGGTCGTGGCGGACTTCCTTGCGGTCCTGCTTGACGTCGCCCTGGTCCTGGGCGGCGAGCGCCGCAGGCGCGCTCACGGCGAGCGCCAGCGCGGCGAAGACGGCGAAGCTACGTCGCATACGAGGGTCCCCGTTGAGGTTCGGAGGTGAGACCCTCGCAGGGCCGGGGTGTTAAGGACGTGACGGGGATCACGCGGTGGGCCGCTTCGCCTGTTTGAACTTCGGCAGCTCCTGGCGGTGCCGCATGGCGAACTCCTCGTAGATGTGGCTGTCGGTGTAATCCCGCAATTCGCAGATGTTGTCTCCCCGGAACTTGAGGACCACGCACGTCCGCTGGTCCATGATGTCCGTGGGGTCGCTCTTGAGCCACGAGCGCTCGCGAATCTCGACGATCACGCGGTCGGCGGCGGCGCACCAGTCGCGCCACACGTCCTCGGAGCCCCAGTCCGCGGCGCCGAGCCCGGGCTCCCGGTTCCACAGGGCGTCGAGCACGCGCTCCCGGCCCCTCCATTCGCCGCCGATGGGCGTGGCGCCCGCCACCCAGTACACGACGTCGTCGGTGAACAGCCGTCCCACGCCCGCTCGGTCCCCGGCGAACAGCGCTTTCTCGTACGCCTTGGCGAGCTGCATCCGGTCGCTCATACGCTGGCCTCCTCCATCTCTGCCGGCTCGGGCAGGGCGTTCGCTTTGCGACCGGCGCGCTCCATCGGCTTGTCCATCTCCGCCTTGTGGCGGTCGAGGATGGCCCAGAAGTCGAGCGCGCGGTCGAGCAGCTCGTACGAGGCCTCGCGCAGCGTGTCGCTCATCTGCACCTGGCGCACGTTGTTCTGCATGTCCTCGGCATCCCAGCCGCGCGAGTGCGCGATGAACGGAAACGCCGGGAATACGAAGCCGAGCTCGGACCAGAAGGTGAACAGGCCGCCCGCCACCGCCTGGATGTTGTCCTGTCCTCCGGTGATGATGAACGCGGCGACTTTGTTCCTGATCAGCACCTTGTTGTGGATCGTGATCTGGTTCTGCACGCAGTTCAACCGCTCGATCATCTTGTAGTACAGCGACGAGGCGTTGCCCCAGCGGATGGGCGTCGCGAGCACCACCACGTCGGCCCAGTGCACGAGCCCTTCGTACACGGCCGTGAGCTGGTCCTCGGGGTCGCGCTCGGTGATGGCGCAGGGCCAGGTACAGGCGTGCGATGCCTTGGAGTAGTTCCCCTCGCAGTGGCGAAACTTCAAGTCGCGCAGCTTGATGTATTGGGTGTCGGCGCCGCGCCGCTTGGCCGCGTCGAGCGCGTGCTCGAGCAGCGCATCGGACGTGGAGTAGCGGGGGTTCACGTCGTCCATCGCGGTGGTGGAGATACCGAGCACGCGGGGCGCGGCGCCCGGCTGCTTGGGGTGCTCGTCAAGCAAGTGCGACGGCATGTGCTTGACGAGCTTGCGGGGCATGGTGGGCGGGGTCTGGACGTACACGCCCTCGTCGCGCTCCTCGACGGCGAACACGGGCACCTGCTCCTCGTCGTAGCCCTCCGGCCCCTTGCCGGTGATCACGCTGTACTCCCAGGCGTGCCAGGGGCACATCACGAACTCGCCTCGCAACCGGCCGTCGCACAATGGCCCGCCCTTGTGGTTGCAGCTGTTGCCGATCGCGCGGAACCGACCGTCGTGGAAGAACACCGCTACCGTGTGGCGATCGACCTTCACGGAGAAGGGAACGCGCTCGAGCAGCTCGGGCTTCGCGCCGAGCCGATGCCAGGTCGTCATACCACGCTCCTCTGAAGGGTGGGCCATGTAGATTCTAGCCCTTATGCCCGCCAGCCGCTCCCGCGTCGCCGTGATCTTCCTGACGGTCCTGATCGACCTGATCGGTTTCGGGATCGTGATCCCGATCGTCCCCTATTACGCCAAGCGGTTTGGCGCGAGCGGCTTCGAGTTCGGCGTGTTGCTCGGCGTGTATTCGCTCATGCAGTTCTTCGCCGCCGCTGTGCTGGGCCGGCTCTCCGACCGGGTGGGGCGGCGCCCCGTGCTGCTCACGACCATGGTGCTCAATACGGGGGGGTATCTCCTGTTCGCGTTCGCCGGCTCCTACTGGGCCCTGTTCGCCTCGCGGGTGATCGGCGGGTTCGCGGGGGGCAACATTTCCGCGGCCCAGGCCTACATCGCCGACTCGACTTCCGTGGCGGATCGGTCGCGCGGGATGGGAATGCTCGGGGCGGCGTTCGGCCTGGGGTTCGTGATCGGGCCCGCGATCGGCGGCGCCGCCGTGCACCTCGGTTCCGCCGCGCCGGGCCTCGTGGCGGCCGGGCTGTCGCTCCTCAATTTCGTCTCCGCCTGGGCCATCCTTCCCGAATCGCTCCATCCGGACCACCGCGCCCAGCGGCGCGGCCTCGGCTTCGACGCGATCGCGCGGGGCCTCGCCGACCGCCGGCTGCGGCCGCTGATGCTCGTGTGGGGGATCTTCCCGTTCGCCTTCGCCGGCTACACCGCGGCGCTGCCCTACCACGCAGCGGCGGAGTTGGGGTGGCGGCAGTCGGACCTGGCGCTGTTTTTCGTCGTCTTCGGCATCACCGGCGCCTTGACGCAGGGGCTCGTCTTCGGCCGTCTGGCGCGGCGTATCGGGGAGCGGGGGCTGGTGATGCTCGGCACGGCCGGGGTCGCGGTGGCGATCGGCGCGGTCCCGTTCGCGCACACCTCCCTCGTGCTGTACGCCGCGACCGTCGCGCTGGCGCTGTGCCAGGGCGTCGTGTCCCCCGCCGCGAGCGGGCTCGTGTCGGTGTACGCCTCGCCCAACGAGCAGGGGACGACGCTCGGCGCGGCGCAGGCGCTGGGCGCGCTCGGACGGACACTGGGTCCCGAGGCGATCGGCGGGGCGTACGACGCCGCGGGGGCGCGGGCAGCGTTTCTGGCGGCAGCGGGCGTGATGGTGGTGGCGTGGCTCGCGACGCTAGGGTTGGAGCGGCAGGTCACAGAGGTCGGTGTGACAGGACAGGCGAACAGCTAGCCTATGCCTAGCCTAGTGTCCGTTTGCCGCCTCATATTGTCCTGGTCCCCAGCAGGAGTTGCGTGCGCTCATGCGCGTCTACAAGACAGCGGAGATCCGCAACGTGGCGGTCGTGGGCCACGGCGCGAGCGGCAAGACCTCGTTGGTCGACGCGCTCGCGTTCGTGGCCGGTACGAGCAAACGCCACGGATCCGTGAAGGACGGCACCGCCCTCACCGATTACACCCCCGACGAAATCGAACGCAAGTACTCCATCAACCTCGCCCTCGCCGTCGCGGAGTGGATGGACGCGAAGCTCAATCTGATCGACACGCCCGGCTACCTCGACTTCACGGGCGAGGCGCTGGCCGGCGTGTACGCGGCCGACGGCGCCGTCGTGGTGGTCTCGGCCACGGGCGGCGTCGAGGTCGGGACGGAGAAGGTGTGGGATTACTGCGACGCGCGCGACATCCCGCGGCTCTTCTTCGTGTCCCTGATGGACAAGGAGCACGCCGACTTCGAGCGGGTGTACGGCCAGATCAAGGAGCGGCTCACCCCCAAGGTGATCCCGGTGGAGATCCCCGTGGGGGAGGGCCCCGAGTTCCACGGCATCATCAATCTCTTCTCGAAGAAGTGTCACCTGTACAAGAAGGGCACGAAGGCCGGCGAGTACGAGGAGGTCGACGTGCCCGCGGAGTACCGCGAGCGCTTCGAGCGGTACTCGAAGGAGCTGATCGAGCGCATCGCCGAAACGGACGACACGCTGCTCGAGCGCTACCTGGGGGGCGAGGAGATCGGGCGCGACGAGGCGATCGCCGCCATGAAGGCCGGGATGGCGAAAGGCGAGCTGTTCCCGCTGTTCTGCGGCGCGGCGGAGCTGACCTACGGGACGCGCGCGCTGCTCGCGAAGCTGGTGGAGCTCGTTCCCGCGCCGAGCGAGCGCCCCCCCGTGGAGGGGCAGCGGTGGGGGAGCGCGGAAGGCGTGACGCTCCGGGCCGAGGATGGCGGGCCGTTCGTGGCGCAGGTCTTCAAGACCATGTCGGAGCCCCACGTGGGCGACGTGACGTATTTCCGGCTGTACTCGGGCACGGTGAAGAACGGCCAGGACGTCTACAACGCCCCGCGCGAGGCCGTCGAGAAGCTGAACCACCTGTGCGTCACAGTGGGGAAGGACCGCGTAGAGATCGCCGAGCTGCACGCGGGGGACATCGGCGTGGTGGCGAAGCTGCGCGACACGCACACCAACGATACGCTGTCGACGAAGGAGCGTCCCATCGTCCTCCACAAGATCCCCTTCCCCGACCCGGTGATCACGGAAGCGATCGAGGTGAGGCAGCGGGGGGAGGAGGAGAAGCTCTCCAACGGGTTGCACAAGCTGCACGAGGAAGACCCCACGTTCCAGCACGAGTACAACGGCGAGCTGCAGCAGACGCTGATCCGCGGGCTGGGGGAGCGACATCTCGAGATCATCGTGGGGCGGCTCGCCCGCAAGTTCGGCGTGCACGCGCTCATCACGAAGCCGAAGGTCGCCTACCGCGAGACGTTCAAGGGCCGGGCCGAGGGCCAGGGGAAGCACAAGAAGCAAACCGGGGGCCGCGGCCAGTACGGCGACTGCTGGATCCGCATCGCGCCGCTGCCGCGCGGCGCGGGGTTCCAGTTCAACGACGAGATCGTGGGCGGGGTGGTCCCGCGGCAGTACATCCCGGCGGTCGAGCGCGGCATCCAGGAGGCGGCGGCGCGCGGGCCGGTGGCGGGCTATCCGGTCGTCGACTTCCAGGTGGAGCTGTACGACGGCTCCTACCACGACGTGGACTCGAACGAGCAGTCGTTCAAGATGGCGGGCATCCTGGCGTTCCGGAACGTGAGCCCGAACGCGCGACCCACCCTGCTCGAGCCGATCCTCGAGCTCGAGGTGTGGACGCCCGACGAATATCAGGGCGCCGTGATGGGTGACCTGTCGTCACGGCGCGGTCAGATCCTCGGCACCGAGAAGGACGGCCGCCTCACCAAGGTGAAGGCCCACGTGCCGGAGGCGGAGCTCGACAAGTACGCGACGGTGCTGCATTCGCTCACCCACGGACGCGGCACATACCGCCAGAAGTTCCACGTGTACCAGGAAGTCCCTCCCGAGGTGGCGCACCGGCTCGTGGACGCGCGGAAAAAAGAGCTGGAGGAGGCGAAGGCGTCGTGACGTGAACCCACGGCACCGCTGGCGGGTACTTCCGGGCGACTCAGCAGGCAGGGCACCGATGAGAGGGACGATCTTGTGTGCCGCCGCCCTCGCCGTCGCGGGGTGCATCGAGAAGCGCTCGCCCGCTCCCGTAGCCGACTCCACGTCCGCGGCGGCGCCCTCGGCCGCGACGCCCGCCGCCGCGCCGCCCGCGCCACCTCCCCCGCCGCCCACGCCGGCCGCGACCAGAGTCGTGGCCGTCGAGGGATTCCTCGGGCCGGAATCGGCGCTGCACGACAGCGTGCAGGACGTCTACTTCGTCTCGAACATCAACGGCAGCCCGGCGGCGAAGGACAACAATGGCTTCATCAGTCGCGTGCGGCCGGACGGGGCGGTCGAGAACCTCAAGTTCATCGAGGGTGGCCGCGCCGGCGTCACGCTCCACGCGCCCAAGGGGCTGGCGTTGAACGCGGACACGCTGTGGGTGGCCGACATCGACGCCGTGCGCGCGTTCAACGCCAAGACGGGCGCGTTCGTGGACAGCGTGAGCCTGAGCAAGCTGGGGGCGGTGCTGCTGAACGACGTCGCGGTCGCGCCGACGGGTGCGCTGTACATCACCGACACGGGGGTGAAGTTCGACGACGTGGGGAACATGCTGCATCCCGGCCCCGATCGCGTCTTCCGGATCGGCCCCGACCGGGCCGTCACCGTGGCGCTGCGGGGGGACACGCTCGACCGGCCGAACGGGATCGCAGTCGACCCCGTGGGGCGGCGCTTCGTGATCGTGCAGCTCGGCGGTCGCTCGGTGCTGGGGTGGCGGCCGGAGGACAAGCTGCCGAGCGTCATCGCCAAGGGTGCCGGAGGATTCGACGGCGTGGTGATCGCCCACGGCCGCATCCTGGTCTCGAGCTGGAATGACTCTACTATCGCGAGCTACGAGACCGGCCAGGAGGTGAAGGTCGTGACGGGCATCTTCGGCGCCGCCGACATCGGCTACGACGCCAGGCGGAACCGTCTGCTCGTTCCGATCCTCACCGGGAATCGCGTGGAGGTGTGGCAGCTGCCGTGATCTGCAGCACCGCCGCCCCTCTGACCTTCCCCGCCCGCAGCTTCTCCAGCGCTTCGTTCGCCCGCTCCAGTGGATAGGGCTCCACCATGGTCCGCACGGGCAGCTGCGGCGCGAGGCCGAGAAATTCCGCCGCGTCCTTGCGCGTCAGGTTCGCCACCGAGCGAATCACCCGCTCACCCCAGAGGATGTCGTACGGGAACGCCGGGATGTCACTCATGTGGATCCCGGCGCAGACGACCGTCCCGCCCTTCACGACGGCGCGCAGAGCTCTTGGGACGAGCGGACCGACGGGCGCGAAGATGATGGCAGCGTCGAGCGGCTCGGGCGGTGGCGCGTCGGAGGCCCCAGCCCAGTCGGCGCCGAGCTCGAGCGCGAAGTGCTGCGCTTCCTCGTCCCCGGCGCGCGTGAAGGCGAAGACGCGGCGCCGCTGATGGCGCGCGACTTGAGCCACGATGTGCGCCGCCGCGCCGAAGCCGTACAGCCCGAGTCGTTCGGCTTCGCCCGCCGCGACGAGCGCGCGGTAGCCGATCAGCCCCGCGCACAGCAGGGGAGCGGCCTCGAGATCGGCGTACTGGTCGGGCAGCGGGAAGCAGAACCGCGCGTCCGCCACCGCATATTCGGCGTAGCCGCCGTCGATCTGGTAGCCCGTGAAGCGCGCCCGATCACACAGATTCTCCCGTCCCGAGCGGCAGTAGCGGCACTCACCGCAGCTCCAACCGAGCCAGGGCACCCCCACGCGGTCCCCGATCCCGAAGCGATCGATTTCAGGACCTGCTCCCATCGCGACGACGGTTCCCACGATCTCGTGCCCGAGGATGAGCGGCAGCTTGGGGTGCGATAATTCGCCGTCGCGGACGTGCAGATCGGTGCGACAGACCCCGCACGCGCGCACCGCGATCAACAGCTGCCCCGATCCCGGTTCCGGAGGGGGCGCGTCAGCCGGGCGCAGCGGGCGACGCGCGGCGTCCATCAGCATGGCGCGCATACGCAGCAAGCTACGTCGCGCGTCGCTGTCGCGCCCACGCCACATCACCGCATGGCGCGCGGCCCTTCCGGTAGCGTACGGAACTTGCTATCAGTACCAGTGGTGACTGACCTCAGCTCCGGCCGCAGTTCGCGGTCCGCGATTCGCATTCTCATAGTGGACGATCACGTCGTCTTCCGCGCCGGCCTGCGTGCGCTGCTGGAGAAGCAGCGCGATCTCATCGTCGTCGGCGAGGCCGGAAGAGGGGAGGAGGCCGTCGCGTGCGCTCGGGCGACACGACCGGACGTCGTGCTGATGGACTTGGCCATGCCCGGAGAAGGCGGCCTCGAGGCCACGCGTCGCATCGTCGGGCTGGGGACCGGTGCCCGCGTGCTCGTCCTTACGGCGCTGTCGCAGGAACAGCAGCTGCTGGAGGCGCTCGAGGCGGGTGCCGCCGGCTTCATCGAGAAGACCGGGCCCGTGGACGACCTCGAGCGGGCGATTCGCAGCGTGCTGGAGACACACCTGTTCCTGTGCTCGGACGCGTCCAAGCTCGTCGCGCTGCAGCGCTACCAGCGCTCCGGGGAAGCCGAGGACGCCAGAGCTGCGGCGGATCGGCTGAGCGGCCGCGAGCGCGAGGTGCTGGCGCTGCTCGCCCTGGGCCACAGCTCGAAAGAGATCGGCCACAAGCTGGCCGTGAGCCCCAGGACCGTGAACGCGTGTCGCACCCGCCTCAGGACGCGGCTCGGTCTGGCGCGCCGCCCGGAGTTGGTTCGGTTCGCGCTCCGCTCTGGATTGCTGGAAGTCGGGTAGGCGGGGGGGGCGCTAGCCCGCAAACACCGGCTCGGTGTCGGGCTGCGGCTGCTTGTACACGTAGCGCTTGCCCGCGTAGTTCTTGAGCACGACCGCGTCGTCCGTGAGCGATTCGACGTACTCGGGGAGCAAGGGGATCTTCCCCCCGCCCCCCGGGGCGTCAATCACGAAGTGCGGCACGGCGAGCCCCGACGTCCAGCCGCGCAGCGCCCGGATGATCTCCAAGCCCTTTTCGACGGTGGTGCGGAAGTGCTCCGCGCCCGCCACCTGGTCGCACATGTAGATGTAGTACGGCCGCACGCGCGCGGCGAGCAGCCGCTGCATCAGCCGCTTCATCACCTCGGGGTCGTCGTTCACGCCCTTCAGCAGCACGGTCTGGCACCCCAAGGGAATGCCGACGTCGGCGAGGCGGCCGAGCGCCGCCACGGCCGCCGGCGTGAGCTCGTCGGGGTGGTTGAAGTGCGTGTTGATGTACAGCGGGTGGTACCGCTTCAGGATCGCGCACAGCTCCGGCGTGATGCGCTCCGGGAGATGGCAGGGCACGCGGCTTCCGATCCGGATGATCTCGATATGGTCGATCGCCCGCAGCCGGCGGCAGATCTCGTCGATCCGGCGGTCGGAGAGGAGCAGGGGGTCGCCCCCCGACAGGATGACGTCGCGAATCTCCGCGTGCGTTTCCAGATACCGAAACGCCGACTCGAGCTCGCGCATCCGGATCTTGTCGGGGTCTCCCACCTTGCGACGACGCGTGCAGAAGCGGCAATAGGACGCGCACACCGGGGACACGAGGAAGAGGGCCCGGTCCGGATAGCGGTGTGTGATGTTCGGCACCGGGGAGTGCGCGTCTTCGGCCAGCGAGTCCACGAGCCCGTCGTGCACGTCGAGCTCCTGGAGGTCGGGCACGTACTGCCGCCAGATGGGGTCGCCGGGGGAGGTGATCAGCTCGACCATGGCGGGCGAGATGCGGAACTCGAAGTTCTCCGCCGCCCGCCGCAGCCGGTCCAAATCCGGGAAGTGCTCGGCGCCGAACCGCGCGACGAGCGCCTCGAGGGAGGCGATGCTCCGCTTACGCAGGACCTCTTGCCAGGACTCCATCGCGCAGATCCTTGAGGTAGACCACCAGGTCGTCTCCGGGCGCGTAGTATCCCGGGAGCCGGGCGGCCGGCGCATAGCCGCGCCGCTCGTAAAACGCGCGCGTGGGCGCGTACGCGGCGCGGGACGACGTCTCCACGACAATCAGGCGTCCGTTGTGCGTCGTCAGTCGCTCCTCCACCGCTCGCAGCAGCGCCGTGCCCACGCCCTTGCCCTGCCAGGTCGGGTCCACGACGATCCAGTACAGATCGTAGGTGCCGGTGGTGCCGGGGGTCGGCCCCCAGCAGGCGTAGCCGACGAGCTCGTCTCCCGCGTACGCCCCCAGGAAGCGGTAGTCCTCGTCGCCGGCGAGGCTGTCGTCGAGCAGCTCCAGGGCGATGGCGACCTCGTCCGGCCGAAACAGGCCGGTGGCCGCGGTGAGCCGCTCAAGCCGTGCGCGTTGCGCGTGGCCGACGGGCCGGAGCGAGCAGCTCACGCGCCGCCTTGGCGCCTTGCGCGTCGCGCAGCGCGACCTCGGCGATGCGGCGCACCAGCTCGACGTAGTCCCAGCCGGCGACGCGGGCCATGCGCGACAGGCCGGCGTCGTCGTTGAGGTCGGGATTGGGATTGACCTCGAGGATCCACACCCGCCCCTGGTCGTCCAGCCGCAGGTCCACGCGACCGTACCCCCTCCCCTGCATCACCCGCCACGCCGCCTCGGCGGTGCGGACCAGCTTGTCGGCGAGCTTTTGGGGGATGCTCGCCGGGCAGACCGGGACACTGCCGAGGTCGTCGGGCGAGCCGGTGTCCCACTTGCCGGCGTAGGTCAGGATCGGCCACGCGCCCTCGGGCATGCGACTGAAATCGATCTCCGCGATGGGCAGCACGCGACTTCCGACGAATCCGACGTTGAACTCGCGACCCGCGACGTATTCCTGCACGAGCACCTCGTCGAACTGCTCCGTCATCGCGGCCACGCGGGCTCGCAGCGCGCGGCGGTCTGTGACCACCGAGCCGCGGTCGAGCCCGGCGCTGGCGTCTTCCGCTGCCGGCTTGACGATCGCCGGAAGCGGGAAATCGTCCTCGATCTTCCCCTGGGCGATGGTCCAGCGGGGCACCGGAAGCCCCGCGTGGGCGAGCAGCGCGTTCGCGATGGGCTTGCGGCGGCAGGCGGCGAGGGTCCAGAGGCTCGCGCCGGTGACGGGAATCCCGGCGAACTCGAGCGCGCCCACCACGTGCTCCTCCCACTCGCTGCGACCGTGGACGCCCTCGCACAGGTTGAACACGACATCCGCCCGTCGTGCCACGGCGAACCACCGCATGTCGTGCCGCACGGGAACCTTGCGAATCTCATGACCCATCGCGCCGAAGATCGCGCCGATCTCGTCCACCGCCTTCATCACTCCGCGGATGTCCTCCGGCGTCCAATCCTCCGCGCCCGGGTCGTAGAGGATGACGATCCTCATGCGCGCGCCCCGGCGATTTGTAGGGGCGCAGCATGCTGCGCCCCTACACCGATGCCGGAATGCGCGTCGGTCGTGATCTCTCGCCCCGTCTGGCGCCGCCACGCAATGCGCGCCACTTCCTGGATCAGCTCGTCGTAGCCCAGGCCGGCGGCGCGGGCGGCTTTGGGGAAGCAGGAGTTCATCGCGGGATCGGGGATGACGCCCGGGAGGGGATTGAGCTCCAGGACGTTGGGCACCCCGAACCGGTCCACCCGGATGTCCACGCGGCACCAGTCGCGGCAGCCGAGGACGTGGTAGGCCTCCAGTGCGGTGCGCTCGATCTCGCGGTACAGCGATGCGGGTACGCGCGCCGGGCAGTCAAAGATCGCGAGCGGCGCCTCGGGCCGGTCCCACACCCATTTCGCCTCGTAGCCGTACACCGGCGGCGCGCCCGGGGGTAGCGTCGAGAAGTCGAATCCGATCACCGGCAGGCAGGCGGCGTCGGGCCCGTTGCCGAGGATCGCCACGGTGAACTCCGGGCCCGGCAGGTAGGTCTCGACGAGCACGGGCTCCGCGTACCGCTCGAGCAGGAACCGCACGCGCTCGCGCAGCCGCGCGGGCGTCTCGCACAGGTTGTTGGCGAATACACCCTTCCCGGACCCCTCGGCGATCGGCTTGACGAACACGGGGAACGGCAGCGCGACCCGCTCCAGGTCTTCGGATGTCTGGACCGAGGCGAACGGCGCCGTGGGCACGCCCCGGAACGCCAGGATCTCCTTGGCGCGACCCTTGTGCAGCGAGAGCGCGAGGGTGAGGGGGTCCGAGCCGGTGTAGGGGACGTTCAGGTATTCGCAGATCGCGGGGACCAGCGCCTCGCGACTCTGGCCGTGCAACCCTTCGACCATGTTGAAGACCAGATCGGGACGAGCGAGGGCGAGCTTCTGCGGGAACAACTGATCGGCTTCGAGCCGGATCACGCTGCCGCAGCGACTGAGCGCCTGTTCCACCGCGGCGATGGTGGATGGGTCGTCCCACTCGGCGAACGCGTCGTCGCTACTCGGAGGCTCGTCGGCGGACGCGGACTCGGGTTTTTCGTTGTAAGCGAGACCGATGCGCATGTGGTCTCGGGTGACCTCCCACAAAAAAAGGCCGCTCGCGCGGTCTGTGAGCGAAACGCGTTGTCGCGTAGAGAATAAGGAAAGCCGAAACGATGCGCAATAGGGAATCTGGAATTTTTTTCGACGATCGACGGGTCAGACTTTGTGGTAGGCGACGCGCGCGGCCTCCTGTTTGTCGTCGGCGACGTAGATCTCGAAGTCGGAGAACAACGCGGGCGCCTCTCGCTGCAGCTGGCGCAGGCATGCGATCGCCATCCGCCGGATCTCGAGCTCCGCGCCTTCGCCGCAGCGCAGCTCGAGCATGGTGCGCCACGCGCGCGCGTTGCCCGAGACGACGATCTTCACTTCGGTGGCGTTGGGCAGCACGCTGCGCGCCGCCTCGCGCGCCATCTTGCGGCGGTGCACTTTGTCGGCGACCCATAGGTAGCGCTGCATCAGCGCTTCCACGACGCGTACGTACGCGGCCTGCGCCTCGGCCATGTGCCGCTCCCACTCGGCTTCCAGCGTCGCGTCGCCGAGGATCGCGGGCGGCACGACGAACGCCGCGTGCGACTCGTCCACGTAGCGCTGCGAGAGCTGCGAGTAGCCGAAGCCGGCGCGATGCCGCACCAGCTCGTGCGAGCAGGAGCGCGAGATGCCTTCGATCAGCAGCACGTACACTGCGTGCTCGAGCACCGACCCGTGTCCCTGCTTCTTGATGTTCTCGAGATATTCGGCGGTGGTACGGCTCGCGGGATTGTGCTGGCTCATGTAGCAGACGCGGCCGGCGAACTCCGCGAGGCGCTCCCCGGCGGTCGCGTCCCCGCGCCATTCGACGCGCAGATGCTCGGGCTCGAGGAACTCGGGGCGGGCGATCAGCGAGACGTGAGGCGCGCGGAAGATTTCCATAGGTGCTGGGTGCCAGGTGTCAGGGGCTCGGGGTCGCCAGCTCGAGCTTCGGGATCGCCCAGCCGGCGGTCCGCTCCACCTGTCGCAGCCGGGCGGCGATGTCGTCGGGAATCGGCGTCGCCTCCGGCCCGACCTTGAGATCGGCGAGGGGCGCCCAATCAGCCGAGGGGATTATAACACCCGGGTTGAGCGTGCAGCGCGGGTCGTACGCTTGCTTCAGGTCGCGGAACAGCGCTGTCACCTCCGGCCCGTAGCAGCGCTCGACCAGTCCCGCGCGCAGCCGTCCCAGCCCGTGCTCGCCGCTCGGCGTCCCCCCGAGCCGCAGCAGCAGGGCCGTGGCCTCCTCGAACAGCGCCGCCAGCGCGTGCCGCCAGCGGGGGCGGGTCGTGTCGGGGAGCGCGTTCACGTGCACGTGGCCGTCGCCCGCGTGACCGAACATCGCCACCGGGATGCCGTGGCGCTCGGCCGCGACCCGGATACCGCCGACGTATTCACCCAGGCGCTCGAGCGGCACGCACCCGTCCTCGATCACCTGGAGCGACCGCTGGGTTTCGGGGAGGCGCGCCAGCGCCGGGCTCGCGAGCCGCCGCACCGCCCACAGCTGCTCGAGGCCCCGACGGTCCACCGCCGTCTCCACGTGCGCCGTGACCGCGCGCAGGCCCCGCACCGCGTCGCCCACGACGCCGCGGGCGGCGGCCGCCGTCTCGCGCTCGAACTCGACCAGGAGCAGGCCATCGAGTCCCTCGGGCAGGGTCGCCCCCGCGTCCCCGTCTCTCACGAATTCGAGGAGCGTCCGGTCGAGCAGCTCCACCGCCGAGGGATTCAAGGCCACGAGGTAGGGCACCGCGTCTCCTAACTGTGCCAGGCTCCGAAACCCGAGGACGACGCCCGCCACGTCGGTGGGAATGGGCTCGAGCCGCCACTGGACGGCCGTGACGAAGGCGAGCGTCCCTTCGGAGCCGACGAGCAGGTCCAGCTCCTCGCCCGAGTCGGCGTAGCGGTCGAGCGCGTAGCCGGCCGAGTTCTTGCGGGTCTTGGGGAACCGTGCCTGGACGAGCCGTCGCTGGTCCGGCGACAGGACGAACCTCGCCCCTCTCCCGTCTCCCCGTTTGACCCGCCGCGCCTCGCCATCCGCTCCGACGATCTCGATCGCCTCGACCCAGTTCCGCACGCTGCCGCAGCGCACGGAGCGCGGGCCCGCCGCGTTCGTCGCGACCATCCCGCCCGACGTCGCGAACGCGCCCGAGGAGGGATCGGGAGGCAGCCGCAACCCGAAGGGACGCGCGGCCTCGTTTACCTCGGCCCAGGTCACCGCCGCGCCGACCCAGATCGTGCGGTGCGGCCAGTCGGGGGCGGTCCAGCGGAACCCCTGGGTCAGGTCCACGATCACCCCGCCGCCCACGCTGCCGCCCGCCATGCCGCTTCCCGCGCCGCGTGGGATGAGGGCCGTGCCGGTGTCCACCGCCCAGCCGAGGATGCGTTGCAGCTCCTCCACACCGCGCGGGATGGCGACGGCTGCGGGGACGATCCGCTGGACGCCGGCGCCTTCGGAGTAGGCCGCCCGGCTCCGCGCGTCGGTGAAAAGGCCGGGGAAGGAGAACGGGGGAAGGGGCGCGGCCACGGTCGGGGAAGTTACTACGCGCGGTCTCAGCTTGACACGGCCAGAGGGCCAGGTGATGCTTGAACCGCGATATGACCACCGATGCTCCGCGCGCTCAGCTCATTCACATCGAGACCGACCGCCGTCTGGGTCATGAGTGGGACGAGTGGGACGGCAAGCCGCTCCCCGGCAATGGCGACTTCACGGCGCCGCCCCGGCTGTTCTTCCGTTACGCCGGCCTGACGCTGGCGCTCCTCGCGGCGGGCGCCGCGGCGCTGATCTTCGTGCTCGCGCCCCGTCTCGCGGGCATCTCGGCGGCCCTGCCCGACGGCCTGTGGGTCGCGCTCGGCGTCGCGGCGGCACTGTCCTGGCTGTGGTTCGCCGTGCTGCTCCTTTCCTTCTACGGCAACGTGCTGCCCCTCCCCGAGGGATGGCTCGAGCGCGGGCCCTATCTCCCGCTCATGAACCTGACGTCGCATGTCGCCCGGGCGTTCGGCAAGCGGGACTGGGTGGAGCACGCCGCCATCGACGTGTACAACGCGCTGGCGGAGCGGCGGCGGCGGCGGGTGGGGAAGGGCGAGCTGCTGGTGCTGATCCCGCGCTGCCTCTCGAAGCAGGCGTTGGACGGCGTGCTGGCGATCGCCGGGCGTTACGAGGTGCCGGTGTTCGTCGCCACGCGGGGCCAGCTGGCGCGCCGCGTGATCCGCGAGCGGCGGCCGCGCGCGGTGGTGGCGGTCGCGTGCGAGCGGGACATGATGACAGGACTGCGCGACGTGGCCGGCAAGCTCCCGGTGCTGGGGCTCACGATGCGGCTGCCCAATGGGCCATGCCGCGACGCGATGCTCGATCTCGAGACGATGGAGCGTTGGGTGAAGAGCTTGGTCGGTGCGTAACAACCGGGGGAGGCGCTACTGCGCCGCCCTCGGTACCCCGAATCTCTCCTTCAGTTTGGCCACGAGCTTCTCGGCGATCTTGTAACCCGCGTGCTCCTTGGACAGGATCATCTCGAGGTCCCGTTCGGGGCGCGACGGATCGTAGCGCGGTCGGTACACCGGCTCGGCGGTGAGCCGGGTCTGGCCGGGCACGTACGGGTCGGCCCAAAAACGGATCTTCACCGTCACACCGAAGTTCACGATGTCGCGCTCGTGGTGCCGCGTACGGTGCGCATCGGTGTCGTACCACGCGGTCTCGACGTAGCCGTCGCGCACGTTGAATCGCGCGACCTCGAGGCTCTCCGCCGGGACCAGATTCGCCAGCTCCGCCGTGACGCGCTCGGGGCGGGCGTTGAGGATCACCCCGGGGGCGCGAGGGTCGGGTCGGAAATCGGGACGGGTGGTGACGGGGGTGCAGGCGGCGAGCAGAAGACAAATGCGGAGTGCGAAGTGCGGAATGCGGAATTGAACGGTGGGCGTCGTCGCGCACGACCTACCCGTGTCATTCCGCATTCCGCATTCCGCATTCCGCATTGGGTCAGTGATAATGCGCCGAATCCGCGTGCTCATGCCCGTGCCCGGCCTCGCGGTTCTCCATCTCCCCCCGCATAGTCGCAGCGGGGATGCCGGCGGCGTGCTCGAACACGAGCTTTCCGCCGATCACGGCGGTCCAGATTATCCCCACGAAGCCCGCCACACCCAGGATGCGCAGCCCCACGTCCTCGGCGGCCGTGAGCTTGGCGCGGCGAAACAGCTTCCAGGCGAGCACGGCGGTAAAGATGCCCATGGTGGTGAGCGCGAGCGTCTCGTGCGTCTCCATGAGGTCGTGGATGGCCTCGCCGTGCTCGATCACGTCCTCGGCCTCGAGGCCGGCGAGCACGGCGACCCAGCCGCCGACGACCCCGGCCCAGAGGGTCCACAGGGCTGCCGCCTTGAGCGACTCGCGCTTGGAGAGCCAGCCGCCCAGGTCGAACAGGACCGTCACGAAGAGCAGCGCGGCGGGCAGGTCGTTCACCGCCGCGTGGAAACGGGGCCAGTCGTAGCCGAGCATGCCGATGGCGTCCTTGGTGTTGGGTTCGAGTGCGATCGTCAGACGCCCAGGTCGATGACCCGCGGCGGATCCACGGAATAATCGTAGAAGCCCTTGCCGCTCTTCCGCCCGTTCATGCCGGCGAGCACCATGCGCTTGAGGAGCGGCGGCGGTGCGTAGCGCTGCTCGCGGTACTCGGTGAACATGATCTCGGCGATGCGGTACGTCGTGTCGAGTCCGACGAAGTCGAGCAGCGTGAGTGGGCCCATCGGGTACCCGCAGCCAAGCTGCATCGCCTTGTCGATGTCGGGCACACTGCCGACGCCGCGCTCCACCGCCCGGATGGCGTCCAGGAGGTAGGGCACGAGCAGCAGGTTCACGATGAAGCCGGAGGTGTCCTTCGCCGCGACCGGATCCTTGCCGAGCGACCGGGCAAACGCGAACGTCCGGCGAAACGTCTCCTCCGACGTCGTCACGGTGCGCACCACCTCGACGAGCGACATCAGGGGCACGGGGTTGAAGAAATGGAGCCCGACGAAGCGGTCGGCGCGCTGCGTGGCGGCGGCCATGGCGGCGATGGTGAGGCTGGAAGTGTTCGACGCGAAGATCGTCGCCGGGCCGCACCGGGCGTCGAGCTCCCGCCACAGGGAGTTCTTCAGCTCCAGGTCCTCAGGCACCGCTTCCACGACGATGTCACAATTCTGCAGCTCGGCCGTCGTGGTGGTGAACCGGAGACGCTTGAGCGCGGCGTCGCGATCGCCCGCGGTGAGCTTCCCCTTGTCGACGAACTTGGCGAGCGACCTCTCGATTCCGGCGCGCGCCTTGTCCCATATCTGCTGCGACACGTCGCGTACCGTCGTCTCGTAGCCCGCCGCGGCGGCGACCTGCGCGATGCCGCCGCCCATCAGGCCGCACCCCAGCACCCCGACCCGTCGTATCTCGGTCATAGCCCTCTCGAACCGGTGTGAGGCGGCTAGCTCCGGGGCCGCGCCCCGGGGGGGTCGAACGCCTTGCGGAATTCCTCGGCGATGCGGACGAACGTATTGACGCGCGAGCCCGGCAGCGTGTGCTCGGACCTGATTTCGCCGTGCTCCACGCGATCCAGCACCTGCTCCAGGCCCACCTGGACGCGATCGTTCTCGCCGCGGTGGCGGCGCGCGACGGCGAGCGCGGCCACCCATGCCGCGACCGTGGAGACCGCGGCCCAGGGGGCGATCGCGCCGAGCGCCGGCAGCACGCCCGCCAGCACCGCGCCCCACAGCACGAGCAGCGCCGCCCCCCACAACCGGTGGGCGCGTTCGCCCCGCACATCGGCGACGAGCCGCAAGTGGCAGAAGCCGGCCTCGAGGGGAGTCACCTGGCCCGCCACTTCCGTGGCGCGGGCCAGAGCGAAGGTCTTCCCGCCCGCGCCGAGCGCGCGTTGGATCGAGGCGAACGCACCGACCCGCGGCTCCCAGGTGGTGCGGTCCGGGTAGCGGCGCTTCACCTGGAGCGACTCCTCGCGTTCCATCCAGGCGGTGAGCGACCGCTCCACGTCGCCCTTGTCCCCCGGCACGACGCGCTCCGCGGTGAGCACCACCGGCCCCGCGAGCCAGCCCCACAGGCCGGTCGCGCCGCCGGTGGCCACGCTCCGCGTCTGCTCTTCGAGCAGTGCCTGCCTCAGGTAGCGCGCCGGAATGCCGACGTCCTGGCCCAGGGTGAGCAACTCCTGCTCGGTGAGCCCCTCGCCGATGTCCCGCTCGCCCGCCTGAAGCTCCGCGGCGCGCTGGATGATCCGCTCCAGCGCCTCGCGGCGGATCAGTTCGCCCGGCATGGCTACACCTCGGCCTTGGTCTTCCGTGGCTCGGCCGGGAGCGTGTCGCCCGAGCTCCGTTCGGGCAGCGCCGGGGCGGCGACCTTCTTGCTCGCGGCTTCGAGGAAGCCCCTGAACAGGTCGAGCGGGATCGGGAAGATGGTGGTCGAGTTGTTCTCGGACGCGATCTCGGTGACGGTCTGCAGGTACCGCAGCTGGATCGCCGCCGGCTCCGAGCCGATCACGTGGGCGGCCTGCGCCAGCTTCTCCGACGCCTGGAGCTCGCCCTCCGCGTTGATGACCTTCGCCCGCCGCTCCCGCTCCGCCTCCGCTTGGCGGGCCATGGCGCGCTTCATCTCGGGCGGCAAGTCGACGTCCTTCACTTCCACTGCCGAGACCTCGATCCCCCAGTCCTCGGTGCGCTTGTCGATGATGTTCTTGAGGATGTTGTTGATCTTCTCGCGGTTCATCAGCAGCTCGTCGAGTTCCGTCTCACCCAGCACCGACCGCAGCGTCGTCTGGGCGAGCTGGCTCGTGGCGTAGAGGTAGTTCTCGACGCCGATCACCGCCTTCACCGGGTCGCGCACCAGCATGTAGAGGACCGCGTTGACTTTGATCGAGATGTTGTCGCGCGTGATGACGTCCTGCGGCGGGATGTCCATAGCCACGACACGCAGCGACACCGTTTGCGTTTTCGCGAACAGCGGGGGGACGTAGATGAGGCCCGGTCCCTTGGCGCCCCACGAGCGCCCCAGGAAGAAGTACACCGCCCGCTCGTACTCCCGCAGCACCTTGAGGCCGCCGAAGAGATACAGCGCCAGCACGCCGAGGACGGCCGTCACCACCACGTCCATCGCGACTCCTCCTCAGCCGGGGAAGGCTTCCACGATCACCGCCGCGCCCTGGCCGCCGCCGATGCAGGCGGATCCCAGCCCGAAGCGTAGCCGCCGCCGCCGCAGCGCGTGGAGCAGGTGGATCGTGATGCGAGTGCCCGTGGCGGCGAGCGGGTGGCCGATCGCGATGGCGCCGCCGTCCGCGTTGGTTCTCGACCGGTCGAGGCCGAGCTCCCGCTCCACGGCGAGATACTGGGGAGCGAACGCCTCGTTCACCTCGACGAGATCCAGTTGGTCGAGTTTCATGCTCGCCTTGGCGAGCGCTTTGCGCGCGGCCGGAGCCGGGCCGATCCCCATGTACTTGGGCTCGACCCCCACCACGGCCCACGCGACGAGACGGCCCAGCGGCTTCAAGCCGCGCGCCTTGGCGAAGTCGTCCGCTGCGATCACCGTGGCCGCCGCGCCGTCCACGATCCCGGAAGCATTGCCGGCGGTGACGAGCCCATCCTTCTTGAAGTACGGCTTGAGGCCCAGCAGCACCTCAAGGGTCGTGTCGGGCCGCATGTGCTCGTCCTTGCGGAACTCCACCGTCTGGCCCTTCTGCTTCACGGGGACGGGCACCACCTCGTCCTGGAACACACAGCCGTCCCACGCCTGCTTGGCGCGCTGCTGCGACGCGAGGGCGACTTCATCCACGGCCTTGCGCGTGAGCTGGTACTGCTCGGCGAGGTTCTCGGCCGTTTCGGCCATGGAGAGGCCGCACTGCGGATCCTTGAGTGCCTCCCACAGCAGGTCCTCGAGCGGCGCCGGACCGAGGCGGAGCCCCCAACGCGCCCCGCGCACCACGTGGGGGGCCTGGCTCATCGACTCGGTGCCGCCCGCGAGCACCGCGTCCGCCTCGCCCAGCAGGACGAGTTGCGCGCCCTGCGTGATCGCCTCGAACCCCGAGCCACACAGCCGGTTCACCGTCACGGCGGGGACCTCGATCGGCAGCCCGGCCTTGAGGCCCACGTGGCGGGCGCAGTAGATCGCGTCGGCCGACGTCTGGAGCGCGTTGCCGATGACGGTATGGCCGATGTCGGCAGCGGGGACGCCCGAGCGCTCCAGGGCGTGCCGCGCCGCGACGGCGCCGAGCTCGATGGCGGAGAGATCCTTGAGCGTGCCGCCGAAGCTGCCGAATCCGGTCCGCACGCCCGAGAGAAAGACGACGTCTTTATGGGAACCCTGGGTCTTCATGGGGGAAGCTCCGCCTTGGTACGCTTAGAAGGCGGAATATCGTCGCACGGGCCAGGGGACGGTAGGGCCGCGCGCGCTACGCGCGCCGCCACACGAGATAGCCCGGCACGCCGGTCGCGACGATGCCCAGTCCGATGAGCGCCTCGACCGGTCGCGCGACGACCGTGTTCGCCACCACACCCGCGGCCACGAGGATGAAGAGCGCCGGCGTGACGGGGTAGCCGGGGACGCGAAACGGGCGGGGGGCATCGGGCCGGCGGCGTCGCAGCACGAACACGCTCGCCGCGGCGAGCGCGGCGAACAGCCAGCTCGCGAACACCACGTACGTGAACAGCTGCTCGAAGCTCCCCGTGACGGCGAGCAGCGCCGCCCAACCGGCGCTCGCCGCGATGGCGCGCGCCGGCGTGGCGAAGCGGGGATGCACCTGCGCGAGGGACCGGAAGAACACCCCGTCGCGGGCCATGGCGAAGTACATGCGCGGTCCCGTGAGCGCGAGCCCGTTCGCCGCGCTGAAGATCGATACGAGGATGGCGAGCGTGACGAGCGTCGCCGCCGACGGCCCGAACAGCGCGCGGACGGCGTCGGCCGCGACGCGGTCGGAGGCCGCCACCCCGGAAGCGCCCAGGGCGGCGACGTATCCCACGTTGGCCGTGAGGTAGATCGCCACGAGCGCCGCCGTGCCGAGCACGATCCCGCGCGCGAAGGTGCGCTGGGGGTCCCGAGCTTCGCCGGCCGAGTTGGTCACGTTCTGCCAGCCCTCGTAGGCCCACAGCACGCCCAACAGGGCCACTCCCGCGGCCGAGAGCGATGCGACCGAGACCGGCGTGGCCAAGACGCGCGTGTCGGCGCGATGCCAGCCGCCGCCCCACGCCACGCCCCCGGCCGCGAGCGCGAGGATCGCTCCCACCTTCACGGCAGTGCTCCAGTTCTGTACCGTCGCCGCATGCCGCACGCCGCGGATGTTGACCGCGGCGACCGCGCCGATCATCGCGACACCCGCGAGCCGGCGCGTGACGGGCCCGAGCGGCACGAGCTCACCCAGGTAGTTCGTGAAGGCCACCGCCAGGGTCGCGGTCGAGCCGGTGTTGATCGCGAGAAACAGTGTCCAGCCGAGGAGAAACGCCGGCACCGGACCGAACGCCTCGCGCACGTAGACGTAGCTCCCGCCTGCGTCCGGGAGCATGGCGCCGAGCTCACCGAAGGTGAGCGCGCCGAGCAGCGCCAGCACGCTGCCCGCGACCCAGACAAGCAGGGCCACGCCGAGGTCGCTCCCCGACTGTCGCAACACGGCGCCCGGGACCAGGAAGATGCCCGAGCCGATGGTGGTGCCGACGACGATGAGGGCGAGATCGCCCAGTCCCAGGACGCGCCGCAGCTCGTCCGGCATCGCGGGAGACCTACAGTCGCGTGGCCACCGCGGCGGCGGCCTCGCGGGTCGTCGCCGTACCCCCGAGGTCCGGCGTGCGCACCCCCGCCGCGAGTGTCTCCCGCACCGACCGCTCGAGCTCCCGCGCCGCGTCGGCATGCCCGAGCTGCTCGAACATGAGGGCACCCGTGAGAATCGCCGCCATCGGGTTGGCCACGCCCTTGCCCGCGAGCGGTGGCGCCGAGCCGTGCACCGGCTCGAACAGGCCCGGCCTGCCGGGGTGCAGGTTGGCGCTCGCGGCGAGCCCCAGGCCCCCGACGAGCCCGGCGCCCAGGTCGGAAAGGATATCGCCGTACAGGTTGTTGGTGACGATCACCTGGAACCGCTCGGGCTCGCGCACCAGCTCCATCGCCAGCGCGTCCACATAGCGATGCTCGGCCGTGATCCCGGGGAACTCGGCCGCCACACGCTTGAAGGTCTCCTGCCACACCTTGTGCGCCGGCACGGCGTTCGCCTTGTCACTCATCGTGACGCGCACCTTGCCATGAGCCTTGGCCCACGCGAACGCGGCACGAATGATCCGCTCGACTCCCTGGGCGGTGTTCACTTCTTCGGCCACGTATTCGTCCTCCGCAATCCGGCCGCGGCCGAGATAGACGCCTTCGGTGTTCTCGCGGAAGATCACAAAGTCGATCGGCCGGCTGTTCCGGAGCGGCGTGAGGTCGGGATGGAGCAGCGTGACCGGTCGGAAATTGATGTACAGATCGAGTCTGAACCGCAGCCCCAGGAGGATGTCCCGCGCGTGCTCGTTGCCGGGCACGCGGGGGTCGCCGAGCGCGCCCAGCAAGATGGCGTCGACATCGTCCCGCAGATGTCGGAACGCGGCATCGGGAAGGGTCTCTCTGGTCTGCAGGAAATGGTCGGCGCAGTAGGGGAGCCGTTCCCAGGCCAGCGCGAAGCCGTATTTCGCCGCCGCGCGCTCGAGCACCGGGATGGCCGCCTCGATGACCTCCGGTCCGATCCCGTCGCCGGAGATCACGGCGACGTTGTAGCGCGTCACTCGAAGCCCGTCGCGCGGCCGCAGCTCACGCAGTAGCGCCAGCCGACGTCTACCTCGCTGCCGCACGCCGGGCAGCGCAGCTCCCCCGACGGCGGCTGCCCGCACTGCGGGCAAAAGTTGACCTTGCGCGCCCCCGGCAGCGTCTCACCGCAGTAGGGGCACTGGCGCGGCGTCTCCGACTGCTCGGCCAGCTCGAACGCCGACGCGGAGGAGGGCCCTTTCTGTTCCTCGGCCTCCTCGGCTTCCTCTTGCGCCACCGCCTCCGGTGACTCGGGTGGCGGCAGCGGGGGGGGGGGGACCGGGGAGGGAGCATACGACCGGTCGCCTCGCAGGAACCGCTCTGCCGCGAGCCGGTTGAGGCTCAGGATCGCCTGCGGGAACTGGCGAAACAGGCCGGTGTCGGGATTCGATTCTTTCGCCTCCCGCTCGAGCGCCTCCTGGACATCGTGCGGCTCGAGCGAGGCGTAGCCCCGCTCCCCCGCGAGCAGCCGCATGACGGCCATCTCGTAGTCCTCGTGGGTCGCGACCTTCAAGGTCGACCGGTTGGAACGGTAGGGGACGAGCCGCTCATACACTTCGGCGGCGGGGAAAGGAATCGCGAGCCGTCCCGGCGCGTCCTCCGCCAGGACCGTCACGAGTCGCTCGAACAGCCGGTCGAGATCGTCCGGCATTACCTGACGATCACCACGCCCTTCATGAACGGGTGCGGCGTGCAGTGGTAGGCGTACGTCCCCGGCTTGTCGAAGCGGTGCACGTAGCTGCCGTTCGGCGGGATCACCGGGGAGCCCGGCTCGGCGGCACCATCGAACGTGACGGTGTGCTCGATGGGGTCGGCGTTGGTCCAGCGCACCGCCTGGCCCGCGGCGATGGTGACCGTTTCGCCCACGAACTTCACGCTCGACATCCGCACGTTGGCCGCGATCGCCGCGCCGGCGGCGCCGCCGAGGGCGACAGGCTTCGGGTTTTTGTGGAACCAGGGGCTGAAGCGCTTCAGGTGCAGTGGAATGGTGAACTCGAAGCCGTACAGCATTTTGTTGAAGCCGATCGAGTTTCCCTGGATCGTGCTAGTGGTGGCGTTGCTTGCCTGAAGGGAGAAGGTGTGCGGGGAGCCGGGAATGACAAAGTCGATCGCCACGCTCCAGGCGGCAGGCACGTGGCCGCTCGCGAACCCGCCGGCGTCGGTGCTCACCGCGATGTAGTTGGACACGCGAAACACGGCGCCCCCTCCGAACGCCGCCCGCGCCGTGTCCTGCCCGAAGGCTTTGCTGACCCCCCGCGCGGCGCCCGTGAGGGTGAGGCGGCCCACAGTGTAGTCCACGCTCACCTCCCCGTCGGCGCTCCGCGCCGCGGCGTTGTACGCCGGCGTGAGCGCGACGGTGAACCCGGGCTTCCCCTCTTCACCGACCACGCGCCAGCGGGCGAACAGCTCGGTCTCGTTCGGGCGGTACACGCCCGGTAGGTTCACGACGAGCGAGTTCGAACCGTAGTGCGTCCCTAGCGCGAGCTCGTGGCTCAGGCCGACAGCCAGGGTGAAGGTAGGGAAGTTCGTGACCTTGTTGCCGCCGGCCGAAGGTGCGACGTAGAAGCGATGCACGAAGTTGAACTGCACGACGCCTCCGTCCGGTACCCACGTGCCGCCGAGATTGGGCGGACGGTACAACAGCGACTGCGCGCCGAGCGACCCGGCGGCCGATGGAACCGCGAGGGCGAGCACAGCGAACGAGACACGTTTCATGACGGACCTCCCCTTTCAATTCCGCACTCCGCACTCCGCACTTGCATCACCGCCATTCGCGTACCCACCTGTCGTACAGCACCGGAACGACGCCCCCCTGTTGCAGCACCTCGATGCCCGACGGGTCGCGGTACGCCTTGCGGTAGAACACATGCGTCACACCCGAATTGATGATCAGCTTGGCGCACATCACGCACGGCGACGCACTGATGAACACCACCTTGTCGCGTGCGTTGCCCGGAGCCTTCACGAGCGCATTCATCTCGGAGTGAATGCACCCGCAGCTCCCCGGCACCGCGGAGTCGCACTTGTTCGGCAGTCCCCGCGCGTTGCCGTTGTAGCCGATCGCGAGCACGTTCTCGAGCCGCTGGTCGGTGACCACGGTCCCGACCTGGAGCCGGGCGCACGTCGAGCGCTTGGCCAGCTCTTCAGCCATGCGCATGTACACCTCGTACAGGGGGATCCGCTCGATCGGGGGTGCCGCGGCCCCGTCGGGGAGCAGGTTCAAGAAATGGGTGTTGCCGGGGACGCCGTCCTTAGAGACGCTCATTGAGCTCCCGGTCGGGATCGTAGCCCGCGTACGCCCCTCGTGCCCGCCGCTCCGCGAGCCAAGCGTCGAACCCCGACGGGACGAGCCCGTCGGAGCGGTCCTGGTGCTGCGCCGCCCGGATCGCGAGGTCGTTGGCGTATTCGTTCTTCGCGTGACCGGCGTGCCCCTCGATCCAGCGCCACGCGACTTGGTGCGCCGCGGCGGCCTGCACCAGCTTCTGCCACAGCTCCTGGTTTTCCAGGGCGCCGCCCTTGCGCTTCCAGCCCCGCCCCTCCCACCCCTGCACCCACTCGGTCATCCCCTTTACCAGATATTGCGAGTCGGACACGTACACGACGCGCGCGTGCTGCCACTGGCGGCGGATCCATTCGAGCGTCGCGATAGCGCCCGCGAGCGCCATCTTGTTGTTGGTCGTTTGAGGAGAGTACTCGTAGAAGTCCCAGCGCGCCACGCTGTCCCCCGCGGGCGCCTCGATCAGCGCCGCGTTGCCGCCGGGGCTCGGCTTGGAGCTGTCGTTCCCCAGGCAGCTCTCGTCGGCGTGGACCAGCACGCCGATCGGACGACGCGCCTCAGGGTTGGATGACGACCGGGATGTCGGTATGGCGCAGGATCTCCTCGGCGTGGGACACGACGACGGCGCTGGGGCGACCCTTCTGGTGGCTCATGTGGGCGCCCGCGAACAGCGCGTCGCAGTGGGTACGCTTGATCACGCGCGCCACCACCTCCCCCGGCTGCCCCGGCTCCACGTGGGTGACGAACGCGACCCGCTGCATCGAGAGGGTCGCCTCCGCGACGCCCACCACCTTGAGCCCCGCCTCCCGGTCGTCGGTGGCGTAGATGATGTGGATCGTGCCCTCCACGACGGACGCGAACTGCATCGCCAACTCGAGGGCGCGGCGGCTCGTGTCGTGCCCATCGAACGCGACGGCGCACGCCTTCATCGCGGACGGCAGCCCGCCGCACACGATCACACAGCGCTCCGCGATGCGGATCAGCGACGAGACTGTGGGGCCGAGCGCGCCCTCGCCCTTGGTGGTGACGCCGCGGCGCCCCACCAGCACGGCGTCCGCCGACTTGGCGAGCTCGGCGAGCTCCACGTCCGGCTGCCCGGCGAGCGCGACGGTCTCGACCTTGAGGCCGGCGGCGAGCAACCGCTCCCGCGCCCGGTCGAGCATCGCCGCGCCGTCGGCGGACCGGCCCCCTCCCCGCTCATCGACGTAGGCGACGATGATGAGGCTGCCGAATCGCTTCCCCAGCACCACCGCCTGCTCGAAGGCCGAATCGGCCCGCGGGCTGCCGTCGAGACCCACCAGGAGGCGGGTGAACACGGCTACGGCAGCACCGCGAAGAACTCCAGCTCGCGCAACGGGAACGACAGCACCTCACCCGTCATCGGCAGCCTCCCCGCCAGCGCCTCTTCGCGCTCGTTCGTGTCGAGCCGCTCGGCGACCACCACGTACTCCGTGCCGCGCCGCCGCAGCGCCACCCGGCGACGCTCGCGCACCGCGCGCTCCAGCGCGTCCAGGGCGTCGGGGGTGAGGCGCGTGTACTCGGGGATCGCCCGCATCTCAGCTGCTACGTGACGGAGATCCGTCCGGCGGGCCCGGCGACCACCCGGCCGATCACGGCGGCTGCCGGGGCGCCCTCGCTGACCAGGGCCGCCACCAGCGCGGCGACTCGCTCCGGCGACACGGCGATCAAGAGCCCGCCCGACGTCTGCGCGTCGGCCAGGAGCACGCGCGCCGTCCCGTCCACTCGGGCGCCGAACGTCACGGCATCCGCCAGGCTCGCCCCGTTCCGCTCGGTGCCTCCCGGGACCGCCCCGCGCTCCGCGAGCTGGCGCGCGCCGGGGAAGAGCGGTACGGCCGCGGCAGTGACCTCGGCGGCGGCGCCGCTCGCCTCGAGCAGGCTCCGCAGGTGCCCGAGCAGTCCGAACCCCGTTACGTCCGTCGCGGCGTGGACCCCGACGGCGATCATCGCCCGGGCGGCGCCCGCATTGAGCGTCGTCATCGCGGCCACGGCGGGAGCGAGGTCCTGCTCCGTCACGAGATCGCGCTTCAGCGCCGTGGCGAGCACGCCCGTGCCGATCGGCTTCGTGAGCACCAGAGCGTCGCCGGGTTTCGCCCCGCTGTTCCTCACGATCCGCTCGGGTCGCGCCTCGCCGATCACGACCATGCCGTACTTGGGCTCCGGGTCGTCCACCGAATGACCGCCCAGCACGAAGGCACCCGCCTCGCGCGCCACGTCGGCGCCGCCGCGCATCACCTCGCCGAGCAGCTCGAGCGGCAGCTTGTCGCGTGGCCACCCGACCAGGTTCAGCGCGAACAACGGCGTCGCGGCCATCGCGTAGATGTCGGACAGGGCGTTCGCCGCCGCAATGCGGCCGAAGTCGTACGGATCGTCCACGATGGGCGTGAAGAAGTCCACCGTCGCCACAATCGCGCGATCGGGCGCCAGCTGGATGACGGCGGCGTCGTCGCGGGTCGAGGCGTCGACGAGGATCCGGGGATCCGTCGCGACCGGCACGTGGCGCAAGACCTGCGCCAACTCGGCGGGGCCGAGTTTGCAGGCTCAGCCCGCGCCGTGCGAGAAGCGCGTCAACCGGATCGCGGTCATGGGTGCGGCGGACATAGGGTCTACCGAAGATACTCTCTCGCACAGTGTCCCGTAACAACTTAGGCCCGCTGTTTGTGCTAGACTGTGCTAGGGCCAAGTTTGTGATGTGAATTCCCGGAACCCCAGGGGGCACATATGACCAAGGCATTCCCGGGCATCATGCTACTTTTCGTCGCCGCGACTCCAGTTAGCGCACAAGACTGGCGTGCCCAGCTCAAAGCGGACGCCGTCGTCATTCGCGGCGGCAAGATGATCGATGACGAGGTGGGTTTGTACAAGCTCAAAGTGGCCGGGTACGAGCCCGCGCAAGTTCAGGTCAAGGTCCATAGTGAAGCGCCTCAGGGCGGCTTAGTAAGTCGAGACAACTTCGTATCGCTGACGACGCTCATGTCTTCGACGACCTTCATCGCCGCCCTCTCAGAATCCTATAAGGTCTCGGCTAGCCAATTCATACAAGGGCTCGACTACACCCAACTGAAGACAGCGATTGGCACACCAGACTTAGAGCTGAACCTCGTCATGACGAACGAGGGGATGCAGTTCGAGGTGGTCAACACTTCGTCCGGGCAAAAGACGCGGCAGACCATGACGTGGGATCAAGTGTTCGCGAAGTGACGCGGTAAGAGGGGGAGATGTGAGCTTGGAGCGACTGCGACAGGTCCTAGGGCAGTGGAAAGACGCCGCCGCAACCGTGCAGGCGGTCACGTTCGCCTTGACTGCCCTTGGCGGTGGCTTCTGGGCGGCGTACTCGTTCTCGGCGCTACAAAACTCGAAACGGGCAGCCTTGGAGGTTACACGGCTTACAACAGAGCAATTGTATGCATCCCTTGAGGCAGACGTGAGCGTGTCACAGCCGGCCAAGCAGGGTCAAATGCGCCCGGTGCTGATTGATGTGCATCTCACGAATCATGGCTCGCGACCCGTGGTCCTAGACCTCACGCGGGAGTCACTCGGATTCGCCGAAGTGCAAGGGGATAGTTACCCTCGTCGGGCCAAGAGCCGACTCAGTTCACCGCTGATTTATCGCTTATGGCCGACGAAGGTTGTCGGCGGGGCTTACGTCGTTCTGCTCCCCGGGGGCCAACGCGACCTGAGTTATGTCTTCTTTGTACGAAGACCCGGAGTCTATCTGGTGGATTTCGAAGCGCCCACACCGTCACTGCTGGGCCGCCAGGCGTGGGACTCTCTTCTGAAGGCGAGTGGCCTTGACTCTGTAGTCAAAAGTGGCCCCCCCCGGACTAATCCGAACGTCGTGACCGTAAGCACGAGTCGATTCGTAGAAATCAAATGACGCGGAACACGAGCACCTATGGCTTGACGCTCACGCGGGGGCAAGCGGCGCACCTGCTTCGACTCGTGAGCATTGCCGAACTCGCCATAGCCGAGCACTACCGCAGCGGTTGGCTCCCCGGCGGATTGGGCGACGCGACGCTCATGACGCGGTACCTGGAGGCAATGCGCGGCGCGCCGTCGCTAGAGCACCCGATGCGCGACCTGGGCGCGTGGGTCAGGAAGGAAGGCTAGACGTGGCGACGTTGATGGACCTGTGGCGGTTTGTCCTCGCGGTGGCCAAACGCGCGGCCCTGGTCCTGACGGGAACGCTAATCACCCTCGGGCTTGTCCTATGGCCGCACGTCGCTGCTTGGGTTTGGCCCAACGCGCCGCCCGAAATTCCGGATCGGCCGTTCTGGGCGCTTGCGGCTGTGTGTTTCCTCTGGGCCGTGTTTCTCGCATGGCGTGACGAGCATCGGAAAGTCGCACCGCCAGCAACTGACGCCGCGGATATCCGCGTCGGTGACAAGGCGCGGGAGTTGCTGAACCAGCTCGCGCCGAGTTTCGAGCACTGGCCCAACGGACCGCAGACGCCCGGTGAATTGGTTAGTTGGGCGCACAAGCTCTATTGGACCTTCGCCAAGACGAAGCCGGGTGTCGCGGAGATCGTTACCATGCGCCCCGACGCCTCGCACCACGTGCGACAGCTCGTCGGCACGGTCCGCGACCACTTCGACCCGGCGGCCGGTATCGTTGACCGCGTGTACTGGAAGACTTATCAACCCATAGGCTTTCCTGACCCGCCCGCGCCGCTCACGGACGCGACGGTCTCGCTGCTGCGCGAGGCTGCCGCGCATATGCGCCAATGCCGTGTGGCGCTGGAAGCGCTTACGAGAGACGATTGACACCGACCCGCCGTCTGGTCGTGAGCGGCCTCGTGTGCGGGCTCGTTGGCGCAATCCTCGTGTGGTGGGTCGTGCCGACGTGGGGCGCGTATCAGCATTGGGACGGCCGTCCCGCGCATCCGTACACCCGGGGATGGTGGGCTGTGTATTACGTCGGGTGGGCCCTCGTGGTCATCGCCGTCGCGTTGCAAGTCGCGTTCGCCCTCGTGACCGAGTAGGGGCCGCGCGTGCTCGCACTTCAGCCTATCAAACGTACCCGTTGGGATGCCGCAGCCCTAAGCATGGCATTCACCGCCACGGGTCTGGGTGCGCTCGCTTTGTCACTGCCGGAGGCTTTCGGCGTAGCCGTGGGGTTACTCGGCGCCGGGCTTGTGGTCGCCATCGCTGGTGCCCTGTCGCATCCCCGCGCCGATGCGAAAACACTGATCGACCTTAAGGAGGAAGGGACCGTGCTCCTCAACCGTGACCCGTTGAGCATGCTAAAGCCCGGAGACAAAAAGGACCCCGAGTTTGCGCTCGCGGTGTTCCGCATTGCTGTCTCGTTGTGGCTAGAGGAAGCGTTGCCCGCGCTCCGTCGAGCCGGGGCGACGGACGGCGAAGTATCAGACATTAGCACAGTCATAAAGTGTGAGCCTGTCTATCCCGCGCTCAACGCGGATCACGCCGCCGTTAAGGGAATGCTCGCCGAACGGCTGGTAAGGCTTCGGCCAATTATCACCCGGCTTGAAGCCGTGTGACGGCGGAGCGGCTGTGCTAGAATTGTGCTAGATGGAGAGGCAAAGAGGGGTATTGAGGGGTAGCATCCCCGCTGCTAAGTACCTGTCATTCCTCACTGACGTGTTGGCGTGTCTCCTCCCGGGAGTGCCGAAGATACTCTATCCCAGTCTCCAGGCGAGAATGGCGCCGGCGAGGACGTAGCGGGCGACGGCCGCAACAAATCGGGGCGCGTCCTGTCGGCGCAGCAACAGGCCGGGCAGTGCCTGCAGCAGGCCGAGCAACAGGAAGATGAGCCACCATCCGCCGTGGCCGAGTGAATCGAACCACAACGAGGCGAGGAGCGTCAGGACCACCGACTCCGCGACGCTGACCGCCGTCGTCGCTGGCGGAGCGGCCACCTCGCCCGGCCGCCACGCTTCGAGCCCGTAGCCGCTCGCCACCAACCACGCGCCCACCGGCAGCCACGCCAGCACCAGCCGCGTGAGAGTCACCGACGGCGGCGGCGCTCCAGGGCCACGTACCCCGGCCCGCGCAGCCCGCGTCCCGGGCGCGCCGGTGTGAGCGTGCCGTGATCGAGCACCTTCTGCCCGTTCACGAACACGTACGCGAACCCGACGGACGGCTGGTGCGGCCGCTCGAACGTCGCTTTGTCGGCGACGCTGGTGGGATCGAACACGGTGATGTCGGCCGCCATGCCCGGCTTCAAGAGGCCCCGGTCGACCAGGCCCACGCGCTGCGCCGCGAGCGACGTCATCTTGCGCACGGCGAGCTCGAGCGGGAACAGCCGCAGGTCGCGCGCATAGTGCCCGAGGATCCGGGCGAAGGTGCCGTAGGCCCGCGGATGGGCCGACTGCGACCCGAGCGGTCCATCCGGCGCCACACCGCCGAAGTCGGTGTTTACCGCCACCCACCACGTCTTCATCGCCGCCTGCACGTCGGGCTCGCTCATCACGGCGTACACCGCGTCGGTGCGGTGTCCGCCCTCGGCCAGCACGATGTCGAACAGCGTCTCGACCGGGTCTCGGTGACGCTGGGCGGCGATCTCCCCGACGGTCCTTCGCTGCAGGTACCGCAGCGAGTCCTGGAACGTCCCGGTGATCAGCACGCCGTCACCGCCGCCCGCTTCGTGATAGAAGCTCTCTACCCCCTCGGGGTGGAGCATCTCATCGCGCAAGCGGGCGCGCGTCGCGGGGTCGCGCAGGCGCGTGAGCAGCGAGTCCCAACCGCCGCTCTCCGCCCATGTGGGGATCGAGGCGTCGAGTGCCGTCGCCGCGCGGACGTAGGGATACTGGTCGGCGGTGACGTCCAGCCCGGCCGCCCGAGCCGAATCGATCCGCGCGAGCACCGCTGGCATCCGGCCCCAGCTCTCCCGCCCCGACACCTTGAGGTGCGAGACCTCGGCGGGGATGTCGGCCTCGCGCGCGATGCGAAACAGCTCGTTCAGCGCGTCGTCGATGCGGCTTCCTTCATTCCGCATGTGCGAGGCGTAGATGCCGCCGTGTCGTCGGGCCGCCTTGGCGAGCGCGATGAGTTCGTCGGTGGTGGAGTAGCTCGCCGGAGCGTACTCGAGCGCGGTCCACAGGCCCAGCGCGCCCTGCTCCATCAGCGTGTCCACCAGCGCCGTCATGTGCGTCAGCTCGGGCCCCGTGGGCGCCCGGTTCTCCTTGCCGACGACGGCGAGCCGCACCTGCGTCGCCCCGACGAACGTCGCGAGGTTCACGGTCGAGCCCTGTCGCTCGAGCTGCGCGAAGTAGCCATCCAAGTCGCGCCAGTCCTCGCGGTAGTGCCACTTCTTCATCGCGTCCGAGTCGTCGAGCACGAGCTGGTCGGTGAGCGGGGCGACCGAGCCGCCCTCGCCCGTCACCTCCGTGGTGACGCCCTGCGTGACCTTGCTCAGCACGCGGTTGTCGATCAGGACGTTGATCTCGGACTGCCCCATCATGTCGATGAAGCCGGGCGCGACGACGAGCCCGCGCACGTCCAACGTTTCCCGCGCCGCGGTGCCGTCCAGGAATCCGAGGCCCGCGACGCGGTCGCCGGCGATGGCGACGTCGCCCTGGTAGCGCGGATTGCCGCTGCCGTCGACGATCCAGCCACCCCGGAGGATCACATCGACGCCACTCTTCCCCCCGCCTGCTTCCCTCTTCTCACACGCCGCAAGCGCGAGCAGCGCGATGAAGGCCAGTCTCAGTGTGCCCACGTTCTCCTCAGTGAATCGGGTTGGATCATCCGTCCCCGGATCATCACCCAGTCGATGCGGCGCGTGGCCCCGATATCCGTCGCCGGGTCTCCGTCGAGCACCACCAAGTCCGCCACCCTGCCGGGCGTGATCCGGCCGAGCGAGTCGGCGTGCATCAGCTCGGCGCCCTTGCGCGTGGCGGCCGTGAGGGCCTCGAGCGGCGTGAGGCCGGCGCCGACGAGCAGGCTCAGCTCCTCGTGCAGCGACAGGCCGGGCACGAGCAGCTGGTTCGCGGCGTCGGAGCCGGCGGCAATGAGACCGCCCGCGCGCTTGAACTCCCGCACGAACTGGTCCTGGCGCGCGCGCGAGCGGCGGAACGCCTTGAGCTCCGCGGCGTGCCAGCCGGCGCGCCGCAGCAGGCCCTGGACGTCGCGCACGCTCGCCGCGGCGGCGGGCACATCCTCCATGCCGGGGCGCGACAGCAGCGTGGGGTTGTCGAGGCGCGACAACATCTCGTGCAGCACGAGCGTCGGCACGATCGCCACGTGCGTCGCGGCGAGCGTGCGCGCCACGCGCGCGACGGTGCTGGAGTCGAGGGTGCTCCAGCCGCTTTCCTCGAGCGTCCAGCCGCGGAGGAACTGGTCGTGGGCCCGGAAATAGGCGCCAGGGCTCGGCGTGGCGGCCTGGACGACGCCCGCCATGTGCTCGAGCGATGCCACGCCGGCTCGCGCGGCGGTCAGGGCGTCGATCTTGCCGAGGTGGGCGGCCACGGGGAGCCGCAGCGTCGCCGCCTCGTCCAAGAGCGGCGCCAGCAGGTCGGGCGTGAGCTTGGTGTAGACCTTGACCCAGTCGGTGCCCACGACCGCGCGCTGGTCCACGGCCCGGCGCACCTCGTCCCGGGTCCGCACGGCCGTGGCGGCCGGATAGGTCGGCGGCTCGCCGTCGATCATCGCGCCGGACGTGAACATGCGGGGCCCGAGCACGGCACCGAGGTTGAGATCGCTCCTGAGCGCGAGGGCCGAGTCGGTGCTACTGGCGCCGAGATCGCGCACCGTCGTGACCCCCCACGCCACGTAGCGTGGCGCCGCCCACCGTTCCACGTGGGCGTGCATGTCGATCAGCCCCGGGATGATCGTCTTGCCGACCAGGCTGATCTCCCGCGCGCCGCGCGGGACCCGCACCTCGCCGATGCGCGCCACCGCCTCGATGTGGCCGTTCTTCACGATGATCAGCGCGTCGCGCACGGGCTCGCCACCCGAGCCGTCGACCAGCGTCGCGCCCTCGAGCGCGATCGTGGGGTCGCCGGCGGGCTGGCACGCCACGAGACACAGCAGGAGCAGTGGGATGCGGGATGCGGGATGCGTCACTTGGTATCGGCGGACGTGTGGTCGTGAACAATGAGCCACCGGCCGTTCCGCTTCTGGAGCACCAGGGTGAACGGCCCGCTCGCCGTGACCGCCTCGCCGCGCACCAGCGTGAAGCGCGCGGTGCAGAACGCGAGATCGGGCGCGAGCGACCGCACGCGCACCTCTTCGAAGCTCAGCGAGTCGCGCGTCTTCCCGGGCGCGAAGTAGGTGGCCTGGTAGCGCTCGAACAGCTTCTGCCAACCGTATTGCACGTGCCCGCCCGACACGTAGCTGGTGAGTGAGTCGCGCGCGTAGTCGCTCATGAAGCCCGCGAGGTCGCCACGGTTCCAGTCGGCGGCGCTGCGCGCCAGCAGCGCCGTGATCTCCGCCGCCGCGTCCGGCAACGATGCCAGGGAAGCGGGGAGCGCCGGGTGCGCCGGGTGCGCCGCACAGGCCGCCACGGCGCAGAGCGTTAGGGACCATGCACCGCGCACGTGTGCCTCATTCAATCCAGGAGCGGGTGACGACGGGAGTAAAATGTCGCGGGAGCGCCGTGAGGAGATGGCTCGAGCCACTCGAACGGCGCTCCCGCGGGGCGACGTCGACGGGTGCTAGCGGCGCCGCCTTCTCGCCGCCTTCTTCCGCTTGGCCTTGGGGCGGCGCTTCGCCCTGGCCTTGGGCCGCTTCTTCGCGGCCTTCCGTTTCGCCTTGGGGCGCGACGCCTTCTTTTTCTTCTTCGCCGCTGGTCGCGGCTTGGGTGCCGCCATCGGCTCCCCCATCGGCATCGGGGGCGTCGTCGGTGCCGGCGGATACATCGGCTCCATCATGCCGGGGCCGGTCCAGCTGCTCTCCGAAAAATCGGTTGGCTCGAGCATCGGATGATCTCTCCTCCGCTGGGTTGCGCCGTGGACGTGGCCTATAGCTTACCCCGGGAATCGGGCCACGCAAGTGATGACGGCTCGACCCGCGCGGCACCGGCCGGCTGCGGCGCCGTCGTGACAAGTTTGCTTGACAACGGCACTTACGACCGCTTACGTTCGCGCCGCTATGGTCGTCCGCTCCAGTCGCCTGCTCGCCGCCCTGGCGCTGCCAGGCACCGCACTCGCGCAGAACGTGGCCGAAGTCCAGGTCGCCCCGCCGGCGGTGACGATCAAGGTCGGGGAGCGCACCGGCCTCTTGGCCACGGCGTTCGACCGCGCCGGCAACGTCATACCCACCGTACGCATCATCTGGTCTTCCAATAACCGTGCTGTGGCGAGCGTGGATAACGATGGGACGGTTACCGGGGTGGCCGGTGGCGTCGCGATCATCGAGGCACGCGTCGCAGCCCGGAAGGGGCAGGCGGTGATATCGGTGACAGGCGCGCCGGCCGGAGGGGGGGCCGGACAGCCGCCGCCGCAGACCCAGGCCCCGGCGGCGACCTCCCCCGGTCTGGACGCGTTCGCGGGGCAGCCTGCGGGCACGGGGCCCGCCACGGTGCTCCGCATCGAGCCGCCCACCGTGTACCTCTTGCCGTCCGAGAACACCCGCGTCGCGCCGCGCGCCCTCAAGGAGGACGGGTCCCCCGCCGCCCCGGTCGCGGTGACCTGGAAATCGCTGCGGCCCGAGATCGCGAGCGTGGACCAGAACGGTGTCGTGATCGCGCTGGCGCAGGGACAGGGCACGGTTCAGGTCACGAGCGCGGCGGGTCTCACGGCGACGGCCCCGGTGGTGGTCCAGCCCAGCGAGATCGCCATTCCGGAATCGAGCCCTCTCCTCCTTTCGCCGGGGGATGTGGACACCCTGCGCGTGGTCGTACCGGCGCAGGGCGGGCGCGTCATCAGCCCGCTCGCGCTGCAATGGTCCGCGGCTGATGCCAACGTCGCCCGGGTGAGCCTGACGGGCGTGGTCACGGCCGTGGCGCCGGGCCGGACGACACTCACCGTCTCCGGGCTGCTGCAGACGAAGACGGTGGACATCCTGGTGCATCGGACCGTGGACCAATTGGCAGTGATTCCCACCCTCAAGACGGAAGTGCCTCTGCCGATCCAAGGGGTCACGAAATTCCAGGTGCAGGCGCTTGCCGTCGACAAGGCCGTGGTTCCCGAAGCGCCGATCCACTGGACCGTAGGGGACACGTCGCTCGCGGGCTTCGACCCCGCGACCGGAACCCTCATGGGGAAGCGGGCGGGGAGGACGACGCTGACGGCGAAGGGGCCGGGCACGGGGCTGGTCGCGACGTGGCAGATCCGGGTCATCGCCGCGGGCCTGAAGCTGTCGGCGTCGCGGATCGGTCTGCCGCTGGCGCGGCGCTACACCCTCAAGGCCAGCTTCGCCGACGAAACGGGCACGCCGATCGGGGCGGCGACGGGCGTCACGTGGGCGTCCGATAATCCTTCGGTGGCGGCCGTCGCCGAAGACGGTACGGTGTCGACCGCCGGCTACGGCCACACCCGCATCACAGCCACCGCGCCCGGCGGGAAGCACGCCGCCGCCGAGGTGTTCGTCCAGGGCGAGATCGTCGTCGCGAGCTCCCGCGCCGGGCGGTTCCAGCTCTACTCCGCGGAGCGCTCGAATCTGGCGCAGCTGCGCAAGGTCGTGGACGATACGGCGAGCGCCACCGAGCCGGCGTTTTCGCCCGACGGCTCCCGCATCGCGTTCACCTCGACCCGCGACGGGCAGCCCGAGATCTACGTGATGGACGCGGATGGCATGAACGCGTCGCGGCTCACCAACTCCCCCGCGTTGGACGGCGACCCGGCCTTCACGGCGGACGGCCAGGCGGTCGTGTACCACTCGCTCCGCACCGGCCACCGGCAGGTCTTCCTGCAGCCGATCACCAGCTCGGACGCAGTGCAGCTCACCCAGGAGCCGGCGGACAACTCGCAGCCGACCGCGTCGCCCGACGGCGAGACGATCGCGTTCGTTTCGAACCGTGAGGGCAACAACGACATCTGGCTCATGTCGAAGGACGGCTCGAGCCAGCGCGCCCTTACTAAGACGCCGCAGATCAAGGAGAGCGCGCCGCATTTCCTGCGTGACGGCTCGCTCGCGTACCTGATGGAACAAAAGGAGAGCGGCCGCACGACCACGCAGGTCGTGAAGGCCGACCTCGCCACGGGCAAGGTCACGCCGCTGAGCGGCAGCGACCTCGTGATCAACGACTTCGCCGTCTCTCCCGGTGGCGATCTCGTGGGCCTCGTGGTGATGGTGCAGAAGAACGTCTACCGGGTGTACATCCAGCCGGTCGGCCCGGGCGGCGGTGCGCCGGTGCCGATGCCGACCACCGGCAACGAACAAATGGTGTCTCCGGCCTTCCTGCCCTAGCCGCCGGCCGTATGCGCGCCTGGGTCATCCGCGCTACCGGCGGCCTCGACCAGCTGCACCTCGCCGATGTGCCCGACCCCGCGACGGTGGGGCCGCGCGAGGTCCGCATCGCGCTGCGCGCCGCCGCGCTCAACCACCTCGATCTCCATGTCGTGCGGGGCCTGCCCCGCGAGTACCGCTTCCCGCACATCCTGGGGGCGGACGGCGCCGGCGTGGTGGAGGCGGCGGGACCCGAGGTACGGTCGGTGCGGCCGGGCGACCGCGTCATGATCAACCCGGGGATCCCGGACTATAGCTGCCAGTACTGCCGCGCCGGCGAGCACTCGCTGTGCGTCAACTACCGGCTGCTCGGCGAGCACCTCGCGGGGACCATCGCTGAGCGCGTCGTCGTGCCCGAGCAAAATGTCGCCATCATCCCGACACTCTCGCCCCCCATCGGCTGGGCTGAAGCCGCTGCGTTTTCGCTGGTGACCCTCACTGCGTGGCGTATGGTGGTCACCCGAGCGCGAGTGCGGCCCGGCGAGACGGTGCTCATCTGGGGGATTGGCGGCGGCGTGTCGCTCGCCGCGCTGCGCATCGCCAAGCTGCAGGGGGCGAAGGTCATCGTGACGAGCTCGAGCGACGCGAAGCTGCGGGAAGCGCAGCAGCTCGGCGCCGATGTCGGGCTGAACCACACCACACAGAAGGTGTCGCAGGAAGTGCGCGCGTTGACCGACCGGCGCGGCGGGGACGTGGTGATCGAGCATGTGGGCGAGGCGACGTGGGGCGAGTCGCTGCGGGCGTTGGGCCGGGGTGGGCGGCTCGTCACCTGCGGCGCGACCACGGGTCCGAACGTGGCGATCGACCTGCGCCGGCTGTTCTGGTATCAGTGGACCATCATGGGCTCGACCATGGGCAACGACGCGGAGTACCGCGAGATCGTGCGGCTGCTCGGCAAGGGGGAGCTGCGGCCGGTCGTGGACCGAGTATTTCCGTTCGCCGACGCGCGGGCGGCGTTCGAGCGGCTGGAGCGGGGGGAGCAGCTGGGGAAGATCGTCGTGGAGATCGCCGAGTGATCGCGATCAAGGTCCAGCCTGAAGGCTGGGCTCCGCCGGCACTGTCCTGAAGGACAGCCGCTGTCCCAACGATCGCTTCGCTCAGTGTGCTTCAGCACCGTGCCGGCCGAGCCCAGGCTTCAGGCTGAGAACAAACGTACGAGCGCCTGATCAACCGACCGTCAACTCCAGCGCCACCTAGCGGCGGCCTGCATGTATGTTACCCGGCGTGACAGCCTCCTTCGAGCGAGTCGCTGCGGCCTTCGCGGACCGCTATCGCCTGATCCGCGAGCTCGGCTCGGGCGGCATGGCGACCGTCTATCTCGCGGAAGACGTGCGGCACCATCGCCAGGTGGCGGTGAAGGTGCTGCGCCCGGAGCTTGCCGCCACACTCGGGGCCGAGCGCTTCACGCGCGAGATCGAAACCGCCGCCCAGTTCCAACACCCCCACATCCTGCCGCTCCTCGATTCCGGTCAAGCCGACGGATTCCTCTATTACGTCATGCCCTACGTCGAGGGTGAGTCGCTGCGCGACCGGCTGGCGCACCACGGTGAGCTGCCGATCCACGACGCCGTGAAGGTCCTGGTCGAGGTCGTGGACGCACTGGCGTACGCCCACGCGCACGGGGTGGTGCACCGCGACATCAAGCCGGACAACGTGCTGCTCTCGGGCCGGCACGCACTGGTCATGGACTTCGGCGTCGCCAAGGCGTTGAGCGAGGCGAGCGCGGGGACCGAGCTCACGACGGCGGGCGTGGCCCTCGGCACCCCCGCCTACATGGCGCCCGAGCAGGCGGCGGCCGACCCGCACATCGACCAGCGGGCCGACCTCTACGCGGTGGGCGTGCTGGGCTACGAGCTCGTCACAGGCGGGCCGCCCTTTGTCGCGAGGACCACGCCCGAGGTGCTTGCGGCCCAGGTGACGCAGCGGCCCGAGCCACTCGAGGCCCGACGCCCGGCCTGCCCTCCCGCGCTCGCGCACATCCTGATGAAATGCCTCGAGAAGCGCCCCGCTGACCGCTGGCAAAGCGCCGACGAGCTGCTGGCCGAGCTCGAGCCGCTGGCGACACCGAGCGGCGGCACGACGCCCACGGCGACGCGCCCGATCGCCGCGGTCATCGGGACGCCCATGGGCCGCTACATGGCGGCCGCGGTCGTCGTGACCGCGGTGGTCGTGGGCGCCTTGCTGTTCGCCCGGCCTCGGCCATCCGACTTGGCCCTCGGTCGCCGCATCCAGGTCACACTCGATCCCGGGCTGGAAATCGATCCCGCGTTGTCTCCCGACGGCAAGCTCATCGCCTACACGGCAGGCTCGCCTGGTCGGATGCGCCTGTACGTGCGGCAGCTCGAGGGCGGCACCCCGGTGCCTGTCGTGGGCGCCGCGGGCGGGTTCCAGCGGCTGCCGTCCTGGGCCCCCGACGGCGCGCGACTGCTGTTCCTGTCCGATCGAGGCGTCGAGATCGCGGCCGCACTGGGAGGCGCGCCACGGCTGCTCGTGCCCCTCGCGGCCGCGATCCCAGGGCCCATCTCGCCCGACGGGCGGTCGTTCCTCTACGCGTCGGGCGACTCGCTGTACGCACGGCCGCTCGACGGCGGATCGGCCCGTTTGATCGTCACGGGCCTGGAGCTCCATTCTTTCACGTGGTCGCCCGATGGTCGTTGGATCGCCTACGTCTCGGGGAATAAGACCTTCATCGCCGACGCCACCCTCGGCAATCTCGCACCGAGCAGTATCTGGGTCGTACGCTCGGCGGGTGGCCCGCCGCGCCGCGTCACCGACGACCGCAATCTCAACATGAGCCCGGTCTGGGTGCCGCAAAAGCGGGCGTTGCTGTATGTGTCGAACCGCGATGGCGGGCGGGATGTGTACGCTGTCACCGTGACGGCCTCCGGCGGGTCGGCGAGCCCGCCGGTACGGCTCACGACGGGCCTTAATGTCCACGGGATCAGTGTGGGCGCGAGTGCAGGGCTGCTCGCCTACTCGGCGTTCACCGAGACCTCGAACGTGTGGTCGCTGCCCATCCCCGGCCGCACGCCGCTGTCGGTTGCGCAGGCGCGGCACGTGACCACCGGGAACCAAACGATCGAGGGGTTCGACGTCTCGCCGGACGGCCGCTGGCTGGCGTTTGACTCCAACCGGAACGGTGTGCAGCAGGTGTTTCGCGTCTCGCTCGCGGGCGGGGATCCCGCGCAGCTCACCAACGACTCGACGGACGTGTTCTTCCCCGCCTACTCCCCCGACGGGCGGGAGATCGCATTCCACGGCTTCCGCGCAGGACGACGCCAAGTGTTCGTCATCGGGGCGGCGGGCGGTCCGGCGACGCAGGTCACCCACGTGGCGGGGGACGAGCGCGCCGTCGCTTGGGACCCGGGTGGTCGACGCCTGGCAACGCAGCGGGATTTTGGTGGCCCAGACCCGCGGCTCGACATCGTGACTCGGGATGTGCAGAGTGGCTGGTCCGAGCTGCGGAGCTTCAGCCTGACGGTCCCGCGGGGTGGCCGTCCACTCCGCTGTCAGCCGCGCGCGCCGCTGGCGTGGTCGCCCGACGGTCGCTGGATTGCAGTGTCCTGCATAGGGGGAGGACCGGGACTGATCCTTGTGCCCCCCGACAGCGGCCCGACCCGGGTGCTCGTCCCCGACTCGGCCGGTCGCACGTCGCTGGTCCCGCAGTGGTCGCCGGACAGCCGGACCGTGTACAACCTGTTCGCGGATTCACTCGGCATGGTCGGCGTGAGCGCCGTACCGGTGGCGGGCGGCGCAGCGCGCGTGCTGGTGCGATTCGACGATCCGTCGCGACCGTGGCACCGCTACGGGTTCCGGGTGCGCGGCGGACGCTTCTATTTCACCGTGGGCGACCTGGAGAGCGACATCTGGGTCGCCGAGCTGGAGCAGCGCCGGTAGCGGCTACCCAAGCCCGTGTCTCAGCCCCACTTACAAGTCTTGGTGCTGTTGCGCTCCCATATCTAAGTGGTTATCTTTGTTCAACTTAGACTCACCCAACATGACCGGCCCACTAACCGACTAACCGTCTAACCGGCTGAGCCATGACCGCACCCTACGCCCGCGAACGCATCCTGCCGCGCCTCATCGAAGACGAGCTGAAGGAGTCGTTCCTCGACTACTCGATGAGCGTGATCGTGCAGCGCGCGCTGCCCGACGTGCGCGACGGCTTGAAGCCCGTGCACCGCCGCATCCTGTACGCGATGAACGAGCTGGGGCTCGTGCCCGGGCGCCCGTACAAGAAGAGCGCGACGGTGGTGGGCGACGTGCTCGGCAAGTACCACCCGCACGGCGACGTCGCGCTGTACGACGCGCTGGTGCGCATGGTGCAAGACTTCTCGCTGCGCTACCCGCTCGTCGACGGCCAGGGGAACTTCGGCTCGGTGGACGGCGATCCGGCGGCCGCCTATCGCTACACCGAGGCGCGGCTGACTCGCATCGCCATGACGATGCTCGAGGACATCGACAAGAACACCGTCGATTTCGTCCCCAACTTCGACGACCGGCTGCAGGAGCCCACGGTCCTGCCGGCTCGGCTGCCCAACCTGATCGTGAACGGCTCGTCCGGCATCGCCGTCGGCATGGCCACGAACATTCCGCCGCACAACCTGGTCGAGACCGTCGCGGCCGTCAATCACCTCGTGGACCACCCCGACGCTCCTGTGAAGGAGCTGCGCAAGTTCATCAAGGGGCCGGATTTTCCCACGGGGGCGATCATCTACGGCCGGGAGGGCATCAAGGACTGCTACGAGAAGGGGAGGGGCCGGATCGTGCTCCGCGCCCGGGCGACGGCCGAGGAAATCGAGTCGACGGGCAAGCAGCAGATCGTCGTGACCGAGTTCCCCTACCAGGTCTCGCCCGACCGGGTGATCGAGCAGATCCGCGACCTGGTGGTGGCGAAGAAGATGGAGGGCGTCTCGGACCTGCGGAACGAGTCCGACAAAGAAGGCATCCGGGTCGTGATCGAGCTGAAGCGCGACGCCGTGCCGCTGGTGGTGCTCAACCAGCTGTACACCCACACCCAGATGCAGACGACCTTCGGCGCGATCATGCTGGCCCTGGTGGACGGGGTGCCGAAGGAGATGAACCTGAAGGAGCTGCTCGAGCACTTCGTCGAGCACCGCCACGTCGTCATCACCCGCCGCACCGAGTTCGAGCTGAAGCGGGCGCAGGACCGCGAGCACATCCTCGAGGGTCTGAAGATCGCCGTCGATCACATCGACGAGGTCGTGCGGATCATTCGCAAGGCGAAGGACGTCCCGACCGCGGACGCGGCGCTGCGGAAGCGGTTCAAGCTGTCCGAGAAGCAGTCCGCCGAGATCCTCAACATGCGGCTGGCCCGGCTCACGGCCCTCGAGATTTCCAAGCTCGAGGAGGAGCTCAAAGAGGTCCGCAAGTTCATCAAGGAGTGCAAGGAGATCCTCGGTTCAAAGCCCCGCCGCATGAAGATCTTGAAGGAGGAGCTCTCCGAGCTGGCGCACGGGTTCGGGGACGAGCGGCGCACCGAGATCGTCGCCGACCAGGGCGAGTTCTCGATCGAAGACCTGATCGCCGAAGAGGACATGGTGATCACCGTGTCCCACGCGGGCTACATCAAGCGCCTGCCGGTGACGGCCTACCGGCGGCAGCGGCGCGGCGGCAAGGGCGTGATTTCCGCCCACACCAAGGAAGACGACTGGGTCGAGCACCTGTTCATCGCCTCGACCCACGACTACGTGATGTTTTTCACGCGGCAGGGCCAGTGCTACTGGCTCAAGGTGCACGAAATTCCGCAAGCGGCGCGCTCGGCGCGCGGGAAGCCGATCCTTTCTTGCGTGGCCATGAAGCCCGACGAGCGGCTAGCGGCGCTCGTGCCGGTACGCGAGTTCTCCGAAGAGCAGTATCTCCTCTTCGCCACGAAGCAGGGGGTCGTGAAGAAGACCCGGCTCTCCGAGTTCGGCAACCCGCGCTCCGTGGGTATCCGCGCCATCAACATCGAGAAGGGCGATGAGCTGATCGACGTCCAGGTGACCGACGGCAAGAATGACATCGTGCTCGCCACGCGCCACGGCATGAGCATCCGATTCCACGAGAAGGACGTACGCGACATGGGCCGGACGGCGACCGGCGTGAAGGGAATCGAGCTGGAGAAAAAGGACCAGGTGATCGACCTGGTCGTGGTGCGGCGCAAGTCGACGCTCCTGACCGTGACCGAGAAGGGGATGGGGAAGCGCTCGGAGCTCGACGAGTATCGCGTGCAGCACCGCGGTGGCCGCGGCATCATCACCTTGAAGCGCGCTGACAAGACCGGCGACATCGTCGCCCTCAAGGAGGTGCTGCCCGACGACGAGCTGATGATGATCACGAAGAAGGGGATCATGATCCGGGTGCCGGTCGAGGGGATCCGCATCTCTGGCCGCAACACGCAGGGCGTCAAGATCATGAACCTGGCGCCCGGCGACCTCGTGGTGGACGTGGCACGAGTGGTGAAGGAGGAGGAGAGCGAAAACGGCGAGGACGAAGACGACGAGGGCGCCTCCCCCCGTCCGGCGGCCAAGGCCAAAAAGGCTCCCGGCAAGACGAAAGCGAAGAAGCGATAGCGTGGTCACGCCCCAGGACGTGCGGGAGGCGGCCGCGGGGCTCGCGGGCGTCGCGGTGCGCACTCCGCTGCGCTACGTCGAGCCGCTCGGCGCCTACCTGAAGCTCGAGAACCTCCAGCCGGTCGGCGCGTTCAAGCTGCGCGGCGCCTACACCGCCATCCGCCGCATGGGGGAGGACGCGCGCCGCAACGGGGTGATCACCTATTCGAGCGGTAATCATGGCCAGGCGGTGGCGTATGCGGCGCAGTTCGTCGGCGTCCGGGCCGTGGTGGTGATGCCCGAGACCGCGCCCGCCGTGAAGGTGGCGGGCGTGAAGCGGTGGGGCGGCGAGGTGGTCCTCGCCGGACGGACCTCCGAAGACCGCCAGCGCGCGGCCGAGCAGATCGCCGCGCGGGAGCGCCTCGCCATTGTGCCGCCGTTCGACCACCCGGACATCGTGGCCGGACAGGCGACCGTGGGACTCGAGATCGCCCAGGCGCTGCCCGACGCCCGCACGGTGGTGGTGCCGGTGGGCGGGGGCGGCCTGATCGCGGGTGTCGTGACGGGGCTCGCGGCGGGCGGGAGTCGCGCCACGGTGTGGGGCGTCGAGCCCGCCGGCGCGCCCAAGCTGACACGCTCGCTCGAAGCGGGCCGGCCGGTGCGGCTCGAGCGCACCGCCAGCGTCGCCGACGGGTTGATCACCCTCACCGTCGGCGCGATTCCCTTCGCGCAGCTCGTGGCCCAGCGCGACCAGCTCGCGGGCGTCGCGCTGGTGGACGATGATACCCTCCTTGACGCGGTACATTTCCTCTGGCGCCACGCCCACGTGGCGGTCGAGCCGTCGGGCGCCGCCACGGCGGCGGCGGTGCGCGCGGGGGCGGTGCGCCTCGTCCCGCCCGCCGTGCTCGTCGTGAGCGGCGGCAACGTCGATCCCTCACTGCTCGAGGACTGAACGCCATGGCTGACAGCACCGGGGCAGGGGCAGGGGGTGGGGCGGTGGTGGGGGAAGGAGAAGGCGGCGGCGGAGGGGGAGGCAAGATTCTCGTCGCCGACGACGACCAGTCGTTGGTGCGCACGCTCACGTGGATCCTCAAGGAGAACGGCTACGAGGTGGTGACGGCGCCCGGGGGTGAGGGCCTGATCGGTAAGCTCGAGGCCGAGCGGCCCAACCTGCTGCTGCTCGACATCATGATGCCCAAGATCGACGGGCTGCAACTGCTCGCGAAGATGAAGTCCGACGACCGCTTCCGCGATGTCCCCGTCCTGATGATCTCGTCCATGCCGCCCGAGGAGGCCACCGTCAAGTCGCTCGGGCTGGGCGCGGCGGATTTCATCGCCAAGCCGTTCCGGGTGCGCGAGCTCCTGGCGCGCGTGAGGGCGCACATCCGCTCGGCCCAGGAGCTGGCGCGCGCGCGCGACGAGGCGCAGAGCCGGGCCGCGATCGTGGACATCCTCCACGAGGTCACCGACTCGCTCAAGCCCGATGAGATCTATCACATCCTGGTGCGGCGGGTCGCCCGCGTGCTGCAGATCTCAAAGTGCTCGATGGTGCTCGCCAAGCCGGGCGATCAGCTGGGGGTCGTGGTCGCCGCGTACGAGAACCCCATGCTCCGGAACCTGCAGATCGAGCTCGGCCGCTACCCCGAGATTCGCCGCGCCCTGACGAGCAGCCGATCGGTGCTGGTCGAGGACGTCGGGACCGATCCGTTGTACGCCGAGGAGCGGCTGCGCTGGCAACGTGACAAGATCGTCGTGCCGACCCGTTCCGCCGTGGCGCTGCCGTTCTCGATGAAGGACCAGCAGCTGGGGGTGTTCTTCCTGCGCACCACCGGCGAGGACCCGCCGCTCACCCGCGCGGACGCTCAGTTCGCGGAGACGGTGATCCGCACGGCGGTGGCGGCGATCGAGAAGGCGTACGACTTCGAGACCGCCCAGTCCGACAAGAAGCGGCTCGAGAAGCTCGCGGCCACGGACGCGCTCACGGGATGCTTGAACCGCCGCGCCCTGTCCGAGGAGCTCGAGGCCGAGCTCGAGCGCGCGCGGCGCTACGGTCTGGCGCTCACGATCCTGCTCGCCGACATCGACCGGTTCAAACTGGTCAACGACACGCGCGGTCACATTGCGGGCGACTCGGTGCTGCGCCAAGTTGGCGAAATCCTGCGGCGCGAAGCGCGCTCGGTGGATCTGGTCGCCCGCTATGGAGGAGAGGAATTCGTGGTCGTCATGCCCGAGACGGCGCTGCACGGCTCGGTGATCTTCGCCGAGCGCCTGCGGCGTCGCGTGATGCACCACGACTTCGCGGACCCGGGGGAGGACCCCCTGAACCTCACGATCTCGATCGGGCTGGCGTCGTTCCCCGACGACCGCGTGAGCGGCGCGGACAGCTTCGTGGCGCTCGCCGACCAAGCCCTCTATCGCGCCAAGAACGAAGGTCGCAACTTGGTGCGGCAATGAGCGATCGCCGCTGTCCCAAGTGCGGCACCGTGTACGCCGGCGCCGCTCGGTTCTGCCCCCGCGACGGGAGCCTGCTCGTCGAGCTGCAGCAGAAGTCGAACACGCCGCCGGCGTTCGCCGGCAGCGGCACCGCGGTCCGCACGCCGCCCCAGCCGTCGAAGGGCCTGGACCGCGCCGCGAGCCTGTCGGGCCAGCTGCTCGACGCGCGCTACCGGGTCCTGAAAAAGCTGGGCGAGGGCGGGATGTCCTACGTCTACCTCGCCCAAGACGTCGCGACGACTGCGGAGGTCGCGATCAAGGTGCTGTCCCCCAAGCTGGCGACCGACAAGAGCTCGGTGGAGCGGCTGCGGCGCGAGGCGGGGCTCGCGATGCGGCTCGAGCATCCCAACGTGTGTCGCATCATGCAGCTGGGAGAATCCGAGGACGGGCTGATCTACCTGGTGATGCCCTTCCTGAAGGGCGAATTGCTGTCGGACCGCGAGGTGAAGGACGGGCCGATGGACGTCGCCTTGGGGATCGACATCCTACGCCAGGTGTGTGCGGGACTGCATCACGCCCACGAGCTGCAGATCGTACATCGAGACCTGAAGCCCGAGAATATCATGCTGGTGGGCGGGGACGGCGGCGGTGTCCGGGCGGTGGTGATGGACTTCGGGCTCGCGAAGGAGCGTCGCGCCGAGGGTCAGCTGGCCAAGCTCACCGCCACCGGCATCATCCTCGGCACCCCGGAGTTCATGAGCCCGGAGCAGATCCGCGGCAAGCAGCTCGACGCCCGGTCCGACATCTATGCCCTCGGCATCGTGGCGTTCGAGATGTTCACCGGCAAGCTGCCGTTCCAGGGCCGCAACGCGCAGGAGATGATGATCGCCCGCCTGCGCGGCCAGCCCCTCAAGCTGCGCCAGCTGCGGCCCGACACCTCTGAAGGGCTCGAGAAGGCGCTCACCCGCGCCATGGAGGTCAATCCCGACGCGCGCTACAACACGGCGCTGGAATTCGCCGAGGCGCTCACGGCCTCAAGCGAGGGCGGGTTCCTCTCGAAGATCAAGGAGAAGCTCAAGTAAGACGTCCGTGAAGCGCTTTCCCGCGTTCGATCCCCCGGAGTACGTCGCCTGGCAGCCCGACCCGGCCCTGGTGCGCCAGTTCCGGACGACCGTGGAGCGCGCCCCCGAGCGGGCCGCGGTCGTGGCACGACTCTCCGCGGAGGCGAAGCTCGAGCTGTACGCCGGTCTGTTGCGGGCCCGCCTCCACGACATCCAACTCAAGCGCTGGGTCCGCACCGGTGTGCTCTCCAAGGCGTGGCTCGGCACGGGAGAGGAGGCGACGACGGTTGGCCCGGTGCACGCGCTCGAGCGCCGGCCGGGGGGCGACATCGTCGCGCCGATGATCCGCAACGCCGCCGCCTGCTGCGAGCTGGGGATGCCGATCGCCGACATGCTGCGGGCCTACCTGGCGACGCACGATTCGCCGTCGCGCGGCCGCGACCTCCACGTCGGCTCCTTCGCCCACGGCGTGCTCCAGCCGATCTCCCACGTGGGCGACATGGTGCCGGTGATCGCCGGCATCGCGTTGACCTTCAAGCTGCAGCACGAGCCGCGCGTCGCCCTCACCTGGGTGGGGGACGGCGCGACCAAGACCGCCGCCGCACACGAGGGCACGAACTTCGCGGCGGTACAGCGGGTCCCTGCGATCTTCATCCTCGAGAACAACCAGGTCGCGCTCGGCACGCGGCTGGAGCAGCATCACCTCCCCGGCCATTTCCGGGATTGGGCGGCGGGCTACGGTGTGTGGGGGGCGGAGTTCGACGGCAACAACGTGCTCGACGCCTACGCGGCGACCAGGGTCGCCGCCGACCGCTGCCGCCGCGGCGAGGGTCCCGCGCTGCTCGTCGCCGAGACGTTCCGCATGGGCGGGCACGCGACGCACGACGAGCGCGAGGCGCGGGAAACGTTTCCCGCCGCGCTGTTCGAGCAATGGGGGAAGCGCGACCCGATCGGGCTGTACGAGGAATACCTCAAGCAGGACGGCGTGGCGGCGACGCGCCTCGCGGCGATCGAAGCGGAAGTCACGGCCGCCGTCGAGCGCGCGGCGGAGGAAGCCCTCGCGAGCCGCGCCACGATGCCGCCGGGCGCCAGTGCCCTCGCTGGTGTGTACGCCAAGCAAGGAGGCTAGGTGAATCTCAGAATCGTCGCTCTCGTGCTGTCACTTCCCGTCCTGCCATCTTTTTTCCGTGGTTCCCCCGACATCCACACCGAATACGTCAAGATTCCGACGGGCCGGGACACGATCACGGCGTACCTGGCCTATCCCGAGCGCAAGGACCCGGCGCCCAGTGTCGTGGTCATCCACGAGATCTTCGGGATGTCCGACTTCATCCGGCAAACGACGGAGCAGCTCGCGAAGGATGGCTTCGTCGCCATCGCGCCCGATCTGCTGTCGCGCCGCGGCGGCACGCCCGCGTCGGCCGACTCGGCGCGGAAGCTGATTGCTCAGCTGGATAGCGACACTCTGACCAAGGACCTCGACGCCACGGTGGCCTACGTCAAGCGTCTCAAGGCCGTACGGCCCGAGCGGATCGGCGTGATCGGGTTCTGCTGGGGTGGAGGCCAGAGCTTCCGCTACGCCACGAACAACCCGTCGCTGCGTGCGTTCGTCGTCTGCTACGGGCCGGGTCCGGACGCGATGGCCATCGCGCGCATCCGCGCGAAGGGCTTGGGGGTGTACGCCGAGAATGACGCGCGTATCGACGCGGGCCTGGCCGAGGTGGAAAAGGCCATCCGGACCTACCACAAGGACTACCGCTACACGATCTATCCCGGTGTGGGGCACGGCTTCCTGCGTACGCGCGAGAAGCCGGAGGTGGCGGACAGCGCGTGGAGCAATGTGATCCGGTTCTTCCGGGAGCAGCTGGAGCGCTAAGGTCGCGTTCCGCTCACATACGCCTTCGCCTTGTCCAGGGCCGGATCGGCTCTCGCGAGCAGGTCGCGCACGGTGGGCGCGACCGGGAGGTCTGGCGCGACGCCCGTGCCGGCGAACTCCGAGCCGTCGGGCGCGGCGTGATGCGAGACGGAGAATTGCACGGTCCACCCCTTGGGGAGCGGAAACGCCGCCGCGTCCCCGGGGCTGCCGGCCGACCGCTCACCCACGATGACCCCGCGGCCCGTGGCGCGGAAGGCGACGAGGAAGTCCTCCGCGGCGCCGGCGGTGGCGCTCCCGGCGAGCACCGCGATGGGACCGCCGTAGGCTGGCCCGGCATCCCGCGGTCGAACGGTGTCGGGCGGCGGTGCGTACCAGGTGGAGGCGGAATCGCTCTCGTTCCACGCGCGGAACACGGCACGGTGCTCGGGCGTCTTCCAGCGCGCGGCGAGGAGCGGCCCGCCGGCGAGACGGCCGAGGATCTGATAGCCGAGCTCGCTCCGCCCCCCCGCCGCGCGGCGCAGGTCGACCACCAGCCCCTGCACCCCGCCGAAGTCGGGGAAGGCGCGGTCGAAGCGCCGCACTTCGTCGGGGTCGCCGAGCGAATTGAGCCGCACGACGACGACATTTCCCGGCAGCGACTCCACCGCGAACGGGGCCGGATCGAGCGGCCAGCGGTCGTTGAGCGACACGCTGCGCGTGACGCTGACGCCACGCTCCCCGCCCCCGGGGACGCGCAGCAACAGCTGTAGTGTGGTGCCCTTCTCCCCCTGGAGCATCCACGCCACGGCGCGCTGCCACCGGTCCGCCGGCGTGGCGGCGGAGATCTCGGGAAGCACGGAGTCGCGGAGCCACACTTCCGCGGGGATCCCATGAATGGCCAGGATCTCCCCCAGCCGGTCGGGGCGCGCGACCCGCATCTCGTCGTTCTCGGCGTAGTCGACGATGAACGGCCGCCGTTCCACGCTGGCGAGGAGCAGCGGGGGGCGCGCGATGCGCGAGCGCACGGCCGGGGGCGGGATGACGGAGGACTGGCCGTCGGCCAGCAGCGCGACCAGGCGTCGCAGCCGGCGCCAGAACAGCAGATCCGACTGGGGCTCGGCGGCGAGCTTCAGGTTCGCGGCCAGGGCGGAGTCCCAGTCGGCGCGCACCCGGTCCCAGTAGGCGAAATTGTAACGAGCCTCCGCCCACACGGTGGCGACGGCCGACGCACGCTCGGTGGCGGTGAGCTGCTGGGCGGCAAGCGGCGCGAGCGGCGTCGCAACGAGCCACGCGAGGACCAGTGAGCGAGTGATCACGCGGCTAATCTATCTGCTTCTCTTCGTGGCGCCCCAGGTACTGATCTATCTCTACCTGCGGGACCGGTTGCCCGACCCGACGCGACCCCGCCAGGCCCACCTGCTGCGCGCGGCGCTCGCGACGGTGTTCCTCGTGTGCAACCTGCCGTGGCTCGCCGTGGCCTACCGCGTGCTGTTCGACACCGTATGGGGCGTGACCTGGATCCCGTTCACGGGCCCGTTCGTCGCGTGGCAGCTGCTGGGGTGGGTGTTCTGCGGGCTGGTGGCCGGGTACTTGGCGCTGAAGGCGATCCTCTGGGTCGTGGGACGGTTGGAACGTTGGAAGGTTGGCAGGACCGACCCGCTCGTCACGTTCGAATTCTCCACCAGTCCCGCGGTGCAACTGACCCGGCGCCAGTTCCTCGCGCGCGCTACGTACGCGTACGCCGGGGCGGGGGCCGCGCTCTCGGCGTACGGCATTTGGAGCGCCTACCGGCTCCCCGAGCTCACGCGCCGCACGCTGTTCTTCCCCGACCTCCCACCCGGGCTCGACGGCCTGCGGGTGCTGCACCTCTCCGACGTACACGCCGGCGCTCATCTGGGCGAGGACAAGATGCAGGAGATCGTCGCGCGCGCCAACGCACTCGCGCCCGACTTGATCCTGCAGACGGGCGACATGATCGACATGTCGCCGTCCTTCATTCCGGCCTACGTCCGCGCATTCCGCGAGCTGCGCGCGCCGCTCGGCGTCGTGACCGTGCTCGGCAACCACGACTACTATACCGGCGCGCGCGCCGTGATCCGCGGCTGCCAGGACGCGGGTCAGGTGTTCGTGAAGAACGCCTGCCACGTAGTCGAGCGCAATGGCGCGACGCTCGCGCTGCTCGGCGTCGACGACCCGCGCAACTGGAAGGCCGACGACCCCCAGCCGGAGGACCTGGATGCCGCGGTGCGGGCGGCGCCGCCGGAGGCGTTCCAGGTGTTACTGGCGCATCGCCCGGGCGCCTGGGATAGCGCGGCTCCCCGGGGTATTCCACTCACTCTGGCGGGACACATCCACGGCGGCCAGTTCTACCTGCCCGTGCTCGGCTGGTCGGCAGGGCGGCTGATCACCAAGTACGTAATGGGACATTTCCAGCGCGGCGCCAGCCAGCTGTACGTGAGCCGCGGGATCGGCGTGGTGGGCGTGCCGATCCGGGTGTTCGTGCCGCCGGAGATCGAGTTGTTCACGCTGCGGCGGGCGTGAGGCCGTAGGCGTCCCGCGGAGCGACTGCGTCGTTTTGTCGCGGAGCGGGACCCCTATGGCCTCACCGGCGTCGCAATCGCGTCCCACGCCGCGTCGAGCGCCAGCGTCACCCCGGCGTGCGTCTCCGGCCACTCCTTCGCCGACACCCGATCGACCGCCAGTGTGACCACGGCGAGCCACACTGCGGCCCACACCTCAGCCGCTCCCGGCTTCACGGACCCGTCGGCCTTGCCCTGCGCGACCAGACTCTCGAGGCCGAGCCGGAAGTCGCGCGCGGCCTTGCGGCTTTCCTCGTCCAGCAGCTCGGCATGGCGCTGGAGCAGGAACAGCCGTGCCACCGCGGATTCGTGCGCCGCGCCGGCGATGAGACCCCGCGCCAGCTCCGCGAGCTTCTCGCGCGACCCCACCTTGAGCGCGTCGGCGTCCCGCACCAGCTTTCCCGCCCAGCGCGCCGCGCCGCGGTACAGCTCGTTCAGCAGATGCTGCTTGCTCTGGAAGTGGCGATAGATGGTCCCCTCGGCGACCCCGGCCTTTTTGGAGATCTGCGGCGTAGTGGTGTCGTGATAGCCCTGCGCGGTGAACAACTCCAGCGCGGCGCGCACAAGGCGCTGCCGAGTGAGATCGGCCTGGGCCATCGGGCGCGAATTTAACCCCGTGGCTGGCCTCGCGCCGCAACTCAGATGCGAGCCCGCCGGAGCTCCGCGAAGCGACTGCGTATTTTTGTCGCGCAGCGGAGCTCTGGCGGGCGAGCGTGGGGTACCGCGGCTCGCTCGGCCTCGCTAGCTTTCCCGCCGCTCGTCTCCCCGCCGCTTCACTCGGAGGTCTTTGCGCGATGCGCATGCTGGTATTGGGCGCGGGACTGCAAGGGTCCGCGTGCGCCTATGACTTGTTGCAGCAGCCCGCGGTCGAGCGGGTCACGATCGCCGACCTGAAGCCCAATCGCATTCCCTCGTTCCTCCAGCCGTACGTCGGGACACGCCTGATCCTCGCGCGGCTCGACGTGCAGGACGGCGCCGCGCTGCGCGACGCGATACGTGGGCACGACGCCGTCCTCAACGCGGCGCCGTACTATTTCAACCTCGATGTGTCCCGCGCCGCCGTGGCGGTGGGCGCGCACTGCGCCGATCTCGGCGGCAACACCGAGATCGTGTTCCGACAGCGCGAGCTCGACTCCGAGGCGCAGCGGCACGGCGTCTCCGTTATCCCCGATTGCGGTCTGGCGCCCGGCATGGTGAATATCCTCGCCGCCGAAGGGATCCGGCGGGTGGTGGACGCGGACTCGGTGAAGGTCTACGTCGGCGGGCTGCCCCAGAGTCCGGAGCCGCCGCTCCATTACCAGATCGTGTACTCGCTCGAGGGCGCGCTCGACTACTACACGACCGCGTCCTGGGTGCTGCGCGACGGCCGGCCGACGCGGGTGGACGCGCTGTCCGAGCTCGAGCGTGTCGCATTCCCGCCACCCGTGGGCGAGCTGGAGGCGTTCCACACGGGGGGCGGCATCTCCACCCTCCCCTGGGCGTACGAGGGCAGGGTCCGCACGATGGAGTACAAGACGTTGCGTTATCCGGGCCACGTGGCGGTCATGCGCCCCATCCGGGAGCTCGGGCTGCTCGACCTGGCGCCGGTCAACGTGAAGGGCCGGGAGGTCGTCCCGCGCGACGTGTTCATCGCGACCGTGTCGCCCAAGCTTACCAAGCCCGACGGCCGCGACCTGGTCGCTCTGCGGGTCGAGGTGCGCGGCCGCAACGGCCGGCGCGCGGCCTGGCAGCTGCTCGACTGCTACGACGAGGCGCACGGCATCAGCGCCATGATGCGGACGACGGGCTACTCGCTCGCCATCACCGGGGTGATGCAGGTGGACGGCCGGATCACGGCCACGGGCGTGCACACGCCGGATGAGGCGGTGCCGTTCGGACAATACGTCGCGGAGCTTGCCAAGCGGGGAGTGGAGATCCGGGAAATCTGAGGTGTCAGCTGCCCTCTCAATAGCTCCAGCTCGTCCCGAACAGGAGCTGCCCCCCCTCGCTGCCGCGGCCGTAGCCGACCACGACGAGCGAGTTGCGCAAGAACCGGAGCGCCAGCTCGCCCCCGCCCGAATGATGCAGTCCAGTCGTTGTGAGCCGAACCGCCTCCCCTGGCCCGAACACGCGCCCCACGTCGTAGAACGCCACGAGCTTGAGCTCCAGGACGCTCGGCGCCCACACGAGCGCGTAGCGGGCTTCGAGCCCGCCGAGCAGTTTCCCCGGTCCGGTGAAGCGACCGTCGTAGAAGCCGCGCAGCGAGCGGTAGCCGCCCACGGCGACGAAGGGTCGCTCGCTCGACTCCATGAGCTGCTCCGCCGCGAGCGGCGGCTTCCCGCCGGTCCCTTCGGCGGCGATCCGTCCCGCTAGGATGAGCTTCTCGAATGGGTGCACGTGCACTCGCGCATCAGCGGTGGTGCGGGTGTAGCCGCTACCGCTCGCGAACAACGCTTCCGCGATGATCCCCTTGTGCGGGTCGAGCTCGTTGTCCCGCGTGTCGAGCACGACACCGGCGCGGATCACCTTGTCGGTGAACGGAATGGTGACCGGATCCACCACCCCCGACGCGAGATCGTTCCGAAACACGCTCGCCCCTGGCAGGGCGCGGAAGTCGGTATGGGAGAGCGAGGCTCCCGCGAGGATCCGCAGCGGTCCGGCCACGCGGCGCTGCACGCTGGCCCGGGCAGCGAGGGCGGTGCGGCTGACCTTGTAGAAATACGCGCCGGCGGTGGTGACGCTGTCGCGCGAATACGGCGTGTCGTTCCCGAGGCCGTAATAGCCGAGCCGGTTGGCGCGCACCGCCGCCAAGGTGAGCCCTGCCCGCCAGCCCTCCCACCAGGCCGGCGCCTGGGCGTCCACCACCACGCCATAGCTGCCCTGCGTGCTGGCGCTCGCGTCGAGGTTGACGGCCGCGAAGTTCGGCTCGGGGCGCTCGACCACGCCGACCGGACTGTAGTGCCCGTAGTGGAACGCCCCCCACAGCCCGTCGACCGTGCTGTAGTAAGCGTAGGGATAGACGTTGTGGCGCCAGAAGCGCTGCGCGCCCAGCGCGGGCGCGACGCCCGCGACGAGCGCGAGCGCGACGCTAGCGGCTCGCAGCGGGCCGCTCGTACAGGTACGCCGTGTCCATGAGCTTCGCCTCGGTGCCGTCGTGCGCGGCGAAGCGACCCGGGTAGAGCGACGCGGCGCCGAACTCGCCCCGCTTGTTCACAGCGTAGAACTGCAGGCTGAACTTGGGCCGGCCGCGCTCGTCGAGCAGGCGCGCCTCGGTGGCCTTGACGACCCGCTTCAGGGTCTCGAGGCAGGCGTCGGTAGGCTTCATGCCGCGCCGCATGTGCTCCACCGTGAGGAAGCCGCCGCACACCTTGATGTTCGCCTCGCCCCGCCCCGTCGAGCCCGCCGCGCCGGTGTCGTTGTCGGTGTACTGGCCGGCCCCGATGATCGGGCTGTCGCCCACCCGGCCGGGTATCTTGAAGGCCAGGCCGCTGGTCGTCGTCACCGATGAGAGATCGCCCTGCGGGGTGACGGCGTCGCAGTTGATGGTCCCGGTCGGCCGCGCCGTCAAATGCTCGCCCTCCGGCACGTCCAGGTAATCGTCGTTCGGGTTCAGGTTCGCGCGCCAGTGCAGCCACACTTCGCGCGCGTGCTCGGTGAGCAGGTCCTCCTCCTTGAAGCCGTACTGCAGCGCGAACCGCTTCGCCCCGTCTCCCACGAGGAAGATGTGATCCGTGTACTTGAGGACGAGCTTCGCCACTTCGGAGGGCGTCTTGATCCCCTCGAGCGCGCCCACGGCGCCCGCGCGCTTCGTCGGCCCGTGCATGCACGACGCGTCGAGCTGCACCACGCCTTCCGCGTTGGGCAGCCCCCCGTAGCCCACGGAGTCGTCGGTGGGGTCGAGCTCCTGGATCTTGACCCCTTCGATTACCGCATCGAGGGTGTCGGCCCCTTGCATGAGCATCTCGAACGCCTTTTGGACGGCGCGCAGCCCGTTCGCGCTCGAGATGACGACAGGCTTCGCCGCCCAGCGGGCGGCCGGGGGCAACGCCCGGGGCGGGCGCATTGGGTAGGGAATGTCGCGCGCGCTCGCCGCGGCGGCTCCGACGGCGGCGGACGCGAGAAACTCTCGGCGGGACAGGCGGTCGAGCACGGTGTCAGCTCCGGCGCGCGAGGACGGCGTAGGTTTACGCCGTCGCACGGGGGCTGTCAACTTGCTCCCTTCCCACGCCTCCCCTACCATTCCGACCGTGAGCTACCTCGAGGACCCGCCGACCCCGCGCGTCGTGGTGCGCGGCATTCTCGGTTTCGCGGCCGTGGGCGCCGTCGGGGCGCTGGTCGTCGTGTCGCTCGCCGTCGGGCACATCGAGTGGCGACTGGCCGCGCTGGCGCTCACGCTGTGGAGCGCGTACGGCTTCTGGGATGCGCTGCTGGGCGCCTTGTTCGAGCCGCTCGGCCAGTTGCTCGGCGATCAGCTCACCGGTGGCATGCCCGGGAGCACGGGGATCACGATCGACCAGGAGACGACGTCGCTCGAGCACCTGCTCGCGGCGGACCCGCCGCCGGCCCCGCACCGGATGATCCTCGCCGGCATTCGCCTCGCCGAGATCTACCGGACCCATCAGCGCGACGTGCCGAAGGCGGACGCGCTGATCGCCCGTCTCGCGGCGCAGTACCCCGACGCCCCCGAGCTCAGGTATGTCCGGCCCCCGGCCCCCCGTTGACGTCTCGCTCGTCGTCCCCGTGTTCAACGAGCGCGACAGCCTCCCGCCGCTCCTCGAGGAGGTTACGCGGGCGCTCGCCGGACGGAGCTACGAGCTGGTGGCTGTGGACGACGGATCGACCGACGGCTCGCTCGACGTGCTCAAGGCGCTGAAGCGGGACCACCCGGAGCTGCACATCGTCGCGTTCGCGGCGAACGCCGGCCAGACGGCGGCCTTCGCCGCCGGGTTCCGGGCGGCGCGCGGCCGCGTGACCGTGACACTCGACGCGGACCTGCAGAACGACCCAGCCGACATTCCGGCGCTCTTGGACGAGCTCGCGCGCAGCGGCGCGGCGGCAGTGGTGGGCTACCGCGTGGACCGCCGGGACTCAGGGTGGAAGCGGCTCCAGAGCCGGATCGCGAACGGCGTGCGCAACCGGCTGAACCGGGAGACGATCCGCGATACCGGGTGCTCCCTGAAGGCGTTCCGCGCGGACGCCGCACGCGAGCTGCCGTTGTTCAACGGCATGCATCGCTTCCTGCCGACGCTGATCAAGATGCAGGGCGGCCGCGTCACCGAGGTGCCGGTGCGCCACCGGCCGCGCCGCTTCGGCAAGACGAAGTACGGGATGTGGAACCGGGTATTCCGATCACTCGCCGACGCCTTCGCCGTGCGCTGGATGCAGCGCCGGGCGCTGCGCTATCGGATACGGGAGGAGCTGCCCTGATGCACGACGAGTGGGTACGGCAAATCGACCTCGAGCTGGACGGGGAGCTGAGCCTGCCGGAGCGCGCCGCGCTGGCACGCCATCTTGCGGGCTGCCGGCACTGCGCGGAAGCGCGGGTGAACCATCTCGAGCTGCGGGTCGCGTTCGCCCGCTCGGCGGGGGAGCCCCACGCCCGGACGGTGCCGCGTCCCCGCCTGCGCGGCCGCACGCTCGCGTTCTGGATGGCCGTGAGCCTCGCCGCGGGCGGGGCCGCCGGCTGGCTCGCGCACCAGCGCTGGGGCGGCCCGGCGGGGGGGCCGGGCTCGCTCGAGGCCTCGCGTGCGACGCTCGTGGTGCAGTAGCGTCGTCGTCGCCGCGACCCTCGTCGCGGCTCAGGCGCCGAATTATCGCGTCACGTACCGCCTGCGGCTGGTGGAGCGCGTCGGGTCCGACACGCGACTGCTCGCCACGGGCGTCGTGAGCGGGCCGCCCGAGACGGCGCTGCGCCTGTCGCTCCGGGCCGGGCCCGCCGAGCTCCAGGCGCTGCTCGGCACCCTCCCCGAGCCCGATACGGTGAACCTCGCGGGTGTGTTCTTCAGCCGCCGCGCGGCGGGCCGCTCTCGCCGCGGGCTGCCGTTGTGGGAGGAGGACAGCTACCGGCGCTGGGCCCGGCTCGCGTGGGGTGGCACGGCACGGCTCGATCCCTTCGGGGCGGCGCGCGCCGGCCAGCGCGGGGGGGGAGGGGGAGGGACGCTCTGGGTGGAGATCACGCTCGACCGTGAGTTCGCCGCCGGCGAGACGCGACCCAGCGAGGAAGTGACGCTGATCGACAACGCCGTCGGATTCGGGGCCGAGGCGGTCGTGCCGCCGCGGCGGGTGACCGTCCGCCTGACGCTGGTGCGGGGAGACACCGCCAGCAGCCGTCAGGTGCTCGACCTCGTCCCCGAGACCTCCGGGCGCCGGGTCCGGTTCGCGTTGGGGCGCGAGCGGTCTGAGTTCGACGTGACGCTCGAGCGACCCGATCCGCCCCGGACCGCCCGCGACAGCGCGCTCGCCGTGGGCGCCGAAGTGGTGTGCCTCCGGCTCGTGAGCCCGGGCGGGGCCGAGCCGGCCCGGACGCGCTGCGGTCGGCTCGACAACATCGCCCGCCGCGTGGCGCTGGCCGGCGGCGACACGCTGGTCGCGACCTTCGGCTGGCCCGCGCTGCGCTGAGCGCGATATCTTCCACGGCGATGCCTCGAACAGAGCGGCTTGACCCGGCCATCTTCCACCTCCCCGTCGAGAAGATGCGGGAGGGCTACTACTCGGATAAGTATTTCGTCCGCACGCGCGAGGTGCTCCTCAAGGACAAGCACCGTCCCTGCGTCACGATGCAAGTGTTCGGCAAGGCGCACGCCTTCTTGGGCGGGATCGACGAGGCGATCGCGATCCTGAAGCTCTGCAGCATGGAGTGGAGCGAGCTCGAGGTGTCCGCGTTGTACGACGGCGACGAGATCGAGCCGTGGGAGCCCGTACTGCTGATCGACGGACCGTACGACGCGTTCGCCCACCTCGAGACGCTGTACCTGGGCGTGCTGGCGCGGCGCACCAAGGTCGGCACCAACACGCGGCGCGTGGTGGAGGCCGCGCAGCCGAAGCAGGTGATGTTCTTCCCGGCGCGGCACGACCACTGGCTCGTCCAGACCGGCGACGGCTACGCCGCCCACATCGCGGGGGCGATCGGGGTCTCGACCGACGCGCAGGCCTCGTGGTGGGGCTCCGAGGGGGTTGGCACCGTGCCCCATGCCCTCATCGCCGCCTACGGGGGCGACACGGTGCTCGCGTCGCAGAAGTTCGCGGAGCTCATGGACCCGGGCGTCCGGCTCATCACGCTCGTCGACTTCGAGAACGACTGCGTCGCGACGGCGCTCGCGGTGGCGCGCGCGCTGGGGCAGCGGCTGTACGGGGTGCGCATCGACACCGCCGAGACCCTGGTCGACAAGTCGGTCATTCCCCAGATGGGCACGTTCAAGCCGACCGGTGTGAACCCGCAGCTCGTGTGGAACGTGCGCCGGGCGCTGGACCGCGAGGGGTTCCACGCCGTGAAGATCGTGGTGTCGGGCGGGTTCACGGTCGAGAAGATCCGTCACTTCGAAGAGCAAGGGGTCCCGGTGGACATGTACGGGGTGGGCTCGAGCCTCTTTCAAGGGCGCTTCGATTTCACGGCCGACGTCGTGCGGGTGGAGGGCAAGCCGGTCGCGAAGGTCGGGCGGAGCTACCGGCCCAGCCCGCGCCTCGAGCGGGTGGAGTGAACATTCGCCATGGAGAGCACGCCATCATGAAAGACTATCCGTACGCCACCCATCTCAATGTCCGTTACGGGCCGCTCGAGGTGGTGGACATCCAGGCGCTGGTGGATGCCTGCACCGATCGCTGGTACAACCAGACGCTGTGCCGGGTGAACGATTCGGTCGTCCGGGTGGGGGTGGTGCAGGGGGAGTACCACTGGCACAAGCACGACACGGAGGACGAGTTCTTCTACGTCGTCGACGGTCGGTTCCTGATTGACCTGGAAGGAGCGGGCGGCCGTACGGTGACGCTGGCGCCGCGCCAGGGGTTCGTGGTGCCCAAGGGGATGGTGCACCGCACGCGGGCGCCCGAGCGCGCCGTGATCCTGATGGTCGAGGGGGCCGGCATCGTTCCGACCGGCGACTGAACACGGCCCTTGCACTTCCTGCGGGGCTGCATATTTTTCCGGAGCAATGAATATTAATTCACCCGTGCCCGTAGGCGTGTTCGGGGCCTCCGGGTATGTCGGGCAGGAGCTGGTGCGGCTCCTCGCCGGGCATCCGGGGGCCTCGCTCGTCTTCGCCACGGCGGAGTCGGCCGCGGGCGAGCTGGTCGAGGGCCGGCGCCTCGTCAGGGCCGCCGACGCGCCACTCGCCCGCGCCGAGGTCGTGTTGTCGGCGTTGCCGCACGGGGTCTCCGGGCGCTACGTGCAGGAAGCGCGGGCGGCCGGGAAGCGGGCCGTGGATCTGTCCGCCGATTTCCGACTCTCGCCCGACGCGGTCTATGGACTGACGGAGGTGGCCCGGCCGCGCGTCGCGCTCGCCGAGCTGGTGGCCAATCCCGGGTGCTATCCGACCGCCGCCCTGCTCGCCTTGATCCCGCTCGCCCAGCGCGGGCTGATCGACGAGTCGCGCGAGGTGGTGATCGACGCCGCGTCCGGCGTCACGGGCGCTGGACGGAATCCCACGCGCGAGCTGCTGTTCGGCGAGGTCGCGGAGGACTTCCGGGCCTACGCCGTGGGGAACCAGCACCGTCACCTCCCCGAGCTCCGGGCGACCCTGGGGCGAGAGAGTGGCTTCAGGGGCGACCTCGTGTTCACGCCGCATCTGCTGCCGGTGAAACGCGGCATCCTCGAAACGATCCACGTCCCGCTCTCACGGGTGCTCGACCAGGCCACAGCCGAAGGGATCTACGAGACGGTGTACGCCGGCGAGCGGTGCGTTCGGGTGATGCACGGCACGCTGCCGTCTTTGAAAGACGTGGTCTATCGGAATCGCGTGGCGCTCGGCGTGGCCGCCGTCGGGAACGTACGCCGTCCCCGCCTCACCGTGATCGCCGCGATTGACAATCTCGTCAAGGGAGCGGCCGGACAGGCGATCCAGAACATGAACGTGATGCTCGGCCTGGCGGAGACGCTGGGACTCACATGCTGAAGGTGCGCGTCGTGAAGATCGGCGGCAACGAGCTCGATCGGCCCGAGTGGCTGGCCGCGTGTGCCGACGCGCTGAAGCCGCTCGAGCCCGTGGTCGTGGTGCATGGCGGCGGCCGGGCGGTGAGCAAGTTGTCGCGCCGCCTCGACCTGCCCGTCGAGAAGCAGGATGGGCTGCGCGTCACCACGCCGGCCGTGGCCGAAGCTGTCGAGATGGTGCTCGCGGGCCCGGCCAACCGGCTGGTGGTCGCCGCGTTGCGGACGGCCGGGCTCGACGCGATCGGCCTCGCCGGGGTGGATGGCGGGTTGCTCACCGCGCGTCCGGCCCCGGGCGGACTGGGACACGTCGGCGAGATCGCCGCGGTGCGGGCGGCATTGCTCGAGAGCCTGCTGCTCGCCGGCCTCACGCCCGTGATCGCGCCCATGGCCCCGGGCCCCGAGGGGGGGCTGGGGGGGCTGGGGGGGCTGCCCTTCAACGTGAACGCGGACGAGGCGGCGGCGGCCGTGGCGGCCGCGGTGCATGCGGCGGAGCTGTTGTTCGTGTCCGATGTGCCGGGCGTGCAGGTGGATGGCGTGCTCCAGTCCGCCCTGGACGCGGGCGACGTCGAGACGCTCATCGAGCTCGGCGCCGCCACCGACGGCATGGTGGTGAAGCTGCGTGCCGCCGTCGCGGCGCTCCGCGCCGGCGCGCGTGCCGCTCGCATCGGCGACATCCACGTGCTGGGGCACCCCTCCGCCGGAACCCGCGTTCTCGCCGCGGCAGCCCAGCCGGCGTGACCAGCACCACCGCGGCGGAGCACTCCGCCCCGCGCGCCGCGTCGGCGTTGCTCGGCGTGTACGCACGGGTCGGCCCCCTGTTCGTTCGGGGGGAGGGGGCGGAGCTCGTCGCCGACGACGGCACGCGCTACCTCGATTTCGTGGCGGGCATCGCCGTCAACGCACTCGGCTACGGTCACCCCGTCATCCGCGGCGCGATCGACCAGGCGCTCGCGAGCGGGCTTATTCACGTCTCCAACCTGTACCACACCGAGCCCGGCGAGCGGCTCGCCGAGGAGCTCGTGGCCCGGTCGTTCCCGAGCCGCGTGTTCTTTTGCAATTCGGGCGCCGAGGCGAACGAGGCGGCGTTCAAGTTCGCGCGCAAGTGGTCGGGGAAGCCCGAGATCGTCGCGTTCACGGGCTCGTTCCACGGCCGGCTGTTCGCCTCGCTCGCCGCCACCGACCGGCCGGAGTACCGCAAGCCGTTCGAGCCGCTCGTCCCGGGTGTGCGCATCGTGCCGCGGGAGGACTGGGCGGCGGTCGATCACGCGATCTCGGCCTCTCGCACGGCGGCCGTGATCGTCGAGCCGCTGCAGGGCGAGGGGGGTGTTCGCCCGGTCGATCCCGAATGGCTGGCGTTTGTGCGCGAGCTGTGCGCCGGGCGGGGCGTGGCGCTGATCTTCGACGAAGTGCAGTGCGGGCTGGGGCGCACGGGGACGCTGTTCGCCTACGAGCAAGGCGACGTCGTGCCCGACATGCTGACGCTCGCCAAGCCGCTCGCCGGCGGGCTGCCGATGGGGGCCGTGCTCGTGACGGACGGCATCGCGGCGGCGCTGAAGCCGGGGGACCACGCGACGACGTTCGGCGGCGGGCCGCTGGTCGCGAGCGTGGCGCTGGCGGTCGTGCGCACGATCGCCCAGCCGGACTTCCTCGCCGCCGTGCGGGAGCACGGCGCGTGGCTCGGCGCGTCCCTCGCGCGCGTCGCGGCGCGCCGCGCGCGGGTGGCCGCCGTTCGGGGGCGCGGCCTGATGTGGGGGATCGAGCTGACGGAGCTCGCGGCTCCCTTCGTCGCCGCGGCGCGCGAGCGCCGGCTGCTCGTTGCGACGGCGGGAGCCGAGGTGATCCGCCTCGTGCCGCCGCTCGTCGTCACGCGCGAGGAGCTGGAGCGGGGCGTCGAGATTCTCGACGAGGTGCTGGCGTGAAGGGAGCAGGGAGCAGGGAGCAGGGAGCAGGGCTGCGGGGAACCGCACTGCTCCCTGCTCCCTGCTCCCCGCTCCCTGGCGTGGCGGTGCGGGCGGCGGTTCTCGCCGACGTGCCGCGGCTCGAGGCCCTCATGGCCCCATACGTCGCGACCGGCGATCTGCTCCCGCGCAGCAATTACGACCTGTGCCGACACATCAGGGAGTACGTTGTCGCGGAAGCGCCTCCGCCGGATGGCGGGATCGTGGGGTGCGGGTCGCTCAAGGTGTACTCGGTCGCGCTGGCCGAGGTGGCGGGCCTCGCCGTGCGCGCCGATTGGCAGGGCTCCGGAATCGGCCGCGCACTGCTCGAGGCGCTGGTCGCCGAAGCGCGGACGTACGGCCTCGCCGAGGTGCTGGCGCTCACACGCAAACCCACGTTCTTTCAAAAGCTGGGCTTCGTCGCCGCCGAGCGGGAGCACTTCCCGCTCAAGGTCTGGGCGGATTGCGCAAGGTGCCCGCGGCAGAACTGCTGTGACGAGATTGCAGTCGTATTACGACTAGACGCGTAGACGCATAGACGCACAGGGGTGAACAGCTCGAGTAAACAGGTATTCCCGTTTGACTCGCGTCTGTTTTCCACTGTGCGTCTGTGCGTCTGTGCGTCTAGCCTGTTGACACCCTCCGGTTTCCCCCGAGAGATTCCCCAGGCCGATATTCTTCAAGGATGATGGACATGGCCCGTGTCATTTTCTGGGATGTCGACACCCAATACGACTTCATGAAGGCGGACGGCAAGCTTTTCGTGCCCGACGCCGAGCACATCATCGGCAACCTCAAGCGCCTCACCGACTACGCCCACGATCACGGGATCCGGATCGTGGCGAGCGCCGACGACCACGGCCCCGCTGACCTTGAGATCTCCGACCAGCCCGATTGGAGCACCACCTTCCCACCGCACTGCATGCGCGGCACCCCGGGGCAGAAAAAGATCCCGGAGACGGCGCTCCGGACCCCTCTCGTGATCGAGCCCGCCCGCGTGGATTCGAAGGTGCTCGCCGACCGCGTGCGCGCGCATCAGGGGGAGATCCTGTTCCACAAGCACCGCTTCGACGTGTTCACGAACGAGAACGTGCCCGCGGTGCTGGACGTGCTCCGCCCCGACGACATCGTGCTGTACGGTGTCGCGACCGACGTGTGTGACAAAGCGGCCGTCGAGGGTCTACTGGCGCGGCTACCGCACACGCGGCTGTTCGTCGTGACGGACGCGGTGCGGGGGATCGACAAAGACGTGTCAGAGCAGCTGCTCAAGGAATGGGGCGACGAGGGGGTCCGCCTCGTCCGCACGAACGAGGTCGTGGAAGAGGGGCTGGTCGAAGCGCTCGCTCGCGCCACGGCATGACGGCGCCCCCCTTCGGGCGGTTTTTTCTCCCCGGGCCCACCGACGTCCACCCTGAAGTGCTGGCCGCGATGCAGCGACCCATGATCGGGCACCGCTCGGGTGCCATGGAGCAGCTGCTCACCGCGATGGAGCCGGGCCTCGCCGCTCTGTTCCGCACCACCCGCACGGTTCTCGTGGGCACGACCTCCGCGACCGGGTTCATGGAGCTGGCGGTGCGGAACGGCGTGCGGCGGCGCGCCCTGTCGCTCGTGAACGGCTCCTTCAGCGAGCGGTTCGCCAAGCTGGTGCGCGCCTGCGGCAAGGAGTGCGTGCGGCTGGACGTGCCGCTGGGCTGCGCCGTCGAGCCCGACATGTTGCGCGACGCGCTGCGCCGCACGCCGGTGGACGCCGTCACGCTGGTGCATTCGGAGACCTCGACCGGCGTGCTGCAGGACGTCGCGGCCCTCGCGGCCGTGGTACGGGAGTTCGACGACGTGTTGCTGCTCGTGGACGCGGTGACCTCGCTCGCGGGCTCCCCCCTGGAGACAGACCGCTGGGGGCTCGACTTCGTGCTGACCGGCTCGCAGAAGGCGCTCGCGCTGCCCCCCGGGCTCGCGCTGGGCGTGGCCTCGCCGCGGATGCTCGAGCGGGCGACGACGCTCCCCGACCGCGGCCTGTACTTCGACCTCGTGAGCTTCACCGAGGCGACGGCGAAGCATCAGCCGACCAACACGCCGGCGATCTCGCTGCTCTACGCGCTCCAGACCCAGCTTGCGCGGATCGACCGAGAGGGCGGGGTCGAGGGCCGCTGGCACCGGCACGACGCGATGCGGGGCCGCGTCGAGGCGTGGAGCGAGCAGTTCGGCGTGCCGTTCCTGCCGCGCGAGGGGCGCCGCAGCTGGACCGTGTCGTGCCTCAAGGTCCCCGAAGGAAAGAGCGCCAAGCAGATCGTCAGCGGGCTCAAGGACGCGGGCTGGACCATCGGGTCGGGCTACGGGCCGCTGAAGGATTCGACGATCCGCATCGGTCACATGGGTGATCACACCGTCGGCGCCGTGGAGCAGCTGCTGGCCCTGCTGCAGGGGCTGCTCGCGTGACGCACCGCGTCGTGATCGCGGACCGCGTGGCGGACGCGGGATTGCGGCTCCTCGCCGCGACCCCCGAGATCGAAGTGGTGAACTGCGCCGGCAAGCCGCGCGAGGAGCTCGAGCGGGCCCTCGCGGGCGCGGCCGCGCTGGTCGTGCGCAGCGAGACGCGGGTCACCGCGGAGCTGCTCACCCGCGCGCCGCGGCTTCGTGTCATCGCGCGGGCGGGCACCGGCGTGGACAACATCGATGTGCACGCGGCGACGCGCCGCGGCGTCGCCGTCATGAACACGCCGGGCGCCAATACCGTGAGCGCCGCGGAGCACGCCATGGGGCTCTTGCTGGCGCTGGTGCGCCACATTCCGTGGGCGGCGGAGGCGATGCGCCGCGGCGAGTGGGACCGCAAGCGCTTCGAGGGCCGGGAGCTGCGCGGTAAGACGATGGGGGTCGTGGGACTCGGCCGGATCGGCGGGCACGTCGCCCAGTTGGCCCGGGCCTTCGGGATGCAAGTGGTGGGGCACGACCCGTATCTCTCCGCCGAGCGGGCCGCCGACCTGCAGGTGCGGCTGCTGCCGCTGGACCAGCTGCTGCGGCAGGCCGATGTGGTGACGCTGCACGTCGCGCACACGGAGCAGACCCATCACCTGATCAATGCCGCGCGGCTGCAGCTGATGAAACCGACCGCGGTGCTGGTGAACACGGCGCGGGGCGAGCTCGTCGACGAGGCGGCCCTGGCGGACGCGATTCGCGACCAGCGCATCGGCGGCGCGGCGATCGACGTGTTCGCCGTCGAGCCGCTCCCCCCCGAAGCGCCGCTGCGCCGGCTCGAGCGCGTGATCCTGACGCCGCACCTCGCCGCCTCCACGGCCGAGGCGCAGGAGCGGGTGAGCGTGGAGATCTGCGGTGCGGTGCGCGACGCCCTGCTCGCCGGCGACCTGTCGTTCGCCCTCAACGTGCCGGGAATCTCGGGCGACCTGCTGCGCCGGCTCGGGCCGCTCCTGGACTTGTCGCGCCGCCTCGGGCGCCTCGCGCTGGCGCTGGTGGACGGGCCCGTCACGGCCGTCGAGGTCGATTATGGCGGCAGGGACGAGGCGGCGCCGCGGCCGGTCCTGATGGCGGCGGTGGAGGGCATCCTCACGGCGATGAACGTGGAACCGGTGAGCCTGGTGAACGCCTTGCTTATCGCGGAGGAGCGCGGCATCCGCCACGCCCGCAAGACCGGTCCGCCGGAACCCGGATTCGAGGCCACCGTCGGTGTGTCGCTCGAGACGGCGCGCGGCCGGGCGCGCGTCGGCGGCGCGCTCGTCGGCGACAGCCACGGCCGCGTGATCCGCATCGACGACTACCACGTGGACGCGGCGCCCGAAGGATGGATGCTGGTGATCCGGAACCGCGACGTGCCCGGCGTCATCGGGCGCGTGGGCACGCTGCTGGGCGGGGCGGGCATCAACATCGGGGCATACCACCAGGCGCGGCTCGACCTCGCCGGTCACGACGCCCTGGCCGCGATCGCGGTCGATCAGCCGCTGATGAACGGGGTGTTGGATGCCCTCGCGAAGGTGCCGGAGATCCAGCAGGTGCGGCTCGCCTACCTGGGTGACTAGTCCGCGGCCTGGCGGGCCGGCGGCTCCTCGTCGGTGAGCAGGCGGAAGGACTTGACGGCCCCCGTCAGTCGGTCGGACGCCTCGGCCAGCTGATTCGCCGAGCTGGCGATTTCCTCGGTCGACGCGCTCTGCTCCTCGCTCGACGCGGCGATCTCCTCCGCCGAGGCGAGCAGGGTGTCCGTCCCTTGCGCCACTGCAGAGAGGCGCCCGTTGATTTCTTCCACGAGCGCGCGCATCTCCCCGGCCATCTTCGCGATTTCCCGGCTCCAGGCGTCGCTGGCCTGGGCTTCTGCGGTCACCGTCGAGAGTCCCTGCGCCGCCTGCTGGGCCGCCGTGCGCGCGGCGGCCGCACCCTCGGCGAGCTGCGCCAGCCGGTCGCGCATCGCCTGCACCCGTGCCAGCACGCCCCGCACCGTGTCCGCGGTGTCCCCCGCGGCCGCGGCCGCGACGGAGGCGAGCTTCCGGACCTCGTCGGCGACGACCGCGAAGCCGCGCCCCTGTTGCCCGGCGCGCGCCGCTTCGATCGCCGCGTTCAGCGCCAGCATGTTGGTCTGCGTCGCCACCGCCTTCGTCTGGCTGACGAACTTCTGGATCTCGGCCGAGGCGCGAGTCAGGGCGTCCGCCTCCTCGGCGCCGCGGCGCACCTCGTCGGCGAGTTTTGCGAGCTGCGCCGTACTGTGATCGAGCCCCTCCTTGTTCTGGCGTGCCACGTCCGCCACGGCGGCGTTGCGGCGCACCGAGTCCTCGGCGCCGGAGGCCAGCACCGTGGCGATCTGCAGGATCTTGGCCGCGTCGTCCGCCGCTCCACGCACCAGCTGCGCCTGCTCGGCCGCTCGCTTCGTCAGGTCCTGGCACGTGGCCGACATCTCCTCGGTCGACGCGCTCATCTCCTCGGTGGACGCCGAGATCTCCGTCGCCATCGCCGCCGCCTCGTCGGCCGCGGTGCGGATGGCGCCGACCAGGCGGCGCAGCGCCACGACCATCGTCTGCACGGATGACGACAACTCCACGATCTCGTCGGCCACCGTCTCCACCGCGCCTCCCCCGCCCGCAACGGTCAGGTCCCCGCCCGCGACGCGGGCCGCCACGTTCCCCGCCGTGCGCACCGGCGCCGCGACTCGGGCGTTGAGCCAGCGCCCCAGCCACAACATCATCAGCACGGCGAACGCGAACAGGACGCTGGCGCCCAGCCAGACGTAGCGCTGTACCGCCCGGGCGGTGGCATACGCGACGCCGCTCGGCTCGCGGAACAGGACCCAGTAGTACGCCTCGTTCGCCGGAAAGCGACCCCGAGTCGCCGGCACGGCCACGACGAGCTCAGGGCCGCGGGCCGTCGGGACGATGGCTCGCTCGGGCCGGTCCGGATTGAAGAGGGCGCGGTCTTGCGGGACGTCGCGCAGGTCCGCCTGGGCCGGCCCGTACAGCAGGTTGCCACGCTTGTCCACGAGCTGCAGGTAGGCGCTGTCGCCGAGATTGATCCCGGTGAGGAGCCACCCGACGCGGTCGAGCGGGTAGACACCCTCCAGCACGCCGACCGGGCGGGCGCCCTCCGCCGGGCGGAGCGCCACCGCGTACCGCACGGTGACCGACCGGGTCGTCGAGTCGATCGCGGGCTCGCTCTCCGCGGCGCCGTCCCTCATCGCCTGCCGCCACAACGGATCGTCCCGCTGGCGCACCCGGTCGGGCACCCCGGAAGCGGTCACGACGAGCCCGTGGCTTTCGCTGACGGTGAGGTCCGTGAACTCCGATCGCTCGGGGTAGCCCCGGAGGTAGCGGGCCAGCTCGGGGTCGCCGCCCAGCTGGCGCGTGGCGGCGAACATCCGCTCCAGGTCGGGCGGTGGCACCGCGTCGAGGCGACGAGCGACGACCGAGGGCGCGGCCGCGACCGCGGCGCGGATCAGCGACGGGTTGTTGGCGAGCTGGTCGGCTTCACCGTGTCGCTCGCGGACGTAGTTCGCGACCAGCGCGGTGGCGCGCCCCGCTACCTCGGCCCCGCGCTGATCCGCGAGACGCTCGAGCGTCCGTGTGGCCCCGCGACCGGCCAGGGACGCCACCACGAGCACGGCGACGAGCGCGATCCCGGCGGCCCAGAACGTGAAGCGTTGCAGCAGGTCCTTGAGGGTCGAGGCCATGGAATCGTGGCGCAAGGTACGCCGGGTTTCTTGGGGGAGCAAGTCTGTGTAATTTCAGACACTTATGTCGCGCGTCCCGCTCCCCTCCTACGACCCGCAGGTGGTCGAGGCCGCCTGGCAAGCGCGCTGGGCGACGCAGCGCACCAACGAGCCCGACCTCGACGGTCCGCGCCGGCCGTTCTACAACCTCATGATGTTCCCCTATCCCTCAGCGGAGGGCTTGCACGTGGGGAACATGTTCGCCTTCACGGGGGCGGACATCTACGGACGCTTCAAGCGGCTCCAGGGCCACGACGTGTTCGAGCCGATCGGGTTCGACGCGTTCGGCATCCACTCCGAGAACTACGCCCTGTCGGTCGGCACGCACCCGGCGAAGCTCATCCCCCGGAACATCGAGACCTTTCGGCGGCAGCTCAAGCGGTTCGGGGGAATGTTCGACTGGCGCCACGAGCTCTCCACGACCGATCCCCGGTACTACAAGTGGACGCAGTGGATCTTTCTGCAGCTCTTCAAGGCGGGGCTCGCCTTCCGCCGGAAAGCCGCCGTCAACTGGTGCCCGAAGGATATGAGCGTCGTCGCGAACGAGCAGGTGATCAACGGGTTCTGCGAGCGCCATCCCGACACCAAGGTCGAGCAGCGCTTCCTCGAGCAATGGTTCTTCGGGATCACGCGGTACGCGGAGCGGCTGCTCAAGAATCTCGACTGGCTCGACTGGTCGGACTCGACGCGCACACTGCAGCGCAACTGGATCGGGCGGAGCGACGGGGCGGAGCTCGTGTTCGAGACGCCCGCCGGCGAGAAGATCACGGTGTTCACGACGCGCGCCGACACGGTGTTCGGGGCCACGTACCTCGTGCTCGCACCCGAGCATCCGCTCGTGGACCGCCTCACCGCCGACGAGCAACGCTCCCAAGTCAACGCCTACCGGCGCGAGGTGCAGGCGAAGGACCTCGTCTCCCGCAAGGTGGGCGAGAAGATCAAGACCGGGGTGTTTATCGGCTCCTACGCCCGCAATCCGGCCACCGGCGAGGCCATCCCCATTTGGATCGCCGACTACGTGCTCATGGAATACGGCACCGGCGCGATCATGGCGGTCCCCGCCCACGACCGCCGCGACCATGAGTTTGCCACGGCCTTTAAGCTCCCGATCCGCCCGGTCGTGCGGAGCGACGAGCCATTCCCCAGCGTCTCCGAGGACGGCGTCCTCATGAACTCGGGGCACTTCGACGGCCTCTCGTGCCACGACGCGCAACGCGAGATCGTCGCGTGGCTCAAGACGCGAGGCCTCGCGAGCCCGCAGGTCCAGTATCGGCTGCACGACTGGTGCATCTCGCGTCAGCGCTACTGGGGCCCGCCCATCCCGATCATTTACTGCGACCGGTGCGGACCGGTGGGCGTGCCGGAGCAAGATCTCCCCGTCGAGCTCCCGTTCATCGAGGACTTCCGCCCCGACGCGACGGGCGTGAGCCCGCTCGCACGGCACGAGGAGTGGTACTACGTCAAGTGCCCCAAGTGCGGCGCGCAGGGGCGGCGCGAAACGGACGTCTCCGACACGTTCCTCGACTCGGCCTGGTACTTCCTCCGCTATCCATCCACCGAGTTCGACGATCGGCCGTGGGACGGGGAGCGCACGAAGACGTGGCTCCCGGTGTCGACGTACATCGGTGGCAATGAGCACGCCGTGCTCCACCTGCTCTATTCCCGCTTCGTCACGATGGCCCTTCAGGAGCTCGGGCACGTGCATTTCGAGGAGCCGTTCCCCAAGCTCCGGGCCCACGGGCTCATCATCAAGGACGGCGCGAAGATGTCCAAGTCGCGCGGCAACGTGGTGATCCCGGACGCCTACATCCAGAAGTGGGGCGCCGACACGATCCGCATGTACCTCATGTTCCTCGGGCCCTTCCAGGAGGGCGGCGACTTCCGCGATACCGGAATCGTCGGGATCCGGCGCTTCCTCGACAAGGTGTGGAGCGCGGCGCAGGAGGCGGCCGCCGGCGACGCGCGGCCGCTGCCGCCCGAGGTGCGGCGCAAGCTGCACGAGACCATCCGGAGGGTGACGGTCGATACGGAGCGGCTCGATTACAACACCGCGATCGCGGCCATGATGGAGTACGTGAATCTCGTCCGCGAGCAGGGAGCTGGGAGCAGGGCGGCCGTCGAGCCGCTGCTCGTCATGCTCGCCCCCTTCGCCCCGCATCTCGCCGAGGAGCTGTGGGCGGCGCTCGGCCAGGATCGATCGGTGTTCGAGGCGACCTGGCCCGGCTACGACGACGCGGTGGCGACGGCCGGCGAGGTCGAGGTCGTGGTGCAGGTGAACGGCAAGGTGCGCGGTCGGGTCACGGTGAGTCGCGGCGCCAGCGAAGCGCACGTGCTCGAGCAGGCGCTCAAGGACCAGTCGGTCCGGAAGTTCGTCGACGGGAACCCGGTACGGAAGACCATCTATGTGCAGGACCGACTGCTGAATCTCGTGGTCTAAGCGGCCTTTTACAGGACTTTAGCGATCAGGTCCCCGACGAGGTACCCGACCGCCGCCACCCCGAGTCCTACGACGAACATGTCGATCCCGCTGCGGATCACGCCGCGCCCAGTGAAGAAACTGCGCGCCGCGCCGACCGCGAAGTGGGACAGCATCGCAATCGAGAACGCGGTCCACACCGCCGCGCGCCCGGACAGCACCAGGAACGGCGCCACGGGGATGAACGCGCCGATCGCCGTCGCGGCCCCCGTGACCCAGCCCTCCTTGAACGGTGTGGCGTGTGCTTCGCCGATCTTCAGCTCCTCGCGCACCTGCTCGTCGAGCGCGCGCTGCGAATCCCGCATCACTTCCGCCGCCAGCTTGCGGGCGATGCCGGCGTCGATGCCCTTGGTCTGATACACGAGCGCGAGCTCCTCCTCCTCCACCTCGGGCATGATCCGGATCTCTTCCTTCTCCATCGCGATCTCGTGCGCGTACACTTCCTGCTCGCTCTTCGCGGCGAGGTAGCCCGATGCGCCCATCGACAGCGCGTCCGCGATCATGCCCGCGAGCCCCGACACCGGCACGATGTGCGGGGCGACGTTGGCGCCGATCACCCCGGCGACGAGCCCGAAGTTCGCCGTCAGCCCATCGTTGAAGCCGTAGACCACGTTTCGGAGGAAACCGCCGGACCCCGTCTTGTGCCAGGGCTCGCTCGCCCGGCCGGCGAGGTCGGCGAGCGTCTCGGCATGCGCCGCCGACTCCTTGGCGAGCTTGAGTGAGACCTCGCGGGCGTCGTCGAGCCGCGACTCCTTGTGGAGGTCCATATAGCCCTTGACCTCCTGTCCCTCTTCCCGCAGCAGCAGCGGCAACAGGTAGCCGGGCCCGAAGCGCCGCCCGAACCAGGCGCGCAGCCGCGCATTGAGGGAGGGCCGCGGCTGCGTCGCGACGGCATGGCCGTGCTCGGCGAGGAGCTTCTCCCACATCTGGGTGTGGCGCTCCTCCACCCCGGCGAGCTTGATGTAGACGTCCTTGCGGTGGGGATCGGACTCCTGGCCGGCGAGCACGAGATACAGGTAGGCGGCGTCGAACTCGTCCTGCCAGTGGTGCAGCCAGGCGTGCAGCGTGGGCTTGTCGAGGGTCGGCATGCCTAAACATAGCCGCAACTGACAGGATGGCAATTGGTTAGACGGCGTCGCGGAACGGCGTCGCGAAACAGCGTCACGGTACGACGTCCCGAGACACCGTTCTCGTGACGTCGGTCCGCGACGCATTTCGCACCTGACGCATCTAGGTTTTCAAGAGATGACCATCTCGCTCACCGTGCCGGACATACTCGTCGCCCGGGCCAAGTCCGGCGATCTGGACGCACTGGAAGCACTGTACCGGGCGTTCGAGACGCCCGTGTACCATCTCGCGCTGCGCCTGCTGCGCAGCCCCGAGGACGCCGAGGACGTGCTCCAGGAGACGTTCCTCGAGGTCGTGAAGAGCATCCCGCGGTACCGCGGCGAGGGGCACCTGTGGGGCTGGATCCGGCAGATCGCCGCGTCGAAGGCGCTGATGCGAATCCGCCGCAACCAGGTGCGCGCCACCGAGCCGCTGGACGAGGCGGCGGCGGGCGGCCACGGCTCCGCGAGTGTGGTTCCGGCGCGGATCGACCTGGAGCGCGCGTTCGAGCAGTTGACCGAGACGTCGCGTGCCGTGGTGTGGCTGCACGACGTCGAGGGCTACACGCATGAGGAGATCGCGGAGCTGATGGGCAGGACGGTGAGCTTTTCCAAGTCGCAGTTGGCGCGGGCGCACATCCGCCTGCGTCAGATGCTGGACGCTGAAGGAGCGGGACGATGATGCATTGCACGATGGAAGACCTGCTGGCCCTCCGAGCGGGCGAAGGGACGACCTGGGCCCGCCGCCACCTGGAGGGCTGCGCGGCGTGTCGCGCCGAGGTGGAGGCGTTGTACCAGCGCGTCGCGCAGCTCAAGGCGCTGCCGGCGCGGCGGCCGGCGCGCGACCGGTGGCCCGCGGTGCGCGCGGCACTGCTCGCCGAGCGGCGGCGGCGGCGCGGGCGTTGGGGGCTGTGGAGCCTCGCCGCGGCGGCGGCCGTGGCCGGGCTCATCGTGTTCCGCCCGATTTGGACCAACCGGCTCGACGCCGCGGAGCTTGCCCGCGTGAAGCGACAGTGCGCGACGCTGGAGCGGGACCTGGGTCGCTACGACCCCGACGCCCGGGTCACGAGCGGCAGCGCGGCAGCGCTCGCGGCCGCCCTAGAAGACCGCATTGCCCTGATCGACGGTGAGCTGACGCGGCTGGGCCCCCAGACCCCGGCGCGCCCCGCCGCACTCGTGAAGCTCTGGCAGCAGCGGGTGGACCTGATGCGGCAGCTCATGAGCGTCCGCGTCTCCCGCGCTACCTACGTGGGGCTGTGAGGCCCCGGAGGATATTGCCGATGCAGCGGAAGTGGATGGTAGTTGCCGCAGCAGCGCTCGCGGCGTGGCCGGCCGGGCTCGGGGGCCAAGCTACTCCCAGTCCGAGCGCGCCGCGCGTGTTTACGTACTCGTATTCCGATAACCGGGGCCGCATCGGCGTGGTCGTGCGGACCGACGCCGATCCCGAGACCGACAAGCTCGGCGCCAAGATCGAGGGCGTGACGCCGGGGGGCCCCGCGGAGAAGGCGGGCCTCAAGGTCGGCGATATCATCACCAAGTTCAACGGGACCTCGCTCGCGGGGGCGAAGGCGGAGGACGAGGAAGAGTCGGGGCCGGGATCGAAGCTCATCGAGCTGGCGCGCAAGCTCGCGCCCGGCGACACCGTGCAGCTCGAGTACCGGCGGGGGAGCGACGCCAAGAAGGCGACGCTCGTGGCCGAGGACCTGGGCTCCCGGTTTCGGGTGGAGATGCCGGGACCCCGGACCATGGTCATGCCCAAGATGCCGGGGATGCCGGGGATGCCGGGGATGGACTTTGAGTTCTCATTCGGGTCGCCGTGGGGCGATCTCGAGCTCGTGAGCCTCAACGCGGATCTGGGGGGGACGAAAGACGGGGTCCTGGTGGTGCGGGCGCCGGCGGACACGAGCCTGCCCTTGAAGGGTGGTGACGTCATCCTCTCCATCGGCGGGCGGAAGCCGACCTCGCCCACCCACGCGATGCGCATCCTCCGCTCCTACGACGAAGGCGAGACCGTGTCTGTCGAGCTCATGCGGAAGCAGAAGCGGATGACCCTGGCCTGGAAGGTGCCGGCACGCGAGGAGCGCTCCTTCAAGCGCCCGCGCGCGCGTGAGCGTGAGGAGCAGAGTGAGCTCCACCGGCTCCAGGTGCGCCACCAGCGCGTGCAGCGGGTCTGACGGGCGTCAGCCGACGCGGCGCGCGGGCAGTACCTGATCGAAGGCGCTGAACTCGAACGGCTTGGGCACGCACGGCCGCCCGGTCGAGGCGAGGAAGGTCCGCACGTTGTCGTCCACCAGCTGGCCGGTGGTGAAGATCACCCGCTCCGCATACGTCGGGTCGCGGCTCTTGAGCTCCTGGAACAGCTGCTCGCCGGAGAGATCCGGCATCCGCATGTCGATGATCACCGCGTCGAAGGAGTCCTCGCGCATCCGGGCGAGGGCCTCCTTGCCGCTCGCGGTGGTCTCGACCTCGTGCCCCCGGCTCGACAGGTACCGCTGCAGCGCGACCCGCACTGATGCCTCGTCGTCCACGACCAGGACGTGCAGCCGGTCGGTGACCGGCGCGGCGGCGGGCGCGATCTGCGATTCGCCAGTGCCGTGCGGGGTCACTACGGGCAGCTCGATGATGAAACGGGCACCGCCGTGCGCCGCGTTTTCGGCCCAGATGCGGCCCTCGTGCTCGCGCACGATGCCGAGCGAGATCGAGAGCCCGAGGCCCGTGCCCGAGCCGGTGGGCTTGGTCGTGAAGAAGGGGTTGAAGATGCGCTCCAGCAGGTTCGGCGGGATGCCGGAGCCCGTGTCCTCGACCTCGATGCGGACCACGTCCCCCGTGCGGCGGGTGCGGACGATGAGGGACTGCTTGTCCCGCTCGGAGCGCTCCATCGCCTGCTCGGCGTTCGTGACCAGGTTCAGAAACACCTGCTGCAGCTGATGCGCGTCCGCCATCGTTTCGGGGACCTGCTCGTCGTAGTCCCGCTCGACGTCGATGCCGCGGACCCGCAGCTCGTAGCCGCGCAACTCGAGCGTGTCGTCCAGCACCTGGTTCACCGACGTGGGCGTGCGCTCCGGCTTGTGTTGCCGCGCGAATGTGAGCAGGTTCTGCACGATGCGTGACGCGCGCCGCGCCTCGGCGTAGATCATCTCCGCCGCCGTGCGCTGGTCCGGCGGGAAGCGCTTCTCCGACAACAGCAGCTGCGCGAAGGCCGAGATGCCGGCCAGTGGGTTGTTGAGCTCGTGCGCCACGCCCGACACCAGCTGCCCGATCGCCGACATCTTCTCCGACTGGATGAGCTGCTCCTGCAGCATCTTCTGGTCGGTGACGTCGCGGATGACGCACAGCACTTCCTCGTCGAGCCGCGGGGTCGAGTACGTGACCTGGATGGTCCGGACCTCGCCGTCCTTGCGATAGAAGTTCGTCTCGAACAGGCCGGTTTCGCCGGCCAGCGCCTTCTGGAAGTGTCCCAGCGCCTTGGGCAGCTCGTCGTCCGGGAGCAACGGCGCGAACCACTGGCCCTGGAGCTCCTCGCGGCGGTAGCCGGAGATGATCTCCGCGGCGTGGTTGAAGGTGGTGAACCGACCGTTCGCGTCGAACGTCGCGATCGCGTCGGACGCCGACTCGAACAGGTTGCGGTACCGGGCCTCCGAGCGGGCGAGGGTGTCCTGCGCCCGCTTTTGGTCGGTGACGTCGCGCAGCGTCGCCACCGTGCCGAGCAGCTCACCCTCGACCACGAGGGGCGTGGTGGAGACCGCGACGACCCGCTCCTCGCCCGCCGCGCTCACGATCTTCGTTTCGTAGTGCTGTTCTTGGCCCTCGACCGCGCGGTGCTCGCGCTCCGCTACGTGTTCGCGCTCGGCCAAGGCCACGAGGTCGTCGATCGCCGTCCCGGGGAGGTCGTCGAGCGGCCGGCCGAACAGCGCGGCCGCGGCGCGGTTGGCGGAGAGCACCCGCCGGTCTACCCCGGTCACCACGACGGCGTCCGCGAGGGCGGCCACGATCTCGGCCGCCACGCGGAGGGGATCGAATGGCGGGCGCTTCGCTGGCCTTGTGGCGGTGGGAGACCGCATCCCCCGCGACGGTGAAGCGCCCCGGCCCTTATTCATGAGTCGTAGCAGGCCACCATAGCGTCTTTCATCAGGGCGAGGCTCTTCAGGGCCGACTCGGTCACCGAGTGGGGTGCCTCCCCCCGCGTGACACAGGTTTTGATAATCTCGAGCGCTTGGATGGGGTGCTCGTCGTCGTACTTGGCATGCTCCTCGAGCCACCACCGGCCGCGCGGCCCGATCTTCTCGTTCTTCGCGAGCCCGCGCAGCGCCTTCTCCGAGATCTTCTGCGCCACGCCTTCGACGGCGTAGTTCGTCGCCGACACCGCCGCGCCGAACGCGGCCCCGCGGCACATCTCGGTCAGGTACCCGTGGAACGCCTTGACCTCCGACAGCATCGGCTCCGGGATCTGGAAACGTTCTTTGGGAACACTAAAGCCGTCGCCCATCGCCCGCCACATCGCGTCGTGCCGCTTTTCCACGCGGATGTTGTCCCGGAAGAAGGCCTTCCCGTCCTCCGGCGAGCGGTCCAGCAACAGCTGCAACCAGTTGGGGAAATCGCGGATGATCGGGTAGAAGGCCACGAGAAAGTCCTGGATCTTGCCGTCCACGAGCTGGTTCTCCGAGGCGTGCACGATCACGTCCGTGTCGAGAATCGCCTCGCGCCTTGGCTCCAGCGTGGCATCCAGCTCGGCCACCCATGCGGGGTGGGGGGTCACCTGCACAGACATCGAGTCTCCTTCCAGGGCACCGGACGGTCATTGGCAAAGGGGATGGGCGCGGGGGGTTAATCTAGGGGCCCCGCCCAGGCACACAAGTTTATGCGTCCGGATAAGTTGACGAGTTGCGTCGTGGGCCGATGTGAGGGCTATTACTCTTGGTTGACACGATATATCGTCACATAGTATCTTCACGTAACATCGTCAACCAGTTCAAATGGAGGATAGGCATGAGTCGACATCTCGGATGGGACGCATTCGCCTTCGGCTTGGGCCCGCGCGGCTTCTTCTGGCGGGGTCCCCGGCGCGGCCGCCGCCAGTGGTTCGCGTCGGGCGACATGAAGTACGTGATCCTCAAGCTGCTCAAGGACAAGCCGCGCCACGGCTACGAGGTGATGAAGGAGCTGGAGGAGCAGCTGCACGGCTGTTACTCGCCCTCGCCGGGGACGGTCTACCCCACGCTGCAATGGCTCGAAGACGAGGGGCTCGTGGACGCGAGAGTGGTGGAAGGGAAGAAGGTGTATGAGATCACCGACGCGGGCCGCAAGTTCTTGGACGAGCATCGCGACGTGGTGGACGACATCTTCGAGCGCGTGCGCGATACGGTGGACCGCGCGCTCGGCGGCGCGATGGCCGACGTCAACCGCGTGGTGGGGCGGCTGATGCGGGCCGTGTACCGCGCAGGCTGGCGGGCGCGCGATGACGCGACGCGCCAGCGCCTCGTCGAGATCCTCAGCAAGACACTGGCCGAGGTAGAAGGCCTCGCGAGCTAAAAAAACCGAGCCCCCTGCTCCGGAAGGGGGCTCGGTCTGCGGTGTGCAGCGTGCGGTTATGGCCAGCCCTGCTTGCAGCCGACCGGGCCGCCCTTCTTGGTGGCCGCGTTGGGCCAGTTCATCTGAATCAGCCAGTCCTTCCCCCCGATGCTTTCGTTCGCCGTGGAGCCGTTCCCCGTCGTGTACGTCAGGCCGAACTGCCAAGCGCACTTGTCGGCGTTCTCCGCGCCGGACGGGTCGTACCACGCGTCGAGGTTCTCGTCCGTCGTCGTTTCCTCGGTCTCGTGCGAGATCAAGTTCACCTCGGCGTCCGCCGCGACGTCATTGTTGGGGGACCCGGTGAGCGCCGAGCAGGCCCCGGGGTAGGCGGGGTCGACGGCGTAGGGCATCGCCGAGTACTTCACGTTGCGCCCGTCGGCGGCGATGTAGTAGCCGTGGTAGGCGCAGTACACGGTGCCGAACCCGCCACCCGGGTTCACACCGATTCCCGTGAACACGATGTAGAGCGTGCTCGGATCGTACGTGAGCGCGCCGCTCGAGAACCCCAGCTCGATCTGCGCGATGATCGCGTCGTCGCTCAGCGGGCTGTAATCCGTGGGCGGGAGGTTGGTGTTCGACGCCCAGTACTGGGTGTAGTTCACGACGTTGTTGATGGGCGTGTTCGAGCCGTCGAAGTACGTAGTGTTGATGTTGAAATACGACGAGCCGCCCAGGTTGCTCATGAACAAGCCGACCAGCGAGCCGTCGGCGCTCCCGGAGCCGGTGCTGCCCGGCGTGGGACCGCCATTGTAGATCGGAGCGCCCGACCAGTAGATCGCCGCGACGTTCTGGTTGTAGATGATCGGCCCGCCGTGATACAGAATGCCGGTGTAGCCGCCGCCCTGGCCGCCGTGACGACCGTGATTCTGGCCGCGCGGCTCCATGACGTGGGTTCGGTGCCGCTGTCCGTGGGTCGCGTCGAAACTGGGCACGCCGCGGACGGCGGGTTGAGTCGGGCCGCGGGACTCGGTACACCCGGCGAGCAACAGGCCGGACCCGACGGCGAGTGGCAACCATTGTCTCATAGGAGCGCCTCCTCGACTGGACGTGGACGGCATCGGAGGGCCAGGGCCGTGTGACTCAGCTCACAGGGGCCTATGGTCAGAACGAAACGCTACCTCTGTATGGCGCGGTCGCAACGGTTTCACAATGAAACGCATTGCCGCTCCCGGATTTCGTCCAGCGCGCGGCTGACGTAGACGCGCGTCATCTGCTTGCGCCACGAGAGATCGAAGTCGGTGTTGTCGAGCGGCTTGGCGGGACGGTAGGCGGCGTCGGTGGCGGCGGCGATTGCCGCGTCGTCGAGGGCCGTTCCCTTGAGCGCCGCGCCGGCTTCGACCATCTCCTGCGGCCGACTCGCGACGCCGCCCAGCACGATGCGCGCCTCCGCTACCCGTCGCGGCTCCCTGCTCCCGGCTCCCTGCTCCCATTTCACCCAGACCGCCACGCCCAGCACCGGGAAGTCGAATGAGCCCCGGCGCCGCAGCTTGTGATAGACCGCGTCCCAGCCGTCCGGGGCGGGGAGCCGCACGTCGGCCAGGATCTCGTCGGGCTGCTTGGTGAGGTAATTGATGCCGTCGTTATCATAGAACCGCCCCGCGGGCACCACCCGCTCCCCCGTGGGACCCACCAGCCGGTATTCCGCCCCGATCGCCACCATCACGGGCGCCACGTCCGAGGAGCTGACCGCCCAGCAGCGCGGGGACGACGGGGCCACCCAGCAGATGTGGCCGTCCTTCTTCATGCAGAAGTCGATCGCCTTGCGCCACTCGTAGGTCTGGTCGTAGTAGTTGCAGCGCGTGTCGAGGCACAGGTTCCCGCCCAGCGTGCCCATGTTCCGCAGCAGGGGCGTGGAGACGAGGTCGGCGGCGTGGGCGACGACTGAATACGAACGTTGGAAGGTTGGAAGGTTGGAAAGTTCGGTCAGGGTGATGCACGTTCCAACAGTCCAACCTTCCAACCTTCGCAACTCCGGAATTCCCATCAACGAGACCACGACGCGCGGCTCCTGGTGCCGGCGCTTCATATTGGGATAGAGGTCCGTCCCGCCGGCGACGTACATGCCCTGCGGCCCCGCATCCGCCTTCATCGCCAGCGCCTCTTGCAGCGTCCTAGGCTGGAGATACGTGAAGGAGGGAAGGCGCAGCATCAGCGCTTCTGCGCGGCCACCACCCCTGCCGCCCTCTGCCGCCCTGTACCGCCCTCGACCGCCCTGCCGTCACCGCCCTCCCACGGGGGCGGCACCCGCGTGGGCTCGGGCCAGGGGATGTCTGGGAACCGGTCCGGTCCGTACCGCGGCGCCTCGCCCTTCGCCTTACGGCGCAGGGCCTTGAACACCTTCTCGGGAGTGATCGGCACCTCGTCGACGCGCACCCCGACGGCGTCATACACGGCGTTCGCCACGGCGGGCGGAACGGGGAGCAGCGGCCCCTGGCCGCATTCCTTAGCGCCGAACGGGCCGTTGGGGTCGGGGTCCTCGACCACGTAGGTGACCACGTCGCACATCTCGAGCGTGGTGGGGCTCTTGTACTCGAGCAAACTGGGGATCTTATGCACCACGTTGCGGTTCGAGCGGTAGGCCATTTCCTCCATGAGCGCCTCGCCCAGGCCCATGTAGACCGACCCCTCGATCTGCCCCATCACCGTGGCCGCGTTGATGCAGCGTCCCACGTCGTGTGAGATCCAGATCTTGGGGACACGCACGATTCCTGTCGCGACATCGACGTCCACTTCGGCCACGCAAGCGCTGTACGAGTACGCGGGGGAGGGTCCGACCCCGGCGCCACGGTACTTCCCGGCCGACGGCTGCGGCGTGTAGGACCCGACGGTGCCGATCGTTCCCTCCGCCGCCTCGGCGAGCTGCACCGCCTCGCCGAACGTGAGCCCGCGCTCGGGGCGCGCCACGTCGAACACTCGGGCGTCGGCGAACGCGACCCGCTCCGCGGGGACGGCGAGCTTCGCCGCCGCGTGTCGCGCGATGATGTCTCGCGCCCGCTCGGCGGCCTGGATCGCGGCGTTGCCCGTCATCAAGGTCACGCGGCTCGAGTAGCTGCCGAGGTCGACGGGCGTGAGATCGGTGTCGCCCGTGACGATCGCGATGTCGAACGGATCGAGACCCAGCACCTCGGCGACGATGATGGCGAGAATCGAGTCCGACCCCTGGCCGATCTCGGTCGAGCCGCAGAACACGGTCACCCCACCGCCGCGGTCGCATTTGAGCTGCACGCCGGAATGCGGCATCGCGTTCCAGTAGATGGGCAGTCCGGCGCCGGTGATGTACGACGAGCACGCGAGTCCGACGCCTCTGCCGTCGGGGAGCTTGCGAAACTTTTCCTTCCATCCGGAGCCCGCGACCACCTTGTCGATGCAGGCCCCAAGCCCCATCGTGCCGATGCGCAGCCAGTTGGCGGTTAATGAGTTGGGGGGGACCAGGTGCTTGAGCCGCAACTCGGCCGGATCGATCCCCAGTTGCTCGGCGATCTTGTCGAGGTGGACCTCGAGCGCGAAGCGCGGTTGCGGAGTGCCGTGCCCGCGTTTAGGACCGCACGGCGGTTTGTTGGTGAACGCTCTAGCGCCTTGGAACTTGTAACGCGGCACGGGATACGTGACGGTCTGCAGCGCCCCCGTGTAGTAGGTGCTCGCCACGCCGTATGAGCCGTAGCCGCCGCCGTCGAGCAGCGACTTGAAGTGCATGCCGGTGATGCTGCCGTCCCGCTTCACCCCCGTCTTCACCCACATCAGCGTCGGGT
>Ga0209160_1000014_pt1 | contig 128686 bp, 108 predicted proteins | sample GraSoiAngelo_153_FD_186167 | JGI IMG/M metagenome (GOLD analysis project Ga0209160, IMG submission 186167) | Grasslands soil microbial communities from the Angelo Coastal Reserve, California, USA - 14_1009_12_40cm (SPAdes) (version 2) | ecosystem: Environmental > Terrestrial > Soil >...
ACTCGACGGTGACCGGCCGATCTCGCCGCGCGGGCGGGATCTCGAAGCTGTGCCGCCCGACGGCGTAGTTCATCGCGCCCTGACCGACCTGTTGGCCCGTCGAGTCGAACTCGGTCACGCCAAAATCAGTGAACTCGTCCCACTGCTCGCGCGGCATCTGGACGTCGACGACCGCGCGCGCGGCCCAGTCGGGTACCCGCACGGTCAGACTTTCGGGAGGCGCGCCGCGTCCCGTTACCTCGGCGCTGCGCTCCGCGCCCAGCAGCGCTTCGGTCAATCGCCCGCCCCTCGTCGCGTTGCCCGGGTTGGAGGCTTCGAGTCCGGTGAGCGCCAGGGGCGCGACCTCGGCGCGCACGGTGGCGCTCACGCCGGAGAGCGGCGCGGCGATCACGTCGAGCTCGTACACGCCGGGTACGATATCCTCGGCGTGCACCACGAATCGTCCCGTGCCAGGGTCGGAGCGGCCGAGCTGCACCTCTTCCAGCTCTCGGAACGGCTGTCCGTTCGGCTCGTACAGCCGTGCCGTGGCGCGCTGCTCAGCCGAGTCCGGCAGCGTTACGGTCGCGGCGAGGGTCGCCCCCGGCTGCGCCACCCGCAGAAAATAGCGCTGGACGCGCGCCGGGCCGATCGCCCGGCGCTCGTCGTACAGTGGCTTTGCCGCCAGGTCGTACGGGGCGACAATCGTGTTCGCCAGCGTGAACAGCGGGCCCGCGAGGGTGTCGCTCGCGTTCCACGCCGTCACGACGCCGACATGCGCGCCGGGCGCGGTCAGGGCGGCCGGAGAGTACACCACCCGGATCTCGGTCTCTCGCGGTCCCGCCTCAAGGCTGCCGGGCACCGAGAGCCACGCGACGCTGGAGCGCAGCAGGAACTGCGCGGCACGCAGCCCGGCCACATGGCGCACGCGGAACGCCTGCAGCGTGTCGCCGGGGCCTGCCAACCCGTCCCGCCGGAACGCCCCCGGCGCGCCGTCACGGCTCCGGACGATGTACTCGGAGCCTTGGTGTCCGCTCAGCAGCCAGCGGTAGGCCGCCTCGAGCTGCGGCACGCCCGCGCCCTCGTCGATCGCGCTGGCGCCCGCGAACGGCTCGGCCGAGGCCCGTAGCGCCTGCGCCAGGTCTGCGGCGCTGACCTTCCGGCCTTCCTGCAGCATCGCGGAGATGAGGCAGGCGGCGAGGCCCGCGGCGTGCGGAGCCGCCATGCTGGTGCCGCCCTTGATCTCGTTCCCCGTGTCCCAGCGCGGCACCGAGGAGAAGGCGACCCCGGGTGTCACGAGATCGGGCTTGGCGAGCTCCCCCCCCCGCGAGCTCCACCAGCCCAGCACGTCGGCCGCGGGCGGGGTGCCGGCCTGCGCCGGGCGGGCGAACGCGCCCGGGAACAACGCGCCGATCGAGAGGGCGAGATCGGCGGAGCCCGGGAAGCCGAGCGTCGACAGTCCCGGCCCATCGTTTCCGGCGCTGATCGTGAACACGACGGACGGATGGGCCATGAGAAAGGCATCCACGATCGAGTCGATCACGGCCCGTCCCTCAAACTCGTTCCCGACGCCGAAGCTCAGGTTCAAGACCAGTGGCAGGTTGCGCTGCTCGGCATAGCGGGCGGCGTATTCCATGGCGCGCTGCATCGAGCCGGTCACGGAGATCCCGCCGCGCGCGCTGTTGGCGATCTTGAGCCCGAGGAGCTGTGCGCCCGGCGCCACCCCTTCGAATCCCGCGACGTTGAACAGGTTGTGGCCGGAGGCGATCCCCGCCACGTGCGTGCCGTGCCCGCCGTTGTCGAACACGACGTCGAGGCGCGGGACACCGTTGGCTTCTTCGAAGTTGGCGGCGAGCGTGATGGGCTTCGTGCCTAAGGCGATCGTCTCGCGTCCCTGCCGGTAGTCGTGCAGCGGCATCTCGTCCTCGAACGACCCGTTCAGGTTCGAGTCGAGGAACGCGACCCAGCCATCGGGGGCCTTCACCACGATCACGGGGAACACGTCGGTGTTGTTGCCGTCCCCGTTCAGGTCGGCCGCCGGGACTTTGCCGAGCGGCAGCTCGGCGAGCTGCCCGGCGTACCACGTGGTGGCGCTCGTCAGCCGCCCGATCCGCCCAGCCCCCGAGAGCTTGCGCCCGCCGACCGACACGGTCCCGTCGCCCGAAGGCGTGACGGCCGACAGCGCGACGCGGCCCTCCCCCGAAAAGTCGCGCAGCTCGACGATCTTCGGCGCCCCCGTGCTGGCCGTGATCAACCCGTCCACGCCGGGATCGACGCCGGTGTCGAGGATCCCGATCAACACGCCGCGCCCGTCGTAGGTCGGATGCCGCGCGCGAAACTGATCGACCCCTGTGCTCGTGAGCGGCATCAACCCGGCCATCAGCGCCACGGCGGGGGGCAGCGCCGGCTGCTCCCGCCCTGTCGTGGCGTCTGGAGGAGCGGTGGGAGAGGGTGCGACGGGCGGAGCTTTGGCGGGCTGAGGCCGTGTGGTCGGTACGCGGGGCGCCCCGGCGGCGCAGGCGGCGCCGAGGGCGGCAAGAACGAGCGCGAGTGGGCGGATGGTCACGTATCCCTCGGTAGGACGAAGGGCCCGATGTGTGGGCCGGTGAATTCCGTGGTGAGTTCCAGCAGGAAGGCGATGGTGTCGCGCGTTTCCTCGGGGAGCACGAGGGCGTCGACATGGCCGCGCGCGCCGGCGAACTTGGCGTCGAGCTGGCGGTCGTAGTCGGCGCGCATCGCCTCGACGGCCGCGCTGTTGTCCGCTTGGTCGGCGGCGGCGCCGTAGACGGCTTGGATCGCGGACTCTCCCTCCATCACCCCCATGCGTCCGGTGGGCCACGAGAGGATGAAATCGGGGTCGAACCCCTGACCCGCCATGGCGTAGTAGCCGGCTCCTGACGCGTGGTTCACCGTGAGGACGAGCTTCGGCACGGTGGCCGTCGCCATCGCCTCGACGAACCGTGCACCCGCGCGGATGATCCCCGAGTGCTCGGCCTCCGTCCCGACCATGAACCCCGACACGTCCTGCAGGAACAGCAGCGCCAGCCGCTCCCGGTTGGCGTTGTCGATGAAATACGCCACCTTCTCGGCGCTCTCGGTGTAGATGATGCCGCCGATCTTGGGGGGCTCGCCTGGCTTCCCCTTGATGACACCGCGCGAGTTGGCGATGACGGCGACCGGCCGCCCCGCGATGGCACCGTGCCCGCAGATCATCTCCGGCGCCACGTCGGACTGGAACTCGTCGAGCGCTCCGCGGTCCAGGAGGCACTCGAGCACCGCGCGGACGTCGTAGCTCATGCGATGGTCGGCCGGAAGCAGGTCGTACAACTGCTTCGGGTCGCGCTTGGGCTTGGCGGGGGGGGGGGCAGCGGCGCGCAGCGTGTGGGGCAACCGGGTGACGTACTCCCGGATGCGTTGCAGGCACGCGGCGTCGTCTTTCGCCCGGTAGTGGGCCACGCCGCTCACCGTGGTGTGGGTCTTCGCCCCCCCCAACAGCTCGGCGTCCACCACCTGCCCGGTCGCGCCCTTCACGAGGTTCGGGCCGCCCAGCCCCATGAACGACGTCCCTTCGACCATGAAGATGACGTCCGAGAGGGCCGGAAGGTACGCGCCGCCCGCGATGCACGGCCCCATCACGGCCGCCACCTGCGGCACGTGGAGGTAGTGTCGCATGATCGAGTTGTAGTAAAAGATCCGCGCCGCGCCGTATTGCCCCGGAAACACGCCGCCCTGGTACGGGAGGTTCACGCCGGCGGAGTCGACGAGGTAGACGATCGGAATGCGCTGGCGCATCGCGATCTCCTGGGCGCGGAGGATCTTCTTGATCGTCTCCGGCCACCAGGACCCTGCCTTGACGGTGGCGTCGTTCGCCACCACGACGACCGGGCGCCCGGCGATACGTCCCAGCCCCGTGACCACGCCGGCCGCGGGGGCCTGGCCGTCGTACTGGTCGTACGCGACGAGCAGGCCCACTTCAAACCAGTCGCCGCCGCTCTCGTCCAGCAGCGCCGCCACGCGCTCCCGGGCGGTGAGCTTCCCCTGATCGTGCTGGCGGCGGATCTTCTCCGGCCCGCCACCCTGCTCGAGACGGGAACGCAGGTCGCGGTACTCCGCCGTCAGGGTCTTGAGGCGGCTCACGGGCTAAGCCGACACATGCTCGGCGGCCCATTCTTCGATGTATTTCACCAGGTCGGAGGTCGGGGTGCCCGGGCCGAACAGTCTGCCGATCCCCTGCTTCTGCAGCGTCTCCATGTCTTCCGGTGGAATGATGCCTCCGCCCGTTACCAGGATGTCGTCGCGGCCGGCCTGGTCGAGCAGCGCCCGCACGCGCGGGAACAGCGTGAGGTGCGCCCCGGACAGGATCGAGAGACCCACGACGTCCACGTCCTCCTGGATCGCGGCTTGGGCGATCATCTCCGGGGTCTGGTGCAGACCGGTGTAGATCACTTCCATCCCCGCGTCCCGCAGCGCCGCGGCCACGACCTTGGCACCGCGGTCGTGCCCGTCGAGGCCCGGCTTGGCGACGAGCACGCGGATCGGGCGCTTCGCGCCGGCCATCAGCGGCGGAACCGCAGCAGCGCCGCCAGGCCGTCCACCGCGCGGCGCGCCGTGTCGTCGTACAGCACGTCCACCTGGGCGCGCTGGCGCAGCGCCTCTTCGATCGCGTCGTCGATCCGTGCGTCGTCGTTCTGGCCGTCCGCGAGCAGCGTGCGGACCTGCCCCTTGGCGAGCGCCTTGAGGGCTGCCTCGACGCCGTTCACGGCCCACCCGCTGCCGAGCCCCTCTTTCATCGCCTCCGCGTGGGCCTGCTCCCACGCGCGCTCCCGCTGGTCCCGCAGGAACAGCGCCGCCTCGCGCACCTCGGCTGGGCTCGCCCGCTTGGGGTTGAGCTTCACCACCCCGAGCAGCAGGTCGTGCAAGTAGGTGTGGAGGTGTGGCACCAGGGCCGCGGCATCGACGCCGATTCCCGCCACGACGAGCCCTGCGAGGGGCCGCTGGGTGTGGATCTGGTAGATGTGGTCGGCGACGTTGGCGTAGAGCCGGTGTTTCTCCTCGCGGATCCGCATGTGGTGGTTGTGCTCGCCGAACCCCCCTGCCAGCACGCCGCCCCGCTTTGCCTGGCGCGCGCCATGGAACTTGCCGGTTCGGGTGGCGTCCGCGATCAACGAAGGGAGCTCCACGACGTCGAAGGCGGTCACCTCGAAGAAGCGGGCACCGGTGCGGTCGCACGCCGCCACGAGGATGACGCCGAACTCCCGCTCCAGTGCGATCAGCTCCCGCACCAGCGGGACCGGCTCCACGGCGAGCCGGGACCGGTACACGTGCGGCAGCGGGATCACATCGAACATATCGAGCGTGCGGCAGGCGAACAGCGCAATGCCCCGCGCCCGCGGCAGCTGAGCCGGCTCTTCGAAGTAACGGCGGACGTGCTCGAGGTCGGCCTCGACCTGTTCGCGCACGGCCCGCTCCAGGCCTTCACGGTCCAGCGTTGCCAGCGCTTGCCGGACCCGGTTCTTCATCTTGATGAGATACTTGCCCCTGGTCTTGTCGCGCGGCTCGAGCTTCAGGTAACACGACACGACCCGGTACGGACCAGGGTGGATCGCCGCCAGCCGCCGGACGGTGTCACGTACGGCGTTCGCGCTCGGGGCGAGGGGGAAGGCCGTCATGGGATCAAAAGAAGACCGGTTCGCGGTACGCGCCGTACACACGCTCCAGCGCGTGGCGGATCTCGTACAGGGTGCAGTAGGCGCGTGCACAGTCGAGCATCGGCCCGATCACGTTCCGATCCGCCAGGGCGGCGTGTCGTAACGCATCCAGCCGTTCGGCCACGAGCCCGTTGTCCCGCTCCGCGCGGAGCCGCGCGAGCCGACGGCGCTGGTCCTGCTCGGCATCGTTGGACACCTTGAGGATCTCGACCGGGTGGTCGTCGTCGCTCGTGAAGTCATTCACACCCACGATGACGCGCTCGGCGGCCTCTAACGCGCGCTGATACTGTTCCGCCGAGCGCGCGATTTGTCGCTGGAACCAGCCGGTCTCGATGCCCTTGACGACGCCGCCCGTCGACTGGATCTCGGCGAACAGCCCCTCGGCTTCGCGCTCGAGCTGGTCGGTGAGCGATTCGACGTAGTACGAGCCGCCCAGCGGGTCGATCACGTCCGCGACGCCCGTCTCGTGCGCGATGATCTGCTGCGTGCGGAGCGCGAGCCGGACGGCGTCCTCGGTCGGGAGCGCCAGCGTTTCGTCGAGTGAGTTGGTGTGCAGGGACTGGGTGCCGCCCAGCACCGCCGCGAGCGCCTGGTAGGCGACCCGCACGACGTTGTTCATCGGCTGCTGGGCGGTCAGCGTGACGCCCGCCGTCTGGCAATGGAAGCGCATCATCCAGGACCGCGGGTTCTTCGCGTGGTAGCGCTCGCGCATGTGCCGGGCCCAGATGCGCCGCGCGGCGCGGAGCTTCGCGATCTCTTCGAAGAAGTCGTTGTGGACGTCCCAGAAGAAGGACAGCCGGGGCGCGAACGCGTCCACGTCGAGCCCCCGCGCCAGCCCGCGCTCGACGTAGGTGAAACCGTTCGCCAGCGTGAACGCGAGCTCCTGCGCGGCCGTGGCTCCGGCCTCACGGATGTGGTAGCCCGAGATCGAGATCGTGTTCCACAGCGGCGCGTGCCCGGCGCACCACTCGAACATGTCCACGATGATCTTCAGTGCGGGCTCGACCGGGTAGACCCAGGCGTGCTGGGCCATGTACTCCTTGAGGATGTCGTTCTGGACCGTTCCCTGGAGCGTGTGACTCGGCACGCCCTGCCGCTCCGCCGCCGCCACGTAGAAACAGAACAGGATCGCCGCCGGACCGTTGATGGTCATCGAGGTGGAGACCTTGTCGAGCGGGATGCCCCGGAACAAGTCCTCCATGTCCGCCAGCGACGCGATCGCTACCCCGCACTTCCCCACCTCGCCCTCGGCGCGAGGATGATCGGAGTCGTAGCCCATCAGTGTCGGGAAGTCGAACGCGACCGAGAGCCCCGTCTGGCCGTGCTCGAGCAGAAACTTGTAGCGCTGGTTGGTGTCTTGGGCCGAGCCGAAGCCGGCGAACTGGCGCATCGTCCACAGCCGGCCGCGGTACATGGTAGGGTGGATGCCGCGCGTGAACGGATACTCGCCCGGCCGCCCCAGTTGCCGCTGGTCCTCGAAGCCGGCCAGATCGTCCGCCGTGTACAGCGGCTTCCGGGCGATTCCGCTCATCGGGGTGCCCCCGTCCTCACCTGATCCAGGATCTCGGCCGCGACGTCGTACGGGCTCCTGCGCCCGTCGGCCACCTCGTCGAGCCGGCGCGCCAGCAGCTCCTCCGCGCGCGTGTCTTCGGCGATCCACTGATGCACCGCGCGCGCCAGCGCCGCGCGGGTCCGCTCCGCCAGTCGCTGGCGACGCCGCGCGACGAGCTTGCCGCTCTGCTGCAGGTGCAGGTAGTGCCGGTCGAGCGCGGCGACGAGCTCCGCCACCCCGTCTCCCTGGGACGCGATGGTGGCGAGCACCGGAGGGTCCCATTCACCACCCTCGACCGCCCTCGACCGCCCTCGACCGCCCTTGACCGCTTCGGGCGTGTGGTGCGGGGCAACGTGCCGAAACGCATTGCCGCGCCGGATCCCCAGCATCACTTCGACCTCCTGTCGCAGCTTGTCGGCGCCGGGACGATCGCTCTTGTTGATCACGTAAATGTCGGCGATCTCCATGACACCCGCCTTCAACGTCTGAATGCCGTCTCCCGATTCGGGGACGAGCGCCAGCACCGTCGACTCGGCGGTGCGCGCCACGTCCAGCTCGGTCTGCCCGACGCCCACGGTCTCGATCAGGACGCGCTCGAACCCGAAGGCCTCCAGCAGGTCGGCCACCTCCGCCGTCGTGGTGGCGAGGCCGCCGTGCGCGCCGCGGGTCGCCATCGAGCGGATGAAGACGCGCGGATCCAGGCTGGCGGACTCCATGCGGATGCGGTCGCCCAGCAGGGCGCCACCGGTGAAGGGACTCGTGGGATCGACCGCCACCACGCCGACCCCGAGTCCTTGCGCGCGAAACTGTTGGATCAGCCGCTCGGTGAGCGTGCTCTTGCCCGCACCGGGCGGCCCGGTAATGCCGATGCGCCGCGTCCCGCCCTGGCCGAGGCGGGCGTGCACGTGGGACAGCAGGCGCTCGAAGCCGTCGCGCTGGTTCTCGACGAGGCTAATCGCGCGCGCCAGCGCGGCCGGCTCGCGCCGTTCCAGGCCCTCGACGATGTGCTCGATGCTCATGCGGCGGTCATGCAAAGGTAACCATTCACGTGACGTCTTCAGAGTCGAGGGCGATCGGCCGCACGAGACCCGGGCGCACGGCCACCCGCTCGACGCGGGTCGCCGTCGCGGCCAGGATGTCGAACTCCAGTCCGTGGAGCAGCAGCCGCTCCCCGGCTTTGGGAATCCGCCCGAGCGCCTGCACCAGGAGGCCGCCCACCGTCTGGACGCCCCGCCCTCCGAGTGCGACGTCGAACGCCTCTTCGAGTCGGCTCGCCGGAGCGCTCCCCTCGAGCTCCACCAAGCGGACGGGTGCCTCGGAGGAAGGCTCCGCCGACTCCGGCGCGAAGATTTCGGACATGAGATCCCGCAACAGGTCCTCCAAGGTGACGAGCCCCGCCGTCCCGCCGAACTCGTCGAGCACGACCGCGAGGTGGCTGCGGCCGCGCTGCATCTCCAGCATGAGATCGGCGGCGCGGGTCGCGCCCGGCACCACCAGCGTCGGTCGCACGGGCACCGGGGCATCGGGTTGCAGCCGCAGCAGGTCGAAGGCGTGCGCCACGCCCACGACCTCGTCGAGCGAGCCGCGGTGCACGGGATAGCGGCTGTAGCGCGACTGCATGCAGACGTGCGCGGCTTCGGCGGCGAGTAGCCCTTCGGGGATCGCGACGATCGCCGTGCGGGGGGTCATCAGCTCTTTGACCGGACGATGCGCGAAGGCGAGCACGCCCGACACCACCGCCATCTCGCCCGCCGAAGCGAGCGCCCCGGTGTCGGCGCCCGAGAGCACCGCTGCCAGCGTGGTGCGTCTCGAGGGGTCGCGCGACGGGATGAACGGCGCCAGCGGACGCCCCAGCAGATCGAGCCACGGCACCGCGCGCGCCACGATCGGGTCGGCCCAGCGGCGCCCTACGACGCGGGGCACGAGGTACGCCGCACTCACGAACAGCGGCACCCCCACCGTGATGGTGAACACCCCGAGGAACGTCGGCGTCGCCTGCGCGAGCAGCGCCGGGACGACCGCGGCGGCGGCGATGACGCCTATGGTCGTGAGCGCGTTGGCCGTGGCCAGCACGCGCCCGGGGTTCTCGAGCACTTGGGCCGCGGCCCGGCCGCCCCGCAGCCTGTACGACGCCCAGCGCGTCAGCTCGCGTTGGCTCACGGCTGCCGCGGCGACACCCACCGCCGCCGAGGCGCTCGCGAGCAGCAGCCCGCAGACGAGGACGACGAGCGAGAGCGTCATTGCCGCTGGAAGCAGACGCGGGTCACGCGCCGCCGGTCCACACGCTCCACCACCACCCGGAAGCCGTCGAGCGTGAGCTCTTCCCCCGGGCGGGGTACGCGACCCAGCGCCGAGTAAATCAACCCGCCGACCGTGGAGACGTCGGGATGCTCGAAGGACGCGCCCAGCGCCTCGGACAGGTCTCCGAGCGAGACCCGCCCGTCCACGACGTAGCGGTCGCCGTCCTGGCGGATCGCGGGCGGGGTGTCGACGTCGTGTTCGTCGCGGATCTCGCCCACGATCTCCTCGAGGATGTCCTCGAGCGTGATCAGGCCGGACGTCCCGCCGAACTCGTCGACCACGATCGCCAGGTGCGCGGGGCCGCGTTGAAAGTCGCGCAGCTGGCTGTCGAGGGTCTTCGTCTCGGGGACGTACAGCGCGGGGCGGACGAGGTCCTGCCAGCGAACGGTGGCGCCTGCGACTCCCATCACCAGCGGGACGAGGTCTTTCGCGAACACGATGCCGACCAGGTTGTCGGGCGTCCCGTCGTACACCGGGAGGCGCGAGTGCTCGCTCTGCAGGAACGCCTCGCGCACGTCTTCGGCGCTGGCGGCGACGTCAACCGCGATCATGTCGAGCCGGGGGGTCATCACCTCGTCCACGGTGGTGTCGGCGAGCGTGAAGACGCCGAGCAGCATGTCGCGCTGTGCGGCACGGAGGTCGGGCTCGAGCGGCCGCGGCGTCGTCACGAGCGTATGGAGACCCTTGTCCACGCCGCCCAGCAGCCACAGCAGCGGTCCGAACGGCCAGAGCGTGCGTCTGGCCAACGGCAAGGCTTCGATGCTGAGCTGGGGGGCGACCGCGGCGAGGGCGCGCGGCGCGGCGTCGCCGATGATGAACAAGAAGGCCGCGGCGATCGCGAGATCGGCCAGGCTCCCGAGCCAGGGGTGCTCCCACCACTGCAACAGGAACGCGGCCGCCACCGCACCGAGCACGAGCAGGGCCAGTCGCGCCACGTGGAGCGCGCGGTGCAGCGGCACGCGGCCGGTGACGCTCGTGGGCGGGGCATCCCCCAACGTGTGGAGGGCTTCGCCGACCGCGGCCTCCTCGCCCAGCGCGAGCAACCCTGCCCACAGAGCCGGCACGAGCGGGGCGGCCATGCGCACCCACAGCAGCGCTGACGCGGCTTGCATCACACGGTCCCGTTCAGGAGCCGGCGCACGTAGCGCTCTTGGCGGCGCCACATGGCGGAGCGGGTGCGACCGGGACCGTCGGAGTGGTCGTAGCCGAGGACGTGCAGGGTCCCGTGCACGGCGAGGCGGGTGAGCTCCTCCGCCACGTTGCACGTTGCACGTTGCACGTTGCCCGTTCGGCCGCTTCGTGGAACGTGAGACGTGGGACGTGGAACGCCGTCGACCCAACGGCGCGCCGCCTCCGGGCAGATGTACACGTCGCCGAGCACGCTCCCGTCGGGCTGGCGCAAGGCGAACGCGAGCACGTCGGTCAGGCCGCGGCGGCCGGTGGCGCGGCGGTTCAGCCGGCGCATCGCGTTGCCGTCGAGCAGCGTCACCTCGATCCGCGCGTCGTGGGCTCGTTCCCACCCGAGCACTCGCCGGGCGACGCCGGCGAGGTGCGCGCTGCGCTCAAGACTTCCGGGCCGTCGGTTGCCAGGTCGCCGTGATACCGCCACTGGACTCCGGGTAGTCGATGCGGTTGTGGTACATCCCGCTGATGATGCGCACGAACTCCTGTTTCACCTGCTCGATCTGCTGCAGCGTCATGGGCGCCTCGTCCAGCTGGCCGGCGTTGAGCTTGGTGCGCACGATGTGGTCGATCACTTCGTCGATCTTCTGCGGCGTCAGGTCCTCGAGCACGCGCAGCGCGGCTTCGACCGAGTCGGCGAGCATCGCGATGGCCGTCTCCTTGGAGCGCGGCTTCGGGCCGGGGTACTCGAAGTCCGACGGGTTGGGGGAACGGCCGTCGCCGCTCTTCTTCGCGCGGTCGAGGAAGTAGGTGATCTCCATGGTACCGTGATGCTCCGGGATGAACGCCGCGACCACCTCGGGCAGCGCCGCCTCGCGGGCGAGCATGAGGCCGTCGGTGACATGGGCGCGGATGATCTCGGCGGATTGATACGCCTTCAAGCGATCGTGCGGGTTGTTGCCGCGCGTCTGGTTCTCCACGAAGTACTGCGGATTCTTGACCTTGCCGATGTCGTGATAGTAGCACCCCACGCGCCCCAGCAGCCCGTTCGCGCCGATGCGGTTGCACGCCGCCTCGACCAGGTTCGCCATGGCCACGCTGTGTGCGTACGTGCCGGGGGCCTCGAGCGACAGCCGCCGCAGCAGCGGCCGGCTGGGATCGGACAGCTCGAGCAGCGTGAGGTCGGTGGTGATTCCGGTGAGCGCCTCGGCGACCGGCAACAGCAGGAAGCTCAAGCCCGCTGAAACGAATCCGTTGGCGGCGCCCCACACGCCCCGCAGCCCGATCTCCGCCACGCTCCAGCTGCCCGCGAGTCCCAACGCCAGCGCCCCCGCGAGGTAGCCGAGCGCGATGATCAAGACGGGCACGTAGAAGTTGCTGCGTCGCCGCAGGCCGCGTACCGACAGGGCGGCGGCCACGCCGCCCACGATGCACATGAACAGCGCCGGCACGTCGTGGAACACCGGCTGCAGGCTGATCACCACCGCGACGATCATGGCCGCGTTCATCGACACGCGGCCGTTGAACAACACCGTCATCATCATCGCCATGAACGGCAGCACCATGATCTCGGGGTGCTGAGGGGCGAAGCGCGCGACCGCGGCCGCCTGGAGCAAGACGAGGCCGAACAGAGATCCGATGAGGATCACCTGCCGCTGCTCGCTGTACGTCTCGCGGCGGTAGAACACCATCAGCACCCAGAAGATGCCCAGCACCAGCGAGTCGCGCAGCAGCGGGCCGAACACGCCGCCTACCGAGCTGCTGGTGGCCGCGCCGCGCCGCACGAGGTCATTGTGCAGCGCGGCCAGTTTCTCGTGGGCTTCGTTGGTCACGACCTCGTGGGCGCCCACGATCCGGTCCCCGGCCCGGACGATGTACTTGCTGGGATCGACACTGCGGCGGAGCTCGTCGCGACGCCGCTCCGTCTCGAGCGTGTTCAGCACCAAGGTGGGCCGGTAGAAGTGGCCCGCCAGTCGGACGTACACCGCATCCCCGACGCTCGACCCCTTGTCGGGGTGGGCCGCGCGGGCGCGGCTGAGATACTGCTGGTAGGCGAGCACCTGGTCGCGCGACACCGACGCTTCGGACGCCCGCCGCCGGATGATCAACTCGGGCGCTTGCTCCACCTGCAGCACCCCGGGGGCCGTGACGCCGAGCGCCAGGGTGCGGTCGAACAATTCGGTCAGCGCCTTCTCGAGGCTGCGACGCTTGCCGCCCTTGGAGAGGTACGCGGCTTCGGGCTGGGTCAGGACCATACCCTGCTCCTTCGCCACCCGGGTCACCGCCTGTGGGCCGCCCTGGTCGGCGGCATTCTCGATGCCGGCGAAAAAGGCGTGCAGCGCGATCGTGGCACTGTCGAAGGCGCGCTGCTGGAACTCGTAGATGGGTTTGACCGTGCCGGCGAGCTCCTCGGCTTCCCGCGCGAGCTCCTGATCCGACTTGTTGACCGGGAAGGTGAACAGCGCGATCACTTCGTGATCGGCGACCGAGCCCGGCTCGAGCAGCGGGGCCACGTTGCTCGCGCTCGAGGGGAACGCCAGATAGGTGAGCAGCGCCAGCGCCGGCACCCAGACCCAGCGCACCCCGTGATAGCGCACCTGCTCCTTGGTGGGGAGGTTCATCTCAGCCCTGAGCGTCCTCGGCGTAGGCGCGGATGATGTCGCGCACCAGCCGGTGGCGCACCACGTCGGTGTCCGAGAGGTAGCAGAACCCGATCCCCTCGATCCCGGGGAGGATGCGCTCGACCTGGAGCAGCCCCGAGTCCTCGCGGTTGGCGAGGTCGATCTGGGTTTTGTCGCCCGTGATCACGGCGCGCGAGTTCACGCCCAGCCGGGTGAGGAACATCTTCATCTGCATGCCCGTCGCGTTCTGCGCCTCGTCCAGGATCACGAAGGCGTCCGCCAGCGTGCGGCCCCGCATGTACGCGAGCGGAGCGATCTCGATGGTGCGCGACTCGATCGCCTTCTGCACTCGGTCGCGCGGCATCATGTCTTCGAGGGCGTCGTAGAGCGGCCGCAGGTAGGGGTCCACCTTCTCCTGCAGGTCGCCCGGCAGGAATCCGAGACTCTCCCCCGCCTCCACCGCGGGGCGCGCGAGGATGATGCGCCGCACCCGCTTGCGCGCCAGCGCGTCGACCGCGGCCGCCACGGCAAGGTAGGTCTTTCCCGTCCCCGCCGGCCCAATCCCGATCACGATGTCGTGTTGGGCGATCGCCTGGAGATAATCCCGCTGGCCCGCCGTCTTCGGCGCGATCACCCGCCGCAGCCCGGGGAGGATGATCTTGAACTCGCCCTCAGCCGCCCCCCCCGCTCCCGCCGCCCCCCCCCGACCCAGCGCGCCCTGCGACTCCTCACCCGCCACCCGCTCCACGTCGAGCACGTCGAGTGTCTCTCCCATCCGCGCGAGATCCACCAGCGCCTGGGCGACTTGCGCCGCTCGCTCGACCGCGCCCGCCGAGCCCTGCAGCGTGAGCGTGTCGCCGCGCAGCGAGACGCGTACACCGAGCCGCTTCGCGAGCTCCACCAGGTTGCCGTCGTTCACGCCCGCGAGCGAGAGGGGGTCCACGCCCTCCGTCGAGAGCCGATGGATGACGTCGTCGCTCATGGCTCCACTTTGATGTGCAGGGCCCGCAGGTCCGCGGGATGGGCCGGCGCCGGCGCGCCCTCGAACAGCGCTCGCGCCGCGGTGGTCTTCGGGAACGCAATCACGTCGCGCAGGCTTGCCGCGCCCGCGAGCAACATCACCACGCGGTCGAAACCGATCGCGAAGCCGCCGTGGGGCGGCGCGCCGGAATTCAACCCATCGATCAAGAATCCGAAGCGCTTGGCGATCTCGTCGTCGCTCAAACCGAGCTGGTGAAAAACCCAGTATTGCACCTGCCGGTCGGTGATACGGATCGAGCCCGAGCCGAGCTCATTCCCGTTGTAGACCACGTCGTAATGCAGCGCACGCATCTCAAATGGGCTCTTCCGACCCAGAGGCAAGTCGTCGGGATGCGGCGCGGTGAACGGGTGGTGCGCGAACACGGGCTTCCCGGTCTCGGGATCGGGCTCAAACAGCGGAAAGTCGACGACCCAAGCGAACGCGTGGGTCGCCGTCGGCTGAGCGCCCAGCCGCCGGATCACTTCCTGCCGCACCCGATCGAGCACGGGAGACGTCACGCGGTCGGGCCCGGCGGCGATCAGCGCCGCGTCTCCGTCACCGATGCCCAGCGCCCCCAGGGTGTCGGCGGTGAAGTACTTGCCCACCGAGCCCGAGATCTGTTCCCCCTGCCGTTTCACCCACGCCAACCCTGAGCCGCCGAGCTGCTTGGTGGTCTCGGCGAGCTGATCCACGTCCTTGCGGGACAAGGTTCCCCCCCCGCCCTTCACGGCGAGGCCGCGGACGCGCGCCCCGTTCTTGAGCGCCGCGTCGAAGAACGGCACACCAAGCGGCCCCACCTGCGTCGTCCAATCGGTGATTGCGAGCTCGTAGCGCAGATCCGGCTTGTCCGTGCCGTAGCGCTCCATCGCTTCGCGCCACGTGATGCGTGGGAACGGACCCGCCACCTGTTGGCCGGCCTCGTCCCACAGGGCGACGAGCACGGCCTCGACGAAGCCGAGCACGTCCTCCGGGCCGACGAAGGACGCCTCGAGGTCGATCTGGGTGAACTCGGGCTGGCGGTCGTTGCGCAGGTCCTCGTCGCGGAAACAGCGCGCGATCTGGAAGTAGCGGTCCAGGCCCGCGACCATCAGGAGCTGCTTGTAGATCTGCGGCGACTGGGGCAGCGCGTAGAACTCGCCGGGATGCACCCGCGAAGGGACGAGGTAATCGCGGGCGCCCTCAGGCGTCGGCTTCGTGAGGATCGGTGTCTCGATCTCGAGGAACTCGAGCTCGGTCAGGGTGCGCCGGGCGCGCTGCAGCAGCCGGTGGCGCAGCACGAGATTCGCCTGCATCTCGGGCCGGCGCAGGTCGAGGTGGCGGTGCTTGAGCCGCAGCTCCTCGCTGGGCAGCTCTTCGCCTTTGGCGCGGGCGACCGGAATGGCGGGCGTCACCGCCAGTCCGACAACGGTGAGCTTCGAGGGGTGCACTTCAACGTCGCCGGTCGCGAGCTCCGGATTCTTCATGTTCCCGGGGCGCGCGACCACTTCGCCCTCCACTTCGACGACCGTCTCACCGGTCAGGCCGCCCGCGGTGCGGCGCACGTCTTCCGGCGCGGCGGGCCCGACGGCGACTTGCACGATCCCAGCGCGGTCGCGCAGGTCGACGAACACGATGCCGCCGAGGTCGCGGCGCCGGTGCACCCAGCCGCCCAGCCGTACCCGCTGCCCCACGTGCTGCACGCGCAGCTCGCCGCACCGATGCGTGCGCCTGGACGTCCGACTCACGTTGTCTATGTTGCCTCCGCCTCGCACACCGCACGGTAGAACTCCTCAGGCGTCTTGGCGCCGAGCAGCCGGCCCCGCACCGGCTCGCGCCGCACCAGCCGAGAGATGCGGCTCAACGCCTTGACGTGCGCTCCCGCAGCCGACTCGGGTCCGGCGAGCAGGAAGAACACCCGCACCGGCTCGCCGTCGATCGTCTCGTAGGCGACCGGTGCGGGCGTCGTTCCCGCGACCACCACCAACGCCGGCAGTACGGGAGTCTTGCCGTGGGGCACCGCCACCCCGTAGCCGATTCCCGTCGGGAATTGGCGCTCCCGCTCGAGGATCGCCCCCAGCACCTCGTCCGACAGCGCGCCGTTCCCGACCATGGCCACCAACTCTCGGAGCACCCCCTCCTTGTCGGTGGCTTTGAGGGGTACCCGAATGCGAGCGGGAGACAGCAGCTCTGATAGGCGCACGCCGGTCCAAGTGTCCTAAACGCTTGAAGATAGTTAAGTTGGTACACGTTCGCCATGCAACGCATCTCCCTGCTCCTCGCGGGGTTCGCGCCGGCAGTCGTGGTAGGCCAGCAGAGTGCCGGCATGGAACTCTGGCGGGTCGCCGCCACTACCCTTCCCCTCCCTCCCGCCCTCGCGACGGGCGGAGCGAGCGTGTTCTGGAATCCGGCTCAGCCAATCGGTCCCGAGCGCGCGCTGCTGGCGCTCGAGGTGATCGAGACGGCGCCGAGCGTCGGCGCCGCGGGCGCGCTCGTCAGTGTGCGCGCGCGCCTTCGGCCAGTCGGCGAGGTGGGGCTCGTGTACGGCCGCATGAGCATCGGGGATCTGGTCCGCACGTCGCTCAGCCCGGACCCCGATCCCGGGGCCATCCCGTACTACACGCAGGCGCTGGGCGCGCATTGGGGCACGGTGCTGGCAGGGACCGCCCTGGGCGCGACGCTCGCCTACCACGACACTCGCCTCGATGTCGCGGGGTCGAACCGCTGGACAATCGACGTCGGCGCGCGCCGCACGCTCGGCGATGTCGTGACGCTCGCCGCCACCACCCATGGCTTCTCGCGGCTCGCGACGGGCGACCCGACTCAGGACCTGTACGGCGGTGTCGAGCTGAGGGTGTGGCATGGCCCGCTGTGGGGAAGCCGGGGGGCGGTGCGCGGCCGATACGGCATCGCCGCGGCCCATGGCTACTCGGCGGATCACCAATTCGGCGCGGGGTTCGAGCTGGGCTCCCTTTTCGCTTCTGATCTCGTGGTGGCGCGTGAGGGCAGCTACGGCCAGGCGAGCTGGCGGGCGGTGGCCGGGATGCGCGTCGCAGTGGGCCGCTATCGGGTGAGCTTCGCTCGGGACTTCGGTGTGAACGACGTGGGGGCGGCCTACCGGGTGGGACTCGAAGGGCGGATCCCGTGACTGACCTGCTGTCCCTGACTCCGGACGGCGCCCGCGCCGCCCTCAGCCCCTGGCTGGCAGCGCGCGCCCAACCTCCGTACCGTCTGAAGCAGATCGTGTCACGCCTGTGGCAGCGCCCCATCGGCTCCTGGGAGGACGCGACGGACCTGCCGGCGGCGCTGCGAGCGGAGCTCGGTGCGGCGTTCCCGCTCGGGCGGCTCGCGCTCGACACCGCTCAGCAGTCGCGCGACGGGACGGAGAAGTTCCTCTGGAAGCTCGCGGACGGCGAGGCGATCGAGTCGGTGCTCATTCCCGAGGGGAAGCGGCGCACGCTGTGCATTTCTTCGCAAGTCGGGTGCGCGCTGGGCTGCGTCTTCTGCGCCACGGGGCGGATGGGATTCCGACGCAACCTGACGACGGCTGAAATCGCGGCTCAAGTGCGCGAGCTGGTGCTGCGAGACCCCGCCACGCCGCCGACCAACGTCGTATTCATGGGCATGGGCGAGCCGCTGCTCAATTGGGACGCCGTGGACGCGGCACTGACCATCCTCAACCATCCGGACGGTCTCGGCATCGGTGCGCGGCACATCACCGTGTCCACGGTCGGGATCCTGCCGAGCTTGGCGCAGCTCGCGCGGCGTCCCGAGCAGTTCCGGCTGGCCGTTTCGCTGCACGCGCCCTCGGCCGAGCTGCGCCACGAGCTGATGCCGATTGAAAAAAAGTACCGACTGCCCGACCTGCTCCAGGCGCTCGGCCAGTTTCGTCGGCGGGTGACGCTCGAGTACGTGCTGATCGGGGGGAAGAACGACTCGCTCGCGCAGGCAGATGAGCTAGCGAGCCTCGCGCGGCCGCTGGGCGCGCTGGTGAACTTGCTGCCGCTGCATCCGGGTGGGGCGCCCGACCTCATGCCCAGCTCGCGCGCGCAGATGCTCGCATTCGAGCGGCGCCTCAAGAGCCGCGGGGTGGAGGCCGTGCTGCGGCGGAGCCGCGGGCTGGACATCAGCGCCGCGTGCGGTCAGCTACGGGTGGAACTTGAGGCGCGGCGCAAAGTCCGTCCCCAGGAGCACGCTCGCGTCGAGTAGCTTGGTACTGTCCGGCTGCACCGTTACTCGCCCCACGCCCAACGCCCGCCGGATCCGGTCGCCGGCTCCTGCGCTGCGTCGTCGGATCACGATCCGGGTCGTGTCGAGGGTTCCCAGCGCCGCCGGTGCGGTACCGAAACTCACCACGTCGATCCCCGCCTCGCGCAGCACGCGGGTCCCGGTCTTCGCGAGTCCGGGCTTGCCGCTCGCGTTGAGCACCTCGACCGTCACGCGCGGGCCGTCCTGCCCTGGCACGGGGAACGCGGTGGCTCGGGCACGCTCGTCGCGGCACGCGGCGAGGGCGAGGACGAGCGCGCTCAGCGCGAGGCGAGCGAGTTCCAGAATGCCACCGTGGCGGGCAGGAGAGGCCGGCCGGAGCGGAGCACCCATTCGATGCGCCGACGTGCTACCTCCTTGAGCATGGCGTCCCGCTCGCGCGGCACCCGCGCAATCAGCGCCGCCTGGTCTGCCGGGTCGAGCGGCCGGCCGGGCTCGAGAAAGTCAGCCAGGTAGAGCATCCGCCCCACGTCGTCCCAGTGGACGTACCCCAGCGTGTGATAGCGGACCGCATCCAGGACGCCGCGGTCCGGTTCGCCGTCCTGGGCGGCGCGCGCGGCGGCGCGCGGTCCGTGGGCGAGCTCGTCCGAGCGATTCTCGTCCCGGAGCGCGTCGTGCAGCCACCCCGCCCGGAGCCAACGCGCCCGCTCGGCGTCTGCGACGTGCATCGCCGTCGCCCACTCACCGAGCAGCGCCACTACGCGTTCGATGTGGGCGCGGCGCTCCGGCGTGACGACCGCCCAGGGGGGGAGGGTCACGCCGCGCGGGGTGCGCGAGTGAACTCGCGGCTCGGCACTGCCGGTAAACCGGCACGCCCCGGCGAGCGCCCTGGGCCGTTCACGGGTAGGGCCGAGCCGCGGCTTGAGCCGCGGGTCTCACATGCCGCGCACGGCCACATCGCTGGCGATCCCCTCCCCCAGCACCACGTTGTCGATCAGGCGCGTGGCGCCGATCCGCGCCGCGATCACCACCACGGTGCGGGCATCGGCGCGCCGCACGGGGTGCAGCTGCTCATCGACGAGCTCGAGGTATTCCGGCGCCACGCCGGGCGCTCGCAGCACGTCCATGCCGCGTCGCTGCAGCGTTTTCGGGTCGGCTTCGCCCGAGCGCCACGCCTGCTCCACGGCGCGCAGGGCGCGCGACAGCGCCAGCGCCGAGCGGCGCTGGTCTCCTCCCAGATACGCGTTGCGGGAAGACAGCGCTAGTCCGTCGAGCTCGCGGACGGTGGGCGCGATCTCGACTTCGAGTGGGAAGTCGAGGTCGGCCGCCATGCGGCGTACCAGCATCGCCTGCTGGAAATCCTTGCGGCCGAACACCGCGACGTCCGGCTCGACGATGTGGAGCAGCTTTGCCACCACTGTCAGGACGCCGGCGAAGTGCCCCGGCCGGACGGCGCCTTCCAAGGTATCCGCCATCGGCCCGGGGGCGACCCGCACGAGCGGCTGTTCCGGGTACATCGCCGTTCCGTCGGGCACGAACAGACAGTCCACGCCCCGCTCAGCGGCGAGCTGCGTATCGCGGGCCACGTCGCGGGGGTACTTGGCGAAGTCTTCCTGGGGGCCGAACTGGAGCGGGTTCACGAACACACTCAGCACCACCCGGTCGGTGCGCTGCTTCGCGCGATCCACGAGGAGCAGATGCCCTTCATGCAGCGCGCCCATGGTGGGCACGAACCCGACGCTGCGGCCACGCGCGCGCTCGGCGCGCGACCAGGCGCGCATGTCCTTGGGCGTCGTGAGGTCGAGCATCGTGTCCCCGGCCGCTACTCTGCCTTCATCACGACGCAGTCGGTCAGATAGGGATCATCGAAGTGCGCGCGCTGGCCCGCGGACTTCCCCGGCACCGGAAATAGCCGAGCGGAGAGTGGCTTGCGAAGCTTGGTGGAGAGCGCCGCCACGTCGGCGATGAGAGCCGCGAGTCGATCCGCCGCAGTGTCGCCCGGCAGCGGCACGACGTCGAGCCCCGTGCCGCACACGGTCGAGTACAACAGCAGGTCGCGCACGCTGTACCGTCCTTCCGATGCCCGTCGCGCGAGCACGGGATCCTCGAGTACGGGGAGCATGAGCCCGGAATACCCGCACGTCTTGACCCGCAGGCTCTTGAGGACGTCGGTGATCGCGGCACACCCCGCTAGCGTCGAGTAGTCACCGAACGGGACCCCGGTGAGCGCCTCGATGGCGGCTCCGATGCTGGCGTCCTTGCCCGGCGCGGGAGAGACGTCGATGCCTAAGTAGGACCGCTCTTCCCGACGCGCCACCTGCCGCACCAGCCGCTCCAGCGACCCGAGCCGGGACTCGAGTAACTCCGTCAGACTCTTCTTGGCCTCGGCCAAGGTATTGGCTCCGGCGAATGCGGCAGACAGCAACGGAGGCGATTCGAGACCGAGGGCCACGGTGTCCGACCCGCGGTGGTACGCGACAGGAAAGAACGGAGTGCCCGCGGGCACGTTGGCGGCCGCGGCGAATCGGAAGTTGCCGATGCCCATGGCCGTGGCGCGGGCGATCGCCGCCATCGCTTCGCCCGCGGCCGTCACGCCGCGCGGTGAGGCACCGCGCTCGGGCGACGCGACCCGCGCCGAGAAACTCACGTTCCGCGTCGTGCGGATGAGCTCGGCGGCCCACGGGGCGAACTCAGCATCATAGTCGTCCGGCCCGAGCACGGGACCGATGCTCAAGAGCACGCTCTCGGCAACGACAGCACGGTCGAGCGCCTGCAGGGATGGCAGCGCATCCGCGCGGCCGCGGCTGCTCGCCCCCTCCAGGAAAGGCTGGGTCGCGATACGGAGGGTCTGCACTTCGTACCCCGCGTCGGCGACGGTCCGCTTGGCGCGCTTGAGAGCGGCGAGCGCGGCCTGCGGCCCTTCCATGTCCGTCGGGCTGCGCAGGTTGATCCCCGCCGTGATGGTGCGGATGCGAAAGCCTGGCCCCGCTGCGTCGCGCGCCGGTCTGCGCCATCCGGTCCGGGCGAGCGGGGTCAGCGCGGCCGCGCTGAGCATCGCGAGCACATCCCGCCGCGAGACGTCACTCATTTGGCAAACGAATGCTCCGGCCCCGGGTAGCGCCCCTCGCGTACCTCGGCTGCGTAAAGGGCCACCGCTTCGCGCACCTCTTGCGCGAGCGCCGCGTAGCGCTTCACGAACTTGGCATTGAACCGGTCGTTCAAGCCGAGCATGTCGTGCAGCACGAGCACCTGGCCGTCGCATGCGGGACCGGCGCCGACGCCGATCGTGGGGATCGTGAGCGCCTTGCTGATCTGCGACGCGAGCGGTGCCGGGATCAACTCGAGCACCACTGCGAATGCGCCGGCTTCCTCCAATCCCTGAGCGTCGCCCTTCAGCCGCTCGGCCGTCTGCTCGTCCCTCCCCTGCACCCGATATCCCCCGAGCGCGTGCACCGACTGCGGCGTGAGACCCAGGTGGCCCATGACCGGGATGCCGACGTCCACCAGCGCGCGCACGGTGTCGGCGATCGGGCGGCCGCCTTCAAGCTTCACGCCCTGGCACCCCGTTTCGGCCATCACGCGTCCACAGTTGCGGATGGCTTCGGCTGGAGAGACTTGATAGGTAAGGAACGGCATGTCGCACACGACCAGCGCCCGCTCGGCCCCGCGCCGCACGATCTTCGTGTGGTAGATCATCTGCTCGAGCGTCGCCGACAGCGTGGTTTCCGCGCCCGCCAGCACCTGGTTCACCGAGTCGCCCACCAACAGGATGTCGACTCCGGATGCGTCGAGCAGCCGCGCGAACAGGGCGTCGTAGCAGGTGAGCACCACGATTCGCTCGCCGGCCTGCTTCATCTTCAGGAGATCGTGCACGGTGACCGGCTTGGGCGCGTCAGTCACGGGGCGACGGCTCGGTATCGAGGTCCGCGATCTCGCGCAGCCAGAAGTCGCGGTTCGACAGCTCGGGGTGTGGAATGGTGAGGTCGGGGTTCTGCACGGCGCGGCCGTCCCAGCGCACGATGTCCAGGTCGAGGGTGCGCGGGCCCCACCGCTCCCGCCGCACGCGACCGCGCTCGAGCTCAATGGCATGCAGCTGCCCGAGCAGCTCGGCCGGCTCGAGCCCGGTCTCGAGCAGGACCATCTGATTCAGGTAGGGCCCCTGCGTTACCGGCCCGATGGGCGCCGTCTCCTCCACGCGCGACGCGGCGAGGAGCCGCGTGGCGGGGAGCCGGGCGAGCCGCTCCCGCGCGTGGGCGAGATGGGCGGCGCGGTCCCCCATGTTGGACCCCAGGGCCACGTAGACCCGCTCGCCCCGCGTCACCCCGGAATGCTAACCGGCTAGGCGACACTGGCAAAGCCGCGCGTCAGGTCCCGCAGCATCGCGGCGACTTCCTCGAGCTCGCGAGTCGCCCGCTCCAGCTCGGACAGCCCGCGCGCCGCCTCACTGGCGCGCGTTGCCACGTCGTCGGCCTCGGCGCGGTTCTTCCCGGCGATCGCGGCTACCGCGTGGATCCGCGCCCGCAAGCGCCCGAACGCCTTGTCCTGCTCGCCCGCGGCCGCCGCGATGCGCTGCGCGTGGCCGGTCGCCTCCGCCGTGGCCGCCACGATGCCGTCCAGCGCCTCGAGCGCGGCCGACGAGAGCTCCTCCACGCCGCCCACATTCACCTGTCCCCGCCGCATCTGTTCCACCACTTCGCCCACCTGCCGATGGATGTCCTGCACCAGCTCCCCCGCCTCGAGCGCCGCGCTCCCGCTCTGCTCGGCCAGGCGGCGGACCTCGTCGGCGACGACCGCGAAGCCCTTGCCGTGCTTGCCGGCCCGCGCCGCCTCGATCGCGGCGTTCAGCGCCAACAGGTTGGTCATGTCCGCCAGCTCGCGGATCGACGCGATGAACCCCGTGATGCGGCGGCTCACCTGTCCCAGCTGCTGCACCTTGGCGGAGCTCTCGCCGACGAACGTCTTGAGCGCCACCAGGCGCTCGATGGCGCCCCGGATCTGCTGGCGGTTCCGGTTCGCGACCTCGCTCGCCGTGCTCGAGGCCTGCGCCGCCTCGGTGCCGTCCTCGGAGACGCGGCGCGACACCTCGGCGAGGCTCTCGGTCGCCTCGAGCCCGCCCGACACTTCGTCTTCTTCCGCCTGCACCCCCTCGCGGATGACGCCGGTCGACTGGGCCACGGCGTTCGCTGCCTCGCGCAGCGCCTGTGCCGCCCGCGCGAGCGTGGCGAGCTGCTGCGTGAGGGACTCGACCGTCTCCACCAGCGGGCGGCGCAGCTCCGTGATGTGGATCGCGGTGGCGAGCTGGTTGGCGAACGTCGCGATCGTCACCACGTCCTTCGACCGGTACGTCTTGCGCTTGTGGTGCTCGAGCTCGAGCGTGCCGATCACCTGGCCGCCGAACTTGAGCGGCACCATCACGAGGCTCTGCACCGCCAGCGAGGCATCCGCGATGCGCTTGTCGCGGGTGACGTCGTCGATCACCACCGTATCGCCGCTCTGTGTCACCTGCTCGCGCAGCGCCGCGGTGTCGGGGGAGGGCTCGCCGCGCTCGGCGCGTCCGATCACGCCCCGATAGGCGAGCTGCAGCCGGCCGTCCCGGCGCCGGTAGATCCGAAAGTCCCCCCAGTCCACCAGCCGGTGCGCCAGCCGCTCGATGCGCGCGAACGAGTCCTCCAGGCTGATGTTGCTCGTGATCACCGCCTCGACCGCATGGATCTTATTCAGCTCCTCCGCCGAGATCGCCTCCTCCAGCATGGTCTTGAACAACAGACCGAGGAAGCCGAGCAGCGCGGCCACGATGAGCCAGACTTCCGGCGGCCAGAACACCACCGTTCCGACCAACGTGGCCGATGCCATCACGGTGGCGCCGAAGCTGATGCACTCGTACCGGAAGATGAGCATCCGCTCGTCGCGTTCGAGCTTGCCGCGGATGGTCAGCGCGAAGTAGAACAGCAGCCGGCTGAACCCGAAATAGGCGAGGCCAAACAGCACCAGCGGCAGCAACATCTCGACATGCAGCCCCGGCGCGACCCCTGCCGCGTGCACGATCAGGCCGTATACGCCGTACGCGCCCACCAACGCCAGCACTTCGCGTCCCAGGTTCACCAGGGCGGCCCGGAACATCTTCTTGTGCAACAGCCAATCCGCAAGCAACACGCTGGCCGAGATCGCGAGCGCTGTGGCAGGCAGGCCGACCAGCAGGCTCCCGGTGAGCGCGACGAGCCCGGTCTGGGTCAGATAGGAGTACTTGCTGAGCGGGATCTGCAGGCCACGCAGCGCCACGGCGGCGACCAGCATGACCCCGATCTCGAGTAGCTGGTGCATCCACCGGGGATCGGCGATCAGCACGGCGAGCAGCACCACGGGTCCGGCGATCGCCAGGCCCCGGCTGTACAGCGTGACGAGCCGGTTGGCCGTCATGGGCTGTTCCCCGCCTCGTGCACTGCGGCGGCGAGCCTGCGGAGCAGCTGATCCGCCGCGGGGAGACCCCCTGTGCCCAGCGCCTCGATCAGGGCGCTTCCCACGACGACGCCGTCCGCGAGCCGCGCGGTGGCGCGTGCCTGCGCGGGTGTACTGATGCCGAAGCCCACCGCCAGCGGGAGCGGGCTCGCCGCGCGTACGCGTGCTACGTGCTCCGGGAGATCGGGCGGCACCTGGTCGCGCGCGCCGGTGACACCGAGACGCGAGATTAAGTAGAGGAACCCGCCGGCGTCACGCACCGCACGCTCCAGGCGTTGCGGCGTCGTGGTGGGCGCGAGCAGGCGAATCAGCGCCAGCGGGCTGGCCTGCACGACCCGCTCCAGGGCGGGATCGGCGCCGGCGGGAAAGTCGGTGAGCAGCAGCCCCGCCGCCCCCGCCGCGTGGGCGTCCGTGACGAAGCGCTCCAGCCCGTACGCCATCACCGGATTCACGTAGGTCATGACGATCACCGGGATGCCGAGCCCGGCGCGTGCGATCAGCTCGAGCACGCGCGGCACGGTCATCCCGCCGTCGAGCGCCGCCTGCGTAGAGCGCTGGATCGTGGGGCCGTCGGCGAGGGGATCGCTGAACGGCACGCCCACCTCCACGAAATCCGCGCCGGCGGCTTCGGCGAGCCGCAGCGCCGCGAGTGACGTCTCGGGGGTGGGATGGCCGGCGGTGAGGTACGGGATGAGCGCGGCGCGGCGCTCGCGCGGTCCCGCCTGTTCTCGGATTGCCCGCCAGCGCGCCGCGATCGGGTGATCAGACAAAATAATCGCTGACGTTGATGCCGTACTTGACCGGGTCGGTGACCTTGACGATCGTGCGCGGGAAGTTGCCCTGCGCATCGCGTTGTGCCAAGTCGGCGAGGAAGCCGGGATGGTGCAGCGCGCCCTCGGGCGACGCCACGACGCGCACGACGGGCCGGTGCACATGGGTGACGTCGGGGTTGGCGCCGTGGACGATCGCGACCTCGTAGGTGTCGAGGATGACGCAGGTGCCCACGGGGTAGATCCCGATCAGGTTGATGAAGGCCTTGACCACGATCGGGTCGTAGCCGCGCCGCGGGTTGTCCCACATCTCCTTCAGCACCTGATCGGGCTGAATCGGCACGGTTTGATACACGCGCCGGCTGGTCGCGGCATCGAAGCCGTCCGCGACCGCCACGATCTTCGAGTAGATCGAGAGGTCCCGCCCCCGCAGCGACTTGGGGTAGCCGGTGAGATCCGTCTTCATGTGGTGCTCGTAGGCGACGATCATCCCGCGGTAGGGGATCTCGCCGTAGCCGCGCAGTCCGAACAGCGTCAGCACACCGAGCCAAGGGTGGGCCTGCATGATGCGCCATTCTTCGTCGGTCAACCCGCCTTGCTTGTTGAGTACCTCGAGCGGGACGCGGGACTTGCCGACGTCGTGGAACAGCGCCGCTATGCCGAGGTCGTAGAGCTGTAGTTTGGTGAGGCCGAGCTTGCGGCCCAGCGCCACCGAGAAGATGCAGACGTTGACCGAGTGGGTGAACGTGTACTCGTCGTAGTCGCGCAGCGTCGTGAGGCCCACCAGGGACGCCTCGTTGTTCAGCACCTGGTCGACGATCGCCTGCACGGCGCGCTTCACCTTCTTGACGTTGGCGGTCCGGCCCATCCGGATGCTGTTGATGACTTCCTTGGTCACCGCGACCGAGCGGGCGTACGTGCGCTTGGCGGCCTCCTTCTGCCGCTCCTCCTCCTCGACGTCCTCGTCGGCCTCGAGCGGCGGCTCGACGCTGATGAACGACACCCCGCCATCCGTGAGCTTCTGACCGAGCTCGAACACCTTGTTGGGGCTCGCCTCCTTGGCCGCGTACGACAGCAGCAGCGAGACGAAGATCTGCATCTGCTTACGGTCGACGCCCTCGTCGACGCGCACCGCGCCGATGCCGCACTGCCGCAGCACGCCGAGGATGTGGGAGAACGACGCGTAGTTGTCGAGGTCCAGCCGCAAGCGGGTGGCGTTCACGAAGAGAAACTCGCCTTGCAGGCGCAGCTCGAGCTCCTTCTCGACGTCGAGCAGGTGCTTCGTCGTGGCCGCGAGGTCGTCCAGCGCCTTCTGCACCTGTGCGTTCTCGACGGGATAGAGCTTGAGTGAGCGGAACGCGGTGTACAGCACCACGAGGAACTCGCGGCCGGCATGCCGGAGGAAACCGTCCGTCGTCTGGACGGTTTCCGCGATCGACTGCTTGGGCGGGCCGCCGCCGCTCACCCGCCCACCTCCCGCAGCGCGCGGCTCACCGCGTTGCGCACCAGCGGCTCCTTGTCCTGTGCGGCCCGCTCGAGCACGGCGCGCGCCTCGGGCGTCCGGACCTTGCCCAGCGCCATGGCCGCACAGGCGCGCGTCTCCGGGTCCTCCTTCTTGCCCAGCAGCCCCTTGGCCGCGAGCATCTTCTCGAGCACCGGGATGCCGCGCGCGCCCACCAGCGACCCGAAGGCTTCGAAGAACGTCATCTTCTCCGTCAAGTCGGCGTTTCTGAGCTTCGAGCCCGTGACCATGCTCTCGACGCGGGTCGCCGCGTTGCGGTAGCCGCGCGAGGCGACGAAGCGCACGGCGGCGATCCGCACGTCGCGGTCCGAGTCGTCGATCGCCTTCTCGAGCAGGCGCATCGCGCTGGGGCTCGCGATGGCGGTGAGCGCTTCCACCACGGCGAGCTTGAGCGTTCGGTCGTTCGATTGGAGCAGCGGCTCCATCCCGTCGGGCGCACCGGGGAGCTTGAGCCGCCCCGCCAGCTTCACCATCTCGAGCTGGGCGGCGCTGTCCTCGCTCGCCAGCGCCTTGAGCACTTCCGTCGCGTTGGCCTGGGCCAGCCGGGCGGCCGCGCCGTGCACCAGCTCCCGCACTCGCTCGTTGTTGAGCCGCGGCAGCCAACCCATCAGGGTCGCCAGCGCCTCGGCCCGGAGCTCCTGGAACAGCTCCGCCAGCTCCTCTTCGGTGGGGTGCACCGTCGCTTCGTCCAGCGACTGGATCAGCTGGGAGAGGGCGTCCCGCTGTGACAGCCGGGCCGGCAGGCCCTCCAGGGTCTGACGGTGCTCGGGGATCAGCTCGCGGGCGCGCTGCAGGATGACGCGCGCTTCGCGCAGGATGAACGCGACCGAGCGGAAGTCGGCGGCGCCGAGCAGGTAGGGGATGAAGTTCTCGAGGATCGAGATCAGCTCGGCCCGCACCGTGCCGTAGGTCTGCAGCTCGAGCAGGTCGAACAGCATCGCGAGCACGTTGTGACGCAGGTCCTGCGAGTACTCCCGCTCGACGTCCTTCTTGAGGTAGTCGACCTCCTTGTCTTCGAGGAAGTAGAGCGTCGTGTCGAAATCGTCCATCGACACCAGCCCCTCGCGCTTGGGGGGCGCCTCCTCCTCGACGTACTGGCGCACCTGCGTGGGCGGCGTGGTCGGGATCGTCGCACCGGCCTCGATCGGCACGGCGTTCTCGGTGGCGAGCTCGCGGAACGTGTAGGCGACGAGCTGGAAGTCCTGCGCCCAGAGGAGGGTCAGCAGGTCGTCCGGGGCGTCCGCCTGGAGGTTCTTCGCCTGCTGCAGCACGCCGAGAAAGCGCACGATCTCGACGTCCTCGACGCCGGGCTTCAACGCGAGTGAGCGGACGCCGTCCTTGTAGAGCGTCCACGCGACGCTCTCGCTGCGGTTGTCCTGGCTGTAGACGACCGCGTCTTCCCAGCGGATCTCGGTCTCGGCCACGTCGAACACGAGGTCGTCGGTGGCCTGCCAGATCTGGCGCAGCGCCGCACGAATGTTATCCACCGCACGCTGGTAGACGGGATTGTTCGGCAGGTAGAGCTGCGTCGCCCGCAGCCCTTTCGACAGGACCTGCCACAGCTCCTCGACCTGCGACGGCGGTAACGCCAGTTCCGATACGGGCGGGTTCGTCAGAGTGCCGCTCCCGTCAGTTCGGCGACCATCGCGACGTCCTTGTCGCCCCGGCCGCTCAGGTTGATGAGGACGACATCGCCCGCACGCCAGTGCCCGCGGCGGCCCATCACCCAGGCGACGGCGTGGGCGCTCTCCAGGGCCGGCAAGATACCCTCGAGGCGGGACAGCGCGCCGAACGCGTCGAGCGCCTGCCGGTCGGTCACCGCCTCATACAATACGCGACCGGTGTCTTTCAGGTAAGCGTGCTCCGGCCCCACCCCGGGGTAGTCGAGCCCCGCGGAGACGCTGTGGGCGGGCTGGACCTGGCCGTCGGCGTTCTGGAGCAGATAGCTCAGGCTGCCGTGGAACACGCCTGGGCGGCCGCGCGCCAATGACGCCGCATGGTGGCCGCTGGCCAGCCCCTCCCCCGCGGCTTCGACGCCCACGAGCTCGACGCCCGTGTCGTCGAGAAAGGCGCTGAAGATGCCGATCGCGTTGGAGCCGCCGCCGACGCACGCCACGACGGTGCGCGGCAACCGCCCGCAGCGTTCCAGCACCTGCGCGCGCGCTTCGCGCCCGATCACCGCTTGGAAATCGCGGACGAGGCGCGGGAACGGATCGGGTCCCACCACGGAGCCGATGATGTAATGCGTGGTGGTCACGTTCGTGACCCAATCCCGTAACGCTTCGTTGGTCGCGTCTTTGAGGGTCTTGGTGCCGGAGGTCACGGGCACGACCTGTGCGCCCATCAGCTCCATGCGGTACACGTTGAGCCGCTGGCGTCGCATGTCGGCTTCGCCCATATACACCACGCACGCGAGCCCGAACCGCGCGCACACAGTGGCGGTGGCGACGCCATGCTGGCCGGCGCCCGTCTCGGCGATGATGCGCTGCTTGCCCATGCGCCGCGCCAGCAGCACCTGACCGAGCGTGTTGTTGATCTTGTGGGCGCCGGTGTGGTTCAGGTCCTCGCGCTTGAGCAGCACGACGACGCCCTCGCCCAGCTGCGTGCCGAGTCGCGGCGTTTCGGTGATGGGGGTGGGCCGCCCGACGTAGTCCTTGAGCAGCGCGTCGAGCTCCGCCCAGAACCGCGGGTCGCCCTGCGCCTCCCGGTAGACCGCCGCGAGCTCCTCGAGCGCGGCGATCAAAGTCTCAGGGACATAGCGCCCACCATACGGTCCGAACCGACCATCGACCGCACGCTCGACCGGCCTGGGAGTGCTCACCGTCTCCTCCGTCGCCGCGCTACACCCGTCAGCGCCCGCACCGCCGCCGCCGGGTCCTCACTGCGTGCCACCGACGTGCCCACCAACACCAGATCCGCGCCTACCGCCGCCATCCGCTCGACGTCCGCGCGTGCCTCGATGCCGCTTTCGGCGACCGCCGGCACGCCCGCCGGGACGCGGGCCAGCAGTGCCTCCGCGATCCGGAGGTCCACCGCGAAGGTCGCCAGGTCGCGGCTGTTCACCCCGACCGCCGTGGGTTCGGCGGCGAGCGCCTCATCGAGCTCCGCCTCCGAATGGACCTCCACCAATACGCCCAACCCGTGGTCCCGTGCCGTGCGCGCGAGGGCTTGCAAGCGCCCGGTCGCGAGGGCGCGCACGATCAACAGCACGGCGCTCGCCCCCGCCACCCGCGCCTCCAACAGCTGCAGCTCGTCGAGGATGAAGTCCTTCCGCAACACCGGCACCGAGACGGCCTGTACCACGCGCGCCAGGTCGTCGAGCGACCCGCCGAAGTACGTCTCGTCCGTCAAGACCGAGATCGCGACCGCACCTCCCCGCTGGTACGACGCCGCGTGGCGCGCGGGATCGAGGTCCTCTCGGATGGCGCCGGCCGAAGGGGACCGTCGCTTCATCTCTGCGATCACGCCCACCGTGGCTTGCCCTGCCCCTGCCCCTGCCCCCTGCCCTGCGTCCCCCTCCCCGTGCAGCGCCCGCGTGAACGAACGCGGCGGGGGCGCTGCCGCGGCCCGGCGCTCGAGCTCGCCGGCACGGGAGCGGAGACCGGCGATCCGACCCCGCGTGGCGGAAAGGATGGCGTCGAGGCTCGCTCCTGTCATCCTTGCGTTCGGTGCATTTTCGGGTAGATTTGCTTCGGGTTATCTTCGGGAGACAGCGTGCCGCTCACTCGCCGTCAGCGCGAGATCCTGGACTTCATTTCGGGCCACATCACGGCCAAGGGCTACGCTCCGAGCTTCGAGGAGATCGCTCGACAGTTCGGCTTTCAGTCCCTGGCCACCGTGCACGAGCATCTCACCAACCTCGAGCGCAAAGGCTACATCCGCCGCTCCCACAACGAGAGCCGGGCCATAGAAGTCGTGCCGCCCAAGGGGCAGACCGGCGCCACCGAGCTGCCGTTGTTCGGGCTCGTAGCGGCGGGCGAGCCCGTTGAGGCCGTGAGCGGGAACGAAACGATCGCCGTGCCCGACGAGCTCATTCCGCGCCGCGGCCGCAGCTACGTGCTCAAGGTCCGCGGCCAGTCGATGATCGACGAGCACATCAAGGACGGCGATTTCATCGTCGTGCACGAACGTAACCAGGCCGACAATGGCCAGACCGTGGTGGCGCTCGTGCACGGCTCCAGCGCCACGGTGAAACGGTTCTACCGCGAGCCGGGCGGCTGGATCAGACTCGAGCCCGCGAACCCCACCATGCGCCCGCTGCGGGTGAACGAGCGCGATGTCGTCGTGCAGGGCATCGTGGTCGGGGTGATCCGCAAGTACTAAGCGCCGGCGGCGCGGCGTAACCGGTCCAGAGCCGCGCGGGCCGCCCCGGTCGCGACCACCCCACGCGCCCGTGCGATCCCCTCCTCGTACGTCGGCACGATCCCCGCGACGTACACCGCGGCGCCTGCGTTGAGCAGCAACGCCGCCAGCCCCGCAGCGTCGCCCCCCGCTCGGGCGTCGGCAAGCAACCCTTCGATGCGCGCGGCGTTCGCCGCCGGGTCCCCGCCGCGCAGTGCAGCGGGATCGGTGATCGCCAGTCCGTAGCGGGCTGGGTCCAGCTCCCATGTCGACACGTGCCCCGCCCGCACCTCCCACACGTCGGTGATCCCCACGGGCGAGATCTCGTCCATCCCCACTCGCCCGTGGACCACCAGCGCGTGCTCGGCGCCTCCCCCCAGTCGCGCCAGCGCGCCGGCTACGAGCGGGGCACGGTCACGGTCGGCGACGCCCACCACTTGGCGGCGCACACCGGCCGGGTTGGCGAGCGGACCCAGTAGGTTCATCACCGAGGGCACGCCGAGCTCGCGTCGCACCGGTCCCGCGTGCTTCATCGCGGGATGGAAGTTCGGTGCGAACAAGAAAGTGATGCAGGCCTCGCGTAACACCCGCCCCGCTTCGGCCGCGTCCAGGCTGATGCGCACCCCCAACGCCTCCAGCACGTCCGCCGAGCCGCACAGCGATGTGAACGAGCGGTTGCCGTGCTTCGCCACCGATGCGCCCGCACCGGCGGCGACGAACGCCGCGGCCGTCGAGATGTTGAACGTGGGGACCGTGCCGCCCCCCGTGCCACACGTATCGACGAGATGATCGCCGGAGGCCTCCACCGGCACCATCGCATCGCGCAGCGCGCGAGCCGCGCCCGCCACCTCGTCCGCCGTCTCGCCCTTGACCCGCAGGCCCATCAGGAGGGCCGCGATCTGCGCGGGGGTCGCTTCGCCCCGCATCACTGTGCCGAACACGGCGGCGCTCTGGCTCTCGGTGAGCGAGCGGCGGTTCGCGAGGGCGGCGATCGCCTCGATCAGCGGCGCGGGTGCAACGGGGGGCGGGGCGGGCAGGGGGGTCGGGGGGGTGCGGGGCATCGCGATTTCTGGCTCGTCAAAAGCTACGCGGAAAAATCGCCTTTTGTCAAATAGGACAACGGGTTGCGTGGCTTGATTGGCCCTCCCTTTCGTCCTATCTTTCGGCCGTGGCGCCCGTGTCGCCCGCGACGAGCCGGCCCTGCCTCGCCGTGGTGCAATACGACGGGGCCCAGTTCGTCGGCTGGCAGCGCCAGCGCGACGGGCGTACCGTGCAAGCGGAGTTCGAAGCCGTGTTGGAGCGCCTCATGAGCCGGCGCACCACGGCGACGGGAGCGGGTCGCACCGATACGGGGGTGCACGCGCTCGGCCAGGGGGTCGGGTTCGGCGCGGCCGGGCGCTGGGGCGAGGACCCCGAGGGGTTGCGGCGGGCGCTGAACGCCCTGCTGCCGCGGGATGTGTGGGTCGAGCGGGTCCACGCAATGCAGCCGGGGTTTCACGCCCGCAAGAGCGCCGTGGCCCGCCGCTACCGCTATGTGATCGGCACGGACGACGCGGCGCGCTCGCCGTTCCGCCGGCCGTACGAGTGGGCGCTCGGGTGCCCGCTCGACCAGGCTGCCCTGGCGGGTGCGGCCCAGACGCTTGTCGGAGAGCACGATTTCCGCGGCCTCGCCGCGGCCGGGCAGGTGAAGCCCCACTACCGCAGCCGCGTGGCGCTCGCCGAGTGGGCGCCGCGGACTGATGGCGCGGGGGTCACCTTCACGATCGAGGCCGACCGGTTCCTGCATCGCATGGTGCGCTTCCTCGTGGGCGCGATGGTGGACGTCGCCCTCGGTCGGCGCCCGCTGTCGGACCTTCCCCGCTTGCTCAGCGCGACGGACAACCAGGCGGCCAGCCCGCCCGCTCCGCCCCAGGGGTTGTATCTGGAGGCCGTGCGCTATCCCGCTGACCTCTACGCCGAGGCCGAGTCATGAAGTTCTTTCTCGATACCGCGAGTCTCAAAGACATCAGCTGGGCGAGCCAGGCCGGTCTCATCGACGGCGTGACGACCAACCCGTCGCTGCTCGCCAAACAGGCAGGCGACCTCGACCCCAAGGACGTGCTGAAGGAGATCTGCTCGCTGGTGGAGGGTCCTGTCTCGGCCGAAGTCGTCGCGCTCGACACCGATGCCATGGTGCGCGAAGGCGGCGAGCTCGCCAAGATCGCCGACAACATCGTCGTCAAGATCCCGATGACCGAGGCCGGGATGGTGGCGGTGCGGCGGCTCGCGAGCGAGGGCATCAAGACGAACGTGACGCTGTGCTTCTCGAGCGTGCAGTGCCTCATCGCCGCCAAGGCGGGCGCCACGTACGTGAGCCCGTTCATCGGGCGGCTCGACGACGTGGGTCAGGAGGGGATGGACGTGATCCGCGAGGCTCGGGTGATCTTCGACAATTACCAGATCGCGACGGAGATCCTCGCGGCCTCGATCCGCCACCCGCGCCACGTGGTCGAGGCGGCGATGATCGGCGCCGACGTGGCGACGCTGCCTCCCGACGTCTTGAAGAAGCTGCTGCTGCACCCGCTCACCGACCGCGGGCTCGAGCAGTTCCTGGCGGACTGGAACAAGCGGGTGGCGCGCGCGAAGGCCGCCGTTTGACATACCTCTCGCCGTTGGGCCAGCGCTACGCCTCTCCCGCGATGCAGGCGTTGTGGGGAGAGCGCCGGCGGATCGGCCTGTGGCGGCGGCTGTGGCTCGCGCTCATGGAGGCCGAGCGCGAGCTCGGCCTCGCCATCCCCGACCGGGCGCTCACTGAGCTGCGCGCGCACCTGGACGACGCCGATCTGGAGCGCGCCGCCGAGCACGAGAAGCGTGTGCGGCACGACGTGATGGCGCACATCCATCACCTCGGGGACCAGGCGCCGGCGGCGCGCCCCTTCCTCCACCTCGGCGCGACCAGCGCGTACGTCACCGACAACGCCGACCTGATCCTGATGCGCGAGGGGCTGCAACTGCTGCTCGGACGGATCGCGGCCGTCGTGGTGGCGCTCGCCAAGCTGGCACGCCGCTACCGCGACCTGCCGTGCTTGGCCTACACCCACTTCCAGCCCGCGCAGCTCACGACCGTCGGAAAGCGCGTCACGCTGTGGATGCAGGAGTTTCTGCTCGACGCGGAAGAGCTGCTCCACCGGCTCGAGACGTTCCAGTTCCGCGGCGTGAAGGGCACGACCGGCACGCAGGCGAGCTTTCTCGAGTTGTTCGAGGGTGCGGACGAAAAGGTGCGGGAGCTGGACGCTCGCGTGGCGCGCAAGATGGGGTTCACCAAAGTCTTCCCCGTGACGGGCCAGACGTACACGCGTAAGCTCGATGCCCAGGTGCTCGGCGCGCTCTCCGGCATCGCGGCTTCGTCCGCCAAGTTCGCGACCGACGTACGGCTGCTGCAGCACGAAGGCGAGATGCTCGAGCCGTTCGAGAGTGAGCAAGTGGGCTCCTCCGCCATGGCGTACAAGCGAAACCCCATGCGCGCCGAGCGGATCACGAGCCTGGCGCGCTTCGTGATCGAGCTCGAGGGAAACGCCTGGCACACCGCGGCGGCCCAGTGGCTGGAGCGCACGCTCGACGACAGCGCGAACCGGCGCCTCGTGCTTCCCGAGGCGTTCCTGGCGAGCGACGCGATCCTCGTGCTCGCCACCAACGTCGCCGCGGGGCTCGAGGTGCGGGAGGCGGTGATCGCCCGCCACGTGGCCGCCCAGATGCCGTTCCTCGCGACCGAGCGGCTGCTGATGCGGGGCGTGAAGGCCGGCGCCGACCGGCAGCGGCTGCACGAAGTCATTCGGACGCACAGCCTCGCCGTGGCGCAGGCCGTGGCCGAGCAGGGGGCCGAGAACGACCTGCTCGAGCGGCTGGCGCGCGATCCCGCGTTCAAGGCGCTCAACGTCGCCGTGCGGCCCGAGGAGCTCGACCCGGCGGGGTACGTCGGCCGGGCGCCGGGCCAGGTGGACGAGTTTCTGCAACAGGTGGTCGCACCGGCGCTGCAGCGCATCGAAGCCGTCGCGCCGCCGGGCGCCGCCGCCACCGCCGAGGTCACCGTATGACGGTCCCACTCGTCGCCAGCCACCTTTCCCTACCCCTCGTGCGCCGCGGCAAGGTCCGCGAGGTGTACGAGGTCGACCGAGACACCCTGCTGCTGGTGGCGAGCGATCGCGTGAGCGCGTTCGACGTGGTGATGCGCGAGCCCGTGGCGCACAAGGGAGCGGTGCTCACCCAACTCAGCGCGTTCTGGTTCCAGCGGCTCGCGTCCGTCATCCCGAACCACTTCCTCTCGGCCGACGCGGACGAGATTGCGGAGCGGGTCCCGGGCCTCGAGCCATTACGCACTGCCCTTACGGGCCGCGCGATGCTGGTACGTCGTACGACGCCCGTCCCGTTCGAGTGCGTAGTGCGGGGATACATCACGGGATCGGCCTGGGCCGAGTACCGCGAGTCGGGCACGCTGGCGGGCGAGCCGCTGCCCACCGGGCTGGTGGAGAGCGCGCGGCTCGACCCCCCGATCTTCTCCCCCGCCACGAAGGCCGAGCAAGGCCACGACGAGAACGTGACGTTCGGCCACCTGGTGAAGACGCTGGGTTCGGCTGCTGCCGAGCGACTGAGACAGGCGAGCCTCGCGTTGTACGAGGGGGGGCGAGGCTACGCGGGCCCGCGCGGCATCATCATCGCGGACACCAAATTCGAGTTCGGCACGGCAGCCGACGGACGCTTGCTCGTCATCGACGAGATCCTTACACCCGACTCGTCGCGCTTCTGGCCGGCCGACCGTTACCAGCTTGGGAAGAGCCAGCCGAGCTTCGACAAACAGCCGCTGCGCGACTATCTCGCGGGCTTGAAGCAGCAGGGGAAGTGGAACGGCAACGCACCGCCGCCGCCCTTGCCCGCGGAGGTGGTGCAGGCGACGAGCGAGCGCTACTTGGAGGCGTTCCGCCTGATCACGGGGCAGGACTTGGAGGTGGCCCGTTGAAGAGCGCGAGTGAACTCGCGGCTCGGCCTCGGCGGCTCAAGCCGCTTCAGCGGCCGGTGCCGAGCCGCGGCTTCAGCCGCGTGGCGCGGCATGCGCGCCGGTAATGCGTGTGGCTCCCGAAGGCTGGCCCTTCATCCTCCCGGGATGGGCGCTCGTGGCGCTCGGCGCCTGGGTGGCGCCCGGCTCGCCGTGGCTCTGGGTGCCGGAGGCGGTGTTGTTTCTGCTGGCGGTCTGGCTGCTCGTGTTCTTCCGGGATCCGGTGCGGACGGGCCCCCGCGGCGAGCGGTTCGTGATCGCCCCGGCGGACGGGAAGGTGGTGGACGTCGCCGTGGTGGACGAGCCGATGTACCTCGCGGCGAAGGCGACCCGCATCTCCATCTTCATGAGCGTGTTCGACGTGCACGTGAACCGTTATCCGGCGACGGGGACGATCGAGCTGGTGCGCTATCACCGGGGGAAGTTCCTGCACGCGGCGTCGGAGAAGGCGAGCCTCGACAACGAGCAGGCCTCGGTCGGTTTGCGCGCCGCGACGGGGCCCGTGTTGGTGCGGCAGATCGCCGGGCTGATCGCCCGCCGCATCGTCACCGACGGGAAGGCGGGAGACCACGTGGGTCAAGGGGAGCGGCTGGGAATGATCCGGTTCGGGTCGCGGGTGGATGTGTTCCTGCCGGTCTCGGCCCGGGCCGCCGTGCGGGTCGTGGTGGGGGACAGGGTCCGCGCGGGCGCCACGCTGCTCGCGGAGTATCCCGGATGAGCACCGCGAGGTTCTCGCCATGAGGCGGTTCCCCGGTCCCGGAATGCGGCGCGTCGTCATCGTCGTGCCGAGCCTGTTCACGCTCTTCAACCTGTTCTTCGGCATCTGGGCGATCGTACTCGCGTCGCGTGGTGAGTTTTACCGCGCCGGGTGGTATATCGTGTTCGCCGGCATCCTGGACACGCTGGACGGGCGGGTGGCGCGGCTTTCCAACACGGGGACCCGGTTCGGGGGGGAGCTCGACAGCCTGGTGGACATCGTGAGCTTCGGCGTCGCGCCCGCCTTCATCATCTATCAGCTCGAGTTCGCGAGCGCCGGGCAGGCCGAGTGGATTTTCTGCTACTTCTACGTCATGGCGGCCGCGATCCGGCTGGCCCGGTTCAACCTCACGCAAGCGGGGCGGGCCAAGCGCGCGTTCATCGGACTGCCCTCGCCCGCGGCCGGCATGACGCTGGCCACGTTCTATCCGTTCACCACGACCGGGTTGTGGCAGGAAGCGGCCCGCTATTTGCCGCGGCACCACCTGCTGCAGTTCCTGATGATCCTGCTCACCATCCTGATGGTGAGCAACGTGCGCTACGCCACCCTGCCCCGGGCGGGCCTGCGCAGCGTGCGCGGGCTCTTGGGGCTCGTCACGATGCTGTTTATCCTCACCTTCGGGATCCTCGAGCACGACGCGTTTCTCTTCCCGCTGGGAGTTGCCTACATGACGTACGGCGTGCTGCGCGCGACGGTCCTGGGCTTCTTCTTCGAAGCCGAAGAGGACGAGGATACGGAGATCGCGGGGCCGATCGTGATCACCGACAGTGAGGGGCCGGGCGACGCGTACGAACCGCGGCACCGCAGCATCTCGGAGCACGGCGGAGGCGCGCCGTGAGCCGTTACCGGGTCGAGGTTCGCGTCATGCCGCGCGCCACGCTGCTCGACCCGCAGGGGCAGGCGGTCCAGCGCGCGCTGCACGCGCTCGGCTTCGGCGACGTCGGCGACGTGCGGGTCGGCAAGCACCTGGTGCTCGACGTCCAGGCGGACAGCCGCGACGAGGCGCTCGCCCATGCGCGCGCGATGTGCGATCGGCTGCTCGCGAATCCCGTGACGGAGGACTACGACCTCGCCGTGGAGGCGGCCTGATGGCGCGTGTGGCGGTGGTGGTCTTTCCCGGCTCGAACGGCGATGCCGATACGCTCGCGGCCGCGCGGGAAGCGGGGTCGGAGGCGTACTATGTCTGGCACCGCGAGACGGACCTGCAGCGGGCCGACGTGGTGATCCTCCCCGGCGGCTTCAGCTACGGGGACTACCTTCGCTCTGGCGCGATCGCGCGGTTCTCGCCGATCATGACCGCCGTCGCCGGCCACGCGCGGGCGGGCGGGCCGGTGCTCGGCATTTGCAACGGGTTCCAGATCCTGTGCGAGGCGGGGCTGCTGCCGGGCGGCCTGGTGCGCAATGCCCGGCTGCGTTTCCTGGCGCGACCCACCTGGGTGCGTGTCGAGGCGACGGACACGCCCTTCACCTGCTTGTACGAGAAGGGCGACGTGCTCGAGATCCCGATCGCGCACGGCGACGGGCGGTATGTGGCGGACGAGCGCACGGTGGCGCAGCTCGAGGCGAGCGGCCAGGTCGTGTGGCGCTACGTGCGCGACAACCCGAACGGCTCGACCCACGAGATCGCCGGCGTGTGCAACGCCGCGCGGAACGTGGTGGGCATCATGCCGCACCCGGAGCGCCGCAACGCCCCGGTCTTGGGCGGCCAGGACGGAGCCCGCGTCTTTCACGCGATGGAGGCTCGACATGCGACGCAGCACGCTGTGGATGTGCGCGCTGTTGGTGACCGCCACCTTAGGGTGTAAGCAGGTCAACGAGCAGATCGCGAAGATCAAGGAGAAGATCGCGGAGCGCCGCGGACGGTCGACCACCCCGCCGCCCCCGCCCCAGGCCGCACCGGCGCAGCCGGGGGCCGATACGGCCATCGGCGGCCAGGCCGAAAGCGAGCGACGCGGCAAGCCCGCTCCGCCCCCGCCCCAGTACCCCGAGGCGCAGGTGACGCGTGACGTCCCGTACAACTCGCCCGACACGGGCACCATCGCGCCCGGGATGAGCGAGAAGGATGTGTATGCGCTGTGGGGCCCGCCCGGCGCCGTACGGCACCAGGGGGAGTGGACGTACTTGTTTTTCCGCAACGGCTGCGAATACACCTGCGGCACCGAGGACGTCGTCACGCTCCAGGACGGCCACGTGGTCGATGCAGTGCTGCGCTGGCCGGGCCACGGTTACAGCGGCCAATCGTCGTCGCCGGCTGCCACGAAGCCGCACTGGAAGCCCCACGGCGACACCTTGACCGTCAAGCCCCAGTCGACGCCCTGAGGCCGATGCCGGACAAGCCGAGCAAGAACGAAGAGGAGTACTTCGCCCGCCGTGACGCCGAGCTGTTGCGGCAGCAGCGCGACGCGGTGCACCGGGCGGCGACCGAGGCGGAGCGCGGTTCACATCATATGAAGTGTCCGAAGTGCGGCTACGACCTGATCACCGGTGAGTGGCACGGCGTCCAGATCGACCAGTGCACTCACTGCCACGGCATCTGGTTCGACGCGGGCGAGGCGGAAACCGCGCTCGCCCACCCCGAGCCGAACATGATGGCGCGGGTGTTTCGCGCCGTGCTGCGGGGCGTTTCGGGCGCGAAGGCGTCCGACACGTGACGCCGCCCACCCCCTTCCCGGGCGACCCGCCGATCACGCCGGAGCTGGTCCGCGACCACAATCTGACCGACGAGGAGTACCAGCGCATCGAAGCGATGCTGGGTCGCGCGCCCAGCTTCGCCGAGCTGGGCGTGTTCTCCGCGCTGTGGAGCGAGCATTGCTCGTACAAGCACTCCAAGCCCGTTCTCAAAACGTTCCCCACGGCCGGCCCGCAGGTCGTCCAGGGGCCCGGCGAGAACGCCGGAGTGCTGCGGCTGCCGGGCGGGTGGGCGGTCGCCTTCAAAATCGAGTCCCATAACCACCCCTCCGCGGTCGAGCCCTATCAGGGGGCCGCGACCGGCGTCGGCGGCATTCTGCGGGACGTGTTCACGATGGGCGCCCGGCCGGTGGCGCTGCTCAACAGCCTGCGCTTCGGACCGCTCGATGAGGCGCGCAACCGATATCTCTGCGCGGGCGCGGTGCGCGGCGTGGGCGACTACGGCAACTGCGTCGGCGTGCCCACGCTGGGGGGCGAGGTGGACTTCGGCCCGGGCTACAGCGGCAACCCACTCGTCAACGCGATGTGTGTCGGCCTGCTCCGGGAGCAGGACCTGATCACGGCGGCGGCGCATGGCGTGGGCAACGCGCTGCTCGTGCTCGGCTCCCGCACCGGACGAGACGGCATCCACGGCGCCTCGTTTGCCTCCGAGGAGCTGACACAGGAGAGCGAGCGGCGCCGTCCGCAGGTGCAGGTCGGCGATCCATTCACGGAGAAGCTGCTGCTGGAGGCGAGCCTCGAACTGATCGCCTCCGGCCACATCGTCGCGATCCAGGACATGGGCGCGGCGGGACTCACGTCTTCCTCGGCCGAGATGGCCGCGCGGGGCGGCGTCGGCGTGGAGATCGACCTGGCGCGCGTTCCCACGCGCGAGCCGGGGATGACGCCGTACGAGATTCTGCTCTCCGAGTCCCAGGAGCGGATGCTCGTCGTGGCCAAGGCGGAGCGCCTGCCGCAAATCCAAGCCATCGCGGCGAAATGGGAGCTCACGGCCACGCCGATCGGGCGCGTGACGGACGACGGCATGTACCGGGCCACCTGGAAGCAACGGGTGGTGGTGGAGATCCCGGGGCAGCGGTTGATCGAGGATTGCCCGGTGTATTCGCCAGCAGCCGAGGAGGACCCGGAGATCCGGCGCCGGCGAGCGCAGCGCCCGAGCCCCGAGTCCCCAGTCCCGAGCCCGGCCGAAGCGTTGCTCCGACTGCTCGATCATCCTGCCATCGCGTCGAAGCGCTGGGTGTACGAGCAGTACGACTCGACCGTGCGCGCGGGCACGGTGATCGGGCCCGGCGGCGACGCGGGAGTGATTCGGGTCCGGGATGCCGCGTTCGGCATCGCGGTGACAACCGACGGCAATGCCCGCTACGTGCTGCTCGATCCGTTCGAAGGCGGCAAGGCGGCGGTCGCCGAGGCGGCGCGCAACATCGCGTGCACCGGTGCGCGCCCCCTGGGGATCACCAATTGCCTGAACTTCGGCAGCCCCGAACGGCCGGCCGTGTTTTATCAGTTTCGCGAGGCGTGTCGGGGTATCGCGGACGCGTGTCGGGCGCTCGACACGCCCGTCACGGGCGGCAACGTGTCGTTCTACAACGAGAGCCCCACCGGCGCCGTGGACCCGACTCCGGTCATCGGCATGGTCGGCCTGGTCGGCCGCGTCGACCGTGCGGTCCCGAGCCATGCGCGGGCGCGCGGGGACGTGGTGTTTCTCGTGGGGGAGACCCACGCCGAGCTCGGGGGGTCAGTGCTGTGGGAAGCGCTGTACGGCCTCGTGGCGGGCACGCCACCGCGCGTGGACCTCGCGGTCGAACGCCGGCTCGTCGACTTTCTGGCCACCGGTGCGGAGCGCGCCCTGTTCCGCTCCGCTCACGACTGCTCACAGGGCGGGCTCGGCGTCGCGCTCGCGGAGGTGGCCATGGGCGGCCCGTACGACGAGACGGGGTTCGGGCTCGAAATCGACCTCACGACCTACGGCGGGCGGCTTGCGGCTGTCGAGCTGTTGTTCAGTGAATCGCAGGGCCGTGCGGTCCTGACCAGTGCGCCCGATCGCGCCGCCGCAGTCACCGCGCTGGCGGCGGAGCTGGGGGTAGCGGTGTCTCGCGTGGGGACCGTGGGAGAACGCGGCGGATCGGTAGGGCTGCGGCTGCGCGACGCTCACGTGGCGCACCCCGTGGACCGACTGCGTGAGGTATATTTCTGCGCCATCCCCCGTCGCATGGGAGACTGACGACAAGATGTGCGGCATCATCGGCGTCACCGGAGTTCCCGACGCTTCCCGCGTCGCCTACCTGGGCCTGTACAGCCTGCAGCACCGCGGCCAGGAGTCGTCCGGGATCGTCGCTGTGGACGGTCAGGGCGTCGCACGCTCCCACCGCGGAATGGGGCTCGTCTCCGACGTGTTCAACGAGAAGGTCCTGAGCGAGCTTCCGGGCGACGTCGCCATCGGGCACACCCGGTACTCGACCGCTGGGACGTCGGTGCTCGCGAACGCGCAGCCGATGCTGGCGCGCTATCGTGAAGGCCCGCTCGCCCTGGCCCACAACGGCAACCTCACCAACGCCGTGCAGCTCCGCTCCGACCTCGTCACCAAGGGCTCGCTCTTCCAGAGCTCATCGGACAGCGAGGTGCTCGTCCATCTGATCGCGCGCTCGGAGGCGCGCGAGCCGGAAGACCAACTGCTCGACGCGCTGGAGCGGGTCGAGGGGGCCTACTCGCTCGTGATCACCATCGGGCGCACCCTGTACGCCATCGTCGACCCGCGCGGCTTCCGGCCGCTCGTCGTCGGTCGGCTTGGGGGGGGGGGAGCGGGATCGCGCGGCTGGGTGGTGGCTTCGGAGACCTGCGCGCTCGACATCACAGGCGCCACGCTGGTGCGCGAGCTCGAGCCCGGGGCGTTCATCCGGATTCACGGCGCGGAGCTGGACGACCTGCCGGCACTGCCGGCGAAGCCGCATCGCCGCTGCGTGTTCGAGCTGGTGTATTTCTCGCGGCCGGACAGCACAGTCTTCCAGCGCTCGGTGGACGGGGTACGGCGGGCGCTCGGTCGCGAGCTCGCCCGCGAGCACCCGGCAGCCGGCACGGACTGCGTCTTCTCCGTCCCCGATTCGTCCAACGCCATGGCGCTCGGCTTCTCGGAGGAGTCGGGCATCAAGCTCGAGCACGCGCTCATCCGGAACCACTACGTCGGCCGCACCTTCATTCACCCGGCCCAGGCGGGCCGGATGGCCAAGGTGAAGATCAAGTTCAATCCGGTGCGCGAGGTGCTGGCGGGGAAGAAGGTGGTCGTGGTGGACGACTCGATCGTGCGCGGCACCACGAGCAAAGCGCTGGTCCAGCTGATCCGGCAAGCGGGTGCGGCGGAGGTGCATTTCCGGGTCGCCTCGCCCCCGATCACTGGTCCCTGCTACTACGGCATCGACACGCCGACCAAGGCCGAGCTCATCGGCTCCAGCCACGACGTCGAGCAGATCCGCGAGCACCTGGGCGTGGACACGCTCGGCTATCTGTCGCTCGAAGGGATGCTGCGCGCCGCGGGAGGGAACCCCGCCGACTTCTGCCACGCCTGCTTCTCCGGCGACTATCCGACAGAGATCCCGGAGGACCTGGAGCGCGCCCGCCATGCGGCGCCGCTGCTCGCCGCCCTCCCTTCCTGACTCGGTGACCGACCGTGCCGTCGCTCGAGCGCTGGGTGTATTCCTTCGGGTCAGGCCGGGCCGACGGCTCGGCCGCAATGCGCGACATCCTCGGCGGCAAAGGCGCGGGGCTCGCCGAGATGGCCAACCTGGGGCTCCCCGTCCCGCCGGGCTTCACCATCTCCGCCAAGCTGTGTCTCAGCTACCTCGAACAAGGCACATTCCCCGAGCAGCTGCGTGAAGAAGTCAGCCGCCGCCTGAAGCAACTGGAACAGACGACCAAGAAGCGATTCGGCGACCCGACCAAGCCGTTGCTCGTTTCAGTGCGCTCGGGAGCCGCCGTCTCGATGCCCGGGATGATGGAGACGATCCTGAACCTGGGTCTCAACGACGACACGGTGGAGGGGCTGATCCGGGAATCGCGGAACCCGGGGTTCGCTTACGACTCCTACCGGCGCTTCGTGCAGATGTACGGTGACGTGGTGTTCGACCTCGGGCGCGAGCCGTTCGAGGAAGTGCTGGCGGAGTTCCGGCAGCGCCGCAAGGTCACGCGCGACATCGACCTCCCTGCGGAGGACTTGAAGGCGGTGGTCCAAGAGTTCAAGTCGATCATCCAGGCGAAGCGTGGCGCGCCGTTTCCCGAGGGCCCGGACGCCCAGTTGTGGGGCGCGATCGAAGCGGTGTTCCGGAGCTGGAACACGCGCCGCGCCGCGGACTACCGCAAGGTCCACGGCATCCCCGACGACCTGGGCACCGCGGTGAACGTCGTCGCGATGGTGTACGGCAACATGGGCGACGACTCGGGGACCGGCGTCGCCTTCACGCGCGACTGCCGCACCGGCGACCCGGTCCTGAATGGAGACTTTCTCACCAACGCCCAGGGGGAGGACGTCGTATCGGGTGCCCGGACGCCCGAGCCGATCGCGAAGCTCAAGCGCGGCAAGCTGGCCAAGGTGTACCGCGAGCTGGAGCGGATCGCGGCCAAGCTCGAGCGCCATTTCAAGGACGTGCAAGACATCGAGTTCACGTTCGAGCACGGCAAGCTGTTCCTGCTACAGACACGCCGCGCCCAGCGGACCGGGCTCGCCGCCGTCCGGATCGCGGTCGAGCTGGTGGATGAGGGGCTGATCACGCCGGACGAGGCGATCCAGCGGGTTCCCCCCCAGGATCTCGATCAGCTGTTCCACCCCATGGTGGACCCGCACGCCCCGGTGACCGTGGTCGCGAAGGGCCTGCCGGCCTCGCCCGGGGCGGCCATCGGCGAGGCGGTGTTCGACGCCGACGAGGCCGAGGCGCTGGCGAAGCAGGGCCGCAAAGTCATCCTGATTCGGCCCGAGACATCGCCCGAGGACTTTCACGGCATCGTGGCGGCCCAGGCGGTGCTGACGGCCCGGGGTGGCATGACGAGCCACGCCGCGGTGGTGGCGCGTGGCATGGGCAAGACCTGCGTCGTCGGCGCCAAGGACATCGAGGTCGATCCTCACGCCGGCCGGTTCCGGGCCAACGGTCGCGTAGTGAAAAAGGGGCAGCGCATCACCGTGGACGGCACGACCGGACGGGTGATCCTGGGGGCGGCGAAGCTGGTGGAGCCGAAGGTCGGCGCGCACTACGCCAGGCTGATGGGCTGGGTGGATGAGCGGCGCCGGCTGCGGGTGCGGGCCAACGCGGACACGCCCCAGGACGCCCGGCGGGCCCGCGAGTTCGGCGCCGAGGGGATCGGGCTGTGCCGCACCGAGCACATGTTCTTCGAAGGCGACCGGATCACGGCGATGCGCCAGATGATCGTGGCGCCGGACGAGGCGGGGCGCCGGCTCGCCCTGGCGAAGCTGCTCCCGATGCAGCGGGGCGATTTCGAGGGACTGTTCGAGGCGATGGCGGGCTACCCGGTCACGATCCGGCTGCTCGACCCGCCGCTGCACGAGTTCCTGCCGCACGGCCGCGAGGAAGTGGCGGCGCTCGCGAAGGTGATGGACCTCTCCGCGGCGGAGCTGCAACGCCTGGTGGACTCGCTGGTGGAGGCGAACCCGATGCTCGGGCACCGCGGCTGCCGGCTCGGGATCACGTACCCGGAGATCACCGAAATGCAGGCGCGCGCGATCTTCGAGGCGGCGTGCCGGGTGGGCGCGCGCGGGAAGAAGGTCGTGGCCGAGGTGATGATCCCGCTCGTGGCGCACGTGGAGGAGCTGCGGCGCCAGGCGGAGATCATCCGGCGCGTGGCGCAGGAAGTGTTTCTGGCCGAGGAGCGGGGCGTGCCGTTCCTCGTGGGCACCATGATCGAGCTGCCGCGTGCCGCGCTCACCGCCGATGAGATCGCCAAGGAGGCGGACTTCTTCTCGTTCGGCACCAACGACCTCACGCAGACCACCTTCGGGCTGTCGCGCGACGACGCGTTTCGGTTTCTGCCGTTCTACGTGGACAGCGGAATCCTGAACGACGACCCCTTCCAGGTGCTCGACCAGGAAGGAGTCGGGAAGCTCATCGAGATCGCGGTGCGCCTCGGGCGGGGCACGCGCGGCGACTTGAAGATCGGCATCTGCGGCGAACACGGCGGCGAGCCCCGCTCGGTGAAATTCTGCCACCGCGTCGGCATGAACTACGTGTCGTGCTCGCCGTTCCGTGTGCCCATCGCGCGACTCGCCGCGGCCCAGGCGGCGCTCGAGGAGCAGGGCGTCGTCAACCGCACCAAGGCGACGGTCTAGCCCCTCGACAGGCCGGCCCCGATCAAGAGCGCGATCGCGAACTGAATCGCCGCGGCCGTGTAGGCCGTGCCCTTGGACGTCTGGTGCGTCACCCTGACGCCGACCGACGTCAGGAACAGCCCGTACAGGGTAAACGGGTTGATCCCCCGCAACAGCGCCAGGGTGAATCCCTTTGCCTCCGGAGCGAGCAAGTCGAGCCCCAGGGCGGGCTGCAGGTCCAGCATACTGGTAATCGAGCCGGGCCCCCGGATCAGCAACACGATCACGCCGATCACCTGCAGCAGTGCATAGCTGATCGAGGCGTACGTCGCCACACTGAGCAGGGTCGCGAATTTCGCCTCTCCTCCGAGGATCGACACGGTCACCCACAGGAGGCCGGCGCCGAGCACCAGAAACAATCCGTAGAAGATCGGGCCGACCACGAGACCGATCGGCGCGAATCTCATCGCCATCTGCTGCTGTTCGGGGGTCATGTTGGGAGTCTGGGCGAACTGCGCGGTCATCCCTGCCCGTATGAACGGCAGCTGGAGCGTGCCGATCAGGATAGTGATGACGGCGAGCGCGAGAAACGGCGCCAGGAAGCGCGGCTTCTCCCGCACCCGCTCGAACACCGCCGTCGGCTCGAACAGCACCCGCACGAGATCGAGGATCGCGCCCATCGGTTGCCCCGTAGAGAGATGGAGGGACTATGTTAGCGCCGGCGGGGAGAGAAAGCGAAAGGGGAAGAGGTGGGGGTCCTTCCCCTTCCCTCTTCCCCGTTTGTTTCGATGGAGGCGCGGGGAATCGAACCCCGGTCCGAGAATGACTCCGATACAGATGCTACGTGCGTAGGCGACGCTTTGCAGGTCTCACCACCGCGGCGCCTCGCCGGCCACGGCAGCGACGAGCCCTTGAAAGCTCTCGCGTGACCCGTTCGGGCCCCAGGTCACGCCAGCCCGACTTTGCGATACGTGAGCGCCGCCTCAGGCGGGCTGCCACTCACGCAGGTGCGTGAAGCCGAAGCTTACGCAGCCAGTGCCAGGTTTGAATTGGCAGTTATGAAATTTGCCAGTGGTTTAACCAGGTGACTGACAACCTGGGCACGCAACCATATCCTCGCCAAACCCGTCGAAGCCTGTCGCCCCCTCCCGAACCCAACCTAGCCGACGGCGACCGCTTTTTCAACTCGATTGCGCCCGCCTTGCTTGGCGCGGTACAGCGCGGCGTCGGCTGCACTGCGCAGGTTCGCGACTTGAGTGACGCTGTCGGGGTAGCTCGCCACGCCACAGGAGATCGCGAGCGGGTACGCCTCCCCGCCCCACCGCCACGCCGTCGCTTCCACGGTCGCGCGGATGCGGGCGGCGACCTCGAGTCCCGACTCGAGTGGTGCGTGGGGCATCCAGATGGCGAACTCCTCACCGCCGATCCGGGCGACGAGATCCTTGTCGCGCACCGCGCCCTCGAGGATTCGCGCCACGTGTCGCAGCGCCGCGTCTCCCGCGGCGTGGCCGAGCGTGTCGTTCAGCTTCTTGAAGTAGTCGAGGTCGCAGTAGATCAGCGTGGCCATCGCGACCGGCCTGGCGGCGCCGTGCCGCTGCACGGCGCGGTCGAACTCGCGCCGATTGCGGAGTCCGGTGAGCGGATCGCTCACCGCCCGCTGCTCCGCCTCGTGCACCGCGCGCGCCGCCGCGAGCCGCGCACCCAGCTCCACCACCAGGCGCGGCAGCGGGTCGGCGACTCCCGTCTCCCCGGGCAACGGTGGTCCCATCACCACCAGCACGCCGATAGCGAAGTGTCCGTCCAGCAGGGGATACGCGCTACCCGCCCGGTCCTGCCGCCGTCTGTCCGACAGCGCGCTCCCGAGCACGTCTTCGCGCCCCTGCGATACGACCGGTACGCGCCCCGCGATGGCCCGCATCGCTGGGGCGTCCGGCGCGAGCGATAGTCCCTCGAGGCGACTGTCCGCGGCCGTGGAGACCGCCACGATCCTGGCCTCCCCGGTGGCGGGGCCGACACCCTGCAGGGCGATCACCACGCCGCGCTGCACGAACTGTTGAGCCAGCGCCGCGCCGGCCTTGGCGATCCCCTCGAGCGTCTGTGCCCCCCCCACGATAGCCGCGAGCTGCTTCGCGACCAGTTGCGCCGGTTGCTCGGTAGGCTCGTGTCGCTGCGCGAGCAGCAGGCTCGCTACCACCCGGCGCAGCTCCTCCGCCACAGTCGCGGTGAGCTGAGACGTCGCGTCCGTTTTGGGGAGCAAGATGCCGGCGCCGAACGGAAAATCGCCGACACCGACGTACGTGCCCTCGGCCTCGCGTACCACGTGCGCCCGGCCGTCCACCGACGCGAGCTGCGCGATCGCCGCACCCCGACGTCGAATGTCGTAGCTCGTGTCGTCCTGCCCGGCCACTTCGATGTCCCCCTCCTCGAGCCCGACGACCCATCCCGCGCGGGCGCCGTGCGCGCGACGCAACAGGTCGATCGTGTGCCCGAAGTCGGAGGGGCGGGTCGCAGGGCGCTCGGAGAGCCACACGCGGATCAGCGGGGCGAGCGCTAGCCCCGTGGCGGCGAGAAACCCGCCCAGCGCCGCGAGCAGCGCCCACAGGCTCGCCTGCAGCACGGCCCAGACGACGGCGGCGAGGCCGAGCACGGCGAGCCCGCGCCCCGCCCACGCGCCGGCTCGTTTCATGTGTGGTTGATGCGGCTGGCGGCGGCGGCGGCGCCGAACCCGTTGTCGATGTTCACCACCGTGACCCCCGCGACGCAGGAGTTGAGCATGCCGAGCAAGGCGGCCACGCCGCCGAACGAGGCGCCATAGCCTACGCTCGTCGGGACGGCGATCACCGGCACCGCGACGAGGCCGCCGACGACGCTCGGCAGGGCGCCTTCCATGCCCGCCACCACGATGATGACCGCGGCGCGGCGCAGCGCCTCGGTCTGGGTAAGCAGTCGGTGAATCCCGGCCACCCCGACGTCGGTCAGCCGGTCCACGCGATTGCGCAGCGCCCGTGCCGTCACGGCCGCCTCCTCCGCCACGGGGAGATCGCTCGTTCCCGCCGTGACGACCAGGATGACTCCCCGCCCGGTCGGCGCCGGCTCGGGTTCGGGCGCCAGGTAGATGGTGCGGCCGAGCTCGTTCGCCTCAGCCCGGGGAAAGCGGGCGACCAGTGCGTCGCGCTGTCCGGCATCCGCCCGCGTGGCAAGGAAGCCGCCGTGCGCCGCCGCCAGTCGCTCGGCGATCGCCACGACCTGGGCGGCCGTCTTCCCTTGACCCAGAATCACCTCCTGATGCCCCTGGGTGAGGGGCCGGAGGTGATCGATCGTCGCGAACGGCAGGCGCTCGAACAGCCGCCCCAGGTCGTCCAGCTTCACGCCGCCCGCTCTACCGCCGTCGCTTCCAGATAGGCGGAGAAGATCGCCGCGGCCTGCTGCATCGAGTCGATCTGGAACAGCCGCTCTCGCAACGCCGCGGCGCCGGGCACACCCTTCGTGTACCAGCCGAAGTGCTTGCGGAACTCGAGGGCCGTCTTGCGCGTGTCCCCCTGGAGCTCGAGCGCCAGCCGCGCGTGCTCCAGAGCGGTCGCGAACCGCTCGTCCGGTGTCGGGTCCGCCCGCTTGGGGCGCCCGGCAAGCAGGTCCCGGGCCTGCGCGAAGAGCCAGGGGTTGCCGAACGCGCCGCGCGCCACCATCACACCGGCGCAGCCCGTGTGGCGCTGCATGGCGAGGACATCCTCCGGCGTGTTCACGTCGCCGTTCCCGATCACGGGGATGTCCAGTGCCTCGACCACGCGGGCGATCTCGTCCCAGTCGGCCTGCCCGGAGAACATCTGGGTGCGGGTGCGGGCGTGCAGCGTGAGCGCCCGCGCGCCCGCCTCACGGCAGCGGAGCGCGATCCCGACGGGGTCGCGCTGCGACTCGTCCCATCCGCTCCGGATCTTGACCGTCACCGGCAGATGGGTCGCGCCGCACACCGCACGGATGATTCCCTGGACCAGGCCGAGATCCTTGAGGCAGCCCGAGCCGCCGTTGTTCTTCACCACCTTCTTGACCGGGCACCCGAAGTTGATGTCGATGAAGTCGGGCTGGCAGACCTGGGTCACCATCTCCGCCGCGCGCGCCATGATTGTGGCGTCCGCGCCATACAGCTGAATCCCGATGGGGCGTTCCGCCAGCTGGAACCGCATGTCCTCGAAGATGTGCTCGATGCCGCGCGCCACGCCCACCGCGGAGATGAACTCCGACACGACCACATCCGCCCCGAACCGGCGGCACAGCAGCCGGAACGGCGACTCCGAGACCCCGGACATCGGGGCTAGAAAGAGCGGCACGTCGTGCGCGACGCGGTACGGGAAGTGCATGGCAGACAACGTAATGACGCGTTGCGTAAGAGGCAACCACTCATTACGTTACGCCGCCGTTCATAGGGGAGCGAGTGCCGTGCGACTGCGGGAATTCTTTTCCGAAGACGGTATCAACCTCGACCTCGCGAGCACCACCAAGGACGAGGTGCTCAAGGAGCTGGTCGGCCTCCTCAAGCTGGACGAGAAGTCCGAGCAGACCCTGGTCAAGATGCTCAAGCGGCGCGAGACCCTGGGCTCGACCGGCATCGGCCAGAACATCGCCATCCCGCACTGCCGGGCGCTGGCGGTGAATCGACTGCGCGTCGCATTCGGCCGGAAGCTCCAGGGCATCGACTTCAACGCCATCGACGGCAAGCCGGTCCACTACTTTTTCCTCATCGTCGCGCCCCCGCTGGAAGTGTCCAATCAGTATCTCCCCGTGCTCGGCAAGATCGCCCAGTTCGCCAAGGAAGCGGACGTGCCGGAGAAGCTCGCGAAGCTGGGTAGCCCGAAGGAATTCTTGAAGCTGCTGGAGGATAAGAACATCTAGAAGCGTTGCCGGGGGATGCGTTGCCGCGCAAGGCGTTGCCGGATACCGCGCGGCGAAACGTAGTACGTCTGCGTGTAAAGGACGCCAATTCGGTAACGCTCCTGCCCAGATTCACTCGGTGGGCGACTTCAGGAAACTCGTCGCGTGGCAAGAGGCGAAACGGCTCGCGGTCCTGTCGCGGGATGCCATCGCAACGCTCCCACGCGCCGAGTTGTTTGTTCTCGGAGCTCAGTGGCGTCGCGCCGCCTACAGCGTCTCCCTCAACATTGCTGAGGGGGCGAGTCAATCCAGCTCACGCCAGTTCCGGCGTTACCTCGAGATCGCGAAAGGGTCGCTGGATGAGTTGCAAGGGGTCCTGGAGCTCGCGGAAGCCTTGAGCTATGTCTCAGGAACGAGGCTGAACGAGCTTCGCGGAGTTCGCACGCACTGCGCACGACTGGTCACAGCGCTGGCGCGAAGCATTTCATAGACGCCGCGTCCGGCAACGCCTCGCCCGGCAACCGGCAACGCCTATTCCCATTCGATCGTCGCCGGCGGCTTCGAGCTCACATCATACACGACCCGGTTCACGCCGCGGACCTCGTTGATGATCCGGTTACTCATGCGGGCCAGCACCTCCGGTGGAAAAGCAAACCAGTCCGCCGTCATCCCGTCCCGGCTCGTCACCGCGCGCAGCGCCACGACGTGATCGTAGGTGCGCCCGTCGCCCATCACGCCCACGGACTTGATCGGCAGCAGCACCGCGAACGCTTGCCAGATCTGGTCGTACAGGCCCGCGGAGCGGATCTCCTCGACGTAGATCGCGTCCACCCGCCGCAGCAGATCGAGGCGCTCCTCGGTGACGGGGCCCAGCACGCGGATCGCGAGCCCGGGGCCCGGGAACGGATGCCGGCCCACGATCTCCTCGGGCAGCCCGAGCTCCCGCCCCACCTGGCGCACTTCGTCCTTGAACAGCTCCCGTAACGGCTCGATGAGCTTCCAGGGGAGGTGAGGGCGCAGCCCGCCCACGTTGTGGTGGGTCTTGATGGTGACCGAGGGGCCGCCTCGCGGCGACGCGGACTCGATCACATCGGGATAGAGGGTTCCCTGCACCAGGAATCCGACGTCGCCCGAGACGTGCTGCGCCGCGTCCTCGAACACGTCGATGAACGTGTGGCCGATGCGACGTCGCTTTTCCTCGGGGTCCTCGACGTCGCGCAGCTCAGCGAGGAACCGCGCCGCCGCGTCCACCACGCGCAGGTCCAGCCCTAAGTGCGCGCGGAACGTCCGCTCCACCTGCTCCCGCTCGTTCAACCGCAGCAGACCGTGGTCCACGAAGATGCAGGTCAGCCGCTCGCCGATGGCGCGGTGGACCAGCGCCGCCGCGACCGCCGAATCGACGCCGCCGGAGAGTCCGCAGATCGCCCGCTGGGCCGGACCGACCAGCGCTTGGATACGTTGGACCTCGTGCTCGATGAAGTGTCCGGGGGTCCAGTCGGGAGTGCAGCGGCAGATCTCGAACAGGAAGTTGTGGAGGATCTCGCCGCCCCGGGGGGTGTGGGCCACCTCGGGGTGGAACAGCACGCCGTAGATGGGCCGCGACTCGTGCTGCATGGCGGCGACCGGCGCGTTGGCGCTCGAGGCGGTCACGCGGTAGTGAGGGGGGGGCTCGTCGATCTTGTCCCCGTGACTCGCCCATACCGTGATGCAGCTCTGCGGCTCGAAGCCGGCGAACAGACCGGTCGCCTCCCGGATGGTGACCTCCGCCCGACCGTATTCGCGCTGGCGCGACGGCTTCACCTTGCCGCCCGCGAGCTGGGCCACGAGCTGCATCCCGTAGCAGATGCCCAGCACCGGGACGTCGCGTGCGAGGATCTGCGGGTCCGCCGTGGGGGCCCCGGGATCGAACACGGAATTCGGCCCGCCCGAGAGGATGATCCCCTTCGGGTCGAACTGCGTGACGAACGCGAAGTCGGTGCCGCGCGCGGCGGGGTGGATCTCGCAATAGACGCGCGCTTCCCGCACGCGTCGCGCGATCAGCTGGGTGAATTGCGAGCCGTAGTCGAGGATGAGAATCCGGTTCATGTGCGGTACCAGGTCGTGGGCTCCAGCACCTCACCGCGCAGCAGGTCGTCCAGCGTCTCGCGCTGGCGCGCCACGTAGTAGCGATCCCCCTCGACCAGGACCTCGGGCGGCCGCGGTCGCTGGTTGTAGGTCGAGCTCATGACGAACCCATAGGCACCCGTGCCGAGCACCGCCAGGTACTCCCCCGGCTCCACCGCGGGGAGCTTGCGGTCGAGGGCGAGGAAGTCACCCGACTCGCAGATCGGCCCCACGATGTTCACCAGCTCCTCCGGCCGGTTGCCGTCCTTGAGCGGTACGATGTCGTGATGCGCGTTGTAATGGCTGGGTCGCACGAAGTCCGTCATGCCGGCGTCCACGATCACGAACTCTTTCCCGCCCGCGTGCTTGCGGTACAGCACCTTGGTCAACAGCACGCCCGCGTTGGCTACCAGATAGCGCCCCGGCTCACACACCAACGCGAGCCCCGCCTGCTTGATGGGTGGTGCCACGGCCGTGGCGAACGCCTGAGGCGTGGGGGCCTTCTCGTTGTGGTAGCGCACCGCCAGGCCGCCGCCGACGTCGAGCGCCTCGATGGTGGCGATGCCGGACGCGCGCAACGCCGCGACCAGCTCCAGCAGCTTCACCGTACCGCGGTGGTACGGCTCGACATCTGTGATCTGCGAACCCAAGTGCATGGCGAGGCCGCGCAGCGCGAACAGCGGCTCCGCGGCGATGCGCTGTGCCACGGCGACGACTTCGTCGTACGGGACGCCGAACTTGGCGGTCTTCTCGCCGGTCTTGGTGTAGGGGTGGGTCTCGGTGGCGACGTCGGGGTTCACGCGGATGCCGACGCGCACCAGCTTCTTGAGCTTCTGGGCCACCGCGACCAGCGCGTCGAGCTCGGCAGGCGATTCGATGTTGAGAAAGCCGACGCCCGCGCGGATCGCCTCCTGGAGCTCGGGCGCCGTCTTGCCGACGCCCGAGAACACGATGGCGTCGGCCTCGAACCCCGCGGCGAGCGCGCGGCGCAGCTCGCCTACCGAAACGATGTCGGCGCCAGCGCCGAGGGCCTTGAGCACCTTGAGCACGCCGACATTGCCGTTTGCCTTCACGGAATAGCAGATGCGGTGCGGCACGTCCTTCAAGGCGTCGTGCAGCGCGTGGTACTGCGCCCGCATGAGATTCGCGCTGTAGACGTAGGCAGGCGTGCCCACGCGCTCCGCGATGCCGCGCAGCAGCGCGGGGTCGAAGCCTAGTACGCCTGCGCCCACACCGCCTCTGCGACGCTGGGCTTGCCGCACCACATGCAGGTCTTCGGCGTCTCCGGGGAGCGGAACTCGGGATCGGGGAGGACCCGCACGGTCGCGGCGGTCTGCTGCTTGATCTCGGCCTCGCAGGCGGCCGAGCCGCAGAACCCGCCGTAGGCGAACCCGCCTGTGCCCTTCATGAACTCGAGGAACTGCGCCTTCGTCACCCCGCGGATCGTATGGGCTTCGCGCCGGTCGCGCGCGGCTTTGAACAGGCTCGCCTGGATCTCGTCCAGGGCGACGGCCACCGCCCGCGTCAGCCCGTCGAGCGGCGCCGGGGCCTTGCCGCCCGTGCGCCGCGCGGTCATCACCTGCCCCCCCGCCACGTCGCGCGGACCGATCTCCAGCCGCAGCGGAACGCCTTTCGCCTCCCACTCGAAGTACTTGGCGCCCGGCTTCACGTTGTCACGCAGATCGAGCTCGACGCGGAAGCCCGCCTTCTCGAGCTCCGTCTTCACCTGATCCCCAACCCCCGATACCTGATCCCTTTCTTCCTCCGACTTCCAGATCGGCACGATAGCGACCTGGACCGGCGCGAGCCGGGAGGGGCAGACGAGGCCGTTGTCGTCGGAGTGGGTCATCACCAGCCCCCCGATCATCCGGGTCGACACCCCCCACGAGGTGTTCCACGCGTATTCGAGGCCGCCCGCAGCGGTCTGATACTGCAGGTTGAACGCCTTGGCGAAGTTTTGGCCGAGGTTATGAGACGTCCCTGCCTGTAGCGCCTTGTTGTCCTGCATCAGCGCCTCGAGCGCATACGTCCGCAGTGCGCCGGCGAATTTCTCGCTCTCGGTTTTGCGACCGGTGATCACCGGCACGGCCATCCAGTCTTCCTGGAACTTGCGGTACACCCCGAGCATCTGGCGCGCTTCCGCCTCCGCCTCGGCCTCGGTGGCGTGTGCCGTGTGCCCTTCCTGCCACAAGAACTCCGTGGTCCGCAGGAACAGCCGGGTACGAAACTCCCAGCGCACGATGTTGCACCACTGGTTGAGGAGCAGCGGCAGGTCGCGATAGCTCTGGACCCATTTCGCGAACATCGCGTAGATGATCGTCTCGGAGGTGGGCCGGACGACCAGGGGTTCCTCGAGTTTGGACTCGGGGTCCACTTCGATCGCGACCGCCCCTTCCTTCCCGGTCGCACGCAACCGCGTGTGCGTCACGAGCGCCACCTCCTTGGCGAACCCCTCGACGTGCTCGGCTTCCTTCGCGAGGAAGCTCATCGGGATGAACAGCGGGAAGTAGGCGTTCTTGTGGCCGGTCGCCTTGAACATGGCATCCAGGGCGTCCTGCATCAGCTCCCAGATGCGGTAGCCATGCGGCCGGATCACCATACAGCCGCGCACCGGCGAGTAGTCCGCCAGCTCGGCCTGCATGATGACGTCGTTGTACCACTCGCTGAAGTCTGTGTTGCGGGGTGTGATCTTCTGGGCCTGGGCCATTACTTGAAGACACCCTTCCGGACCTTAGTGAGCGACACCTTGCGTTGCTTCCCCGTCTTCAAGTCCCGCACGACGGCGACCTTCGCCTTGCGCTCGTCCGGTCCGATGATCACCGCCCGCGGGGCCCCGCGCGCCGCCGCCAGCTCCAGCTGTTTGCGGATCGGCTGATTGCGGAGCGCGTACTCCGCTGCGACGCCACGCTCGCGCAGCTGGGCGGCGAGCCGCAGCACGGGTGCGACGTCCTCGCCGCCCACCGCCACCAAGAAGGCGTCGAGCTGCCCCGGCGCCTCGAATCGCTGGTGCCGCTCCCTCAGCAGCTCGCCCAGGACGACGTCTCCCATGCCGAAACCGACGCAGGGGAGATCGATGCCGGCGACCTCTTGTATGAGACTGTCGTACCGGCCGCCCCCGCAGATCGCCCGCAGTTCTTTCCCCCGGTCGAACAGCTCGAAGACGACGCCCGTGTAGTAGGCGAGGCCGCGGACGACCGTGAGGTCGATTTCGATGAAGTCGGACAATCCCATTGCTCCGAGCCCCGCGGTTACCGCTACGAGGCTCTCCCCCGCCGCCGGACCGTCGGGGCAGCTCCGCAACTCCTCCTGTACTGCCTCGAGCCCCTTCAACGACGCGATCTCGAACAAGCGCTCGATCGCCGAGGCGTCAAATTGGGCCTCGCGCAGGCGTCGTTCGGTCTCGCTCCGGCCCTGTCGCTCGATCTTGTCGAGCACTTCAAAGGCGATCTGGACACGCTCGCCCTGGAACTGCGGATGCTTCCGCAGCAACGAGGTCAACACCCGACGATCGGAGAGCCGCAGGCGGACATCCTCCGCGCCGAGCCCGAATGCGCGCATGATGTCGATCGCCGCCGCGATCAGCTCGGCGTCGGCCGCCGGGCCGGCCTCCCCGATGATGTCCATATTGAGCTGGAAGTGCTCCCGCAGGCGTCCCCGCTGCTGCCGCTCGTAGCGGAACAGCTGCGGGATTGAGAACCAGCGGATCGGCTTTTTCAGGGCCTGGGCGCGCGCCCCCACCATGCGCGCGAGCGTCGGAGTCATTTCGGGGCGCAGCGCGACCTTGCGACCTCCCTTGTCCTCGAAGGCGTACAGCTGTTGCACGATCTCCGCACCGCTCTTCGCGGTGTAGAGCTCCAGTGGCTCGAGCGGCGGGCCGTCGTACTCCTGGAAGCCGTAGCGCCGCGCCACCTCGCGCCAGGTGGCGAAAATCGAGTTCCGGAAAGCGAGGTCTTCAGGGTAAAAGTCGCGGAAGCCTGGGAGGGCTTGTCCTTGCATCGCAACAATTTAGGGCACCGGCGCGAAGCCGGGCAAGCGGGCGAGCGCGTCGCCGACGGTGTGGAACGATCCAGTGACGACGACGGTCTCGGCGCCCTGCTGCACCCGCTCGAGTGCGCGCCCGAAATCCGGCTCGAACTCGTGCGCGACGCTGAGCCCACCGAGCTCGCGCTCGACGCGGCGCAGGTCCCAGCGCCGCTTGGGGGGGGCGCTGTCGGGCACGGTGAACGTGAAGCCGTCGATCTCGCCGGCGAGGCACTCGATCATCCCGAGATAATCCTTGTCGCCCAGCACGCCCACGAGCGCCCGTCGGGGACGCGCCGGATCGGTGTCGTGCAGCGTTTGCGCCAGCACCCGCGCCCCGTCGGGGTTGTGCGCCACGTCGAAGATCCACTTGCCGCGCACCTCGAACCGCCCCGCGATGTACGCATGCGCGAAGCTCTCCGGCCACGCCTCGCCGACCGGGCCGAAGGGTGGCGGCAGCGTGTTCACCGCCGCGAGCGCCACCCAGGCATTCTGGTGCTGATGCCGGCCCTGCAGGCCGAGCGGGGGGGCGTGCGGCGGGGGAGAGCGGTCGGTGTCGACCGGGATGACGGGATCCGCTCGCCGGCGCGACGCCTCCTCAACCAACACGCGGCGCACGTCGGGATCTCGTTCACCCGTGACGAACGGCACAGCGGGCTTCGCGATGCCCGCCTTCTCCCGCGCGATGGACGCGAGATCGGGACCCAGGTAGTCAGTATGCTCGCGGGCAATCTTCGTGACGACGGAGACGAGGGGGGTGATGACGTTGGTGGAGTCGAGTCGCCCTCCCAGGCCCACCTCGATCACGCCGATATCCACGCCGCGCGCCGCCAGGTCGGCGAACGCGATCGCGGTCGTGGCTTCGAAGAAGCTCGCGTCCAGGCGCTCGATGTGCGGCTGCAGCACGCTCGCCCATTCGGCGAACGCCTCTTCGCTGATGGGCACGTCGTTCACGACCACGCGCTCGCGCACCGAGACGAGGTGCGGCGACGTATACAGCCCCACTCGCAGGCCGCGGGCGCGCAGCTCCGCCGCGACGAAGGCGCAGGTCGAGCCCTTGCCGTTCGTGCCGGCGATGTGGACGGAAGCAAAGCGTCGTTCGGGATGTCCCAGCACGTCCAACAGCCCCTCGGTAGGCCCGAGGCTCCACTTGATGCGGCTCCCTTGTCGCGCGAAGAGAAAGCGGCAGGCGTCCTGGAAGGACAACCGGCTCAGTCGGCCGCCTCCGCCGGCCGCCGGCCGGCCATGTGCCGGAGTAACTGGGCCGTGGTGTCGCGCAGCTCGCTGCGCGGCACGACCGCGTCCACCATCCCGTGTTCGAGCAGGAATTCGGCGGTCTGGAATCCCGGCGGCAGGTCCTGGCCGATGGTCTGCTTGATCACGCGCGGACCCGCGAACCCGATCACCGCCCCAGGCTCAGCCAGGATGACGTCGCCCTGCATCGCATACGACGCGGAAACGCCGCCAGTGGTGGGATTCGTGAGGATGGAGATGAAGGGGACGCGGGCGGAGCGGAGTCGCGCGATTTCCACGGAGGTCTTGGCCATCTGCATCAGGGACAGCACGCCTTCCTGCATCCGGGCGCCCCCCGACGCCGAGACGATGATGAGGGGAACGTGCTTCTCGGCCGAGCGCCGGGTGAGCCGGGCGATCTTCTCCCCCACCACCGACCCCATCGAGCCCCCCATGAAGTTGAAATCCATGACGGCGAGGTCGATGGGCATCCCGTCGAGGCGCGCGTAGCCCGACCGCAGCGCTTCGAGCGGCCCGGCCTTCTTCTCGGCGAGCTGAAGGCGATCCAGATAGCTCTCGAAGGCGAGTGGATCCGTGGACTTGAGCCGCGGGTCGAGCTCATGCCACGAGCCCTCGTCGACGAGCAGGTCGATGTACTCCTGGGCGCTGATCCGGCGATGGTGCCCACAGTTGGGGCACACATTGAGCGCGCGGACGAACCGGTCCTTGATATCGATGTGGCCGCACTCGTCGCATTTTTCCCAGGCGTCAGCTGGAATCTCCAGCTTTACCCGTTCGGACGTGCGCGGCTTGCGCTCCTTTTTAAACCAGGCCATTCGTGCCATAGGGGGGTTTCGGAAGGCGACAAATTTGGGAGGGGGCCCGAGGGCGCGCCAGTCCTGATCTCGTAACTCCTTGTCACAATTCAGCGTAGCCAGACTGGCGAGACTCCCAGGCGACCCGCAGCGACAACCCCACGGCGGTCGAGCAGGCCAGCAGGAACGAGCCCCCGTAGGAGAAGAACGGCAGCGGGATCCCAGTGATGGGGAGCAGGTTCACGGTCATCCCCACGTTTTCGACGATATGCGTGAACAGCAGGCTGGCGACCCCGAACACGCACAGGCTGGAGTACGCATCGGTGGCGCGCCGGGCGACGCGCAGCAACACGAGAATCAGCACCACAAACAGCGCCAGCGCCACGACCACGCCCAAGAAGCCGAGCTCCTCACCCACCACCGGGAAAATGAAGTCGGTGTGCTGCGCGGGCAGGAACGCCAGACGTTTCTGCGGCCCCTGGGTGAACCCCTTGCCGAACAAGCCCCCGGACCCGATGGCGATCTTCGACTGGATCACGTGCCAGCCGGTCGCCCGGGGGTCGACCTCGGGGTTCAGGAAGGCGAGCAGCCGGTTTTGTTGATAGGGCGCGAGGCGGCGCCAGAACGGCACCGCGATGACGCCCATAATGATGTTGGCCAGCATCACCGTCAGCCCCTCCCACACGTACGGCCGCCACCACAGCAGCAGCCCGAACAGCAGGATGATCCAGGCACCCCACGCGGCGGTCGAGAACGCCAGGACCAAGCCGATCACCGGCGAGCCCAGGAGGAGCAGGAGGGACGGCTTGGTGCCGGCCCAGTAGAGCATCGCGAACATGATCGCGATGAAGACGATCGCGCTCCCTAGGTCCGGCTGCAGCACGACCAGCCCGCACGGGATCCCGACGATCACGCACGCCGGGATGAGCTCGCGCAGCGTGGCGGGCGGCGCGCGCCGCTCGGCGAGCCAGCGCGCCAGCATGAGGATCATCGCCAGCTTGGCCAGCTCCGCTGGCTGGCCCATGCGCACGCCCCCGATCGTGATCCACGATTTGCTGCTCGCGGCGGTGCCCCCTCCCGTCCCCACGGCCAGCGTGACCAGCAGCACCAGCACGCCGACCACGTAGGCGTACGGCGTCGCCCATTCGAGGAGGCGGGGCGACAGGCCGAACATGAGGAAGGCCGCGAGCGCCCCCACGCCCAGCCAGATGAGCTGCCGCTGCCAGATGGTGGTCACGAAGGTGGGCACGTCGGTCTGCCCCGCCGAGTAGAGCGTCACCAGCCCGCAGGCGGCGAGCGTCGCGACCACGCCGGCGAGCGGCCTATCGATTTCGCGGAGTCGGGGGCGCAGGGGTCGTGTCCGTGCGAGTGGTGGCGATCGTATCGGTGACGGTGGTGTCCTCGACCGCCGGCCCGGGGAGGATCGGTGTCGCGTGCGGGGCCGAATCGGCCGGGAGGGTCTCCTGGATCCGTGCGGCCGCGGTGGTATCGGCGCCGAGGTAGCGAGCGATCAGCCGCGCCACCAGGGGCGCGATGGACGAGCCGTGCCGGGCGGCCTCGACGATCGCGCCCGCCACGATCTCGGGCCGCTCCGCGGGGGCGAAGGCGATGAACCAGCCGTGGTCGGGGCCGTGCGGGTTCTGCGCCGTGGCGGTCTTGCCGGCGATCGTGATGGCCCGCAGGTGAGCCCCCTGCCCCGTGCCACGCTGCACCACGTTGAGCATCGCCAGGCGCAGCCCGGCGAGCTGCTCCGGGGCCAGACCGAGGCTCGTGGTGGCGCTGGCGGGGTGCACGAGATAGGGCGGCCGGGCCCGCCCGTCGCTCGCGAGCATCTGATAGAACCGCACCATGTTGACGAGCGTCTGCGAGTTCTCGCCCTGGCCGATCGCGAGGTTCAACGTGACGGCGGCCGTCCAGCGGCGCGCCCCGTATAAGCGGTCGTAGTACTCGCTCCCCGCCGGGAACTCGGGTGCCTTCTCGCCCGGCAGATCGATCCCGGTGGGGCGGCGGAATCCCCAGGCGTTGGCGTCTTCGAGCAGCGAGGTCAGGCCGATCTTGAGCCCGAGCTGGTAGAAGTAGACGTCGCAGCTCTGCGCAATCGCCTCGCTGAGCGTGAGGTCGCCGTGCCCGCGGGTGGACCAGCAGTGGAAGAACCGATTGCCGAACTGCAGCCCGCCGCGACAGGGGATCGGCATGTGGGAGCGGAACGTCACGAGGCCGCGCTTGAGCGCCATAGCCGCCATGGCGAGCTTCCAGGTGGAGCCGGGGGGATAGCGCGCCTTGATCACTCGGTTGAACAGCGGGTTGGCCTCGCTCTCGCTCAAGCGGCGCCAGTACCCTGGGTCGAGCCCGCCGACGAAGGCGTTCGGGTCGAAGCCGGGTGAGCTGTAGAACGCGAGGATCTCCCCCGTGTTGGGATTCAGGGCGAGCACCGCACCGCGCTGTCCCGCGGGGAAGATCTGGGCCACGTAACGCTGCAGCTCCAGGTCCACGCTCGTGTGCAGCGGGCGTCCCGGTACCGGGGCCAGCGTCTGACCGGCCCCGGCTTCCCGCACGACGTGCCCCAGGGCGCTCACCTCCACAAACCGCACGCCGTCCGCGCCGCGCAGCGAGTCGTCGTACTGCAGCTCGAGCCCGTCCTTTCCGACCAACCCGCCCAAGCGCACCGGGGCGAACTTCGGCTGGCCCCGCTCGGCTTCGGTGACCTCTCCGACGTAGCCCACGAGATGGGCCACGATCCCCGAATCCGGGTAGTACCGCTTCGGCTCGGGCTGGATCACCAGCCCCGGGAAGATCAGGCGCCGCTCTTCCAGCGCCGACACGAGCTCCAGCTTCGCGCTTCCGAGCACGCTCACGGGGAGGTACGGCGCGCGCCGGTAGCGCACGAGCACGCGCTCGATGCCCGCCGCGTCGAGCTTCACGAACGGCGCGAGGCGCACCAGCGTGGCGCGCAGCGAATCCTCGTCGCCCGGCAGCAGGGACACGGTGTAACCGGGCACGTTCTCGGCGAGGATCCTGCCGTTGCGGTCCATGATGATGCCGCGCGGCGCCGGCAGCGGGATGGGGCGCAGCCGGTTCTGCTCGGACTGGAGTCGGTACTTGCCGTGCTCGAGGATCTGGGTGCGGAAGAAGACGGCTACCATGATGCCGATCACGCCCCACACCACCGCGCGAGCCACGCGCAGGCGACGATCCAGCAGATGGGGATGGAACGAGCTCATGCCTCGCCCAGGCGAATCGACAGATGGCGCCCGAACAGCCACAGCACCAGCATTCCGGCCACCGCGGTGGTCGCGCTCTGGAGTGGCGACCACACCAGTAGCTCCCACCCCAGCAGCGTGCCCTTGAGCTTGCCCGACGCAATCGCGACTACGAGGTTGCGGAGCCAGGTGCCCGCGAAGAACAGGTAGCCGTTCACCCACACGTTCTCCGCGAAGAACACCGCCTTGCCCCACGCCGCGAGGTACGCGACCAGCGTGTGGGCGAGCGCGCCGGCGCCGAACGACGCCGGCGTGAGGGCGTCCCGTAGCAATCCGACCAGGAACCCCGCACTCGCGCCTCGGCCCGGCTGCGCTCGGATGGAGTACATCAGCAGCCCGAGCAACAGAAAGTCCGGACCCACGGGCCGGCCCCACAAGCGGATCGTGACGGCGAACTGCAGCACCACCAGCCCGAGCAGAATGATGTAGAAGCGATACCGGTCGCTCCGCCTCATGGTGTCGGCCCTCCCCCACCCGGCTCGAACAGCGACCGGAGGTCGCCCTTGACGGGCGGTCCGGTGAGGACCATCACGTGGGTGGCGACCGCGGGGTGCACGGCGGGTCGCACGAGGTAGGTGCGCTCCCACCCTTCCGCCTCACCCGCCACACCCACTACCGTGCCGATCGGAATCCCGCGGGGCAGCACGCCGCCCAGGCCCGAGGTTAGGATGACCGTCCCGTCAGGAACGAGCTGGCGGTAAGCGACCCCTTGCAGCTCGAGCAGCCAAGCGCGCGGTCCGTCGGTGCCGTGGGGCGCGACGATGCCGTACACGCTGCCGTCCGCGGCCATGGCGCTGGCACGAAACTCGGGATGCGCCCACGTGACCACCACGCTGGTCTGGGCGTCCACGCTGCTCACCAGCCCCACGAGCCCCTCCGGGCTCACCACCGCCGCGAGCGGCTTCACCCCCTGCCGGCGCCCCGCCGAGATGAGGAAGGTGAGGGCGTTGGTCGGCTCCGCCTGATGCAACACCTCGGCGGGGACGTAACCCGATCCGAGGCGGGGCCCGAGGCCCAGCAGGCCCCGGAGTCGCTGGTTCTCGCTGCGTAGCTCGGTGAGGAAAGTGGCAGCGAGCGCGGCCGAATCCCGCTGCGCGACCACGGCGTCGTAGCGCTCGAGCGAGGCGGAGAGCCGCTCGGTCTGCTGCTGGAGCGCGAGCAGGGGGGCCAGCACCGACTGGCGCAGCGCCCGCGCGAAGGGCTCGCGCAGCCGGTCGGGCAGACCCATCGCGGCAATGGAGAGCAGGAGGCACCCGATGAAGACGAGGGTGTCGGCCCGTGAGGTGTAGCGGTCCGCTCCGAGCGCCATCCCGCTAGGTGGTCAGGACGTTACGGTATTTCTCGGGATCGTCGAGGATCCGGCCGGTGCCCCGCACCACGCAGGTCATGGGATCCTCGTCGAGGTGGATAGGCAGCCCGGTTTCCTGCTGCAGCAGGACGTCGAGGCCGCGGATGAGGGCGCCGCCCCCCGTCATCACGATCCCCCGGTCCACGATGTCGCTCGCCAGCTCGGGAGGAGTGATCTCGAGGGCGCGCCGCACGGCGTCCACGATCTGCTGGATCGGCTCCTGTACGGCCTCGCGGATCTCGCTCGAGTGCACGCGCACGATCTTGGGAATGCCGGAGACGAGGTCGCGGCCCTTGACCTCCATCTCGCGCTCCTCGCCGACCGGCGCCGCGGACCCGATCTGGATCTTGATCTGCTCGGCGGTCGGCTCGCCGATCAGCAGGTTGTAGTTCTTGCGCATGAACTGCACGATCGCCTGGTCCAGCTCGTCGCCCCCGGTGCGGATCGACGTGTCCGACACGATCCCCGAGAGGGCGATGACGGCGATCTCCGTCGTGCCCCCGCCGATGTCGATCACCATATTGCCGGTGGGCGTCTCCACCGGCAGCCCCACGCCGATGGCCGCCGCCATCGGCTCGGCGACCATGTACACTTCCTTCGCCCCCGCCGACTGGGCCGAGTCCCGCACGGCCCGCTTCTCCACCTCCGTGATGCCGCTCGGCACGCACACGATCACCTTCGGCTTCACCCGGAACAGGTGGCGATCGATGATGGTCTTAAGGAAGAACCGCAGCATCTTCTCGGTGACATCGAAGTCGGCGATCACGCCGTCCTTGAGGGGCCGCACGGCGAGGATACCGTCCGGAGTGCGGCCCAGCATCCGCTTCGCCTCGAGCCCGATCCCCTTGATCTTGCCGGTGGATTTCTCGATCGCCACGACCGAGGGCTCGTTCAAGACGATTCCCTCGCCCTTGACGTAGATCAGGGTGTTGGCGGTGCCCAGATCGACGGCGATCTCATTTGCCGGGCTCCAAGCACCGAGCTTCCAATTCGGCCAGCGAAAGCGCACGAGGTCGTCGAGTGAAGGTTGTCAGGCGGGCGCGAACACGGCGCCTCAAGCTAATGTAAAGCGTAACTTCAATCAAGGCTGATGCTTGACGCCCCTATCGGCCGCGGGTAGCGTACGCCATGCGATTAGCGCAGGCGGCCGAAGTAGCGGTGGTGGATTTGGCGGTGTGCGACCGCTGCGGGCTGTGCTTACCGCTGTGTCCTCCTGAAGCCATTCACCTCAAGCTGGACGACCTGGTGGTCGACCGCGCGAGCTGCACGGGGTGCCGGAAATGCGTCGCGCCCTGCCCCGTGGGCGCGCTCGCGATGACCGATGCCTGACGTAGACGTGTTGGTCGTCGGCGCCGGACCGGCGGGGGCGGTCGCGGCGTGGGAAGCGAAACGCGCCGCGCCCGAGCTCGACGTGCTGCTGCTCGAGCGCGACCGGGCGGTGGGCGCGCCGGTGCGCTGTGCCGAGGGCGTGGGCGACGCCGGGTTGCGCGAGTTCGCGAGCCCCGACGCCGCGCCGTGGGTAGCGCGCAAGATCACCCGGGTCGTGTTCATCGCTCCCGACGACACCGAAGTCGGGGTCGCGGAGCGCGATGTAGGCTGGATTCTCGATCGCACGCGGTTCGACGCGTTCCTCGCGGCGCAGGCCGTCGCGCAGGGGGCCGAACTCCGCGTGGGCACCGAGGCGGCGGAGCTGCGACGCGTCGTCGATGGCCGCTGGGAGGTGTGCGCGCGCGGCTCACAGGGCGCCGCCACATGGCGGGCCAGGATCGTCATCGGCGCGGACGGCGTCGAAACCATGGTGGGGCGCTGGGCGGGGCTCGACACCCGGGTGCCGGCGCGCGACATGGAATCGTGCGCGCAGTACGTCCTCCAAGGGATCGACTTCGATCCCAACGCGATCTACCTCCAGTTCGGAGACCACATCGCTCCGGGCGGCTACGCGTGGCTCTTCCCGAAGGGCGTCGGCATAGCGAACGTGGGGCTCGGGCTCGTCGCGCTCAAGAGCGACGGCCGCAATGCCCGGCAGTACCTCGACGCCTGGGTCGCCCGGCGCTACCCGCGCGGTGCCCGCACCGCCTATACCGTGGGCGGGGTGATCGTCCACACCACCATCAAGCAGACGTGGGCGGACGGCGTGATGTTGGCGGGCGACGCGGCGCATATGATCAACCCCCTTTCCGGGGGCGGAATCGTGAACGCCATGAAAGCCGGGCGGCTCGCCGGCCGCACCGCCGCCGCCGCGATTCGGGAAGGCGACACCAGCGGGCAGCGGTTGGCTGCCTATCACCGCGCCTGGATGGAGCTGCTGGGAGAGGACCACCTCAAGTACTATCGCATCAAGCAGGCGCTCGAGGGCCTGGATGACGACTTCTTCAACGCCCTCGCGCGCACCGTGAACGGGATCCCGCAGCGCCAGCGCACGCTCGGCCGCATCTTCGCGCACGCACTGCTGAAACATCCGCAGCTGATTCCGGTGGCGGCGAGGTTTTTCATGTAACGGAGGGGTGGATGCTGAGCATCGATCTTCGCGGCAAGCGAGCCCTGGTCGCGGGCGTCGCCGATGATGGGGGGTATGGGTTCGCCATCGCCAAGGCGCTCGCCGAGGCGGGCGCCACGGTGTGCACGGGGACGTGGCCCCCGGCGCTCAACATCTTTCTCAACCTGCTCGAGCGTGGCAAGATCGACGAGTCGCGCCGCTTGGCGGACGGCTCGCTGCTCGGCTTCGAAAAGATCTATCCGCTGGACGCGGCCTACGACACGCTGGCGGATGCCCCTGAGGAGATCCGCGGCAACAAGCGCTACAAGGAAGTGGGCGACTTTTCGGTCGCGGGAGTGGCGCAGCGCCTCACGCAGGACTTCGGGGCGCAGCCGCTGGACATCGTCATCCATTCGCTCGCCAACGGCCCCGAGGTGAAGAAGCCGCTGCTCGAGACGAGCCGCGCAGGATATCTGACCGCCGTGAGCGTCAGTGCCTACTCGCTGGTCTCCCTGCTCGCGCGGTTGGGCCCGCTGATGCGGCCCGGCGGGTCAGCGCTGTCGCTCACCTACCTGGCGGGCGAGCGCGTGGTGCCAGGGTACGGCGGCGGGATGTCGTCGGCCAAGGCGGCGCTCGAGAGCGACACCCGTACGCTGGCATTCGAGGCCGGGCGCAAATACGGCATCCGGGTGAACACGATCTCGGCCGGTCCGCTCGCCTCACGCGCCGCGAGCGCGATCGGCAAGATCGAGAAGATGGTGCAGTACTACAGCGCAAACGCTCCCCTCACCGAGCCGCTCACGGCGTGGGAGGTCGGTACGACGGCCGCATTCCTGGCGAGCCCGCTGGGCAGCGGCATCACGGGCGCGACGATCTACGTGGACAAGGGCTATCACGCGATGGGGGTCGCTGTGAGCGCCGGAGATCTCTTGTGACGGGGATCCGCCAAGTCGTTGCTCGGCGGCCCCGATGGCCTGACGCATCTGCCCCGTGCCCCGGGTCACATCCGACCCTGGCTACGAGTCCGCATGATGCACTGTGCTCCGCACCATCGTCTCTCGGGGTTTCCTCCTCCTGGCGGTTGCCGCCTGCCGGACCGACGGCGCGACCACGCCGCCCGGCGCGCCGGACCTAGGTGCCAATGCCAGCCTGAGCGGCCGTCGCCCGTTTCCCGACGACAACCCCTGGAATACAGCGGTGGATCGCGCGCCGGTGGACCCGAACTCCGACGCCCTGATCGCGAGTATCGGGCTCACCAAGGGCCTGCATCCGGATTTCGGTGCGAACTACCTGGGCGGGCCGTTCGGCATTCCCTACGTCGTCGTGGCGGGGAGCACACCGTCCGTGACCGTGACTTTCAGCTATGCGGCCGAGAGCGACCCCGGGCCGTATCCCATCCCCCCCGACGCGCCGATCGAGGGCGGCTCCGCGAGCAGCGGCGACCGTCACGTACTCGTGATCGATCGCGACGACTGGAAGCTCTACGAGTTGTTCTCGGCGTTTCCGGTCCCGAGCTCGAGCGGCTGGACCGCGGGCTCCGGAGCGATCTTCGATCTCTCGTCCGACGCGCTGCGGCCAGCAGGCTGGACCTCGGCCGACGCGGCTGGCCTGCCAATCTTCCCGGGTCTCGTGCGGTATGACGAGGTGGTGGAGCGGGGCGAGATCCGCCACGCCCTGCGCTTCACCGTGGTTCACTCGCGCCGCGCCTACGTCAATCCCGCCCGCCACTGGGCAAGCTCCGACACGAGCGCCAGCCGGCCCCCGATGGGGATGCGCGTTCGGTTGAAGCAGAGCTACGACACCTCGGGTTTCCCACCGAGCGCCCGCGTCATCCTTCGGGCCCTGCAGACCTACGGCATGATCGTCGCCGACAACGGAGGGGACTGGTTCATCTCGGGCGCGCCCGACGCGCGCTGGAACGATGGCGAGTTGAACACGCTCAAGACTGTGCCGGGCAGCGCGTTCGAGGTGGTCGCGATGGGGACGATAGTGACGCCCTGACTCTACCCCCGGAAGTAGAGGTAGGCCGCGAGGATCAGGAGCAGCACCACGCCCGAGGCGAGCACGTCCCACCGGTCCCAGCTGCCACGGGACTGCGCGCGATCTTCCACCGTGACCGTCGAATACGTGAGGCCCGCCAGTTGCTCCGGGCTCGGCGGCGCCGTCGCGTAGCTCACCGCCACCATCACCACCACCGACACCACGAAGATGAAGAGGCTGTAGTACTGGAAGTAGAGATTGTTGACGATCCACAGGAACGAGCCCGGCGCGTACCCGTCGGCGAATCCGGGGAGGTGCAAGCTCACCGGCGTGTCCACGGCCAGGCGGAACACGCCGAGCACGAACCCCACGATCAACGCGGCGAGACATCCCTTGGAGTTCAGCCGCCGGTTGAAGATGCCGAACACAAAGACGGTAAAGATCGGGGGCGCGAGGTAGCCCTGGACTCCCTGGAGGTAGTCGTACAGGCCCCGAGCGCCCTGGATCACGGGAATCCACAGCAGGCTGATCACCACCATCGCGGCGGTCGCCGCGCGCCCCATCCACACCAGCTGATGTTGGGACGCCTGCGGCCGGAACTTCTGATAGAGGTCCATCGTGAATAGCGTGGACGACGCGTTGAAGGCGCCGGCCATCGAGCTCATGAGTGCCGCGAGCAGGCCGGCGACTACGACGCCGCGGACGCCCTCGGGCAGGAGGTACTTGACCATCAGAGGGAACGCCGCCTGCGCCGCCTGCGGGATGACGTGACCGTGCGCGTCCAGCATCGTGCCGAGCGCCGGCACTCGACCGGTCTTGGCGAGCGCCAGCGCGATCAGGCCGGGAATGATGAAGAGGAACACCGGCAACAGCTTCAAGTAGGCCGCGAAGATGCTGCCGCGGCGCGCGGTGCGCTCGTCCTTCGCCCCGAGCGCGCGCTGCACGATGTATTGGTCCGTACACCAGTACCACAAACCGATGATCGGCGCGCAGAACAACATGCCGAGCCACGGGTAGTTGCTGTTGAAGTACCACGCGATGCGGCCGGTCTCCTTCACGGGCGCCCACGTGCCCTCCATCCCCGCCGGCACCAGCGGCTTCCAGAGGTTGAACAGGTCGGGATCGAGCACGCGGCGCAGCTCGTGCCAGCCTCCGAGCTTCGCCAGCCCGAATAGAGTAAGCAACGCCGAGCCAATCACTAGAACGAACGTCTGCAGTGCGTCCGTATAGGCGACGGCGCGCATCCCACCCAGCACCGTATAGAGGCCCGTCAACAGCACGACGGCCACCGAGCCGATCCAGAAGCTGTTGAACGTGGTGCCGCCGACGCTCAACGCCACTTCGGGCAACAGCGTGGCGAACACGACCCCGCCGGCGAAGATGGCTACGGCGAACTTCGTGAGCACGTGTGCCGCGAGGGTGATGACCGAGAGCACCCACCGCGCGGTGGGCGAAAAGCGACGGCCTAGGAACTCCGGCATCGTGTACACGAGGGCGCGCGAATAGAACGGCACGAACACCCAGCCCAGGACGAGCAGGCACCAGGCGTGCAGCTCGTAGTGCGCCAGCGCCACGCCGCTCGTCGCGCCCGCGCCCGCGAGCCCCACCACGTGCTCCGAGCCGATGTTGGATGCGAAGATGGACGCGCCCACGAGGAACCAGCCGAGGTTGCGGCCCGCCAGGAAGTAATCGGCGGCGGTGTCCTTGTTCGTTCGGATCACCCACCAGGTGAGACCCAGCAGGAGGCCGAAGTACACCAGAATCATCACCCAATCCCAGCCGGCCACGTGCTCCCCTCGCGTTGTTCGGCGGGGACACTACATGTCACAGCGACGGTGTCAAGAAAGGGCGTTAGATGGATTCGCCATGGGGAGCCGTCCGTGCGGCCACCTGGCGCGCCCGGAACCGCTGGTAGATCGGCTGGTACTCGGCGTGCCCCTGCAGATCGGGGTCCGTCAACGGCGCTCGCGTCAGCGTGCACCGCACGGCGGCCCCGAGATCGGGGAACGCGCCCACCCCCACCGCCGCGAGCAGGGCCGCCCCGTATGCCGGGCCCTCTTCACGGTTGACCGACGTCACCGGCAGCCCGAAGACGTCCGCCTGGAGCCGGCGGATGAACGCGCTGCGCGCGCCGCCCCCGGTCAACAGCACGTGGGTCGGGGACAGTCCTAGCTCTTGCAGGATCGAGACGGAATCGCGCAGCGCGAAGCACACCCCCTCGAGCACCGCGCGCGTGAGGTGGGGGCGGGTGTGCGCGAGGCTCAGTCCGACGAAGGCGCCTCGCAGCGAGGCGTCTCGGTGGGGCGTGCGCTCCCCCTGCAGGTATGGGAGGAAGGTCACGCCGTCGGCGCCGGCGGGCGCCCTCGCCGCCTCCTCGATCAGACGCGCGTCGGGGTGGTCCGCGCCCGCGAGATCGCGCGCGAACTGGTCGCGGTACCAGGCGAATGCGCCGCCCGCGGTAAGGACCACACCCATCAGGTACCAGACGTCCGGAAGCACATGGCAGAAGGTATGCACTCGCAGCGCGGGATCTACTCGCGGCTGCGCCGTCGGCGCGAGCACGGTTCCGGAGGTGCCCCAGCTCGACACCACTTCCCCGGCCGTGATCGCGCCCACGCCAGCGGCGCCGCACGCGTTGTCCGCTCCGCCGCCCACGACGGGCGTGCCGGGAGCAAGACCCGTGAGCGCGGCTCCCTGCGGGTGGACCCGTCCGAGCACTTCCGACGATCCCCCGACCGCAGGCAGCAGGGCCAGCGGCAACCCAACGGACTCCAAGATCTCGCGACTCCAACGCAGCCGCGCCGGGTCGAACATCAACGTTCCGGAGGCGTCGGACGGCTCGGTGGCGAGCGTACCCGTCAGGCGGAACCGAATGAAATCCTTGGCGAGCAGCACGGTGGCCAACCGGGCGAAGGCGGCGGGCTCGTGGTTTCTCAGCCAGAGCACTTTCGGGAGCGTGAAGCCCTCCAGCGCCGGATTGCACACCCACTCGCGCAGCCGCGCCTCGCCCCCGGCCCCGGCCCGGCTCACGATCTCCCGGCATTCGGTCGTCGTGCGGCCGTCGCACCACAGCAGCGCCGGACGGATCACCGCTCCGCTCCGGTCCAGAAACACCGAGGAGTGCATTTGGCCCGAGATCCCGACGGCCGCGACCTCGGAGGCACGGCGTTGCGCGAGCACATCCCGCGTAGCCGCGATGCTCGCCTGCCACCACGCCTCGGGGTCCTGCTCCGCCCACCCCGGCCGCGGCGTGTCGAGGGAGAGCGCGGCGCTGGCCGTGGCCTCGACCGCTCCGGCCGGGCTGACCAAGACGGCCTTCACGCCGCTCGTGCCGACGTCCAGGCCGAGGAACAGAGCGTCCGCCACGCTCACCTCACACCTAGTAGCAGCTCCATCGTGAGCTGATCGAGCCGCTCGTAGGCGTACCCCTGGCGGCGGATCGACGGCAGGTCGAAGGTCTCTGCCATGAGCTGTCGGGCGCGTTCCTCACTAAAGGCGACACGGTCTGCTGGCCGGCCCCTTCCCCCCCCGCCCCGGTCGCGCAACTCGCCCAACAGCTGTTGGATCTCCGGATCCTCGTTGAAGCGGGTGACACGTGCCTTCAGGATCAGATACGTACGCATGCTGCCATGTGCGAAGTCCCAGACGCCGTCCTCGTCTTCCGTCCGGTAGGCGTGGCTGTCGAAGTGTCGCATGCCGGGCCAGCGCGCGTCCTCCAGCAGCTTCACGAGAAAGAACGCTCCCTTGGGGTCGTCGCTTCCGAACCGCAGATCCTGGTCGAACCGCCCCGGTTTCTGCCCGTTCAGGTCGATGTGGAACAGCTTGCCGGCTTCCAGCGCCTGGGCCACGCCGTGCGAAAAATCGAGCCCCGCCATTTGCTCGTGCGCCACCTCGGGGTTCAGGCCCACCATCTCGGGGTGGTCCAGCGTGTAGATGAACGCCAACATGTGGCCGGTGGTCGGCAGGAAGATGTCCCCGCGCGGCTCGTTGGGTTTGGCCTCGAGCGCGAACGTCATGTCGTAGCCGCGGGACTGCACGTACTCGCACAGGAAATTGAGGGCCTCGCGGTACCAGCCGAGCGCCGTGCGTGGGTCCTTGGCCGCGTTCGTTTCCACGCCTTCCCGTCCGCCCCAGCAGACGTAGGTGGTGGCGCCCAGCTCGGCTCCCAGGTCGAGGGCGGCCATGGTCTTCTGCAGGGCGTACGAGCGTACCCGCGCGTCGTTGCTGGTGAACGCGCCGTCACGGAAGGCTGGGTCGGAGAAGAGGTTCGTCGTCGCCATCGGGACTCGCAGTCCCGTGGCGTCCAGCGCCGCCTTGAACTCTCGCACCAGGCGATCGCGCTCACTGGGCGACGCGTCGTGCGGCACGAGGTCGTTGTCATGCAGATTCACGCCGTACGCGCCGAGCTCCGCCAGCTTATGAACCACCCGCGCGGGTGGGATGGCGGGCCGGACCGGCTCGCCGAACGGATCCCGGCCCGGGTTGCCGACGGTCCAGAGACCGAACGTGAAATGGTGCTCCGGCCGGGGTGTATAGGCGTCCTGTGTGGCTCGCGCACTCATGTGGTGGGTTCCTCGAATGGCCGGTTAGATTTGCCTAGAGCGTCGCGTCAGGGCGATACTGGGCTCCCTCCAGCGCGGTGTCAAACCGAGAAAACGGGCATGATCTGGGAACAGCGATGGCATCCGCTGCGGCGTGAGTGGGTCGTCGTGTCGTCCCACCGCAACGAGCGGCCCTGGCAGGGCGCGCGCGTGGCCGACGCCGCCAGCGCGCTGCCGCAGTACGTCCCGGACTGCTATCTGTGCCCGGGCAACATACGCAGCTCGGGCCGGCGGAACGACCGATACAGCGGCGTCTTCGTGTTCGACAACGATCACCCGTGCGTCAGCCCCGAGGCACCGACGGAGCTCGCGGCGCCACCGGGAATCTATCGGAACGGGCCCGCCAGCGGGTGTGCCCGCGTCGTATGCTTCACACCGCGGCACGATCTCACGCTCGCCCAGCTGCCGGCGGTGGAGATGGTGCGTCTCCTAGAGGTGCTGCAGGCGCAATACCGCGAGCTCGGCTCGCGCGACGAGGTCCGGCACGTGCTCGTGTTCGAGAACAAGGGGGAGGTCGTCGGCGTGAGCAACCCCCATCCCCACTGCCAGATCTACGCGACCAACTTCGTGTTCAAGACCATCGAGCTCGAGGCCGAGGCCCAGGCGGCGCATCTGGCAGAGCACGGGCGGTCGTTGTTCCAGGAGATCCTCGCCGCCGAGGAAGCGGATGGCCGGCGGCTCCTGGTGCGCCGCGACCAGGCGCTCTCCTTCATCCCCTATTTCGCTCGCTACCCGTACGAGACGTTCGTGGCGCCGCGGGCAACGCACCCCAGCCTCGCACACCTCTCGGCCGCCGAGCTCGCGGACTTCGCGGCCGTGCTGCGTGAGACGCTGATTCGCCTCGACAATCTGTGGCGCCTGTCGTTTCCGTACGTGATGGTGCTGCACCAGGCGCCTACGGACGGATCGCCCTACCCGGGGTTCCACTTCCACATTCAGATACATCCGCCGCTGCGCAAGCCGGGTCTCCTCAAGCACCTCGCCGGCCCGGAGATCGGCGGCGGGAACTTTCTGAACGACGCTGCCCCGGAGGAGAAGGCGGCCGAGCTCCAGGCGGTCGCGAACGTGCACTATACGCAGGCCGGCTGAGGTGGCGGACGCCGCGCGCCTGCTCGAGCCCATCCTCGCGCTCCACGATGGCGTCCGGAGCGCGGTGGTGGACGCCTGCACTCGGCAGGCTGCGGAGCAGCTCGCCGCCGTGGCTTCCGAAGTGGCAGGGGGGGGCAGCGCGGGCGACACGATCTACGCCATCGACCGGGTGGCCGAGGAAATCTTCGTGCAGGGCCTCGCCGAGCTCGCTCGCGCGGAGCCGCTGTGTCTGGTGGCCGAAGGACTCCCCGGCGACGTCCTGGTCCTGCCGCGCGGGGCGCGGGAGCAGGATTGCCGCTGGCGGCTGCTGGTCGACCCGATCGACGGCACGCGCGGACTGATGTATCAGAAGCGCAGCGCCTGGATTCTCACCGGAATCGCGCCGAACCGCGGTGCCGAGACGCGCTTGCGTGACATCGTGCTCGCCGTGCAGACCGAGATTCCGCTGGTCAAGCAGCATCTTGCGGATCAACTCTGGGCACTCCGCGGGCGGGGGATCGAGGCGCGGCGGTTCAATCGCCTTTCCGGCGCGCGGGAGCCGGTCACGCTCCGACCCTCGCGGGCGGACACCATCGCGCACGGTTTCGCGACCGTCGTGCGATTCTTCCCCGGAGCCCGGGACACGCTGGCGGCCATCGACGATGAGGTCGCCCAAGCGCTGGTCCCCGCGGCCCCAGGGAGGGCCGCCTGCTTCGAAGACCAATACGCCTCGACCGGCGGCGAGCTGTACGAATTGATGGCAGGTCACGACCGGCTGGTGGCAGACCTCCGCCCCCTGGTCCAGTCCGTCCGCGCCGCTCAGGGGCTGCCCCTGGGGCTGTGTTGCCACCCCTACGACCTCTGCAGCGCGCTCATCGCCGAGGAAGCGGGCGTGATCCTCCGGGACCCCAGTGGAGCTCCGGTAGATGCACCGTTCGAGCTGGCTGCTGACGTGGCGTGGGTCGGGTACGCGAACGAGCGCCTCCGCGCCCTGGTCGAGCCGGTGTTGCAAGGGGCGTTGCGGCGGCGCGGCCTGCTGTCGCGCGAGGATCGCGAGTGAACTCGCGGCTCGGCACCTGCCCGTAAACGGGCCTGGAGCCGCCGCTTCAGCGGCAGATGCCGAGCCGCGGCTTCAGCCGCGCTCAAAAAACGGGCGCCACCAATGGGTAGGACCCGCTCATCAACGACATCCAGCAGCGTACCCGCGATGATTCCTCTGCGGAGCCTCTCGAACGTCCGTACCGCAGGGGATCTAGTCTGGTTCCAGCCCGCCCTCCACCGCCTGCGAGCTTTGCGACACGAGTCGGACCCCCGCCTGCATGCGTTCTTGTCAGCTGACTCCCCCGTCTACATCGCTCGGGCACCGGGGCGACTCGACGTCATGGGCGGAATCGCTGATTACAGCGGCGCCCGCGTGCTCGAGCTGCCGCTCGAATGCTCGACCGCCGCGGTCTTGCAACGCCAGGATTCGCCGCGCTGCGACATCGCGACGCGGCGCGGGGCCCGGTGGCAGTTCTTCAGCGTCCCGCTGCCTTCGCTCCTGGAACGCGATGGATCGCTCGGCACGCCGGCAGGGCTCGCCGCTTGGTTCGCGGGACGCGACACCGACCGGTGGGCGAGTTATGTCGTGGGCATCGTCCAGCACTGCCTGGCACGCGCCGCTGGACGATCGCTGCCGGCGGGCCTCCGGCTGCTCATCGATTCGAGCGTGCCGGAAGGTCGGGGCGTCGCGTCGTCCGCGGCGCTCGAAGTCGCCGCCGGGGCGGTCGTCGCCGCTAGCTGCGACAGCCCGATGCCCGCAGTGGAGCTGGCGGCGGCGTGCCAGGCGGTGGAAAACCACGTGGTCGGGGCACCGTGCGGGATCATGGATCAGATGACCAGTGCTTGCGGGCAGCGCGATCGGCTGCTCCGGCTGCGCTGCCAACCGGGGACAATCGAGGGGTACGTCGACATCCCCGAGGGATATCGGTTCTACGGCATCGATTCCGGCATCAGTCACGCGGTCGCTGGAGCGGACTACGGGACGGTTCGTACGGCGGCGTTCATGGGCTACCGCATGATCGCCGCCGCAGCGGCGTTGCCCGCGGTGCGCGATGGGACACGGGTGCGCGTCGAGGACCCGCGCTGGGGAGGGTACCTCGCAAATCTCACGCAGCCCGAGTTCGCGGCGGTCAGCAGCGCCTTACCGGAGGAGATGTCCGGGGCGGAATTCCTGGAGCGCTACGACGGGCTGACCGACACGGCCACCCAAGTCCGCCCCGAGCGCCGCTACCCCGTCCGATCGGCCACGGAGCACCCCATCCGCGAACACGAGCGCGTGGAGCGCTTCGGCGGGTTGCTCGGCGTGCTGGCGGAGCAGCCGCACGCCGCGGTCGAGCTGGGCCGCCTCATGGACGAGTCCCACAACAGCTACGGCGCTTGTGGCCTCGGCAGCGACGGCACCGATCGGCTGGTGGACCTGGTCGCCGCCGAGGGGCCGGAGCACGGACTGTTCGGCGCGAAGATCACGGGTGGGGGGAGCGGCGGCACAGTGGCCATCCTCGGCACCAACGAGGCGGAGGCGCTGGTGCGCGACGTGGCGGCTCGGTACCACGCCGAGACCGGCCGGGACACGGCCGTCTTCCGGGACTCCGGGCCGGGAGCGGCGGAGACCGGCGTGCTGCTGCTCGAGCCCGACGAGCTGGCGAGCGACCGCTGGTGAGCCTCAGGGACGCGTGCCCAACGCGATGCGAACCACGGCGGGCGCGAGCCCGTCGGCCTCGGCCGTCAGCGTAGCCGTCCCCTCCCGTTCGCCCGCGCGGACGATCACGAGGGCCTTCCCGTTGAACAGCCGCACTCGGTCGGCCTTGAACGACGCGTGGCTGACCTGGTCACCGTTGTCCACGCCCGCGATCGCTCCATCGCCCGCCAGCCGGAACCGGATCAGGTGATCCGCGGTCGGCACCGGTACGCCGGCGCGGTCCAGCACACTCACCGTGACGAACGAGAGGTCGCTCCCGTCGGCACGGAGGGCCGAGCGGTCGGGGGCGAGCGTGATGCGCGCGGGCGCACCGGCCGTTTTCACCTCCTGGGTCGCTATCATCTGCCTGCCCTTGCGCGCCACCGCCCGCAGCGTTCCCGGCGCGTACGCGACGCGCCACATCAGGTGGGATACATCACCCGGCTTCCGCTTCACGCCGAGCGAGGCGCCGTTCAGAAACAGTTCGGCTTCATCCCCGTTGGTGTAGGCCCACACGTCGATGCTGTCGCCCGCCGTCCAGTTCCAGTGTGGGAACACGTGCAGCATCGGCCGATCCGTCCACTCGCTCTGGTACAGGTAGAACGGATCCTTTGGGAAACCCGCCAGATCGACAACGCCGAAATAGGAGCTGCGCGCAGGCCACTCGTACGGCGTGGGCTCGCCCAGGTAGTCGATCCCGGACCAGATGAACATCCCCGAAATGAATGGATACCGCTCGAACAGACGCAGCGATTCTTCGTGCAGCGAGCCCCAGAATGCCTTCCGGTTGTCGTACGACGAGAGTTGGTAGCTCTTATTGGGCTGCGGTCCGTGATCCTTCACGTACGGCGTTTCGTAGCTGGCCACGCTGTCGGAGGGCTGCTCATAGAAGCCGCGGCTGTTGAGGGCCGACATCGCCTCCGTGATGATGAGCTTCGCGCCCGGGAACTGCGCCGGAAGATTGGGCCAGGCCTCGTGGTGGTAGTTGTGGCCGAGCAGGTCGAGGGCGCCGGCATGAAACATCGGGTTTGCCGGACTGCCGTTGTTGTTCGCTGACGTAATGGGCCGTGTGGGGTCGAGGCGTCGCACGATCCCGGCGAGCTCACGCGCAATTGGAATCGCAGTGGTGTCGTCGTTGGTCCACTGCTCCATGACCTCGTTCCCGATGCTCCAGATGAACACGCTGGGATGGTTCCGGTCGCGCTGCACCATGTCCGACAGGTCCCGCACGTGCCACGCGTCCCAGTCCAGGTGATAGTCGTACTTGGTCTTCTCCTTCTTCCACATGTCGAAGGCCTCGTCCAGCACGATGAAGCCCATGCGGTCGGTGAGATCGAGCAGCTCGGGGGCGGGCGGGTTGTGCGACGTACGGAGCGCGTTGACGCCCATGTCCCGCATGATCTGCAGCTGCCGCTCGAGTGCGCGGGTGTTCACCGCGGCGCCCAGGGCCCCGAGGTCGTGGTGTAGGCACACGCCCCGGATTTTCAGCTGCTTACCATTGAGGATGAATCCCCGGTCGGGATCGAACGCGAACGTCCGCACTCCGAACGGCGTGCTGTAGTCGTCGCACGGCCTCCCGCTGCACAGCACTCGCGACACCGCGCGGTACAGGTACGGTCGTTCGAGCGACCACAGCGCCGGGCTCCTGATGACCAGGTCCTGCGCGATGTCCGTGACGGAGTCGCGCGGCACGCGGGCCTCTGCCGATGCCGCCGCCACCTCCTTCCCGGCGGCGTCGTACAGGACCGTCCGCAGCGTGATCGGCTGGTCGGCCTGCGACGCGTTGCGCACGGTCGTCCGGATCGTCACCCGGGCCGAGGCTGCGGTGACCTCGGGCGCGGTAACGTAGCTGCCCCAATGGTCGACGTGCACCGGGTCCGTCGTGACGAGGCGGACGTGACGGTAAATCCCGGAGCCCGAGTACCAGCGCGAGTTGGGCTGCTGTGAGTTGTCCACCCGCACCGCAATCACGTTGCCGGCCCGACCGTAGCGGAGGTGCGGCCGCAGCCCGTAGCTGAAGGAGCTGTACCCGTACGGCCGTTTCCCCAGGTAATGCCCGTTGATCCAGGCTTCGCTGTTGCGGTAGACGCCATCGAACTCGACGAACACCAGCCTGCCTGTGTCCCGCTCGGCGACGGAGAAGGTCTTGCGGTACCACCCCACGCCGCCGGGCAGCGCCCCGCCGCCGGCTCCGGCGGGGTTCGTGTCGCTGAACTCTCCCTCGATGCTCCAATCGTGCGGCAGATTCAGGGTGCGCCAGCCGGAATCGTCGAACGTCCCTTCCTGAGCGCCGGGGACGTCGCCCAGGTGGAAGCGCCAAGCGCGGTCGAAGGGGAGAGTCGCGCGCTCGCGCTGTGCCGCCGCCGGCGTGTACGGGGCGACGAGCAGCGCGAGGAGCGTGACGACCGCGCCGGCTACGCTCACGGCCGGGCCACCACTCTGACCGTCCGCCTGAGCCGGAGGTCGGCGGCGGAGGAGGCCACGGCGATTTCCACCGGCTCGTCCTCGACCACCCACCGGTGCGAGTCGGGGTTCCAGTACGCGAGCGATGCCGCCACGAGGGGAAACTGCACGGTGCGGGTCTCGCGGGGCCGGAGCGTGACGCGCCGGTAGCCCCGGAGATCCTCCCGCGGTCGCGTGACCCTCGAGCCAAGATGCCGCACGTACAGCTGCACGACTTCATCGCCTTCCCGCTGACCGGTATTCGTCACGTCGACACGGACGGTAAGGGTGTCATCGGCTCTTAGAGTTCTCGCGCTCGTGCGCAGCTGCTTGTACGCGAAGCTGGTATAGCTCAAACCGTAGCCGAACGGGTACAACGGCGTGCCCTTGAAGAATCGATAGGTCCGGCCTTCCATGCGGTAGTCGTCGAACGGCGGCAGGTCGTCGACGCTCTTGTAGAACGTGACGGGCAGCCGGCCGCCCGGATTGTAGTCGCCGAACAACACGTCCGCGATCGCGGTTCCGGCCGCCTGACCGGGATACCACGCCTCGACGATCGCCGGGACGTGCTGCTGCGCCCAGCTGACCGCTAGGGCGCTGCCGTTCAGCAGGACCAGGACGGTGGGCTTGCCGACCGCCACGATGCGCTCCAGCAGGCGCTCCTGCGCCGCCGGCAGATCGATCCGCGTGCGGTCGCCGCCCCGGAAGCCCTCGAGCTCGACCCGCATCTCCTCGCCTTCCAGGCGCGCCGTCAGTCCGAGGAAGAGCACGACGGCGTCCGCCTGCCGTGCCGCCTTCACCGCCTCGACGGCGAGCGTCTCGGCCGGGACCGAGGGGCCATCCGTCCCGGGGAACCCGTCGGCCAGGTCCGCCCCGCGGGCGTAGAGCACGCGCGTTCCCCTCCCGACCGCCTCGCGGATACCGCGCAACGGGCTCACGGGGTCCGCCGGCATGCCGTTGTAGTTGCCAAGCAGCATGCGCCACTGATCGGCATTCGGCCCGAGGACGGCGAGGGTGGCGAGGTCCTTCCGTAGCGGGAGCACGCCGCCCGCGTTCTTCAACAGGACGATGGACTCCCGCGCGACCCGCCGAGCCAGCTCCCGATGCGCCGGCCGGTCGAGCACGCCATAAGGGATCTGCGCCCAGCGCACCCGATCCGGTGAGTCGAACATGCCCAGCTTGAAGCGCGCCAGGAACAATCGCTTGACGGCCGTGCCGATCTCCTGCTCGGTGATCAGTCCCTGCTTGACTGCATCGACGAGGTTCGTATAGACGCGTCCGCACTCGAGATCGGTGCCCGTCTTCACGGCGAGGGCCGCTGCCTCGGCGCCCGTGGCGACGACCGTGTGGCGCAGATAGATGTCGTCGATGGCGCCGCAGTCGGACACGACGTAGCCCGAGAAGCCCCACTCGCCCCGGAGGATGACCTCGAGCAGCATGTCGCTGCCGCAGGCAGCCTTGCCCTCCACCCGGTTGTAGGCACACATCAGCGAGTAGGCGCCGCCCTCGCGGATGCCCGCCGCGAAATGCGGCAAGTAGCTTTCGCGCAGGTCGCGCTCGCTCACGACCGCGTCGAACGAGTGTCGCTCCGGCTCGGGGCCCGAGTGCACGGCGAAGTGCTTCACGGTGGCCACGGTCTTGAGGTATTTCGGATCGTCGCCCTGCATCCCGCGGATGAACTGCACCGCGAGCCGGCCGGTGAGGAACGGATCCTCCCCGTAGGTCTCCTGACCCCTGCCCCAGCGTGGATCGCGAAACAGGTTGATGTTGGGGGACCAGAAGGTGAGGCCCTGATACCGCTGGCGCGACCCCGCGCGCACGTACTCATGGTGCTTCGCGCGGGCCTCATCCGAGATGACGGTTGCCATCTGGAAAATCAGCGAGTCGTCCCAGGTGGCGGCGAGGCCGATCGCCTGGGGAAACGACGTCGCGAGACCGGACCGGGCGACGCCGTGTAACGCCTCATTCCACCAGTTGTATTCCGGAATCCCCAGCCGCTCGATCGCCGGCGCGACGTCCTTCATCTGCGACACCTTCTCTTCGAGCGTCATGCGGCCCACCAGGTCGTTCACACGTCGCTCGAAGGGGAGGTCCTGGTTCAGGTAATCGGGCGTTTGGGCCGGCAGTGCGCCGGCGATCGAGCCCCACAGCAGCACCCCGGCGGGCAGGCCGCGACGCATTATGCGCTGGTGGCTGCCGGCCCGCGGCGTAGGGCCAACATCCAGCTCGTCCCCACCGCGCAGCGATTCGCCGCGTGCGCGACGCTTCTTCCCAGCGTGCCGAGGGCATCGCTCCGCAACCCGAACGGCACGCTCCACGCGTCCCACCAGTAGACCGGGACCCGTGGGACGCGCAGTCCTGAGCCGTTGGCGTGCACTCCCCCGAAGCCGAGCTCGTATCCCGCGGCGCGAGCGAGGCGCTCGATGCGCTCGTCCGCTGCCCCGAACGGATACGCGATCGCGCGGCCCGCCGCGGCCCCCAGACGCCGCACCAGCGCGTCGCGGGAGCGACCCAGCTCCTGGGCTGCGCGGGCGTCGCCCAGCCACGTGAGGCGCGCGTGTGAGGCCGTATGGGAGGCAAAGTCGAACCCGCGGGCGCGCCATTCCTCGACCGTACGCCAGTCGAGGTGCGGCAACCGGCGCCACGTGTAGCGCACGTCCCAGGTGTTGGTGGCACCGACGTGATCCGTGACCAGGAATGTTGTGGCGGTGAAGCCCAGCCTTGCGAGGACGGGGTAGGCATGGGCTGCGAGGCTGGCGTAGCCGTCGTCGAACGTGAGCAGAAACTCGTTGCCCGACGGCGCGGCGGCACGTCGCACGGCGGACGCGAACTGGTCCAGCGTCTGGGTTCGCCACCCCGCCCGGGCGAGCGCCGCCATCTGCCGCTCGAACACTCCACGAGCGACGCGCGTCACGCCCAGCTCGAGCGGTCCGCCGATGCGGTGATAGCACAGTACCGGTGTGCGGGTCACCCCACGCCCCCCGCGCCTCCCCCCCCGGCCGACCGAGTCACAACCTCCAGTGCCGCGGCGGCGTCGGGCCAGCGCGCGGCGGGCTCCTCCGCGAGGCAGCGGCGTGCCAACGCGGCGAGCCAGGGTGGCAGGGCCCGCACCTCTTCCAGTCCCTCCGCCCCCCCCGCCGGAGGCCGGCCGGTCAGCATTTCGTGCAGCAGCACGCCCACCGCGAACATGTCGTCGCGCGGCCCGCCCGGCGATCCGTCGTCGCGGCGTTCGGGCGCGAGGTAGGCCGGTGCGCACAATGCCGCGCGCACGGCGCCGGGGGGGGAAGCGCCGCCCGACAGGCTCCGCTCGAGCGCATCTACGACGCCGGCGTCCGCGACGCGGGCCCGTCCACCGGCGAGCAATACATTCTCCGGCTTCAGGTCACCGTGGGCGATGGTGGCGTGGTGCGCGTGGGCGAGGGCGGTCAGGACGTCGCGCAGAATCTCCACGGCCCGGCGCAGCGGCAGCTCGCCGTGGTTGGTGAGCCACGCCCGCAGGGTCGTGCCCTCGACGAAGCGGCGCGTGTGATACACCACCGCCCCGGCCCGGCCCGCGCCCCGCGGAGCGACGATCGCCGCGTGTCCCAGCCGGTCGGCCAGCAGCACGACCTCCCGCTCGAATGCACGCGCATCCACGGCAAGCGAGAGCTCGGCCGGCAGCACCTTGACCAGGAGCTCGGGGGCGGCGGGTGTGCCCACCGCGACGAACAGGCGGCAGTTGCCGACGGGACGCACTTCGCGCTCGATCCGATAGATCGGGCCGAGCGCGGCTTCGAGCGCCGCGCGTAGCTCGGACATGGGCTCCGTTGAGGGGCAGCAAGCTTGCGGCGCGCGTCCCGGGGTGTCAAGCAGTGCGCGCGCGCGGCTACGCCAGCTGTATTTCGGGAGGAACCTCGGGATTCATCAACGAGGCGCCGCCATCCGCATAAATCACCTGTCCCGTGATCCAACTCGCCTGCTCCGAACAGAAGAGCGTCACGACGTTGCCGACATCTTCCGGCGTTCCCAGGCGCCCCATAGGCGTCCACCCGCGCACATGCCAATTCCTGATGAGATCCTGAGCCTGAGGTGGCAGTGTGTTCAAGACGCTGTTCTCCGTCCACCCGGGGCTGATGGCGTTCACGGTGATACCACGCTTGGCGAGCGCCACCGCGAAGTAACGCACCAATGACTCGAGCGCCGCCTTGGCGGATCCCATCCCGACCCACGGTTGCAGCCCGCCCGTGCGGCTCCCCTCCGCATAGGTGACCGTGAGGATTCTCCCACCGTTCCCCATCAGGGGAACGGCTTCGCGCACCCCGACCAGGAATGCCTTCGCCTGGGAATCGAACGCCGTGTCCCACTGCTCCAGGGTGATGTCCATCGGCGCCTGGAAAAACGTCGGGACCTCAGGTCGGGCGTTGCTTACGAAGATGTCGAGCTTCTTGAATTGCGTCTGGACCTTGCCGAACATCTGCTTGATCTGGTCCGGTCGCGACACATCGGCCTGCACGACGAAACCGTCGGAACCGCGCTTGCGCACTTCGGCCAGTGTGTCGTTGGCGGCACGCTCGTTCTGGTAGTAGTGGACAGCGATCTTGACACGCTGCTCCGCCAGCTTCAACGCGACTCCTCGACCGATGCCGCGGGAGCTGCCGGTGATCAGGGCGTACTTCCCCTCGGGGGGCATGTCGACCTCCTGTGGAGCGCGGCGCACAGACCGAGCCTAGGCCGTGCTTAAGCTGCCGGCCTTTCGTGGCGGGCGCAATGCGCTCTGCCAGCCAGCCCGGCCCCCACCCGGCCGGGCTGCCTGACGTGGCGTCACTGCCCTTTCTTTTCCCCGACGAGCGTGGCGACCAGCGCCACCAGTGTGTCGGCCTCAAACGGCTTCGCGAGAAACCGATCCGCCCCGAGCGCCACGGCGTGCCCCGCCACGTCGAGCGACGCAGTGCTGGGTGCTCCGGACATCGCGACGATCTTCACGGCGGGCGATTGGCGGCGCAGCTGGTCGATGGTCTGCAGCCCACCCTGGCCGGGCATAAAGATGTCCACGATCACGACGTCGGCGGCGCGTTGCTGGTGCGCGCGGATCCCCGCGTCGCCCTCGCCCGCCTGCCGTACGTCGTGGCCGGCGCGCTCGAGGTACTTCGCCAGGGTTTGCCGCAGCGACACGTCGTCGTCGATGATCAGGACTCGGGCCATGTCTCCTCCTCCGCCGCGCCACGTGAGACGCTCACGAGCCGCCGGGGTCATCCGCCGAGGGCCCGTAGATGGCGGGCACCTTGCCACCCATCGGGCGCAGGTACGTGGTCAGCTGTCCACGGTGATGCACGGAATCGAACAGCCACCCCCACACGAAGTTCTCGATCGTGTCCTCCCACGGCGGCGCGCCTTCCATGACGAGCCGTCCTTTCTTCGTCCACCCCTTGTCGTCGAGCCGCTCGAGCCGCTGATTCACGGCGTTCGCGCTCTTCTCGTAGGCTGTCACGATGTCCGCGATGCTCGGGGCCGGTGCCTTCGGGTCCTGCCACTGCACCGTGCCCGTCTCGAGCAGGGTGAGCAGCGCCGCTTCCGAGGCAGCGAGCATGGCGGCGAGTTCGCCAGCGGTGCGCGACTGGGGGGCCGGTCGATAGTCCCGCTTGGCCTGCGGCACGGCCTTGAGCACCTTCGTGAACGTGGGGATCTCCGCCTTGCGGCGGGTGAGGCAGAATTCGCGGGTAGACATGGGACCACCTCAGTAAGTAGGGACCCCGAATATATCCCGAAGCCGGTTGCGTCGCCAGACTACAACGATTGCCCTGCGGTAGCGCCTTGTCACGCCCCCTCGCTCGTCACACTTTCAGGCGTGCACCGGCGAACCTTCGTCCACGCCATGGGCGCGTCGCTCGCGAGCGGACCGTGGGCGGCGCGCATCGTTCACTCCGCTCGCCGCCTCAACCGTATCGGGCTCGAGCTGTTTTCGGTACGCGACGCGATGGGCCGGGACCCCGAGCGCACCCTCGCCGCGGTGCGCGCCATAGGGTACAGCGACGTCGAGCTGCTCTGGTCGTTCGGTAACTTCGGCCGCACGACGGAGCAAGTCCGGGCCACCCTCGATCGCGAAGGATTGCGCGCGCCCTCGGCTCACATCTCGCCGATCGCGCTGTTCGTCGGGTGGGAGCGGAGTCTCGATATCGCCCACCGGCTGGGGCACGAGTACCTGATCGTGCCCAGCTTCACGGGGGAAACCTCGCGCTCGCTCGACGACTGGCGGGAGTGGGCCGATCGTTTCAACACCGCCGGGGCTGCCGCGCGGCGCGCGGGCATCTGGCTTGCTTTCCACAACGAGTCGGACCACATGACGCCGATCGACGGCATGGTGCCGTACGACGTGTTCGTGGCGCGAACCGACCCGAGCGTCGTCCGCCTCCAGCTCGACGTCGGCAACATGGTGATGGGGGGCGGCGATCCGTTCGCCTATCTCCAGCGCTACCGCGACCGTTATTGGAGCTTCCACCTGAAGGACGTCGTCGCCGATCGCTCGCGCGACACCGAGCTCGGCACCGGCACGCTCGATTTCCGACGCCTGCTGGCGGCCGTGCCGGACATCGATCGCAAGCCGTGCTACGTCGAGCAGGAGGGGGCTACCGATCCGCTGGCCAGCGCCAAGCGGGACTACGAGTTTCTCGGCAAGCTGGAGTTCTAGCGCCGTTCGCTCTGCCCTTTGCAGAGTCCGCGCTCAAACCTGAAGAGATCCTCCGCTTATCTTACAACTCTTCACCCTGACGGAGCATCGATGAGCCGCTGCCCCTGGAGCTCGGTTCCGCTAACTGCTCTGGCGCTCCTCGTAGTCGGCTGCGGTCGGGAGGCGCGGCAGGGCGCCGCGACCGCCCGCGCCGACTCGGCCACCACGACCCCGGCCGGCCCCGCTGATTTCCGCGCCCCCGGAAGTGCCGCTATGGCGGCGCGGGCTCCGGCGACGTTCCGCGCCCGCTTCGAGACCAGCAAGGGGGCCTTCGTAATCGAGGTCCAGCGCGATTGGGCCCCACTCGGCGCCGATCGGTTCTACAACCTCGTGAAGAGCGGCTATTACGACGGCGTGCGGTTTTTCCGAGTGATCCCAGGATTCATGGCGCAGTTCGGCATCCATGGCGATCCGCAGGTATCCGCCGTGTGGCGCGACGCGCGGATCCCGGACGACCCGGTGCGACAGGGGAATGCGCGCGGCATGGTGAGCTTCGCGACCGCCGGTCCGGGCACGCGTACCACGCAGCTCTTCATCAACTACCGCGACAACAGCCAGCTCGACGGCATGGGGTTCGCCCCGTTCGGCCGGGTGGCCGAGGGCATGGAGGTGGTGGACCGGTTGTACGGGGGATACGGCGAAGGCGCGCCGGGCGGCCGTGGCCCCGAGCAGGGCCGCATCCAGGCCGAAGGGAACGCCTACCTCGAGCGCGCGTTCCCCGAGCTGGACCAGGTCAGGCGAGCGACGATCGTCGCGCCGTAGAACATCAGTTGAAAGCGCGGCTACCGCGCGAGCGGGTCGGGGCGCAGCTGGAATCTTAGCACTTTGCTCGTCGTCCCCTTTCCTCCTTCCATGTGAAACGGTGCGCGGGTGCTCACGGTCGCCCACAGCTCCTTGCCCTTCCACCCGGCGGTGGAATCGTCGATGCGGCCGTCCATCCACTTGGTATAGAACCCGAGCGGATACGGGACGCGCAGGACCACCCATTTCCCATCTTGTAAAACCAGCAACCCTTCGGACCCGTTGCCGGTGTTGATCGGCACGTTCTTGCCGAGGCCGAGCACGCCGAACTGATCGACCCAGGTGTAGTAGCTGGCTTCCGCGCTGCCCCGATCCGTCACCCCCTGGAGCTGTGGCAGCGGCTCGGGATAGAAGGTCCACCCCTCGGGACAATGTTGGCCCGTCGCGGTCGGTCCGTTGAGCGGTCCCTTGCATTTGCGGCGATCGAAGCTGGCCAGATGCCCGCTCGCGAGTGCCGTCCAATAGACGCCATTCCGATCCACGTCGCCGCCGCGGGGGGAGAACCCCTCGACCGGCACACCGGACCGGTCGAGCGGGAGCTCGTACAACTCCGCGAGTGCCGTCTCCGGCGGGTTCGAGCCGGGAACGAGCCGGATGACGGCGCCCGGGAACCCCAACACCGATCCCCAGACGGAGCCGTCCGGTGCCGGGGCGACGGCGTACAAACCGCCGCCAATCCGCTTGTCCTTGGCGGGATCGACGGGTTGGTCGGGCTCGACGTATGCGTCCCGCTTGCCGTTGCCGTTCGCGTCGAGGATCAACGCGGTCCAGCCCTGCGATGTCTCCTCGTCGCCCGTCTCGTCGAACAGCTTCGTGTTCAGCCACCCCACTACGGGGCCGCCCCCCGACGTCCACAGCGTGCGGTTGGCATCCTCCGCGAACATCAGGTGGTGCGTGCTGAAGCAGGTGCCGATGTGGGTGAGCTTCCGGGTCTTGGGATCATACATGGCGAGGTGGCGCCCCGCCCGAGTGAGCGGGAACAACTTCGCGGAGGGATGACTTGACCCCGCCTTGCAGAACGCCGGGTTGTCGGGCGGACGCACGGTGGAGGTGAGCCAGACGCGGCCCCGCTCGTCGAACATCGGATTGTGCACGTTATTCTTACTGGTCCACAGCACCGCGGTGCCCCAGTAGCGCGAGGCTTGAGTCGGCGGCCCCGCGGCCGGCTCGGTGTTGGGATCGCGCACTGTCAGCGGGACCCGGCTCGTGGCGTTGCGCACCGGGTCCAGCACCGGGAGGTAGTCGGCGCTCAACTCGAGAGCCCCGTAGATTGAGCCGTTGGCGTTGAGCGTGGGGTTGCGGCGGTCGGTCGAGACCTCGTCGTGCAGGTACGCCTTCGGATCGGCCCAGTCCCATTCGGTGATGACCACGTTGCGCTCGATGCCCTGTGGCCGGGGCGGGGTTGGCGGGACGGCACCGCCGGCGATCCGATCCGTCCAGTCGGCGAACATCGCCAGCGCGCGCTTGGCGCCGAGCTGGCTGACGGTGCCGATCATCTGGCCCCCGGCCTGTCCTGACTGCAGCCGCCGCAGCCACGCCGCCGTGGAAGACTCGAATGTGCCCAGAGCCTTGGGGATTTCCCGCGTCCCCAGGCTGCCCAGCTGGTGACACGCCCAGCAGCCGCCCGACTTGAGGATCCTGATCCACTCGGCCTGGCTCCTCACGTTGGGCGACGCGCCGCCGTTCCCGTCGGCCCCGGTGGGCCCGAACTCGCTCTTCGCCGGCACGCGGATCAGGGAGAACCAGTAACCGGCTGGGTAATAGTGCGCGGCCGCGCGGGCGTCGGGCGCCACGACCGCGGTGAGGTTAAGGGTCCTTCCGGGCGTAGCGCGCACCGCGCGCGAGTCCACCAGCCCGTAGCCGCGCACCCACACGCGGTACGTCGCCTTGGGGAGATCGGGCAGCAGGTAGCGCCCCTGGTCGTCCGTGACCACGATTTTGACGAACTTGGTGGCGAGCTCGCTCGTCTCCGCGATCACCCACACTCCCGCTTCGGGCCCGCTCGGGCCGGTGACCACTCCGCCAATCGTGTCGCCGTCGCTGCGGGCGGCTGGCTCGGGCGGCTGGTGGACGGGCGTTCGGGTTCGGGGGACGGTCGAGAATGCGGCCAGACCGACCACCATCACGGCAACGTATGAAGCTGTGTGCGTTCTCATGTTCCCCTCAGTTCACCCCCACCCTTCCCTGCACCGACCCGATCAGTTTTGCAGAATCGTACCCGACGCCGTCCTTGAACACGAGGGTGACGTTTCGGATGACCGACGGCTCGGCGACCAGGTCGCCGTGCAGCAGCACGAGATCGGCGAGCTTGCCGCGCTCGACCGTTCCCAGGCGGTTGTCGACGCCCAAGATTCTCGCTCCGTTCGCGGTCATGATGCGCACCGCCTGTGCCGGCGTGAAGCCCGCCTCGATGAACAGTTCGTAGTTGCGCTGGTCGCCGAATCCCGCCAACGCGCCGCCGATGCCGGTCGGGTCCACGCCCGCGGCGAGGAGTCCTCCGCCTTCGACGAACGCCTTCTCGAACGCCATCGCGCTCTGAAGGCCTTGTTGCGTCACCGGCCCGTGGCCGGTCGAGTCAATCTCGTCCCGGATCCTCGTGTAGCTCGCGCGCACTTCGGGAGCCATCGCCTGAAGGACTCGGGCATCCTTGGTGGGGCGATGCGCCACGAACGGCTCGTACACGGCGAGGGTGGACGTCATCGAAACCCTGTGCTGCACCAGAGTCCGGATAGTGGCCTGGGCGACGTCCCCCCGAGGGTCCGATTGGTTGAGCCGGCCCAGCAGGGTGACAGGGCAGACGTCGGGCTGCTTTGTCGGATCGAAATCGGACGACGTGAGCATGCCGTGCTCGAGGTTGTCGATGCCGAGCGCCACGGCTTCTTGGAAGCTCACCGAGCAGAGGTGTCCGGTCACCTTGAGGCCCCGCTTGTGCGCCTCAGCGATGGCCGCGCCCAGCTCGGCGCGGCGGATGTCAGTGTACGCCTTTATCCACGTTGCCCCCTCCGAGGCCCAGTACGCGACAAACCGCCGGGCGGCCTCCGGTGAGCTCAGCACGGCCATGCTGCCGCCGCCCTGCGGCCCGGTGATGTAGGGCGCGGTGAGATGAATGCGCGGCCCTGGGGTGAGTCCTCGGTCGATCTGGTCCTTGAGGTTGATCTCGGCGTACGGCGCCCGACTCCCTGTGGTGCGGATGGTCGTCACCCCCGAGCCCAGGTACAGCCTCGGCCCAGTGTATGACATCTGCACGGCACGGCCGCCCGCGGCGGTATAGAAGAGATGGTCGTGCATCCCCACCAGTCCCGGGATTACCGTAGACCCACTCAAGTCCATCGCCCGAGCGCCCCCTGGGACCTGCACCGACGCCGCCGGCCCCACTTCGGCGATCCGGCCGTCGCGAATCACGATGGTCTGGTCCGGCTTGGGAGCGGCCCCCGTACCGTCCACGAGCAGCACGTGGGTGAGCGCTACGACGGCCGTATCCACCGCGACGTACTGGCGGACGTCAGCGGCGAGCGAGTCCGGGCGCTGCGCCGAGAGCGCGACGGGAGCGATCGCAACGAGAGCGAGTGGGACGAAAGCGGGGGGGGGACGCATGAGAGACTCCTCGCTATTCCACCGTGAAGGCCATCATCATCCCGGCCGACAGATGTTCAGCAATGTGGCAGTGCAGCATCCAGCGACCGGGGTTGGAAGTGTCGAGCAGAATATCCACCGTGGAACCGGCCGGCACCAGCACGGTGTCCTTCCACACGAGGTCGTCGTTCGGCACGCCGTTGACTGCCAGTACGAGGAACCGCTGGCCGTGTACGTGCATCGGATGCTGCATCCCGTGGAAGCTCAATCGCTCGTTGACGAGCCGGAGCTTCAGCGGTTCGCCCCGACGCAACCGCCAGTCGATGTCCATGTTCTCCCGGCCCGTGGCGGGGTCACGCAGAATCCAATGCACCTCCCGGCCGGTGGATGCCCAATTCATCATCGGCATCGTGCCGCTCCACTCGACGGGGGCGAAGTAGATCGAGTCGAGTTGCATCAGGCGCTGGGTTACCGGCGGGAGTCCTTGGGTCTTGAGCGTGAGGATGAGCGACTTGTCGGCGGGGCGGTCCAGGAACCGCCGGTACGCCTCGAGCTGATGAGTCGTCGTGCTGTCGCGGCGGAGCGCCGCGAAGCTCGCGGCCAGGTCGTCTCCGACCCGCTCCGGTGCGACCTCGACCGTGCCGAGCGTATCCACCTCCGCGAGGAAACGGCCAAAGAGGTGGTCCAGACCCTGGACCCGATTGACCAGCGCGACCCCTCCAGGCCGGTCGAATCGCACGTGCACGACGTAGCGCTCGGCCGGGGCGATCACCACGCTCTCGACCCACGCCTCGCGCTCGAGCGGCCCGGCGTCGGATGCCACGACCTTCATGCGCGCGCCCGTGAAGGAAAGGTTCAGGGTGCGCGTGCTCGAAGCGTTCGTCAAGAAGAAACGAATCACCTCTCCGCGCCGCACCGCGAGGCGGTAGTCGAGCGCGCCGTTCACGAGGAAGACGTTGCCGAACCGGCCCATGAGCGCGTGCGTGGGCGACTCGCGGCCGAGCGGGATCGGTCCTGCTGCGCCCATCAGGAGATCGTCGAGCATCAGCACCTGTTCCCGGTTCGCGGGACCGTACTCCGCCCCGTCGGGCGAACGCACCAGCACGTTTCCGTAGAGGCCGAGCTCCTGCTGGACATCCTCACGCACGTGTGGGTGGTACCAGTAGATCCCACTGTCGGGGAAGCGCACGCGGTATGTGAAGGCACCGCCTGGGGGAACGGCCGGCTGGGTGAGGTCCGACACGCCGTCAAACCGGTTATCGAGTCGGATGCCATGCCAGTGCACGGTGGTCGATTCGGGCAGGCGGTTGGTGAACGCCACGATGATCTCGGAGCCTCGCGCGACCTCGATCAGCGGCCCCGGGTACTGTCCGTTGAAGCCATACATCGTGTAGGTCTGTCCGTTGAGGCTGCGGCGCACCCGGCTCGCCTCGAGCCGGAGTGTGTCACCCTCGGCGAGCCGCATCAGCTCTCTGGGGCGCGCGAACGGCGGCGTGCCAACTGGCAGGTACGGCGTGACCCGGGGTCGGAGCGCCATTTCCGCTGGCAGCATGGTCAGTCCGGGCGGCATGGGCACCATGGGCCAGTGCAGGCTGTCCGGACTACCGTCCGAGTCACCGTGCCGATGATGGCCCGCGCCGGGTGGCTGCCCCATCGCGCCAATCGCGAACTCGAGCAGATCCGGAGGGAAGAGCCGAGTGCTGGGCGATTGGCCCCGCAGCACCACACGGCCGCTCGGCTCGCCCGCTCGCGGGTCGCGCTCCGCTGTAATCAACACCACGAACTTTTCGAGATCCACCGCGCGGAGTGTCGTGCTGCCGCTCCGCACCTCGCCCAACTCGATCACCGTGTCCATCTGGGGTGGCGCGACCCAAGCGATGTAGGCGGCGGACGGCGACTTGGCCATCGACGATGCGGGCGGCAGGCCCTCGAGCGACACGATGGGGATGTAGCGCGACCGGCCGTCCGAGGTGACCGCGACGGTGAACGGTCCTGGGGGATGGGCGAGCTCGACCCGCCCGGAGACTCCCGCTATTCCCGGCGCGGCCACGAGCTCGATGCAATAGAGATCGTGGCTGGGGCCGAGCGGCGTCGGCGGGTCGCAGGGGCGCTGTTGCGCTGCGGTCGGCCCCGCCGTGATGGCGAGCAGAATTAGGATGCCGCGCACGCGCTCCGAGAGGTCGGTCATGTGTGCCGCGAGACTAACGTCACAACGATACGATGCATGCGCGGAACGTGCGAGCCATCAAACAGCGACCCCCTGAAGCTCTTCCAGGGGGTCGCTGCAAACGGGAGCGCCCTGCGTCGCTCAATGCGCTGTGGCCATCTGCTGGGCGAAGTAGCGTCCTCCCTCGTGCGGCATGCCCGCGTCGACGACATCGCAGTAGACCATCGTCTGGTTGAGCAGCTGGTATCCGATCTCGCCGAACGTGAATGGCCCGGGCAGTCCGACCCGCGCTCCGTCGAGCTTGCCGTAGACATAGTTCAGAGTGCAGTTGCAGGCGAAGGCAACGTCATGGGTCGGGCCTGCGGTGACTGAGCCGAAGCCTTGCACATAATCCGGCATCGGCTTGGCGAGGCGGTACGTCTTGTCCTTGAAGACCGGTGCGTAGAGTGAGACCGTGCCGGCCTTGGCATCTACGCCCTGGATGCTGACGTTGATCAGCGCGCCGTTGTAGTCGGCGATGAGGGGCAGTTGCGTATCCACCTTGGTGTCCGTCAGCCAACGGGCAAAGTTGGTCTTCTTGCCGTCGATCCAGCAGTCGGTGACGGGCCCAAAGCCGTCCGTCTCGAAGCGGATATCCGGGCCGTCGGAGCGCTCAAAGATGTTCACGATCTCCACGTCCGCCGACTTCCCGGCGGGCAGCGACACGTGGCAGGCGAGCGCCTTGTCGGCGAAGACCTCCCCCGTCTTCCCGTTGAACACCTTGGGCTTCTCCTTGCCCAGGTCGTTCAGGTGGATGCCGGTGACCCAGCCGATGATCGGATGGTCGAACAGGTTCTTGAAGCGGGGAGCGTCTTTGCCGTAAGCCAGATGTACCTCGGAAAAGCCCGGCATCATCAGAAACGTGTAGCCGTTGGGCGGCGCGTCCTGCGTGACTCGGGCGATCGTGTTCGCGTCGTAGACTTCGATGTGGGGAGCTGCCCGCTCGTCGGTAACCAATTCCTGCACCATCAGGGAGTCGCGCGTGGTGAGCCCGCCGTCCTCGTCGGTCATCAGGTAAGGAATGGTGCCGCCAATCCAGTTCCCCTGCGGCAGCTGCGCCAGCAGGCGCTCGTCGCCTGCGACGGCGAACAGGGTGTTCGGCGCCCGCGTCAGTTCGGCCCGGAAGTCGGCCAGGCTCATCAGCCTGCCATTGCGGTTCTTCATCGGACGACCCTCCTTCTGCACGAAAGCGTTTACCTCCAAAGAAAAACCAACCGCCGAGCCAACCGGTGCGGTAGCTCGGCGGTCGTGGGTCCCTCGTGGCGTCGCCTACTGCGGCGTCGCGGAGGAGGCGAGGACCCGTGGCTTTGTGCCCCCGGCTTTCGCCGGGTTTGCCCTTGTCGCTGCGGCGTTGCGGAGATTGAAATACGCCCCCGTCAAGGGGGCGTCAAGGAGCCGGTCGGCGTCGAGCTAACTCACTACGGCCGTCGCATGGCCGCGCGAACTCGCCGCGCGATCACGGAGAGCGGTCGCATATCAGATCTCCCTTCGCCCAGGCGGCTCAGCGGCGCCCGGCAGTACGTGTCTCGCTGACGGCCGCGTACACAAGCCGCTGATATTCGGCGTCCAGCCGCCACATCTCCATCACCGGGAGGTACTGGGCCCAGACCATCGCGATGAGATCCGCCTTCGGGTCGATCCAGAAGAACGTGGTGCCGTATCCGGCCCAGCGGAACGTGCCGGGCGAACCCGGGACACTCGTCGCGGAGTCGAGCCGTACGGCGCCCCCGTACCCGAATCCGTTCTTACCGGGCGGCCAATCGGGGCTTGGGGAGGCGATCGGAGTCAGCGCGGCGGGGAGGTGGTTCCGTAGCATCAGGGCCGCCGTCTCGGGCTTGAGGATCCGCCGCCCTTCCAACTCACCGCCGTTGAGCAGCATTTGCGCGAACCGGAGGTAGTCGCCGACGGTGGACAAGAGCCCACCGCCGCCGGACAACATCCGGCCCTCGGGCGTGTAGTCCACTGTGACGAGTGGCGAGTCGGCCTGGAGCGTTCCGCCGGGACCGCGGTGGTATGCCGTCACGATGTGACCGTCCATGCCGGGCGTGGCCCGGAAGCCGGTGTTGCGCATCCCCAGGGGCCGAAAGATCCCGCTCTCGAGATAGCGGTCGAGCGGCATGCCAGAGACGATTTCCACGACGCGTCCCAGCACGTCGATGGCGAAGCTGTAGTTCCACGCGGAGCCGGGCGAGAACAGCAGCGGGAGCCGTGCGAGACTGTCCGAGAGCTCCGCGTTCGTCCAGCGCGGGTTCCCGAGGTTCGCGCGGCGATAGATGGAATCCACCGGCGTATTCCCGAAAAAGCCGTACGTGAGGCCTGCCGTGTGGGTCAAGAGGTCTGCGATCGTGATCAAGCGGTCGGGGTCGCGGACGGTCGGCTGTGCCGCGCTGCCGCCGGCGTACACCTTCACCGTGGCGAACGCGGGGATGTACTTCGACACGGGGTCGTCGAGGCGCAGCTTGCCCTGATCGTACAACTGCAGCACGGCCGCGCTGGTGATCGGCTTGGTCATGGAGAAGACGCGGAACACGGCGTCGGCCCTCATGGCCTGCCCGCGCTCCCGATTCATGGCGCCCGCGGACGCGACGTAGGCGAGCTTGCCGTGTCGAGCGACGACCGCCACCACCCCCGCCAGCTTGCCGGAGTCTACGTAAGCCTGAAGCGCCGGCGCGATGCGCTGCAGCGCCGCGCTGGACAGGCCGACCTCGTCCGGCCGAGCCCGCGGCAGCCCCTGCGCCTGCGCAACAGCGGTCGGCAGGAGGCACACGAGCAGCGTCCGGAACACGTGCAGCAGTCTCGGGATGATACGGTCATGCAGATTGGACATGTGCCACCTCGCGGACCGATGCGCCACCGTTCACCCGGTGCGCGCGACCTCGTAGAGATACTCGACGTACGACCGCACGGCACCATCAATCCCCTGGATCTTTGAGTTCGTCGACTCGATGAGGTAGTACTCGTCGGGGGCGTGCGCTCCGCTGCCGTGGCCCAGTCCGAAGTGACCCGCGGGGAGTCGCAGCGGATCGCCGGTGAACACGTAGCCCGGCCAGGAGCCGGCGTTGCGCGGCAGCATGATCGGGTCGATGCGGGAGTGCCGATACACAGCTTGCTGCAGCTTGATGAGCGTCGCGTCGGCGGCGGTGCTGGTGGGGTCATAGCCGCCGGTCATGTTCACCTCGATATCCCCGAAGCCCCGCTTCGCCAGGTGCGCCTTCAGCGCCGCCAGCGACTCGGCAGCCGTCATGTCCGGGACCAGCCGCAGGTCGAGCTTGGCGACGGCTTTGTGGGGCAGGATGGTCTTGCCGCCGGGTCCCGTGTACCCGCCGACCAGGCCCTCGATATTGACCGTGGGCCGGGACATCAAGAGCTCCAGAGCCTCCGGCCAGCTCACGTCGCGCACCCAGTGCTCGACACCGAGCAGCTTCTTCGCCGCGGTTTCGTCGAGGCGACGTGCCGCTTCGGCGATCATCGCCTTCTCGTCCGCGGAGAGCGGCCGGGCCTTATTCATGAAATTCTCGATCGTGGGTTCGTTCCCGTCGGCCGAGACCAGCGTTGCGAGCGCCTGCACCAGGTGCCACGCCGGGCTGTCCACGCGTGCCTTGTTGCTCGAGTGGATGTCCTGGCGCGGGCCGCGGCCCCAGCGCTCACCGCTCGACACCAGCTCGCACTCGATCACGCCCTTGGCGCCGAGCGTGATGGTCACCTGTCCGTCGAGGCCCTGCGTGGCAGCCGGCATGAAGATCCCCACCGAGCGCCGCAGCGCCGCGAGTACCTCCGGCCGGCGCACGATCTGGGGAAAGTGCGGTGAGCCGATCTCCTCCTCTCCTTCCGCGACGAGCACGAAATTCACCGGCGGCTTGCGGCCGGCGCCGCGGATAGCGTGGAGCGCGGCGAGAAACGCCGCCTCCGGACCCTTCTGGTTCACGGCGCCCCGGCCGACCAGCGCCTTTCCCAAACCGGGCTTGTCGACAAGCGCGGCCGCCCACGGCGGTGAGGTCCACTCGGTCGGGTCCGCCTGCTTCACGTCGTACATGAAGTACAGGCCGAGCGTGCGCGGGGCACCGGCGTCGAGCGTTGCGAAGATCCCGGGCTGGCCGTCGCTAGCCACCTTGGTGACCTGCCCAAATCCGGCATCGCGCAGCAGCCGCATGGTGAGCTCGCACCCCTCGTCCATGCCCCGGTGCTCGGCCGCGATCGACGGCTGGCGGATCCACTCCTGCAGTCGCTGCACGGCCTCGTCGTGCCGCTTTTCGACCTGCGCGAACACGGGCGAGAGATCATCGCCGTGAGTGATTCGAGTGCGGTCCGGCAGGGCGAGCGCCACTGCTCCGGCCGCGGTGTCCTGAAGGAAAGCTCGTCGATCCATAAATGACCCCCGTCTCTACTGGTTGGCAGCCGGCTCCCTCTAGGGCAACCGTCCCAGATCGGTGTTGCTGACGAACGCCACCCGCCGGCTGTCAGGCGACCAGGAAGGCACGTTGATCGTCCCCTGGCCGCCATACACATAGCCGACGACGCGCGGCCTGCCGCCCGCCACCGGCATCAGGCGCAGGTACACCTGCTTATAGAAGGGGTGCTCACTCGGCGCGACGTCCGCCATGAACGACAGAAACACTATCCACTGGCCGTCAGGCGACACGTGGGGGAACCAATTGTTGTACTGGTCGCTCGTGAGCTGTTCCGGGGCGCTGCCGTCCGCTCGCATCCGCCAGATCTGCATGGTCCCGCTCCGGACGGAATTGAAGTAGATGTACTTCCCGTCGGGCGAATACTCCGGCCCGTCATCCAACCCCGGGACGCTCGTGAGACGCGTCTCGTCTCCTCCATCCACGGAGATGCGGTACACGTCGAACTCCCCGTTCCGCTCGCCGGTGTAGACTAAAAACTTCCCGTCGGGCGACCAGCCGTGCAGATACGACGGGCCCCGGCTCGTGACCCGCCGCGGCGTCCCGCCCCCGACGGGTACCGTGTACACGATGGACGCGTTGTGATCTTCCGCGCTGTGGTGGCTGATCGCGAGCGTCCGCCCATCGAAGGAGAGGACGTGATCGTTGTTGTTGCTGGTGGCGAACCCCGTGCTCACGACGACCGGTCGCCGATCCACCAGGTCAAAGCGATACAGCAGACCTCGACTGTTGTAGATCAGCGCCTTGCCGTCCGTGGTCCAGTTGGGCGCCTGGAGCGACTCGGGCGAGCGATACACGATCGTGCGGTCCCCGCTGACCACATCGAGGATCTCCAGATTGCTCCCGATATAGTCCTGGTACGGCACGAACCCGGCGCGCGCTGGTGCGGTGATCCGGACGTCTCGGAAGGTGGCGCGTTCGACCACGGTGTCGTTGTGCGCGCAGACAAACAGCCCGACATAGGGCTGGTCGCCGAGCGCGAGGCCCGCGATCCGTACCGCCGCCAGGGTGTCGCCGAAGCGGGCCGCGGACAGGACATAGCTGTCTCCCACCCGCTCGAGCTGAATGATGTCCGGTGCGGTGACGGGCGATCGGATCTCCTCGGTCGCGCCCCCGGCGGTGCGGCGGAACTGTAGGGCGACGAGTCCGTCTCCATGCACCGCCGCCGTCACGTGCGGCGAGCCGCTCGTGAGGTCGGAGCGCACGCTCCACCCGAACTTGCGATGCGGCTCCACGCCTGGCCCGTCGAACCCTGCCCGCGCGGTCAGGATGAAGTTCCCCGTGATGCGCGTCCACACGAGGTGGAAAGCGTCGCGGTCGAGCCACATGTTCGCGCCCGACCCCGCGATCATGTACCGCTCCCGCCCGGCGTCGTAGGTGACCGAGCCTTGCCTGCTCACTTGGCCCACGTCGGTTTGGCCTTGGAAGACACCCAACGACGGGTGTTGCGCAGGCGCTCGAGCGGCCGCGACCGCGAGAGACGCGATGACCGTCGACAATCCGAGCAAGCTCGAGGCGCGCATGTGTCAGAGAGGCTACCACCGTTCACTCCGGTTCGCCATCGAGGCGGACCAGACTCAGACTCCCGTGCTCCCGAACCCTCCCCCGCCCCGCGCACTCCCCGGGAGCTCAGCCACCTCCACCAGCTCCACCTGCTCGACCCGCTGGAACACGAGCTGCGCGATGCGCATCCCGCGCGTCACCGCCACCGGCTCGGTTCCGAGGTTGATCATCGGGATCATCAGCTCGCCACGGTAATCGGAATCGATCGTGGCCGGGGCGTTGGGGAGCGTCAGCCCGTGCTTGAGCGCGAGCCCGGAGCGGGGCCGCACCTGGGCTTCGTAGCCGTGCGGGATGGCGAGCGCGAGTCCGGTGCGAATGAGCCGGCGCTCGAACGGCTGCAGCACCAGGTCCGGTTCGGCGCTGCACACGTCGTACCCGGCCGCGCCTGCGGACTGCTGCGTGGGGAGCGGCAGCCCGTCGTGATGGGCCAGGCGACGCACCTGCACGACCGGAGGGGGCGGCATCAGGCGAGCGCCCCGGGATCTCGCTCCACCACCGCATCGAGCACGAGCGGCGGCGGCTCCTCCTCGATCACGTACTGGAACTGACGGCGGAACTCCTCCACCGACACGTGGGCGGTCGCGGCGAACCGAGCCAGCTCGTGCGGGTCGTCGAAGTCGTCGCGTCGCAGGCGGATCATGTAGCGGCGCGCGATGGCGTAGCGCGTGGAGGTGATGTCCACCCGCCGCGTGCGCGGCCGGCCCGTCGCGGGCTCGATCATCGCGGCAAACGGGATAGGGACGAACCGACCCGCCTGCAACGAAATGACGGCCGCGTTGCCGCCCCCCAACACGTACTTGGCGGCGCAGTAGCCGAGGTCACGCGTGTACTCCATGTCGATGGGGATCGGATCCGCGCAACGCAGCTCGTAGCCGATGTTCTTCGCCGCGATAGTGGCTTTCAGCCCGAACTCCTTGAGGCGCTTCTGCACCGCGGCCTTGAGGATCTCACCGATGTTCACCTCGGCGATGCGCACGTTCCCGTGGGTATCCCGCTCCACCTCCTCGAAGCCCGCGAGGTCCGCGGGGTCGATGCCGAGCGCCAGCCCTTCGGCGACCACCGCGACGCCGTCGAGCCGGCCGTAGGACAGCCGCTTGATGATTGCGCCGACCAGCGTGTCCACGACCGCTTTGAGCCGGATGCGCCGTCCCAGAAACTCTTCCGGGATGAGGGTGAGCGTCGCGCCGGCGGCCTTGCCGATTCCCATGGCGAGATGCCCGGCGCTGCGGCCCATCGTGATGACGAGATACCAGCGCGACGTGGTCTTGGCGTCCACCATCAGGTTCTTGACGATCTCGACGCCGTAGTGGCGCGCGGTCTGGAAACCGAAGGTGTCCACGTGCGGTGGCAAGTCGAGATCGTTGTCGATGGTCTTCGGCACGTGGACGATCTGGAGCCGCCCCGCCGCTCGCTCCTCGAGCTTCATGGCCGAATAGGCCGTGTCGTCCCCGCCGATCGTGATGAGCTGCGAGACGTTGAGGCGCAACAACGCCAGCACCGCGTTGTCGAGATGCGCCGGGTTCTGCGTCGGGTTGGCGCGCGAGATGCCGATGTAGGAGCCGCCCCGAAAATGGATCCGGCTCACCTCGCCGATGTCGAGCGGGGTCACGTGGTCGATGTCGCCTTCCATGATCCACTCGAACCCGTCCCGCACGCCGAGCACGTCGACCCCCTCCAGCCGTGCCCGGATGGTGGCCGCACCGATGACGCTGTTGACGCCCGGCGCCGGTCCGCCACCGACCAAGATCGCGAGGGTTCTGCGCTCGGTCATCGCGCGCGGGTCGAGTCAGGGACGGCATGGACGACGTGACCCCCGGCGTCGAGAAACTCGAGTCGCGCCGAGCCGAGCGAGTCGACGAGCAAGCGGGCGCGCGTGTGGCCTGTCGGGTCGGTCAGGTCCACCACCGCAGACTTACTACGGTCCCGGCCGACGAAGACGCGCACCGGTTCGTACATCCTGAGGATGCGTACCTCGCGCTCGATGGCGTGCACGGGAATGCCTCCTAGCGGCGACCTCGATGTCAGCCCAGCAACGTCCGGGGATCAGTGTGGGGCAGCCCGAACGCCTCGGCCACTGCGGGATAGACGATCTTACCCTCGATCACGTTGAGGCCGAGGAACAGTGCCGCATCGTCCCGGCACGCCTGCCTCCAGCCGTTCCGTGCGAGTCGCTTCGCGTAGGGGAAGGTGGCATTGGTGAGCGCCAGCGTCGAGGTGCGCGGCACGCCACCCGGCATGTTCGCCACGGCGTAATGGATGATACCGTCGACGGTGTAGGTGGGATTCTCGTGAGTCGTGGGCTTGGTCGTCTCGATACACCCGCCCTGGTCCACCGCCACATCCACGATCACCGAGCCGGGCTTCATGACCTTGAGATCTTCGCGCCGCACCAGCTTCGGCGCCTTCGCGCCGGGGAGCAGCACGGCACCGATCACGACGTCGGCCTTGCGCAGCTGGTCGAGCAGATTGTGACGGTTGGAGTACAACAGATCGACGTTGGGGGGAAGCACGTCGGCGAGGTAGCGCAGCCGGTCGAGCGACAGGTCGAGCAGGGTCACGTGCGCCGCCAAACCCGCCGCCATCTTGGCCGCGTTGGCGCCGACCACCCCGCCGCCCAGGATCAGCACCTCGGCGGGGAGCACTCCCGGCACGCCTCCCAACAGGATGCCTGAGCCACCGTACACCTTCTCCAGGTACTTCGCGCCCTCCTGCACCGCCATCCGTCCCGCCACCTCACTCATCGGCGTCAGCAACGGCAGCTCTCCCGAGTTGAGCTGCACCGTCTCATAGGCGATCGCCGTGATTCCCGACTTGACCACCGCCTGCGTGAGGGCCTCGGACGCTGCGAAATGGAAATAGGTGAAGACGACCTGCCCCTTCCGCATGCACGGCCACTCGGGCTCGATCGGCTCCTTCACCTTGACGACCATCTCGGCCTTGGACCACACGTCGCCCGCCCGAGGGAGGAGCGCCGCCCCGGACGCACGGTAGGCCTCGTCGGAGAACCCCGACCCGAGCCCCGCCCCCTGCTCGACCAGCACCGTGTGGCTGTCGCCTACCAACGACTCCACTCCCGCCGGCACCAGCGCCACGCGATTCTCGGCGGTTTTGATCTCCCTTGGGACGCCAACAATCATCGCTGCTCCTAGTTCCTCTGCGCGCCGCCGTGCCCGAAAAGCGCGAGTGAACTCGCGGCTCGGCGTCTGCCCGTAAACGGGCCTGCAATTGCCGCTTCAGCGGCCGGGCCGAGCCGCGGCTTCAGCCGCGACTCGTGACCGCGTGCGTCTAGGGTCTGCGCGGCGTGCGTCTAAGGTCCGCCTGCAGGCCCCAGCCAAACGACCGTCTGCCGCTCAGGAGCGAAGAATTCTGCCGCGACGCTCGCCACCTCGTCCTCCGTCAGCCCCGCGAGTGTCGCCAGCACCTGGTCGAGACTCTCGTACGGCTCCCCGTGAACCGGAAAGCCCGCCAAACGATACATCCGGGCGGAAGGACTCTCCAGGGAGAGCATCAGCTGCCCTTGGGTCTGCTGCTTCGCCTCGGCGAGTGCATCGCCGCGCAGACCTTCGGTGGCCAGCTTGGCGTATTCTTCGCGAATCGTTGCAGCGGCCCGCTCCGCGGTCTTGGGCTGCGTTCCGACGTACACGCCGGCGACGCCCATCTGGCGGTAGAAACTGGTGAACGCATAGATGGCGTAGGCGAGCCCCAGCTCCTCGCGCACGCGCTGGAACAGCCGGCTCGACATCCCGCCGCCGAACACGTTGCCGAGCACCAGCAAGGCGTACTTGCGCCGGTCGGCATAGGGCATGGTGTCCGTGGCGAAGACGATGTGCGTCTGGGCGGTGTCCTTTTCGTGGCGCGACTCGGTGCTCCGGACCGCGGGCGCGACGGGCGTGACGGGAGGCGTTACCCGTTGTCCGTTGCCGCTCGCGCGATCGAACCACCCTTGCCTCGCGAGCTCGTCGAGCAGCTGCTCGTGGGTGAGGTTCCCCGCGGCGGCGATGACGCAGTTCGCCGGAAAATACGCGCGTTCATGCAGCTGCTTCAGGTCCGCCGCCGAGAGCGCGCTCACGGTGTCGCGCGTGCCCAGGATGGTGTACCCGTAGGGGTGCTCGGGCCACAAGGCCTGGTAGGAGAGGTCGTAGACCTGGTCGTCGGGGGTATCCTCGACCGTGTTGATCTCCTCGAGCACGACGTTGCGCTCGAGCTCCAGGTCGCTGGTGCGGAGCACGGGGTGGCGGACCAAGTCGGTGAGGACGTCGAGCGCACGTGGCAGATCGGCGTCGAGCACGCGCGCCTGAAACGCGGTCGTATCGCGCGACGTGTACGCGTCGAGCGAGCCGCCGCGGACCTCGAGCGCGAGCGCGATCTCTTGGGCCGTGCGGCGCTCGGTCCCTTTGAACACCATATGCTCGAGCAGGTGGGACACGCCCATCTTGGGGCGCGGCTCGTGGGCGCTGGCGCTGCGTACCCAGACGCCGACCGCCGCCGAGCGGACGCTCGGCACCCGCTCCGACAGCACGATGACGCCGCTCGGCGCGGTGGTCTGGTGGATCTCCCGGTCGAGCCGGACCGTCTCCATTACCGCGAGCGGGCGGGGGCCGGCTCCGGCTTGTCGAGCAGTGCCTTGCGGGACAGGCGCATCCTGCCGCGTTCGTCGACTTCGAGCAGCTTGACCCGCACCTGGTCACCCTTCTTCACGACGTCCTCGGTGCGCTCGGTCCGGCCGTGCTGCAGCTCGGAGATGTGGAGCAGGCCCTCCACGCCTGGCAGAATCTCCACGAAGGCGCCGAACGCCGTCGTGCTCTTCACCACGCCCTCGTACACCTTGCCAACCTCGGGCACCTGCACCATCGACGCGATGATGTCGCGCGCCCGCTCCCCCCCCTCCCCCACGGCGGAGATGGTGATGAGCCCGTTGTCGTCCACGTTAATCTCGGCGCCGGTTTGCTCTTGAATCGACCGGATCGTCTTTCCCTTGGGTCCGATGATGTCGCCGATCTTGTCCGTCGGGATCTGGATCGTGATGATGCGCGGCGCGTACTTGGAGAGCTGCGAGCGCGGCTGCGGCATCGCCCGATCCATGATATCGAGGATGTGCACACGGGCCTGCTTCGCCCGGTCGAGCGCTTCCGCGATGATCTTGAAGTCGAGCCCTTCGATCTTGATGTCCATCTGGATCGAGGTCACACCTTCGCGCGTCCCCGCCACCTTGAAGTCCATGTCGCCCAGGTGATCCTCGGTGCCGAGGATGTCGGTGAGCACCGCGACGCGGCTGCCTTCCTTGATCAAGCCCATCGCGACCCCGGCGCACGACGCCTTGACCGGCACGCCCGCGTCGAACAAGGCGAGCGAGCCGCCGCATACCGTCGCCATGGAGGACGAGCCGTTGGATTCGAGGATGTCGGAGACGATGCGGATCGTGTAGGGGAACTGGTCGTAGGGCGGGAGCAGCGCCTGCAGGGCCCGCTCGGCCAAGGCCCCGTGTCCCACCTCGCGGCGCGACGTGCCGCGGATCGGCCGGACCTCGCCGGTCGAGAACGGCGGGAAGTTGTAATGCAGCATGAAGGACTTGGACGTCTCTTCGGCCACGTCGATCGAGTCGATCCGCTGCTCGTCGCTCACGGTACCGAGCGTCACGGAGACGAGGGCCTGCGTCTGGCCGCGCGTGAACAGCGCGGAGCCGTGAGTACGCGGCAGCACGCCCACCTCGCAGCTGATCGGCCGCACGGTGGCGAGATCGCGCCCGTCCACTCGCTCGCCCTTCGCCAGCACCTGCTCCCGCATCGTGCGATACTCGATCTCCTCAATCACCGCCGCCACGTCCTTCAACTTCTCGGGGAACTCGGCCGCGAGCTGCTCCTGAATCGTCGACTTGAGCGCGGCGAGCGCCTGCGTCCGCTCCGCCTTCTCCGGCAGGTTCAGCGCCTCCGCGATGCGCGGCTCGGCCAGCTCCTTGACCCGCGCCACCAGGTCCGCCGGGGGCTCAACCTTGGTCCATTCCATCTTGGGCTGCCGCATGTCGGCCACCAGCTCGGTCGCGGCGGCCAGCAGCTCCCGGATGCCCTTGTGCGCCACCTCGAGCCCCTTCACGATCTCGGGCTCGGTCAGCTCGAGCGCGCCCCCCTCGACCATGACGATCGAATCCGCCGAGCCGGACACCACCATGTCCACGTCCGAGAACTCGAGCTGCTGGAACGTCGGGTTCAAGATCCAGGCGCCCTCCACCCGGCCCACCCGCACCGCCGCGATGGGGCCGTTCCAGGGCACCTTGGACATCTCGAGCGCCGCCGAGGCCGCCGTCACGCCCAGCACGTCGGCGTCGTTCTGCTGGTCCGCCGAGAGGACGTAGATGAACACCTGCACCTCGTTCTTGAATCCTTCCGGGAAGAGCGGCCGGATCGAACGGTCCGTCACCCGGGCCGAGAGGATCTCCTCGTCCGACGGGCGGCCCTCCCGTTTCAAGAAGCCCCCGGGAATCTTGCCGGCGGCATAGGCCTTCTCGCGATACTCGACGGTGAGGGGGAAGAAGGGGAGGGTCGAAACGTTGTCCGACACGGTCACGGTCGCGAGGACCACCGTCTCCCCGAACTGCAGCAGGCAGGATCCTGCCGCCTGCTTGGCGAGCCGCCCGGCCTCAAGCTTGAGGGGGCGCTCCGCAAAATTTCGTTCGACGTGCTTCACCATATTGCCTGTCTAGAGCACCATAGAATACGCCAGGCGCCCCGGTGCTCTGGCCGGGACGCCGTGCGCGACGCCTCTTGCATTAGTGGCGGAGACCCAGCTCGTCGATGAGCTGCCGATAGCGCTCCAGGTCGGAGCGCTTCAGATATTCCAGCAGGCGGCGGCGCTGGCTCACCATTCTGAGGAGGCCGCGCTGCCCGTGGAAGTCCTTGGCGTGGACCCGGAAGTGATCGGTGAGGCTGTTGATCCGCTCGGTGAGCAGCGCGACCTGGACCGGGGCCGACCCCGTGTCTCCTGCGTGCTGCCCGTACTTCCTGACCGGCGTCGTCTTGTCGTACATCCGTTCCTGTTCCCTAATTATTGAGAGCGCACTAACTTAGACGCGCAGCGCCGGTTTGTAAAGCCCTCGTGACGAACGCCCCCACCGACCTCGTCGGCCGCACCGTCGGCCCGCTTCGCCTCGAGCGCTTGCTCGGGCAGGGCGGGTTCGCCTGGGTGTTCGCGGGCCGCGAGCCCGACGGGACGCCGGTAGCGGTGAAAGTGCTGAAGCCGCGCTACGCCGGCGATCCGCAGTTCGAGAGCCGGTTCCGGAACGAGGCCGAGACCGCCGCGAAGCTCCAGCACCCGAACATCATTCGCATTCGATTCGTGGCGCGCGCCGGGGGCTACGTCTACTTCGGGATGGATCTGTGCGCCGACAGCCTCGGGGCGCGCATCGCGCGCGAAGGCCCCCTGCCGGAGGCGGCCATCCTCCGCCTGGCGGCAGACGTGGGCAAGGGGCTGGGGTTCGCGCACGGGCAGGGTGTGATTCACCGCGACCTGAAGCCCGACAACATCCTGATCCGCTCCGACGGCAGTGCGGTCATCTCCGACTTCGGCATCGCGCGCGCGGTGTCGGGCTACGTGGCCTCGACGGGCGTGAACATGACCATCGGGACCCCGCAGTATCTCTCCCCCGAGCAGGCGCAGGGGCGCCCGCTCGACCAGCGCCTCGACTTCTACGCGCTCGGCGTCACGCTCTTCAAGGCGGCGACCGGCGAGGTTCCCTTCGCGTCCACCGATTGGTTCGAGCTGGCACGCATGCATGTCGAGCGGCCGCCACCCTCGCTGCGAAAGCGGCGGCCGGAGCTGTCGAAGCACTTCGAGCGAGTGGTGATGAAGTGTCTCGCCAAGCACCCGGATGACCGCTACCGGGACGGCGCCGGCCTGCTCGCCGATCTGGGCGTCGGTGAGGTCCCACCGCGCGCGGCTGCCTGGTGGCGCCGGTGGCGCTGGTGGTAACCCGCCCTAACGCCCGAAGAGGCCCAGGACCTCTCTGCCGATAACGACGAGCATGATCGTGGCGACGAGGGCGAATCCGATTTGCGTCAGGCGCAGCCGCAAGCCCAGCGACAGGGGGCGCCGGAGCACCGCCTCCGCCAAAAGGAACGTCAGCTGCCCGCCGTCGAGGATGGGGATCGGCAGGAGATTGAGCAGCGCGAGGTTGACCGAGAGGACGGCCATGAGCGCCAGCAACGACGGCACCCCTTGGCGCGCGGCCTCGCCGGAGAGCCGGCCGATCGTGATGGGGCCGCCGACCTCGGAGAGCGACCCCTCGCCGACCAGCAATCCTTTAAGGAACCGGAGCACCTGGACGCCGTCGCGCGCCGCCCGGCTGGCGCCCGCTCGCAGCGCGCCCGCGAGCGCGTAGCGTTCTCGCAGGATCGGCTGGACCGGCCCGAGCCCGGCGAAGCCGCGCATCGCCACCTCGCCCGTCCGCGAATCGGGGAACGAGCGCAGCTCGGGGATCAAGGCGACGTTGACGATGACTCCGCCGCGATCGACGGCAACGGTCAGGCGCCGGTGCGGGCTCGCGCGCACGATGCGCGTGAACTGCGCCCACGACGAGATGGCATTTCCCTCCACCCGGACGACTCGGTCTCCCGGTTGGAAGCCCGCCCGGGCGGCGGGGCTCGCCGGCCCGACCGTTTGCACCACGGCCGGGAAGTACACCTCCAGCGCCCGCGTCAACGCGAGCCGTGCCTCCGGATTGCGGGCCGGCAGGTCGATGCGAAGCGGCGCCGGGCGGCCCGCCACGCGGATCGTGAGAGGCAACGGGCTGGTGACGAGGCGCTCGAGCAGGTCGCCCCACGACGACACGGAGTCGCCATTGACGGCCACGATGCGGTCCCCACGGGACAGGGTGGCGAGCGCCCGCGCCCCGTCCGGGAGTTCGCTCGCATACACCGTGTCGACCTGGGTGGTGGCGATGCGATCCGCGCCGACGGTGGCGAACAAACCCGTGTAGGTCGCGACGGCGAACAGGGCGTTCATCGTGACCCCGGCGACGATCACCACGAACCGCGCCGCCACCGGCTTGCGGTCGAACGCGCGGGCGGGGTCGACCGGCTCTGCGCTCCGCCCACCCTCCAGCTCCCCGGCTACACCCTCGTCCTCCAACCCCGCCATCTTGACGTAGCCACCGAACGGGATCCAGGAGATCCAGTACTCCGTCTCGCCGCGACGCCACCGGAGGAGCGGTCGGCCGAAACCGAGCGAGAAGCGGAGCACTTGGATGCCGACCGCCTTCGCAGCCACGAAGTGCCCTGCCTCGTGCACAAAGATGAGCACGCCGAGCACCAGGAGGAACGCGAGGATCGTGGTCACGAGCAGGCGGCTTCCCGGGCCCGGCGCCGCGCCTCGGCGTCGGCGTCGAGCACGGCGTCGAGCGTGCCGGCGTCGGCCGGGCGCCACGCGTCCAATACTCGCGCGATCGTCTCGGCGATCCGGCCGAACCGTATGCTTCCCTCGAGGAACAGCTCTACCGCCACCTCGTTCGCGGCGTTGAACGCCGCGGGGGCGGTGCCGCCGCTCGCGGCCGCGGCGCGCCCGAGGCCGTACGCCGGGTAGGTCTCGGCGCGGACGGCTTCGAACGTGAGGCTGCCGGCGGCAACCGGGTCGAAGCGCCGGGTCCCCGCATCCGGCACCCGCGCGGGATGAGTCAGGGCGTAGAGGATGGGCAGCTCCATGGTGGGGAACCCGACCTGTGCCAGGACCGCGCCGTCCACGAACTCGACGAATGCGTGCACCACCGATTGGGGGTGCACCACCACCTCGACGGCGTCGTACCGCAGGCCGAACAGGAAGTGCGCCTCGATCACCTCGAGCGCCTTGTTGACGAGGGTGGCAGAGTCCACCGTGATCTTCTTCCCCATCTTCCACGTCGGATGCTGCAAAGCCTCCGTCACGGTGGCCGCGGCGATACGGTCGCGAGTCCAGGTGCGGAACGGCCCGCCCGACGCGGTCAGCATCAGCCGCGCCAGCTCGGCGGGGCTGCGGCCGGCGAGGCATTGCAGCACGGCGCTGTGCTCGGAGTCGACGGGCACGATCTCCCCGCCCCCCTCGCGCGCCGCGCGGGTGACCAGCTCGCCGGCCATGACGAGGGTCTCCTTGTTCGCCAGGGCGACGCGCTTCCCGGCCCGCAGCGCCGCGAGCGTGGCCTCGAGCCCCGCCGCGCCCACGATACCGTTCACGACGATCCGCACGTCCGGATGCGTCGCCGCCTCCACGAGGCAGCTGGCCCCCGAACCCCGAGTCCCGGGCCCCGAGCCGCGCTTGCCGCCGTTCACGAGGCCGACATAGGCCGGCTGCCACTCGGCCGCCTGTCGATCGAGCAGCTCCGCGTTGGAGTGCGCCGTCAACGCCACGACGCGGAACCGCTCCCGTTGGCGCGCCAGCACCTGCAGGGTGGAGCAGCCGATCGAGCCGGTGGAGCCGAGGATCGCGACGCCGTCGCTCATGCGATGCCGAACAGTCGGAACAACGCCGCGCTCGCGGGCATCACGAAGTAGAGCGAATCGAGCCGGTCGAGCACGCCCCCGTGGCCGGGGATGAGAGAGGAGGAGTCCTTGACGCCCGCTTCACGCTTGAACAGCGACTCGGCGACGTCGCCGACCTGGGCCGTCACCGCCACCACCACTCCCACCGTCGCCAGTTGCAAGACGTCGAGCCGCAAGGCCACTCGATCGAGCACCAGGGGACCGTACACCAGCGCCGCAACGAGCCCACCGACGAGTCCCCCGACGGCGCCCGCCCACGTCTTTCGGGGCGACAGCACCGGGGCGAGCTTCGGGCCGCCGATCAGGGTCCCGGCGGCCATGGCGCTGGTGTCGCACACCCACGTCACTATGAGCGGCAGCAACACCAAGGCCACCGATCCGCGGGGGTGCGCGTCGGCGTGAGGGCCGTGACGGATCGCGATCGTGAACGCGAGCAGCGCGGAGGCGTACAGACTGCCGAACACCGTGACGGCGACGGCGCTGAGCGGGCGGCGCGCCGGCCCGCGCGCCATGGCGAGGACCATCACGGCGAGCAGCCACAACGCGCCGACGTACAGCACCGGCTCCCAGTCGGCGTAGCCTTTCACCCAGAACGTGGCGAGCGGGCCCACCGCCGCTGCGGCGAGCCCGAGGTTCTCGAGCGGCTCGATCCCGTCGCGACGCGCCAAGTCGTACACCTCGCGCGTGCCGAGCACGCCCAGGAGGGCGAGGGCCGTCGCCAGCACCCAGCCTCCCAGCCACAGCACGACGACGGACGCGGCAATGGCCGGGACCGCGACGGCGACGCGCACCAGCAGGTTGCGGGACATCACGCCGTGACGTTGCCGAACCGCCGCTCGCGCCGCTGGTACTCGAGGATGGCCTGGAACAGGTCGCGCCGCGTGACATCGGGCCAGAGCACCGGCGTCATGTACAGCTCGGTGTAGGCGAGCTGCCACAGCAGGAAGTTCGAGATCCGCAGCTCGCCCGAGGTGCGAATCAGCAGGTCGGGGTCGGCCCAGTCGGCCGTGTAGAGCTTGCCGCGCAGCGCTTCTTCGTCGATCTCCTCGAGCTTCTTCGTGCCCTTCAATACCTCTTCGGCGAGCAGTCGTGCCGCCCGCGCCAGCTCGGCGCGCGACGAGTACGAGATGCACAAGTTGAGCGCCAGCCGGCGGCCGCCCCGGGTGTCCCGCTCCACCCGGTCCACGGCGGCGCGGGCTCCCGGCGCCAGCCGCGACCGGTCCCCCAGCACGTGCACCACCACGCCTTGGTCGCGCAGCTCGCGCACCTCCGCCGCGATGTACTCCTCGAGCAGGCTCATCAGAGCGGAGATCTCCGTGGGGGGGCGCTGCCAATTCTCGTCCGAGAAGGCGAACAGCGTGAGCACGTCGACACCCGCCTCGATCGCTCCTTCGACTACCTCGCGCACCGCCTTCATGCCGGCGCGGTGCCCGAAGGGGCGCGGCAGGTTGCGCTCGCGCGCCCAGCGGCCATTGCCGTCCATGATGATGGCGACGTGGCGCGGGACGGGGCCGCTCAAGCGGATCTGCGCGAGCAGGTCGTCGGCCACCCTAGACCTCCATGATCTCGGCCTCTTTGGCCTTGACCGCGCCGTCCACGAGCTTGAGATGGTCGTCGTGCACTTTCTGCACGTCCTTCTCGGCGTGTTTCTTCTCGTCTTCCGAGACGTGCTCGGTTTTCTTGATCCGGCCGATCGCCTCGGTGCGGGCGTGGCGGATCGCGACGCGACATTCCTCCGCAAACTTGTGCACCACCTTCACCAGCTCGCGGCGGCGCTCCTCGGTGAGCGGAGGAATGGGAATGCGAATGATGACGCCGTCGTTCGACGGCGTGAGCCCGAGGTCCGAGGTGAGCAGGGCCTTCTCGATCGCCTTGAGGAGCGATTTGTCCCAGGGCTGGATCGTGAGCAATTTCGGCTCGGGCGCCGCCACGTTGGCGACTTGGTTGAGCGGCACCTCGCTGCCGTACGCCTCCACGCGCACGAGATCGAGCAGCGACGTGGTCGCCTTCCCCGTGCGGACGGTGGCGAATTCGCGCTTCACCGCCTCCACCGCCTTGTCCATCGCCTGCCGGGCCTGCTTGACGTGGTCCGTGAGACTGGTGGCCGTGGTCATGTGACGATGGTGCCGACGCGCTCCCCGGCCAGCACCCTGGCCGTCGCGCCGGGCTGGTTGATGTTGAACACTACGATGGGAAGCTTGTTCTCCTTGCACAAGCCGAACGCGTTCGCGTCCATCACGGCGTAGCCGTTCATGAGCGCGTCGCGGAACGACAGCTCGGCGATGAACTTCGCCTTCGGGTCCTGCTTCGGGTCGGCGGTGTAGACGCCGTCCACGTTCGTCGCCTTGAGCAGCACCTTGGCCTCGAGCTCGAGCGCCCGCAGCACCGCCGCGGTATCGGTCGAAAAGTAGGGGTTTCCGGTGCCCCCGGCGAAGATCACCATGCGGCCCTTCTCGAGGTGCCGCACCGCCCGACGCCGGATGTACGGCTCAGCGAGCTCCTCCATCCGGATCGCCGTCATGACGCGGGTGTCGACGCCCTTCTTCTCGAGGATGTCCTGCAGCGCGAGCGCGTTGATCACGGTGGCGAGCATCCCCATGTAGTCGGCGGACACCCGGTCCATCCCCTGCTCGCTGGCGGCCGTACCGCGCAGGATGTTCCCGCCGCCCACCACCAGGCCCAGTTGCACCCCCAGCGCCGCCACCGTCTTCAGCTCGTCCGCCAGCCGATCGACCACCCCGAAGTCGAGCCCCCCGCCCGCCCCCCGGTCGCCCGCGAACGCCTCACCCGACAGCTTGAGCAAGGCGCGCGGGTAGGCGAGTCGGGCTCGGGAGGCGGGGGCGGTCGCCACTCAGTTCCCTCCGAGCTCGAAGCGGACGAAGCGGCGCACTTCGATCTTCTCGCCGGTCTTGGCGGAGAGCTCCTTGACGAGCTCGCCGATTGTGCGCTTTTCGTCCCTCACGTGCTTCTGCTCGAGCAGTACGTTGTCCTCGTAGAACTTCTTCAGCATGCCCTCCACGATCTTGCCGCGGATGTTCTCGGGCTTTTTCTGCTCGGCCACCTGCTCATCGTAGACCCGCTTCTCCCGTTGCACGACGTCGGGGGGGAGGTCCTCGATCCGAACGGCGAGCGGCTTGGTGGCGGCGATGTGCACCGCCAGCTCCCGGGCGAGCGTCTGGAAGTCCTCCGTGCGGGCGACGAAGTCGGTCTCGCAGTTCAGTTCCACCAGCACGCCGATCGCGCCGTCGTGGTGGATGTAGGACCCGATCACGCCTTCGGACGCCTCCCGAGCCGCGCGCTTGTCGGCCTTCGCCGCGCCGGTCTTTCGCAGCAGGTCGATCGCCTTCTCCAGATCTCCCCCCGTCTGCTCGAGGGCGCGCTTGCAGTCCATCATCCCCGCGCCCGTGCGAGCGCGCAGCTCGGCCACGAGCTTCGCCGGAATGTCTTTCACGGTCGCCATCTCCTCACTCCTCACAAAAAACGCCGCCCTCGCGCCGTGGGGCTAGGAGAGGGCGGCGATTGGTGGTCCAACAGTCCGTGGCGCGGGCGTGCTAGCCTTCGCCCCCGCCACTCTCGGCCGGCGCCGGCGCCTCCTCAGTCTTGAGCCGGGCCGCAATCGCCTCCGGCTTGGGCCGCCGCTTGCGCCGCGCCGGCTTCTTCTTCTTCTCTCCCTCGGCCTCCGCCTCGACGCCGGTCTCGGTGGAGTACGTCACACCCTCACCTTCCTCGGCCGGCTCGCGCAGCGGCATCTGGCGGCGCGCCTCCCCGATCACATCCGAGATCGCCGCGGCGATCAGGGACACGGCGCGGATCGCGTCATCGTTGCCGGGAATCGGCACGGTGATGAGATCCGGATCGGCGTTGGTGTCCACGATCGCGACCACCGGGATGTTCAACTTGTTCGCCTCCGCGACCGCGATGCGCTCCTTCTTCGAGTCCACCACGAACAGGGCGCCCGGCAGGCGGCCCATGTTCTTGATGCCCGAGAGGTATTTCTCGAGCTTCAAGCGCTCGCGCTCGAACAGCAGCTGCTCCTTCTTGGTATGATGCTCGAACTCGCCCTCGCTGATGCCCTGCTCCAGGTCCTTGAGTCGCTTGATCTGCCGCTTGATGGTCTGGAAGTTCGTGAGCGTACCGCCCAGCCAGCGCTCAGTGACGTAGAAGGCGCCGCACCGCTCGGCCTCGGCCTGGATGATATTCTTGAGCTGCTTCTTGGTGCACACGAACACGACCCCCTCGCCCTTCAACACCACACCGCGCAGCAGCTCCTGCGCGGTCTCGATCTGCCGCACTGTCTTCTGGAGGTCGATGATATAGATGCCGGAGCGTTCGGCGAAGATGAACCGGCGCATCTTCGGATTCCACCGACGCGTCTGGTGGCCGAAATGGACGCCCGCTTCCAGCAGGTCCTGCAACTGAGGCTGCGCCATGCACTCCCTCTCTGGGTTCTTTCCGCCGCTGCTCTCGCTTCCGGTGCCGCCCCGGCTGGCGGGGACCCAGGACCGGATCAAGCAGCGTGTGTGATGAACTGCGCTTTCAGCTTTCGGCCGTCAGCCCAGCTGATAGCTGACAGCCGACGGCGCCTTTGCCTCTATCGCTTCGAGAACTGGAACCGCTTCCGCGCGCCCGCGCGCCCCGGCTTCTTGCGCTCGACCGCGCGCGGATCCCGTGTCAACAGCCCCTGCTCCCGCAGCTTCTTGCGGTGCCGTTCGTCCGCGAGGCACAACGCCCGCGCGATCGCGAGCCGCAGGGCGCCCGCCTGCCCCGTCTGGCCGCCGCCCGCGACGATGGCGCGGACGTCGAACGCGCCCAGGGTGTCCGTCGCCGTGAACGGCTGCTGGATGTGGGACACGAGCGAGGCGCGCGGGAAGTAGTCGCCCAACGTCCGGCCGTTGATGTTCCACTTCCCGGACCCGGGCGTCAGGTAGACCCTCGCCACTCCCACCTTGCGGCGACCGACCGCGTGCCAGCGCAGCTCCGGCGTGATCGCGCTGCTCATGAAGCCCGCTCCGCCGCGAGGCTGAGCGGCTCGGGCTGCTGCGCGGCGTGGGGATGCGCCGGGCCCGCATAGACCTTCAGCATCTGCTTCACGTGCTGCCGGGACAGCGTCGTCTTGGGGAGCATGCCCCACACCGCCCGCTCGATGACGCGGTCAGGGTGCTTCGCGAGCAGCGTCTTGAGCGGGGTGAACCGCTCGTGCCCCATGTAGCCAGTGTGCCGGAAGTAGCGCTTCTGCTCGAGCTTCCGGCCTGTGAGCTTCACCTTCTCCGCGTTCACGACGACCACGAAGTCACCGGCGTTCAAGTGGGGCGTGAACGTGGGCTTGTGCTTGCCCCGCAGGACCTGTGCGACGCGACTCGCGAGCCGTCCGAGCGGCTGCCCGGCGGCGTCCACGACGTACCAGCGACGCGTGATGTCCTCTTTCCTGAGCGAAAACGTCTGCATGCTCCACTCGCAAAAAAGACTTGGCGGTGTGACAGCCGCGAAGAATACCAGAGGCGTAAGGCCCTGTCAACCCGAAGCTTCCGGGCTCGCGAGGGTTACGAGCGGCGCCCCCTTTTCGACCGCCTGGCCGACCGCCACGTGCACGGTTGCCACCACTCCACCCTGGGGAGCCCGCAGCTCGTTCTCCATCTTCATCGCCTCCACCACCACGAGTCCCGCCCCGCCCTCCACCCGCTGACCCGGCGCGACCTCAACCCGCACCACGAGACCGGGCATCGGCGCCTTCACGGTGCGCTGCCCCGGTGGACCGGGCCGGTTGGGGGCCAGCGCCTCGATCTGTCGGGCCTGTTCGCTCCGCACCTCGACCTCGACGCGCTCGCCCGCCACGCCGAGCGCCCACCGCCCCACCCCGTCCAGGGCCTCGGCGGCCACGGTCCAGGACTCGCCCGCGAGCAGCAGGTGGCATAGCGGTGTGCCCGGAACCATTGCCAGATGCGCCTCGCGCGCCTCCCCCGCCACAGTCACGCGGCTCCCGTCGAGCTCCACCTCGACGGTTCGGTCTCCGATGCGGACGTAGTACTTCACGACCGCTCCCATTGCGGATTGCGGATTTCGGATTGCGGATTGACACTTCGACGCTCGCCTCGCCCAATCCGCAATCCGCAGTCCCCAATCCGCAATTGATTCTTCACGCCGCCTCCAGCACGACCACCGTCTCCACCTGCGCCGTCTGCGGGAACAGATCGAACGCTCGCACCGCGGCGATCCGGTAGTTGACGCTCAAGCGATGGAGGTCGCGCGCCAGCGTGGCGGGATCGGCGGAGAGGTAGGCGAGGTGCGCCACGGGCTGGTTGGTGAGCCGCAGCGTTACGTTCCAGTGCAGCCCATCGCGCGGCGGGCTCACGACCACGGCGTTCGGCTCGGGGAGGGTCGGGAGCACGTCCTCCACCCTCCCGGCGATGAACCGGATCGGGCGCTCGGAGGCGCGGCCCCGCGCCCACTCGACCGCCGCTTCGTCCACGTCCACGCTCGCGACCTGCGCCCCGCGCCCGGCGAGCTCGACGGCGGCGTCGCCGATGCCGCCGTACAAGTCCCACGCGACCCCGCCCCGCAGGTCGCCCAGCTGCTCGACCGCCCAGCGGCGCGCCAGGAGCGCCATCTCGGGGTGCACCGGCTCGAACGCCGTTGCGGGGAATCCGGTGGCGGGCCCCCCCGCCATCACCCGGGCGGCTCCGTCGACCGGTTGCCACCAGCAGATCACCGGCTCCCCGGCTGGCAGGGCGGCACGCAGCCGCTCGGCATCGAGCCACGGCTCGCCTGCCGACTCGGCAATAATATGGCGCCGTCCCTCGCGGTCGAGCCGCAGCGTGAGCCGGGCGAGCCCGGCGGGCAGTAGGTCGAGCCGCGGCTTGAGATCGCGCCACAACGCCATGAGGCGGAAGTCCGTGATGTGGCAGTCCGCGAGCGAGAAGATCCGACCCGGCTGATCGTACGGATGGAACCCCACTGCCCTCGCCCGCCCGCCACCCCCCTTCACTGTCAGGCTCACCTTCGCCCGATACCGCCACTCCTCCACCGCCTCGACAATCTCGGGGTCGGGGACGTCGAGCTTGCCGATGCGTCGCAACGCGTCGCCCACGATGGCCCGTTTCGCGGCGAGCTGGGCATCGTACGCGAGGTGCTGCAGCTGGCAGCCGCCGCATCGATCGTGCACGTAGTGCGGGCAGGGCGCCGCGACGCGCTCGGCCCCCGCCGCCACGATCTCCGCGAGTTCCGCCTTCGCGAAGTGCTTGTGGAGCCGTACGCCGTCCCGCAACCGGATGCGCTCTCCCGGCGCGGCCCGCGGCACGAACACCGCGCGGCCGTCGGCCAGCCGCCCCACCCCATCGCCGCCGGTCGCGATGCCCGTGATCGTCACGACTTCGCTCACCGGTCGAGCGCCTCCCGGCGCGCGGCCAGGGTCCAGGCGGACTGCCGGTCGGGCGGCCGTACCGTCGGTGGTGGCGATTGCTCCGCCGCGCGCTGCTGCTCGGCGAGCAGCGCCGCGACCACGGCGAGCGGCGCGGTCACCTCGGGTGACGCGCCCGTCGCGAGCAGACGCGGGCCCGCGTGCTCGAGATACGTGATGTCGAAGTCGCCGCGCTGGAAATCGGGGTCCGCCATGACGCGCAGGTGGAAGGCCTGGGACGACGGAATGCCTACGATGACGAGCTCGCGCAGCGCGCGTTGCATCCGTTGCAGCGCCGTCGCCCGGGTGTCGCCCCACACGATGAGCTTGCCGAGCAGCGGGTCGTAGAACAGCGTCACTTCGTTGCCCGCCTCGATCCCCCCATCCCACCGCACGCCGGGGCCGGACGGCGTCACGAGGTAGCGGATCACGCCGGTCGCGGGGAGGAAGCTGTTGAACGGGTCTTCGGCGGTGATGCGGCATTCGAGGGCGTGGCCTCGGGGCTGGAGCGCGCCGGCGTGCACGCGCAGCGGCTGGCCTTGGGCGACGCGTAGCTGCTCGCGCACGATGTCCACACCGTACACTAGCTCGGTCACCGGGTGCTCGACCTGGAGCCGCGTGTTCATCTCGAGGAAGTAGAACTCCCCGCTTGGCGCGAGCAGAAACTCGATCGTGCCGGCACCCAGGTAGCCGACCGAGCCTGCGGCCGCTGTGGCGGCCTCGCTCAGGCGTCGCCGCAGCGCGGGCGTGACCGCCACGGAGGGAGCCTCCTCGATCAGCTTCTGATTGCGGCGCTGGATGCTGCATTCGCGCTCGCCCAGCGCCACCACCCGACCGTAGGTGTCGGCGAGCACTTGGATCTCGATGTGGCGGGGGCGCTCGAGGTACTTTTCGACGTACAGCTCCCCCGCCCCGAACGCCTTCACGGCTTCACTCTGCGCCGTCTGAAAGGCGGACTCGATCTCGCCGTCTTGCTGCACGAGCCGCATCCCCTTCCCACCCCCGCCGGCGGCGGCCTTGAGCAGCACCGGGTAGCCGAGCCGGCTGGCCTCGGCGCGCGCCTGGACGTGGTCCGCTACGGGCCGGGTACTGCCCGGCACGATCGGCACGCCGGCGGCCTGCATGCGGCGCCGCGCCTCGGTCTTGTCACCCATGGCCCGGATGGCGGCGGCGGGGGGGCCGACGAAGCTCAGACCTGCCTGTGCGACGGCCTCCGCGAACGGCGCTCGCTCCGAGAGGAAGCCATACCCAGGATGGATCGCCTGGCACCCGGTCGCCTGTGCGGTGTCGATCAGCTTGCCGCCGTTCAGGTACGACTCGGCGGCCGGCGCAGGACCGATCGGCACGGCGATGTGCGCCGCGCGCACGTGGGGCGACAGCCGGTCCGGCTCGGAGTACACGGCCACCGCCTCGAGCCCTTCCTCGTGGCAGGCGCGGATGATCCGCAGGGCGATCTCACCCCGGTTGGCGACGAGGACGCGTTTGAAAGTCGCCATCGGCTGTCAGCCTTCAGCAGTCAGCATGCTGCCGCACCGGGCTGACAGCCGATAGCAGAAAGCCGACGGCGCCTCACCGACGACAGCTCGGAATCTCACCGCTCAACCGGAACGTCGCGAAGGCCTCGCACAGCGCCGGCGTCGCGCGGGCCGCCCGGCCGTACAGTGCCAAGGCGGGTGGTGCCCAGGTTTCGCGGTGGTCGAGTGCGAGGCGCAGCGCCGCGAAGACAAAATCGCGCGGCGGGACGCGGTCGGCCTTGAGATGAGGCCCGGCGACCCACACGAGGGGCCGAGCGGCCCAGCTGATGCGCTGTCGGGACTCGGGCGGGCGGTCGAACGCCATGCTCACGCACACGGGGCGTCGCTTCACGAGCTCGGCGATCAACCCGTCGGCGTCGAGCCGGTGACCCAGCTTCAGGTCGGCGGCGACCCGGGCCCGCAGCAACGAATCCGAGCGCCACGCGGCGAGCGGCATGATCAGAAGGTCCGGGCGCAAGCCCCGAGCGAACCGCATGTACCAGGCGGCGTAGGAATCGGCTTGGTTTGCGGTGAGCAGCACGCCCCACGTGGGACAGGCGCGCAGCAGGTTCTCGCCCAGCTCCTCCAAGACCGGGGGCAGCTTGAGGTCGAGAGGGACCGGCCCCCACTCTTGGGGGCCGACGTTGATCCCCCTCACTTCCCACGCGAGCCGCGACCGCGCGCCCCACGCGCCCACGCGCAGCACTCGGGCGCTGTCCCCATCGGGGGTCGAGCCGGCTGGCGCGAGCAGCTGCCCCGCCCGGCCGAGCGCGTCCTCCGCGGTGTCGAGCAGGGCGCGCAGGGCGACGCTGTCCTCGAGTACACGGTGGGGCCGCCCGTGCGCGTCATCAGCGAGCTCGAGATACAGGCGACCGAGCAGCAGCCAGGCGCCTCCGTCGCTCGAGTCGCGCGCCAGGCGGGCCCGCAGCGCGGGGAGCGAGCTTCCCGCCGCGCTGTCCGGAAGGGGGGGGCCCGCGGCGGCTGGGGGCCCACCGGGTGCCTGCAGCAGCGCCGCCAGCAGTACCGCGCTACAGAGGGATGTTGCCATGCTTCTTGGGCGGATTCTTGTCGCGTTTCGTCTCGAGTGTCGCGAGCGCGTCGATCAGGCGCGGGCGCGTGTCGCGCGGGTCGATGATGTCGTCCAGGTACCCACGGGCCGCGGCCAGGTAGGGATGCGCGAACTTCTCGCGGTACTCGGCCTCGCGCTCCTCGGTCGCTCCCCCCCCTCCCTCCCCCTCTCCTTTGTAGAGGATCTCGACCGCGCCCTTCGGCCCCATCACCGCGATCTCCGCGCTGGGCCAGGCGACGTTGTAGTCTCCCCGGATGTGCTTCGAGCTCATCACGTCGTAAGCGCCGCCGTACGCTTTGCGCGTGATCACCGTTAGCTTGGGCACGGTCGCCTCGCAGTAGGCGTACAGCAGCTTGGCGCCGTGCTTGATGATGCCGCCGTGCTCCTGGGTCACCCCGGGGAGGAACCCGGGGACGTCCTCGAAGGTCACGAGCGGGATATTGAACGCGTCGCAGAACCGAATGAAGCGCGCCCCCTTGAGCGACGCGGCGATGTCGAGCACGCCCGCGAGCACCGCCGGCTGGTTCGCGACCACGCCGACCGTGCGGCCGCCCAGCCGCGCGAACCCGACCAGCAGGTTGCCGGCGTAGTCCCGGTGCACCTCGCAGAACTCGCCCCCATCCACCACGGGTCGGATCACGTCGTGCATGTCGTACGGCTTTGCCGGGGTGTCGGGGACCACGTCGAGCAGCGCGTCGTCGCGGCGATCGGGGGGATCGGCGGACGCGCGCAGCGGCGGGCCGTCCAGGTTGTTCGAGGGGAGGAAGGAGAGCAGCGTCCGGATCGCCGCCAGGCTGTCGCGCTCGGAATCGTGGACGAAGTGCGCGACACCGGAGGTGGCGCCGTGCACCTCGGCGCCGCCCAGACCGTCGAAGTCGACCTCCTCGTGCGTCACGGTCTTCACCACGTTGGGGCCGGTGACGAACATGTACGAGATGCCCCGCACCATGAACACGAAGTCGGTGATCGCGGGACTGTACACCGCGCCGCCGGCGCACGGCCCGAGGATCGCGCTGATCTGCGGCACCACGCCCGACGCGAGCGTGTTGCGCAGGAAGATGTCGGCGTAGCCCCCGAGCGAGACGACGCCCTCCTGGATGCGGGCGCCACCCGAGTCGTTGAGCCCGACGATGGGCGCCCCGTTCTGCAGCGCGAGGTCCATCACCTTGCAGATCTTTTCGGCGTGCGCCTCCGACAGCGAGCCGCCGAACACGGTGAAGTCCTGCGCGAAGACGTACACCAGCCGCCCCTCGATCCGCCCGTACCCCGTCACCACGCCGTCCCCGAGATACTTTTCGTCGGCCAGCCCGAAGTCCACCGAGCGATGCGTGACGAAGCGGTCCAGCTCGACGAACGTCCCGGGGTCGAGCAGCGCGTCGAGGCGCTCGCGCGCCGTCAGCTTGCCCTTCTCGTGCTGGGTCTTGATGCGCTCCGCACCGCCGCCGAGCTGGGACTCGGCGCGCCTCTGCTGGAGCAGCTCGAGCTTCTCACGCATAGTCATGAGCAGAGAATCTAGAGGGAACCGACGACAGGTAACAGGACGGCTAATACTAGACGCACAGACGCGCAGCCGTAAACAGGAAGAGGGAGCAGGAATAGCCTGCTCCCTCCACCCCTGTTCACCCCTGCGCGTCTACGCGTCTAGTTTTTGGCCGTCCTGTTTCGCTGCTTCCTGAACCCCGTCGTCTTTGGGCCAGCCGGTCGCTGCCAGCACGATCCGATGATGGATGGGGTCCACTTCCAGCACCTTCAGCTCCGCGGCCTGGCCTTCTTTCACCGCATCGGCCGGGTTCTGCAAATCCGGAATGCCGAGCTGCGACATCGGGACGAAGCCCTCGATGTCGTTCCCCAGATCCACCACGACGCCCTTGTCCATGAGGCGCAGCACACGACCCCGCAGCTCGGTGCCGACCGGGTACGTCTCACCGATCCTGAGCCAGGGGTCCTCCTGCGCCTGCTTCAAGCCGAGCGAGATCCGCTTGTTCTCGGCGTCCACGTTCAGGATCAGGACCTCCACCTCGTCGCCCTTCTTCACGACCTCGGAGGGGTGCTGCACCCGTTTGGTCCACGACATGTCGGAGATGTGGATCAGGCCGTCGATGCCGGGCTCGATCTCCACGAACGCGCCGAACGACGTGAGGTTGCGCACCTTGCCGCGGATGCGGGTGCCGACGGGATACTTCTGCGGGAGCGCCATCCAGGGATCCTCCTCGGTCTGCTTCATGCCGAGGGAGATCTTCTCTTCGGTTTCATCCACCTTGAGGACCACCGCCTCGATGGTCTCCCCGATGGACACGATCTTGGAGGGGTGGCGGACGTTGCGCGTCCAGCTCATCTCCGAGATGTGCACCAGGCCCTCGATGCCGGGCTCGAGCTCGACGAACGCGCCGTAGTTGGTGATCGAGACCACCTTCCCCTGCACGCGGGTCCCGACGGGATACTTCGCGGCCACATCTTTCCACGGATACGGCTGCAGCTGCTTCAGGCCGAGGCTGATGCGCTCGCGCTCCCAGTCGATGTCGAGCACTTTGACCTCGACCTCCTGCCCGATGTGCACGAGCTCGGACGGGTGTGAGACCCGGCCGTAGCTCATATCGGTGATGTGCAGCAGGCCGTCGACGCCCCCGAGGTCGATGAAGGCGCCGAAATCGGTGATGTTCTTCACGATCCCCTTGCGCACCTGGCCGACCTGGAGCTCCTTCATCAGCACGTCGCGCTTGGTCTTGCGCTCCGCCTCGAGCAGCACGCGGCGCGAGACGACGATGTTGCGACGCCGCTTGTTGAGCTTGATAATCTTGAACTCGAAACTCTGGCCGAGCAGCTCGTCGATGTTGGGGACGCGGCGCAGCGCGATCTGGCTGCCGGGGAGGAAGGCGTCCACTCCCATCAAGTCCACCACCACGCCGCCCTTGATCTTCTTCACCAGCGTCCCGCTCACCGCCTCGTCCTTCTCGTGGGCCTCGCGGATGCGTTCCCACACCCGCATGAAGTCGGCCTTCTTCTTCGACAGGACGACCGCGCCCTCTTGATCCTCCAGGTGCTCGAGGAAGACCTCGACCTCGTCCCCTTCCTTGAGCGAGTGCGCGTCCTTGAACTCGTCGATCGGGACGGCGCCCTCGGACTTGAATCCCACGTCCAGGATGACGGCGGTATCCGTCACGCGCAGCACTTTCGACTTGACGATCTCGCCCTCCTCGATGTTCGAGAGTGTCCCCTCGTACATCTCGGTCATCTTGGCGATTTCGTCCGGCGAGTACTCTTCGTGGAGATCGGGACGGACGCGCAGGTGGGAATGAGCGGTCGGCGCAGCCGGACCTTCGGCTTTGGATTCCGGAAGGTCCTGAGTATCTACCAGCATTCGGTACACCGGTTCGGTTGCGAGTTTGGCAGTGACCCCGGACGCGTACCCCGGGGAACGGAAACCGCGAAAGCTAGCGAGGCAGACGCTGGTGCGCCAGCGCCACGACGTGATCCACCTGCTGCGCGAGCGACAAGCGCGTCGTGTCGAGCGGGATCGCGTCCGGCGCCGGCTTCAAGGGGGCGACCGGACGGGTTGAATCGGCCCGGTCCCGCGCGTCGAGCGCGTCGCTCTCACGCCGCAGCTCGGCGGCATCGATCGCGTCCCCGCGCTGCGCCAGCCGGCGCCGCGCCCGCTCATCGGGGCTCGCGGTGAGGAACACCTTGAGGGGGGCGTCCGGGAACACCACCGTGCCGATGTCCCGGCCGTCCACCACGACGCCCCGCGGGTGCCCCTCCACGGCCCGACGCTGTTGCGCGTTGACCCACTGACGTACCTCTGGGATCGCCGCGACCTCGGACACCCGCCGCGTGACCCGAGCGGAGCGGATCGCCTCCGCCACGTCCACGCCGGCGACTTCGGGCTTGAACACGTCGCTCACGAGCACGAGCCGAACGGGCAGCTGGTCAGCGAGAGCCACGATCCGTTGAGGGGACCAGAGCGGACCGCCCCCTGCTCCCCGCTCCTCGAGATGATCGAGCGTCGCCAGCGTCACGGCCCGGTACAGCGCGCCCGAGTCGAGATGCGCCCAGCCCAGCCGCTGGGCCACCGCTTGGGCAGTGGACGACTTGCCGGACGCGGCGGGGCCATCGATGGCGATCACGCGCGGGCTCACGTCTGCCCCTTCGCGATGCGCCGTAGGTCGGAAAAGAACCGCGGGTAGCTGATGGCGACCGACGCTCGTTCAGAGAGCCGCACGTCCGCCCCAGGGATCGTCCCCAGCACCGCGAACGCCATGGCGAGGCGGTGGTCGCGCGCCGTCTCGACCCGCCCCTGGGGTGGCCGGGTGCCGCCTCCCCGCACGAACAGGTCGTTGCCGCGAGCCTCAGCCGCCGCGCCTACCGCGCGGAGATTGGCGGCGATCAGCTCCAGCCGGTTGCTCTCCTTCACCCGTAGCTCCCCGACTTCACGGAACACGGTCTCCTCTCCTGCTGCGGCCCGGCTCGCCAGCACCGCCAGGATCGGCACCTCGTCGACCAGGGTGGGTACCTCCGCGGCCGCGATCTCGGCACCGTGCAGCGCGGCGGGTCGGGCGACGAGGTCGGCCACCGGCTCGCCGCCCTCGTCGCGCAGGTTGACCCGCTCCACGTGCACCCCCATACGCTCGAGCACGACGAGGAACCCCGTGCGAGTCGGGTTCACCCCGACGTTCTCGATGACCAGCTCACCGTCTTCCGCGAGCACCGCGGCGCCGACGAGAAACGCCGCGGATGACACATCGCCCGGGATGGACAGGTGGAGACCCGGAACGGTCTTGGCCGACGGCTGAAGGCTGACGGCGCCGTGGTCGTATCGCAGATCCAGTCCCAAGTGCAGCAGCAACCGCTCCGTGTGATCCCGCGATAGGTACGGCTCCCGCACCGTCACCGGCACCTTCCCCGTCAGTCCCGCGAGCAGCAGCGCGCTTTTCACTTGGGCGCTCGCCACGGGGCTCGTGTAAGTGAGCGCGTGCAACCGCCCGCCGCGGATCGAGAGCGGCAGCGCATCGCCGCGCGCTTCCTTTATCTCCGCGCCCATGGCCCGCAGCGGCTCGGTGACGCGTCGCATGGGGCGGTGCCGCAGCGACGCGTCGCCGGTGAGCGTCGCCGGAAACCGCTGCCCGGCGAGGATGCCGAGGAGCAGTCGTGCGGTGGTGCCCGAGTTCCCGCAGTTCAATCGGGATGCGGGACGCGTGATGCGGGATGCGCGAACCGTCACCGTGCCGGCGGCGCGGATGGGCGAGATGTCGGCGCCGAGTTGGCGGAGCACGCGAGCGGTCGACTTCACGTCTTCCCCGGTGAGCAGGCCCGCCAGCTCGCTCTCGCCGCGGGCGAGCGCGGCGAGCATCAGCGCACGGTGGGAGATACTCTTATCGCCGGGCGGCCGCACCGCGCCGCGCACCTTCACGCGTCCAGTCTCCCGCGCCACTCGGCGCCGCGCCTGAGCCACGCCGCGAGGGCGGCCTCGTCGCCCGCCTCGAGCGCCCGCTCCAGCTCGCCCAGCGGCTCTTCGAGAGAGCGCAGAGCAGGGAGCAGTTCGTCACGGTTCATGAGAAAAATCTCGGTCCAGAGGGCGGGCTCGGAGGCTGCGAGGCGCGTAGCGTCGCGCGCCCCGGGCCCGAAGGTCGCACCCGGCGGCGTCGCCCGAGCGAGATAGTGCGCGAGCAACGACGCCACCGCCTGCGGCAGGTGGCTCGTCAGCGCGAGCTGGCGGTCGTGCTGCGCGGCGTCGATCCGCACCGGGTGGGCCTCCAGCACGCTCTCCCAGAAATGCGCCACTTCGCGGGCGGCGCCGTCGCCGCCCCGGGTCGGGGTGACATACACTACGGCGCCCCGGAACAGGTCGAGGCGGGCGGCCCCGAACCCGTGACCGTGCGTTCCGGCGAGCGGATGTCCCCCCGCGAAGCGCGGCCCCAAGCCAAGCGCTTCGGCGTGCGCCACGATCGCGCGCTTCACCGAGCCGACGTCGGTGATCACGGCGCCGGCGCCTACGTCCCGTCGCAGCGTCTCGAGCAGATCCCGGTTAGCCGCAGGCGGCGCCGCCAGCACCAGCAGCTCCACCGCGCGTGCCACGTCCGCGGCACGTGGGGGAGCGTCGTCGACGGCGCCCTGCTGTGCCGCCGCGGCGCGCTCGGCGGGCTCGGGGGACCAGCCGAGCACCGTGGCGATGCCGGCCCGCTTCGCCTGCAGCGCGACCGAGCCGCCGATCGCGCCGAGGCCGAGGATGCCGAGCGTGGTGGGGCGCACGGGGGGAAAGTAGCGGCAACCGGGCGGGCCGTAAACGAGAAGGGCGGCTCCTCGAAGCCGCCCCTCGCCAACGCTCACGCCGGTCGAGAATCTCGACCGTTGGTAGTGGCGCTCACGGGACGGCCTGCGGAATCGAGGTACAGGTCTGTTGGAATGGGACGAAGATGACCCCGCACACCTTGAATTCCTTCACGACGGCCGTACCTGAAGTCATCACCAGGCCGAAGGAGAAGATCCCGTCGAGCATCGGATCGAAGATTGGGTTGGCCGTCTGAAGCGGTCCATACACTGTGCCGCCGGCGGTAATGAGTCCTGTGTCGTTTCGATTTTGCAGGAGCTGCGTACCGTTGGCCGCCCCGTAGACGTTGGTGATCAGCACGTCCGTACCCGAGACCGGATCCTCCACGCTGAAGGTGACGGCAAAAGTGATCGCATTATAGGGCGGTGCCGGCAAGTGGCTCGTCAAGTCGAAAGTGAAGATCGTCTCCAGACTCGAAAGAGGGATCCCAGTCGGGCTAACAACCCCCGTCGCCGTGAACGTCAGCGGACTGCCGTCCGCCAGCGCCGTCACTCGCAACGTATTCCCCCCGAGACTCGTGGACCCCCCCAGCACCCACGAAGCGTGCGCACACCCGTCGGTACCCGTGTTGACGGTCGCGCTGCTCCCCCCGCCCACCGTTCCCCCCCCGGTCATGACGGTGAAGGTCACCGGCTCATTGGCGAGCGGCTGGGGCCCGGTATGATGCGTGTACGTCAAGCACACCTGCGGATCGACCGGAAGCGCGGTATTAGTGGGGCCGATCTGGTTATCGGTGGTAATCACCTTCGTCATCGTCGCCGACCGCAGCCAACCGAAGCGGCTGAAGCCGTCGGTGCTGCCGCCAGCTCCCAGATCGACCGCATGCAAGACGCGCGGCGCCACCAGACGCGTGACTCCCCAGACGAGCGCGTGCCAGGCGGCGCTCGGCAGGTCCCGCAGCTGGCCAGACTTGACGACGCCGAGCACCGACGGCGGTGGGGTGCGCGCAAACGTGCCGCAGGTCAAGAACGGCGTCGGCACATCCTCCAGCGTGACGATGGGCCCCGTGGGTGTGCCTTCGACCTCCTCCCGCCGGTTCAGCCCGTACGGCGGCGCGTCCGGACTCCCCACGTCCCCCGGGATCTCGAAGCACACACCGGCGATCACGTTCACCCGGAACGGCAGGTCCACGCCGTCGACGCCCAGCCCGTGGAGGTCGGGGTCGGTCCGGAAGCGATAGCAGCCTTCGAGCTCGGAGTTGGCGCTCCGCAGGCAGCTCGTGGACGAGGTCGCGTCGTTCACCGGGATCCGGTCAATGATCACGACGACCTGATCGATCCCCAGCGGCAGCCACCCGTCGAAGAACCGTGCTCCCGCGAACCCGGTGTTGGTCGTCACGTCAAGGAAGGGGGTCGTGATGCGACTCGGCACCACCTGCTCGACGTGATCGGCGTTTGTCGCCCCGAACGCCCCGTCTTCGATACGCACCTTGATCGGTAGGGTGCGACCGTCTTGGAACAGAAACACTTCACCAGTCTTCGCGTTCTTCATCCCACCAAGCACCGGATCCACGTCGAGGACGCCGAGCGCGGTACCTCTCGGTGCGCCCCGCACGGTGATTCGATAGAACTGGGTCGCATCGAGCAGCACCGGAGACTTCGTGTCCCAGTTGAGGTGATACTGCTCTCCATCCAGTGGCATCGTCGCGGGCCCGAATACGAGCACAGGATTCCCGGAGCCATCAGTGGCGCAGTCGACCGATCCTAGCCCCGGGTTGCCGGTGAGCACGCATACCTCGACGGTGGGTGAGAGGTTGGGGTTGAACTTCCCAGGATCGAAGTTCGGGTCGTTGGTGGGATCAGGCACCAAGGGGGGCAAGAAGAAGAAGTCTGGATTTCCGCTGTGCGCACCGTCCACGATCAGCGCCGCCAGCGCCCCGTGGGCGGGGGGCTGCAAGAGTCGTTGGTCTCGACATCCGATAGCGATTACGGCGGCGGCAAGAGCGGCGAAGGTCAGGCGCTTCATACGCAGGCTCCCGTGGGAGGACGCACGGCGCCGAATACAAGCAAAATGCGCACCAAGAGGACCCAGCGCGCTCGTGCATCGTCTCCCTATTGCTCAGCCTCGCGCCGCGACGAGGGTGTTTCGGAGACGCAACACCAGGGCCGCCCCAATCACTCCCCGCCGGCAGAGCCCGGCTTCAGAATGAGGCAAGTTTCAAATTTCAAAATGAGGCAAGTTTTAAATGAGGAAGATCCGAACCAAACCGAGGGGCAGCCGCAGAAATCGCGCTACCGCGCTCCGATCAGCGCCTTAAAGCGAGGGTCGTCCTGCAGCCCGCGCCACCACCAATGCACGTTCTTCCGGAAGCCGTCACGGTGCTTGGGGTTGGCCACGAGATACTGGGAGAGCAGTCGCAGCGCCTCGTCCTTGTCGCCGAGCGAGAGGCGCGCGGCCGCTACGTAGCCGAGCAGCTCCCGTTGGGGGTCGAGGTCAGGGTCCCCGGTCGAGCGATTCAGCACGCGCCGCGCGCTGTCGGCGAGTCCGGCGCGCCCGAGGACGAACCCCACCCACATCTGTTGGTACAGCCGCCTGAGCGGGCGGTCGCGCTCGGGCGTGAGCCGCACCACCGAATCGGCCAGCTGCCAAGCCAGCTTGACGTCGGGGTCCGCCGCCTTCGTGTTCATCAGCATGAGCTGGCATTGGACGAACAACGGATTGGTAGAAAAGCGGCGGCGCCCCTTGTCACACCAGTCGGTGGCGGGCAGGAACAGCTCGAGGTCGTACGACGTCACGAACAGACGCCACAGGATCGCGTCCGCGGCCGCGAGATAGACGTCTCCCTGGTACGCGCTCAGCGCGGCGCGGTTCGCCTCGGGGAGATCGCGCGTCTGGTAGTAGAGGACCGAGAGGACGTTCCACGCCCCGACCTGCTGCGGGTTCAGGCGGGTCGCTTCTTCCAAATCTGCCCGGGCTGCGGCGAGGAGCCGGTCGGCGGCTGCCGCGTCAGGCTCGAGTCCCTTGGAGAACCGGAAATATCGGATGGTGCCACGTATTTCGAGCGCATCGGGGTTGTGCGGTTCCTTCTGAATCGCCCGATCGGCGTGCCCAAGGCTGAGCCGGAGCCACGTCTCAATCTGGCGTGGCTCGCGCTCGAGCCTGGCCCGCTGGTACGCTACGCGGGCCCGCTGCACGATCGGCGCCAGCCACGCCCGGTCGGCGTTTTCGGCTAGGCCCAGAAGCGAGTCCGCCTGGGTGTAGCGCGCGGCCGCTGCGGCGGCGTTTCCCGAGCCAAGCTCAGCCGCGTCCTTTTGAGCCCGCTCCGCCTGCTGCACCAGTGCCCACGCCTCCGGGCTGCGTGTGCCCGCCTCCTCCTCGCGCAGCCGGACTTCTTCACGGAGGCGCTGGCGCAA